>ERZ773090.2-NODE-2-length-604008-cov-29.1835_pt1 | contig 604008 bp, 508 predicted proteins | sample MGYA00580579_ERZ773090 | MGnify/ENA primary metagenome ERZ773090 (study PRJEB29015, sample SAMEA2738014) | human oral metagenome | biome: human oral; feature: human-associated habitat; material: dental | place: China | collected 2132 ... | reverse complement strand
TGCACCCCAGACATGTTGAGACCACCGGCGGTCACCCGGACCCGGCCCAGATAGGGCAGGCCGACGGTCGTCAACCGGCTGCCGGTGACCTCGGCATCCACCAGAATGGCCGGGTTGACCCGCACCACAAGCTCCCTACCCAAACCCAGGGTACGCAGATCATCCACCGAACGCGGCGGCCGCACCATACTGAAACCGTCGAAATTCAGCCCAACCTCGCCCTCGGTGCTGACCTCAAGGATCGCGCCGTGCCGGCGCAGGGTATGCGGACCGTCGGCGGTGATGGTGGGCACCCGGGAATCGCTCACCAAACGCACCCGACGCCCCACCGAGCGCAGCACCAGGCGCTCGACACCGCGGCTACCGGCCGGCCTGGCCGCCTGAGCATCGCTGGTCATCTCGTCGGCCGGAAGGGTTTCGCCACGCACCCCGCTGGCGAACCGGCCGAACCGCTGCCAAGCCTGCCGGGCGAAATCGCCGGCATCGCGCACAAATTCGCCCGCGGTAGCGGCGACATCCTCCATCTGGAGGCTGAACACCGGCCCGGCATGCTGCTCTTCCTGCCCGGCCGCGAGCCTGTCGCCAGGCGACCCGTCGCCCGCGGGTTCTGCGGCCGGCTCCGGGGGCCGCTGCGCCTCGGGATCGACCCAATCGGCCGCCTCGGCAGCCGCCGCCACCGACCCGTCGACGGCGTCGTCCAACCAGTCATCGACCGACTGGGGCTCGGCCGGAACCCGACCCGGATCGGCCTCCCAGGCAGGCTCGGTGGCATCGGCCTGCCCCGCCTGACCGGTTTCAACCTCACCGGCCGGCCGCACCGGCCCGGCAGCCACAATCCCGGCCTGCTCGATCCCGGTCGATTCCGCCGCTTCCGCGGCCGACGAATCCACACCCGACGCATCACCCGGTGCAGCACCGCAAACCCCGGTCGCCGGCTCGGCCGCCGCAACGGGGCCGGCCCCGGCCTGGGACGTCACCTGCCGGGCAAGGGGCTGCTCGACGGCGGCCTCGGCCCGGCGGGCGGCGCTCATGGGAGTGTCGTACAGTGCGACCTGCCGTTCGATATCCAGGGCAGCGGGAGACCGGCTACCGGCGGCAGAGAGAATCCCGGCGGAATCCCCGACCGAGCCTCCGGCAAGATCCGACGGGAAGTGCTTAAACTCGGCAGGCTCACTCATGCACCCAATCTAGACGCCCGGCACGAACAACCGCACCCAATAGGGGGCTATTCCGGGATCGTCCCCGGTTTGCTTCCAGCGACCGGGTCCGCAACAGAACCAGCGGCCCGGCCGATGCCCGGATCCACTATCTCCGGAACAGCCGGCCCGGCATCGACGGCACCGTAGAAGCTACTCAATGAGCCATCCGGTGGTTCGGTAGGCCCGGCAGCCACCGGATCGGCCATCCGAGCCGCCGGCTGATCGGCCGCCTCGGCAGTCGCCCGGGTTACCGGTGAACCGGCCGAACGCGATACCCGCATCGGCCTGGCCGAACGATGCCGCCAGGGGACGTTCACCCGGCGGCGTACTCCCCCATCGGCGAAAAGGCCAGTCATTCCGCGGATGGCGCCCGAGACGAAGGCGATCAACGGAATCGTGAACAGCGCGCCGGCAACACCGGCGACTATGGCCCCCGCCGAGATACCCAGCAGCACCAGCAGCGGGTGGATCTCCACCGCCCGCCCGAGCAGCAGCGGCTGCAGCACATTGGCCTCGATATTCATCACCAGCACGAAAATGACCAGCATGACGATTGCCTTCACCCAGCCAAGAGTGACCAGCGTCACCACCACGGCCACGGTCCCGGCTATCAGCGCACCCAGCAACGGGATGAACGAGCAAACGAAGGTGAACGCGGTGATCGCGACCCACAGATTCGAGCCCAGGATCAACGCCCCCAAACCCGCGCCGACACCGTCGATGGCAGCCACCGTGACCGCGGCACGCACATAGGACGCCAGCGACGTCCAGCCGCCCCGGACGGCTGGCTCGATCGTCCCCATGGCGTAGGTGGGCAGCAGCTTCTCGAAGGCACCGGAGATCCGCCGGCCGTCCTTCAGGAAGAAGAAGGCCGCGAACAGGCAGGTCGCCAAACCAGCGAAGAAGGCACCGATACGCGAACCCGCAGAGGCCACCGCCGTTGCGATCTGGTTCCGAGAATCCTGCAAAGCCTTCAGGCCCTGATCCACCCAGGCCGCCATCTGCTCCGCACTGATATGGAAAGGACCGGTACCCAGCCAGGTGATGAGATCGCTGAAACCCTTGGTGGCAGCGGTCGTCAGATCCTGCCATTGAGCCGCTATCTGGGCGCCCACCAGGGTGAGCAGCCCGGTGAAGACCAACACCATCGACAGCAATGCCACCAAGGCGCCCGCCCAGCGCGGCAGCCGGTGCTTCTCCAACCAGTTGGTCAACGGAGACAACCCGGCCGTGATCAGCAGGGCCAGCAGAAGCGGCACCACTATCTGGCTCAGGTACTTGCCGACCACCCAGAAGAGGGCTATGACCCCGGCAGACACCAGCAGCCGCCACCCCCAGCCGGCCAATATCCGCAGCCACAGCGGAGTGTATTTGATGTCATCGGGGATGGCAGGGGGTTCCGCTATGGGGGCAGGGCCTGATGTGGCGGGCATGGGTCTTCCTCCTGACTGGTTGCGCCTTCAGCATAGGCCGAACCCGAACCCATAACCGAGATCGTCACCGCGGCCGGGCGAGCCGGGAGCGTCCGGGCGCCCAACACGGCACCAGGCGAACCGGGCCACGGGCCATAGTCTGTGATGGTGATCCGAATCGCTGGTGGTATGCCCCGCAATGTCTGGGTGCTCTCGCTGGTTGCCTTCCTGGTAATGGTGGGATTCGGCGTCCTGGTGCCGGTGCTTCCGGTATTCGCCCGCGGCTTCGGAGTCTCCCAATTCGCCGTCGGCGCGGTCATCAGTGCCTTCGCGCTGGCCCGGCTGCTGACCACCCCCTGGTGCGGCCGGATCAACCAGTTCATCGGCGAACGGGCCGCGCTCGGCTCGGGGATCGGCATCGTCGCCCTGAGCACCGCCGCGGCCGGCATGGCCCAGAGCTACTGGCAGCTGCTCGTGCTACGCGGCATCGGTGGCATCGGCTCGGCCATGTTCACCGTGGCGGCCATGACCCTGCTGCTGGCCAGCGTCCCGGACAGCCTGCGCGGCCGGGCCAGCGCGGTGTTCTCCGGGGGTTTCCTGTTGGGAGGCATGGCCGGCCCGGCGGTGGGCGGCATCTTCGCCGCGATCTCGCTGCGGGCCCCGTTCTTCTTCTATGCGGGCACGCTATTGATGGCTGGTCTGGCCGGCCTCGGCTGGCTGCGCCGGCCAGACCAGGCCCCGGCCGACCGCGGTGGCGAGGCCGGCACCAGTCTACGAGGCGCGTTGACCCAAAAACGGTTCCGCGCCGCGTGCCTGGCCAACTTCGCCTCCGGCTGGCAGGCCCATGGTGCCCGATCGACACTCGTGCCGATCCTAGTGGTGGAGGTGCTGCACCGCCCCGCCACCTGGACGGCGCTCAGCTTCGCGTTGGCCGCGGTCGTGCAGGGCATCGCACTGGCGCCGGTCGGCCGAGCGGTCGATTCATGGGGACGCCGGCCCGTCCTGGCCGGCGGACTGCTGATCTGCGCCGCGGCCGGAGGCGCGGTGCCGTTCGCCCCCGATATCGGCTGGCTGAGCCTATTGCTGTGCGTCTTCGGCGTGGGCGCGGCGGCGCTCGCCACCGCCCCCACAGCCATAGTCGGTGACGTCACCAAAGGGGCAGGCGGCAGCGCCGTAGCCGTCTTCCAGATGCACTCCGACCTGGGTACCATCGCCGGGCCGTTGATCGCCGGAATGCTCGCCGACCGATTCGGTCTGCTCATCGCCTTCGGCGTCGGTGCCGCCCTGATGGCTATCGTCGGGCTGTGGTCGTCTACCGCCACCTCGACCCAGCCCGGCCCCCAGGCGACCGGGTAGTGTGCATGCCATGGCTGCTCGTCCGATCACCGAACTGATGGCCCCCGATTGGGCTGCGGCACTCGCCGATCAGCAAGACGCCATCCACGCGATGGGGGAATTCCTGCGCGCCGAACTGGCCGCCGGACGAAACTATCTACCCGCCGGCGACAAGGTACTACGAGCCTTCACCCGTCCACTGGCCGATGTCCGGGTGCTGATCGTCGGCCAAGACCCCTACCCGACCCCCGGGCACCCGATCGGGCTCAGCTTCGCGGTAGACGCCAGCGTGCGCCCGCTGCCGAAAAGCCTGATCAACATCTACCGCGAGCTATCCGACGATCTTGGCATCCCGCCCTGTGAACATGGCGACCTGAGCGGTTGGTTCGAGCAGGGTGTGTTGCTGCTGAACCGCTGCCTGACCGTACAGCCCGGACGCCCCGCCTCACACCGGGGCAAGGGCTGGGAACCGGTGACCGGCGCGGCGATCGACGCCCTGGCCGCCCGCGGTGGCCCGCTGGTGGCGATCCTGTGGGGACGCGACGCGCAGACCCTAACCGGACCGCTGACGGCCAGCGGGATACCGGTGATCGCCTCGGCCCATCCATCCCCGCTGTCGGCGCGCTCGGGCTTCTTCGGTTCCAGACCGTTCAGCCAGGCCAATGAGGCGCTGGTCGCCCAGGGAGGCGAACCAGTGGATTGGCGGCTGGCCCCCGCCCAATGACCCGGGCATTCGGCTCGGGAACCGGTTGACAGGCATGAAACCGGGATCGGAAGGAAGATGCGGATCTCGTTGACGTTAGGCTCGGGCGGCGCCCGGGGCTATGCCCACATCGGCGTCCTACAAGAGCTCGTGGCCCGAGGCCACGAAGTGGTGGCCGTCGCCGGCGCATCCATCGGCGCCCTGGTCGGCGGGGCATTCGCGGCCGGCAAACTGGACCAATTGACCGAAACCGCCCTCAAACTGTCCAAAACCAACATGTGGCTGATGTTTCGTCCCACGCTCGGGGCACCGGGCCTGGTGAAACTCGACCGGGTCATGGGCACCCTCGCCCGGCTAATCGGAGAGGTGCGCATCGAGGACCTGCCGATTCCCTACACCGCAGTCGCAACAGACATGATCGCGCGCCGCGAGGTGTGGTTCACCGAAGGCCCGCTGCTGGCTGCGATCCGGGCCTCCATCGCCGTGCCATCGGTATTCTCGCCCGTAATGCTGCAAGGACGCCTGCTAGCCGACGGTGGGGTGCTCAATCCGCTGCCCATCGAGCCCTCGCTGCGATTGGACGCCGACCTGGCGCTGGCCGTCTCGCTGTTCGGCAACGATCCCGGGCTGCGCCCCGCCAGCGCCATCGAGGCCTCCGCCGACCAGGTGTCGGGGCCGAACGCGTTGGCCAGGCTCGGTGAGCGAATCGCCGACGTGCTACCGACCAGACGCCACCAGGCGACAGCGGGCGACCCATTCGATCCGCTCCCCAGCGATCTGGCTCTGCTGGACATGGTCACCCTGGCGCTGGATGTCATGCAGGCCCGGATCCAGGCATCCCGAATCGCGGTCAACCCACCCGACGTGCATATCGAGGTACCCGCCAGCCTGGGTACCATGTTCAGCTTCGACCAGGCCAGCCGGATCATCGAAACCGGACGCGAACTGGCCATCGCCAAATTCGATGAGGTGGGACTATGAACCAACGACCCCAGCCACGCTGGCGGGTGGCCCGGTTGCTACCCCGATCGGGACCGGCAGCCATGCTGCACCGGGTATTCGGCACCGCGCTGGCCGCCGACCACCCGGGCACCGAGATCGCCTACTTCGCGCTCGGCTGCTTCTGGGGCGCCGAGAAGGTGTTCTGGCAACTGCCGGGCGTGGTTTCGACCGCAGTCGGCTACCTGGGCGGCACCACACCCGACCCGGACTATCGCCAGGTCTGCACCGGCCGGACCGGTCACGCCGAGACGGTCCGGGTGGTCTTCGACCCAGACCGCATCGGCTACCGGGAACTGCTGCAGGTCTTCTTCGAGCACCACGACCCTACCCAGGGCGACAGACAGGGCAACGACATCGGGACGCAATACCGTTCGGCGATCTTCTACACCTGCGACGCCCAGCTGACCACAGCCCAGCAGGTGCTCAACGGCTACCAGGCGGCATTGACGGCGGCCGGTTTCGGCGCCATAACCACCGAGCTGGCGCCGGCCACCGAATGGTTCTGGGCCGAGGAATACCACCAGCAGTATCTGATAGCCAACCCGAAGGGCTACGACTGCCACAGCCGCACCGGAGTGGCTTGCCCAATCCCGTAGCCGCTACGGAGAATCGGGGTGTGCGCGATCTGCCATCCCCGGCAGATGCGCCGGCCGGCACCCCGATCTGGCAGGGAATACCATGCCTGGTGCCGCCCTACTCGGTGACGCCGTGGCTCGCCGACCGGATCGAGGCAGCGCATCCGGCCGGCGGCACCCGGATGGCCGCGGCCGCACCCGGGCGGTTTCGGGACCAATCAACCTGGACGCTCAGTCTGGCGGGAACAGCTCATTCAGAACGTGCGCCACAGCGTCCTCGGTGCAGGGCACGGTGACCCGATCGGCGACCGCCTGCAACTCGGGCACCGCGTTGCCCACCGCGATTCCCAGGCCCGCCGCCTCGACCAAGGCGATGTCATTGTGGTTGTCTCCCATGGCGACCGACTCGGCCACATCGATGCCGAGTGCCGCGCACAACCCGGTGAGGGCACCGCCCTTGGTGACGCCCCTGGCATTGAACTCCAGCAAGAAATCCGCCGAGAACAAGACCTCGGCCAACCCACCGAACTCGGCTCGCAGCCCGGCGGCCAGTTCCTCAAGCGGAGCCCGTTCGCCACCAAACAGCAACTTGCCGGGTTCGAAATCGATCTTCGACATATCGGTCATCAGCACCGGGGTGGTCTGGTTGGCGGTGGTCTCGAAGACCACCGCAAAATTGTCGGGCCGATTGGAAAACACCCGGCTGCCCTCGGGCACCATCACGGCAACGGGGAAACCGGCCGCAAACCGCGCCGCCCGACGGGCCACCGCCAGCTCGATGCGCTGCGAGAACAGCAGCCTGCCATCCCAGGCCTGACTCACCTCGGCGCCATTGAACCCGATCAGGTAAAGCCCGGGGATATCGATGCCATGGCGTCTGGCGTTCGCCAGCAACCCATAGCTGCAACGCCCGGAGGCTATGGCGAACCGGATTCCCGCGTCCCGTACCCGTCTGATCGCCGCCCGGTTGGGTGCCGACAGATCCCGTCCGATGGGCACCAAGGTGTCGTCGAAATCGCTAGCGAACAGCCGGTAGACCATCCTCACCCTCTCGAATCGCCCCGACCGGGTCAGGATGCGGGGACAACAAATCAATCGTCGGCGACGGTAGTTGCCGGCTCATACTGCACCGGCAGGTTGGTGCGCCAATTCGAGTATCGCAGACGCTGAGCGGCCTTCAGCGCCCAATAGGGTTCGCGCAAAGCCGCACGCCCGAACATGATGGCATCGGCATCGCCCTCGATAAGATGACCCTCCGCCTGCTCCGGGTCGGTGATCAGCCCGGCCGCGGCCGTCGGCACCCCACCGCAGGCCCGGACCTCCCTGGCGAAACCGGTCTGGTACCCGGGATCGATCGAGACATCCTCGGTGGGCAGCAAACCCCCGCTGGAAATATCGAACAGATCCACCCCATGCCCCTTGAGTCTGCGCGCCAACTCGCTGGTTTGGGCGATATCCCAGCCGCCAGGCAGCCAGTCGGTGGCCGATAGCCGGATGAACAACGGCTTGTGCACCGGCCACACCGCGCGGACGGCATCCACGACCTCGAACACGATACGCGTGCGACCCGCAAAATCGCCGCCATACTCGTCCGAGCGCAGATTCGCCAACGGTGACAAGAATTGGTGCAACAAATAGCCGTGCGCGGCATGCAATTCAATGAGATCGAATCCGGCCGCCTCGGCTCGCGCCGCGGCAGCAGCGAACTGCGCCACCACCTCGGCGATACCCGGCCGATCCAGGCCTCGGGGAACGGCCAGACCGGGAAAGGCGACATCGGCTGGCGCAACGGTCTGCCAGCCGCCATCCTGTTCCCCAACGGTGCGCCGGTCATTGGCCTCCCAGGGCCTAAACGTGCTGGCTTTGCGGCCGGCATGAGCCAACTGCACACCTATCCGAGCGTCCTGGGTATGCACAAACCCGGTTATCGAACGCCAAGCGGCGACCTGCCGATCATTCCATAGCCCAACGTCCTGGGGGGTGATCCGGCCCTCCGGAGTAACCGCAGTAGCCTCGGTCATGACCAACCCGAAGCCACCCACCGCGCGCGACCCCAGATGCACCAGATGCCAGTCGGTGGGCGCCCCATCCCGCGCCTCCACCGAGAACTGGCACATCGGCGCCACCCAGGCACGATTGTTGACGACCACATCGCGCAGTGCGATCGGCTCGAAGAGGTGCACCATGGCCTCAGGGTAGGGCAGCCCAATAGGGGTTCCGGCCCCCGTCCAGTGGACGGCGGCCGGGACCCCTATTGGTGCCGGCCCAAACGGTCAACGCACCACACGAACCGCCCCGCTGAACCCACCGTAGAGCGGAGTGATACTCAACGGCGTGCCATAGCTGAGCGCATTGATCACCTTGCCATCACCCGCATAGATGGCAACATGCCCATAACCGTAGGAAAACACCAGGTCACCGGGCTCCAGCGATTCGTACGGCACCGAGATACCCGCGGTAGGTTGCGAATAGGATGTGCGCGGGATGGAAACCCCGACCGCGCCAAATGCCGCCTGGGTGAACCCGGAGCAGTCATAGGCATTCGGGCCGGTCGCGCCCATCGCATAGGGCTTGCCCAGTTGGGTATAACCCCACTCGAGCGCCCTGGTACCGGGGGTCACGGTCAGCCCGACGCGGTCGTAGTACATGGTGCCACCCTGGAAATCCTGCACCACACCGACTCCGTTCCAATACTCCTCACTGGCTGGGTAGCCCAGCCAGCTCCATTCCCACCCGCGCTGGCCATAGGCAGACCGGAAACCGTTCATCGTCTTGTGCACATCGCTGCCGGCGCTCCAGAACAAGACGCCATTCTGGAAGTCCTGCACGCGCCCGCCATCGCGCGTGGCCCGCTCGTCCCCCACCGGGTAGCCAAGCTGACCCCACTCGTGACCCTGCCCGGCAAAGTACTGGCCGAAGCCGTTACTCACCTTGGCGACATCGGTGAAGCGATGCCACATCAGCAGACCATTCTCGAATCGCTGCCAGGCACCACCGTCCCGAGCGGCTCCTTCATCGGTGACCGGGAAACCCAACTGTCCCCAGTCCAGCCCCTGACCACGGACATAGTTATCGAAACCGGACTTGGTCAAATAGACCACACCATTCCGGTACCACAATGTGCCACCCTGGAAGATCTGCACATAGCCACCATGAGTGGCGCGCTCATCGCCGGTGGGGTAACCCAACTGACCGGATTCGGAACCGAGCCGTTGATACTCCGAATGCATGCCGTTACGGGTCAGCACCACATCGGTATGCGGCGACCACCACAAGGTGCCACCCTGGAAAACCTGGCACACCCCGCCGTTGGCAGTGGGAATCTCCCCGGATAAGGGATAGCCCAAGGCACCGGTTTGCGCGCCGCTCGCCCGATAGTAGGTCAAGAAACCGTTCTTAACCACAAACGATCCAGAACCCGACGCGAAAACCGAGCCGCTCGATTCAACGGACTCGGCGACTACGGGAGTTCCGGCTGGGCCGGTCTGCTCGGTGGCCTGAGTAGGACCTGGCGCGGCCGACTCGCCGGGAGCCGGCGGATCGTCGGGAACGGCCGATCCGCTCGGAGTCGCGGACTGCGCAGAAGCCGACGGCCCAGGAACCGGGGCCGGGATGGTCTCTTCCGCCCGCGAGACAGCGACCGGTTGCCAGATCAGCGTGCAAGCCACGGCCAGCACGGCTGCAGATGACTGCAACCAGGCCAGAGCGCGATTTCGAACTGCCAAGTTGGGGACTCCTCGTACGGTGCGGACGCACGGCCCGCGCTCATCTGCGACCGATGAAGCATCGATCCTTAATTTCTCTCAGAACATCACAAGGTTTCGCCTACTTCAACCCGCCACACGGGGGCATTGCTGAGAAGTTATCAGGTGCAGCATTGTTTTGGACCCTGGCCGGCCACGCCACAGAAGTCATCTAGCCCACCCGCCAGGCGAAGGCATAGACCTGCGTGCCCACGCCAGAGTAGACCGACCAACTCGGCGAGCCGACCGCCTCGTGATCTCCTGCGGGCCGCCACGGGCCGCGGTGATGGATTGCCGCGGCCTTGGTGGTTACGGTTGGTTAACCCGATGGACAGGAGACGATCGGTGATCGAGCTCGACCAGGTAACGAAGCGGTACCCCGACGGCACCACCGCGGTAGACCAGTTCAGCGCGGTCGTCCCAGCCCACAGCACCTGCGTCCTGGTGGGCTCGTCCGGCTGCGGCAAGACCACGATCCTGCGCATGATCAACCGCATGGTCAAACCCACCTGCGGCAGCGTACGGATCGATGGCGAAGACATCGCGAGAACCGACGCGGTGGCCCTGCGGCGACGCATCGGCTACGTCATGCAACACGCCGGGCTGCTGCCGCATCGAAAAGTCATCGACAACATCGCCACCGTACCCCGGCTGACCGGGGTACCCCGCAGCCAAGCCCATCGGCGGGCCAGCGAACTGATGGAATTGGTTGGCCTGGACCCCGACCTGGCCACCAGATACCCGAGTCAGCTCTCCGGAGGCCAGCAACAGCGAGTCGGGGTGGCGCGTGCGCTGGCACCCGACCCAAACATCCTGTTGATGGACGAGCCCTTCGGCGCGGTCGACCCCCTGGTACGCCGGGATCTACAACAGGAACTGCTGAGGCTACAGGCCGAGTTAGGCAAAACCATCGTGTTCGTCACCCACGACATCGACGAGGCCCTGCTGCTGGGCGACCAGATCGTCATCCTCACCCGGGGCGGCCAGGTAGCCCAACGGGGCACCAGCGCCGAGATCATGGCCGCCCCGGCCAACGAATTCGTGACCGGCTTCCTCGGGCTGGACCGCGGCGACCGGCTGCTGCATATCCAGCCCAACGAGCGGGGCGACATCGTCGTGGATGCCCACGGCCGCGCCGCGGGCCGGCTCGTCCCCACCGTGGAGCGGTCATGAACTGGGTATTAGCGAACCTCGATCTGATAGCCGAACAGACCTTCGCCCATCTGCTGCTATCGGGCCCGCCGATCCTGCTGAGCCTGCTATTGGCCCTGCCCCTGGGGAAAATAGCGCTTCGGGTGCGCTGGCTCAGGAGGCCGCTGCTGTCCGGGGCCGCCCTGTTGTACGCCATCCCCTCGCTGCCACTATTCGTTGGCCTACCGCTGATTCTGGGCACCGGCATCCGCGACCCCTTGAACATCATCGTGGCCCTCACGCTGTACGGGCTATCGCTGATTGTGCCGGCCGCCGCCGATGCACTAGCCAGCGTCGAACCGGCGGTACTGGACGCCGCCGATGCCCTTGGCTACCGGCCGGGGCATCGCTTCGTGGCCGTCGAACTGCCGCTGGCCGGGCCCGCCCTATTGGCCGGTCTCCGAGTGGTCTCCGTTAGCACCATCTCGTTGGTCACCGTCGGTGGTGTGCTCGGAGTGGCCAATCTGGGGCTGCTGTTCATCGATGGCTTCCAGCGCAACATCATCGCCCAGATCCTCACCGGCCTGCTGCTCACCGTCATGCTGGCATTGCTGGTCGACCGGCTACTAGCGGCTGCGGGGCACCTGCTGCTGCCCTGGCACCGAGCCACCCAAACCACCGGGGGAACCGCATGAGGCTGCTCCGAGAGGCCTTCGGCTGGCTCGCCGATGCGCATAACTGGACCGGAACCGTCGGGCTCGGTGCCCGGCTGGGCGAGCATGTCTGGTATTCGGTGATCGCGGTGCTGCTGGCCAGCCTGATCGCGATCCCGGCCGGCTGGTATATCGGCCACAGCGGCCACGGCCGCGGCTTGATCGTCGGCCTCACCGGGGCGGCCCGGGCCCTACCCACCCTGGGACTGGTCACCCTGCTCGGCATTCTGCTGGGTGTCGGGCTGCTGGGCCCGATGATCGCCTTCGTGGTGCTGGCCATCCCCTCGATCCTGGCGGGCGCCTACGCCGGAATCGACGCGATCGAGACAGCCACCCGGGATGCCGCCCGGGCCAACGGCATGACCGAATGGCAACTGCTGTGGCTGGTCGAGATGCCGCTCGGCCTGCCGTTGCTGGTCTCCGGGATCCGCTCGGCCACCCTTCAGGTCGTATCCACCGCCACCCTAGCCGCCTACGTCGGGGCCGGAGGGCTAGGCCGGGTGCTGTTCCGTGGCCTGAAGACCCAGGACTACCCCCAGATGCTGGCATCCTCGATCCTGGTGGTCTGCCTAGCCATCGCCTTCGAATTCGGTTTCGCGCTGCTTCGGCAGCTGCTCGCGCCGGCCCATCTCAAAGACCGGCACCGCTGATCCCAACCACATCACCAGGAAGGTCACGATCATGACGGCATACCTGACCCGACGACAGTTGGGCATCCTCGCAGGGCTCATCGGCCTAGCCGGTTGCGGCAACAACGATCCCTTCGGAAACTCGCCGGGCTCCCCGGGAGCCACCGGTGGCTCCGCAGCCGGCCGGGCGCTGGTGGTCGGCAGCCAGCAGTACTACAGCAACCAGATCATCGCCGAGTTATATGCCCAAACCCTGGAATCGGCCGGCTTCCGGGTCGATCGCCAATACCAGATCGGCCAGCGCGAGATCTATCTGCCCGAGTTGGCAGCCGGGCGGATCGACGTGCTCCCCGAGTATGGCGGCAACCTGCTACAGCACTACGACAAGCAGACCACCGCCCGCGATGCCGATCAGATCCAGGCCGCCCTGACCGATGTGCTGCCCGACGGGCTGCGCGTCCTGTCGCCGGCCGAGGCAACCGACCAGGACACCTATACGGTAACCGGCGCCTTCGCCAAGGAATACCGGCTCGGTTCACTGGCCGACTTGACACATGTCGACCAGCCCCTCAAGGTGGCCGCCAACAGCGAATTCGGATCCCGCCCCTATGGCCCGGTGGGCCTGCAAGCCACCTACGGGGTGAGCGTCGAACTGGTTCCGGTCGAGGATTCCGGCGGCCCGCTGACCGTGCGGGCGCTCACCGACGGCACCGTCCAACTAGCCAACATCTACTCGGCCGACCCTGCGATTGCCCGCGAGGGGCTGGTCTCGTTGGCCGACCCACAGAACCTGATCCTGCCGCAGCACATCACCCCACTGGTGTCTCGGCGCGTCGATACGGCCGCCGCCGAAGCCATCGAGCGGGTCAACGACCGGTTGACCACCCAGGATCTGATCGAGTTGAATACCCGCAGTGTGAACGAGCAGCTGGGTGCCGCTCAGATCGTCAGCGACTGGCTGGCCAGGGGGTCGAAGTGATAGCCATCTCGGGAGCCACCGGAGCATTGGGCGGTCAGGTTGCCCGGCTGCTTGCCGGGCCGGCCAGGCTGAGACTGCTGGTTCGCGATCCAGCCCGGGCACCGCGACTGCCCAATACCGAGATCGCGCAGGCGGCCTACGCCGAACGAGCGAGGCTGACCGCGGCCCTGGTCGGCTGTCGAGTGGTGCTGATGGTCTCGGCCGGTGAATCGGCCACCCGGCGAGCCGAACACGAAAGCTTCGTGCAGGCCGCCGTGGCAGCCGGGGTACGGCATCTGGTGTACACCAGCTTTGCAGCCGCCGCCCCGGACGCCGAGTTCACCCTTGCCCGGGACCATTGGCATACCGAGACCGCGATCCGCGCCTCCGGGCTGGACTTCACGATCCTACGGGACAACTTCTATGCCGACCTGCTGCCCGCCTTCGCCGATGCCGACGGCGTGCTCTGCGGCCCGGCCGGCGATGGCCGCTGCTCGTTCGTGGCCAGAGCCGACATCGCCCGGGCGGCCGCCGCAGTACTGCGCGCGGCACCCACGCACCGGGGTATGACCTATACCCTCACCGGGCCATCCGCCCTGACGCTGACCGAGGCGGCCGAAGAGATGACCCGGGCGCTGGGCCGTAATTACACCTACCGGGACGAGCCGGTCGAACAGGCCTACGCGAGACGCCGCGCCACCTGGCCGGGCGAACCCGATTGGCAGTACGACGCCTGGGTGAGCACCTACACCGCCATCGCCACCGGCGCCCTGGCCGCTATTACTGAGAATGTGGAACTGCTCACCGGCCTACCCGCAATAGACCTGGCGACGGCTCTGAGACCCGCCGGAATAAGCCGTTGAAATCCCAATCAAAGCCCTCCCTGCAAGGGGTAGCACCTAGCCAAAAAGGAATACCCCGGCCACCGCAAGCCATGCCTCCGGCCTCTGGACGACCCTCCCTTAATACACCTTGGAAGCCAACCCCTAGACTTGTAGGGTACGGATTCTGAGAGACTGCTGAAGACCGCATAAACCGATCGGAGAGTCCATGGCCGACGACGCTGAGACCGAAATCATCCCCGTACAGCCCGGGCAACGGGCGGGCGAGCGTCCTTGGCTGCTGCCGGCAGGCAAACCGGGCCGAGCCGGCGGTGGCGGTATGGTTGGCGTGCTGATCGTAGGCGCGATCGCTCTGGTGGTGGCCCTGATGGCCTTGACCATCGCTATCGGCCGCGCGCCCCAGAATGCCGCGGCAAATCCGCAGCCCGAACCCAACGACGCGGCAGCCGCCGGACCTACTTCCTTCTATTCGCCCAAGCAGACCGGCAAACGCTGGACTCCCGAGCCGATCATCACCGGGGTACCCCAAAACGAGGCCTCCTATGAGGGAACCCCCAGCGAGTCACGAAGCGTAGGCAGCACCCCGGAGGCCGGGTCATCGGCTTCCGGCGAAAACGAAGACGAGGACGAGCAAACCCACCAGTCCCCGCAGCAGGGTGGCGTCATCGGCGGTGGGTATCCAGGAGGACATGCGTCTGCGGGCAAGCCCACAACCCGCTAGACTCGGGCTGTCATCCCCACATGCCTGCTGGCCCAGCGGCCAAAGGAGTCGACATGACCCGCAAGATCCCAGCGATGTTCCTACTGGTTGCCGCGCTGCTGATCGGGCTGGGCAGCCCGGCCCGGGCCGAGGACGGCGGTATTCTGAACTACCAGATCGAGGCACGGGTGACCGATGCCGGCAAGCTGGAGTATTCGGCAAAGATCGAACTGACGAATCCCGCCCCGGCCCAGCTCGCCATCAAACTGCACACCAAGCTGGCAGCCAACGGCGATGCGATCCACAACTTCACCATCACCGATTTGAAGGCGACCTCGGCCGGGACGGACTTGCCTATCAGCATCGAAAAGCAATCCGACGCAATCGTCATCGGCCTCGACACCAGCCGGCTCACCGCAGCCATCACCGTGAGCTATGTGGCCGATGGGGTCACCCATATGCGCACCGATGGCCAGGTCGAGTTCTATTGGCCACTGGTTCAAGGCGTATCGCTTCCGATCGAACGCGTCACCGGCGTGGTTCATCCGGGCGCCCTAGTAGGCGACTACCGCTGTCAAACCGGTTTGGCAGGATCGCTGAGGACCTGCGGGGTATACTATGGCGGCGGTGAAAGCGGGCCGGATCTGCAATTCGAAGAGGCCCGGCTGGCCCCCGGAGGCGTCGTCCAGGGCACCATGACCTACTCGGGCAACACGATACCAGTCAGCGAACGCATCACTCACCGCTGGAGTTTGGACCGCGCCTTCGGCCACTCGGTAGGCAATCTGTTGGCCGGATTCGGAGCGGCAGTCCTGGGCCTGGTGCTGCTGGCCCATCTTAACCGGCGGATCGGCGCCGATTCGGCGGCCAGCGAACCCACCGTGATCGCCTCATTCGACTCGGTAGGCTCGGGCCAGACGAACTTCCGGGTACGCGGGAACATCCGTCCGGGGCTGGTCGGGACGCTGGCCGACGAATACGTCGATCCGATCGACATCACCGCCACCATCCTCGATCTGGCGGTACGAGGCCATCTACGCATCATCGAGCTGTCAGCCGGCGACCGCTACGACCCACTGGATTGGAAGATCGTTGCCCGCAAGGGCACAGACGAACTCCTCGACTACGAGCAGACCCTGGTGAATGCCATCGGCAAGGAGGGAATCCTCGTCTCCGAAATCGACCGACTGCACAAGTCGGTCCCCACCCTGCAGAACCAGCTCTACGAAGAGGTTATGACCCGGGGCTGGTTCCAGCAACGACCCGACACCGTCCGGTACGGCTTCAGCAGGATTGGGTGGATCCTGGTCGGCATAGCCTGCGCAATCCTCGGATTGCTGGTCGCCTTTACCAGTTTCGGTCTGCTCGGCCTGGTGCTGGTTGCCCTAGCCGCCGGATTCCTCGCTCTCCACGGCCGGATGCCTGCCCGCACGGCGAGCGGCAGTTCGGCGCTAGCCGGGCTGAGAATCCTAGCGGGCCAGCTGCGTATCCAACCCACCGACGAAGCCCCGCCAGGCCAGGAGCTTGCCGAACTGTCGCGCATCCTGCCGTATGCGGTGGTGCTGGGCGGCGCCGAGCGTTGGACGCAGGCGTTCGTCGCGGCCGACGACGACGAGGACGCCGACTCGGAAGACCTGGACTGGTATCACGGGCCGGCCGATTGGCACCTGGCCAAGCTACCCCAATCACTGGATTGCCTGGTCACCAACCTCACCGGCCGGCTGTTCCGCCGCTGAGCAGATACCACAACGAGCCCGGCGATATCGCCCTCGGATGAGCTATCTGCACGGATACCGGCGGATTCACTCGCCGGGCCGAGACCGATCGTCGTCTGCCGTCGACGGGGTGGGCCGGTCCAGTTCCAGCGGCGCCTCCGCGAGGTGGGAATCGCGGAGTTCGCCATGCCCCCGACCGGTACCCACACCCTCGTCAGTCGCCTCCTGTGCCCGCATCTCGGCTAGTCGCGCGCGGAAGGACTTGCTGGGCAATGCCAGCGCCGCCCCGAGCAGGAATCCAGCGAGCAGACCCAGGCCGCAGGCGATCAACACCCAGTTGCGGGGGTTCTGGTAGTCGGTACTGCGGTTGGAGCCGGCTACCGCATGCAATTGATTGATCATGATGACGTCGTAGATCAGCACCCCGGCAAAGGCGACCAGGGCGAACACCCCGAGCCAAGAAAGCACATTCTTGGAAAACTTAAGCATGCGATGAGCCTAGACCCGACCGGACGTTGGCGCGCAGGACAGCCGAACGGTAAGCCCACACACCCGAACGCCCGGCCCAGTCATCCCCGCACGCCCAGGAGGCGTCCAGGTTTACAAGCACTCGGATTCGATCCGATCCAGCGCCGCCGTCCAGCGATCCTTGATCCAATCCGACTTGGCATCGTCACCCAACTGGGAATGGGTGATCTCGATCCTGGTGGAGTTGGCGTCCTGCGGGATCAGATCGACCGAAACCTTGGTCGGAGCCGACGAGTCGTGGAGTCGCCAAGAGAACCTGATCTGCTCCAGCGGATGGAAACTTCGGATGACGCCCTGCCGGCCATCGTGGGATTGCCAGGTGTGGCCCTTCTCCCCCAGCTGGGCCCCCGGGCCCAGCAGCGCCTCGGAGCCCTCGGAGCCCATCAGGGCATCCCAAACGACCTTCACCGGCCTGGGGACGGTCCGACCGACCACAACCTTGCCTTGGGTCTCGCCAGTGGCCTCGCTTGTCTGTTCCATGGGGACCTCACTTCTTGGTCGAGTTATATTCCGCCCGCTCCCCCGCTGGAGTCGGGCTTGGTGAAACTGTAGTAGTACCGCAGTCGGCGCGCACCGATCTTGGCGATTCCTTGGCAGCATTTCAGCCATCGGTTGACGCGGGGATCGGTGCCCGGGGGCTGCGCCGGTAAACGCTCACCGTGGGGTCACCGGCCAGCCAGAATCGAAGTTGCCAATCGGCCGCCCGGGAGACACCGACCCGCGGACCCCGCAACACCATACCCGTCGGCACCGGGCACGGCTCGAAGCGGTATTCCCCGCCCAGGATTGCCCCATCATCGGCCAAGCTGAGCCCCAGGACACGCCCCAGCCTGCCCGGTCCGGTAGCGGGTCCCGGGCCACGCCGGGGCAGCCCGGAGGCCACCTCGCCGTCCAGTACCTCGGCGGATCGCAGCAACAGCGCCGAGGCGTCGCCAGGCGGTGAGCAAACCAGGTTGGCGGCCAGATGGATGCCATAGCTGAGATAGACATAAAGACGACCTGGCGGGCCGAACATCGTCCTAGCCCGCCCGATCGGGCCACGGAAGGCATGGGATGCCGGGTCCTGGGTGCCCAGATAGGCCTCCACCTCGGTTATCCGCAAGCGCACGGCACCATGCCGTAAGATGCCGCCCAGCACCTTAGGCGCCAACTCATCCGCCGGTCTGCCCCAGTCGAGAGCCGTCATGGGTCTCATAATGCCCGCAGCCGTGCGATCCGAGTAGTCTGCCTGTGTGGCACGGTTAGCACGCAAGATCGTGATGCTGGGCTGCCTGACGGCGGTCCTGACGGCCTGCGTCCCGCATTCCCCCGCAACCACCGCAGATCAAAAGGCTCCCACCACCGCATCGACCCAGCAGGAAACCACCAGCGGTACACTGCCACCCGAACACGATCTGTTCACCCCAGGCCTTGCCCAGCAGGTGGTGGCCGAGTTGGTGGCGGCCGCTGAATGGCGGCCCGTGGTCAAGGTCACCATCAGCCGCGAACAGGCACGGCTGACCTACGTGGAAACCGGCAATCGTCCGCGCTCGGTGCTGTGGCTGGCCGGAAAGATCACTCCCAGCGACGACGGTGCCGACCTGGTGGCGGCCACCGGATTCGATCCGCAGCGATTCAACCTGTCCGACATCGCCGCCCTGTTCAGGAAGGCTGCCGAGGTGACCGGGGAGAGAAACCGGCAGGAGCTGCATATCACCGAGTACGATCATGGCGAAGCACTGATGACGGTGACCACCACGCCGGAATCCTCAACGGTGTTCTTCACCGCCGACGGCGAACTGATTCCGCGCCTGGACTACACCTCCAATGCCGACATCGCGATCGCCCTGGCCGACGTCACCGTCAACCGGCTGCTGGTGGTGGCAGTAGGCGTGGATGGTGGACAACGGATCTGGGTCGATGTGGTCGCCACACCCGGGGTGGTGGAGCGCCGGATCAGACCCGCCAACGTCCCGATGTATCTCGCACGCCGCCGTGAAACCCCGTCCGGCACGCAGTTCACCCACGATCAGATCCGACCCGAGGTTCTGGGCCTGCTGTTGCGCACCGGTCCCGGGCTGGTCGATCAACCGCCGCAATCGGCGGTGACCCTTGAGGTCCATCAGCCCGCCGATGCATCCGCACCCCAGATCACCCTGACGGTCAACGGGGCCGAACTCGAAACCGATCTCGCCGGGGTGCCGCTCAAGCATCCGTGATACCGGCATCCATATGGCCGATCCACCCAGACCCTGCGCTGCGGGCCCGGGACGCGATGGTGACACCGGAACGAGTATGGGATGATGATTCGCATGCGAATCGTCGGGGTGCTGGCCCCCGGAGCAGGAATCTGCGTGCAAGGGATTCTTGCCCATGGGGAGGATCCCCGCATGATGCTCTGGCGACGAGGGTGGGTGCTGAGGCAACTGCTGAGCGCCCACCTGGAAGATGCCGGGGTGGTGCTCACCGCACAGGTTCGGCCCCGCACCGGCAGGTCACGGCCGCCACGGATCAAGCAGCGCGGGCTGGATCCCGAGTTACGCATCGCCAAGGGCGAGATCGCGGTACCCCACCAGCGGATCGCAGCCTATGCGATAGTGCGGTCGCTGCGTGGCGTACTGGGCACGCAATGCTCCGAACGCACCGCCATCCCCGGCCTATGGCAACTGCCCGGCGGCGGCCTGGAGACCGGTGAAACCCCCAGCGCCGGAGTGGTTCGCGAGATCACCGAGGAGACCGCACAGCATGTGCGGATCATCCGACTGCTGGATGTGCAATCGGATCATTGGATCGGCCGCTCCCCCATCGGGGTATTGGAGGACTTCCAGGCGCTGCGAATCATCTATTCAGCGATCTGCGATCAACCAACCGAGCCACGCGTCCTCGATATCGACGGCACCACCAGGTCGGCCGCCTGGGTGACCCTGCACCGCTGGCGAGCGCTGCCCTGGACATCCGGGGCGCGTTCCCTGCTGGACCGCCATCTGGCGCAGATCCAGATAGCCCAGGCCGAGCCCGAAAGCCCCGGTTCAGCGCATCCGGCAACCGCGCAAGGCGTCAACCGGACCACCGTGCGGCAAGTCGCGGTCGGCGCCCCACCGGCCACCGGCTTGGCCGATACCAGCGATTGAAACCACGGCCGGGACCCGGTTCGGTGCCGGAAAGGCACCGAACCGGGGGCTACGCCGGGCCGGTGCGATCGGGCTGTGATAGGCCAAGCCGGTGGCCGGTGGGCTGGCTCACTCGCTGCGGAAGAAGCTCAGAATGCGCAGCAGCAGCGTGTACAGCCAGATCAGCGTGACGATCAGACCGAAAGCGCCCCGCCAGGACTCCTGCTCGGGCGCCCCCATCCGGACGCCCTGCTCGATCGAATCGAAATCCATCAGCAGGCTGGCGGTGGCCAGCACCACGCCCACCCCGGCAGACAGCCAGGCCAGCGGGCCCGCGCCGGGGCCCATCGTGGACCAGCCGATGTTCACATTCGCAAAGTAGAGCACGAAGCTGATCAACGCCATCACCGCGTAGCCCATGATCGACAAGGTCACGATCTGGGCCAACCGGCCACGCACTCTCGCGCCCAGGAACCGATAGGCGGCCAGCACCATGGCGGCGGCGACGATCGTCCCCAACACCGCCTGCATCACGATGCCGGGATAGAGCGCCTCCAGGAGCCGGCTCCAGCCACCGATGACCACTCCCTCGACCACGGCATAGGCGATCACCCCGGCGACCGGCACATTGCGCCGGGCACTGACCACCATCACGGTGAAGAATGCCACCAGCGATCCGACAGCCGCAACCGGCAGGAGCAGATTCCGCGGCATCAGGAACCAGGTAAAACCACCGGCGCCCACCAGCGCCAGAAGCAAAACCGCGGTCTTGGTGATGACATCCTCGATCGACATCCGGCCCTGCAGCGACACCGATCGGTCAGCCGCCATCGGAGGATAGCCGCCCTGCCCGGGCAACTGACCGCCTCGCTGAGGACTCCAGGTATAGTCAGCCCGGAATCCGTCTTGGGACTGCTGGCCCGGGGCGAAGGCATTAGGACGGGAAAAAACAGGGTTGTTGGTGCGCACCGGGTAAACCTCCTATTGGCATTTCTGGTGGCCCGGGGGCCGTGCGTCCATCGTAGGCGGCGGCACCGGCCCAACCAATGAGGGATTTCCCCAATCGGGAATGCGGGGCATGCCATGATCGGCCCATGGCAACGTTGTCCGAAGCCGATCCCGGCGCTTTCCGTTCGGTCCGTAGCCCGGTTCGCTCCCGGGGCGAATCCCGGGCCTATGGCAAATCGCTGCGCGCCCGGGTGCCTCGCTCCGAGTTGGGCCGCTGGCGGCCAGCCGATGACCGGGTTGACATCGTGACCCAGGTACAGCGCGCCCACGTCGGACGCATCCCACAGCTGCTGCCGGTGCGCCTGCAACGGATGAGTTCGTCCCCCTACGGCTTCCTGCGCGGCAGCGCCGGGATCTGCGCCGCCGATTGCGCCAGCCTGCCGGCAACCGGGATCAGCGCGATCGTCTGCGGGGACGCCCACCTGGGCAATTTCGGTTTCTACCGTTCCCCCGAGGGGGAACTCGTCCTCGACCTCAACGACTTCGACGAAGCCCACCCGGGATCATGGGAGTGGGATGTCCGGCGGCTGGTGGCCAGCGTCTGGGTAGCCGGGCGACAGAACGGCCTGAACGAACAGCAGTGCGCCGATGCGGTGCACGCCTGCGTAACCGCCTATCGCGATGAATTGGGCCACCTGGCCGAGGTGCCGTTGCTGTCCCGCAGCTTCCTGCGGGTCGATCTGGCCCGGCTCACCCAGACCGTGATCGAACCGTCCCTGCGCGACGAGGTGGAACGAGCAGCCCAGAAGGCCCGGCTGCGTACCTCGGACCGAGCCCTGCCGAAGCTGACCCAGCCCTGCGCACACGGCCGGCGGATCGTGGAGGACCCACCGCTGGTTTCGCGGGTTTCGCCCGCCCGATTCGATCAGATCGCCCAAGGACTGGACGACTACCTAGCCACCCTGCCGTTGCAATGGCGCCGGGTGATCGGCGGTTATGAACTGGTCGATGCGGCCCATCGAGTGGTGGGTGTCGGCTCTGTCGGTTTGCGGGCCTTCATCGCATTGCTGGTCGGTTCCAGCCCGGACGATGTGCTCTTCCTACAGCTCAAGCAGGCCCAACGATCGGTACTGGCCCCCTATGTGCACGGCGAGCATGCCCTGCACCCGCATCAGGGTCAACGGGTCGTGGAATACCAGCAGGCATTGCAGACGGTCAGCGATCCCCTGCTGGGCTGGGCCAGCCTACCGATGCTGCTGGAAACCAGCATCGCCACCCACCTGGCGGACGGCTCCCACATGCCCGGGTCGCCGGCGATCCAGGTCTACGTCCGGCAGTACCGCAACATGAAGGGCGCCGTGGTGCTCGACGATCTCGACCCCGACGCCCTGACCGATTACGCCCGAGTCCTGGGACTGCTGCTGGCCAAGGGGCACGCCCGCACCTCGGGGACCTCCCGGATAGCCGGATATCTGGGTAAGTCAGACGCTGCCGCGCTGGCCTTCGTCCGATTCGCCAGGGCCTATGCCGACCAGACCGAAACAGACCATGCCGCCTTGCGCGCCGCGATCCGAGCCGGCAAATTCGGCCCCGCCGATTCAGCCCCAACGCCGGCATGATCGCGGACCCGGCCTCAACCGCGGCAGTATCCGGAAAAGCCACCGCCGACCGCCGGATGGCCGATACACCGACCGGCACCAGTGTCTGTGGCGCGCCAGTCCGCAGCCATTTCACGCCGCCCCAACACAGCCGCTAGCCCCTCGACCGGTTCGATCGGCAACCATCGCCGGCCGGCTGGTGCCTTCCCGGTAGCAGGCATTCTTCTAGGCTGGTGGCATGGACTCCTGGCTGGTGCTGGTGGCGAACGGCAAGGCGGGGACGATCTCGGCCCTGGAATATTCCGGGTCACGGCTACGCCCGCTAGCCGACAACCGGATCGGTGCGCAGGGCATGCCCCTGGCCGTGGCCGCCGAACGTGGCCTGGTCTTCGCCGGCACGATCGATCCATGGCTGATCCGGGTTTTGGCCGTGGACCGGGCCACCGGCCGGCTGACCGAAATCCATCGGCTGCCCATCGCCGGCAATCCCGTCCATCTGGCGCTATCGGCGAACGGCAGGTGGCTGGCCATGGCGTCCTATCACGACGGACTGGGACAGCTGTGCCGAGTCGAGGCCGATGGCGTCCTAGAGCCGATCGGTGAGCCGGTGCGGCACCGCAACCTGCACTCGGCGGCCATCACCGCCGATACCCGGCACTGCTACTTCGTCTCGCTGCGCGACGATCTGGTGGCCGGTTATCTGTTGGATGCCGACCGGGGGCTGGTTCCCCTGGATCCGCCGGCCACGGCTGCGCCGGCCGGCAGCGGACCCCGGCATCTGGTCTTCGACGCCAGCCAAACCCAGCTATATGTCAATACCGAATATTCCGGTGAGGTGCTGCGCTATCGCCGCGAGACGGTGTCGGGGGCACTGGAACTGGTCGATCGGGTACCCAACGTGCCCGGCCAGGGGCTGGGCCACAGCCGATTCGGTGCCGACCCGCGTGTCGAACGCCTCATCTGGGGTTCGGAACTGCGGCTCGCCACCGCCGGGGACCGGCTTTATTCGGCAGAGCGGACCTCGGCCACCATCACTGCCCAACCGGTCGGGCCCGACGGGTCGGTTGGCAGCCCAACCGCCAGTTCACCGGTGCTGGCCCAGCCACGCGGTTTCGCGGTGCTGCCGGACGACAAATTGCTGGTCGCCTCCGAAACCACCGCCCGGATCGGGCTGTACGCCCCGGATGCCACGGGAAGACTGAAGCTGATCCAGGCCCAGCCGGTTGGGGCTGGACCGGTCTGGATCGGGTTGCTGCCGCGTTCAACCCTGAAAAAGCCGGTTCAGTTCGTGGACTTCCACCGAGATGTCGACTATCTCGTTCCCATCGAAAAGGTTGGAGCCGATCGCCGCGCTGAAATCCTGCACGCTGCTGAAGGAGATCTCACGGCCATCGGCTGACACCCTACCGTTGCGGTGAGGCGGAAGCGGCCTGGCGACACGCAGCGTCACGCCGCGATCGTAGGAGTAGGGATTGTCATAGACGACCTCTCCACCGCGGATCATCACCACCCGGTCGCACACCTCAGACACGTCGGCCAGTTCATGGCTGGAAAACAATACCGCCTTGCGCTCCTCCCGGGCCGCGTCGACGAGGATCTTCTTGAAAAGCTCTCTGCCAGGAGGATCGAGCCCCACGAGAGGTTCATCCAGCAACAGCACCTCATGATCGGCCATCAAGGCCTGCGCCAGCCCCAATCGCTGACGCATTCCGAACGAGAAAGTCCGGACCTTCTTCTTTATCCTGTCGCTGAGGCCGACGAGTTCCAGCATCCGAGAGATACGCCTCTCTCGCTCACCGCGATCCAGCACCCCGCTGGCCATGAGACAACCGTGAAGATTCTCCTCGACAGTGAGGTAATCGAAGAAGACGGCATCGACCAGGATCCCGAATCTGCGTCGAAGCGGACTCTCCGGCAGCAAGGAGGAGCCGGCGAACCGGATATCCCCGCCCGAAGGGATCAAGGCCCCGGAGATGCAGTTGAGAATCGTCGTCTTGCCCGCGCCGTTCTTGCCCAGCAACGCGACCACTTCGCCATGCCGCACCTGGAAGTTGATTCCGCCCAGCACGACACGCTCCCCGAACACCTTACGCAGGTCTCGCAACTCCAATGCAGGCGCAGTCATGAACGCATCCCCTTCAGCACTTCCGTTCGAGCCGACAAGTATTCCCGGGTCATCGGGCAGAAAGGATCCCGCCGATGCGCATCGCCGCAGTAAACGAAACTCCGCCCGCGGCACCCGCCACCGCACAGGAATCGGAAATCGCAGTCCTGGCATCCCTCGATCTCGTAGAGCGGAACGGCAATCGGCGACCCTCGTTCGAGAATGGCACCCAGCGGCTCCTCGAGGATGTTCCCCATCGCCAGGGAGTCCCTATGCAGCATATGGCAGGGGTATACGGTTCCATCGGCGCCAACGCTGACGATGCTGCTTCCTACCCCACACCCAGTAGAACAGCGAAGACCGATGACCCCGGATCCCGACGCCAAAGCCGGATCCTCGATGAAAACGTTGTCGGCCTCGTTCACCGTTGAGGAGATCGTTTTCAGATCCTCGAACTGGAGTTGGAAGGGACGCGCATCGGCGTCCTCCGGATCGGTGGTGAAAACGCTGAAATTGAAGGACACGCCCATATCCGTGGCGAGCCGCACGTAGTCCAACATGTGCGGAACATTCCGATGGTGCAGGGTGAACACCAGGTGGACCTTGGTGCGATCCCTCATGATCTCAACGAACCTTAGAACGCGCGGCATGATCCCTCGATCCCGAATGAACCGACTCTCCTTCTTCCGACCCTGTGGGGTCAGCCCAATAAGCGCCCCGTTGCGGGCATTGCCCACCATATCGACCCCATGGATCTGAAAACAGTGCACCTCTTCATGAAATCTTTTCGACACGACTCCTCCAATCGTCCACTTCCGACACAAGCAGCATCCCCGGAAATGGCTCTAGATTCCCGGCAAGCTACTCAACCCCGCCACTTTCCGCCGCCCGACCGCCCATGGACGCTCCGATCCCGCCGAATCTTCGAGAACCGCGGGGGCAAGATGATACATACCGGTCACGACACCCACTCCCAAAAAGTCAACACGGACATTCCGACGGCTCGGGCGATCTTCGACTCCGGTTCAGCCGGCAGCCCCTCGTTTCATTCTTGGCCGGGATCCAGCCTTCGTTCGCGCAACATAAACCAGTGGATCGCGAAACTCACCAGCACCCCAACCACGGTGTTGTTGACCGACTGATTCACCGTGGATGTGATCACCCCGCCGTTCAGCACCTGGCTGTTTGCCATGATCGTCTCCTCAATATGCCCTCGAATGACCGCGAAGTTGAGAACAATCAGGAAGACGCAGCCGATCCCACCGCCCAGCAGAATCGAACGAAGGCCACGTTCCTTCCGCAGGACCGCCCCGGAGGCGATCGAAAGAGCAGCCAGCAGGCCAAGCAGCATCAAGGCATTGAATATCGAAGCCCCCACGACCACTAAGCCAATTCCGAGCCCGTACAGGACGACCAGTATCAAGACATTTTTGAGATTCATTGCGATACTCCCTAGGAAACCATTACATTGTAGCCCAGATGGAGACAAATCGGCCAGTATAGGCTCTTCGTCCACAAGAAGAGCATTGCGGTCAACAGCCCAAAGGGAAATCGATAGAGCAAGTTCGCGAGAAAGGGCTGGTTGAAGTGGGTCACGAATGCGAATACGCATGCAGACACCACGATCAGCACGACAGGAGATTTGACGTAGGAAACAAGTTGCCGAATCAAGATGCCCTTGGACCAGAATTCTTCAGAGAACGCGATTGGAATGTTCTGTAGAAACGCCCAGAGCACCGCAGGGTCTCGCAGAGACATGTGGACAGCCAAACCCGTCAGGAGGCAGAGCCCGATGAGCAGTTGCGGTAACCCAGGCCACCGCACGCCCAGATCATCGTGCTGGAGGGGGCCGTGCTCGCGCTGAAGGTAACATGCGGGAAGCACCACCATCCCCAAAAGCATGCTCACCCAGATGGTGATCAGATCGACGGCCATCGCCGACAGCAACGGAGCAAGCACGATGTGGACAAGGACACCTACGGCAACGGTAGCCACCGGCGGGAAAACAGCGAGAAAGACCGTCTCAAGCATTCTCTTCACCCCAGGTCCCGCCTCTCGAAATGCCGTAGCCCTATCCAGTAGCAGATCCCCATGGTCACCACCGACACCCCGACCCCCAGCAGGGCGACCGCCCACGGATCCGAGGTGAACAGAACCAACGACGGATTGCCCACGGAATCCCCTCGGGCACCCGAGGCCTGCCACAGATCCTGCAATCTGGCGAGATAGAATTGCGGTGTCAGGTAGGCCACGACGGGCAACTGACCGCACAATGCCATGACTATCAATGCCACGACCCCGACGGCGATCGCCAGCAGGGGCTTCAGGTAGCTGGCCAAAAGCAAACCGATGAACGCCGCCACCAAGAACCCCAGAACGATAAGCCCAATCACCAGCACGGCCGTTGGCATGTCTCCCGAGACCCATGGGACGCCAGAGGCCACCTCAGGAACGTTGATCATGAAAAGGTAGTAGGTGGCTACCCCCACAACCACCAACAGGGCCATCCCAAGCAATCCATACCGCACCACCGCAAGGATCTTCGTGCGGAAGATTCGAGCCCGACTGTTCACCCGGGGAATATAGAGAAGTATCGACCTGTCCTCGATCTCAGAACTCAGGGCTCTCACCACAACGATTACGAGAGCGATATGAAAGATCAAGAATTGCTGAACCATGACGAATATCGTCTGCACCCAGCGTAGGCAACTCATCGGTTCCGTACCGCGATAGATGAAGCTATCCGACCCAGATGCGAAGCCGATCCCGTAGAGTACCGGTATCAGCACCATGATGAGAAAAAGATAGCTCTCCTTCTTGCGCAGGATCTTTCTAACCTCCCAAAAAACCAGCGGGAGCCTCCCCGAAGACATCACGACCGATCCTTTCCTTCCAAAGCGCTGAGCCATCAGCCTCAGGGCGGGGTGGCTAGCGCGAATACCAGCCACCCCGCCCCGAATCGTTGACTTCTAATCGCCGGCAACCTCGAACTTCAGACGGCTTACAATGACGCCTTCGCACCGCCCGTAGCACGAAACGGCTGCGATCAGAATCCATTCCAGCTGCCGGGCCCATAGCTACCGCAAAGGTAGACACCAAACGAGACGCAGTTTCCAGCCTCGTAACACTCTGCAAACAGCAGAATCTTACCCTTTCCGTGAGAGCCATCAGTTTCCCAATGCAACGCTGCCCGACGCTCGAGCACCATAACCGTAACGCCCCCGGCCGGCGCATCGGGCGATTTCTCCTAAACAGTCAACTTTCGTCGGTCACCGGGCGTCCAGGACCCGTGACCGGGAAGGGCGCGTTTCCACGATCGGCGCCAACCGGGAAGTCGGCGAATCGCTCGGCCAGACGAAAACCGGCGATTGAAGAACCGGCCGAGACGATGGGGTGTAAGCCGACGACGGGACCCATGCCGTCCGTGCCCGAAGTGGACGATCGGGTAATCGGTCGAGATGGTGGGGGCGGGCTCGCCGAGAGCTCGCCACCGGTCCTGAACGATGTCCGATATGTTCTGCTCGGGCTGTGCGGGGGGTTATGCGAGATCCGCGCCTTTCATCGCGCACCGATGAGCCCGGCAGGGCGAGCCTCACTTGGATAACGTCCCGAAGGCGGTCGAAGACATGTATCGCCTACGACCGCGCACGGCACTCCGCGAGTCTGCCCCTGCCGGGCCCGGTCCGTTCAGTCTCAGCGAGCGAAGATCTGCTCGCCCGTCGGCACCTCGATATCCAGCGGGAATGCGATCTTCGAGATGTTCAGCAGGTGAACATAATCCACATTGCCGGCCAGAATGTTTCCTGCCCAGGTACCACAACCCTCCGATACCGCAGGCGCCAGTCCATTGGTGATCGGCCCCCAGGCGTATGTGGACGGCTGGTTCACCAGCAAGCGGCTGACCGGGATGCGTTCGCCGGCGTACACGATGTGGTCCCGGTTGTTGCTGAAGATCCCGGCCGTATGGCCGATCCCGGAGTTCATCAGATAGCCGACAGCCATATCCACCGCCTCTTCGAAGGTCTGGTAGCTCTTCAGCTTCAGCACCGGGCCCATAATCTCATCGTTCAGGATGTCCTCGGCGCCGCACTTCACGACCTTGACCGCTATCAGTTCCGTGGCATCCGGGACGCTCAGCCCGGCCGCAGCGGCGAGCACCGGCGCGTCCTTACCCAGGATGTTCGCATCGACATGACCGTCCGGGAACACCGTCTGCCGGATCTTATCCGCATCGGCCTCGTCCTCGTACACCACGACACCGATATCCCGCAACGCGCCGAACAGTTCCTTCTCGGTCTCCGCCGGATAGAACAGAATCTCCTCGTCATCGCACAGGATGCCGTTGTCGCTCCGTTTGGAATCCAACGACAACCTGGCCGCGGCCGCGATGTCGAAGTCGCGATCCAGGATCACCGGAGCATTCCCGGGCCCAACTCCATATGCTGGGGTGCCACTCGAATAGGCGGCCTTGGTGAGGCCCCAGCCACCGGTGGCCAATACCAGATCGCAGGCCTTCATCAGCTCCCCGGTCATTTCAAACGTGGGAGACTCCAGAACCTGGATCAGATCTGCCGGCGCGCCCTCCCTCGCCAAGGCCGCACGAATCAGTTCGATCGTGTGAGTGATGCATTTCTCGGCTCGCGGCGCGGGAGTCACGATGATGGCATTCTTGCCCTTAACCGCATGCAGGAAATTGCCGGTCGTGGTGATGATCGGATTCGTCGCTGGAATCACGGCGGCCACGACACCGACCGGGTGTGCCACCTCGATAAGACCCTGTTCTGGGATCTCATTGATGACACCGACCGATCTCTTATCCTTCAAATAGTCATAGAAGACCGCGGCCGTGTCCTTGTTCTTGTCTATCTTGTGGGCGACCTTACCGAGCCTGGTTTCAGCCACCGCCTCCTCGGCCAGCAGCTCCGCATTATCGTAGATGATCTTTGCAGCCGCGTAGACCAGGTTGTCGACCTGTTCCTGCGTGTAGTCCCCGATCTCGGCCATCGCCTTGCGCGCGCTGCCAACCTTGCTTTCGACTGTCATAGCGAATACTCCTCGATTTCGTCTTGGGCGACCAACCGGTGCCCGCCGTATCATTCTTTGGCCCTGCTGTTCTATTCTTCTTCCTGCGACGGTTCGGTCGTCAGCAGGTTGTGCCGTTCCGCCGATTTGATGTTGAAGGCGACCAACGTAATTGCGCCGCCAAACACCACCACGACTATGAAGATCAACATTATGATTGTTCCTGGAAGCATCTCCCCAGCCCCTTCTCATAACTCCCGGATCACAGGAATGGAATCAATGAATCGGCCATGATGATGATCATCAGCGGCACCGCCACGAATCTGACCAGCGGATCGAACCAGGCACCCAGCTTGATATCGCTGCCGGGATTCAGGTAATCCGTCCTGATTCTCTTCGTCCCATAGACATAGTTGTAGGCGATGGCTCCCAGCCCGGCCGTGACGATGAAGCCATAGTTGCCGGCAAAACTGTTCCAGAAATCGAACTGTGCCTGATCGGCCACGCAGACCAGCGCCATCACGAAGGTGATCGCCCCGGCAACGAGCACTACTCGCTTCCGGTTCAGGTTCAGACCGTCCGAGAACGAGGTGACCGCCACCTCCATCTGCGCAATGGCCGAGGTGAAGGCGGCGAAGAAGATCGCCGCCATGGCCAGCACACCCATCAGATTGCCCAGCGGGATCATAGACAATGCGGTAGGCAGCACGATAAAGATCAGGCCGGCCCCGGATTGCGGATCCAGCCCCAGCCCCACGGCGGTCGGAATGAACGCGAAACCGGCCATCAGCGCGGCCGCAGAATCCACGACACAAACCGTGAGAATGCTCAAATTCACGTCCTCGTGCTTCTTGATATGGGAGCCATAGACCAAGACGCAGCCCGGCCCAACCCCAACCGAGAACAACGCCTGCCCCGCAGCGGCCTTCCACAACGCGAAATCGATGAGCCCGGACCAGTCGGGATTCAGATAGTAGTTATAGCCTTCGACGATGCCCGGCACCGTGACGGCGCTGAACACGATGACGACTAGGAAGATCACGAAGATGCCGGGAATCATGAACTTGCTGGCGACCTCGATGCCCTTGACGATGCCGAGATACAGCAGGCCCACCATGGCCAGGGTAACGGCGCCGGTCAGCACCAACATGATGCCGGTCTGCTCGTTCTGCATGTAGGCATAGATCTGTTCCGGCGGACGGGTCTTCTTCATATCGACGAGAAAGCTGTAGACGAAATAGACCGCACCAGCCGTCACGCTCATATAGAAAAAGTTCATGGTGGCATATGAGACCGAGAAGACACTGCCCACGATCTTGCCGCCGACCCGGCTCCGCAGGATCTTCGTCCAGGCGTCCAACTCGCCACCTTGGATACCCTTCCCGAGCCCAGCCTCCACGATTGCCAATGGCAATACGATCAATCCCAGGCAGACCAGATAGGCGAATACAAAGGTCCCACCGCCATATTTTCCCACAAGATATGGGAATCGCCACACATTTCCGAGACCGATTGCCATACCAGCCATGGACATGATGGCCCCGAAACGGCTATTCCAGCCTTCCCGCGTGGGCGCGGGAATCGATGTAGTAGACATTGTGCTAAACTTTCGAGTTATAAGAGTGCAGACAAGTCAGGTGCGGATCAGATGAAACCGTAATATGGCCGGTGTGCGGTGGCGTTGTGCAGCCATTTGATCATCGTGATAAAATCGAAGACCGGTAGGCCGGCGGCCTGCTGCACTTCGGCGGCATAGGGCGGCAGATCGCTGCATTCCAGCAGTATCGCCCCGATATCCGGATTATTCGACAGGAGTTCCCTTGCCGCGTTGACTACCTCTTTTCGGACTTCCGTGTTGTCGAAGGACCCGCGATCCTCCATGATCGCCGAAAAATGCGGCTCGTTCCGCAGGTCACAAACCGCAAGCACGCCGGCATCGGTCACATGACAGCAATCGAGCAATTCGGGCGTGATCGCCGCGGCATTGGCCGTGAGCACACCTATCCTCCGGCCACGTTTCAGCGTGGTCAAGATCCACGGCACCTGTACCAAACTGGACAGGCAAACCGGGATGTCCATCGCCTCGGCCACGGCCTTGTGGAAATATCCAAAGAACCCACACGCTGCCGAGATCGCCCGCACACCATCCTTCTCCAGTTCCTTGGCCGCACAAATGATGTCTGCCGCCAGCGCGGGATCACCGCTGTGCAACCTGGGAGTGTCGAGGTTCGGCACCGCCTTCATTCTGACGGGAAAATCATAGGTCAACGCATTGACCACATTTCCCGGGATCAACGGATACCAGACATCGTCAAGATGCAGAATACCAATCGTATAACCAGCCACATGCTGTCCGCGCCTCATATGTATCCACTGGGGTACGTCGGTGGGCCCCACCAGCCCGAACTGCGGCATGTGCTCTTCTCGCATCGCTTTCACCTCCTTTCTTTCTCGAACCAAGATTTGTACGCCGCCGGCGAACGGCACCCCGGAAAATCCCGGATCTAGGCCGCCATTCAAAGTGGGCGCCGACAGCAATCCGGTCCGGGATCGCACGCCAACCATCCGGCCGTCGAACGGCCCGGCCTTTCGGCCCGCCCGCTGCCCGGCAGGATCCAGCCATTCCCATCCGCGATCTCCCAGGACCGGACCGCATGTGCCTGCCCGGCAGCCGGCCGTCATCGCCGGCCGGGTATGCGCAGACCGCAATCAGCAAACATCCAAGCCGTCATCGGGATTGATCCTTGCCCCTTGGCGACCCGCCGAAGACGATCCGTAGGACATGGCCCGCGAACGGCCGACTCACCGGCAGGCGCGATCGCAAATCCGGTCAGTTCTGGTAGGCAGAACCCTGCTGGGGACCCCAGATATCGCCGACGGTGTAGCCCGCCGGGAACGGATCGGTCGGGTCGAGCGTCCAGGTAGCCCGCCCAGTACGCCAGCCACGGCCGGTGATAGTGGGCAGCACGGCCGGAACCCCGCCGACATCGGTCTGGCCCACCAACAGCCCGGTGAACTCCGTATCGACGATGCTGCGATGCCGGAAAGGCTCGTCGATACCCAGCAACCCGCGAGCGTACAGGGCCGCCATTCGTCCGCTGGTGCCGGTACCGCACGGCGACCGGTCCAATGCAGCGGTCCAGGTGCTCGGGTCGTCCTTTCGCACCACCGCATTGGTCAACACCACCGTGTTGCGGGCTGGCTGACCCGGCACCGGATCCCCGGAATGGATCATGATGAGATTCACCCGATTGAATTCCGGATAGAGCGGATGGCTGGTCACCACCTGTTCGTCGGTCGCCAGCTTGACGATCGCGCCCGCCCGGGCAAGTTGTCTGGCATAGCCGGGTTCGAGCTTCAGCCCCAGATCGTGTACATCGACCTGAGCGAAGAACTGACCACCGAAGACGATGTCGGCGGGTACCTGCCCGAACTCCTCCAGGTGCAATGGAAAATCGAGTTGCTGGACGAACGACGGCACATTGTTGACCGTCACCGCCCGGACCTTATCGCCATCCACATGGGCGATGGCACTCACCTGGCCCACCGCGGTATCGATCCGCACCTCGGTCCGGGGCCCGGTGATGGGCACGATCCCGGCCTCCAAAACGGAAGTCACCGCGCAGATGGTGTTGCTGCCCGACATCGGGGTGAAACCACCCTGTTCGAGCACGATCACCCCGATATCGGAGCCCGGATTCACCGGCGGAAGGATGAAAACCGCGCACAGCCCCGGATAACCGCGCGGCTCACGCAAAATGGCCCGGCGCAGCGGATCGAGATGCTCGACGCAATACGCAAAGCGTTCGCTCATCGTCTCGCCCTCGACCAACCGTTCCGCGTCTAGGATGATCCGACCGGCCTCGCCTTCGGCATGCGCCTCTATGGTTTGGATCTCGAAGTGGCTGCCCATTGCTAAGCCTTCTGCAGCATCCCCATGCGGTCCAAGATGTCCCGCAATCTGACACGGTCAGCCTCACCCAGTGGCAGGATCGGCAGTCGGGCCGGCCCGGCCGGGGCACCGACCAGCTCCAGGGCCGTTTTCACACCGGCCACATAATTCACCGATTCGAGGAAGCTGCTCAATTCCCAGAGCGGCCGCCACAGCTCACGTGCCCTTGCCAGATCCTGCTGCTCGACAAGCGCATCCCACAACGCCACCGCCTGCTCGGGCACGATCCCGGCCGCGCCCCAAACCGAGCCTTCCGCACCGCTGGCGATACCGAAGAAGGTGAGGGTATCCCAACCGTTGAAGGCCTTGATCCGGTCACCGCGCACCGCCAGCAACTCGGCGAGGCTAACCGCATCGCCCGAGGTGTCCTTCAAGTAGTCCACACCCGGGATGTCGCCGAGTTCGGCGAGTTCGGCAGCGCCAAGTCGCACCCCGGTGCAGCCCGGCACGTTGTAGTAGACGATCTGCAAATCGATAGCCGCGGACAGTTCGCCGAGGAATGCCTTGACCGCTTCGAACGACAGCGGATCGTAGAAGGGGGGCACCACCATGATCGCGTCCGCCCCGGCCTGCTGGGCATACCGGGCCAGCTCGATCGTGGCTGCGGTGCTCAACTGCCCGATACCCGGCACGACCGGCACCCGCCCCGCGACGGCCTCGATATAGACCTCGATGACCCGGCGGTACTCCTCCGGAGTGAGCGTGGGAAACTCGCCGGTCGTCCCGGTCGGTACCAGACCGTGGATTCCGGCGGTGATCAGGCGTTCGGCATGCCAGCGGATGGCCTGCTCGTCAATGGCCGAACCATCGGCCGTGAATGGGGTGGTGACAGCGGCAAGCAGACCGTGTAGTTTCGCGTCTTTGCGGGTTGACATGGGTTGACTCCTTGGGTGTGGTGGTTTCAGCGACAGCCGCGGAAGCGCGACGGGAAGAACTTGGCGACCGCAGGATGGATCCGGTTATGCAGTACCAGCTCGGTGACCGCTCGCGCGGTCGCCGGTCCAAGCGTGACGCCGAACATGCCATGCCCGGAAGCGACAACGAGGTTGGTCAGCGAGCCCAACGGCCCGATCACCAAGCCGCCATCGGCAGACATCGGACGCATGCCGGCCTGGGGTTTGGGTGCGGTACGTGGTGGTTCCCAGTCACGGAAGTAGCTACGCGGGGCGCGCAGGATCGCGTCCACGCGGACCTGGTTGATGTCCTCGTCCATGCCGGCGAGTTCCATCGTGCCGCACAGCCGCAGGTTGCGTTCCAAAGGTGTGACCGCAACGTTCGCGTCGGACAGGTTGACCATTGTGCGCAACCCATAGGGTTCGACATCGACGCAATACCCCTTACCGGCACGGATCGGCAGGCGATAGCCGAATAGTCCGGAAAGCGGCCCCGTCCAGGCACCCGCGGCCAGCACGTACTTGTCGCCGGTAAAGGTACGGCCATTGGCCGAGACCGAACGCACCTTGCCATGGGCCACATCGGCGTGGTCGATGGGCGCGTTCTGCACGATTTCCGCACCGAGTTCCACCAGTCGCTTATGCAAGGCACGTACGAATCCACTCGGATCCAGATAGCGTTCCTTCGGGAAGTAAAGACCACCGTAGACATCATCCGACAGGTGGGGTTCGAAATTACGCACATCATCGCCGATCAGCGCGGTGGGCTCCAAGCCGTGCCTGGCCAGCAGATCGCGATACCGCAACAACGCAACGCCGTCCATGTTCTCCTTGGCCAGATAGGCCAGCAGCAGACCGGTGGAACGCAATTCGAAATCCATACCGTCCGCCAGGTATTCGTCGAAGACCGGCAGCGACCCATCGCCGAGTGCCAGGTTGGCCTCGAAACCGCGGCGCTGGGTCTGGCCGAGGCTGGCGCCCAACATGCTGAGCAGGAAGGTGACGACCTCGGGTTTGGGCGACAGGCGGACGTAAACGGGAGCATCGGGCTGAAGCATCCACTTGATGACGGGAATTATGACGCTGGGTCCGGGAAGCGGGGCGCTGTCTGCCGGAACGATCCAGCCGGCGTTCACATCGCTCGCACCCAGGCCAGTCTGCCGGGCGTCGACCAGCGTCACCGATGCGCCCTCCCGGATCAGATGGTATGCGGTGGTCAGCCCGATGACGCCGCCACCGATAACGACAACATGCATCTGCGTTCCTTCTGTGTGCTGTGGCCTAAGAACACTGTTACAACGGTGTATGAGTGTCTGACAATTTGTCATTGACAGTTTAGCCGCCAGGACCGCGCGAATGCAACACCTCCGAGCCAACGACTTACTGGGAACCGGACCTGCGGATCAGCCCACACAAGCCCTACGACAAGGAAAGACGATCGCAAAAGACCGAGACTGGCGGCTCGTCGTGGTCCCCCGGCCAGGCCCGGCGTAGCCCTGTGCCGGCATCGCGGGCCGGCTGGGCCACCGCCGGCACAACGATCAGATCCGGTTCGGGATGAACACTCGACCGGTCTGTACCCCATCGACCGATTTGATGTACGCCTGGGCGCAGGCAGCGGCTGGCACACGCTCGAAACCCGGAAACGCACTGTGATAGCTCTCGGCCTCGGCCAACACGCTTGGACTCACCACATTGATCCGGATACCGCGAGGCAATTCCGCAGCGGCCCCCACCACAAACGATTCCAGTGCCCCGTTCGCCATCCCAGCAGCCGTCCCGCTCGGAATCGGCTCTCGGGCAAGAATGCCGGAAGTCAAGGTGAACGACCCACCGTCGCGGACGAATGGGGCGCCGATTCGAACCACATCCAACTGACAAAGCACCTTGCCGGTGAAGGCCGCGAGGTAATCCTCGCGGGACAGCTCGCCAAGGGGACGGAACGGCACCTCACCCAGGGTGCAGACCACCGCGGACACCTGACCCAACCGATCGAAAAGGGCCTGAATGGATTCGGGATCGGTCACATCCACAGCCGGCGAGGAATGCCGGGTCACTGCGATAACGTCATGGCCCACCGCGGTCAGCGCCTCGGTGACGGCACTGCCGATCAGACCACTACCGCCGATGATGAGCACGGTCATTGCTGAGTTCCTTTCTTCTCGAGCAGGGTGGCAAATTGCTCGGCGCTATCGATGGTGTGCGCGATCAGAGCGGCCTGGATATCCTCCCGGCGTCCACTGCGAATGGCAGCCATGATGGCGGCGTGCAACCGGTAAGCCCGTTCGGGATCGGAGCGCACGAGCTGGTCCTCGGCCAACGCGATCGTGATGTGGGCCTCCACCACCGGCCAGAGATTCAACAGCAGATAGTTCTGCGAGGCAACCCAGATCTGATGGTGGAAGGCCAGGTGCCCATCATGGCGCAACACGAGATCGGAAGCGTAGGCACTGCGTTCGAAATGATCCCAGCCCAACTCGACCAACGCCAGCCGATCACCGCTGTTGTCGGCCAGCACGGCATCGATGGCCAGCGTATCCATCGCCAGCCGCACCGCCGCGATGTCCCGCACCTGCTGGGCGGTGATATCGGCCACCCGCAGACCACGGTAGGGCTCCTGCACGATCAGGCCCTCGCCGGCCAACTGGTTCAGAGCCTCGCGCAAGGTGGGCCGGCTAACCCCCAGATCGGTGGCCAACTGGGTCTGGGTCAGTTTGTCGCCCGGCTTCAGATGGCCGAGCACCAACGCACGGCGCAATTCGATACCCACCGCGTCCTTGCGCGACACCGCGCTGATCAAGGCGGGCCCCCGCTGATCGTTCAGTAGCATTCGCATCTTGTCGCCCCCCGCAATAGACCGCACGCCCGAAATCACATTCGCACCCTAGCATCGCTGTCAGATCGTCTGGCGAATCTCACCGGGCAGTCGCGCCCCGGCCCCGCAAATGCGACAGCCGCAACGCGAAATGCAGATCGATCGCATGCGGACCGACACGCCATTGAGGACCGCAGACATCGTCAAGACGAGCCAACCGTTTCTTCAACGTGCTCACATGGATGCACAACGCCGCCGCGGTATGGGGCAGATGACGGGCATGCTCGAAATACTGGAAGGCGGTCTGCGCCAACCCGGTGTCGTGCGCTCGGTCATATTCCAGGATCGGCCCCAAGAACCGATCGATAAGCCGGTCGGCCAGCCCAGGGTCGGTGCCACTCATCATCAGGCCCGCGAGCCCCAGATCCGCGCTGCCATAGGAGCCGTTCGAAAACCCCAGCGAAACCGCGGCCTCGGCAACCGCGATCGCCTCGTCATGCGCCTCGGGCAACGCGGTAAAGACATCCGAACCACGCCGAGTGGCGCAACCCACCATCGCGGGAACCCCCACAAGCTCGCAGGCCGCTGACAGCTCCTCGCCAAGCGGCTCTGCGGCACCACCGACCAAGACGCACAGGTGATCGCCATGCCGCGATGCGATCCCGCGGGCCTGACGCACCGTGGCACGGATCGCATCCAGGCAGCGCCCCAAGGATCCCGGTTCACTGGCCAGCACGCCCAGCACCGAAACCTCACCCCTATCCACGATGCCATGCTTCGCCAGCCTTCGCAGGGTGCCAACCGAACGATCCTCCCTGGTGCCGCGCATCAACCGCTCGATCAACATCGAAGCCGGCCGCGAATCCACATCGATGAGAAGCCGCTCGACCAGCAGCGCCGCCGTCAGAAAACCGGCAGCGCGACTCAGCCGGGCAGAAACCGCCTGATCGGTTCCCGTCACCGCAACGGTACCCAGATGCTCGCTGCCGGCGGCCAACCCAACGACGGTGAACTGCTCGCCCGCGCTGGTCAGCGTCGCCGGCTCGCCCGCGCTGATGGACGCCCTGGCAACCACATTCAACCGGATATGGCAGCCCAAACCAACGCTTTCAGCCAACAAAGCCGGCCCGGCAAGCAATTTCCCGCTTGGGGAGTACAGGGCAGCCGGCCGTCCCAGGCTATCGGCCACCACCTGCATCAGTTGCGCGGAATTACCGGCACGAGCCAACGAGGGCAACAAGGCATCGTCCATCGCCAACAGGCCTTCCACCCATTCGAGCCGGGCACCCCTGCTGACATGGGCCCGGTTGGCCTCCGCCCTCTCCTTAGCACGCTGCTCCGCATCGAGGATTTGGTCCAAGGTGACCGAGGCCACCGCGGCGAGCTGGCGCAATGCGGAACGGCCACGATTCAACAACACCGCATGACCCCGGTGCTCCACAAGAAACGCCCCGGCCACCCGGCCCCGGATGAACAGCGGTACCCCGGCCACCGCCTGCACGCCCTCATCGGCCACTATGCGATCGATCTCGGGGTCGTGGATCAACTCGGCATCGCCCAGGTAGTCGCCGGTGACCGCAAAGGGCTGCCCAGCTGCAATGAGACCCAGCACACCGGTACCCAGATTCATCCGCATCGTCTGGAACTCACGATTGCGTACCCCATCGGAGTAGCACACATAGGTCTGTCCGGCGGCCAGGTCGTTGCGGCTGATGTCTGCTATATCGGCGCCCAGCAGCAGGCGGGTGCGTTGCACGATGGCCTGCATGACCTGATTGCGGTCCCGGTTGCCCGCCAGGTCGCTGGTGAGTTCGCGGGTCACCTTGAGTACGGCGGCAGGCGACGGCGATGCGAACGCGGACTCCCCAGAGTTCGGATCCTCGATCACGCCATCCTCCTGCCGCCACCGAAACCACGTCGTTTCCGGAACCTCCAAGTCCATTTCTAGCGCAACCTTGCAGCCTTATGATATTTCTGTCTGACAATCTGGACATCGAACCTGCCGACTCGGCCTCCACTACCCCGCCGAAGGCTGAATCACAGGCAGAGCCGCTGAAACGACAGTCGAACGCCCAGCCGCCAGGGGCAGCGTCCCCGGGAAGAGCACCCCGCACCCCGGGAGGAAGCCCGACCGGGTCAGGGCCGGCCCAGCCCCGGCTCAACCCTCGCGGAACTGGATACCGAATCCACCCCGGGGATAGTGCCAGCTCAGCACGCCCGGCGGAGCGATGGCCAGGCAGGTACCACACTCCAGGCAGGCGGCGTACTCGGCTGAGATCGTGCCATCTGCCTCGCGGCTGTAGACATGGGCGGGGCAACAGGCAATGAGCCGGTCCCCGGCCCCAGTTCGTTCCGCCTCGGCCTGGTCGATCTCGATATGACTTTCTTCCTCGTCAAGCAAAAACCGGTTCCTGCCAAGACGCTGCGCCACTGTCATCGATTTCATAGTGCCCTGATTCCCGCGATGGCATCGCCGACCACCCTGCCAATACCCAGACCCGAGCCAGTGAAGGCATTCAGGGCCATCTTTGCCAGATGCTCCTTGGGACGGCCATCAATGCTGAATGCACCGTATAGCACCCTGGCCAGCAACTCACCGTACTGCCCATAGAGCCGCTCGCTTTCCAGGAAACCCGGGGCTGCCGCGTAGGTCTGCATATCCTTGCCGACATTGGACGCAAACAGCAACTCGCGGTAATGGCCCAGCCGGTAGGCGGACGCATCCCGGCTGTCGAGAGCCCGGCCGACCGCACTAGCCGCAGCGACAGCCGAACCCACCGCCAAATCCATGCCCCGCACCGTCAGCCCGGTATTGAGCGTCAGCCCGGCGGCATCGCCGACGACGACCATGCCATTCATGGCTATGTCGCCCACCATCTCCAGGCCACCCTCGGCCACCAAATGGCAGCCGTACTCCAGCAGTTCGCCATCCTTGAGGTACCTGGCCACAACGGGATGCTCAAGGAAGTGCTCGAAGATCTCTGAGGCAACCTGCTTCTTGGCCACCAGGTCGTCCAGCCGCAGGACGACCCCAACCGACACCGACTCGAGGTTGGTATAGCAGAAGCCACCCCCGCCGACACCACGGGTACAGTCGCCGACCACGGCCAGCGCCGCACCCTCATCGGCTGACAGGTTGAACCGATCTTCCAGCACCGTTCTCGGCAGCGCGAGCACACCCTTGATGCCCACCGCCAGGTGATGCATGGGCGGCTTGGCGCGCAGCCCCAGGCCACGGGCTATGAAGGAGTTGACCCCATCGGCCGCGATCACCACCCGCGCGCGGAGCTGATCCTCACCGGCCTGCACACCGACCACCCAGTCGCCGCCATCGGCGTGCTCGACCAGGGCTTCGTCGACCCGGACCCCGGGCATTACCAGCGCACCCGCCCCGGTGCATTGCTCAGCCAGCCAGGCATCCAGTTTGGCGCGTAGCACGGTGACGGCGTTGACCGGTTCGGAGAGCCGGGCATCCTGATAGTCCACCGCCACCGAACCATCACGATTCAGAAAGCAGATCTGATTCCGCGTGATACGTCGCTCGATGGGTGCCTCGGTGAGGAACTCGGGGAAGACCGATTCGATGGTCCGGCTGTAGAGCACCCCACCGGACAGGTTCTTGGCACCGGGCGATTCCCCACGTTCGATAAGCAGCACCGAACGTCCCTGCCTGGCCAGCAGATAGGCGGCCAGCGAACCGGCGATCCCTGCGCCGACGACGATGACATCGAAATCGGGCTCGGCAGATTCCCAACTCATCGGATGCCTATCCGGCCAACTCGGCGGCCAGCGCCGGGACGAACTCGTACAGGTCTGTTACCAGCACATAGTCGGCTTGCTCACAGATTGGAGCCCTTGGGTCGTTGTTGACGGATACGACCACCTCGGCCCCTCGAACGCCATCGAGATGCTGTAGCTGGCCCGACAATCCGACCGCCAGGTACAACCGCGGCGCAATGTGCTGCCCCGAGATGCCGATATAGCGATCTCGTGGGAGCCAATCCAGGCCCTCCGCCAGGGGCCGGGTGCAGCCGATCTCGGCCTTCAGCGCCTTGGCCAGATTCTCGATCAGCGTCAGGTCCGCCTGCTGGCGCAGACCGCGGCCTACCCCGATAACCCTCGTGGCGGACCCCAGATCGACCCGATCGGCGGTCGAGATGATCCGTTCCGCAACCGCGACGCCAGTCCTGGGCGCAGCATCCTGCCGGCTCACCGCGACCGGCTCACCGGCCGGGGGCAACCCGCCACCGTCCAGGATCAGGGCAACCGGTCCGGCGACCGCGATGGTCTGTTCGCTGATGCCGCCAAAGGCCGAATGGGTCACCAGCACCTCATCGTCCTCGATGCTGACTGTGGAGGCGCCCGTGATGACGGGCGCATGCAGCGCCGCCGCCGCCGCACCCAGCACTACCCGCTCCGCCGGCCGGCGCCCACTGATCAGGACGCCGGGTGTGGCGCGCACGAGTTCTGGTACCGCGCAGGCATAGGCCTCGATGGGTACCCCCGCAGCCTGTTCGATCCAGATGACCTCATCGACACCGCTTGCCGCCAGCGCATCGGCGACCTGGCGTGTCCCGATCACCACGGCCCGCACCTGACCACCCAGTTCCCGGGCGGTCGCCACCAGATTCCTGACTCCCGGATCGCCCGCCACGACGATCCACGTATTCATGACCATCGGCCCAAACCGTCCTTTCCAGATCCACTGATGTTCACAGGACGCCGGCGTCGCGCAGGATGCCGACCAATTGTCTGGCAGCGCTCGCCCGATCGCCGGTTTCAACGACCTGTTGCTTGCGCGCCGCATACCGTGGGCGCGCGCTATCGCGCACGACTTGACCAATCGATGCCAGTTCACCCCCCAGGGCAGCCAGGTCGATCTTCTCCACCGGCTTCTTGCCCGCCGCCAGGATGTCCTTCATCCCGGGGGTACGCGCGGTCACCGCATCCGCTGCCAGGGCGACCACCACCGGCCCGGTCACCCGGATGGTCTCGGTGCCACCACCGGTTGCCCGGGTCAGCAGGAACCGCCGACCATCCGCGACCGACACCGAACCCACATCGGTAAACGCCGGCCAGCCCAGCCAGCCGGCGAGCACCGTCGCCACCATCTTCGCCGCCACATCGATCGAGGAATCCCCGGCGAGCACCAGATCGACATCGCCGATATGTCCGATGGCCCTGGCCAGGGTTTCGGCGACCCGGGTCGTGCCGGAATCCCCAGACGACTCATCCACGACCACCACGGCGCGATCCAGCCCGCGGGCCAGCGCGGTCTTGGTCGCGATGGGCGCAGCGGCTGCCTTGCTGCCCGCGCACAGTCCGATGACCTCGCTTGGGGTGGTCTCGGCCAATTGCCGGGCGACTTCCATGGCAACCGCGTCATAGGCGCTGACCACCTGACGGGCCCGGCTCCAGTCGACCACGCCGCGGGCGTCGACAGTAGCCTCCTGATAGTCGGCCGCCCACTTGTAGGCCACTACAATCTTCATTGGTGATTCACATCCTCCAGTAGCATTGGCAGGGTTGCCTGCGGCCCCAGGGAACCGCTCGCCAGCAGGTATCGCGCGGGCGCCGTAGCCGGGCGGGCGCCCAATGGGCCGATGAGCCGGCGACCCACACGGGATCCGGCCGCCGGCTCTTCTCCGGGATGCCCCGGCCTACGATCAGCGCAGCAATGCGCGTGAGATGACCATCCGCTGCACCTCGTTGGTGCCCTCGTAGATCTCGGTGATCCGGGCATCCCGGTAGGCCCGCTCGACCGGGTAGGCCTCCGTGTACCCATTGCCACCGTGTACCTGGATCGCCTGGGAAGCAACCCGGGTGGCCGCCTGGGCCGCGAACAGCTTCGCATGGGCGGCCGCCACACTGAACCGTGCGCCGCTGCCCTGCAAATAGGCCGCCTTGTAGGTGAGCAATCTGGCAGCCTCGATATCGGTCGACATGTCGGCCAGCATCCACTGGATGGCTTGCAGGGTACCGATCGGCTTGCCAAACTGGATGCGCTCCTTGGCGTACTTCACCGAGGCATCCAGGGCTCCCTGGGCGATGCCGACCGCCTGGGCGGCGATACCGACGCGGCCACCGTCCAGCGTGGCCATGGCGATCTTGAAACCATCGCCCTCCTTGCCAAGCAGTGCCGAGGCGGGAATCCGGACATCGGAGAAGAACAACGAAGACGTGTTCGCGGCGCGGATACCGAGCTTCCGCTCCCCCTCACCGGCGCTGAAGCCCGCCAGCCCCTTCTCCACGATGAACGCGCTGATGCCGCGCGTACCCAGCGCGGGATCGGGATTCGTCTTGGCGAAGATGACAAAGACATCGGAATAGTTTCCGTCGGTGATGAACACCTTCGACCCATTCAGGACGTACTCGTCGCCCTCACGACGGGCGGTGGACTCCTGCTGGGCGGCATCCGTACCGGCCTTGGCCTCGGTCAGCGCGAAGGACGCGAGCTTACGCCCGCTGGCCAGGTCGGGAACATACCTCTTCTGCTGTTCCTCGTTCCCAAAGGCATAGATCGCCGAGGTGGCCAGTGAGGTGTGGGTCTCCACGATGATGCCCGTGGTGGCGCAAACACGTGAGATCTCCTCCAGTGCAATGGCGTAACTGACGTGATCCAGCCCGGCGCCACCCCACTCCACCGGGAACGGAATCCCGAACAACCCGTGTTCGGCCAGTTTTGGCAGGGTCTCGATCGGGAAACGGTGCTCCCGATCTATCTCGGCGGCAATGGGCGCCAATTCATTCTCGGCGAACTCGCGTACCGTGGATCTGGTCAGTTTCTGTTCATCGGTCAACTCAAATTCCATTTGTCAATCTCCTGGCTACCTGTTCCAGTTGGGATGCCTACCCACCACCGGCCCGCGCCGGTGGCCGGCGATCCGAAGGTCCCGGCACCGGCCAGCCACCTGCCCGGCACCGGGACACTCAGTTGATCAGCGTGCGAAGGCGGGGTCCTGGGCGCCGCGCTGCAGATCCTTGGGGATCACCAGGGTGCCCTTGGCGGTGGCGCACAGCACCGGCGGATCCAGCACGAGGGCAGCGGACAGGCCCAGGCCCAGCGCCTTGGGCTCTCCCGGAACACCATCCAGGAAGTTGCTCTTGATCTTGAAGTCGTCAGGCATCGTGATGACCTTGTATGCCTCGAACGAGCAGGTGTAGGAGGTATTGCCGATCCTCTCGATCCAACCCCAGTATTCCATGAAGTCACCAACGTGTACCGGGGCGGTGAACCGGATGCTCTCATAGCCAAGGAACAGGCTCAGATCACCGTCGGCCCGAACCAGGAGTTCGGTGGCCACGTCGCCGAAGAAGTCCAGGATTCGGGCGCCATTGACCAAATCGTTGACGTAGTGCCCATCCCGGCCGTTCATCATGACCCGATGGACAACCTTGTTTCCAATCATTGCTTTCTTCACTCCTGTGATGTGCTGGAACCGGTATATCGATTTGCAGTTACCGTGTTATGAAGGTCCGCCGGCGGCAGACTGCAACCGCCGGACGGTGGGCCGTCATCCCTTGGGTTCGGCCGGCATGGGTCATGCCCGGGTAGCGGCTGGCCACTCGGGAGCCACCGTGGCGATGTTCACCACAGAGTGCCGCCGGGCAACCCTGGGTGAACTACCCGGTTTCCTTTCCCTGCCGACCGATCGGTTTGGCCGATCAGAACCGTCGCGCAGTACAAGTACGCCACCACGATCCGCCGTGACCTCCTCTTGCTCGCGACATCGCCGTTGCGAATGGTGATCGACCTGCTTCACCAAAGCTAGATGACCGGCACCGGCCCACGTGGTGGCCCATCCGGGCTGTCTTGAGGGGCGACAGTGTCCCAACAAGACACCGAATCACCGGATGTCTTCCCCGTAGCCCCGGTTACCGAGAACAGTGCCACCGGCACCCACCACGAGCGCGCTTAAAAGCCCATCGCTCACCCGGGCCGGTTAGCCGGATAGACGATGGCCGGCCTGCTTGCCCGACCGGTACCCGAACGGGCCCGACCGGAGCCGGGCTCAATGGTCCTGTGCCCGGTAGATGCGCTGTACCAGGGCCCAGCTGGTGACCAGGGAAACAACCGTGATCGAAATGGCCAATGCCGTGACCGGGCCGGGGTGGTCCACCACCCGCTGGAGCAACGCCAGCAACCGCTCCGGGTCGTCGCGCTGGCCCCGATAGAACAGATAGCCGACCGCTGTCACCAGGATGAAGAACCCCACAAGCGCCCAGACACCGTTCCGGGCTCCGAACCGCACGACCACGGGGATCTGGGCGGCCACGATCAGGGCATGCAGGGCCATCACGCAGGTGACGACGGGAACGAGCCCGAACAGCAGGGCCCCGGGCTCGAACAGCACCAGCACGCAGACACCGGCGCCAACCAGGATCACCGAGCCGGCCACGATCAGATAGCGTGCATTGATCACCGTGCTGCGGGATACCGGCAACGACCCGTAGAGCCGGCCCAGGCCGTAGTACTCATCACTGGAGAAGAGTTGGCTGCCCAGAGCCGACATGGCTGTCAGCAGCATCGGCAGCCCGACCGCGAATTGCTTCAGCAGCCCAGCCGTGACCGCCAGCACGATCATCAGGACACCGATGGAACGAACCATCCGGCGCATGCCCAGCAGATCCAGCCAGATCATGCCCAACAGGGCATTCGGTCGGCGCTCGATCACGCCGGCGGTGGGGCGCACCGGAACGACTGCCCGGTGATCACCAACCGCGCCTTGTTGACTACTCACGATGGGTCCCCTTGGCAATATGGACGGCGAGTTGTTCGATCGTGGGCTGTTCATGAACCCCGTGCGGCACCAGATCGGTGGCCCGGTCGGCGCGCAGCAACGCCTCCCAGCCGGTGGGGGTCTCACGAAGCCCATAGCAGGCACCCCGGACCTGGGTGGTCAGGGCCTCCGGGGCGGCCCTGACCAGCAAGAAATCACTCAGCACCTCATCGGTTTGCCCGGATACGAACACCCTGCCCCGATCCAGCAGCACCAGACGATCGGCCAGCCGGTCGAGGTCGCCGGTGAGGTGAGTCGAAAACCAGATGGCGTGACCATCATCGGTCATGAACTCGGCGAGATCGTCCACCAGTTCCTGCCGGCCCAGGGGATCCAGGCCGCTGGTCGGTTCGTCGAGGACAAGCAGACCGGGTTCGTGGGCCAACGCCACCGCCATCTGCAGCCGCATGCCCATCCCCCGGCTCAGATCGGATATCTTCTTGCCGGGATCGATCCCTCCCCTGGCCAGTTGGGCGGTGTAGATGTCGGAGCGCCAGCGTGGGAAGAAGCGGGCGATCGCGCCGCCCACCTGCCCGGCAGTCCAGACCGGATTGTAAGGTGGGGTGTCGAAAACCACACCAATACGCTCACGTGGCCATGTGGTGACCGTGCCCGAATCTGGATGCACCAGACCCAATGCGCATTTCAGGGTGGTGGTCTTGCCCGACCCATTGGCGCCCACGAAGCCGGTGACATAGCCCTTCTCCACCACCAGGCTCACATCATCCAGCACAAAATCCGGGTACCGCTTGGTCAGGTGGGAAATCTCGACGGGATGCATCATTCCTCCCAGGGAGTCTCGATCAAGGTGTCCAACATCCGATGCAGTTCATCCGATGTCAGGTCGATCACACGCGCGCGGGCCACCGCCGTCCCAAGGGCATCCTCGACCTCGCGGAGCATCTGCTCACGAGCCAACTCCGCATCCCGGGGCAGGACGAAATAGCCCTTGCCGGGAACGTTGATCACGAATCCCTCGGCCACCAGATCGGAATAGGCACGAGTGGTCGTGATCACACTCACCCGCAGATCGCGGGCCAATACCCGAATCGACGGCAAGGCGGCATCGGTTTCCAGCCGGCCGGCCACGATGGCGTCCTTGATCTGCTGCTTTATCTGCTCATAGATCGGCACGCCAGCCGTATTCGAAAGCACAATAGCCAGGGCCACGACACCTCCAACACGTCTGTACATAGACAGTACTTACAGTATGTACAGATGTCAAGCGGTCTGCGCAGTCGGGCGACCATCGGTGCCGTGTTGCGGCAATCGCTGGTCGAGACCGGCAGACCCGATGCGAGTCAACCGGGCCGGCGCGCCCGCAAACCACCGGTCAGCAGTAGTACCGACACCAACACCACCCACATCGGCCAGCTCGCCCAGCCCAGTACACCCGCCTGGAAGGTGTCGATCTGCTGACCCGCCGCGCCCAGGAGCACCTGGAAACCCCCGGCCGCGGCATTGTAGGTGCCATGCCCCAGGGCCGCCTGCCAGACCGAACCGCCTCGCTCAACCAGCCAGGACAGCAGGGCGCCGACCGCCACGCAAGACAGCATCATTGCGGGCACCCCGAGCCCGGGGTTGCTCGGGTAGTTGTAACCCAGCAGAATCACCGGGGCATGCCAACCGGCCCAGATGATCCCCTGGGCCAGCACCGCCCAACCCGGCCCGATCAGTTCGCGCAGCCGGGGGAATAGAAAGCCACGCCAACCAAGTTCCTCCCCAAGGGCCGGAACGCTGTTAAGCACCCCGCCGATCACGATGTTCACCGGCTGGATCAGCTACAACAACCGCACCGGCAGCCCGAGTTCCTCAATCGATTGCCCGGTTCCGGCCAGTTGGGCGGCCAGCGCCTCTCGATATGCCGACATGCCGCCGAGATCCAATTGGAATACTCGGCAGGCGGCACTGAGCAGCAGGGCCAATACGACGATGACCAGCACCGACACCACAGAGATTCCGAGCCAGGCGATCATCCGGGGGGCGCTGGTGGTGGGACGGATCCCGAGTTCTCCCAGCACCGGACGATGTTCCACCAACCGCACCACTACCAGCGCCGCCGTCCCGGGCGTGGCCATCATGATCAGCATCAGCGGCAGGGCCAGCGGGCTTTCCAGCCCCTCCCCTAGCCACAGCGGTAGGCATACCAGCCAGGCCAGCCCGTAGGAAAGCCCGCAGTAGCCGATGACCGCGCCCCAGGAAGCCGACGCCGGCCCGCCGGCCCACCGCGTCCTGCCAGACCCTTCACTCCTGCCCGCGAACCGGCCGCTCATTCTCGGAAGCCTTCCTGGCCACCAGGGTATTCAAGGTGGCCACCGCACGTTCGGCATCGTCAATGGTGACCACCCGGGCCGCCTCGGACCCGCAATCAACCCGGATCGCCGGGCCATGGGAGGTGATGAATCCCCGGGCGCCAGACCGGCCGACCCGCATCCCCCAACCACCGAAATCCCGCAGAGGATCCACCTGGATCACCTCGGCCCCCGAGATCCAGCCCAGATCGACCGTCAACCAGGGAATCACCTTGAGCGCCCGCACCCGCACCCCGCGCTCGTCGATGGTCACCGCGGCGGTCATGGCCGCCGCAAGCCCAGCCATCAGCAGGGTAACCAGCAGCGCTACCCCCGCCATGGACCAGTTTCCGGCCCTGGCGCTCAGCACCGCCGGCACCGCGGTGGCCACGATCCCCACCCCGAAACCGCCCAGCCCGACCGGTGACAGCCGGGTGCGCCCGGTCCAGGCCACGGTGACCCGGTCATCGACCAGCAGCCGGGGGGCATCCGGCGCGATCCCGGGCTCCACCGCAACCCCGGGTGAGCGCCGGCGGAACAGGAAACCCAGCGCGCCCCCCACCAGCAGCCCCGCCACCAGCCCGGCCACGAGCACCCCACCCGGCTGCACCTGGCGGGCCGCCTCGGCGTCCAGATCGACCTACTGCAACAGGGACCCATTGGACAGGATCGACACGAAGGCGCCCAGCCCGCCGGCCGGCGGCCCCAGGTACCTGCCCTGCCGCGTTACCAGGCCCGTCACGGCAAGCAGGGCGACCAGAACGAAGACGATCAGCGTACTCATTCCCACGGCCATGGGTACCGATGCAAAACCGTCCGCCCGTCCATCGGCGCCCCAATGGGTGACCACCCGCTCGGGCAACCGATGCCGTTGCGACCACACCACGGCTGCACCCCCCAGCGGGCACGCCAGCCCCACCACGAGGCTCACCGTCGCGGCAAGCACACTGCCCCGATCCCGCAGGGGGGTTGCTGACTGGGTCATAGAATCCTCCTAGTGAATGCTTAGATCCTTGGGCTGCGGGGGGCTACGGCGCCCGCCGGTCCAGGCTCGTCCGCCGTGCTGCGGGGGCATGATCGACGACCAGCCGGGATAGCTCTGCCCGGCTGATGCCAAGCCGGTCGGCCTGGTCGATGACGTCACCGATCAGTGAATGCAGTTTCGACACGCCTACCTCGGAGGCGATCACCACCGCTCCCCGGCCGCGGCGCAACTCGATGAGGCCCTCGTCCCGCAGTATCTGGTAGGCGCGCAGCACCGTGTGCAGATTGACCTGGAGACTGCCCGCAAGCTCCTTGGCGGCCGGTAGCCGGTCACCACGCCTCAATTGCTGCTCCGCCAGGGCGCGCCGGACCACTGCAGCAATCTGCTCGTAGAGCGGTTGCGTATCGTACGGATCGACCTGCCACAGCATAGTTCTATAATAACTAGAACAATTGTGGACTGTCAAACCCCGATCTGCCCGCACCCCGAACCCGGAATCCGCCAGCCTGCCACGCCTGAGCCGCAAGACCGGCTGCCCCGCCCTGGCCGGCGCGATCAACGGCGCCCGGGCGTCATCCCCCGCCCTGGTCCGCTGCCACCTGATTCTGCTCGGCCCAATGCCCCAGATCACCGCCATTGATGGCCTGGGCCATGAGCTCCGGAAAGGCATCCGGGGTGCACCCGAAGGCCGGAATACCCAGTTCGGCCAGGTTGGCCGCCACACTGTCGCTGAACGACGGCGTACCACGGTCGTCCAAGGCGAGTAACACAACCACGCACACCCCGGAACGCTGGAAGGCATTCAGCCGGCGCAGCATCTGCTCCGGGTTGGCGTCATAGAGATCGCTGATCAGCACCAGAATGGTATCGCGCGGCTTGCCGATCAACGTCTCGCAGTAGGCCAGTGCCGGTGAGGTGTCGGTCCCGCCACCAAGCTGGGTGCCGAAGATGACGTCCACCGGATCGGCCAGTTTCTCGGTCAGATCCACCACCGCGGTGTCATAGACCACCATGGAAGTGCGCAGCGCGCGTACCGAGGCCAGTACCGCCGCGAAGATGGCGGCGTAGACCACCGAACCGGCCATCGAACCGGACTGGTCGACACACAGCACGATCTCGCGTTGCACGCTGGGCGCCTTGCGGCCGTAGCCGACGAGTCGTTCGGGCACCACGGTGCGCTTCTCGGGCAGGTAATTCTTCAGATTCGCCCGGATGGTCCGCAGCCAGTCGATATCCCCCGGCCGCGGACGATTGGTGCGAGCGGCCCGGTTCAGTGCCCCGCGAACCGCCTGGATGGTCTTGTCGGCCAGCCTCTCCTCAACCTGCTTGACCACCTTGGCCACCACCTGACGGGCGGTGGCCTTAGACTTCTCGGGAATCACCCTGGACAGCCCGGCCAGCGTGGCGACCAGGTTCACATCGGCCTCGACACCCTCCAGCACCTCCGGTTCCAACAGCAGTTGACGCAGCCCCAGTCTCTCGATGGCATCGGCCTGCATCACCCGAACCACCCGGGACGGAAAGTAGCTGCGGATATCTCCCAGCCAGCGGGCCACCGAAGGGGCGGACGCCCCCAGCCCGGCCTTGCGCCGGCCTTCGCTCCCGCTCCCCCCACGATCACCCGGATTGTAGAGAGCAGCCAGTACATCGTCCATACGCTGCTGGGCCGTGGTGAGGGTGGTCTGGATGCCCACTGCATTGGCACCAAGCAGCAACCGCCACCGCTGCTCGGGGGTGGCCAGAGCGAGTTCTTCGTCTTCGTCAGCCATCGCGACGGCCTCCCAGGATGAGTTCGATGGTGGCCAGCAGCGGCTCATCGGCGGCACCGAGCCGGATGACCTCCTCCGCTTCGGCTTCCTCGGTGCCCAGTCGCCGCACGGCACCCGCCACCTGCCGGCGAGCCGCCAGGTCCAGCTGTCCGAAGGCCCGGCGTAGAATCGGTAGCACGTCGACGAACGCCCGGCCGTTGATGCCCCGCAGCCACTCGTCCACGATGCCCAGCAACTTGCGGTCCAGCACCAACAGCATTGGATTGCCCGCCAGGAAACTCTCCAGCCAGTAGGCCTGCTCATCGGGGGCCGTGCCGATCGACAGGGTCCGGCTGAGCCGGCCGGCTGCGGCGGAACTGTCGATCTGGCCGCCATCCAGCAGGATGCGGGTTACCCGGCCCGCGATCGTGCCCGGTACCGTATGCCGATTCAGCAACTGGGTGAGTGCGCTGACCCATAGCCGCTGGTCGTCCTCGGCAAGCAGGGCAATGACCGTCTGCACGGCATCGATGTCGGCGCGCACGGTGGCGGCCGCCTCGGCAGCCAGACCCGAAGCCGCCGCCGGCAGGCCGGCACAGGCCCGGGCCAGCACCTGCCGGGCGATGACCGCCAACCTGGTCGTGTCGGTGCCTCGCACGTCCCCGTAACGCTGCGAACGGGCGAGCGGCGGCAGGGTGCGCAGCAACTGACCGATATCGGCCTCATGGGCCGCGAACTCATCGAGCCGGGCCAGCAGCTCGGGCAGTACCTCCCCCAGGTCGGCGTGCAGGGCACGCTCGACCGCCTCGGTCACCTTGGCTAGGCTGTCGCCCTGAGCCAGCAGGGCCGCACCGGCCGCCGCAGCCACCGTGGTACCGAACCGGGCGGCCTCGATGACCGCCACCTGGTATTCGGGATCCCAGGCCAGCTCCCAGCCCTCCTTGAAGGTGCCCTTCCCGCCGATGTGGACCGCACTGCCCCAGTCAATGCCCAGGATGCGCAACCGGGCCAGGAACTGCGATTTGGCCAGATCATTCGGCTTGCGCAGATCGAGCCGGATGGTTCTGGCCGTGGCCTCGAACTTGAGCCGCAGCCGCCTGGCGGTGGCCCGCAGGTCGGCGTCCAGGGGCACCGTGGGCACCCCCTCGGGCACCGCACCGAGCAGTTCCCCGACCACCACCTCGCGGGTGGCCAGGGCGTGGCTGACCGCGTCTCCCTCGCACAGCACCGACCAGGTGGCCTCCTGCACCTCATCCAGCCCCGGCAGCGGACGACCGCGCAGCACAGCCAGCGTCTCAGCCAACCGGACCGCCTCGATGAGGTGTGCGGTGGAAATCGGCAGATCCGCTGCCCGCAGCGCCCCGGCCACCTTGGTGAACCAGGAAATGGTGGGTTGACCATGCGTATTGAACAGGTGATGATACCAGCCGGGCGAATCGATCCCCGCACCATAGCCGGAACGCAGCGCCAGCCGTCCATGCGTCCACGGCGCCCAGGTCAATTCCGTCTTGATCTTCGGCAAACCCCTGAGCAGCGCGTTGTCCTCGGCGATCCCGGGGGACTTCCCACTCAGGGCGGGGGCATGCCAGGCCCCGCAGACCACCGCGATGCGCTGGTGCCCGGCCCGCCGAGCGGCCCGCAGGACCTTGCGCATGTGCGCCTCCCGCTGCAGGGTGAACCGGTCCTCCTCACCCTTCACCCGGCGCAATTCGGTCATCGCCTCGGCGAGCGCATCGAAGGGATCGGCCGGCTCCGCACCGGCACCGGGGAACTCGATGGTGTCCTCCCACCAGGCCTCCGGGTCGTCATAGCCGGCCGCCCGGGCGAGCAGCGCGATCGGATCGTTGCGGATCTCCGCACCCGGCTCATCGTCCGGTCCCGGCTCCGGGCTCCCATCATCTGGATCATTCCCGCCCGGTTCGGCGCCCACCTGCCCCCGATCCGGCGCGACCGGCGCTGCCGGCTGCGCGTCGTCCCCGGCCGGGACCCGCTCCTTCGCCGCGGGGGTCAGCACATTGCCGCTGGGCAGATCCATGAATCGCACCGGCACTCCGGCCTGCCCGGCCCAGCGCAGCGCCTGCCATTCCGGCGAGAACACCGCCAGCGGCCAGAAGGCCGCCCGGCCCGGATCCTCCACCGACCAGGCCAGCAGCGCCACCGGCGGGGCCATCTCGGCATGGGACACCCATTTGACCAGCCCGTCGGCGTCCGCCGGCCCCTCGATGAGCACGCAATCGGGCTGGTAGTCCGCCAGTACGCGCTGTACCGCCCGCGCCGATCCGGGACCATGATGACGCACCCCCAGCACCCGGACCGGCGGCGCGGGTTTCGCGGCAGGCCCGGGCGCGGCTGCAGCCGTCGCCGGTTCAGCAGTCATTCCGGCGTCCTCAGCCCGCAACCTCGCGGCAGGCCCGGTAGAAGTCCTGCCAGCCCTTGCGATCACGCACCACGGTTTCCAGGTACTCGCCCCATACCACCTGATCGGAGACCGGATCCTTGACCACCGCCCCGGTGATCCCGGCCGCCACGTCGCTGGCCTTCAGATCGCCGTCGCCGAAATGAGTGGCCAGGGTCATGCCATTGGTGATCACGCTGATCGCCTCCGCGGTCGACAGCGTCCCCGAGGGTGTCTTCACCTTGATCCGCCCATCGGTGGTCTGGCCCTCCCGCAGTTCCCGGAAGACCCTAACCACCCGGCGGATCTCGGACAGCGTCGAATCCATCCTCGGCAATTGCAGGGACGAGGCCATATCCCCCACCCGCCGGGTAACGATCGCAATCTCGTCCTTCTCGCTGCTCGGCAAGGGCAGGACCACCGTATTGAATCGACGCCGCAGGGCGCTCGACAGATCGTTCACGCCCCGGTCCCGGTCATTGGCGGTCGCGATCACATTGAACCCGCGGGCCGCCTGCACCTCGGTACCCAACTCGGGAACCGGCAGGGTCTTCTCGCTCAGCACCGTGATCAACCCGTCCTGCACATCGGAGGGCATCCGGGTGAGTTCCTCGATGCGGGCAATCGACCCGCGTTGCATGGCGACCATGATGGGGGACGCCACCAGGGCCTCCGGGGATGGTCCCTCGGCCAGCAGCCGGGCATAGTTCCACCCATAGCGCACCGCCTCTTCGGTGGTGCCCGCGGTGCCCTGCACCAGCATGGTGGAGTTGCCGGCGATGGCCGCGGCCAGGTGCTCCGAGACCCACGACTTGGCGGTGCCCGGCACCCCCAGCAGCAGCAACGCCCGATCGGTCGCCAGGGTCGCCACCGCGATCTCCATCAATCGGCGGTTGCCGACATACTTGGCACTGATCTTTGTGCCGTCACCGGCCTGGCCACCCATCAGATAGGTGACCACCGCCCACGGCGACAATTGCCAGTTCTCCGGTCGCTGCCGGTCGTCGGACGCGGCGAGCGCGGCGAGTTCGGCGGCGTACTGCTGTTCGGCGTGCGGACGCAGCACCTGGGTGATCTCGGTCATCTCTGCTCCTCGGGTGCGATGAAAACGGGCCGGTCGGGGTTCTCGGTGCTGGATGAGGGCGCGGCGTACGAGAACGGCTCGGCAAGAGCCGCACCGAAGTGGGCAAGCTGTTCGAGACGATTCGCCCGCTGCGTCAGCAACTGGGCGATCCGGTGGTGGCGTTCCGGCACCGCCGCCGCCATGGCCCGCAGCCGGGCTACCAGGGGAACGGTGTCATTGGCGGCATAACTCTGCCGGTCAAGCAGCTTCAGGGTGGCTTCGGCGGCATTCTGAACCACAAAGCTGTGCTTCTCGGCTTTCAGCCAACCCGCCAGATTGATCAACAGCTGTTCCATGGCTCCGAGGGTGACCGGAACCCTGATATGTTCCAGCGCCTCGGTGGCAGCATGGCGAGTCATGCCGGCCAGGTTCGCGCGCAGCCAGCGATCCATCTGGGCCTCGTCCAGCAGATCAAGCATCGTCCCCGGCGCCAGTTTCGCGCCCTTGCGCCGATGGGTCACCATGAGCAGGATCTCCGCCGCCCGGGAGTCACCATGGGCGGCGATCGCCCGGGTGAGCGAGCCCAGCAGGTCATTGAACTCCGGCAGCCGGCAGCAGGCGGTCACGAATTCCTGGAAGTTGAGGCCCACCAGTTCCAGCCATCTTCCCGGATGGATCAGCTCGAACAGGTGGCACACGCGTTGGGTGGCGCGGCTGTGCTCCTTGAGATCGCTCGGATAGCCATCCCGCCTGGTCTCGGTGGTCTGCTCGATCGGCATCAACGTCAAGGCTGGTCCCCTGGAATCCCGGCCGCCCTGGACATGGCTGCGGGCCAACGCCTCGGCTCTACGGGTCACACCGCTATCGGGCAGCCGCATGGCGATCTTCAAGGCCGCCGACTTGACCATATCCGACTTGTCAGCGAGTAGGCGCTCCAGCAATTCGTCATCCTGCGGGCCGAGGCCAATCTGCAGGGTCTGGACGAACAGCACCCGGTCGCTCGCCTTCTCCTTGCGGAAGGACTTGTCGGCGAGCAGTTCGCGGGCCTGCTCGGGAGCCAGCCGGCGCAATTCGCGCAGGTAGTCGATGCGGTCATCCCGGTGCCCGATACGCCAGATCGCGGGGTCCGGCAGCGGCTGCGCCCCGGCGGCGGATTCCAGATCGGCCCCGACGCCGGCCGATGATCCGGCTGCGGCCCGCCCGGCCAGCCGGGCCAGGTGCTGCCGCTCGTCCGGCATGAGATCCAGGATCGCCAGGTCGCGAGGCCCCAACAACCTGGTCAGCACCAGGCCGTCGTCCCGCCGGCCGAACAGTTCGAGCAGATCCACCAGCAATTCGTCCGGCAATGCCACCCGATTGCCCCGTAGCCGGGCAAGCTCGGTCAGCATGCCCACCAGGGTCTCCGGTTCGGCCGGCTGGAACTCATTGACCGCCCGGGAAAGCATGCTCGCCGGCAGCCCCGACAGCACCGGGCGGGTTTCGCAAGGTATCTCGATCGTCTCGCCAGCCGATTCGACCGGCAACCGGGCGGCCCGCAGCAAGGCCCAGGCGGCGGCCGCGTCCAGGGCTAGATCCTGGCCGGTGGTGGATTCCCCGCCACCGAGTGCCGCCCGTATCTCGCCCGGCAGCATGCCCACCGAAACCGGCCGCAGGCTGGTGCCAAGCATGCAACTGGTGACCAATGCCTCGTGGGTCATAGCACCCTCACCTTGCCATCCACGACCACCGCAGTGGGCCGCAACCCATCGGTCGACAATTCGCCGCACACCACCATCGGGCGGCCGAGGGAATAGGCGGCCGCGCGCAGGCCACCCCCGCACAGCGGCAGCCGGTCGGCGCCATCCGAGATGGCGAATCGCCGCCCGGCCCGCCGCACCACCTGCCCGGCCAGGCATACCGGCCAGCTATCCAGCCAGGGATCGGCGCTCAACACCTCGCGCCACTGCCGGCGGGCACCGGCAACATCCAGGGGCGTACTCGGCACCCACCGGTCGATCTCGATCACATCGTCGCTGCGTTGACCGACGGCGGCCCGCAGCCTGGGATCACCGGGATGGAAATGCAGGGTGGCTGCCACCTCGGTTCCCGGCAACAGGTTGGATTGCAGCGCGGCACCTCCGGCTGCGAAGAACAGCACCGCGGCCGGCCGATTGGTCTGGCGACCCCATAGCCATACCCGGCGCACCGATACCTTATCCTCCTGGGAGTCCCGCATACCGAGCACCAGCCAACGATCGGCCACCCCCGGCTGGCCTGCGATGATGTCTTCTGCCCGGGTGGTGAACCCAATGTGCCGCCGGATATTGGCCACCATGCCCGCTGGCAGTTCCGCACGACGCTGCCAGCCCCGGATCAGCAGCCGCAACCGACCGAACTCATCGACCAACCGGGTCTGCGATTTCAGGTCGCCCCTGGCCTGTACCGACAGGTTGAGCAGCCGGGTGGCGACCGCCGGGGCCTGGGCATCGACCAACCGGGTCGCTACCCGAGCGCATTCTTCGCGCAGGGTCCCGGAATCGACCGCCAGGCCCTGGCCGATCTGGTCGCCCAGCCATCGATCCAGCTCGGCCAGCCCATCATCGACCCGCCGCTCCCGTTGGGCGGCCCGCTCCGCCGCCTGCTCGGCAGCCGCCCGCCGCTGTTCGGGGGTGCGGGTTTCCTCCTCTGACGCAATGGGCTGCCTGCGGGCCTCCCGGGCGGCCCGGGCGGCAGCCCATTCGGCGGCAAACCCGGCGATCCCGGTGGTCTCGTCCACCTTGCCTTCCGCCCACAGCAGCAGCAACCCGACCGCATGTTTGCACGGGAACTTGCGGGACGGGCAGGAGCACTTGTAGACCGGACCGGCCACATCAACCGAAACCTGATAGGGCTTGGCCCCCGACCCCTGGCATTTCCCCCACAACAGATTGCCGGCGGCACCGACCTCGCGCCACGGGGTGGGGGTCGCCAGTTTGCGGCCAGCCCTCTGCACCTGGGAGTCCGGCGCGGCCGCCATGACCCGACTAACCGACCAACGCCCCGACACGCCAATCAGGCTAGCGCACCGCGATCACGCCACGGGGCCCACCGCAGCAAACCAATCGATCCGGTCTCCGGGGCCGGCCGGGGCCCTGAGCAGGCCAGAACGCCTAGGGAAACCCGGCACCTGCATGGCCGGGCCGCCGGCGATCGGGCAGACTGGTGGCCAGCGGCCGGGTCGCCGGCTACGAACCCGGCGGCCAGACACCTGAGATACACCTGGCCATCCGCTGGCGACCGGTGCCGGACGTCCCCCGAAGCCAAGCAGGATGAGGGAAAGGAAATCCCATGAACGACCCGCGGCCGACCCACCGGCTGATCCAACTGAGCGACCTGCACCTGACCGAGCGCGGCACCCCGCTGCATGGCGTACTGGATTGTGAAGCCCAGCTGCGGGCCGCCTTCGACCGGGTGGCTGCCAGCGCCCTGCCCGTGGATGCCTTCCTCGCGAGCGGGGACCTGGCCGATGGCAACACCCCGGATGCCTATCGCCGGCTGCGAGCCATCTTCGACGAACAGGCCCGGCGTTTCGGTGCGCCGATTCTCATCGGGGCCGGCAACCATGACGTACGCGGCCCGATCAACAGGTACCTGCTGGATCGGGCAACCGGCGACACCGAAATCGATCAGGTACACGTCATCAACGGCCTGCGGGTCATCAATATCGACTCATCGGTGCCCAACGCCGGCCACGGCGAGCTCACCGCCACCCAACTCGACTGGTTGGCCGAGGTACTGCGCTCGCCCGCCGCGGCCGGCTCCATCCTGGTGATCCACCATCCCCCGGCACCCTCGGCCACCCCGTTACTTACCCTGGTCGGGCTGCGGAACACTGCCGGACTACGCCAGATCCTGACCGGCAGTGATGTGCGGCTCATCGTATCCGGCCACTGGCATATTGCCAGCCACACCACATTCGCCGGGATCCCGCTGCATATCGGCGGTGCGCTAGCCTACGCCGCCGATCCATTGGCAGCCGGCGGGATCTATCGCGGCACGACCAAGGGACAGTCGTTCAGCATGCTGGAGGTGTTCGAGGACTGTATCCTGGCCACTTCGGTGCCGCTGGCCAGCCACCCCACACTATACGAGACCGACACCGAGCAAGTGCTAACGGCGCTGGCCGGACCGGACACCGGAGCCGGCCCGCACGTCGCCGGGCACCTCCGGTGACGACCCAGGCCGACACGGTACCCCCGACGGGCCTCGAACCCGTACTGTAGCGGGTTTAAGCCGCCTGCCTCTACCGATTGGGCTACGGGGGCGTATCGGATCCCCACCCCCTCAGCCTAACCGCTGCCCCCTGCCCTCTTCGAAGATCGAATGGGCGATTCCGTCCAGGATATCGGTCTCGCTGACCTGTAGATCCACGCCAACCCGCCCGGCCACCTCGGCCACGATCAGGGCGCCGGAAGCCAGCACCCGCGCCCGATCGGGGGCCACCGGGCCCAACGCAGCCACCTCGCTGGCGGTCATGGCCAGCAACCGGTCCGCCAGTTCCGCGACCTGGGCCACCGTCATCCGCGAGGCATGCACCCGCTTCCGGTCGTAACCGGTCAACCCCAAGTTGACTGCCGCCATCGAGGTCACGGTCCCCGCCACCCCGATGAAGCTGCCCACCCGGTCCAGCCCCACCGCGGCGGTGTCCAGCAGCCGGTTCACCACGGCCCGGGCCGCAGCGATCTGATCGGCGGTGGGCGGATCGGCCAACAGCTTGCCCTCCCGCAACCGGCGCGAGCCGATATCCAGGCTCACCGCCTCGTACACCCGGCCCGAGGCATCGCCCCGCACCAGTTCGGTCGAGCCGCCACCCGAATCCATCACCAGCACCGCGCCGGGCCCACCCAGATCCGCCCCGGCCAACGCGCCGCCGAAGGACAACCGGGCCTCCTCGTCGCCGGAAATCAGTTCGGCCCGGATCCCCAACCGCTGGGTCACCCCGGCAAAAAACTCATCCCGATTGGCGGCATCCCGGGCCGCCGATGTCGCCACAAACCTGACCCGGCCGGCATCGTGGCGGACGATCAGCGAACGGTACTCGTCGATCGCGGCCCACGCCCGGGCCATCGCCTCGGGAGCAAACCGACCGCTCACCGATACCCCCTGTCCGAGCCCCACGAACCGCAACTGACGGTTCAACTCGACCAGCCGGCCATCGCCGGTCCGCCCGGCGATCAGCAGGCGCAAGGTATTGGTGCCGGCATCCAGCGCGGCCACCACATCAGTCAACGTCATCCCCCTCAATACGCGCGCAAGGCTCGGCCCAGAACTCCCCCAATAGGCCCAGCACCTCGTCACCCACCGGATTAACCCCGGGACCGGCGGCCAGCGCATGCCCGACCAAGGCATGCAGGCATTTCACCCGCGCCGGCATACCGCCCGCGCTGACACCGGCGATCTCGGGCACCGGATCACCCAATCGTGCGGCCAACCGGTCACGGTCGGCTAGGTACATCTCATGGGCCGCCCGGTAACGCCCGGCGAGACCGGCATCGACAGCCAGCCGGGCATTGAACTCGGCCATCAATCCGCCCGCCTCCAGCCGGGAACACCCGGCGACCGCTCGCGAACAGGTCAAATAGTAGGTGGTGGGGAAAGGCGGGCCACCATTCGGTAGCCGCGGCTGGGTGGTCAGCACCCCAGGCCGGCCGCACGGGCAACGCCAGGCCACCTCGACCACGCCCCGCACCTCCCGCCCAAGCTGAGCCTCCACGGCCTTACGATCACGCGGAGTGAAGGGGTCAACGGCGGGCATATCCGAAATCATCCCACGCCGGCCGCGTCAGACCAACGCCATTCAACGCGTCGGCGATGCGCTGGGCATGGCCGAGGGCTGCGCCGGGCTGCCGGACGCCGGCCGATCGTCCCCGGCGGGATCATCGGCAGCCCGGACGCTGCCCCAGATCCGATCCCACCAGGCTGCCTGCTGCTCGTCCTCCGGTAACCTGCCGACCCCGATCTGCTGGCCACCGCCATAGGGCTGGCCATCCGGGCCGATCACCCGGAAACCGGTCTCACCGGGCAGCACCCAACCCAGACGTTCCCTAGCCTGGATCTTGACGTATTCGGGATCCTCCCAGCGAGCGATTTCATCCTCAAGGGTATCGATCGCCTTTTCGTGAGCCCGGATCTGCTCCTTGGTCTGCGCAATCTGGTATTGCTGGTTGAAGTAGACCCGCAGAGTGGTCATATAGCTGACCAGTAGCACTATCAGCACCACCACCAGGACGAAAGCCCGTTGAGTCAACCCCAACCCCCGACGCAGCCCGGCCGGCAACAGGGGGGCCTCGCTGCGCGTCGATTCCGGCTTCCCGGTCTCCTGGGCCGGCCCGCGGGTGCGCGGCCTGGTAGCGCGCCGCGCCGGCCGGGCGGCGGTGCGGGACCCCGGTGTGTCGGTTCGACGTGCCGATGACCGTCCCCCACGACTCGACTCTGCGGCCACCGCTGCTCCCTTCGGCCAGAACCCATTGCGCGATGCAAGTCCATCATGGGGCACCAACCGGGCCGTCCCCGCACCGAAACGCGGAGGCGGCCCGGTGAGGCCCGGTCAACGGGCCGGGCTCAGGCCCACTTGGCGGTGTCGAAACGCGGGAAAGCCGACACGCCGGCGTACACGCCGGACTCGTCGAGTTCCTGCTCGATACGGCTCAACTGGTTGTACTTGGCCACCCGCTCACCGCGCGCCGGGGCACCCGACTTGATCTGCCCGCAGCCCAAGGCCACCGCCAGATCGGCGATCGTGGTGTCCTCGGTCTCGCCCGACCGATGGCTCATCATGGTCCGGTAGCCATTGCGATGCGCCAAGCTCACCGCATCGATGGTCTCGGTCAGCGAGCCGATCTGGTTCACCTTAACCAGCAGCGCATTCGCCGAACCGGCATCGATACCCCGCTGCAACCGATCGACGTTGGTGACGAAAAAGTCATCGCCCACCAACTGCACCTTGCCGCCAAGCCTCTGGGTAATGACGTTCCAGCCCTCCCAGTCCTCCTCGTTCAGCGGATCCTCGATCGACACCAGCGGGTAGTCGGCCACCAGCTTCTCGTAGTATTCGATCATCTCGGCGCTAGAAAGCTGTTTGCCCTCGAAATCGTACTTGCCGTCGGCGTAGAACTCCGAGGCGGCCACATCCAGCGCCAGCGCGACGTCCTTGCCCGGCTTATAGCCGGCCTTCTTGATGGCCTCCTCGATCAGATCAAGAGCCTCCCTGTTCGAATCGAGATTCGGCGCGAAACCGCCCTCATCGCCCAATCCGGTAGCCAGCTTGCGCTCCTTGAGCACCGACTTGAGCGCATGGTAGACCTCCGCACCGACCCGCATGGCCTCGGCGAAGGAATCGGCGCCGATGGGAGCGATCATGAACTCCTGGATATCGACATTGGAATCGGCATGGGCACCACCATTCAGGATGTTCATCATCGGTACCGGCAGGATGTTGGCCGTCGGGCCACCGATGTACTTGTAAAGAGGCAGTTCGGCCGACTCGGCTGCGGCCCGGGCCACTGCCAGCGACACCCCCAGGATCGCGTTGGCGCCCAGCTTCGACTTGTTCGGGGTGCCGTCCAAGGCGATCATCACCTCGTCCAGGCCGCGCTGGTCGGTGGCGTCCAGCCCGACGACCTCCTTGCAGATGTTCTCATTCACGTGATCGACGGCCTGTAGGACGCCTTTGCCCCCGAAACGGGCCTTGTCGCCGTCGCGCAACTCGACGGCCTCGAAGGCGCCGGTGGAGGCACCCGACGGAACCGCGGCGAGCGCGAACGAACCGTCGTCCAGCAGCGCCTCGACCTCAATGGTAGGGTTGCCACGCGAGTCAAGGATCTCACGGGCCTCGATGTATTCGATGAGTGCCACGGGTTGTTGCCCTTCCTTTGTCGGACTGAGTGGATCTGTGCTTGTCCGGCCCCAGCCTATCGGGCTATTCGCCGGCGAAGGCCGGCAGCGCACAAGTTGATTCAGGAGTCCTGGCCGGTTTCGATCGCCCGGATCTGCTCGACCAGCCGGCGCAACGCGTCCCGGGTGGCCTGGTCGGCGTCCACCCCGCTGGCCTGGGCACGTTGAACGAGGAGCAGGATGGCCTGTCCCACCTGGTCGGCGGTGATCGGGGTATCGTCCAGATCGATCCCGACCCGCAGGTGCCGGCTGCGCGCCACCACCTTCTGTACCGCTGCCAATGTGGCCAAGGACTCCGGGATGCCGTCCAAGGCCGACCGGCGCCGCTTCTCCACCCGTTTCGCCTGCTCCCAACTGCTGCGGATGTCGCCAGGGGCCGGCTGGTCGGCGAACACCCAGGGATGACGCAGCTCAAGCTTGTCGCAGATCCCGGCGGCCACCTCGTCGATGTCGAACCGGCCCTCGGTACGAGCGATCTCGGCATGGAAATAGACCTGCATCAGCAGGTCACCCAGTTCCTCGCGCAGATCATCGTCGCCGCCGGCCTCGATGGCGTCCACCACCTCGGCGGTTTCCTCGATCAGGTGGCGTACCAGGCTGCGATGGGTCTGCTCGGCATCCCAGGGGCATTCGGCACGCAGCCGGGCCATCACCTCGACCAGACGCTGCAGTTGGGGTGCGGGTTCGCCCATGGCTCAGCTACGGTCCCCCAGTTCCGATAGCCCGCCCCAGAAATCCGGTTCCTGGCGGTCCGGCAACCAGGTACCGTAGCGCGGGTTGAGCAGTACCTGATTGTGCTCCAGATAGTCGCCTGTGCGGCTGCCCAGGGAAAGCATCAGCACCTGATGCTGGGCGAGACCGAGCGCGGCATCCCGGCAGACCTGGTTCTCCAGCACGCGAGACAACTTCGGCTGGGCGAGCAGATAGCCGACCAGCTGCCCCTCATCGGGACGATCGGCCGGGTGCTCGGCCAGATACTGCTCGCTCATCTCCTTGATGACGGCCCACAACACCATATCCAAACGCAGTTCCCCGGCCCGATGGCCCAGGGTTTCCGAGCATGCCTCGGCGGCCTGGACAACCTGCGAGTCGGGGATCTCGACACCGTTGACGATCGCAGCGGTACTGCCTGCATGGGCGCACCCGGCGAGCAACCAAACCCCCAGCACCGGAACCATCAGCCTGCGCAGCAACCTGCCCATCGGGATCCCGCCCCTTCCATCAGTCGGCGCGCCGCCGGTGGACACGCATGCAGCTATGCTACTCGCCGACCGCCGGATCGGCGAAGACGGCCTGCACGACACCCGCGGCCCAGTCCAGCAACGGCAACCCGGTCACCGGTTCGCCCGGCACCGCCGCAGCCCGCGGCCGCGGAATCAGCACCACATTGGCGGCGTCCTTCAGCAGGCTACCCGGATACACCCGTCGCAGTCGCAGTTGCCGGGATTCGGGCAGGTCCAGCCGCGTCCCATCGGGCTGCACCCGCCCATTCACCGGCCCGAACCGAATGTAGTTGCCCTGGGTCATCACCTCGCCGAGCCCCACCGTCCGGCAGGCCAACCGGAACCCGGCCACCTTCAACAATGCCTGGGTGGCCTCGGGAAGCGGCCCATAACGGTCCAGCAGTTCGGCGTCGATGGCCTCGATATCGGCGGTATTGCGCACCTCGGCCAGCCGACGGTACATCTCCAGCCGGAGCCGCTCCGATTCGACATAGCCGGTGGGTAGGTGGGCGTCCACGGGCAACTCGATACGCATCTCGGGCTGTTCCTCGACCGCGGTCTCGCCCCGGAACTCGCCAACCGCCTCCCCCACCAACCGGATGTACAGATCGAACCCGACATCGGCGATATGCCCCGATTGCTCGGCACCCAGCAGATTGCCGGCCCCCCGGATCTCCAGATCCCGCATCGCGATCGCCATGCCGGCCCCCAGATCGGAGTTCGCCGCCAATGCCGCCAGCCGATCGTGGGCGGTGGCGGTCAACGGTTTCTCGGTCGGATACAGGAAATAGGCATAGCCCCGCTCACGCGAGCGGCCCACCCGGCCGCGCAACTGGTGCAGCTGCGACAGGCCCATCCGGTCGGCGCGGTCCACGATCAAGGTATTGGCGGTGGAGACATCCAATCCAGCCTCCACGATGGTGGTGCAGACCAGCACATCGGCGCGCCGTTCGAAGAAGTCCAGCATCACCTGCTCCAGGGTGCGCTCCAACATCTGGCCGTGCGCGGTCACCACCCGCGCCTCGGGCACCGCCTCCCGGAGCCGGGCAGCGATCCGCTCGATATCCGAGACCCGGTTGTGGACGAAGAAGACCTGGCCTTCGCGAGCCAATTCACGTCGGATCGCGGCGGTCACCTGACCCTCGTCGTAGGGCCCGACGAAGGTGAGCACCGGGTGGCGTTCCTCGGGTGGGGTGGCGATGGTTGACATCTCGCGAATCCCGGTGATCGCCATCTCCAGGGTGCGCGGAATCGGGGTTGCGCTCATGGACAGCACATCGACATTGACCCGCAGCTTCTTCAGGGTCTCCTTGTGCTCGACCCCGAAACGTTGCTCCTCATCGATGATCACCAGCCCAAGATCCTTGAATCTCACCTGCTCACCGAACAGCCGATGGGTACCGATCACCACATCGATACGTCCCGAAGCCAGCCCGTCCATGGTCTGGGCGATCTCGGTGTCGGTCTGGAAGCGGCTCAACTGTGCCACGCTGACCGGGAACCCGGCATAGCGGGCGGCGAAGGTGGCGGTGTGCTGGGTCACCAACAGCGTGGTAGGCACCAGCACCGCCACCTGCTTGCCGTCCTGCACCGCCTTGAACGCGGCCCGAACGGCGATCTCGGTCTTGCCGTAGCCGACGTCTCCGCTGATCAGCCGGTCCATCGGGACGATGCGCTCCATATCGGCCTTGACATCGTTGATCGCCGCGAGCTGATCGGGGGTCTCCACATGGGCGAAGGTGTCTTCGAGTTCGCGCTGCCAGACCGTGTCGGCACCGAAAGCATGCCCCCGGGTGGCCTGCCGGGCGGCATAGAGCTTGATCAGTTCCGCAGCGATCTCCCGGATAGCCTTGCGGGCCCGCGATTTACGGGCCTTCCAATCGGCCCCGCCCATCCGGTCGAGCTGGGGATCCTCTCCCCCCACATAGCGAGAAACCTCATCGAGTTGATCCATCGGCACATAAAGCCGATCCCGTGGCTGGCCACGCCTGCTGGGGGCATACTCCAACACCAGGTATTCCCTGGTCGCGCCGGCCACGGTGCGGGTGACCATCTCTACATAGCGGCCCACCCCGTGTTGCTCGTGCACCAGCGCATCGCCTGGCTTCAGTTCCAGGGGGACGATCTGGTTGCGCCGCCGGCTGGGCAACCGGCGCGCAACCCGTTCGGTGATGGTGCCGCTGATGTCCCCCGCGGCGTGCACCACGAGCCGGATCGCCGTCGCCCGGAAGCCATGCCGCAGACCACTGCGGAAAACCTGCACCACCGGGCCTGCCGGCGGTCCGGTCAACTCGCCGGTCATCCGGCAGGCCAGGTCGTGCTCGCCGAGCAGCTCAGCCAGCCGGCTGGCCTGGCCCGCACCCTCCACGCTCAACAGCACCTGCCAGCCAGCGGTCACATCGGTGTGCAATTGCCCGAGGAAGGCCTCGATATCCCCATGCCAGTCGGGGGTCTCCTGCAGTTCGAGGATTCGGCTGGGCACCCCCGCCAGCCGGGGATCGATCTCGGTCCGATCGGGAGCCGGCCCGCTAGCGAAGGACGACAACGACCACCAGCCCTGCCCGCGTTCCAGGGCATGCCGGCGCACCTCGCCCAATCGGCGGTAGGCACTGGGACCCAGATCGATTGGCGCCCGGCCCCCGGCAGCGGCCGCCACCCAGCCGGCCCGCAGGAACTCCTGGCTGGTGCGCACCAGATCCTCGGCCCGGCCGTGCACCAATTCAGGATCGTTCACCAGCACCAGCGCATCGGCGGGTAGCACATCCACCAGCAGTTCCAGCCCGTCTACCAGAGCCGGAATCAGCGCCTCCATACCCTCGGTGGCCTGCCCCTGGGCGATCCGGGTCAGCAGTTCGGCCAGCTCGGGGTGATCGCCGGTCAAGGCCGCGGCCCTGTCACGTACCCGCTTCGTGATCAGCAACTCCCGGCAGGGTCCGGCGGTCACCGTGGCCAGGGTACGTTCGGTGGACCGCTGATCGGCTACCTGGAAGTAGGTGATCTCCTCCACGTCGTCGCCAAGGAGATCCACCCGCACCGGATGCTCGGCGGTCGGCGGAAAAATATCAACTATGCCACCGCGCATCGCGAACTCGCCGCGGCGTTCCACCAGATCGACCCGCTGATAGGCGGCAGCCACCAGGTCGGCGGCAAGCCGGTCCAGCGGGTACTCGCCGCCACGGGTCACGGTGACCGGGCGCAACTCGGCCAGCCCGGCCACCTGGGGCTGGAGCAGCGAGCGCACCGGGGCGACCACGACCCGGGGAGCCGGCGACTCGGCACGGCCCTGCAACCGCCGCAGCACCGCCAGCCGGCGTCCCACCGTGTCCGATCGGGGGCTCAACCGTTCATGCGGCAGGGTTTCCCAGGCTGGGTAGTAGGCCACCTGGTCTTCGGTGAGCAGCGACTGCAACGCCGCGGTCAGCAGCTCGGCCTCCCGGAAAGTGGATGTGACCAGCAAGAATATCCGATCCGTCGCGTCCACCAGGGTCGCGATCAGGGCCGGACGGGCCGCCGGGGGACAGATCAGGTCGTACGCCGCCAGTCCGGACCGGGCCGCGGAGATGGTTGCTTCGATGCCGCCATCGGCGGCCAGGGTATCGAACAGACCCGCAAGACTCACCCCACCAGCTTAAGGGCTGGGAAACGACCACCAGCACCACCCGCACCGTGCTGGCTACGGCATCCCCCGGCTGGCGCATTGCCAGCAAGCATCCGACGGATACCGGCGGAGCCGCCCCATCCCGGTGCCCGATGCCATGGCAGCCGATTCGCAACTAGGTATCCGGGTCAACCGTTAAACCGATTCTGGGCGGCCGTCAAACCCTGCCGGATCAGCGTCTCGCAGGCATCGGCCGCCCGGCCCACTTCAAGGAGGTACTCTTCCCGGAGCGTCCCCGGGATCTGGGCCAGCACATAGTCGGCGGCCGGCTGCCGCCCCGGCGGGCGCCCGATGCCGAGGCGCACACGATAGAAATCGCCGGTGCGCAGGTGGGCTCGGATCGACCTCAAACCATTGTGCCCGTTGTCGCCGCCACCGAACTTCAACCGAAGGCGGCCCAGCTCCAGATCCAGCTCGTCATGGACGATCACGATGCGGTCCGTCGACAACCGATAGCAGGCCGCCAGCCTGCCGACGGCCTGCCCGGATTCGTTCATGAAGGTGCGCGGCTTGGCAATGATCAGTCGATCGCCGGGCGGGATGCCGAGCCCGGCACCCGAGATCACCGTGTGCGCCACCCCGGCCCGCATCCCCCGAGCGGTGCCGAAACCCGCCCGGGCCCGCCGGGCGAGTTCGTCGGCGACCATGAATCCGACGTTGTGCCGGGTGCGCTCGTACTCGGGGCCGGGATTGCCCAGGCCGACCAGCAGCCAGCCGCTCATCCGGACCATCCCGTCCCGAACGACGCGCCGGGGCGGATCACTCCTCGGTATCCCCTTCGGCGCCGGCGGCCTCCTCGGTATCCTCAGCGCCTTCGAGGATGGCTTCCAGCTGCTCGGCGGAGGTGGCCGGGCTGATCACCACGACCATCAGTTCGGGATCGTCGGCCAGTTCGGCACCCGCCGGCAGTGCGATATCGCCGGCCAGGATCTGGGCGCCCACCGCCAAGCCGGCCACCGAAACCTCGATCTGGGCGGGGATCTGGGTCGGATCGGCCAGCACCTGCAGATCATTGCGTTCCAGATTGACCAGCGAATCGGGGCCGGCCTCGCCGGCCACCACCACGGGCACCGGCACGGTTACCTTCTGACCGCGATGCACGATGAGCAGATCCACATGCTCGATCTCACTGCGCACCGGATGCCGCTGCACCTGCTTGGGCAGCGCCAATCGTTCGCTGCCATCGGCCATCTGCAAGCCGATCAGGGCATTCGCATGGCGCAACGCCAGCATGGTCTCATGCCCCGGCAGGGTGATATGGATCGGCTCGACGCCCTTGCCGTATAGCACTGCGGGAATCTTGTCCGCCCGGCGGATCCGGCGGGCAGCGCCCTTACCGAACTCGTCGCGAACCTCGGCGGTCAATTTGATCGTGTTGGCCATCTGGTCTCCTCCACTTCGTCCGATTCGTTGAGCAGGCGGAGGGACAGCAGGCGGGCCCGGCGGTCACCCGTCGAACGCGCTACCTGTCGATGACGGATCGCACCCGCCGATCCCTCGCCAAGCAACCGGGCTAGCCTATCGCGGCGGGCGATGAGTACGGAAATCGGCGAGTAGAGCCATCCTGGACGCTCGCTCAGCAGGCCGAACCGTTGAACAGGCTGGCCACCGAACCGTCCTCGAATACCTCATGGATGGCCTGGGCCAGCAGCGGCGCGATCGACAGCACCGTTAGCTTGGGGATCCTGATATGCGCCGGAATCGGCAGAGTATTGGTGAAGATGATTTCCTCGAAGGGCATGGCATTGAGCCGTTCGGCAGCCGGATCGGACAGGATCGGGTGGGTGGCTGCGCACAGCACCCCCCGGGCGCCGTGTTCCAACAGGGCATTGGCCGCTTGGCAAATCGTCCCCGCGGTGTCAACCATGTCGTCGACGATCAGGCAGATACGCCCAGCCACATCGCCCACCACCTCATGCACCTTCACCTGGTTGGCCACCGTCGGGTCATGGCGCTTGTGGATGATGGCCAGCGGGCTGCCCAGCCGGTCACACCAGCTATCGGCCAGCCGGACGCGGCCGGCGTCCGGGCTGACCACCGTCATCGAGGCCCGCTCGTATCTGGCCGCCACATAGTCCGAAAGCACCGGTAGCGCGGTCAGATGATCCAGCGGACCGTTGAAGAAGCCCTGGATCTGGGCGGTGTGCAGATCCACACTCATGATGCGGTCGGCGCCGGCCGTCCAGAACAGGTCGGCGACCAGCCGAGCCGAGATGGGCTCACGGCCCAGATGCTTCTTATCCTGCCGGGCATAGGGATAGAACGGGGCGACCACGGTGATGCGTTTCGCGGACGCCCGCTTTAACGCATCCACCATGATCAGCTGTTCCATCAGCCACTCGTTCACCGGCGCCGGATGGGACTGGATGATGAAGGCATCCGAGCCACGCACCGATTCCTCATAGCGCACATAGATCTCGGAATTGGCGTAGCTGATCAGCCGCCGGGGAGTCAACTCGACCCCCATCAGGCGGGCGACCTCCTCGGCCAGATCCGGGTTCGCCCGCCCAGTGAACAGCATCAGATGTTTGTCGGTGGGTCGTTTCACCCCGCTCATTGCTGCCCCTGGTCGCGCAGGGCAGCCTGCCAGGCGGACTGCCTTGCCCGGGACGCCACCACCTCGGGGTGGGGTTGCCCACCGGCGGCGGCCGCCGCCCGGGCCGCCGGGGTTCCGGGACGCCGGTCGGCCACCCAATCCGGCGCGATGTGTTCACGGCCCCGGGCCACCGCCAGGGCACCCGGCGGCACATCGTAGACCACCGCCGACCCCGCCGCGACAAAGGCCCCATCCCCCACATCGACCGGCGCCACCAGCACCGAATTGGAACCGACGAAGACCTGATCGCCCAGATGGGTGGTGAACTTCCCGATCCCGTCATAGTTGGCGAAGATCGTGCCGGCGCCCACATTGACGCCCTCACCCAGCACCGCATCCCCGCAGTAGGTTAGATGCGGCACCTTAGAACCCGCACCGATCTGGGCGTTCTTGGTCTCCACGAAACTACCGATCTTGCCGCCCTCACCCAGCACCGTCCCGGGCCGCAACCGCGAAAAAGGACCAACCGTGGCCCGCGCACCGATCACCGCGAGTTCGCCATGGGTGCGCTGGACCACCGCATCGGCACCCACCTCGACATCCCGCAGGGTGGTGTCCGGCCCGATGGTGGCTCCCACCTCGACGGAGGTGGCGCCCAGCAGTTGGGTATTGGGCAGGACGGTCACATCCTCGGCCAGATCGACCCCGTGTTCTATCCAGGTGGTTGCCGGATCGACGATGGTTACCCCGGCCAGCATCCACTTCTCGCACAGGCGCCGGTTCATCTCGGCACCAATGCGCGCCAATTGGACGCGATCGTTGACGCCCTCGGTCTGCCACAGGTCGTCGGTGGTGAAAGCGCCCACCCGGCGTCCCTGTTCGCGGGCATAGCCCAACACGTCGGTCAGATAAAGCTCACCCTGGGCGTTGTCGGGCCGCAGACTAGCCAGGCCGTCGCGCAGCACCCGGGAGTCGAAGACGTAGATTCCCGAGTTGATCTCGTTGATCCGCCGTTCGTTCTCGGTGGCATCGCGGTGTTCCACGATCCGAGCCACCTCGCCGCCCTCCCGCACTATCCGGCCGTAACCGGCTGGATCGGGAACCATGGCGGTCAGCACGGTGCAGGCATTCATGGCGGTGCGATGCTCGGCCACCAGCCCAGCCAGGGTCTGCCCGGTGAGCATCGGCACGTCACCATAGGTGACCACCACCTCACCCTCGATCTCGCCCAGAATGCCCATCCCACACGCGACCGCGCCACCGGTGCCGTTGCGCACCGGCTGTTCCACGATGGTGCACTGCGGGGCGCATTCGGCCAGGTGGGCCTCCACCTGTTCACGCAGATGCCCGACCACGACCACAAGCCGGTCGGGGTTAAGTTCCCGGGCAGCGTCCACGGCATAGCTGAGCATCGGCCGGCCGGCCACGGCGTGCAGCAGCTTCGACTTCCGGGACTTCATGCGGGTGCTCCCGCCCGCCGCCAACACGATGACCGCTGTCACGGATGCCTGGGTAGGACCGCTCAAGTGAATCTCCTCCGCCACGTCGTGCGCGGGCGGTGGTTCCCCGGGCAGGAGTCGAACCTGCGTCGCTAGTCCTGATTCAAAGTCAGGCGGGCCCTGCCGGCAGACCAACCGGGGAACGGCCACTCGCTCGTGATCGGATACCACTCTACGGGGTAACGGTGGTTGAGCGCATCCGCGACCCCCTATCGGATATCCGCGATGGCTACTTACCCGGTCATACCCGATCGCTGGGCGCTGCCGTGGCGCGTCCCCGGCCGGCCGGGGACGCGCCACGGCTGTGGGACACTGACCGGGTGACACCGTCCGAACCGCACCGGGCCCGTCGCGGACGCCGACGCATGAGCAGCGCCGAACGACGCAGCCAGCTCATCGTCATCGCCCGTGCGCTGTTCGCCGAACGCGGACTCGACGGCACTAGCGTGGAAGAGATCGCCGCCCGCGCCGAGGTTAGCAAGCCGGTGGTCTACGAGCACTTCGGCGGCAAGGAGGGACTGTACGCCGCGGTGGTCGATCGCGAGGTGGGCGTGCTGGAATCCGCCGTTCAGAGCGCCCTGCGCACCCCGGGGGCTGGCTACCGCGAAACCATCGAACGCGGGACACTGGCCCTGCTGGACTACATCGACGGTTGCCCCGATGGTTTCCGGATCATCTGCCGGGATTCTGCGATGCATTCGACCGCCAGCGTCGGTTTCGCCTCGATTCTGTCGGATATCGCCGCGCATGTGGCGGACATGCTCGCCCCACCCCTGGCCCGCCGCGGCCATGACCCCCGGCTCGGCAGGGTCTACGCCCAAGGGCTGGTCGGCATGGTGGCCAGTGCCGGGCAGTCCTGGCTGGACGAGCGCCGGCCCCCCAAGGAAGAATTGGCCGCACAGCTGGTCAACCTCGCCTGGCATGGCCTTGCGAACCTGGAAAGGCATCCCCTCCTGCTGACCCAGCCACCGCCAACACCGGTATCCGACCCGGTGCCGCCCGGCCAGCACACCGCCACCTGAGCCCCAGTCGGCCCCTCGATCGCCGATCCGGAGAGATCCGGCCCGCCGAGATCGGCCGGCGCGTCCGGATCACCGGGTCATTGACTGATCAACAGTTGCCGCAGCAGCGCCCCCAACCGAACCCGGCTATCGGTGTCCAGCCCGGCCATCAGAGTTTGTTCGGCGCTCACCAGATCGGCCAGCGCAGCATCCACCGCTGCCCGGCCGGCGGAGTTCAACTCGACCAGCACGCCGCGGCCGTCGGTCGGGTGGGCCAGCCGGGTCACGAAACCCCGCCTGGCGAGCCCGTCGACCCGGTTGGTCATAGTGCCCGAGGTCACGTGGGTGCGGCAGGCCAGCTGACCGGGCGAAAGCCGATAGGGCGCCCCAGCGCGCCGCAGCGCCGCCAGCACATCGAATTCCCAAACCTGTAGATCCTGGCCGGCGAAGGCCCGGGACCGAGCCGCATCCAATAGCTGGGCCAGCCGCAGGATCCGGGACCAGACCTGCATCGGGGCAGTGTCCAGATCGGGCCGTTCACGTCGCCAGGCCGCCACCACCTGGTCCACCTCGTCCTCCGGCAGTAGGTGCGCTGGCGTGGGCTCTCCGGTCATGTCGTCAGCTTTCCTCAGCCCGGGCCAGCCGGGCCACTTCCGGCCCCGCGACCGGCCCGTGACCACGGCGCACGGCCCGCACCGTTGGCTCGCCTGCCAGACTGGCCGCCGCGGCGCCGGCACTGCTGGCGTCCGCACACAGGAAAGCGCAAGTCGGGCCGGAGCCGCAAACCAGCCCACCCAGCACCCCGGGCCGGGCCAGCCCGGCCGCCAAGGTTCCGGCGAGCTCTGGATACAGATCCAGCGCCGGGGCCTGCAGGTCGTTGCGTAACGCGGCGGCCACCCGATCCGGCTCACCGCTGAGCAACCCGGCCAGGCCATCGGATGCCAATTGGCTGCTCGGAGTCAATTCGCCTAGTTCGGCCAGCTCGTCGAAGCGGCGATAGACCTGGGGAGTCGACAGGCCGCGTCCGGCCAAGGCGAACACCCACTCCAGTCGCCCGGCAGCGGGCAACGCACGCAACCGCTCGCCCCGGCCGGTGCCCAGGGCATTGCCGCCGAGCAGCAGGAAGGGCACATCGCTGCCGAGTTCGGCGGCCAGACCCAGCAATTCGTCCAGGCTCACCTCAAGCCGCCAGCATTCGACGCAGGCAAGCAGGGTGCCGGCGGCATCGGCGGAGCCACCCGCCATTCCACCGGCCATCGGGATCTGCTTGTCGATTCGTAATTCGACGCCCTGCCGGGGATTCCCATGCCGATCCCGGAGCAACCGGGCGGCGCGGACGGCCAGGTTGGTCCGATCGCAGGCCAGCCGTTCGCTGCCCTCCCCCGACATCGTCAACTCGATCCGCCCATCGGCCCGGCTGGTGGCCTGCACCTGGTCATAAAGCGACACTGCCTGGAAGACGGTGCTCAACTCGTGAAACCCATCTGCGCGCCGGGGCCCGACGCACAGCGCAATGTTGATCTTGGCGGGGATGCGCACTCGCACACGCCAGCTTTGGGCCTCAGTCATCGGCATCATTACCGCAGGCTAGCGGAACGGCCGCGGGGCCTGGCAGTCGCTGGGCTATCCGAGCGAACTGGTCAATGGTCAGCTCCTCCCCCCGCGCGGTCGGGTCGCAGCCAGCCGCCTGGATCGCCTCGGCAGCCCGGGCATTCGAGCCGAATAGCGGTGACAACGCCGCACGCAGCATCTTGCGGCGCCGAGCGAAGGCCGCATCGATGACCGCGAAAGCCCGTCCGCGGAGCACCTGGGCGGCCGGTGGCTCCCGCCGGCGAATCCGCACCAGACCGGAGTCCACATTCGGGACCGGCCAAAAGACCGTGGGCGGCACGGTGCCGGCCCGGCCGGCCCGGGCGTACCAGGCCAGTTTCGCGCTGGGTGCGCCATAGGCCTTCGCCCCTGGGATGGCCACCAACCGGTCGGCCACCTCCAACTGCACCATCACCAGCCCGTGCACCCAGCTTCCGAACCGGGCCAGCAGGTGCAGCAGCACCGGCACCGCCACGTTATAGGGCAGGTTCGCGACCATCGCGGTGGGTACCGGGTCGGGCAGGGCGGCGACGCGCAAGGCATCGGCGGTCAACACCTGTAGCCGCTGGGTGGCGTCGGGCTGCAGTTCGGCGACGGTCTTCGGCAGCAGGCCGGCCAGCCGCGCATCGATCTCGATGGCCTGGACCCGCGCGCCGGTCTCCAGCAGGCCAAGGGTCAGGGAACCGAGCCCCGGCCCCACCTCGATGACCACATCACCAGGCCCCACCCCCGAGAGGGCGACGATACGGCGCACCGTGTTGGCGTCCACCACGAAATTCTGGCCCCGCTGCTTGCTGGGTCGCAGGCCGATACCGGCGGCCAGCTCCCGGATCCGGCGAGGGTCCAGCAACTCAGGCACCGCTGGGCACCTGACCGGCGGTATCGCGGGCCGCCCCGGTATCGGTCGGATCGCAGCGGCCGGGTGCCGCCGCGTCGGCGGCCGGGATCCCCCAGGTGCCCCCGAAGGCTGCCGCGGCGTTGTCGGCGAACCGCCGGCAGGCGGCATCCAGCTCCAGCCCGAGCTGGGCGGCCACGAACGCGGCGGTGTGGGCCATCAGATAGCTGGCATTCGGCCGGCCACGATGCGGCAGCGGAGTCAGATAGGGGGCGTCGGTTTCGATCAGCACCCGATCGGGCGGGGTCAACGCCAGCGCCGCCCGTAACCCATGATTCGCCCGGTAGGTGATGTTACCGGCAAAACTCAACCAGGCTCCCCGGTCGAGGACGCGGCGAGCAAAGCCGGCATCCCCGCTGAAACAGTGGAAGACTACCCGCTCGGGCCAGCCCTCGGCATCCAGCAATTCGGCGATCTCGGTGTGGGCATCGCGGTCGTGGATGACCAGGGTATGGCCCCGCTGGCGGGCGATGGCGATATGGCGGGCGAAGCTGCGATGCTGCCGGGCGATGCCGGCCGGCTCCCGGGTTCGGTAGAAATCCAGTCCGGTCTCCCCCACGGCCCGGACATGCGGGCCGGCGCCCGCCAGGGATTCGATGATCGCCAGCTCCTTTTCCAGCCGGTCATCGCTCATCCGGGCGGCGTCATTGGGATGGATCGCGACCGCCGCGATGACCTGCGGGTTGCCGGCCGCCAGCTCGACCGCCCACCGCGAACTGGGCACGTCGCAGCCGATCTGTACCACCCGGTCGATCCCGGTGGCCGCCGCCAGGCGCAGATTGTCGGCTACCGGCAGCCTAGAATGATCCCGGGTGGCATCCAGATGGGTATGGGCATCCACCGTGGGGGCGGGCAATGCCTCGGGTGGCGCCGGCAATCCCAGTCGCTGCAGCACCTGATCGGTCACCATGAACCGTCCTCCTGTTCGAGAGCCTGCGCCTCGGCGTCGCCGAGCCGATTCCCTGTGCCTGGGGACCCGGCAGCCGGGCGAGCCGGTTCGCCACCGGTGGGGGCCCGCGGGGTGGCCGGTGCGCCCCGCGGCATTGCCGGCCCGGCCATCGGGCCGGGGGGCACCTGGCCGCGGCCGGCCAGTGCCCGGTTGTAGAGTTCCTTGCGGCGCAGGCCGGCCACCTCGGCGACCTCGGCGACGGCGGCCGATAGGCGGGTGCCACCGGCCATCAGCAAAGCGACCTGTTCGACAGCGGCATCCCAGTCGGCGGCACCGCGTGGTGCACCCCCGACGACCACGGTGATCTCGCCGCGGATCTCATCCAGCCGGGCGGCCAGCTCGGCAAGGCCACCCCGCAGCACCTGCTCGTGGGTTTTGGTTAGTTCCCGGCAGATCGCAGCCGGACGCTCGGGCCCTAGGGTCGCGGCCGCATCGGCGAGGAACCCGGCAAGCCGGTGCGGAGCCTCGAAGAAGACCATGGTGCGCGGTTCGGTGGCCAGTTCGGCCAGCCGGCGGCGCCGCTCACCTGGTTTGCGGGGCAGGAAACCCTCGAAACAGAATCGGTCTACGGGCAGACCGCTGATCGCCAATGCGGTCAGCACCGCCGAGGGACCCGGCACCACGCTCACCGCCAGGTCGGCCGCGATCGCCGCCGCCACCAGGCGATAGCCGGGGTCACTGATCGCCGGCATACCGGCATCGGTAACCAGCGCCACGACCCGGCCGGCCCGCATGTCGGCGATCAGGCCGGGGGTACGGGACGCCTCGTTGCCCTCGAAGTAGCTAACGATCTGGGCGCTGGTGGCGACCTGTAGCCGGGCAAGCAGGGCGTGCAGGGCTCGGGTGTCCTCGGCGGCGATCACATCGGCCTCCGCCAGAGCCGGGCCAAGCGCGGCCGAGGCGTCCCGGGCATCCCCGATGGGGGTACCGGCCAGCACCAGGCGTCCCCGCCCGGCAGCGAACTCGGCTCTGCTCATGAACAGCAGGCTACCCGCTCGGGCTGGGGTGGATGCCGCCCCGGGCGCGCTCGCCGGCCCGGCCAGCGGGGCCGGCCGATCCGCCCACGGCGCCCGCGTTGCCTGACCCCGGAGCCACCGGCCCTCTAGGATGGCCGGGTGAAACTCGGCGAGCTGATCGACAAGATCCCGGGCGGCAAGGCCGTGCAACGGCTGCGCGGCACCAGCGCCGACCCGCTGCTGCCCACCATCGACCGGCTGGACGATGCGGTAGCGCTGCGGACCGATCGGCTGTTGTCCTGGGTAGTCACCGTCCTGATCGGGCTGTTCGCCTTCGGTATCCGGTTGGTGAATCTCGCCAGACCGGCCAACCTGGTCTTCGACGAGACCTACTATGCCAAGGATGCCTGGTCGCTGCTGAACTTCGGCTATGAGTTGAGTTGGCCCAAGAACGCAAACGACCAGATCGTCATGGGCAACACCACCGCCTGGGAAACCAATTCCGCCTTCATCGTCCATCCGCAATTGGGCAAGTGGCTGATAGCGGCCGGCGAGTGGGCCTTTGGCATGAACAGCTTCGGCTGGCGGATCGGTGCGCTGGTGGCGGGCACCATCATGATCATGGCCACCATCCGGCTGGCCAGGCGGCTGTCGAGGTCGACGCTGGTGGGTGCGTTCGCCGGGCTGTTCCTGACCGTGGACGGGCTGACCTTCGTGATGAGCCGGATCGCCCTGCTGGACATCTTCCAGGCCATGTTCACCGTGCTGGCGGTGGGTGCGGTCGCCGCCGACCGGGATTGGTTACGGCACAGGCTGGCCAATCATCTGCGCGCCCACGGGCTGGCCGATCTGGGCGGGCGGTTCGGGCCGCTGCTGCTGTGGCGGCCCTGGCGGCTGACGGCCGGCATCCTGTTCGGGCTGGCGATCGGCTGCAAATGGAACTCGGTGTATGTGCTGGCCGTGTTGGGCATCATGGCGGTGGCCGACGAGTGGGGTAGCAGACTCACCGCCGGGGCCGACCGCACCGCGCTGCGTTCGGTGCTGATCAATGGACCGATCGCCTTCGTGACCATGGTCGTCTCGGCATTGGTCGTCTACGTGCTCACCTGGTGGTCCTGGCTGACCACCGAGGGGGGGTGGGGACGCGACTGGGGGGCGAACCATCCCGATCATCCCTGGGTCAAGTTGCTCGGCAAGCCTCTGGCCTCGCTGCTCTACTATCATCAAGAGATCTACAACTTCCATACCGGGGACTGGATCGCGGCTCAAACCCATACCTACGAGGCGCACCCGGCCGGCTGGCTGGTGATGGGCCGAGTGATCGGCATCGACGCCGTAAACGACATCCAGCCGGGTATCGACGGTTGCCGGGCCACCGGTGGGGACACCTGCCTGCGGGTGATCTCGGGCATCGGTACGCCATTCCTGTGGTGGTTCGCCCTGGCGGCAGTCATCATCGGGTTGGGTCTGTGGCTGCTGGGCAGAGACCATCGTTTCGCGGTGCCGCTGGTGGCCGGGTTGACGCCGTGGATCATGTGGTTCCCGAACGCCGATCGGCCGCTTTTCTTCTTCTACGCCATCATGATCATTCCCTTTACCGCGACCGTGTTGGCCATGGTGCTGGGGTTGATCCTCGGCCCGCCGGACGGCCCCGGCAGACACCGCCGCGCCTGGATCGTGGGCAGCGTGGTGCTCATCGTCGTAGCCAATTTCTGGTTCATCTATCCCATTCTCACCGACCAGTTGATGACCCGGACGATGTGGAGCCTGCGGATGTGGTTCTCGTCCTGGATCTGATCGGCCCCGACGACCACCGGTACCCCCAACCCGGCGGTGGTGCCGATCCGGCCTGGCCGCCGGCGGCTGGCGCAGCTGGTTCGCTGCTGTGCGGGGGCCGCACCCAAACCGCCCCCGGCGGGAACACAGCGGCACCGATCCGTCATCGGGCCGGTGCTCGACCGGCACACCGGCCGGCCGGGCACCGCCACGGGAAGTCAAACCCCGCCAACCCGGCCCGTGGGGGTGTTCCACAGATCGACCGGGACGCACCGCATAGACTGCCCTGCTGGAAGGGGCTGGTATGGCGTTCTGGAAGCTGCACAACAACGGGGTTCTTGAGCCGGGCGCGGTGGTCGCGCCGGGTGAACGATTGAGTTGGGGCAAGACGATCGGTCTGGGCGCCCAGCATGTGGTGGCGATGTTCGGGGCCACCTTCGTCTTCCCGTTGTTGATGGGATTGAATCCGCAGCTCGCGGTCATGATGAGTGGCGTGGCCACCTTGATCTTCCTGGCGGTGGTGCGGCACCGGGTACCCAGCTACCTGGGCAGTTCGGCATCCTTCGTTGGAGTCGCAACCGCCATCTATGCCCAGGGCGGTAAACCGGACGGCGTGTCGGGTGCCATGTTCTGGTGCGGGGCCGGATTGCTAGTCGTAGGCCTGATCATCCATTTCATGGGCTCTCAGGTGATCCATCGCGCCCTGCCGCCGGTGGTCACCGGGGCAGTGGTGATGTTGATCGGGTTCAATCTGGCCCCCGTGGTGGCCACGGTCTATTGGCCGCAGGACCAATGGATCGCATTCCTGGTGATGCTCATCGTGATCGGCCTGTCGGTTGGCCTGCGTGGGTTCGCCGGGCGCATTGCGATCTTCTTGTCGCTGATCATCGGATATGTGCTCAGCTTCGCCGCCGACAAACTGTTCGGACCGATCGTCCGCACCGCCGCCGACGGCACCGTCACCGAGACCTTCCGGGTCGATTGGTCCAAGGTGATCGAGGCCGACTGGATCGGTTTCCCACCGGTCACCGACCTGACCAGTTGGCAGTTCGGCGGCACCGGCAATGTGGTCGGCTTTCACGCCCCGAACTTCAACCTCGCCTACGCGCTGATCGCGTTGCCCGTGGTGATCGCCCTGATCGCCGAAAACACCGGGCATATCAAGGCGGTCGCCGAGATGACCGGGGAAAGCCTCGACCCCTATATGGGACGTGCAGTCGCCGCCGACGGCCTGACCTCGATGCTGGCCACCGCCGTTGGCGCCGGACCCACCACCACCTATGCCGAGAACATCGGCGTGATGGCGGCTACCCGGGTCTACTCCACCGCCGCCTATGTGGTAGCCGCCATCGTGGCCATCGGGTTCGGGTTCTCGCCGAAATTCGGCGCGATCGTCTCGGCCACCCCGGGCGGCGTCCTGGGCGGCATCACCGTCGTGTTGTACGGCATGATCGGGCTGCTCGGCGCGAAGATCTGGAAGGAAAACCGGGTTGATTTCGGCAATCCGTTGAATCTGGTGCCGGCGGCCGCCGGCATCGTCATCGGAATCGGCGATGTATCCCTGCGGCTGGGTTCGAATTTCACCCTGGGGGGTATCGCCCTAGGCACCATCGTGACGATCGCGGCCTATCACCTGGCCCGGGCGATCGCCCCCCGGGCGATGGTGGCAGCGGCCGAGGGCGCGGTGCTGATCGTGGACGCCCCGGGAGCGTACGAGACCGGCGACGTCCCGGCCGTCCGCGAGGAGCGCCGCGGCAAGCCGGCCCATACCGGCGAACCGGCGAACCAACGCCGCCGACGGCCTCCGGTATGCCCGGAATCCGCTGCGGCGTTCGAGTAGCGCGCCGGGCCATCCGGGGATCGGACCGCGACACGATCAAAGCGACCTCAGCCGCGTCGAGCGTCCCGGCGTCCGGCCGGGCCCGGATGGGATGTCCCAATATTTAGTCAACAATTGCATGTACAAATTGCGCCAACTAAGGTACTGCTTGCTTGGGCAACCCCAAGTGACAACGCCCCACGCAACCCCCAGAAAGGGAGCCCGTTGAGTATCCTGCGCAGCATCCGAATCGCCGCCCTGCTTGGCCTGAGCGTCGCACTGGCGGCCTGTAGTTCCGGTGGGGACTCCGCCGATGGCTCGGCCAGCCCAACCGGAAGCACGAGCCCGGCAACCACCCTTACCGTTGAAACCAACAACGGACCCGTTGAGGTACCCGCCAATCCCAAACGCGTCGTGGCCCTCGACAACACGTCCTTCCAAACCTTGCAGGCGCTCGGGGTCACCCCGGTGGCCCTACCCAAACCGTTGCTGCCTGCGTCGCTGTCGGCATGGGCCGATAATCCCGGCATCGCCGACATCGGCACCCATCGGGAACCCAAACTGGAAGAGATCAACGCTGCCGAACCGGATCTGATCGTCGGCGGCAAACGGTTCGCCCAGTACACCGAGAAACTCACCGAGATCGCCCCGGTCATCGATCTGGCGCCCAGCGTCGAGGAGCCCGGCTATGCCGACGCGCTGAAGGCACAAACCACGACGCTGGCCGAAATCTTCGGCCAACCCGAGGTTGCTAAGCAGCTCAACGCGGCACTGGATGCCTCCATTGCCGAGGCCGCCGGATTGACCCACGGCCAGACGGTATTCCTGGCCAACCACAACGGCGGCAAGATCGACAACGGGGCAGGCCGGATGGCCCCGCTCATCGAGCCGCTAAACATGACCGACGTCTTCGCCGGCCGGTCCGGCGGGTCCGATTCGGTTCACAACGATTCCGGCCTGGCCCCCGAAACGATCGCCGAGGCCAACCCCGACTGGATGATCGTGCTGGACCGGGACGCCATCACCGGAGGCGACGGCGCGGTATCGGCCAAGGCAACCATCGAGGCCCAGAAGGCATGGGCAAATACCACCTTCGTGACCAAGAACCAGATCCTCTACCTGGACGCCGAGTTCTACGTCACCGAGGGCATCCAGGCCTACACCGCCTTCTACGGGCAACTGGCCAAGGCCCTGCGGGACGCCGGGTGAACCTGATCTGGAAACGAGCGCTGTGGCCAGCGGCCGGCATCGGCTGCGCGGCTCTGGCCACGGCCTCCCTGCTCGTCGGCGGCTTCGATATCACCCTCACCGGCATCTTCACCGATCCGGCCCAACGCGAGATGTTCTGGGTCTCCCGGGTACCCCGAACGCTAGCCCTCGTCTTCGCCGCGCTGGCCATGACCGTCTCCGGAGTGATCATGCAGATGATCACCCAAAACAAGTTCGTCGAACCCACCACCTCGGGCACCAGCCAGTGGGCGGGCCTGGGAGTACTCGGCGTCCTGCTGGTCCGCCCCGATGCGCCCCCACTGCTCAAGATGGCGGTGGCCAGTCTGTGTGCCTTCGCCGGCACCATGGTCTTCCTGGCCGTGCTGCGCCGGGTGGCGCTCACGGGATCGGTCATCGTGCCCCTGGTCGGCATCATGCTCGGCGCCGTGGTCGGTGCCCTGGGCACCTTCTTGGCCGGCCGGTTCAACCTGCTGCAGCCCATGTCCGCCTGGCGATCGGGCGGCTTCTCAAGCGTGGTGCGCGGCTTCTACGAACCGTTGTGGGCGGTGCTGGGTGTGACCGTCGTGGCCTGGCTGGCTGCCGGCCGTTTCACCGTGGCCGGCCTGGGACGCGAGGTCGCCACCAATGTCGGGCTCGACTACAACCGCACCGTGCTGCTGGGTACCGCACTGGTCGCCTTGGCCACCGGCATCACCTCGGTTGTGGTGGGGTTCATCCCGTTCCTGGGCTTGATCGTGCCGAACCTGGTCTCCATGCTGCGCGGCGACGACCTGCGCAGCAATCTGCCCAGGATCGCTCTGCTGGGAGCCGCCCTGTTGCTGGCCTGCGATCTGATCGGCCGCACGATCATCGCGCCGATGGAGATCCCGGCATCGGTGATCATGGGCATCGTCGGGGGTCTCGGTTTTATCGCGCTGGTGGTGACTCGTTCTGACCGCAACGCCGATTGATCCGGCCGCCGCGGCCACGGCCGCCCCCGCCCGCCGCCGGCCCCGAAGGCTGGCCCCGGGCTGGCGGCTGGTGCTAGCAGCCGGGCTGGCGGTCGGTGCCGTGGCCGGCTATCTCGGCTGGCAGACCCGTGGCAATCTGGGTTTCGCGCTCGCCTTGCGGGGCGCCACCGCCGGAGCCATGCTGGTGGCCGCCTTCGCCCAGGCGGTGGCCACCGTCGTCTTCCACACCGTGACGGCCAACCGGATCCTCAGCCCCTCGGTAATGGGGTTCGACCGGCTGTTCGTCCTGATGCAGACCGTATTGGTCACATTGTTCGGCGGCGAGATCCTCGCCCGGACCGAGGGCGCGCTCCGATTGATCATCCAGACACTGCTCATGGCCGGGTTCGCCACCATGCTGTACCGCTGGCTGTTCACCAATTCCCGGGGCGGGTTGTATCGCACATTGCTGGTCGGCTTGGCGCTAGGAATGGCCTTCGACACGATCTCGACCTTCCTCGAACGGCTGCTGCACCCAACCGACTACGACCTGTTGTCGCTAGAGCTTTTCGGACGCATCACCGCGGTGGACGCCGGCCTGCTGCCGCTGTCCTTCGGGGTCTGCGCGGCAGCCGGCATGGTGGTCTGGCGGCGACGCCACATACTCGACGCCCTGCTGCTGGGCAGGTACCTGGCAACCAGTATCGGCGTCGATCATCGCCGGGAGCTGACGATCATGTTGATGGTCGTGGCCACGCTGGTGTCGTTCAGCACCGCGCTGGTGGGCCCGATGACCTTCTTCGGGTTCCTGGCTGCCACGCTCGCCTATCAGCTGGCCGGTACCCACCGGCACGCCTTCGTGCTGCCGCTGGCGGTGCTGCTGGGGGTGATTGCGCTGGCCGGCGGGCAGTTCATCATGCAGCATCTGTTCTATGCCGCTGGTTTTCTCACCGTGATCATCGAATTCGTGGGCGGCATCGTATTCCTGGCCATCCTGCTCGGTGGGAGGAAGCCGTGATCAGGTTCGATAATCTGACCAAGTCCTATGCCGGTACGACGGTTTTGGGTGGCGCGGGGTCCGGCCTGACCGGTGAGATCGGCGCCGGGGGCATCACCTCGATCATCGGAGCCAACGGGGCCGGCAAGTCAACCCTGTTGAATATCATGGGCCGCCTGCTGTCCCCCAGTTCGGGACGCGTCACGGTGGATGGTCTGGATGTCGCCACCACCCCCTCCGCCCGATTGGCCCGCAAGCTGGCCATTCTCCGCCAGGAGAACCATCTCACCGCTCGCCTGCGGGTGCGCGAACTGGTCGCGATGGGGCGTTTCCCGTACACCCGTGGCCGGCTGCGGCCTACCGATTGGGCAGCGGTCGACAGGGCCATCGAGTTTCTCGATCTCACCAGCCTGACCGACCGTTTCATCGACGAGATGTCCGGCGGGCAGCGCCAGCGTGCCTTTATCGCCATGGTGCTGGCCCAGGATACCGAGGTGATCCTGCTGGATGAGCCGCTGAACAACCTAGATATGCGGCATTCGGTGCAACTGATGCGGCAGGTGCGCCGGGCCGCCGACGAGTTGGGCCGCACCGTGGTGCTGGTGATGCACGACCTGAACTTCGCCGCCGCCTATTCCGACCGCATGCTGGCCCTGCAGAACGGTGAGCTGCGAGCCCACGCGCCGGTATCGCAGGTGATGACGGATCGGTTGCTCACCGAGGTGTTCGGCACCCCGGTGCAGGTGACCACCGTGGCCGGGCAGCTGACCGCCCTGTACTGCCGGGGCGAGACCCACCCCATCGGCAGGTGAGCCTTCCCAGTCCCGCGATGCCGGGAACGATTCATACCCAAGGTTGATTCCCGGTGTGGTGTGGGCACTGTGCCAGACCGTCAGGCGGCAGACTGGGGGGATGAATGCGAACCCGGATCTGGTCATTGGCGATGACGGACGGGCCCGGCCACGGTGGGCGGCCGCCTCGGCGGCAGAACAGCACTACTACGACACCGAATGGGGAATGCCGGTCATCGATGAGCGCGGGCTGTTCGAGCGACTGAGCCTGGAGGCCTTCCAGTCGGGGCTCAGCTGGGCGACGATCCTAGCCAAGCGCGAGAACTTCCGTGCCGCCTTTGCGGATTTCGATCCCGACCGGGTGGCCGGGTTCGATGCCGGCGACGAGGCCCGGCTGCTCGCCGATGCCGGGATAGTGCGCAACCGCCGCAAGATCACCGCCACCATCGGCAATGCCCGGGCCACGGTGGCCCTGCGCGCCGACGGCGGGTTGCCGAGACTCATCTGGTCGTTCCTGCCGGCCCGCACGGCCGCCCCGACCCGAACCAACCAGGTACCGGCCCGCACCCCGGTCTCCGAACGGCTCAGCCGGGAACTGAAACGCCACGGCTTCACATTTGTCGGCCCGACAACCGCCTATGCCATGATGCAGGCCATCGGCATGGTGGACGATCACCTGGTCGGGTCCTGGCGGCGCGGCTCCTCGGGGGTTTTCGCGGCCGATGGCCGGGTGCTCAACCCGGGGTTTCCGCTAGGTTGAGGCCGGCCATCCGATTCCCCGGCGATCTGTATGGCGCAAAAGCGGTCACTGCACCCGCCGGTGCTGAGGGCGCGAAACGCCGCCCCGGTTGGCGCGCGCCGGCCCGGTCGCCCGGATTGGGGGCCGCGCCGATCGCCCCGGCAGCACGCGGAATCATCGGGCCGCGACCTTGGCGAGCGCCTCGTCGATCTGTGCGGGGCCGAGCATGCCCACCCAGGTGTGCCGGATGATCCCGGTGGCGTCCACGAAGTAGTGCGCGGGTACCCCCTGCACGCCATAGGCTGCCGACAACGTGGTCTGCTCGTCGGGGAGCTGGGCGAGTTCCAGGCCGAGCCGGGCGGCATAGGTGCGGACCGCATCCGGGTCCTCGCCCACGAAAACCGCTATCACCTCCACACCATCGGGCCCAGCCTGCTGTTGGGCTCGCTGTACATCGGGCATCTCGGCCCGGCAGGCCGTGCACCAGGTGGCCATGAACACCAGCCAGACCGGCCGCCCCTGCAACCGGGAGAGTTCGAGTTCGCGGCCGTCTGTGGTGGTGGCGGTGAAGTTGGGGGCGGCCTCCCCGACCCGCGGTGCGATGGCCGCCCCGGCGACCTCGACCCTTGAGACGTCGTCCTCGGCGGGATCGGGCCGGGTCAGCCACCACCCGGTGAACACGGCCAATGCGGTCAGCCCGACCACGACGAGGTTACCGGCCAGGCTGCCCCGGATCCGGCCTCGCCAGCCGGGTCCGGCGATGGTTGATTCGCGTGCCTCAGGCATAGGCGTGCAGCCCGCCGAAGAACAGGTTGCCGAAATAGGTGAACAGGATCGCACCGAAGGCGATCACCAGTAACCAGGCCGCGCGATTGCCGCGCCACCCCCGGGTGACCCGGGCATGCAGGTAGGCCCCGTAGATAATCCAGGTGACCAGGGCGGCGGTCTCCTTGGGATCCCAGCTCCAGTAACTGCCCCAGGCGATGTTGGCCCACAGGGAACCCAGGATCAGCATCATGGTCAGCAACGGGAAGGTGACCACCACGGCCTTGTAACCCAGCTCGTCCAGGGTGTCTTGCCTGGGCCAGCCCCGCCACTTTACGTGTGGGGCCAGCAGATACATGATTGCCGAACCGCAGGCGACCATGCCGGCGCCGTAGCCTATCGCGGCGGTGATCACGTGCAGGGTGAGTAGCGGGCTGTTCTGCAGGGCGGGTATCAGCGGCTCCGCCGCGTACGACAAGGTGGCGGCGTAGATCAGCATGCCAAGGATCAGCGGCAGGGAGATCAGGGCCAGCGTCCGCACCCGGTACCGCCACTCGAAGAACACCTGGGCGAGGATCATGCCCCACGCGAAGGACAGCGCGAACTCGTAGTGGTTGGCGAAGGGTGCGTGCCCGGTGACGATCGTCCGCAGGATCAGTGCGGCGGTGAGCAGCAGCAGCGCCATCTGGGTCAGTTTGGCGCCCACCCAGACCGGGCCGACGGCGGCCCCGGGCGTGGCTGGTTTGGCCGAGGCCCGGCCGGTTTGGGAGCCACCGTCGGTTCCGGTTCCCGGGCTGTCGGCCAGTACTCTGGCACGTGCCGCAGACCGGTCGGTGGCATGCGCGGTGATCACCGCCATGAGATAGACGATGAACGCCACGATGATGAGCGCGGTGGTGGCCCACAACAGGCCCTGGGACAGCCGCAACATCTCAGTTGCTCCTCTCAGCTTCCTGAAGCCGTTCGGTTAGGGCGATCCGCAACTCCGCGAACCGCTTGGTGAATGCCGAGTCCCGGCGATCGGGTGAGGCGAACTGCACCCGGGAGCCATCCGCGGTTTCGGTCACCCGGAACCAGATCCGGTGGTGGCGGAGGAACATGGTGGCACAGATGCCGATCGCTAGCATCGCGCAGCCCAGCCAGACGATCGGGGCGCCCGGATCCTTCTTGACCAGGATGCCGGTGAACTGCTGTTCACGGATGTAGGTGTAGGTGACCCCAGCCACTTCGGCCCGGCCGCCGGGATCCAGGATCGCCGTCCCCAGGGGGACGTTCTCCCCGGTGGGGTAAACCTCCACCCTTAGCTGGCCGGGTTCGATGCCGGTGCCCTGCTGGCCGGACGCGGGGGTGACCGCGATCAGTTCCACGTCCCGTCCGGGCACCGGGAGCACCCCGTAGCTGTACCGGCCATCCCCGGTGGTGCTGCCCATCGGGATACCGCCCTCGAACAGCACCTCGCCGGCACCGGTGGTGGCCTTGACCACCGCAGCCATGCCGAAATAGGCCTGATGGAACATGATGCCGTCATGGGTCAGGGGCTGGTTAACCCGTACCTCCTGGCGAGCCACCTCCCGGCCGTCGCGGGTCAGTCGCAGGTCGGTGACGTAGTCCTTCGGTGCGCCGTTGTCATAGTAGGTGTCGGCGAACGAGATCGCCTCGGCCACCAGACCGGTGCCATAGCCGACCTCGGCTGGATCGCCGACGGTTAGGGTGAATTCCTCATTGCGGAACCCGGTCATGGAGCTCACCAGGAAACCGGCCATGATGGTCACGAAGGCCGCGTGGGCCAGCGCGGTGCCCAGCGGCGCCAGGTGCCATCTGTCGGTGTACAGGTTGAGGCCGGGGCCCCGGTCGTCGGTGATGACCCGTGGCCTGCTGCCGGCCAATTGGGCCTTGACCTGCGCCATTGCCTGCTCGGGAGCCAGTTCGCTGGCGATGCTCGCGTTCAGTCGAGCCCGGTTGAAGAACTCGGCGGTGACCCGGGTATGCGGGTGGAAGGCTGCCTGGGCGAGGCCCGGCAATCGGTGGGCGGTGCAGGCGATGATCGACAACGCCAGCCAGATCATGACCACCAGGAATGGGATGGAACTGAACATGTTGAAGAAGCCGGCGCTCGCCAGGATGTCGGTCCATCCGCCGTAGGTCGGACGAACGGATTCCAGCCAGGACTTGAACGCCTCGGCGTCATGCTGGGTGCCGGCCGGGACCTGCGGGAACAGCACGCCCAGCAGGGCGAGCAATCCGGTGATCAGGATCACCGCGATCCCGAGGCGCCTGTTGTAGAACAGGGCGTAGCCGAGCCGGAAAAACCGCCCGGGAGCGAACTCCACCGCACCGTCCAGCCCGTCCACCGGTTCCTCGGTGCTGCGTTGTTCATCGGTGTTCAAGCTCATTCCTGCTCCTTCACGCGCCGAATTGGGGAACGATGCCAGCCAGCCGGTTGAACTGGTTGGTGATCATCAAGAACCCGATGACCATCAGCAGGCCACCGCCGACCAGGCCGATACCTACCTGGTGACGCCGGAACCAGTCGAAACGCACCTTGGCCTCGACCACCCCGATGGCAACCAGCATGAACGGCACCCCCAGGCCCAGGCAGTAGGCGATCATCAACGACACCCCGCGGCCTGCCGAACCGGAGTTCGTCGCCAGGGCGAGGATGCCACCCAGCGTCGGGCCGATGCAGGGGGTCCACCCCGCGCCGAAGACCACCCCCAGCAGACCCGAACGCAGCAGCCCCGGCCGGGCGGTGTCCCGGTGGGTCACCGGCATCCTGATCACCCTATTCAGCAGGCCGATCTCGATCAGGCCGGCGACGTGCAAGCCCATTAGGATCAGCGCCGCACCGCATACCACGCGCACCGGCCCGGCCGCGGCGCCCAGCGAGCGGCCGATCAGTCCCAGCGACGCCCACATCGCGATGAACACCAGGGAGAACCCGGCGACGAAGCTGCCCGCGTTGCGCATCGCCAGTCTGCGGTTGCCGGCCCCGCCGGGGCCGGGAGCCCCGATCAGCTGCCCGATGAAGGCGGGCACGATGGGCAGGAAGCAGGGGGACGCGAACGAGGCCACTCCGGCCAGCAGGGCGAGCGGGATGGTGACTTCCATGTCAGCGGCTCGGGGTCGAGGTGGGTGAGCGCCGCTCAAGCTGGTCCAGATACCGCTGCGCCCGTTCGGCGATGTCCCCACCGGGCGCCAATTCGATCACCTTGTGCCAGGCCTGCACCGCATGTTCCTCGTCCGGCGGGTCGGCCGACATGTACAGGAATCCCAGGTTGAACCATGGGGTCGGATCGGTGGGGGCGATCTCGGTGGCGTGCAGCCAGTGCCGTTCGGCTTCGGCGTCCATCTTGAGGTTGTATTCGGCGACCCCGATAGCCAGCAGGCCGTCAAGGTGGTTGGGGTCGATATCCAGAATCGGTTTGAGCGTATCCAGGGCGTCCTGGAACAGCAGCGCGTCCAGGTAGAGCTCACCGAGCTTCATGCGCAGGTCGGTGTTCTGCGGGTCTGCTTCGATTTGTGCCGCGAGCTCGGCGACCCTGCCCTGATCGATGCTGGGCATCGGGGTAGGCATCGAACCGATATCGGGGTGGTTGCTGGGCAGTCCGCTGATCGCGGGATGCCCGCTCGGCAGTTCACCGCTGGTGCCGGCGTTGCGGCCCAGTTGCTGGACGATGATCACCACCGCAGCCGCCAGCAGGCAGACCAGGATCAGGTTAACCCGTCCCGGACCATTCCGCCTAGTCGGCTGACCCGGTTGCCTGCCGGTCCCGGGTTTACGGGTGGGCCGAGCCGCCGGGAGTTCCTCGAAGTCGTCGGCGAACGCCTCCAACCCGACCGCCTCATCGCCGGCATCGGTGGTTTCGGCTTCGGCGGCCTGACCTGCCCCGGGCGATCCGGTCGTATCCGGCGGCCCGGTGACACCAGCCGGAAGCTCGTCACCGGTCGTATCCGACGCGTTGTCAGCTGATATCGAGCCGGCGGTATCGATGCTTCCACCAGCCGGGCCGGCGAGTCCGGCCTCGCCGGTCGAGCATCCGGCATCGTGGTTCCCGGCGGCCGGGGCGGCGGCAGCGGGCCGGGCCAGCTGTCGATTGGCCCAGTCCTGTAGCCCTGCGGGTGCGGTAGCGAGGAAGGCGGCCAATTCGTCTGGATCCGGACCGGATCCGGGTTCCTCGTGCACCGCACCCATAGATTGCTCCGTTCGCCGTTCAGCGAGTGCCCGATGGGCTCGGGGATGCGCCGGGCAGCGGGCCGCTCGCCGGGCCGACGTCCACACCGTGCAGCGCAAGCTGCCCTCTACGTGACCAGTCGGTGGCCTGGTTGAGCAACGAGATCTGGTAGGCGGGCGCGTGGAAGCCCTTCGAGTTCTCCGACACGTTGTAGTCGATCAGGAAGGACGCCCGACGCTGATAGTCCTGGGCGAGCGCGATCTGTTCCGGCGTTGCGGTGCCATTGGCCTGGGCGGCCTCCAGATCCTTCACCAGGGCGTCGAAGGCCGCGAAGGAAATGTCCTGGGCGGCATACCAACGCTGCTGGATGGTATCGACCCGTTCCCGCATCTCCTCGGCGGTCGAGTGATGGCAGGTCAGGCAGCTTTGATTGATGCTCTTCTCGCTGCGCATCGGGGTGTCCACATCGTGATTGCTGACCTTGGCCGCGCCGTCGCGCATATAGGCCATGTGGCAGTCGGCGCAGGTGACGCCGTTGGCGGCATGGATGCCCTGACTCCAGGTATCGAAATCGGGATGCTGGGCCTTCAGTACCGGGGCGCCGGTCTGGGCATGCTGGAAATCGGTCCAGCCGATCTCGTCGTAGTAGCGGATGGCGTCATAGGCGGTCAGGCCGTACCGCCACGGGAAGGTCAAGGTGTTGCCATCGGGGGCGAAGTAGTATTCGACATGGCATTGGGCACAGACGTAGGCACGCATTTCCTGGGTGGTGGCGTCCCGGTTCACGTCATAGTCCATGATGCCCTGCGAGGCTTTGACGGCCCTGATGCCCGCGATGAATGCCGGTCGGGTGATGCGCAGTTGCATGGTCTGGGGATCATGGCAGTCGATGCAAGCGATCGGTCCCCTGGCGTGCTGTACGGCCTCGCCGTAGGTCAACTTGTTCATGGCCGCGAAGCCGGCCATCTGGTCCCCATTGCCCAGCTCGGCATAGATCTCCGGCATGGAGGCGTGGCAGTTCAGGCAGGTGCCGGGCTGGTTGACCTCGGTGATCCGGCGGACGTAGCGCTGATCGGTCAGCATCCACTGGTGGCCGCGGGGTTCCCGGTACTCCTTGGAGAAGGCGTAGCCCTGCCACATGGTGACCAGCCTGGGATACTCCTCCAATTTGGAGTGCGTGATGAACATCCGGGGATCGTTGGGATCGCTCGGATTGTCGTTCGGCTGTAGCTCCTGCGCGCCGCTGTCCTCGGTTTGTAGGTAGCTCTCATATTGCAGGGGGAAGTTCCGGCCCCATACGGCCGGATCGTAGGTCTGGTCGGTCAGTTCCACCACCTCGGTGAAGGGCCGCTCGGCCTCCTGTTTGTGATCGAAGATCGTGATGAGCAGCCAGGTAAGCCCGGCCGCCGCTAGCATGCAGGCGATCAGCACCACGACCGGCACCCACCGCTTGCGGGGGCCGCTCCAGGTGTTGGCGCTCTCGCCGCGGGATGGTTTAGCCGGCTCGAAGAGATCGTCGGTGCCGTGCTCAGCGTTCTCGTTACTCATCTGTCACCTCATGTGTCCCACGCCGTCGTGGCAGCGGATGCACGACAGGGTTTCCCCGGTGTGATTGGAACTGTTTGTGATCTGGTCAACGAGGTTCTCGTGGCAGTGCAGGCAATTGGCCTCGGTGACCCGGCGGTTGTGGTCCCGGATCTGGATGTTCTCGGGATAGTCCTGCAAGGTGAATTTCAGGGAATGCATGAACCCGTTCTCGGCCTTATTGGCGTACTTGTGAATCAGGTTGTCATGGGGGGCGTGGCAGTCGTTGCAGGTGGCCACATCGGCGTGGCTGCCCCGCAGCCAGCCCTCGTACTGCTCGTTCATCGCGTGGCAGCTAGCGCAGGTTCTGGGGTCGTTGCCGAAATAGTTGGCTATCCCGGCGTAGTAGAAGGTGAACAGGCCGATCCCCAGGATCGCTCCGATCAGCGCGGCCAGGGCGATCCCCAGCCAGCCGGTGAACGCATGGGTGAACTCACGCCACAAGCGTTTGATGAGTCTTGCCATGTCCGTCCTCCTTCGCTTCGTTGCGAAACCGGTCCTACATCATTTCTACCAACTCCGCCGTGTCAATCGCAAGCCGCCGCACAAGACGTTCTGCCTAGACAGTTAGGGTTACCTAAGTTCGAACCGGTCGGGCATCACCCGGTATAACCGGGCATCGCCGGGCCCTTGGCCGGCGGCCACCACCGATCGGCCGGGCCCGCGTCGATGGCCCCGGGGCGGCCTCGCGGGCGAGCTGCCGGGCATGGCCTCAGCGGGCCAGCCAGGCCAGGTAGGAGTCGAAGGTGTAGGGCCGGCCCAGGAAGTCCGCCACCAGGTCTGCGGCATCTCGGCTCCCGCCGGGGGCCAGCACCCGATCGCGGTAGCGGGCCGCGATCTCAGGATCGAGCAGATCGCCGGAATCGAAGGCGCTGAACAGATCCTTGGCGATGACCAGCGACCAGGTGTAGGTGTAGTAGGCCGAGCCATAGCCCTCCAAATGCCCGAAGGAGGCGGGCATGCAGGTGCCTGCCAGGTAGGGAAACATCGAATAGCGTCGTTGGATCCGCTGGGTGTATTCGGCAAGGTCGCCGGGATCATCCAGGTGCAGCCGGTAGGCCAGCGCCGCATAGAACAGCTGGGTGCGTAGCTGGAATCCCTTACCGAAGTCGTCGGCCTGGCGCATCCGGGCGACCAGTTCGGCTGGAATGGGTTCACCGGCCGCATTGGTGGCGAAGCTTTGCAGCACCCCGACATCCCAGGCCCATTCCTCGAGCATCTGGCTGGGTGCCTCGACGAAGTCCCATTCGGTGGCCACTCCCGAGAACCGCACCCAGTGCTGCTGCCCGCCGATCAGTTCGTGGATCAGATGACCGAACTCGTGGAACAGCGTGATCACCTGATCGTGTTCCATCAGCCCGGTCGGGAAGTTGCACACCAGCACGCCCTCGGGCAGTTGCCGGCCGGCGACTCCCGTGGTGAGCGTGAACTGGGCGGCATGTTTGAACTTGCCGGCCCGCGGATGCAGGTCCAGGTAGATGCGTCCCACCGCGGCCCCATCGTCGCTGCGGGCGACATCGTAGGCGAGCACATCGGGATGCCAGACCGGCACCTCTACCTGGGTGTAGGTCAGTCCGAACAGCCGGCCCGTGACCGCCAGCACCCCGGCCCGCACCTTGGCGAAGTCGAAGTAGGTGCGCACCAGTTGGGCGTCCACCGCCAACTGCTCGCGGCGATGCGCCTCGGTGTAGTAGGCCACGTCATAGCCCTCGACCTGGGTGGCCTCGGGCCGGTCCTGTTGCAGGCGAGCCAGCAGTATCGCCACATCGCGGCGGGCGGATGCCTCGGCCGGCCCGGCGATTTTGTCGATGAATTCCCCGATGGCCGCGCCGGTACCGATCATCCTCGTCTCGGCCTCATAGTCGGGCCAGTTCGCATAGCCCAGCAGGCCGGCCAGTTCGGCACGCAGCGCAAGCATCTCGTGCAGCACCTCGACGTTCTCGGGTAGCGCCCGGGTGAGGGACGCCACGAGCACCGCCCGGCGGGTCTCGGCGTCCCGGGCGAAGTTCCGCACCGGGATGAGGTCCGGGTAGTCGGTGGTGACATCGATCAGCCCATCGGCGGCAGCCGGGTGGGCAGCCAGCCAATCCGAAGGCAACCCAGCCAGCTGCCCGGGAGCGAACCTGACGGTCTTGGTGCCCTCACGGATATTGCGCGCGAAGGCCTGGCCCAGCACGGTCAGCCGGTCATGCACCCGCTTGATCCGCTGACGGTCGGCTTGCGATGCGGCCACCCCGGCCCGGCGGAAGTCGCGTAACAGGTGTTCGAGCAGCCGCGCCGCAGCCGGGTCGAGACCGGAACCGTCCAGGCCGGCCAGGATTCGATAGAGCTCGGTATCCAAACCCAAATCGGTGATCAATCGCCTAGCGGCCAACGCGAACTCTTCGGCAGCCTGCCGGGCGGCTGCCTCCGGCAGCACCTCGCTGAACAGGTAACCGCGGTGGGCCACATTGCTGAGGACGATCTCGATGTCGTTCATCGCCTCGAGCACGCCCAGCGCGCCGGCGGGCGGGTTGGCCTTGAGGTCTGCGATGGCGCGGCGAGCCCGATCGAGCTGGGATTCGCCGATCTGCTGCAGCCAGGCGAGCCAATCGGAGGTGGGCATGGTCAACGGGGTCACTGTCACCGCCCCAGATTACGCGAACGTTCTCGCCGGATCGCATCCTGAGCGGCTGCCCGGCGGGCGGGGTTCCGCACGGCCGGGCAGCCCGAGACGAATCCGCCCCCGTCCTTACCCGAAGACCGGCCCGCTTCGCCTCCGCTGGCCGTTCCGCAATAGACCATTCCGCGGCTCACGCCACGCACCTTGCCGGGGCCCCGCCCAATCCGGGCACCGGCCCCACCCATTCCGGGATTCCGTCGCCGGAGGCCGGCGACGACCCCAGCGCTCGGGTGCGCATCCATTGCGGCACCTAAAACCGTTGAGCGCTGGAAACCGTTGAGCGCTGGTCGAGACATCGGGCAAGCCGTCACCGGCTCACAGCGCCACCGATTGCCATTCCCGGTTCCTGTTGGCCCGGTCTGCAACGGGTTTGAACAGTGGACTCTTGCTAGGGAATTCTACAACTCACCGGCGCAACAACCAGCCGTAACAGGTCCTCGCCAATTCCTTCCAGATATCAAAATTTCGTCTTGTCCGCCGCCGTGGAACGGCAATCGCTTTGATAGAGACCGCACTTTTCCCCGATTTCACGAACTAGGGTGGTTGGGTGCTGAAGAACCTAGATCCGTTGCTGGTTCCGCCGCTGCTGGCCGCTCTAGCCGAGATGGGCCACGGAGATGTGATCGCGGTGGTGGACAGGAACTTCGCCGCCTATTCGCACACCACGCGGGTAATCGATCTGCCGACCGCGAGCACCGCGCAGGTGATGCGGGCGATCTGCTCGGTGCTGCCGCTGGATCTGTCCAGCGATTCCGCGGTGATCCATCTGTTGACCGATCAGGGCCACGAATCCCCCGTGACCACCGAGGTCCGCCGTATCTGGACCAGAGCGGAGGTCCATCCGGTGAGCGACAAGGGACTACGACGGCCAGAGTTCTATCCACAGGTCCGGGACGCCTACTGCGCGGTGCGCACCGGCGAGGTGCTGCCGCACGCCTGCTATCTGCTGCGCAAGGGAATCCGCTAGCGCCCGCCCGCCATCCTTTACCACCGACCGAAACCTACCCCAGCATCCAGACCCCCAGCCGCCCCCGCCACAAGACGACCAGCATGCCCGAGTGGGGCGTTCGCCCGTGTCCAGTTCCCGGGCGAACAGGCCCATCGCTAGACTGACTGCACCGGCACCAAGTCAGGCCGGCATCGCCGGCGATTGGTGGCAGTCATGACGGATCGTCCCGCACTGGATTCGCGACCGCTCGGCGTGATCCTGGTGAATGGGCTACTACCCAGGCCGATGGCCGGTCCTCCGGAGGCCACCGGCGCCTGCCCCGCTGGCGCACCGGTCAACTGGCTGGGATTGGCCAGATCGTCGGAAGAGGCGCTGACCGAACTTGAGGCCCTGCTGACCGGGCAGGGCCATGTGGTGCGGCGCCCGGGCATCGCCCCCGCCGGCAACGGCGCCGGGGCTCTGCCCGAGACCTTCTGGGAGCACGCCCGCTCGAAGCTGGAATCCGCCAGCCACCAGCTTGAGCTGGCCACGGGCACGGCGGCCTGTGTGGTGGGGGTCGGGCTGGGTGGCCTGCTGGCACTGGAACTGGCTCTCGATGGCCGGATCGCAGCCGTGGTTGCCTGGCAGCCCGATCTCGGGTTGCCCAAGGAACTGGACAGCGCCTGGCGGGCCGCCCGAGGGTGCTTCGAATTCCAGGAGCTTGCCGGCGAAGCCGTCGGCAGGCCGACGCCCGGGGCGACCGGCACCGGCTGGGAGTTGCCCGGCGATTACGCGGAAATCCAATGCCTGCGCCGAGAGATCGAGCACCTGCGGTCCCGCGTGCTGCCGGTGCCCGGGCTGGTCGTCTCCGATCTCGACGACGTCCGGGCGGTCGACCCGCGCTGGTTCGGCGCTCGAACACAGCGGAACCTGTGGCTGACGGTGGCCAGCGATGGCGATGTGGTCCGCCCGGACGGGGAAAACGCCTGGGGGCGCACCGACACGTTGCGGGCCACTGCCGATTGGCTGAACCGGCTGCCCCGGGCCGAGGCAAGCCGACGGCGGGCGGACGGCCGGCTGGTTGAGCCGGCCACCGACCCGGGCGACAGACGCGGCAGCGTGTTCATCTCGTACCGGCACGGCGCTGAGGGATCCCGCCGGGCAGCGCATATCGCGAGCTATCTGCAAGCGGCCGGGCTGCGAGTGTTTCTCGACAAGAAACAGATGGAACCCGACGACATCGTGGCTCTGATCGACCGGGCCATCGCCGACGATTGCAGCGGCGGGGTGATCGTCGCCACGCCGGACATCGGCCACAGCGATTTCGTGCAAAGACAGGAATTGCCCAGGCTGCTCGCGCACGCCGAACGGCATGGCATGCGGATCGCGGTGGACAATGCCATCCGCGGCGCCGATGACCCCGGGCGCATCGACGTGCGAAAACCGCTGGACTTGCTGGGCCTGCCCCAAGAAACCCTGGACAACTTCACCCAGTACGACATGATGGGCGTCGAGCACGCGGCAAATGCCCACACCGGCCTGCCGGTGACCGAAAACTATGGGATCGATTCCTATATCGAACACTTACTGCGCAGCCGCATGGAACCACTACGCAACCACCCGGTGTACCTGGACATTCACACCTATCCCGGCCTGGGTAGCGATATCCCCGACAATCGGGAGGCCGATCTCCGGATCCGGCTTTGCCTGCCCGGATACCCCGGTGCAGAATGTCACCGGGAACGGGTGGCCGCCTTGCGACGCCTCAAGCTGACTCTGCGCTCGATCGGCGAGGCCCTGCACGCGGCCGGCCCCGAACGGGTGATCGTCACCGGGGGCGCCCATCAGTCCATCGCTCTGGCGCTGGGCGGCATGCTGTCGGAGCGCCGGCTGGCCTGCCCGGTCATCGTCGAGGACCGCTATGGCGCGTGGGGGCTGCCCAACGACCACGACCCCCAGGTCTTCCGGGTTTCCGAACCGGTCACGGTGGACGGGGGCGAACGGGACCCATCGGCGCAAACGGTAGCGGCGCTGGTGGCCGGCCCCCAAACCGACCCCAGGATGTTCACCGACTTCGTGGCAAAGCTGCGGACTCCCATCGCCCGGGCCGCGATCATCGAGGCCTTCGACCCCAACCGGCCCGGCGATCCGACCGCCACGATCGACGCCCGGGAGGGGACACGGCTCGCCACTCGGATCGCCGCCGAGGTGACCGGCTTAGCCGGTGGCCCGGGCAGCGAGATCCTGCTGTGCCACGCATTGAGCTTCCCCCTGGCCGTATTGCTGGGCCGGCTGCTCAACAAGTACCGCATCGTCTGCTACGAGGCCATCGGCAAGCAGTGGTATCAACGCCTGTGTGCGCTGTCCCAATCGGACGCCCAGATCGACTGCGTCTACGACGATCCCTGGCAGCCGGGCGTCCCAACTAAGTTCTGGTAGACGCTAGGATACGCGGCCCACCATCCGCGAGGCGAGCGTCCCCCTCGGCCAGCGCTGACCAAGGTAACTGCCCCTCAGGCACCCAGCTAAGCAGATCGACCTGTCTCCAGGAGACGCACAAACGTCATGGGCATCAGGTCAATCGTTTCATAAAGGAAAACACTGATGGATTTCAATTTGCGAGCTGTAGCAGCCGATATCTGCCCACTGGCTTGTTGCCAGGGCAACCCCGGGTATTGACGCACACTCACTGACCGCCTTTGAATTGAGGCGTGCCTGCACTGCGGTGCAGCATTCTTATCAAACACGAGCGCTCCGACGACACCTTTGTCCTCATCAATACGTACCCGATATAGAACGGTGTCATGCCCGTCCGGCTCCGGTGTTCGCCACCCCCACAGATGAGAATAGGGCGGTGCAGTACTCGGGCAGGGGCCTATCTGCAAACCACCGTAGTCGGCCCAAAGGCAGGTGACGTCTCCCAAAATCTCCCGTACAGCGGCCCATTCCTGTACACCCCACCCATACAGAATTGCGCTGCTCTCCTTGGGGCTCACTTTGCGTCCCTTTCAATGACCGGATCCAACCGGCTAAAGTCCACTGTTATACCGGCGAACTCAACAGCCTGCACGGTGACCATACCAAATCCAATCGCACCACGGCCCCCCAAGGTAATCAGTCCATCGTTTAGATCCCGCATTGCATGCAGCAGTGCTCTTTCCACCCAGGCGTGCTTGCCCGGTAGCCGTGGACCGACGACTTTCAACTCCATGGTCAGGTTAGGCTGGTATCGCTGTTCAAAAAGCGCCCCATTGCGTGTACCGCCAGTGAAGCGATCGATTGCGATTCGCGCGTACGTCTTGATTTTCGACTCCTCCACCCGGGACATCATGTCAGCTTGTAGCCAAGGCGAATTGCTGAACTCCCACATTCCGCGCCGCTGGGTCGATCCAAAAGCCCGGCAAACCCCGCAGGTTCCGCAGCCTGTCCACTCGTTCGCGTCGAGACAGGTAATCATGCCAAGCGAACGACCTATGAACTGCACACGTGAACGCAATAGACCCTTCCATGCCGTGCCAAAGGTCTGAGTTTGACCATCGTCGGGTAGCGCGTAGTAGGGGCATCGTACCGTAGCTGTCAGCAGAGGCGGTTGCGGTTCAAGCCCGACGGCAGTTCCTTTGGCATCCGGGAACCAGGTCTGTCCCAGCTTTAACAGCCGATCGACCCGCGCCATTGCTGGATCCGGTTCCAACGGTTCTAGTACCTTGCCATCCTGACGGCCATCACCTTTCTCGCCGCCCAGATTCGCCGGCTCCAACTCCAATAGCTCAGCTACTTCATCCTTGTCATCGAGGTTCAGTACCCGATGACAGATCTCGGTGACCTGAGCATGTCCCATCCCGGTGGTTTGCCCACCACCGAACCGTGGCCGCCACCTCTTCAAATCCTCAAGGAATGGATACGGATCAGAAGTTTCGGTTCTAAAGTAGACCGATACGTTTCCGCCGGTCACTTCTTCCACAGCGAAGAGACCCTTGTCGGCAGCCGCCCCACGATGTCGATCAATCTTCACTCGATGCCGATTGCCGATCTGGGCATCCGTCACTCTCACGCCGAGAACCCACCAAGGCGAGATCACCGGTTCCGAGATCACCGGTTCGCCGTCGGGCAACGACCCCAAGAACCGAGTCGCCTCGGTCCCGAGGAAGGCTCGTAGATCACCTGCCACGCTGGTACCCGGAATCACGGGCCGACGAGACAGCGAAACGTCGTCCCGCGGCTCGGTCAAGGTTTCAGCGGAGTCTTGGGATTGTGTTTCCCAAGCACCGATCCGCCAAGGCGTTTGCATGGCGATCCGCACTCGCACATAGGTACGTTTCATGACCTTGATCCCCTTGTGATCTGGAATGCAAGACTGTTTCGCTGATCCTTCGGAACATCCCGGATGATCTGCTCGATGCCCTCGCTCTGTGGCTTGGACAGCCGGCGCGCCATGGGCTGGTTTTGCTGTTCCCGGGTAAATTCATCACCTGGCTGCGTCGCACGTATCAAACCGGCGAGCCATTGTCGCTGGTCATAGCTGAGCCTCAGGGCATCCACTTTGTCGGCCCAAGACATTCCGATTGCCGATCGTTCCGACGTCGCAGAATACGAAGACGACTGCCGGGACGCTACCGGCTGCTCGCATTCATTCAGGGATGCCGATCGTTCCTTCTCGGTGATCGCCGTCAACCAGCCGTATCCTTCATTGCGTCGTACCCCGATGCCACCCGCGATGGCAGCCAACAGGTCGGCAGGCTTCGGCACCCGCACCTTGGCGGTCGCTCCCGGGGCCAAAGATATCTCCTGTGGTTTGGGCAGACCACTGGCAATATGCCAGCCTCCCGCACTGAACGTGTCGAGGCGACGCGCCCAGGTGTCTTCGACTACCAAGCCATAGGATTCCAGCGCAGCCGTGAAGTCTGTCGTGGGCGCTCCGAACGCGTCCACCAGTATTGTCGGCGAGCAAGTTCGAAGTACCACCTCGGCGTCGTTCCGGGGAATACTCGGTTCTGATGCCACAGTGAGCTGTACCGCACATTTTCCCATGACGCTGCTTCTACCCCCGACGAAAACGGTGTCCAGTCTAAGCAACGTCGCCGTGGGCGCTGCATTTGGAAGTACTATGTGGCCCCGGAACTTTGTTCCAGCCTCAATAGCTTGCCTGCTGAACAGCTGCCCCGTGGCCGCCGTATTTTTCCGTGGCGTCAGCGCCGTAGTCGTCTGGGTGATGAAACGACCGCCTAGGTATCCGCCTGCACACCGCTCGTACCCCTTGGCCTGGGCATCGGCCGGTGTCAATCGCTGGGTGAAGGCCTCATCGATCCGGATCTCGGATTGAGGTGTCTCCGGCTGTGGATACTTCATTTTCTGCTCCGACTGGCCGATTACTGTTACCCCATCGGGAATCACGGGACTGAAGCGCGCACGCTCGAAAACCTGCTTAAAGTCTTCGTCCCGCTGGTTACCCTGGGCCATCCAGGCCGCGGCCAGAGCTCCCCGCATGACGGATCCCGGGATGACCGGGTGACTGGTGGTCAGGAATGCTCGCGTGCCACCTTGCCCCAAAGACACCCGCTGGCTCGCGGTGACTATCAGATCAAGCCAGCAGGCCATCATTGCACCACCTCTCGAAGCTGCCAGATGAGCACCAGATCGTCCCGCACCGATCGTGCTGGGCAACTGATCGACACCCAGCCCATCCCTCTGGTGCGACGCTGACCGACCTTCTCTACTGCACGCCCAGCCAGATGGATAAGCGCCATATGATAGTCGACCAATCGAGTACCCGGACACAGCCGGAATCCGCAATCCGGTAATGCGGAACGCTGGGTAACCTCCAATGTGGCCGGCCCCATTGTCGCCTCTTGTTTGATGTGTAGCGCTCCGGGACAGACCACACCACCAGCCCCCAGCCGAATGCTGGCTCTGGACTGGTAGCGAACGGTTGACGGCTGTGTGACCTGGAAATTCCACGGGCATTGCTCTCCCTGAGGACCGCCGAACACGCTCATTACGAACGGGTGATCGCGGTCATCAGTACCCGGAAGTAGCCAGCGTGCCTCGTCGCGGAACACGCCCTTGATCGCGGCGCTGCTGATGGGCTGTTCATGGTCGAGTACCTCATCCAAACCGTCGGCGGCCAAACCGGTGCCGAATCGGACGCTCGTCGCGAACTGCATGCACATGGTCATGGATGTCATCGCCACCACCTGCCTATGGAAACAAGATCACCGATCAACGTCGTCTGCGCTGCGCTAATGGTTCCCGCATCGATACTCATGATCTCGATAAGTTTTGCGACTTCGGGCATCCGGCTGCACAAGTACGCCAGCTTCTGCCGAGCGATGGCCTCATCACACCCACCGATTGCCGCGACCAAGCTGGTCACCGAATTGGCCGACATGCCACCCAGATGCTGCAATGCCGCACATTGCCCGTGAAGCTGGTCTAGAGACCAAGGCTTGCGGTAGCCGTCGGGGCCGTCGTGGGTCAGATCGAGCCAGGCGAAACTCCAACCCTTCCCCATCACCGATCGCTTGGCATCCTTGAGCAGGCGTTCGGATATGGAGATCTGATCTCCAAAGGGTACCTCCGCCTTGCATATGACCATGCCCGCAGACATGGTCATATGATCTCCTTCAACGCCGGAACCTGGCGGATCCTGTGCCAAAGAAGTCATGAATCGGTCCAGGAACCGCCAGCACCGTTCTGCCGGGAGACTGATCAGCAGATCGTCGCCTCCCATGATGTGTGGAACGAGTGGCATGATCTCGTCTTGCGGATCTAGAATTGCCGAGGCCGCTTCAAGCAACGCTTCCTTGGTAACTGCTTTGACACGTTCCGAGATGTCTTTTAGCTCGGTCGTGTTACCAATTTTGGCTGCCCGGGTCTTAGCTTTCCCGAAGAGCTGGCCCAGTCCGTTTCCGTCAGCAAAGATGAGGGCAGTATGGTTGTCACGATGTGTTCTAACTCGATGAACTTCAGTTTCCCAGGTCAGCTCGCCCAGTTCCTGAAAATGCTGGCTGCCACGCAGTTCTTTCTGCCCAGGTCGTTTACGATTCAGCTCGTCACGCAACCACCACTCACAGATAAATCGATTCGGGAAGCGATCGTTTGCCTGTGTTCGGACAACCTTCTTCCAACGATGGCCAACGTTCTTCTTGAATCGGGTGTCGCAATCCAGACACAAATTCAGCGGATCTGGCACATCCGCATAGCGCACATCACATAGGTAACTGGCCGGGGAGGTACGGCATTCATCGCATAGTCGCACAATCGGCACTTCACATGGCGCAGGCTGATAGGTTTCTTCGTACCATTCATGGTCAGTTCCTAGCAAGGCTGCATATGGTTCACCACTGGTTATCCAGTTTACAGAAATCGTCACAGCCGGCAGCCTGCGTTTGATGCGTAGCGCGAGATCGCGACCGGCGTTTAGCGTCACTTCCTCGTCATCGCCGAGCAAGGACACTACACCATCCATATTCAAGGCTTCTTCGTTCAAGCGAACGCCGTGGTGATCATTCAACACCTCCTGTACCAGGCATTCCTTACGACCCTCCTCGGTCGCCTGAGCTGGTAGCAAAGTGACCAGCACCAGCTCCTCGGACGCGCCGCGCCGCCCCCACAGTCTGCGAGATCTGCCCAGATAGGCTTGGATTCTGCTGACCGCCACATCAATATAGGTTGTCATTCCAAGCCTCTCTAAGCATCGTCAGCTTCCATTTCACATGGTAGGTATTGATCCAATTCCGTAGCATCTGGCAACGGCATCAGGTCACCCTCGCGGCCACCTGTGTGGTTGCTGAACCAGCGGAATGATTCCCCAAACTTCTTCGATTCGCGGCTAGCGAACGACTTGGTCGTTGGATAACTGATTCGGTCTGCGTCTACAGACTTCGTCCCCAGTATCCGGCGTAATGCGGAATGTGCCGCTGCCAGCCCACGCGGCTCTACCAAGTTCCGTACATGGCCCAGTACCTGCTCAACGGTAAGACGGCTATCGGCATCGGCGTTGTAGCGTTGGCTGGCACTTTCGGCCTGGAAAGCCTCCACCCGGGTGGTTGCCGTGCCATATCCGAGCGGTTTCCCACCACCCAGGTGAGTGGCGCAGTCGGCAGCAAAGAATGCACTCGGATCGGCTGCGGCGATCAGCCAGCCGATTTGCTCGATATCCAGATTGTCGAAGGAGATCCGGGTACGCAGAATGGTTCCGGCCGCCACCGAAGATGCGCTGCCATTCTGATCGCTGTTCCAGGATGAAGGTTCTTGCCTTCCGTGATTGACCTGACCATGCCAGTAGAATTTGCGACCTCTGATTTTGCGTGGAGATTTGCCATCCGCTATCGATCCCCAATGAGAAACAGGAATATGCGATTCGTCTTTGCTGGCCCTGCGCCTATTAGCCGCAGGCGCCTCCAGATAGAATCCGCCGGACGAAGGCTTGGGCGACCGCAATGGAGGCAATTGCTTATCGCTGATCTCGACGGGTGACTCGCTTCGTCCCCAGCCCACGTGCACATGTGTTCGGTAGGAGGCCTGGTCATGATACTGGCTACGTTCTGCCCGTACGGAGCCGAACACTGCGCATGTGGGGCACAGTGCGCGAGGATCACTGCACGGCAGATAGTAATCGTCCATGCGCTGGCCCACTGGCGAACTGCCATGCGAACGCCAGATAACAGCCATCTTCAGGTTGCCCTTGGAGACCCAGACGGTGTCACCGACGCCGAGCCAGCCATCGACTTTTCGTCTGCACCCAACTAGGGTTCTCTCTTCTTTCTTTTCGCCGTGCCACACCTCATAGTGGGGCCAGTCTTGCTCACCAGGTACGCAACCGGAGGTATCCGATGGGTGATCGTTACCGATCAAGTCCGCATTGCCATCGCAAGCGTCCACATATCTCGACCACTGCTCAGGCTCAATCGCTATTTCTTCTTCCCCAAGCTCAGAGACTGCCACGTAGTAGGATTTTTTGTCTCTGATCGCCGTGGACCGGGTCAGGTGGACCACCCAGCCCGATCCTGCCTTAACCGAAGCAGAACTACATGCCTCGAAACGCTTTTTTGCCGCACTCTTTGTCATTAGCTTGTTATTATTATCAGCGATTTTGCCGGCGGTCTTCGTGTTATTCGATTTAAGACCGAAGGCAACCTCCATTCCGGAGTACAGCTTTCCGACGAGTCCGGGATCGAACTGGATAAGCGGCACCCAGCATGTCCGCTTGGTCTTCTTTACTTTTGTCACGGCATGCGTGATTGGATCGATTTCGCAAACCACTGCCAAATAGTCTCGATCGCCGTCATACGCATTCATTGGATCGCGATGCACAGGCACATAGTCTGGATCCAGGATCCTCATGCACCCGCCTGACAACGCCTCGTGCAGCGAGCGAAGGGCACCACGCAATGAAGATCCTGGGTACTCAAGATGGTCGCCAGGCGCCAATTCGGTCTCGGGGGGAAGTAACAGCGGCGTTGTCATGGTGAGCACCCAATCGAAGTAGCCCGAGTAGCAGTCTTCGAGCATCTTCGCGTGACCATTTGGGGGATGTTTCTTAAGATTCCCATCACCGATGATCGGCAACGGCACAAATGAGTACGGATTGATGAACGAGAACTTGGAATCGTGCTTCTGTTGGATCCGACCTCGAATCTCGTTCTCCCTCTGTTTTTGGCGCGTCTCTTTCATTTTGCGTATCCATCCCTCTCGTCCACCTTCATTAAGCCAGACCACGGTCGGCGATTCAGCGAGCGATACCACTGCCAGCACGACATCCGCCGAGTTTGCCAAGGACTGGGCCCAAGGCTCGCAAAGCCCCTCAACTGTCGCGGTACACCCATCGGATGCAGTCACTTCAACGAGGCAGGTTTTCTTGCGGAACTTCTTCACGGCCGGGCTGATATTTTCCAGGTCGCCAGGATTATCCGGTGTTCCGCCCACTCCGATCAGGTATTGCACGGTCTCGCCGTCAGATCCCCCAGCCTGCAAATCAAGCATCTCGATAAGATCATCCTCGGCAGAAACTGGTGCGTACTCGCCTCCGGCCGCACCGTTCCACAGCGTCCACTGCCAGCCGCTCTTGTCCCGCTTGTAAATTGCGACCGGCTCACTCATCGTTGTTCCTTCGAACGTCCTGGATCGCTCACTTCGTGTACTTCCATTCAACCATTTGAAAGTGATGTTCCTTTTCCTGCAGCGGGCCGCGCCAGCAACCGGAATCCGGTGATGTCACCGCGTTCGTTGCGCAGCAGACCTGCGGGGAACACGAGATCGTCCCGCTCGGGGCAGGCGTTCACTACCAGCTGGGATACCACATAGACGACACCGGCTCGCGGGCTCGGCAGACCCTCGGGAGGTCCATAGCGCAGCCGGGTGAGCGGCATGCCATTCGGCAGTTCGCCGTCGGGCAGCCATTCCTCGGTCAGTCGCACATTGCCCTGTTGTGGCAGGGTCACCGCCGCACCGTCGTCTGGTCGATACACCAACTGGGCGTGCGGTGTGTAGTTCAGCAATCGCTCCATCGGGGTCCTTCGCGGTGGCATCGTCTGAACGCGATCGCCGAAGGGCCAACGACGGCTCCGTCGCTTTGTCCGCTGGCCTTTGTAGAGTCCCCCGACAACTGCGTCAAACAAATCTAAGATTACGGGCAGAAGCTTAGCCTAAAACACAACCGGGCGCAGCAATTCCACCGAATCAATTTTGCCGGTTCGGCCACCACGAGCTGGCGGGGCGATCGTGGTCGTCCCTCGCCGGCCACCCCACCAATCTCGATGGCCGGGCCGGCCTAGCACCGGGTGGCCTGCCTCGATGACCAGGTTACAGATCGGCCTTACGCCACCGAGGGCCGCTATCCGGTGTGTCATGCGCAACCGACTGCGCTCCGCGCACGATGGCTCGTCGGCCCGGGCGATCCGCGCAGGCGGTCTTCTCCCCTACGGTGTGGCGTTCGTCCGCGAATCGCGATCGTGGCATGGGCAGGTGGTTCGCCGCCGGCGGGTTGTGGGGCATGCCGGGTGAGACGATCGCTACGCACCACGGTCGTCCTCCTGGAAGCACTCCTCCAGGAGGTCATAGACGGCTTGGTCGTCGATGGTGGCCCGAGAATGCCTTTTGCGTCCTGGCCGGGCTGTCCGCGCATCCTCGGTGCCGTTCAGCCCGGGCAGGCTACGGTCCTTCAGACGCTTTCGCAATTCCCTCTCGGCGGCGTCGGGGTCATTTTCGTCCTTGATTTGCTCTTTGGCAGGTAATTGGCTGAAGGGCACCAGATCGGGGTGGGTCTTTGCGGGCCCCGGTGGCCGGCCATCGCGGCGGCTTTCGCCATGGCTTGAAGGCGCCGCATCGGGGTGGGTCTTGTCCGGTTTCGCGTAGCTGAATCCTTCCGATCGCATGAAGGCGTTCCACCTGGCATGTTCCAGCCGGCGCAGGTGTTCCCGGCCTTCGAGACCGTTGGGGCTGTCAGGCTGATGGTGACGGTGCAGCCGCTGTCTGGCCTTGTGATGCAGCACGACCGCCATAGAAGAACGATAGTGATACTCGCTTGTGAAGAACTCTTGGATGCCTCGCCACCACTTGTTCGCATCCAGGTCTGGTTCTTGTTGCACCCAGTGCAGGTGGCTGGCCAAGGCGGCGCTTTCCATATCCGATTGGATGATCGCCTGGTGAGTGTAGATCTCGCCCGTGCCGCCCACCAGGTCAATGGGCGGGGCACCGTCCGCCTGCAACACCTCCTGCAATGCCGGGCGCAGTTCGTCGGCATGCCGGGAGACCACCATGATGATGGGCTTGCGCTGCTTTCTGGCCAGTTCACGCTGCAACCGGATAGCAACCTGCAGGTTGCGGCCGTCATCGCCGAGGGAGACGAATATCAAGGTAGGGTTCGCGATTCGCAGCACCTGCTTCACCAGCTCGGCGGAAGTAGCATCGACGCCGGGGTGAATGGTGATGTCGTGGTGGGCGTCATCGAACAGGATCCGTCCCACCGGCGGCTTCTTAGGCAACCAGTGGAGGGTCGATCGCCTGCGCCGGGCCGCAAGCAGGATCCGTCCTACCGGCGGCTTCTTGGCCAGGCCGGGATAATCCAGGCGGAATCGTTTGGCGATGTGCGGATCAGTATCGAACCCGTCCACTTTCAACAGGTACTGGCCACCGGCTGTGGTATCCATCTGGCAGAACCAGGTGAGGGCCTTCAGCATCTCCATGCCATGCTCCCCCAACCCTAAGATGACCGCCGATATCAACCGGTCCCCACGGTCGGTCGTGGCCGCCCGGCTGAATAGGTCAATGCCTCCGGTCTTGCCGATACCCCGAACGCCCGGTTGCTGGGAATCCTGCCATAGCCAGTTGTAGACCATGGTGCGCGCGATGTTGATGCGCCGGACCCGCAACGGGCCCGATCCGGCGGTGCCGGCTGCCCGGGAGCCATTCGCTCGCGATTCGGTATCCTCCGATGGGTTGCTCGATCTCGTCGCGCTGATGACGATCAATCGGCCTTCGACGGAGTCCGAAAACAGGTATAGATCGGTCTGCCCACGGCGCCGGGTGTACCGCTCGTCCGATGTGATCTTGTAAGCCTGCCGCAGGTTCTCAGCCGGGTCTGAGCCCATGACGAAGAACCGCATTCGGCGTTTACGGCGCCAGGTCAGGGCGGGGGAAAGCGCATCGTCGCGCAGGCAGATGGCCTTCAGCCGATCGGCCCGTGCCTGTAGACCGGTCGAGAACTTGCTGTCATCTGATAGCACATTGGTGAATACGATGATCGATTCCGGATCGCATTTGCGGATGCTCTCGGCCAACGCCAGCGAATTCTCGTTGAGTTCACTGAATACATCCGCCCGACGACGGTGTCGTAGCCTGCGGGCATATTGCAGTTTGCCCCACAGATCGCCGATCAGGCTGACCACCAGGGTGACGGTCAGGATTGGCGCCGCGGCCGAAAGCAGCAGGGCGTAGCCGGCCCCGATGCACGCGAACCCGTCGGCCTCTCGCAATAGCCGAAGCGTTGGGGCAATATCCACCCCGGCCACGAACACCTGCATGGTGACGTAGAAGGCCCCGATAACTGCCCCTACCAAGCCGCCGAGGCCGTTCAGCTGCGCGACCTGGATCGGATAGATCAAAACCGCGACGAGGGCGACAAGCCACACCCGTGAACTCAATGAGGCGAACCAGCTCCGATCGAACCACTCGATGACCCTGCCCGGCCGGCCGGGACCGCGCGAGTTGCGGCGCGCCCAGCGCAGCGAAACCCAGATAATCAGCGAAATCACCGCGATCGCCAGGGACACCCAATGGCCCCACGTCATCTTGTCCCCCTACGCCCGCGCCGCCATGGCGTTGGTTAGGCCTCGGCCAGCGCTACCCCGATAGCCGGGCCCGATAGGCACCATCGACCCGGCTACCCAGCAGTCGAGATATTAGCCAGCCGGCAGTCCCGACACAATAAACCAGCAGCAAAACCAAACACCCAGCAGACCCCAGAACCCGGCCGATCGGCCGTCTTGTTGGCTCCGGCCGTTCCCAGCCCCTTCAGCGGCTGCCGGGCACGACCCACTAGACTGAGACGGTATGACCCTCTCATTGGCACTGCTGGGGTGTCCGGTGTCGTCGCCGGCTATCACCGGGGGTGCCCGCCGATGAGATATGCCCGCCGGGGCCGTGTCCGGATCGTCGAACGCCTGCTCGTTTCGCGAACCTGGACCACACATTCTGGTCAGCGGTTAACCGCGCAGCCCGGGGATCTGCTGCTCACCGATGGCAATAGCACCTGGAGCGTCACCTCCGACGAATTCGCCCGCACATATCGCCCGTGCGGGTCGGTCTACGCAGAACGCTTCGGCGAGGTGGACGCCCGCCCTGCCGTTCCGGGCGAAGTCGTCGAATCTGCCGAGGGGCCCGAGACCGCCGTCCCAGGCGACTGGGTAGTCAGCAACGACCGGGGCTACATGTGGCTGATCGCCGGATCCCGATTCCACGAGACGTACCTTCCGGTCACCCAGGACTCCTGAGACCCGGCCAGGCATGCCGCGCTCCCGCTCGCTAACCACGATCCGCCCACAATCCTGGTGACACCGGGGACGCGCAGGCGACGGCTGCCGATCTAGCGGCCGCCCGATACGACACGTGACGCGCCGCTGGGCGGCCTCCGGCACGCTGCCGCGGCAGCCCAGCGATGGCCGATTCCAAGATCTCGCCAAGAATCACCCACCCCGGATAAAAAATGTCAGTGGCACCTGCTGAACTTTGTGCATGGCATCGGGGGACCGCAGACCATCGGGCAGCGACATCTGCGACCGCACGACCAGTATCCCACCAACGGCCAACAGAAAGGCACGAGAATGACTACCCTCGATTTCGACACCCTGCGCGCGGCGGTCGGCGGCTCCCATGTGGCGCTGCGTTGCCGCACCGAGTTGCAGCCCGCCGGCGGCGTCGGCGACAAGGTGTTCCCGTCCACCTACGGGGTTTCGGACGGGGCCCCCACCCGGTATGCCACCGAAACCTACCGGGAGGATGGTGTGGAAAAGCGCAGCGTCCTGCTCGATTCGGTGGCCAGCAGCGCCAACCGGCACGAGCTTGCCCTCCAGGAAGGCCTGGATGCCGGTGAGATCAGCTTTCCGAATCCATTCGTCGATTTCACCGTGGACGAAGAGCTGATCGAGATCGGGCGTATCACCGCTCTGCAAGCCCCGCATCGGCTGGCCGATGCGATCTTCCGCGATTCGATGCTGGACGGCACCTTGTTCCGGTTGAGCGAGTTGGGCCACCAGATCACCGACGCCTCACCGGACGCGGCGACGGCGTTGTTCCTGACCAACCCGGTAGCCCTGCTGATGGGCATGTGGGATTCCACCGGCCCCAAGGGTGGGTTGGGCGCCAAATTCCAGCGGGCCTTCGTCTCCGAGATCGTCGGTTTGGGCGCCCAATTCGGTGTCAAGGTCGGCAGCCGGATCGACCCGCTACAGATCGAGCGCAGCGCGGCCACGGTGTATAGGCATGCCGAACCAGACCAAGGGTGGACGCTGGACGAGAGCGAAGCCCAGGTTGATAAGAAGGGCCCGGTGGCGGTGGGCAACAAGGGCGATCTGGGCCGGCCGTCCGCGGTCAACCACGGCAATGTCACCCCGTCGATCGACCACCAGGCCGGTGGGGTGACCATTGAGAAGGCCATTCAAACCACGGTGATCTCGTTGGCGGCGCTGCGCAAGCTACGTTTCTGCACCGATGCCTCCGGGGCCGCGCTGAGCGGTGCCGCCCGGCAGCGCGCCGAGTTGGCCGCTCGCACCGCTGTCGCCGCCCTGGGTGTGGTGGCGATCGCCTACCAGCGCGACTACGACTACGATCTGCGGTCACGCTGCCTGTTGGTGCCCACTCACGAGGCCCGCCTTGAGCTGGTGCCGCGCGACGGCAGCACCCCGCCGGTGTTCCCGGTCGACCGGGCAGCGGCGGTAGCCCTGCTGGAGCAGGCCGCGGCCGAATGCGCCGCGGCCGGGTTGGCCTGGTCGACCGAGCCGATCCGGCTCGTCCCGGCACCCAAACTGCGCGAACTGATCAAGCGCAGCCGCGCCCAGTCCTTTCAGCGACCCGCGGACGACCAGGCTGAATGATGCTCACCGTTGAGGTCGACTTCCTCACCGGGCGGTATGTGGCCGCCAGGCACGATGACCGGAACGCCCCCGAGTGGCCACCGCATCCGGCCAGGTTCTTCTCGGCGCTGGTCGCCGAATGGGCCAGCACACCCGAGGCCAACCCGGATGAGGAACTGTTGCTGCGCAGGCTGGAATGCCATGGTTCACCCCGCATCGGGGTGGGGCAGGCCAGGGCCCGTACTCCGGTAATCCACTATGTGCCGGTCAACGATGCTTCGGTGATCGGCAAGGCGCTGTGGCAGCGAGTGGAAAAAGCAACCGAGGCTCGCCGACGGCTGGCCGCGGGCAACCTAACCAACCGAGAACGCAGATCGGCGATGAGCCAACTCAACAAGGCACGCGATGTCGCCAGCCTAGTGCACGGCAAGTCGGTCGAGGAGGCCATGGCGAAACTCGAGGCCCTACCCGATTCGATGCCCGCGGGCCGGGATCGGCAACCCCGCACGTTCCCCTCGATGACCCTGGCCCCGGAATCCGACGGCCGGTGCATCATCACCTACACCTGGCCGGACGCGGAGCTGACCGGCCGGCAGCGGCAGACTCTCGATGGGCTGCTGGCCCGCGTGACCCGGTTCGGGCATTCGTCCTCGCTGGTCAGTTGCCGGTTGCTGGACGATCCGGTGCAGCAGATCACCCACTGGCCCGACCCAGACGCCGAGGAACTGTTGCGCACCACCGGGCCGGGACAGCTCGATGCCCTGGTCGAACTCTTCCACCGTCACCGGGGAGCCCGGCCGCGGGCTTTGCCGGCGGTCTCGACCCCATATGCCACGAGCCGGCCTCGTCCAGACCGGCCGCCGCGCAGCTCGGATACCGCCGGAATCTGGTTTAGTTTCGAGATCCGGCCGCGGCTGGGGGCACCGGCCTTGGCCAACCTGACCGCCACGATCCGCGGGGCGGTGTTGCAGGCCTGTGCGGCCACCGGCTCGACCCGGGGACGCGATGTCTTCGTGCTGGGGTTACCGAATGTGGGGCATCCGCAGGCTACCGGGGATCTACTCGGGGGCGCGGTGATCGTCCCGCGCGATCTCGCACCGGCGGAGCGTCGACCCCTGCTGCGGGCGGTGGCTGCCGCCCTCGACGGGGTGGCGCCGAGCGCGTTGCAGGGGCTGCCCAAGATCAAACGGCTCACCGATCCCACTCAGCTCACCCTGCAATGGGCTCGCTGGGCGCGGCCGGCACGCATCTGGTATTCCGCGTTACCGCTGGTCATCGCGGAATCACCGCGCCGTATCCTGGCCGCCGACGAGTACGAAACCTGGCTGATCGAATGGTTGACGCACTCGTGTTCCCGGGCGGGTCTGCCAAGGCCGGTGAATATCGAGACCACCCGCCAGTCTCTGCTGGCCGGGGTCCGGCCAGCAGGCAGTTTCCCACGGGTCATCCAGGCCGGACGCGTCCGGCGTCTGGTGCATGCCCGTATCGAGTTCGACACCCCGGTGGCCGGGCCGCTGCTCATCGGCGGCAACCGCAACCTCGGTTTCGGTCTGATGACCCCTACGAAGGAGCACCGAAATGACTGACCTGGCCCGCGATTTCGGTGCCTTCTTCAACCAGCTGTGGGGCATGGCACCCTTCGATTGGCAGGTGACGCTTGCCGAGCAGGTGGTCACCACGGGCCGCTGGCCGGCGCTGCTCGACCTGCCAACCGGGTCGGGCAAGACGGCCGCCCTCGATATCGCGGTCTACGCGCTGGCCGCCAGGTGTGAAACGATGCCCCGCCGGGTCGCGTTCGTGGTCGATCGACGCACCATAGTCGATCAGACGGCGGCGCGGGCCCGGGCGGTGGCCGACCGATTGCAGTCCGCGCTGACCGGCGACCCCGCGTCCCCGTTGACCAGGGTGGCTCAACGCCTGGCCGGTCTGTCCGGCACGGGGGTGGCGTTGGATATTGGCCGGCTGCGCGGTGGTGGGCCCCGGCTGCTCGACCCGCAGGAATGGCTGCGCTGGCCCGATCAGCCGGCCGTGATCGTCTCGACCGTCGACCAGTTCGGGTCTCGGCTGCTGTTTCGGGGTTACGGGGTCGGGCGCCGAATGGCGCCGATCCATGCCGGGCTGACCGGGGCCGACACTCTGATCCTACTGGACGAGGTACAGCTGAGCACCGCCCTGGTAGAAACCTTGTAGGCACTCGAGCAGTTGCCTGCCGAAATCCGGGTGACCAGGCCGAACCAGGTGGTCCGCATGTCGGCCACGCCCGGCACCGGCCCGCTGCAACGATTCCCGGCCGAACCCAGCCTGCTCACCGGGGACGCCCGGCTAGCCGGCCGGATAGGCGCCCGCAAACGCTGCCGGCTGCTGCCTGCCATCGGAAAGAAGGGGCAGGACCCCGCTGCCGCCTGGGGGTCGGCCATCAAGGTTCTGGCCGAACGACCAGAGATCACCGACGGGGTGATAGGTGTGGTGGTCAACCGGGTGGCTACCGCGGTCGCAGTGCACCGCAGGCTCGTCGAGTTGGGCCACGGTAGCCTGCTGATCACCGGCCGGATGCGTGGTCGGGAACGTACCCGGGCGCAGGCACAGGCTACCGCCTGGGCGGCCGCAGACCGCGAGACGCAGCCGGGCCTGCGTTTCGTGGTGGCCACCCAGTGCATCGAGGTTGGCGCTGACTATAGTTTCGACGCGTTGATCAGCGAGATCTGCCCGCTGGCAGCCTTGCGGCAGCGTCTCGGGCGCCTGGATAGGCGCGGCGTCCATGCCGCAGCCGGCCTGCCCGCCCAGGCGTTCATCGTCGCCACCACGGGCCAGCCAGCCGACGATCCGATCTACGGTCCGGCGCTTGGTGCCACCCTTGCGGAGTTGGAGAAACGGTTCGGCCATGAGGAGTTCGACGGCGGCCCGATGTCGCAGGATCTCACCGAGCTGGGTACGGGCCTGGATATGCCGCCGGTACCGGCGGCGGTGTTGATGCCCACCGATCTGGATGAGCTCGCCGCAACCACCACCGACCGTCCCCTGGAGGCCACCGTCGATGCCCTGCTGCACGGTTTCCGGAAACCAAACGCCGATGTCTCATTGGTGTGGCGGTTCGATCTGCCACCGTTGACAGATGACGGCATCGACGCGGCGAGCAGCATCCTCGGCGCGCTGCCGGCATTGCCCTCGGAAAGGCTCGATGTGCCGGTGACTGCGGTGCGGCAGTGGCTTGCTGCACCGAACGCCGTGCCGCCGGCGACCGCGGATATCGACAGCCCCGGCATCGAGGTATCGCCGGCCTCCGGTGTTTCGGTGAACTGGCGGGTTTGGCGGTTGGACGATGAAGGCGCCGCCCAACCGATCGATGCGCACGAGCTGCGTCCCGGCGATGTGGTGTTTGCGCCGACCGAGTATGGCGGGCTGGTCGATGGGGTGTGGGATCCGAGTGGTACCGAACCGGTCAGCGACATCGCGGACGAGGTGACCTATGAGGCGGGCTGGGTGGTGTTGCGGCCTCGCGACGACGACCCGTGGCGGCGCCCCGATTCGGACGACGATTCGGAAACCGGGTCGCGCCGGGCCGAGTTCGTCGCCGAGGCAAACCGTCGCAGCCGGCTTCCTGGCCCGACGGCATCCGCCAGCGCTGCCGGTAGCCGGCAGGATGCCGGCTCGCACGAGGACCACGATTCGCGCCCTGGTTGTATGGCGCGCCTAGCAGACGTCGTCGACTACGGTGATCGTTGGGCGGTGATCTGCCCGGCGAGGCGCATCCCGGATGGCCGAGATGCCACGAATTCGCATCTGGGGGTGCAGGTTTCGCTGACCGATCACCTGCAGGGAGTGGCCGCGATGGCACGGGAAATGGCCGGACGCTGCGGGCTGCCGGACGAGTTGGTCGCCGATCTGGGGCTGGCTGGGGAATTGCACGACCTGGGTAAGGCAGACGAGCGTTTCCAGTTCGGTTTGGTTGGCGATGTGCTCGAACTGGCCAGTAGAGATGAGTTGCTTGCCAAGTCGGGCCGCCCCGGCGGGCATGTGCGCTGCGGCGATCCGTTTTGGGATTACCCGCCGGGCACCAGGCACGAGTTCTTGAGCGCCGCCTTGGCCTGTCAAGATCCCGGCCTGCTGCAGGAAGCCCACGACCCGGATCTGGTGTTGCATCTGATCGTCACCCATCACGGCCAAGCCCGGCCGTGGCCTGAGCTCGTGGCCGACCCGGCACCGCGTGAGGTTGCGGTGAGCGTGCGTGGCAGACGGCTGGTGACCAATACCCAGTTGACTGGCGACTTCGGTGCGCAGCAGGCGATGCGGTTCTATCGTCTGCTGCGCCGCTACGGCCATCACGGCCTGGCCTGGTTGGAGGCGGTGTTCCGGTTGGCCGATCACCGTCGCAGCGAAGCCGAAACCCGTGACCCGGAGGTGACACCGTGACCGGACTACGGATGCCACCGGCGTCCCAGCAGCAGAAATCGACGGGTGAGGAAGGTGACAACGTGACCGAGATCGAGTTGACCGGTCTGGATGGCAGCAATCCGCTCGGCTATTTCGCGGCTTTGGGTTGTCTGGCCGGTCTCGCCCGGCTATGCCCGGACGCCCAGCCCCGGCTGGGTTGGCACAATCAGATGCTGCCCAGACCGGTGCTGTACAGCACCGGTCTGGCATCCGATGAGATCGTGGCAGCCCTGGACGCCGACCGGCAGGCCTGGGCCGATGCGCCGGCGCTGACCTTCGACGGGTTGCCCGAGATCAAATTGAACGCCGCCCAGCAGCGCAGATATCTGTTGGCCTGCCGGGGCGCAGGCGATGGTGGCCGCAGCGCCGAACTGGCGTCTGCCTTGATCGCTGAGGGCACGTTCGCCAAGAACGGGGGAGGTAAACCTACCGACCTGCATTTTTGCGCCGGTAGCCAGAAGTTCCTGGCCATCGCCAGGTCGTTGCAACGCGATGTTACCGCGGATCTTTTGTGTGAGGCGGTTTTCGGGCCGTGGGAATACGAACACACCAGCGACCGGTTTGCCACCTTCGGTTGGGATGTCAGCGATGACCGAGTGTATGCCTACGGTTTCTCCGCGCCGGCCGGCACCGTCAAGCAGCTCGTGCCGGGAGCCGACTGGCTGGGCCTGGTCGGGCTGGCTGCCCTGCCGGTGCGCGGCCGAGGCGAACAGTCCCTGCCACCGGGCGCTTCGGGCAGTTGGAAGAAGGGGGTGTTCCGGTGGGGATTGTGGTCGGTGCCGCTGGATTGGGCCGCCACCCGCGCATTGCTGTGTACCGGGATGCCCCCTAGCCGGGTTGCTGGTTTCCGCACCGGTGTCTTCCGGGTCTATTCCGCCCGGATTCGCCGCACCGATCAGGGCGGTTACGGTTCCTTCTCGCCGCCCCGGATCGTCTGGGACGTCACCGCGGGTTCCCCGGCATGAGCACGCAGACAGACCCGATTCCGGACTCCGAGGATCTGTTCGATCGGCAGAACCCAGTCGAGGCAGCCGCCTTGACCGTCGCCGACCAGGCGGTCTTTCGGGTTCCCGCGCCAGTTCGGGTTGAGGCGTTTCGCTGGCGGTTGGTGACATCCGGTGGCTACCCGGCCAGGTATGCGGTGCTGGCTACCGACAGGCTGCGGCAGGCGGTGGTGCATGGTCTGGATACCTCGACCGATCCGCAGGACTTCCTGCTCGGTGGCCACCGGGCCAGCGAACAGACCCGGGCGCGTTGGGGCCGGCATGCGCATGCCCACTGGCTGTGGGATGAGGCCGATGGCTGGGTGAACGATCTGATGCTGTGGGTGCCGGCCGGGCTGACGGACCCCCAGGTTCGCCGCGTGCTGGCGGTGACCCGGTTGCCGCGCTGGCCGGTAGAGCCGGCCGGTTATCGCGGTGGCGAGTTGCATCTGCAGCAGGTCGGCCCGGCAGAGGTAGTGCTGAGACACCTAGGGTATTCGGTGGTCAGCGATGCCTGGGCTTCGGCGACGCCGCTGCTGACCACCTGGCATTGCAAGCCCCGCCAGGATTGGGGGCAGTTGATGGCTGACTACCTGGCCAAGGAGCTGCGGCATCGGTTCGGCGCCGATGCCCCACGCCCGGTGGCGCTTGAACTCACCGAACAGACCGACCATTTCACCCGCAGATGGGACGAGGCGATGCCTTCCCATCAGGCGTTCCAGGTGGATCTTCTGCAATTGGACCGCCCGGTGCCCGGAATACTGTGCCTGGGTGCCCTTAGCCATTTCGGCTTCGGCAGATTGGCTCCGCTATGAGCGAGTTCCCAGAGCTGATTCCGGCACGGATGGTCAGCGACTACGTCTACTGCCCAAGATCGTGCTACCTGGAATGGGTACAGCAGCGGTGGGAGTCCAATGACGACACCGCGGCTGGGACGTTTCGGCATCGTAGCGTGGACGCCAAGGCCGGCCGATTACCCAGCCCGGGGGAGGAAGCTCCCCCGGAGGCCACTTTTTCGGTGGCCTTGTCGGATCCTGGTTGGGGGTTGACCGGAGTGATCGATCGGGTCGATCACGAGACGGGACGATCCGTTCCGGTCGATTTGAAGAAGGGCCATCCCCGGTCGGATGGTTCCTGCTGGCCTGCAGACCGGGTGCAGGTGTGGTGCTATTCGGCGTTGTTGGAGGCCGCGGGCTTCCGGGTCGATGAGGGGCATGTGTCTTACGATGAGGGGCACACCCGGATTCCGGTCCCCTGGGATGCAGAGGCCAGGGTCAGGCTAGCCGAGATCCTGACCGAGATGCAGCAGGCGATGGGACGCACCCAGGCACCGATGCCGTTGCTGGATGATCCCCGGTGCCCGCGCTGCTCGCTGGCCGGGCTATGTCTGCCCGATGAGACGAATGCACTGCTGCATCGGAGGCAAAGCGAATTGCGGCGGATTCTGCCACGCGACCCTGATTCGGCCCCGCTGTATGTGGTCGAACAGGGCGCGGTGGTCAGGGTGCGGGGTGGACGCGTCCAGGTGACCTTGCAAGACGAGACGTTGGCCGACCTGCGTCTGATAGATGTGCAGCATCTTTGCGTGGTGGGTCATGTACAGGTCACCACCGAGGCACTAACCAAATTGTGGGCGGTGGGCGCGTCAACCATCTGGTTGAGCTACGGGGGTTGGCTGAATGGCTGGTCGCAGGCGCATCCGGGCAAGTATGTGGATCTGCGCCGCCAGCAGGTCGCGCGCGCCGCTACCGGTGGTGGGCAGATAGCGGCCGCCTTGATAGCCGGCAAGATCCGCAATCAACGCACCATGCTGATGCGCAATGCGAAACGTCTAGTCGATCCCCAGGTATTCGCCAGTCTGAAACAGTTGGCCAGCGATGCCGCAAGCTGTGATCAGACCGCGGTGTTGCTCGGCTATGAGGGTACTGCGGCAAGATTGTATTTTCAGCATTTCGCTCATCTGCTGTCCGATCCGCTCTGGCAGCGCTCATTCCAACAGGCTGGACGCACCAGACGTCCGCCGACCGACCCGGTAAACGCGCTGCTCGGATTCTGCTACTCGCTGCTGATTAAGGACCTGGTCGTGGCCTGCCTGGCGGTAGGGCTGGACCCTTACCTTGGGGTGCTGCATCGTCCCCGGTATGGCAGACCCGCAATGGCACTGGATCTGGCGGAGGAGTTCCGGCCGCTCATCGCGGATTCGGTGGTGTTGCAGGTGCTGAACAACGGGGAAGTCACCGAGTCCAGTTTTCTGCAGCGCAATGCGGGTGTGCAGTTAACCACGGCAGGACGCCGGGCCGTGCTGGCCGCCTATGAGCGCCGCCTGATGCAGGAATTCAAGCATCCGACTTTTGGGTATCGGATCAGCTATCGACGGGCTCTGGAGGTGCAGGCACGCCTGATGGCCGCGGTTTTCGTGGGTGAACTCAGTGAATACCCACCGGTGGTCACGAGGTAAGCCATGAGTAGGACGCGCTATTTGATAGCTTATGACATTTGTGATCCCAAACGGCTACGACGAGTGATAAAGGTCATGGAGGGTTATGGTCAAAGGCTACAATATTCGGTGTTCTTATGCGACTTAAATAAGGCTGAACTGCTCAGTTGGCGGGCCGAGATAGTGCCAGAGTTGGAACCCAGGCAGGATTCGGTAGTGCTGATCGATCTGGGGCCTCCCGGCTCACGCCCGATGGAAACCATCGGCACATCCCGCAGCCTGCCTACCTCCGGGCCGGTGATCGTATGATGCGAGCGCTGGTGTGCTGCGAGTCCTTGACGTCAGTGTTCGTCCCCTTGTGCGAGTGGCTTTCATGGCTGTCGGACGCTGGCTCTGACCTTTACCGCGCACCATCTGGCAGACACCGCTCGCGAAGTCTGCTAGCATCCCTTGTGTTCGGCCGTTAGTTGGTCGAGCCGCATCACCCTCTGAAAATGAGGGTCCCTATTGAACCGCTGATGTTGGTGTTGATGAGCGTCGTGCTCGGGTGGCATCACCCTCTGAAAATGAGGGTCCCTATTGAACCAAACAGCGCGACGACATCCTCACCTTCTTCCACCACGCATCACCCTCTGAAAATGAGGGTCCCTATTGAAGCCAACCTCCATAAGTAAAAACTGTATAAGTCGCCAGTCAGGCATCACCCTCTGAAAATGAGGGTCCCTATTGAAGCCGGCCGGTCCTGTGGATACTTCCACATCATCTCCGGCATGCATCACCCTCTGAAAATGAGGGTCCCTATTGAAGCGGGAGGTAGATGAGGGGCGCCCTACCCCAGTGGTCCGCATCACCCTCTGAAAATGAGGGTCCCTATTGAAGCGCTATGCCCGCGGGTCTGGCCCGGGTGCGGCGCGGCGGGTGGCATCACCCTCTGAAAATGAGGGTCCCTATTGAAGCGATAGCCGAACAGGCCCAAATGATGGCCTGTCCAAGGCATCACCCTCTGAAAATGAGGGTCCCTATTGAAGCAAACGAATCATTAGAACTTTCCTATCCTTAAAACCCTAGCATCACCCTCTGAAAATGAGGGTCCCTATTGAAGCCCCGAAGAACCGGCCAAAAACCCGATGCTGGTATGTGACGCATCACCCTCTGAAAATGAGGGTCCCTATTGAAGCGTCGGAGACGGGGGCAATGAACCCCGAGACCGGGGGGCAGCATCACCCTCTGAAAATGAGGGTCCCTATTGAAGCCTGGGGTACTATGCGAGTACCCCAGCAGCCGTCAAGGTGCATCACCCTCTGAAAATGAGGGTCCCTATTGAAGCATCCCATCACCGAGCGATCGGGGACGAGGCAGGATCGCATCACCCTCTGAAAATGAGGGTCCCTATTGAAGCATACGCGGACAAGATGTCCACGCATCCCGCAAGTACCTGCATCACCCTCTGAAAATGAGGGTCCCTATTGAAGCCTCTACCGCCAAGGGTTTCACTCTTGGCGGCTTTATGGCATCACCCTCTGAAAATGAGGGTCCCTATTGAAGCCAGATCAGCTGCGGCGGCTTCAACGCCATCGGCATCGCATCACCCTCTGAAAATGAGGGTCCCTATTGAAGCCCCGCCTACTGGCGGGGATCGACTATGAATATAGTTGGGCATCACCCTCTGAAAATGAGGGTCCCTATTGAAGCTAAGTTAACTCTGGGCACCCAGAATGGATGCCCAAGAGGCATCACCCTCTGAAAATGAGGGTCCCTATTGAAGCCATGAATTCAGTATTATCAACAAAGTCGTCTAGCGACGCATCACCCTCTGAAAATGAGGGTCCCTATTGAAGCCGTTGCGGTGCAAACGCCCTAGTCAGGGGACCCTCCGCATCACCCTCTGAAAATGAGGGTCCCTATTGAAGCTTTGGCGACGCGTAGGAAACTAGAGCGATGCTTTACCGGGCATCACCCTCTGAAAATGAGGGTCCCTATTGAAGCGCTTCCCGCGTCCACATCCTTAACGCTTAGCGCCCGGCATCACCCTCTGAAAATGAGGGTCCCTATTGAAGCGAGCAATCAGCCGGGTGGTTACCGAGATCCCTGATCCCGCATCACCCTCTGAAAATGAGGGTCCCTATTGAAGCTAATAGTAGGCAGAAAGCTTCTCGGCGGGGGCGCCGGCATCACCCTCTGAAAATGAGGGTCCCTATTGAAGCGCAGCATGCTGCGAGTACTGCATTATGCTCTTCGGGGAGCATCACCCTCTGAAAATGAGGGTCCCTATTGAAGCGACTGCCTCACTGGTGTCTGACGAACCGGGGTACACGGCATCACCCTCTGAAAATGAGGGTCCCTATTGAAGCACGGATACCGGGCCGCGGTGCTGACTCGGAATGGCAGCATCACCCTCTGAAAATGAGGGTCCCTATTGAAGCAAACGACGCTGGGGCCAGGGTAAAGCGAATCATTAGGCATCACCCTCTGAAAATGAGGGTCCCTATTGAAGCTTGGCGGAAGTCCACATAGCAGAAGTCGAACAGCTTGCATCACCCTCTGAAAATGAGGGTCCCTATTGAAGCTGTACTCGCCTGGCGCATTCGGCCCCACCGCTTCGGTGGGCATCACCCTCTGAAAATGAGGGTCCCTATTGAAGCACTCTATCGTGGTCGAGTTGGGCGGGGACAACGGAGGCATCACCCTCTGAAAATGAGGGTCCCTATTGAAGCAGCAGCTGCGTGACGAGGTCCCCGCCTAATGCGCCAAACTGCATCACCCTCTGAAAATGAGGGTCCCTATTGAAGCGAGATCGAGCTTGGATGTGATCCGCGGCCGCGGATCTGCATCACCCTCTGAAAATGAGGGTCCCTATTGAAGCTCGAGCGGATGGTTGATAATGCAGCTGGGTAAAACTCAAGCATCACCCTCTGAAAATGAGGGTCCCTATTGAAGCCTAATATCCGACGGCAAAAAACCGATGGCGCATCCCAAGCATCACCCTCTGAAAATGAGGGTCCCTATTGAAGCAAAGCGGCCTTCGTACAGAACGTCAATCTCGGGTGTGCATCACCCTCTGAAAATGAGGGTCCCTATTGAAGCTGAATAAGCTTCCGAAGACGGTCTGCTAGAACCGCCGGCATCACCCTCTGAAAATGAGGGTCCCTATTGAAGCGATGCGGGCAAGGAGGCGGACGGGGCGTCGTCGGGCGGCGCATCACCCTCTGAAAATGAGGGTCCCTATTGAAGCGAAGTGGCGCTGATCGGTCAGCCAGAAACACTGCGTGGCATCACCCTCTGAAAATGAGGGTCCCTATTGAAGCCCACCCGTCGAGGAACTGCGCGAGTCCCTCCACGCTGGCATCACCCTCTGAAAATGAGGGTCCCTATTGAAGCGTAGCAGCGGTGTGTAACGCTGTTACACCTCCGTTAGCATCACCCTCTGAAAATGAGGGTCCCTATTGAAGCGCGACAACTGCCAACCCCCACCGCTTGACTCGCCCGCATCACCCTCTGAAAATGAGGGTCCCTATTGAAGCACCTCAGCCCGGGCTAGCTAGACACGAGACTGCCAGGCATCACCCTCTGAAAATGAGGGTCCCTATTGAAGCTCCCGGCGCACGGGACTGACTCGGGTGACGATCGGAGCATCACCCTCTGAAAATGAGGGTCCCTATTGAAGCGAAACCGGGCACGGTTTGCAGGTCGGCGAGGCAGTGGGCATCACCCTCTGAAAATGAGGGTCCCTATTGAAGCAGGCCGCGATGCTGGCTGTGTGGGCGGCGGGGTTCGCTTGCATCACCCTCTGAAAATGAGGGTCCCTATTGAAGCTAAGCCGCTAGGCACCTAGACGGTACAGGCTTCAAGCATCACCCTCTGAAAATGAGGGTCCCTATTGAAGCCATCCTCCCCCGACAGGCGCGGCACCCGCCGCGCCGCACGCATCACCCTCTGAAAATGAGGGTCCCTATTGAAGCATAAAAGACCAGGTACTCGCAGCACCCTGCAAGTATCGCATCACCCTCTGAAAATGAGGGTCCCTATTGAAGCCTATATATAAGGTATACGCCGCTGGTCCCCTTGAACGCATCACCCTCTGAAAATGAGGGTCCCTATTGAAGCATTAAGCCTAGTGGGAACAATAGAGAAACGGATAGCGCATCACCCTCTGAAAATGAGGGTCCCTATTGAAGCGGTAACGCGTCTGTACTGGCCGAGAACATCAGCTTGCATCACCCTCTGAAAATGAGGGTCCCTATTGAAGCCATTCAAGGGCCAGCTGGCGGCCCGAATGAATATAGGAGCATCACCCTCTGAAAATGAGGGTCCCTATTGAAGCATGCCGGCCGCACCGCTGCCGGCCGCACCGCTGCCGGCGCATCACCCTCTGAAAATGAGGGTCCCTATTGAAGCCCTGCCGTTTCGAGTGGCAAAACGCCACCCGTCCGGCGCATCACCCTCTGAAAATGAGGGTCCCTATTGAAGCGCGCAGACGCTTACGAATTCGTCCGAAACGCCTATGCATCACCCTCTGAAAATGAGGGTCCCTATTGAAGCTTGGTCAGAATGGTCATAACCGCTTGGTCAGAATGGTGCATCACCCTCTGAAAATGAGGGTCCCTATTGAAGCTCGTCCGGGTTACCTATGGCGGGTCCTTGGCCCGGGTGGCATCACCCTCTGAAAATGAGGGTCCCTATTGAAGCATATTTGTCAACACACGCAATCAACACACGCAATCAGCATCACCCTCTGAAAATGAGGGTCCCTATTGAAGCATCTTGGATGTGGTTACGTCGATGATGTCCGTCGGGGGCATCACCCTCTGAAAATGAGGGTCCCTATTGAAGCCGCTCCGGATACGCTGCGGTAGCATCGTAATATCGAGCATCACCCTCTGAAAATGAGGGTCCCTATTGAAGCCACGCCACCATTCTCAATGGCGCGCCGCTTATAATCGCATCACCCTCTGAAAATGAGGGTCCCTATTGAAGCGCGGGCATGGCTGGCCCACCCATCGGCCCGCTGCCAGGCATCACCCTCTGAAAATGAGGGTCCCTATTGAAGCGGTTGGATTGTCAAAAACATTTATAGATCCGATTCCGCATCACCCTCTGAAAATGAGGGTCCCTATTGAAGCGGCAATATCGCGGCCATTTTGGGGGAACCGAGTACAGCATCACCCTCTGAAAATGAGGGTCCCTATTGAAGCGAATTATGCCAAAGCATTTGTCACATTGCTTTCGGGTGCATCACCCTCTGAAAATGAGGGTCCCTATTGAAGCGAATGCGCTTGGATGAATAAGAAAACTTTGTCGGCGCATCACCCTCTGAAAATGAGGGTCCCTATTGAAGCGATGTTCGGCCCCTGACCACCACCATGAGACAGGCACGCATCACCCTCTGAAAATGAGGGTCCCTATTGAAGCCTTGAACAGCTGCTAGCGCACCGCCTTTCGGCCGTTGCATCACCCTCTGAAAATGAGGGTCCCTATTGAAGCAACCCTGCGTCGTGGACGACCCTCGCCGCGCGCTCTAGCATCACCCTCTGAAAATGAGGGTCCCTATTGAAGCGCACGTGGGTTTACGAAATATGCTATGGGGTAGATAGGCATCACCCTCTGAAAATGAGGGTCCCTATTGAAGCTGCACACCACCCGGCAGTGGTGGCTGGTGGCCTTGTGCATCACCCTCTGAAAATGAGGGTCCCTATTGAAGCGTGTAGACGCGGTCGGTCATTGGTGGGCTTCTTTCAGCATCACCCTCTGAAAATGAGGGTCCCTATTGAAGCGGTCGTATCGCTCGCATGCCGCAGTCGGCTCCCGAAAGCATCACCCTCTGAAAATGAGGGTCCCTATTGAAGCATCCGAGACGCCTATACAATCGCCGCCGGCACTGGCGCATCACCCTCTGAAAATGAGGGTCCCTATTGAAGCATCCGAGACGCCTATACAATCGCCGCCGGCACTGGCGCATCACCCTCTGAAAATGAGGGTCCCTATTGAAGCATCCAATGCTTGCAGTTCGACGGCCGCTTCGGCAGCCGCATCACCCTCTGAAAATGAGGGTCCCTATTGAAGCGATCATACCTCGCCCGATGTATGGCGCGTATCGGGCGGCATCACCCTCTGAAAATGAGGGTCCCTATTGAAGCCGTACTTGATAGGAGATTACGTTGCCGGAATCAACACTCGCATCACCCTCTGAAAATGAGGGTCCCTATTGAAGCATGAGCCCGGGTACACTTCTACGATGATATCGCCTTCGCATCACCCTCTGAAAATGAGGGTCCCTATTGAAGCCTCGCGCTTGTACGTCAGGGCACAGCCTATAGTGCCGCATCACCCTCTGAAAATGAGGGTCCCTATTGAAGCATAAGTCGGCCTGCACAGTGTGGGCATCGGATCTTAGCGGCATCACCCTCTGAAAATGAGGGTCCCTATTGAAGCGGTGATGGCATCAGCCTACGGGACCGGCCGGTGCCGAGCATCACCCTCTGAAAATGAGGGTCCCTATTGAAGCATACCTTGTGGCGGGTGGGGATCACTAACCCACCGGCATCACCCTCTGAAAATGAGGGTCCCTATTGAAGCGGCGATACGGCGGCGGCAGGTCAAGCGCGAGATGACGTGCATCACCCTCTGAAAATGAGGGTCCCTATTGAAGCGGTATAACCCTCCTCGCTGACGAGCTGCGCCGCATGGCGCATCACCCTCTGAAAATGAGGGTCCCTATTGAAGCCTCGGCGATTGCAGCCGCCAAGCCGCAATCGCCGTCCTCGCATCACCCTCTGAAAATGAGGGTCCCTATTGAAGCCGAGACGGTGACGGTGACGACGGTCGAGAGAGCGCCCGCATCACCCTCTGAAAATGAGGGTCCCTATTGAAGCCTGCCGGTATTTACCGACCCGGTACCCCTCGGGGATGCGCATCACCCTCTGAAAATGAGGGTCCCTATTGAAGCCCAAATCAAGAGAATAGGCCGTGGCGAACGGGCCCCGTGCATCACCCTCTGAAAATGAGGGTCCCTATTGAAGCCTAAAAAACCCGCCGCGATCGCGGCGGGGTACACAGGTAGCATCACCCTCTGAAAATGAGGGTCCCTATTGAAGCGTCCCGCCGAACGGCGCATTTGCGCCATCCGGAGTCGTGCATCACCCTCTGAAAATGAGGGTCCCTATTGAAGCGCAGCATCCAGACGCGCTCGTGGTTGAGCCGGGTGGGGAGCATCACCCTCTGAAAATGAGGGTCCCTATTGAAGCTTTACTAGAAGGGAGTAGCCAGATGGCTATCCATTTGCATCACCCTCTGAAAATGAGGGTCCCTATTGAAGCGGCTCGGCCCCGAGTTCAATCTCCCAATCCTCCAGCGGGCATCACCCTCTGAAAATGAGGGTCCCTATTGAAGCATGAAGCGGCCCGCTTTGCCGACGACTGGGTGCGCGGCATCACCCTCTGAAAATGAGGGTCCCTATTGAAGCCACAATGCACCGCGACTATCCAGTCGGGCTTGGCCTGCATCACCCTCTGAAAATGAGGGTCCCTATTGAAGCGGCCTCAGCGCAATACGGAACCTTATGGTCCCGTCGAGCATCACCCTCTGAAAATGAGGGTCCCTATTGAAGCGCGACCCTTGAACAAATATGGACAACGACCAGCATGTGCATCACCCTCTGAAAATGAGGGTCCCTATTGAAGCCAGTATCTATGATGATCAACCTCATAGACTTACGGCTCGCATCACCCTCTGAAAATGAGGGTCCCTATTGAAGCGTGAAGATCCTCGTAGCACACCCAGACCGAGTGCTCCGCATCACCCTCTGAAAATGAGGGTCCCTATTGAAGCCCAATAGGTATCCTTCCAAGAATGGCGGACCGCAGAAGCATCACCCTCTGAAAATGAGGGTCCCTATTGAAGCTCGTCCGGGTTACCTATGGTGGGTCCTTGGTCCGGGTGGCATCACCCTCTGAAAATGAGGGTCCCTATTGAAGCCCATTGGGGGACTACACCCGCCCGTGGGGGGGAATGGCATCACCCTCTGAAAATGAGGGTCCCTATTGAAGCGCTCTTCGGGGAGCATATAGTCCCCAAAGAACCGATGCATCACCCTCTGAAAATGAGGGTCCCTATTGAAGCACCTCGCCTCAGGTGGCACGAAACGTTCGACCCGCCACGCATCACCCTCTGAAAATGAGGGTCCCTATTGAAGCATCATTAGTGTTCGCCTATCCCTAGGCCCTACCAGGCATCACCCTCTGAAAATGAGGGTCCCTATTGAAGCCCGACGGACTTCGGCGCAGACGTCTGCAAATTCATCCGAGCATCACCCTCTGAAAATGAGGGTCCCTATTGAAGCAGCGGGCAGGGCGTGGTACACGCCCTGCCCTAAGGGCATCACCCTCTGAAAATGAGGGTCCCTATTGAAGCCCTCGCGCCACCTTCGCGGCGGCGCGTAACCCTATTTAGGCATCACCCTCTGAAAATGAGGGTCCCTATTGAAGCGACGGGAACGTGTTCGCCGATATGCGCATAGCGCATAGCATCACCCTCTGAAAATGAGGGTCCCTATTGAAGCATTGCCCGTCCTGGCTGGACGGGCAATTTGTCTCATGGCATCACCCTCTGAAAATGAGGGTCCCTATTGAAGCTATTGGTGGTTCCCGATGGGGGCCACCTACAAGGTCAGCATCACCCTCTGAAAATGAGGGTCCCTATTGAAGCATCGAGATCGTAGCGAAGCTCTGCCCGCCGTGCCTGCATCACCCTCTGAAAATGAGGGTCCCTATTGAAGCCGTATACGCCCCGTTCCCGCTGACGAGCTGCGCCGCATGGCGCATCACCCTCTGAAAATGAGGGTCCCTATTGAAGCGGTCTAGCCGAGCTCCAATGCCCGGACCGGTGACGTCATGCATCACCCTCTGAAAATGAGGGTCCCTATTGAAGCGTCCGGAGTCCCCGGATAACTCCGAGGACTCTTGATATGCATCACCCTCTGAAAATGAGGGTCCCTATTGAAGCGTTATTCTATGCGGTGGAAGACACCGTGTCGGACCTTGCATCACCCTCTGAAAATGAGGGTCCCTATTGAAGCGAGAACGGCGATTGCGGCCTATCGGCCGCAATCGTCGAGGCATCACCCTCTGAAAATGAGGGTCCCTATTGAAGCGGAACTTGACGTCCCCGACGAGCAGCAGGGGGATATGCATCACCCTCTGAAAATGAGGGTCCCTATTGAAGCGACCCAAAATTCGGACTCCATAGCCGCGAGCCAGTCGCATCACCCTCTGAAAATGAGGGTCCCTATTGAAGCGAGGATGCAGGCCGCCACGTGCATGTGGGCTCGTCCGCCGCATCACCCTCTGAAAATGAGGGTCCCTATTGAAGCAGGCATCCAGATTGGATGCCCGAGATCTGGCAGGCTGGCATCACCCTCTGAAAATGAGGGTCCCTATTGAAGCCGCTCGGCGTGCACCACGCGCAGCGCGGACAGCAAGTCGCATCACCCTCTGAAAATGAGGGTCCCTATTGAAGCGGACTTGATCAATCCAATTTTGCCGAGTGGCATACACGCATCACCCTCTGAAAATGAGGGTCCCTATTGAAGCATAGGAAACGTGTTTAAACTCCCGCAGCGTTTAGGAGCTGGCATCACCCTCTGAAAATGAGGGTCCCTATTGAAGCATCCCCATACTCGCCATAGCTGAAGCGCGCGGCGCATGGCATCACCCTCTGAAAATGAGGGTCCCTATTGAAGCCTGGATGAGCGGGTCGTGCGCTGCGGCCTCGCTGACGAGCATCACCCTCTGAAAATGAGGGTCCCTATTGAAGCACGTAGTCGTTGACGATGTAGATGTCCTCAATGCTGGTGCATCACCCTCTGAAAATGAGGGTCCCTATTGAAGCCATGTACCCCAAACTAATCCCGCGGGATGGCGCGAGCATCACCCTCTGAAAATGAGGGTCCCTATTGAAGCCCTTTCACTCAGTTATATCTTTTATTGGCTCGGGGAAAGCATCACCCTCTGAAAATGAGGGTCCCTATTGAAGCGCAGCTGGATGCCCACACTACTCCAGCGGCCGGTGTGCATCACCCTCTGAAAATGAGGGTCCCTATTGAAGCGAAGTACGCGCTCCCTGTAGGCACACAGATGTTATCGGCATCACCCTCTGAAAATGAGGGTCCCTATTGAAGCTCCACCATCATCCGGATTAGCCTATCCAGGACACCGTGGCATCACCCTCTGAAAATGAGGGTCCCTATTGAAGCCGGATCGCGGTCGATAACTTTATCGGCTTTAACCCCGCATCACCCTCTGAAAATGAGGGTCCCTATTGAAGCATCATAAATAATGTACTCGACGCGGGGAAATGCGACGGGCATCACCCTCTGAAAATGAGGGTCCCTATTGAAGCCCAGAGTTCAGTTTCTTCGTCGGACCATGGGTCCGAGCATCACCCTCTGAAAATGAGGGTCCCTATTGAAGCAGACGATCGAGAGACGATCGTCTCATGAGCGAGGTTAGCATCACCCTCTGAAAATGAGGGTCCCTATTGAAGCAAGACCGGGGGACGTCGCCCGCCCAACGGGCGTGCGCGCATCACCCTCTGAAAATGAGGGTCCCTATTGAAGCGATATAACGATCTTCTTCCCCTGCACTCTCGGCCTCGGCATCACCCTCTGAAAATGAGGGTCCCTATTGAAGCATGCCATCACCGATCGCAACCGGCCCCAGCAAGGCCGGAGCATCACCCTCTGAAAATGAGGGTCCCTATTGAAGCGTACCCCGGCAGTCATGAACTGCTCTTGGGCAGGGGCATCACCCTCTGAAAATGAGGGTCCCTATTGAAGCCCGGGGTACTTGCATAGTACCCCGGCAGTCATGAACGCATCACCCTCTGAAAATGAGGGTCCCTATTGAAGCCCTCCCCCGGCCCCTCGCGTTTCCCCTAGTCAGTGTGCATCACCCTCTGAAAATGAGGGTCCCTATTGAAGCATCAAAGCGGTCCGGACTCTCGGGTTCGAGTCAGCAGCATCACCCTCTGAAAATGAGGGTCCCTATTGAAGCAGTGCTTCGAAGGCGCCGAATGGCGCAAATGCGCTGGCATCACCCTCTGAAAATGAGGGTCCCTATTGAAGCCGGTCCAGCCCGGTCCGGCCCGACTGAGCCTGTTCGGGCATCACCCTCTGAAAATGAGGGTCCCTATTGAAGCATGAAACCCGTTACGAGGCTCCCGACCTGGGCAAAGCATCACCCTCTGAAAATGAGGGTCCCTATTGAAGCGATAAGCCGCCGTAGCATCGTAGTAACAACTCCCCCCGGCATCACCCTCTGAAAATGAGGGTCCCTATTGAAGCCCAATCTCCTGGATCACAGGGACGCGCACAAGCCCGTCGCATCACCCTCTGAAAATGAGGGTCCCTATTGAAGCCATGTACCCTAAGCTCATTCCGCGGGATGGTGCAAAGCATCACCCTCTGAAAATGAGGGTCCCTATTGAAGCGATCGGCTCGGGGGTAAGATCGTCGCCCACATCCACGGCATCACCCTCTGAAAATGAGGGTCCCTATTGAAGCCTCGAATTCCTCGTCGAAAGCCCCGGAATCCTCAGCGGCATCACCCTCTGAAAATGAGGGTCCCTATTGAAGCGCGACGAGCGCACTGGGCATTATCGGGGGGAGCTGCGCATCACCCTCTGAAAATGAGGGTCCCTATTGAAGCCACGACCCCGGGTAAAGGCATCGGCGCGCCTACGCCATGCATCACCCTCTGAAAATGAGGGTCCCTATTGAAGCCCGGTCCCGCCGCAACCGGCGGACCCGACGTGGCTGGCATCACCCTCTGAAAATGAGGGTCCCTATTGAAGCCGCTACTCCTTCGTCGTTGCTGTACCGCCGAGCGTACGCATCACCCTCTGAAAATGAGGGTCCCTATTGAAGCCGAGGTCCGCGCGTCGAAGCCCTGCGCGCGGATCGCCGCGCATCACCCTCTGAAAATGAGGGTCCCTATTGAAGCCTGGGTGGATACGGCCGATATCCGGCTGGTCAGTGCGGGCATCACCCTCTGAAAATGAGGGTCCCTATTGAAGCTTGAGGTTTCTCCCGGGGTTATCGATTACCGAGTACCCCGCATCACCCTCTGAAAATGAGGGTCCCTATTGAAGCCTATCGAAATGCAAAGGCGCGGATAAGTCGGGCTTCGGGCATCACCCTCTGAAAATGAGGGTCCCTATTGAAGCGGCCGGGCCGGTCTGCTGGCTATCTACGAGCCGGTCGCATCACCCTCTGAAAATGAGGGTCCCTATTGAAGCGGCCAGACCCGCGGGCACAGCGACCCGCGTGGCTGGCGCATCACCCTCTGAAAATGAGGGTCCCTATTGAAGCACAAAACCCCCTAACCGCTAATGCGGCTAGAGGGCCGAGCATCACCCTCTGAAAATGAGGGTCCCTATTGAAGCCGCTCCGGGCTTAGCAAGTACACCGCGCACTCAGCCCCAGCATCACCCTCTGAAAATGAGGGTCCCTATTGAAGCACAAAACCCCCTAACCGCTAATGCGGCTAGAGGGCCGAGCATCACCCTCTGAAAATGAGGGTCCCTATTGAAGCCGCTCCGGGCTTAGCAAGTACACCGCGCACTCAGCCCCAGCATCACCCTCTGAAAATGAGGGCCCCTATTGAAGCCTCTACGCCCTGCCGCGCTTCCGGACTGACTTTACGGCATCACCCTCTGAAAATGAGGGTCCCTATTGAAGCTTTTGGAGAAATTTTTGGCCCGGGATCGGGATCGCGGCATCACCCTCTGAAAATGAGGGTCCCTATTGAAGCACCGAGAGCCGGACCAGCATGTGCTCCAGGCAGATGGCATCACCCTCTGAAAATGAGGGTCCCTATTGAAGCGATGGTGAGCCCGGCTATTCCGACGTGTGGCGGTTAGCATCACCCTCTGAAAATGAGGGTCCCTATTGAAGCGTTTCTTCCGCGGCCCGGACGCGCGCGATGCGCTCGCATCACCCTCTGAAAATGAGGGTCCCTATTGAAGCCTTTCCACCAGCGGGCCGTCGGGTACGGGACCCAACGGGCATCACCCTCTGAAAATGAGGGTCCCTATTGAAGCGCCGCTCGGCGGACCAGCGGGTGGCAGGCCTCAGGCGCATCACCCTCTGAAAATGAGGGTCCCTATTGAAGCAGATCTACCGGCCTTTCGCTGTGCTAGTGCCCTAGGTAGCATCACCCTCTGAAAATGAGGGTCCCTATTGAAGCGAATCGCGGTATCGCGATTCGGGCTTTTATAGTAGAGCATCACCCTCTGAAAATGAGGGTCCCTATTGAAGCACTAATGGCCATGATGGCCCCTTCTTTCTTATATAGACGCATCACCCTCTGAAAATGAGGGTCCCTATTGAAGCCCACGCAGCGCCTGAACAACTTGCCCGGCCACGTCCGCATCACCCTCTGAAAATGAGGGTCCCTATTGAAGCGCAGTCCTCCGAAACCCGGATATTTAACTCGGCCGCGGGCATCACCCTCTGAAAATGAGGGTCCCTATTGAAGCACTGCCGCCCGCGCCGAGGGACACAGGATCCCCGATGCATCACCCTCTGAAAATGAGGGTCCCTATTGAAGCGAGATTTGGAGTATCACGCAAAGTAAGTGTTATCGCGCATCACCCTCTGAAAATGAGGGTCCCTATTGAAGCATAGATATCGCTGTAATGCTGCGCACAAGACCTGATTGCATCACCCTCTGAAAATGGGGGTCCTCATTGAAGCAGGTAAGGGATTTAGCGATGCCACCCGCTTCGGTCATCGCCTAGTAGGCGCGGGTTCTCTTACGACGATGGAAATCTGTCAATTGTGGGCTGACGATAGCTTCGTGACAAGTAGCGTTGCCCACAATCACTCTCAGACGGATGCTGCATCCACGTCTTCAGCGCCCTACACCAATGTGGGCTTGGTCTTGTTCAGCACATGCATGGGGAACGTTATTTCCCGCAAGAGGCGCTTGAAGCCGCGAACAAACCGGCTCAACCCGGCAGCAGGCAGTATCCGGTATCGGGGGCGACTGGTTCAATCAAGCAACCGGGTTCACGCCCACGGTTTCGTTCTTCTCCTGCCCGCCGCCGTCCCACGCGGTCAGGGACGAACGGCACGATCGAACTGCTCCAGCACGACCTCTACGGCATCCATCAGGTCATAGTCGTGGTCGGTCATGGATTCGGCGAAGATCGCGTCCACGGCACCGATCAAGGCAATCGCGGTCGTTCGGGCGTCCAGGGGACGAATGTCGCCGGCCGCCTGGGCTGCCTGGATGAGCGCAGCCACCGGTGGCCAACGGCTGGCCAGCCGCGCATCCATTCCATCGCCACTAGATATCCCGGCACGGCTGGCGGAAGCCATCTCGATTATTACGCGCAACTGCTTGGGATGGGCGGACAGATACCCAGCCAGGGAGCGCACATAGGCATCCACCCCAGCCCGGGCCGTGGACGCCTGCTCGACGGCGACCGAGGTCGTCCCCACTACCTCCCCCAGCACACGTTGACAGGCCGCTTCGATAACGGCGTTCTTGGTGCCGAAGAAGTAGATGACTGCGGCATTGGTGATACCTGCAGCGGCGGCGATTCGCGACAAAGTGATGCCCCGCAAGCCGTGCCCGGCAATCAACCCGATCGTCAACTCGATCAGCTGTTCCCGACGTGCAGTCTCGGTGAAGGTAGGCGCCTTGGCGGGGTGTCCCGCTCGCGAGGCCCCCATCCCCGCTGCCGAGCCCCGGATGCTCTTGCGTGCAGTAGTCACATCAGACATCCTCGTGCACCAACCGCCACCAGGCCACCGCAATCGCCACGCCCGACCAGATCACAAACGACACCGCCCCGCCCAGTGTGCCGATCCGCTCAGCTCCCTCGGCATGCCCGGCCAGGCTATGCAACGCTGCGACCGGCAGCAATGGCATCACCGCCTGCTCAATCCGTCCACTGGCCAAGTGAGCAAGACCCGCAAGACCCAGCACCACCACGGCAGCTACCATGCCCAACCCACTACTACGAAAAAACAAACGCCCCACAACAAGCCAACACGATATAGAACACCGGCATCAACACCGAGCCGAGCATCCGCCGCCAACCACCATCGGCCAACAACCTCGGCAGGCGTCCACTCCACCCAGGCCCCAAATGCCAGGCACACCAGCAGGCAGCAGGCCGCGGTGATCAACCCAACGACCGTCGCAACCAGCGCCAGCACACCCCGCCGCCAGCATCCGACCTCGCGCAGGAGTCAACAGCAGGGTCGTCTGCATCATGCCTGCGGCATACTCCCCGCCCACGCTGGTGGCGGCTAGCACGATCAACACCAATGCCGCCAGATCCACCCCAATCAGCCCGATAGACAACGCCTCGCCTACGGCCAAGTCGGCAAGATCTCGCTGCTGGGTCACCGGCAAGGTCAAATAGCAGATCATCGCGGCGAAAACACCCAAGGCCAGCCGCTGCCGCACACCCAACGACAACGCAGCTATCGGACCAGACGCGACCGGCCCCAGACCGACCTCTTCGAGCACCTCATCGACCCGGCCGCGTGACACGCCGATCGCGGTGGCCGCCCACCGCAACTGGTCACGGGTCGTGCGCCGCGACTGCACCGCGTGCGGGTCGAGCACCGCCCCAACCAACCTCCCCGGCGCGGCCAGCCGCCTATACCCCACCCCATCGATCAACGCCCTTCCCGAGGTCGGCCGGGTCAACCCTCCGGATCTTCCCACCCTTCTACACCGATTTCGGTCTCAACATCACCCTGGGCAGGGATGTTTTCATCAACTCCTGCTGTCAATTCCAGGACCAGGGTGGCATCGTCATCGGCAACGGCACCCTGATCGGCCACCACGCCATGCTGACCACCCTCAACCACGACCTGGATCCGCTCAACCGAGGCGATATGCACCCAGCACCGGTAGTCATCGGCGACCATGCCTGGCTAGGCGCAAACGTTACGGTGCTGCCGGGGGTGACCATCGGGGACGGTGCGGTCGTGGGCGCCGGCAGCGTGGTCACCCACGACGTACCAGAGATGCACGTCGTGGCCGGCAACCCAGCCCGCACCGTGCGCATCCTCGAACCATCCCAATACGAGATCTCCCGCCAGCAGCGGTCATCGGCGCCCGACAACTAAACCAGACAGACGACCCGATTCGCCCACGATCTGGCGCTCATCTGGTCGTCCGGCTCCGTCGGTTTGACCGCCATGACAACATGGTGTCTGGTCCCATCCGGGACCACGCCTTTGCGGCCGGGCGGCCACCGTCCCGAGGACGAGCAGATTGCGGGTTCGATTCCCGCCGAGGGCACGTGGACGAACAGCAAACAGTACCGGTTGGGACTGCTTCCTCTCAGCGGACCCCACCGGGACGTCATCGCAGCAAATGGGCCGAGATGATCGCGGCCAACCCGGGGCACTCCCAGTGGTATATCCAACGGTTTAAGTCGATGGCCGCCAGCGGCGCAGATCTGCTCGGCGAAGCCAGACTGCTGGACGCGCTTGCCCCCAGAACCGCGAGAATCCTAGATGCCGGCTGCGGCCCGGGACGGCATGCCGGGGCCTTGCACCGCCTCGGCCACCAAGTCGTCGGCATCGACCTCGACCCGGCGCTCATCGCAGCCGCCGAGCAGGACGATCCCGGCCCCCGATATCTGGTCGGTGACCTGGCCGGCTTCGAGTTGCCGGCCGATGTGCCGCAGCAATATGACCTGATCCTGTGCGCCGGGAATGTGATGACCTTCCTGCATCCGATGACCCGAGTGGCGGTGCTGACCCGGTTCGGGCGCTGGCTCGCCCCCGAAGGACGGGCGGTGATCGGTTTCGGCATGGGTCGTGGCTATGAGCTGGCCGATTTCGAATCCGACGTAGCCGCCTCGGGGCTGACCTTCGGCCAATGCTTCAGCACCTGGAATCTGCGGCGGCTCACTCCCGAATCCACCTTTCTGGTGGCCCTGCTCGAGCACCCGGCCTGACCGGTCCCGGCGATAGCCTCGCAGGATACCGGGCGCGGTCAGAACCGGGATGCTACCAAACCGCGCCCGGGCGCCGATATTCCACATCTCGGCTGGGTGCCGAGCACATCTCAGGCCCAAGCCGGCGCCAGGCCGGCCACGCCCACAGGGTGCAGCCGGACGACGGCTCAGCGCTGACCGCGCCGGCTGGCGAACAGGATCAACATGCCGAGCAGCACCACCCCGTAGGCGATCTGCTGACCGGCGTCCGGCAGCCCGACCACCTGCAGGAAGCTGAGCAACACCACCAGCGTGCCCACCCCGGAAATCGTGCCACCATAGCCGCCTACGCCACCAAAGATGCTGGTGCCACCGATAACCACCGCCGCGATGGACTGCATCACATAGGGTTCGCCCATGCCGTAATAGCTGGAGCCGATATAGCCGGTCAGCATCAAACCGCCAAGCGAAGCAGTCAGCGCTGAAATCACATAGACCGCCACGACGACGACCCGCACCCGCACACCGGCCGCCTCGGCCGCCCGCCGCCGCAAACCGACCGCATACAACTGCATACCGAACACGGTGCGGCGCAACACCAGGATCGTGATCACCCCAAGCACCAACCAGGCCACCACTCCCCCGGTCAGCACCCCGGCGAAGCGGGTCTGCATGACGGCCACGATAGCCGGGCTGGCGTTACCCTTGTTGACCCCACCGGTGACCAGATAGCCGACCCCCAGCAGAATCGTCATGGTGGCCAGAGTCATCACCATGTCGGGGATCTTCAGCAATGCGATGCCCAATCCGTTGACCAGCCCGACCAGCAAACCGATCAGCAAGGTCAAGGCGATGGCTACCCCCATGTTGGCATTCGAACCCGCCATCACCAGCGCGGTCACCAGGTTGGTCAGGGTCATGGTGAAACCGACCGACAGGTCGATGCCGGCGATCAGAATGGCCAGGTTCTGCCCGATAGCCACCACGCCAAGAATGCCCATCAGCTGCAGCAGGCTGGAGATCTGGCTGCCGCTGCGATAGCCGGGAGCGAACACGAAGGTGACCACCACCACGATCGCAAAGATCAGGTGCGGGGCGATCTGCAACAGGGTAGGACGCTGCCGCAGCCAACCGGCCGCCGGTTCGTCGGCGGCCTGACCGGCCACCGGGGCTTCGATGGTGCTGCTCATGCCGGGCTCCTCAATCCCGAAGTGGTGTTGCGGCGCAGCAGACCGATCAGATATGGCACACCCAAGGCGGCCACCAGGATCAGGCCGACCGCGACATGCTGCCAATACTGGTTGATGCCCAGGCTGAACAGCAGGTTGCCGATCAATTGCAGGGTAACCGCGCCGGCGATCGTTCCGGCCAAGGTGCCGCGTCCGCCGGCCAGCAGGGTACCGCCCAGCACGGCCGCGGCAATGGCCCGCATGGTGAACGAGACCCCGATCTTCGGATCCCCCGACATGGATGTCATGGTGATCAGCACCCCACCCAGACTGGCGAACACGGCGCCCAGCACATAGGTGGACGCCCGCACCGCGCGCACCCTGATACCCGAGGTGAAGGCCGCCAGCTCGTCCTCACCTACCGCCATGATCGCGGGCCCCAGCGCCGAACGCCGGATCGGGTACCACAACAGCATCGGGATGCCAACGGTCAGCACCAGCGAAAAAGGCAGCGGGCCGATCAGCAACAGCGGGATGTCGGCAAACCATCTGGGCACCGAGCCGCCCGGTTGCGGCAACACATATAGCGCCGCACCCATCAGGATCGCCGAGGTCGCCAGCGTGATGACCAGCGGCGGCAAGCCCAGATAGGCGATCAACAGACCATTGACCAGCCCTACCAGCCCCGCCACCAGCAGCGCGATCAGCACGGCCAGCAAGACCGGTATACCCGCCCCGGTCAGTTTGACCAACAGCACATTGGCGATGGTCAACACCGCCCCGAGAGACAGGTCGATGCCCTTACCGAAGATGACGATGGCCATGCCACAAGCCACCATGGCCAGCGGCAGCACCTGGGAGATGATGATCGCGATCGCCGAGACCGACAATCGGGGCGTGTTTATCATCCAGGCCACCGCGACGATTGCCATGATCGCATATGCCGCGACGGCCGGTGGCTCACGCCGGACGAAACGACTGAGGCTCTTCATCTGTCCACCACCTCGGCAAGCTGTTCCTCGACACCCTGGAAGGCTGCGCCGGTGATGGCCTCCTCGGTGATCTGCTCCCCGATGAGGGTGCGCACAATGCTGCCTTCGGCCATCACATGGACGACATCGGCCAACCCGACCACCTCACTCAGGTCGGTGGATAGCATCAACACGCCGATGCCATCGTCGGCGAGCCGGCGCAGCAGGGCGTAGATCTCCTGCTTGGTGCCGACGTCGATGCCCCGGGTCGGGTCGGCGCACAACACCACCGCCGGGTCGGCGGCCAGCCACTTGCCGATCACCACCTTCTGCTGGTTTCCACCCGACAACTGCGCCGCGATCCGGCCGGCGTCCGGTGGCCTGATCGACATCTTGGTGACCGTCTCGTCCGCGACCTGCCGCTCGGCCGCCGGCCGCACCCAGCCGGCCACGGCCCGACGACCCACGGTGGGCAACGAGATGTTCTGCCCGATACTCATCGGCAACACCAGCCCCTGGGTTTTGCGGTCCTCGGGAATCAACACCACCCCGGCCCGGATGGCGGCTGCCACCGACCGGAAGGCCCGCCGTGGTTTGCCGCGCAGCATCAGCGTGCCGGCCGCCCTGCGTAGCCCGGCGATGCCTTCCAGCAATTGGGTCTGCCCCTGCCCGGCCAGGCCAGCCAGAGCGACGATCTGACCGGGAAGCACGCTAAGCGAGATGCCATGCACCGCGGTGCCCGGCACCGAGAACCCGCCAAGCCCGAGGACCTCGGCCACCGCGGGCTGCCTACTTGGCTTGTCGGGGTAGATAGCGGCGAGTTCCCGCCCCACCATCAACTTCACGATCTCCTGCTCATCGGTCTGACTGGTGGGCCGGCTGCCAGCCAGCTGGCCATCCTTAAGCACCACGATCTCGTCGCTGACCTCGAACATCTCACTCATCCGATGAGTGATCAGGACGATAGCGGTGCCCTCGGCGCGCAACTGCCTGACCAGGTTGAGCAGGGTTTCCACGTCGCCTTCCCGCAGGCCCGAGGTGGGCTCATCCAAGATCAGCACGCGCGGCGAGGTTGACATCGCCTTGCCGATCTCGACCAACTGCTTCTGCGCCAGGCTGAGATCGCGAATCATGGCATTCGGGTCTATCCGCAGTCCGACACGCGCCAGCATGTCGTTGGCCAGCGTGAGCTGCTCCCGCCGGTTCACCAGCCCGAGGCGGCCAACCGGTTCGCGGCCCAGGGTGAGGTTCTCGGCCACCGACTGATGGTCGAGAACCGACAGTTCCTGGGCCACCGCTGCGATACCCAGTTCCCGGGCCCGCGCAGGGGTGAGGACGCGAGGCTCGCCGTCAACGCTGATCACGCCCTCGTCCGGTTGATGGATACCGGTGAGCACCTTAATCAGGGTCGACTTGCCAGCCCCGTTCTCGCCGGCCAGGGCCAGAACCCGGCCGGGACGCAGCATCAGATCGACCCCGCGCAGCGCATGCACGCCGCCAAATGTCTTAGTGATCCCGGTCGCCACCAGGATGGGATCCTGCCCCGATACCGGGGAGTTGGGTGTGCCGGCCAAGGCCTGCGCCGGCAGACCGGAATCCTGCCCCGATACCGGGTAACTGGGCTCGGACATGGCAACTCAGCCAAACAGCTTGGATAGCACGTCGTCCGGCAGCTTGGTGGGCAGGAACATGGCATCGGACATGTCCGGACGCACCATCTCGTCCAGGTTGTCCTGGGTGATGATGTCCAACTCCACCTCGGGCATCTGGCCCGGATCCTCCCCACGCAATGCCTTGATGCCGTATTCGAGAGCGGTCACGACCAGCGTCGGGGATTGCGAAGGAGCGATCGACTCCCAGCCGGACGCATCCTTGAGCTCCTTCCACTTCTTCAGGAAGCCGTTGTAGCCCTCTCCCGGGATCGGCAGCATCGGCAGCCCACGCTGCTCCAGCACCTGTAGAGCGCCCAGCGTCATCGCACCACCCTGGGAATAGATGCCCTTGACATCGGGATGCGCCGAGAGCAGATTGCCCGTCGCGGCCTGCGCCTTGGCCTGATCCCAGTCACCGGCCGCGTTCGCGGTCACCTTGATCTTGGCAGCCTCCAGGGCCTTCTTGGCGGCATCGGCGCGTCCGATGCTGACCGGCGTCCCGGAAACCCCGTCGAGCATGAACACCTCATCGCCGCTGGCCAGCTTCTTGGCCAGCCATTCGCCACCGATCCTGCCGAACTCATCGGCCTTGGTGTTGACGATGATGTTGTATTCGCTTTCGACAGCATTGTCGAACGACACCACCTGGATTCCGGTCTGCTGGGCCCGCTCCACCACCCCGGCCAGGGCGGACGCGCTGGCGGCGTCGATCAGGATCAGGTTTACCCCCGAAGTGATCATGTCGTTGATCTGCGAGATCTGGGTGTCAACCGAGTTGTTGGCGTCGGTGACCTGATACTGCTTCACATCGTCGGCGAACTGGTTCTTGCAGGCGTATTCGAACTCGGCGACCATCTGAGAACGCCAAGAGTTGCCGGCCCAGCCGTTGGCCAGCCCCACCAGCAGCGGACCATCGACGCTGGGCACCAGGTACTTGGCGTTCGAAGCGCCCGCTCCAGCGCTGCCATTCGAGCTACCCGAACCGCTACCGGCGGTACTGCAGCCGGCTGCCACGCCGGCTACCCCCAGGGCCAGCCCGGCCTGCAGCAGCGTGCGGCGACTCATTGGATTGAACATTTTTTCCTCCTGTTGCCTGACCGGCTACTCCTACCGGTCGACGGATTGACACGACCCCGCCGCGGTCAGACGGGCGCCGCAGACGGCTTGAGCTACCGATCGCGAGCCGGCGTGCTGGCCGGCCCGGTGGTAGCCGTCTGGATAAGCAGCACCGAGCCATCGAGTTCGTGGGCCCGGCTGCCATCCTGGGCTAGCGCCGTGGTAACCGCCAGCACCGAACGATCCGGACCGACGAAGGTGCAACTGGTCGGGTTCGCCACCGGCAGATGCCAGACCAGATCGATCTTCCCGGCCGGGGTGTAACGGACGATCCGGGCACCATTCCATTTGACCGACCAGAAGCAGCCATCGTCGTCCACGCAGCCGCCATCGGGCACATAGCCTTCCGGATCGCGGGCGAATTCACGCCGATTGGCGATGGCGCCGGTGTCGGGATCGTAGTCGAATGCCCAGATCACCCGCGGAATCGAGTCGGTGTAATAGAAGGTTTTGCGGTCGGGCGACCAATCTAAACCGTTCGAGGTGATCACCCCGGTCAGCTGAACATCGACCGCGCCACCGGCCAAGCGGTACAGGGCCGAGCTGGATTCTTTTTCCGCATAGCTCATCGAACCGAACCAGCAGCGGCCCTGCGGGTCGACCTTGCCGTCGTTGAGCCGATGCGTCTGGGGATCGTGCGGGGCCTGCCACACCCGACGCCAGTCGGCGTCCTCGGTCTCCCGCCGCCACAGGCCATCCTGGAAACCGATCAGCCACCCCCCGTCGGCATGCGGTACCGCGAACCCCGGCAAGCCCGGTAGCTCGATGCTGCTGGCCCGGCTGCCGTCGAGTGCGGCCGAGTGCAGCCGGCGGCCGAGGATGTCAACAAAATGCAAGCGCTCGCCGTCCCAGACCGGGCCCTCCCCCAGCTCGGTCCGGATTCCGATCTGCAACAAATCCGGGGCGACTACGCTCTCGACCATGGTCTTCCTCGATCCCACTCGGTCTGGTTGATGTGCTGAATCCTGACTCGCAGCGGGCGTCCCGTCAAGTTCCAATCTTGAAGCAAGCCATCGGATAAGTCGCAGGCCTGCGCGGCGAGACGCATTCCCAAGGTAAGAGACCAAGTGGCTTCAATATCGGCCCAAGATAGTAGCCCACCGGCGGCCGAGCATGCTCTTGCCGGAACTCGGCGGCCACCAAAGCACCCAAGACGGCGCGCGAGCCTGCGCCGCCGCTGGACGCTCTGAGGCCTCGATTACAGCCGCCGGGCGATATCAGGGAGCGGGGATCCGGGTGATGTACTGCACGTCGTATAACACCACCGGAATCTGCCAATCGCCATTCCAGACCGCCGTGATTCCGGATATCCGGGCGGCCCTAACCAATTCGGCGGCGACACTCTCGCAGGCCTCCCGGTATTCACCCGGATCCACCCGCATCCGGCGCAGGATGCCCATGGGCCTGGGAGCAACGAATGCCTCCACATTGATCAACGCCTCACCGGGCGAAACCGCCAGCCGTTCGGCGTCCAATTCATTCATGTATACCACGCCGCGCAGCCCAGTAGCCCGATGCGCCACAAACGGATCGTCGTCATCGTCATCAAACTCCGACGCGATGGGCATCGCCCATTCGGTTGCGATCCGCCGCTCGCGTAAATAGCCGGTTACTTGTTCCAGTGGCCATTTCTGCGACCGCCACCCACGCTGTTGTTCAAAGCGGGCACGCCATAGCGCGTTCGCCAGATCGTCCAGTCGCGCGCTGCCACCGGACGGCATCGGAATCACTTCATCCCGGGCCAGTTCGCGCAGCATGGCCGCCAGGCTGGAAGGCACAAAACCGGGACGCAATACCAGCAGACGAGGCCACAGCCGATCCAGGGTCTGCTCATCGAAGTCCACGCTCGCCGAACGGCCGTCTGCATAGACGATTGGCGGCCGAGCGTTCGGATTCATAGGAAACAGCCAACAACCAATGGGTGGCGCTCGCAAGGAGTTGAGCGCAGTCGGGCTGGGTTTGCCGCTGGCGAGAGCCCGGTCACCGGACGCGCCCGCCGCGCACTCAGTCGGCTTTCACCCCCAGCCATCCACGCATTCGGCGAGTTCACCGACTACCACAGGCGAGCGGAACGGTAACATCGCTCACTCTCAACCATTCCCTTAACCCTGAGCCAACGCCTTCGGGCGATTCCGGCGACGCAACAAGCGATGAGGGGCTCCCGGCCGCTCCGCCGATCCACCGGTACGAGCACCTCATGAATTGGCATAACCCAGCCCCGGGCAGACATCGGAATGGCCGGGTCATACTACCGGTGGCCGGATGCCGCCGGTCGCGGTGCAACGGTCGCATACCGGAAGTCCACGCCGGATTCGGTGGCTACCGCCGCAAGCCGGCCGTGTGGCCCCGGCATATCTGCACCGCCGGACACGGCTCATCCGCGGTGCCGGTGGTTACTGAGCCTGGTCCCGGTGCTCGGCGGCCGGCGAATCGCCGGATCGTGCCGCCTCAAGCTCGGCGAATTTCGCGGCCATCGTGGGGTTCCTACGGGTGAGTTTCTTCACCGTGACATCCTGCGCCTTGTTGTTGGCAAGCCGAAGGTTGCGTTCCGAGCCGAGCAGGGCGTCCTTCACCTTCTGCAACCGGTCGATGGCCTTGTCTATCTCCTCGATGGCGGTGTGGAACCTCCGGGAGGCCAGGTCGTAGTTACGCGCGAAGCCGTCCTTGAAGGCGTCCAGCTGGTTCTCGAAATTCGTGATGTCGATGTTTTGCGCCTTCACGAGTTCGAGCTCGGTCTTGTATTTCAGCGAGTTCAGGGCGGCGTTGCGCAGCAGCGTGATCATGGGGATGAAGAACTGTGGCCGTACCACATACATTTTCGGATAGCGGTGCGAGACATCCACGATACCGGAATTGTAGAGCTCGTTTTCGGGTTCCAGCAAAGTCACCAACACCGCATATTCGCATTTCTTCTCGGCACGGTCCTTGTCCAGTTCCTTGAAGAAGTCCTCATTCTTGTGCCTGGTCGCCGTGGTATCGGATTCGTTCTTCATCTCGAACATGATCGAGACCACCTCGATGCCCGCTTCGTTCTCTTCCCGGAAGATGAAATCCCCCTTGCTCCCGGTGCGCGCGTCGTTGTCCTTCTCGAAATAGGCATTCTGGAAGGCGGTGGCCCGCAGCCGGTTGAACTCGATCTCGCAGTGCTGTTCCAGGGTCTCACCGACCATCTTGGTCGACAGCCGTGCCTTCATGTCCCGCAACCGCTCAATGGCCTCATCGCGATCCTTGAGCTGGGTCTCGTACTTGTCGCGCAGGGATTGCTCGGCCAGTCGTTTCTCCAACGCGGCCCGCTCCAGTCCGCCGCGTAACTCGTCTCGTTCCTGGATCACCGCGTTGACCGCCTCGGTGACGGCCAGCCGGTGTTTGGTCTCTCCGACGGCCAGTTCGGCTTGTAGGGCCTGCACCTCGGCTTCCCGGGCGGCGGTGGCCAGCTGCAATTCGCTGGCCAGCCTGGCCTCGGCCAGCTTGGCGGCCGTCTGCTGTTCCCGTCTGGCCTCGGCCAGCTCGTGCTCCAGCCGGACGCGCTCCCGCTCCACCGCGTCGACGGCCTCGGTGACCGCCACTTTCTGGGCGAGCCGGCTGGCATCCAGCCTCGCCTGCAAATCCTTGATCTCGGCGTCCCGGGCGGCGGAGGCCTGCTGCAATTCGGTGGCCGCGTTCGCGGCAGCGACCTCCAGAGCATGCCGCTTCTCCTGCTCGGCCAACGCCAACCGCTCCGCAAGCTGCTTGTGGAACTCCTTGTCGCGTACCTGTCTCGCGATATCGGCGTAGCCGGCTTCGTCGATGGTGAACGCCCTGCCGCAATGCGGGCAGCTGATCTCGTGCATGCTGGTTACCTCCTGGCAAAGCATCCCACATCGGCTGCCGGCCGGGCGGTAAGCGCTGCGGTCCCGCTAGCGCCGATTCAACCTGGGCTCACGGGCCGGGGCCTCTTCCCGGCGGCCCATGCGACGCCGATCGTCGCCAGCACGAACCCAGGCAGACGACTCAAAACCTGTCATGTTGCAACCGGGTCATGCAGCATCCGACGCTGGGACGGCCACCGGGCGCCACCTGACCTTATCGCCGCTTAGGGTAGCCTAGGTAAAAAGCACCCGAACGAGCAGCGCTGGCCGGCTTTCCGCTATGGAAGGACTTGGATGTGACATTCGTGAGCATTTCTGCGCAGGGCCAGTGAGCCTCCCAGCACCAACCGGTCTTGCCCCCAGGTGACCGTCGGGCCACCACGACCGGGTGTGGCCCGACGGGTCACACCCGGTCACTGGTTCCGGCCAGCGGTTCGTCGCCCGGCGAGGCACCGGCCGTTGGCTGGGCCCAGCCGGCCAGCGGGCCGACCAGCAAAGACGGCGACACACTATGCCGTTGGTAGGCTGGGCTGTGACTACAACCCCAGCGGATCTTATTCAGGAGCCCCCATGCCAAGGATTCTTCGCCTGCACGATTTCAGCGGGCCAACGGGTCTGAGACTGGACAAGTTGCCCAGCGCACAGCCCGGCCCCGGCGAGGCGCGCCTCAAGGTACTCGCCTGCTCGGTCACCATCGATCAATTGGCCTACCTGGAGGGCAAAGGCTATGGCGAAGCAGGCCGCCCGGCGCTACCGGCAAGGTTTGGCTATGGGGCGACCGGCGTGGTGGATGCGATCGGCGAGGACGTCGACCCGAGCTGGCTCGGCAAATCGGTGGCGCCCATCGGCCCCTTCGATCAGGCCAGGTACGGCTGCGCCGGGGAGGAGGCCATCGTGCCCGCAGACACCCTGGTCGAGTTGCCCGCCAATCTGAGCCCTGAGCAGGGCGCGGCCCTGTGGATTCCCTATCTGACCGCCTATGCCCTGGTGCTGCTCGGGCAGGTCCGGGCGGGCGATCATGTCGTACTGCCTGGGGGCTCGTCCACCGTCGGGCTGGCGGCGATCCAGATCTGCCGGGCCGTTGGCGCCCTGCCGATCGCGGTGACCCGTAGCGAACAGAAGGTGGCGGCGCTGCTGGCCGCCGGCGCCCAGGCCGTGGTGCACACCGGCACACAGGACTACGTCACGCAACTCGACCGGCTCACCGACGGGGCCGGAGCCCGCATCACCTTCGACCCCGTCGGGGGCAGTTTCCTCACCGCCGCCGCAGCGGCCAGCGCACCCGGCGGCATCATCATCGAATATGGCGTGCTCGGTGGGCTAGACGGGCGGTTCCCGGTCGAGCAGGTGATCGGGAAGGGCCTGACCATCCGCGGATGGACGGTCGGTGAGTTGGTGGCCGATCCCGTCGCCTGCCGGCAGGCCATCGACCATGTGCTGCAGCGGGTGGCCACCGGCAATTATCTGCCCACGGTCGCCGCCGTCTTCCCGCTCGCCGATGTGGTGGCCGCCTGCCATTACGTCCAGGCCGGCACCGGTCTGGGCCGCACGGTGCTTCTGCCGGAGAACTGAACGCTCCAGTCCGGCAGCCGGTTCGTTCCCGGAAGTTGTCTCCGGGCAGGTCGCCCCCTCCGGAACGAGCCGGGCAAGCCAGGGTTTTGGCCGGCCGGGTTCGCCCGCTGGCGGCGTGCTGCCGCAGACTTGGCCACTGCTGTATCCCGGCTACGCCGCGGGCACCCCGGCATCGTGGGCTCGGGCAGGCCGAATGCCACCGGAACCCCGCAGATGGGCCGCGATTACAACGCCCACGGCCCATCCCGGCCGATAGAACGAGTGAATTCCCTACTGAGCAGCTACAGCTATCGGGTAGTCGGCGGCGGTGAAGGTCTCGGGATCGGGTCCGGTTGACCGCCTGGGCGCATAACGGGTTCAGCTCGATCTGGTTCAGGACGGGCACCAGGCCGGTCTCATCCTGCAGATGCTGCAAATGGTGCGGCAGGAGGTTGCAGACGCCGATGGCCCGGATCCGGCCGTCCTGGCGGAGTCGGTCCATCGCTCGATAGGCCTGCACGGTGTTCGCTAAGTCGGTCGGCACCGGCCAGTGCGATAGGTACAGATCGAGGTATTCCAGGCCAAGCCGGGCCAGGCTAGCCTCGAAACCCCGCATCGCCTGGCCGTAGCCGTACTGGGCGGGCCACAGCTTGGTGGTGATGGACAGTTCCGCGCGGGGCACTCCGCTGCTACGGATACCGTCGCCGACCGCGCGTCCGTTCAGGTAGGCGGCGGTGTCGATTCGGTTTCGTCCCGGCGATCGCCATCCGAGATTGGGATCCGATCGCTCATCGTTTCCTCCTGGGGTAGGTCATCTGCCGTTGAAGACCGGGAATCTGCTGTGCTCGCCATAGTCCCGGACGTGCAACCCGCGGAGAACGGCCATATCTGGCGCAGCGATCTCGAAATCGACTTCGGCGTTGGTCCGCATGTGGTCGGGGTCGGCGGTCTTAGGCAATGCCACAGTGCCCAACTGGATGACATAGCGGATGCACAACTGGGCCACCGAGGTCGCATACTTGCCGGCGAGGGCCTGCAATTCGGCATTCTGCAGGATCACGCCGTGCCCGATCGGCGAATAGGCCTCGACCAGAATGCTGTGCCCGGCACAATATTCGATCAGTTCGTCCGGGGTGTTCCCGGCATGCACGAGCAGCTGATTGGCCTGCGGCGGAGTCGTGCAGGATGCCAGGATGTTCTCCAGGTCGGCCTGGAGGAAGTTTGACACCCCGATGGCGCGCAGTTTACCGGCCTGATGGGCTTCCTCAAGCGCCCGCCAGGCCTGCCGGTTGCCCTCGGCATAGTCGCCGCCCCGGAAGTCATCCCAGGGCTGGGGACTGTGGATCAGCATCAGATCGATGTAATCCAATCCCAGGGCAGCCAGTGAGCCGTCGATTGCGGCTACCGCGTCATCGTGGTTCTTCAGTTCCGCAGCCAGTTTGGTTGTCACGAACAAGTCGGTCCGGTCCACCCCACTGGTTCGTACCCCCTCGCCGACGCCGCGCTCGTTACCGTAGGCCTGGGCGGTATCGATATGCCGATAGCCCAGCGAAATCGCCTGCCGGACGGCTTCGGCGGCCTGTTCGTCGTGGATGAGCCAGGTGCCCAACCCCAACTTCGGAATGGTTACGCCGTTCGACATGGTGTAGGTCTGGTCAAGAATCATTGCGATGTGCTCCCTTTTGCCGGATCGTATGGGTGCGACTGTCGGAGTGGCGATGGGTCACGCCCGAGCGGCTTGCCGGCCGGCATCGGTGAGGTGCGCTAACCCCCACATGCCCGACGAACCGCTTGAGCGGGCCTTTCGATCGTCGCAGGCCCGGGCACATTCCAGTGTGGCACGTCCGGCAGCCTTCCCTGCGTGATATCCCATCTTGACCCCGCACGACGACGCCCGGTCTACGGGCCGGCACCAGGTGCAATCGTGCTGCGGGTGCCGGCGGCGCAGCCTCGCATCCCCGGCCAGAGACAGGCCTACCAGCGCGGTCTATAGCTGGCGGCGATATGTCCCGTCCAGAAACGCAATCTGCCGGCCGGACGATAACCAGATCGCCGCCCAGCCCTTGCGCCGATATAATTCAACTTGCATCGATCTAATTTAATAGGTTGGTGTTTTAGGGTTGCCCGGCACGGACGCGCCCCCCATTCGACCCCTTACGCCGGTACAATTAGCTGGGCCGGTGTCTCAGGGCATGGGCAGTATTGCCTGGGGCAGGCAGCAAATCCGCAGCAGACGCTTCCAAGAAGGGGCAGGCAGTCACCCCGGCGGCTAACCCGGTTACGGAAGCCAAGACACCGAAGTCGAGGAGGGAATATGGGAACTCAGCGAGTGAGCCGCAGGCGGCGGCAGAATCTTCGGCGGCCTATCGCCTTGCTTCTGCTCGGTGGACTGGTGTCCTGCTCGCCCATCATTGGCGATGGCAACCAGGGCGGGGCACCGGCTTCCCACACCGGCAGCGCGCCGGCCAGCAACGGCCCGCGTAACACCCCAACCCCCGGCAATAGCTCCGGGCAGCCCACCAGCGCCACTAGCGATGCCAAGGGCCGGGCGCCGGCCAGCTTCACACCGGATACCCAGCCGGCTGGCGGCCAGGAGGCACCGGCGGGCAACGGTGACCCGGCCGGATCGGACGATTCGCCGCGCGCTGCCCAGCCGGTCGGTAGCCAGGAGGTACCAGCCGACAACGGCAACCCGGCCGGATCGGGTGACGGCCCCGAGCCCCGCGCCCCCGAAAACCCCGCTCTCCCCACTACCGAAAATCCGGCAACCACACCCGGTGACCCCGCCGGCCCGGCGATACGACCCCGCCAGACCGGTCCGGCCCCCGGAACCAACCACGCCGGGAGCATCAGCGTCGAGGGAATCAACCGCGTCGGGCACACGTTTAGTGCCAAACTCACCGATCCCGACGGCGTCCCGGACGGCGCGGTCACCTACCAATGGCATGAGTTCTACGGTGCGCTGGTCGGAACCGGCGAGACGATCTACTTGACCAAGGATCTGGTCGGCATGCAGGTACAGGTGACAGCCGAATACACCGACAACGCGGGCAACTGGGAGAGCATCACCAGCCGGTTCAGTGGGGCGATCGTAGACGATGCGGCCGGCGGCACGGGTCAGGGAATCACCAGTCCAGCCGAGGATGCGCCCCGGATCTCGCTCAGCGGTCCCACCAGCGTGCCCGAGGGCGAAACCGCCACCTACACCGTTACTCTGGACAGACCCATGAATACCGATGTCAGCGCCGATATCCGGATCGACTATGAGACCAGCGACCCCGGCGATGCCGGCATCCGTTGGGACAGCCAGCGGGTTGTCGTTGAGGCCGGTCAAACCAGTGCCACATTCTATGTGGACACGACCGCGGATGGCATCGTTGAGGGCGACGAAACATACCGGGTGTCTATCAGCAATGCGGTTGTGGGCACGGTCAATGCGGCCGGCGTGAACCCGATCGAACCGGGAGCGGCCGCCCAATCGGTTTTCATGCTGTCGTACAAGCACCCGCTGGCGCAGGTTAACACCACCAACCTCTGCGACTACTGGAAGGCCATCCACGCCGCCGGCAGCGACAAGATCCCCTACGTACTGATCATGGCGGACGCCTCGCCGAATGCGACCGTCGATCCGGGCTATGTGTTCGCGCTGAAAAAGAACGTCGAACTCGGCTTCAAGAACATCGTCTATGTCAGAACTAATCAGCAGACCCGCGACATCGCAGAAGTGAAAGCGAACGCCGAGCAGTTCATCAGGCTCTACGGGGAAGACCGGATCCAGGGCTTCTATTTCGATGAGATCTCCTCCCGGAACAACGCGGCGACCGCATATCTCGCGGAGTTGTACAACTATGTGAAGGAGAAATATCCAGACAAGCTCGTGGTCGCCAACCCGGGGACCCACATCACGGATGCGATCGCACCGTATGCGGACATTTTCATGACCAATGAGGGATCCGCCGACGAATACCTGAACCACTACCGGGCCCCGTTCTCTGCCTTCGAGAGCGATCCCGCGAACTCCCATCGCATCATGCACACCATCTATGAGGCGAAACCGGGCGACTACCAGCGCATAATCGATCTGTCGCGCAGCCGGAACGCTGGCTGGGTATTCATCACCACCGACACCACCGCGGGCGACGGGCGCCCCTACAACGATCTCGCGACGGGCTTCCCCGGCCTGGTCGATGCCATCAACGATCACGGCACCCCGGCCGACCCGTTCAGGAGCGGCACCTTACCGGTGCTGACCGGGGCAAACATCGGCGTGAGAAGCGTGCGCACCACCATCACATCCGGCCGCTAACCCCGGCTCACTCCGGTACCCCGGGCGGGCCGCGGCGGGGCGAACCGTCCGGGGTGCCGGCGCTGCGGCGATGGCGAACCCCGAAGGCCATTTCGGTTGATCGCGGCCCGGTGCCGGGCCCGTCTGCCACCGGATACCCGACCCTTGGGCTGGCAAGATTGATCGAGTGCTGATCACCGTGACGATGACCGGACCCAACGCCGGTGCTCTGGGCTTCCTGCTGCACAAGCACCCGGATCGCGTCCAGCAGTTCACCTCCAGCGTGGGCCAAGCCACCGTGTGGTATCCCAAATCGTCGGACGAACGCAGCACCGCCGCACTGCTGCTGGAGGTTGACCCGATCGGTATGGTGCGCGGCAGGCCCGGACTGGGCCTGGCCGACTATGTCACCGACCGGCCCTACGCGGCGTCCTCGCTGCTCTCGGTGGCGATCGGGCGGGTCTTCGGGACGGCCTTGGCCGGACGGTGCGATCGGTATCCCGAACTGGCCGCTGCCGGTCACCCATTTGAGATCGGATTGCCGGCGGTGCCGGTGCGCGCGGCCCGAGGCGATCGGCTGCGGGGTGCCCGCCTGGCCAGTTGCCTATTCGAGCCCCTAGGGTGGCAGGTTGAATGCGCTGAGGCCGAACCCGGGCCGGACGACGCCTGGGGTCCAGCCCCCTACCTCGATCTGAAACTGACCGGCACCTTGCGGCTGGCCGATGCGCTTTCGCATGTCTACGTCCTGCTCCCGGTGCTGGACGACGCCAAACACTACTGGGTTGGGCCAGACGAGGTAGACAAGCTGATCCGTCGCGGCAGTGGCTGGCTGGCCGGCCACCCGAACCGTGACTTGATCACCCGGCGCTACCTCGGCCGGCACTCCTACGTACGCGACGCCCTCGCCCGGCTGGCCGCGCTCGACGACCGGCCGGCCGAATCCGAACGCGCCGAAACCGAACCACCCGAGACCGCGGCGGACCCCGGACCGTCAGGCGACCGGGACGCCAGGCCAGCGGCCAAGCCGCGGCTGCGCGACCAGCGGCGGGCCACGGTGCTCGGGGTACTGCACGAGATCGGAGCCCACCGGGTCATCGATCTCGGCTGCGGCGAGGGTTTCTACCTCACGGCATTGCTCGCCGACCCGCAGTTCACCGAGGTGGTCGGAGTGGATGTGGCCCCCCGCGAACTGGATCGGGCCGGTAAGAATCTGGGGTTGGCCCGGATGCCCGAACGGCAGCGGGGCAAGCTGACGCTGCGGCAATCGTCGGTCCTCTACCGCGACGAGACCCTGGCCGGCTACGACGCGCTGCTGCTAGTCGAGGTGATAGAGCACATCGAACCGGACAGGCTCGAATCGGTGGCGGCCAACATATTCGCCGGTGCCCGGCCCCAGCATGTGGTGTTGACCACCCCGAACCGGGAATACAACGTGCGCTACGGCGACCTCGGCGCGGGATTGCGCCACCGCGATCACCGATTCGAATGGACGCGGGCCGAGTTCGTGAACTGGGCAGGCGCGGTGGCCGCCGAATACGGCTACCGGGTCGAACACCGGCCTGTCGGCGAGGTGGATACCGAATTCGGCGCGCCCACCCAGCTGGCGCTGTTCAGCTTGAAGGAGACCCGGTGAACGAATTGCACATTCCAGAGGTCTGCCTGGTGGCGCTGATCGGCGTCAGCGGATCGGGCAAGTCCACATTCGCCAGCCGTGCGTTCGGGCCGTTCGAAACGATCGGTGCGGATTTTTGTCGCGGGCTGGTCAGTGGCGCCGAGAATGACCAGTCGGCCTCGGCGGATGCCTTCGATGTGCTGTACTACATCGCCGCCAAGCGATTGGCGCGGGGGCTATTGACCGTGGTGGACGCCACCAATCTCGCACCGGAAGACCGCAAGCAGCTGATCGCCCTGGCCCGTGAACACGATGTGCTGCCCGTAGCTATCGTGCTGGACGTGCCGACCGAGGTCGCCCTGGCCCGCAATCGCTCGCGACCGGATCGCGAACTCAGCGATCGTACGATCAACCGCCAGGCCAGCCAGTTGCGTCGTGCGCTACGCCAGCTGGAACGAGAAGGGTTCCGCCGGGTGCATGTGCTGGATGGAGTTGACCAGGTAGCCGCGGCGCTAATCGTCCGGGACCGGCTGCTGACCGACTACCGCGACCGCACCGGGCCGTTCGACATCATCGGCGATGTGCACGGCTGCCTGGCTGAGCTTGTCGAGTTGCTGGGGTCGCTCGGCTACCGGGTTGAGCGGGACGCGACCGGGCGGCCTTTCGACGCTGCCCATCCCGAGGGCCGCACGGCCGTATTCGTCGGCGACCTCGTCGATCGTGGGCCGGATTCGGTGGGTGTGTTGCGGCTGGCTATGGGCATGGCCACCGCCGGTCATGCCCTGGCGGTGCCCGGTAACCATGAGGCCAAGCTGGTCAGGGCCCTCGACGGCCGCCGGGTGCAGGTCACTCATGGGTTGGAGACCACCCTGGCCGAGTTGGGTGCCGAACCGCCGGAGTTCACCGCCCGGGTGCACGACTGGTGCCGGTCGCTGGTCTCGCATCTGATGTTGGACGGCGGCCGGCTGGTGGTGGCCCATGCCGGGTTGAAGCAGGCCTATCACGGCCGGGCGTCCGGCCGGGTGCGGGCGTTCGCGCTGTACGGCGACACCACCGGGGAGACCGACGAGTACGGCCTGCCGGTGCGCTACCCGTGGGCCGAGGAATACCGCGGCCGGGCGCTGGTCGTCTATGGGCATACCCCGACCACCCGGCTGGACTGGGTGAACAACACGTTGTGCCTGGATACCGGCTGTGTCTTTGGCGGGAGGCTTTCCGCGCTGCGCTACCCCGAACGTGAAACCGTGCAGGTGACCGCCCGCGAGGTCTACTACGAACCGGCCCGCCCGCTTGGACCGACCGATGCCACCCGCGGCGGCGAGTTGCGGCTGGGGGATGTGCTGGGCCATCGCTCGATCGAGTCCCGGTATCTGGGCCGGGTCAGGGTGGGTGCGGAGCACGCCGCCGGTGCGCTTGAGGTGATGAGCCGCTATGCCCTGCACCCGAGCCTGCTGCCCTATCTGCCCCCGACGATGTCTCCGGTGGCCACCTCCGGGTCGGCCGGTTTTCTGGAGCATCCAGCCGAGGCATTCAGCCAGTACGCCCATTGGGGTATCGGGCAGGTGATCTGCGAAGAGAAGCACATGGGTTCGCGCGCGGTGATCTACCTGCGGCCCGGGGATGGCGCGGTCTACACCCGCACTGGGCGGGCGTTCTTCACCCCCAAGCTCAGCGCCCGGTTGCTGGGACGCGTCCGCGCCGCGGTGGACACGGCCGGGCTATGGGCGGAGCTGGGCACCGACTGGTTGCTGCTGGACGCCGAGTTGCTGCCCTGGTCGGTGAAGGCGGCCGAATTGCTGCGCGAGCAGTACGCCCCGGTCGGGGTGGCTGGCCGGCTGGCGACATCGGCGGCGATCGCCGCGCTACAGGCCGGGGCAGAGCGTGGCCTTGAGGTGGCCGAGCTGCTGGCCCGGACCAGACTGCGGCAGGCGAACGTCGCGGCCTACGAACGGGCTTGGCAGCGTTACGCCTGGCCGATCAATGGGCTCGCGGGGGTTCGGGTGGCGCCCTTCCAGGTGCTCGCTGGGGCCGCCGGCGGCTACGCAGAACGCGATCACCTGTGGCATCTGGGGGTCGCCGACCGGCTGGTGGCCGCCGACCCTGGGCTGTTCCGCGGCACCCGTCGGCTGGTGGTCGATACCGCCGATGCGGGCAGTTGCGCGTCCGGGATCGACTGGTGGGTCAGGCTCACCGCGGCAGGCGGTGAAGGCATGGTTGTCAAGCCGTTGGCTAACCTGAGCCGGACACCCAGCGGCACTCTCGTGCAGCCCGGGCTGAAGGTACGCGGGCCGGAATACCTGCGGATCATCTACGGCCCGGACTACCTGCTGCCGGAGAATCTGGGCCGGCTGCGGGATCGCAATCTGGGTCGCAAGCGCTCGCTGGCCCTGCGCGAATATGCCCTGGGGCTGGAGTCGGTGGCCCGGCTGGTCGATGGGGAACCGCTGTGGCGGATCCATGAGGCGGTATTCGCGGTGTTGGCGCTGGAATCGGAGCCGGTGGATCCCCGGCTTTGACCCGGTAGCGGCCCCATCGATGCACCGTCACGACTCCCAGGCAGCCCAACCCAATAGCCGAGACCTCCGGTTGCCGACCGGACGGATCGACGCCGCCTACCGCACCAAGTACGCCGGTAGCAGCTACCCGGCGTCGATGCTCGCCGCCGGTCCCCAGGCGGCCACCGTGGAGATCACCCCGCACACCGGCCGGGCTGGGCCGGTGGAGTACGGACTAGGCCGGCCCGGTCGGTGTTTGGTGGCCTATCCGGTGACTACGGCGTGGAAGTTGCGGATGGGCAGGTTCGGGTAGGTACCGACCGACTGGAGCTGAAGCTGACCCTTCTGATCCAGGGCCGCCCAGTCGACGATCCACTGCTGAGTGACCGTAATCGTGTAATCCCCCGGATGCTCATACTTATGCCCACAATCCGGCGACATCAAAAGCGGATCGGTATAACGAGTCTTAGAAGTCATGGTCGCACACCAGATCACCGTGCCATCCCCCCAATCCACCGTCGCCCCACCCGGAACAGCCTGCATCTGGATATCGACACCCTCCATGCTCGTGGCAGCAGACTGCGGCTGCACGCCCTCGGTCCACAACCAGATCGGCAACCCGACCGCCAGCAGCTTCCACTTGTTCCACGACGGATCCGGGCCGAGCCGCACCACCGGGGCGGGCACCCCCAGCTCTAGCGAGGCCTGGGACACGATCTCGGGCAGGCCAGCCACCGGCTCGGCCGGCTCTGCCGGTTCGACCGGTTCGGCCGGCGGGGCGGGGGCCGGGGTGTCCTCCGGACCACAATAGACACTAAAGAACGCGGGAATACATATCCGTTCCCGAGGCACACTCGGCTGCGGAGCGGCAGGCGCACCCCCCACCGGCTGGCCAGGCTGAGCCTGCGGAACAGCAGGCTGGGCCGGTTGAGCCGGCTGAACCGGCTGAGCAGGTTGAGCAGGCTGCCTCACCGTACACTCCACAGATCCTTTCCAGAATCCTGACTGAGCGCCGCAGTCGTCGGCGTGGGCCGGGGACACAACACCCAGACACGGTACCGCCAGCACCAGCCCACAACACACCATCCGTATTGTCAGTCGCATAATGTCTCTCCCCTCGCCTCGATGTGGAACATTTTCACCAGGCCGTCATCGGCCGCCCGGAAAAACGCGTAATAGCTGAACTTGGCACCCTCATGCACCACATTCCCATTGGCATCCAGCACCAGCACGCCGGTGCCATCCTGGCAGACCGCAATGGTGGCCACCGAATCCCCATATTTTTCGCCCCACGCCGGCTGCGTGGTGATCACACCGGGCGCGGTCCCATGCCAACCCCCAGCCTTGCCTTTCTCGAACGAGATCTGGGTCGTTTCCAGTACCAGACCCTCCAGATAGGTGGTCATTTCGGGTGGGAACTGCGAATAGTCCCCGGCCAGCTCGTACTTGCGGCGAGCCTCGATGAACCCCCAGAACACCTGCTCCGCCTTGGCATACATCAACGCTTTAAAGGAACCTGGCTCAGGGGTGTATTCGGAAACAGGTGTCGGCGATGGCGACGGCTCCGTAAGTGACTGTCTGGGTCCGCAGCCGGCCAACAGTACGGCTAGTAGTAGAAGCGGGATGGCTGCTAATCGGGGTATCGGTATTGGTCGGTGTGTCGGCATTGAAACCTCCAAAGGGGGGTGTGGTCCGCAAGGGGGTAGCGGCCCAGTACCACTTATTGTTCCACACCGAACCCCCCTGTCAACCCCGCAACGGTCAAAACTGTGGAAAACCCCACACCGCCCAGCAGCACCGGCCAGCCGCCAGTCCCGGCACCCGGGCGGCCATGGGGTACCGGGCATGGCCGAGCGAGCGCGTGGGTCTCCCCCGGCGCGCCCCGGCAACCGGCCAGCCTGTGGGGTCACCGGTTGTGCTCCCCGAGCCCTGCCGCGGATCCGGCGAATCGCGCTCACAACCGGTGTCGCGATCATAAGAGAGTTTCAATGTGGGCCTCACGTCGGCTTTATGCGGGTTGGGCAGGGTATTCGTATATTCCGCTGGGGTGGCGGAATGTGGCGATTTAGGAGAGTCATGGACGAGACGACCATTCGGATACTGCTCTACAGCCACGACTCGCAGGGACTAGGGCACATGCGCCGGAATCTGGCGATCGCGCACCATCTGGCCCGGCTGATTCCGTCGTTGACCGGGTGCGGGGTTTCCGGGCTTCTGGTGTCGGGGGTACCACCGGACACCAGATTCCCCCGTCCCGAGGGATTCGACTGGCTGACCATTCCGGGAGTGATGAAGGGCGAGACGGGCTACCAGCCCCGGCACCTCGCCGAGCCGACCCACAGTCTCATCAGCCTGCGTTCCAGCCTGCTGAAGGCTGCATTGCTGTCGTTCGCGCCCGACCTGGTAGTGATCGACCGGCACATCTATGGAGTATGGCAGGAATTGCGCAAACCGTTGTGCCAGCTACGCGCCCAGCATCCCGACACCCAGGTGGTGCTCGGATTACGTGAGGTGCTGGACACACCGACGGTCGCCACCGCGGAATGGCGTGGCCTTGGCAGCCCGCAGCAATTGCGGGCGCTCGTGGACGAGGTATGGATATATGGCGACTCCAGAGTGCACGATCCGGTTGCCACCGGTGAGGCGCCACCGGCGCTCAGCGACCGGGTCCGGTTTACCGGCTATCTCGCCAACGGACGCGCGGTCACCGATCACACCGCCGGGTCGATCCCAATCCAGGAACCTTTCGTGCTGACCACCGCCGGAGGCGGCTCGGACGGTCACGAGCTGCTCCGGGCCGCTGCTGCCGCCGCCGTTCCGGCCGGGCACCGGCATGTGATCGTCACCGGACCGCAGCTTCCCGAAAACGACTTCGCCGCGGTCAAGGCCTGTGCCGGCCCCAGAACCGAGGTGCACCGCTCCTGGCCCGGGCTGAGCAGGCACATCGCGGCCGCATCGGCTGTAATCGCCATGGGCGGCTACAACACGGCATGCGAGATCCTGGCCTGTGACACTCCGGCACTGCTCGTCCCCCGGGAGCATCCCAGGTGGGAGCAGCTAATCCGGGCGCGTTCGCTCGCCGCGGTCGGCGCGGTCGATGTGCTGCGCGCCGGGCACGCGAACCACATCGCGCTGGGCAATTGGCTCGCGGCCGCCGTAACCAGACGTACCGACCGGTCGGGCATCGCCCGCGACGGATTGACCACCGTAGCCCGGTACGCCGCCGACCTGCTCGACAGGTTCTGGGTTCGTCAGCAGTTGAAGGGAGTTGGACCATGACCCGCGTCGGTTACGTCCTCAAAGTCTATCCGCGGTTTTCCGAAACATTCGTGGTCACCGAGATACTCGCCCGCGAAGCCCACGGCGATAAGCTGCGCATCTACGCCTTGCGCCCGACGACGGACGCGCGTTTCCATCCCGAGATCGCCCGGGTGAAAGCGGAGGTGAGCTGGATTCCGCGGCCGCTAAAGGGGATCGAGCAGTGGGATCAGATCGCGCAGGCGTTCCGGCATCCCGTGCTGCGGGCGAACTTCAGCCGGTCGTTGCCGGAACTGGCCGATCTGCCCGGCGACGAAGTCGCCCAAGGGGTTGTGCTGGCGCAGGCTGCGCTCGACGACGGCATCGGCCACCTGCACGCCCATTTCGCCGCGCTAGCCGGGCGGATGGCTTGGCTGGCGGCCCGGCTGGCCGGGATCCCCTACACCGTCACCACGCACGCCAAGGACATCTACCACGAATCCGTGGATCCGATATGGCTGCGCCGGGTCTGCGGCGATGCGGCCCGGGTCATCGCCATCAGCCAATACAACAAGAGCTATCTGAATGCCGCCCTAGCCGGAACCAATGCCAACATATCGCTGCGGTACAACGCCCTCGAATTGGCGCGGTTCTGCTTCCGCGATCCCATCGCGGTCACCGATCCGTTACGGGTCGTGGCCGTCGGGCGGCTGGTTCCCAAGAAGGGGTTTGGCTACCTGATCGATGCGATCTCGCTGTTGACGGCCGCCGGGCGGCCGGTTGAGGCGTGCATCGCCGGGGACGGCGAACTGCGGATGGCCCTACAGCACCAGATCAACCGATTGGGCCTGGCCGAGCAGGTGCGGCTACTCGGCCCCCGCACCCAGGACGAGGTGCGCGAACTGATCGAGCAGGCGCATGTCTTCGTGGCACCGTGCGTGGCCGGCGAGGACGGCAACATCGATGGTCTGCCGACCGTGGTGTTGGAGGCGATGGCCATCGGAACGCCCGTGATCGCTACCGCGCTCAGTGGGCTGCCCGAGGTGATCCGGGACGGCGACACCGGCATTCTGCTGAAGCCCGGGGATGCGGCGGCGCTGGCCGGCGCCCTGGAGCGTATCGCGTCCGGCCAGGCCGATATCGCCCGGCTGGCCCGGAATGCCCGGGCGTTGATCGAGCGGGATTTCGACAGCCGGCAGCAGGCTGCCTGTCTATCCCGCTGGGAAACGGCCAGACGGTGAGGAGCGGTTCGATGCGTATCGCATATGTTTGCGCGGATCCGGGAATCCCCGTATTCGGTACCAAAGGCGCCTCGGTGCATGTGCAGGAGGTAATCCGTGAGTTCGACGCCCGCGGCCATGAGGTCCATCTCTACACGGTCCGCAGCGGGCATGACCTGCCCGCCGACCTTGCCGGCCTGCCCGTCACCGAGGTGCCGGTTGACGCGAGCGAACCGGCCGGCCGGGAACACGCCCAGCAGGAGGCCTGCCGGCAATTGACCGCGGCTGTGCTAAGAGATGGCGCCGATCTGATCTACGAGCGCTATTCGCTGTTCAGCACCGTGCTCGCCGAGGCCTGGGCCAGGGCCCGGATGCCAGGCATTCTTGAGGTCAACGCACCCCTGATCGACGAGCAGCGCACGCATCGGGTGCTGGTAGACGAGGACACCGCATCCCGGGTGCTGCTCGCCCAGGTACGGGCCGCCACGGCGACGATCTGCGTCTCCGAGCCGGTGCGGGACTGGGTCACGGCCCGCACGCGGGCAGCCCGAGTCCACACGATCCCCAATGGCGTCAATGTGCGGCGCATCCAGCCCCGGCCGGCGGATCCAGGTGCCCCGGTGGTGGTGTTCGTGGGTACCCTCAAGCCCTGGCATGGTGTCGGCGATCTGCTCCTGGCAGCCGCCCAGGCCGGCCGGGATTGGCGGCTGAGGATCGTCGGCGACGGCCCGCTACGCGCGGAACTCGAAAACCAGGCGGCGGAACTGAGGCTACCGGTCGACTTCCGCGGGGCGGTGGCACCCGAGACGATACCGGAGCAGCTGGCCGGTGCCGCGATCGGAGTAGCCCCCTACCCGGAACTGGCGGATCACTACTTTTCGCCGCTAAAGGTTTACGAGTATCTGGCCGCCGGCCTGCCGGTCGTCGCCTCGGAGGTCGGTCAGATTCCCGAAATCCTCGATGGGGCCGGCCGGCTCGTGCCCGCCTCGAACCCCAGTGCCCTAGCCGCGGCCATCGACGAGTTGGCTGGAGAACCACAAACCCGGGCTGCGTTGGGCCGGCGCGGCCGGCAGCTGGCGGAGGAACGCTATAGCTGGGCCCGGGTGGTGGACGCGATCTTGGATCATGCCGGTTTGGCGGTGGCTCATGACTGAACGAGCCAAGCCAGGGGCGCTGGCACGTACCCTGCGTCTGATCCGCCCCGACGTGGCCCCGGAGAAAGGCCTGGTGCTGGGGGGCACGGTGGCCCTGCTCTTCGAGGTCGTCTTCCGGGTGCTCGAACCCTGGCCCATGAAGATCGTGGTGGACGCGGTGTCGGCCGCGCTCGGCGCCGAGGTGTCCCAGCAACCCGCAACCCTGGGTCTGCTCGTTCTCTGCGGTACCGCCCTGGTAGTGGTGGTCGGGCTGCGGGCGCTGTCCAACTATTTCGCGACCATCGCCTTCGCGCTGGTGGGTTCACGGGCGGCCACGTCCCTGCGGGCCCGGGCGTTCCGGCATGTGCAGGGGCTATCTCAGCAATTCCACGCCCGCAACCGCAGCGCCGACACGGTGCAGCGCATCGTCAGCGACGTGAGCCGCATGCAGGAAGTGGCGGTGACCGCTGGGCTTCCCCTGCTCGCCAATATGGCAACCCTGGCGGTGATGCTGGTGGTGATGCTGGTCCTCGATCCGCTGCTGTCGCTGGTAGTGGTCGTGGCGGTCGGATCGTTCGGTCTCACGTCCTCGGGCATCTCGAAGAAGATCGCGGTGGCCTCGCGCAAGACCCGCAAGGGCGAGGGACAACTCGCCAATACCGCCCAGGAGACGCTGTCGGCGATCCGGATCGTGCAGGCCTATGGGCTGGAGACTCTGATCGAGGACCGGTTCGTCAGCGCAAACCGGAAGTCGTTGCGGGCGGGGGTCACATCTCGGCGGCTCGCGGCCCGGTTGGAGCGCAGCACCGACCTCATCGTCGGTATCGCCACGGCGGTGGTGACGGTCGGCGGTGGCCTGCGGGTGCTCGACGGCGCCATGACCCCGGGCGATCTGGTGCTGTTCACCACTTACCTGCGCACCACCATGAAACCGCTGCGCGACATGGCGAAATACACCGGCCGGATCGCCCGGGCCAGCGCCTCGGGGGAACGCGTCGCCGATCTGATGGCGGTGGTCTCCGATGTGGTCACCCCGGCCCATCCGCTGCATCCGAGACGACTGCACGGCTGGGTGCACTTCGACAATGTGCGTGCCGGCTACGACGGCGTGGAGGTGCTGCACGGCATCAACCTGGCCATGCAGCCCGGCGACAGCCTGGCCATCATCGGGCCCTCCGGGTCGGGCAAGTCCACGCTGGTGTCGCTGCTGGTCCGGGCCCTGGACCCGACCGCCGGGGATGTCACCCTCGATGGCTACCCGCTGCGCGAACTCGATCTGACACAGCTGCGGGCCAATGTTTCCCTGCTGCATCAGGAGGCGGTGCTGTTCACCGGGACGATTCGGGAGAACATCCGCCTGGGGCGTCAGGGTGCCACGGACGAAGAGATCGAGGAGGCGGCGCGCGCGGCCCACGCCCATGACTTCATCATGGCGCTGCCCGACGGCTATGACACCGTCGTCGGCGAACGCGGCGGGACTCTTTCGGGCGGTCAGCGGCAGCGGGTGGCCATCGCCCGGGCGCTGTTGCGCGATGCCCCGGTGGTCATCCTCGACGAGGCGACCACCGGGCTGGATCCCGAATCGGCCGGGTTGGTCATCGCCGCGATCAGCCGGCTGGTTGAGGGCAAAACCACCCTGGCGATCACTCACGATGCCGAGGTCGCGCTGCGAGCCACCCGCATCGTGTGGTTGGAGGACGGGCAGGTTCTGCTGGACGGCCACCCCCAGCAGCTCATGCAAACCAGCCGGGTCTTCCGCGACTGGGTGACGGCGGCCGGCCGGACAGCCGACGAGATCAGGATCAGGGAGCCGAGATGGTGATGCGATCGACCGCGCAGGTTGTCGAAACGATGCTTGACGCGAACAGACTCAGCGAGTTGTGCGGGCGGGCGGTGCAGGCCACCCGGATCCGGGTCAAGCCGGACACCTCCGTGGCGGTGGCCCTCGCCGCCCGGGACGATACCGCGGATCCCGTGGGCTGGGCCCGGGTGCTGTGGCCAATCGGTCGCAGCAAGGCGCTCAAGGCCGCAAGTGCCGCGCAACGCCGGGGGGTGCCGGTGGTCTGCCGCGAGATCGGCGACGGTTTGTTGGCCCAGCACGGCGGCCTGCTTGCCGACCCGAAGCTTGGCGGGCATCTGGCCCGGGCACGCCTGGCGGGGCTGCTAGACCTCGGGGCCGAACAGAGGGTGCTGCGCTACAACCCGCTGCGGCGCCTCGTGGTCGGCCACCGGGAACACGTGATCCGGGTCAGCGCCGATACGGATCCGCTGGGGCTGCGGTTCCACCGGTTCGTGGCGCAGAGCGTCCCGGTCCCCGAGCGGCTCGACGCCGCCGCCGACCGGCATATCGGCGTGCTGGGCTTCGTCGGCAGCACCGATCTGTCGCGCCGGGCCGATCCGGCCGCGACCAGGGCGGCCGGCCGGGCTCTCGCGGCGCTGCACATGTCGATCGGGCGGCTACCGGCCGAACTCGGTACGAAGCTGGCCGGGCGGGTTTCCGATCCGATCCGGCAGGCCGCCGCGCACGCCGGCATATTCGATGTGCTCGCCCCCGAGTTGGCCCGGCGGGTACGCGAACTGGCGGCCCGCGCCGAGGTGACCGGCCTGGGTGAGCCCGTACTGTCGCATGGCGACGCCTCCCCCGACCAGGTGCTGTTCGATCCGGGCACGGGGCTCGTCTGGCTCACCGACTTCGACCGGGCCTGCCTCGCACCACCAGCGGTGGATCTGGGGTCCTATCTGTCGATGGTCGATGAAGACACCGGCCAGGCCCTGCTGGCCGGATACCGCGCCGCCGCCGGTGCGCTGCCCGATGCCGGGCAGCTACGGCGGGCCAGGACGCGGGCCATGCTGCTCCGCTTGGCCGATCCGTTGCGTGCCGCGGCGCCGGATTGGCGCACCCAGATCTCGTCCGGGCTGGACAAACTGGCGGAGGCGATCGGATGACAGCGCTGGACACCTTGCAGGCTCTGCCCGGGATACGACGGGCCTGGCCGGGGACGCACGGCACCATCGTCTTCGAGCAGCAGGATAGCCGTGGCCGGCTGCGGGCCGGCCGTATCGACCCCGCGGGAACCGCCCGGCTCACCGGCTATGCCACCGACCCCATGCTGCCGGATCTCGCCCCGCCCGAGACCGGGGAATTGGTGGTGCACCGGCTCAACCGGCGCGCCGTCATCCTGGGTAAAGACCAGGTCATCAAGTCGCTACGGCCGGGCAAGGCCGAGCGGGTGGCGAATGCCTCGATGCAGGTCGGCGGCCTGTGCCGGACGGCGGGTCTCGATGCCGCCCGGGTACTGGCCACCACACCGGCACAGATCAGGTTTTCGCGATTACCGGGACGCACCCTACAGCGGCTGGGCGCGGCCGGGCTCGACGGCTGGGCACGATTTGCCGAGTCCTGGCCGGCCCTGGCTCGCCAGCAGGCCGGATTGCCCGCGCACTCCGCGTCCGATGAGGTGGCGGTGCTGATGCACTGGCTGGCGGCCACCGAACGGTTCGGTGCGCTCGCCGAGCTCCCCCGGTTGCAGCGTGCGGTGACGCGGACCTGCCGCGATCTAGGCGCCGCCGCCGATCCAGCTGCCGTCTTGCATCGCGACCTGCACGACGGGCAGTTGCTGTGGGACGGGAAACGGTTGAGTGTTCTCGATCTGGATACCGCTGCCCGCGGTGAGGCGGCCCTCGACCTGGGCAATCTTTGGGCGCACATCGAGCTTCGGGGTGTTCAGGGGCTGTTCCCGCAAGCCACGCGCGACCGAGTATTCGCCCACCTCGACCGGCTGGCCCCGCAACTGGATATCGGCCCGGCCCGGTTCGAGTGCTACCGCCAGGCCGCACGGCTGCGCCTGGCCTTCGTCTACGCATTCCGGCCGGACGCCAGGGTCTGGCTCGACCGATGGATCGCGGTCTGCCTGCGATCGGCGAACTCTGCTTGAGCATCACGGAAAGGAAAACCGATGCGAATCTCTGTTTTTGGATGTGGCTACCTAGGCGCGGTTCATGCGGCGTGCATGGCCAGTCTCGGGCACGACGTGCTCGGCATCGATGTCGACCGGGAAAAGGTGGCGAAACTGTCACGTGGCGTGGTTCCCTTCTTCGAACCCGAGTTCGACAAGATTCTCCGTTCCGCGATGGATAGCGGGCGTCTACGGTTCACCGCCGCCCCATCGGCCACGGATCTGGCCGATGTCGAGGTGCACTTCGTCACCGTCGGCACTCCGCAGTCGGCCACCGGCTACGCCGCGGACCTCAGCTTCGTCGAGGCCGCCGTCGATACGGTGCTCGCCACGGTCGCGCCTGGTACCAGAGCCGTGGTGGTCGGCAAGTCGACCGTCCCGGTGGGTACCGCGGAAGACCTCGCCCGGCGGCTCGAACCGCGTGGCGTCACGCTGGTGTGGAATCCAGAGTTCCTGCGTGAAGGGTTCGCGGTCACCGATACCCTGCGCCCAAACCGGATCGTCTACGGACTGTCCGCCAACGAGGAGCACGCCCGGCGAGGCCAGGCGGCGCTCGATACGGTCTATGCGCAACTCATCGCCGCAGGCATTCCGCGGATCGTTACCAACTATCCGACTGCCGAGTTGGTCAAGGTGGCAGCCAACGCCTTCCTGGCGACCAAGATCAGTTTCATCAATGGGATGGCCGAGTTGTGCGAAGCCACCGGCGGCGATGTGGTCGATCTCGCCGAGGCGCTGGGGCACGATGACCGGATCGGGCATCGGTTCCTGCGGGCCGGAGTGGGGTTTGGCGGTGGTTGTCTGCCGAAGGATATTCGCGCCTTCGTCGCCCGCGCCGAAGAGTTGGGGGCGGCAGACGCCGTTTCCTTCCTCCGGCAAGTGGACGCCATCAACCAGCGACGCCGCGACCGGGTGATCGAACTGGCCGAACGCAGCCTTGAGGGCTCGATCGCCGGTGCCCGGATCACCGTGCTGGGAGCCGCGTTCAAACCGAACAGCGACGATGTACGCGATTCTCCCGCACTGGATGTGGCCCGGCGGTTGCACGACCGGGGGGCCTTGGTGCGGGTATGCGACCCGAAAGCGCTGGATGCCGTGCACCGGCTGCATCCCGGATTGGCCACAGAACGCGACCCGCTCCGCGCGCTGGAGGGTGCGGAGCTGACATTGCTGCTGACCGAATGGGCTGAGTTCGCCGAGTTGTATCCCGTCGCGGCAGCGGATCGGGTATCGCGACCGGTGATCATCGACGGCCGCAATGCGTTGGATCCCGGACGCTGGCGGGCGGCCGGCTGGACCTATATCGGCCTGGGCAGATGGTTCCCGGCCGGTAGCGCCTTGCAGTCTCCGCGACAGGCGTATCGGGAACCGGTCGTGACCGTGCAGCGCCGCAAGCCACGCCGCCGGGAACGGAACTCGGTCCCTTCCCGAGCGGATCGGGCGTTCACTCGGCCGGTCACGGCATTGGGCGATCGAGTGGGATGATCCCGTGTCTTCCCGTGACCCGGCCGGTCTTCCCCGATCCGGCGGCTAGGGCCAGCCGATGCCCTGGCCCCGGATAGCCCACCGGCGGATCCCACAGCGGACTCTTGGCCGGCGGTACCACTGGCCAAGAGTCCGCTGGTTGCCGCCGGTGCCCGTGTGGGGCCGGCCCGGTCGGTGTTTGGTGGCCTATCCGGTGACTACGGCGTGGAAGTTGCGGATGGGCAGGTTCGGGTAGGTACCGACCGACTGGAGCTGAAGCTGACCCTTCTGATCCAGGGCCGCCCAGTCGACGATCCACTGCTGAGTGACCGTAATCGTGTAATCCCCCGGATGCTCATACTTATGCCCACAATCCGGCGACATCAGGAGCGGATCGGTATAACGAGTCTTAGAAGTCATGGTCGCACACCAGATAACAGTGCCATCCCCCCAGTCCACCGTGGCCCCACCCGGGGCGGCCTGCATCTGGATGTCGATGCCCTCCATGCTGGTGGCAGCGGTCTGGGGTTGGATGCCTTCGGTCCACAGCCAGATCGGTAGCCCGACCGCCAGCAGTTTCCACTGGTTCCAGGATGGGTCCGGGCCGAGCCGCACCACCGGGGTGGGCACCCCCAGCTGTAGCGAGGCCTGGGACACGACCCCGGCGATGTCGATGCCCGGCTCGGCTGGTTCGGCCGGGATCTCTTCTTCTTGGGTTGGTTGGGGTGTGGTGCGGTCGATGCGCCGGCCGTTGTGTTTGCAGCCGGTACCCGGTGGTGCGGTGGCCAGGATGTCCCAGCATGTCTTTTCCGGGGTTGGTTCCACTACCGGTGCCCCTGGTTGGGCCGGTGCCCCTGGTTGGACGGGCTCAGCAGCCGGTATTCCCGGTGCCCCCTGGCCAGCAGGCATCCCCTGCTGAGCCGGCTGAGCCGGTTTAGTCACAACACAATTCACAGACCCTTCCGAGAATCCTGGTGTAGCGCCGCAGTCATCGGCGTGGGCCGGGGGTGCGAGACCCAGACCACACACCGCCAGCAGCAGCCCACAACACACCAACCGGTGTATCAATCGCATAAGGTGTCTTCCTTCCCATCGACATGGAACATTTTCACTAGGCCGTCATCGGCCACCCGGAAATACGCGTAATAGCTGTACTTAACACCCTCATACACCACATTGTTATTGGCGTCCAGCGTTGCGATCCCGGTACCGTCCTGGCAGACCGCCATGGTGGCCACCGAATCCCCATACCTCTTGGTCCACGCCGGTTTCGTGGTGTTCGGCACCGGGCCGCTCACATGCAGCCCTCCGGCCTTGTTCTTCTCGAACCGGGCTTGGGTAGTTTCCAGTATCAGGCCTTCCAGGTAGGTGGTCATTTCGGGTGGGAACTGCGAATAGTCCCCGGTTAGCTCGTACTTGTTGCGGGTCTCGATATACCCCCAGAATGCCTGCTCCGCCTTGGCATACATCAATGCCTCGGACGAGGTTGGGTCTGGGGTGTGTTCGGAAGCAGGTGTCGGCGATGGCGACGGCTCCGGGGGCGGTTTGCCTGGGCCGCAGCCAGCAAACAGCACGGCCAGTAGTAGAAGTGGGATGGCTGCTAATCGGGGTATCGGTAGTGGTCGGGGTGTCGGCATTGAAACCTCCAAAGGGGGTGTGGCCCGCAAGGGGGTAGCGGCCCGGTGCCACTTATTGTTTCATACCGAACCCCCCTGTCAACCCCGCAACGACCGAATCTGTGGAAAACCCCACGGCCTGCGGCCGGGGAGTGTGCCCGGTTCAGTCACCACGAGCATCGACCGGCCGCCTCGGCAGGGCACCCCGAGCCGGGTTGCGCCTAGAGACCGGCGGTCCGGTGGCCAAGGCCCGGGCGGTGTCAATGCGTGGCGACGGCATCCCGCAGCGGGCCGGCCAAGGATCCGGCACCGCTCGACGCCCACCGCTGGGGGATCTGGTGGGATCCGGCTGCGCGCCACACCTAAGAAGGTAGGTTTGATGCCGTGACTCAGTTGCTGATCCTGGGCGCCGGCACCGCGGGAACCATGGCGGCCAATCGGCTACGCGCCGGTCTCCCCTCGTCCTGGATCATCACCGTTGTCGATACCGATAACCGTCACCACTACCAGCCGGGCTACCTGCTCGTGCCGTTCGGCCGCTATCCTCCCCAGCGCCTGTCCCGTCCTCGCCGGGCGCAACTCGCCAATGGCATCGACTTCGTGCAGGGAAGGATCACACGTGTGCATCCCGAAACCCGGCGGGTCGATCTGAACGACGGCCGCAGCCTGGCATACGACTGGCTGGTCATCGCCAGCGGAACCCAGCCGCATCCCGACCTGGTGCCCGGACTGGCCGACCCGGCGATCTGGCATGCGACGATCCCGGACCCCACCGGGGCTACCGCATTCGACTTCTACACCCTCCCGGGCGCGACCGCGCTGCGCGCTGCGCTTGCCGCATTCGATGGCGGGCGAATCCTGGTGCACATCGCGGAAATGCCGATCAAATGCCCCATCGCGCCGCTGGAGTTCGCGTTCCTCGCCGACGACTACTTCCGTGGCAGGCGCATCCGGCACAAGACCGACATCAGCTATGTGACCCCACTGGATGGGGCGTTTACCAAGCCGGTCGCCTCGGCGGCGCTCGGCAGCCTGTTGGACGACCGCAGCATCCGCCTGGTTACCGATTTCGCGGTATCCCAGGTGGATCCGCGGGGCAAGCAGCTGGTGTCCCACGACGGGCGGGCGCTTCCGTTCGACCTGCTGGTCACCGTGGCACCCAACATGGGCGCCCAGTTCGTGATCGATTCGGGGCTGGGCGACGACCTGGGTTTCGTCCCCGTAGACAAGCACACGCTGCGCGCCGACGCCGATGAGCGGATGTTCGCGGTGGGCGATGCGGCAAACGCGCCGGTCTCGAAGGCGGGTGCGGTGGCGCATTTCGAGGTCGAACACCTGGTGGCGAACCTCCAGGCCGCGATCCATGGCCAGCCGCTGAGCAGCCGGTTCGACGGCCACGCCAACTGCTTCCTGGAAACCGGCCGCGGCAGAGCGCTGCTGCTGGATTTCAACTACGACACCGAGCCGCTGCCCGGGGTGTTTCCCTATCCGATGATCGGCCCGATGAAGTTGCTCGGTGAGTCGCGGCTGAACCATTGGGGCAAACTCGCGTTCGAGCGGCTCTACTGGCGCAGGCTGTTGCCCGGCAAGCGCCTGCCGCTGCCGACCGATATGTCGATGACGGGCAAGCGTCCGGCCGCCCTCGGCAAGTGATCGACCGTCCGGGAGACAGCATGCCCATCAACACCATCGACGGCCGCAGCTTTGCGGTGGACAACGAGGGTTTCTTCGTCGACCACGACGAGTGGGACGAAGAGTTGGCGGCGATCCTGGCCCCGCTGCTCGGCATCGCCGAGCTGACCGAGGCACACCTGGCACCGTTGCGGTTCATGCGTGGGGACTTCGCGAAGACCGGGACCACCCCGACGCTGCGGCGGATGCAATCGGCCGGCGGGTTCAGCATCGGGGAACTGTTCGTGCTCTTCCCGGGCCAGCCCGCCAAAAAGATGGCCTATCTGGCCGGCCTGCCTAAACCGGTTGGCTGTCTCTAGGAGGAGAGCCGTGCGCACCAAACCCGAAGGATTCATCCTGCCCGACTTCGGCGATTCACCCGCGGCACCGGATCCGGCCGATACCGCCGGGCCGGCCGGCCCGCGCAAGCTGGCGCTCATCTGCTCCAAGGGCAACCTGGACATGGCCTACCCGGGGTTGATCCTGGGCCACGCCGCCGCCGGCGAAGGGGTGGAGACCCACATCTTCTTCACCTTCTGGGGATTGGACATCATCAATCGCAAAACCAACGCGAACCTCAAATTCACGATGCTGGGTAATACGGCCGTGCACATGCCGGAACTCGGTAATCTGCGGCCCGGGCTGGCGCACCTGTCGCTGCCCCAGCCGATGGGCAGTCTGCCGGGCATGACCGGGTTCTCGACGCATTTCATGAAGAAGCAGCTAGCCGGCCTGGGTATCCCCGAGATACCCAGGTTCCTGGACCTGCTGGCGGCCGCGGGCGTCCACATGTATGCCTGCCGGCTTACCCTCGACATGATGAAAATCATCGAGGCCGACCTGCATCCCGCGGTCGAAGGCGTCGTCGGCGTGGCAGACTTCATCGAGATCAGCCGGGGTGCGCAGACGATCTTCATCTAGCTTCACCCCAGGCCGGTAGGGGAACATGCGGGTTTCTGGGCCTGCCACCGGCGATCGCCGCGTCGTGGTGGCTTTCCGGGGATCTCGCTCCTTGGCGGGAACCGGGGCCGTGCCGGGGTTGCGGAGGGGCCCGATGGGGTCGGAAGCGATTCAACCAGACGGCTCCGAGGCCGCGGACCCGGCCCGATGTTAACCCGTGGCCTGTTACGTTACCTTAATGAGTTGGGTATTTGCGGCAACGGGAGTTCACCCACCAGCGGCAACACCTGAGCACCTGGACGGACTGTGTGACCGCTGGGTTGAGCTATCCCGCCGGGCAGAGGAGTCAGTGACCACCACCCGCGAGGTCGTATCCAAGATCTCGGCGGCCAACGCAGGAGCGGGGGTGAATGCGTTCACCGCCAAGATGGGCAGTACCGGCACACCGCGCAGGCTTGCGGGCTTCCAGCCCCAGGCGCTGAACGTCGGGAAGGCCCATGCCGCCGCGAGCAACGTGCTGCGTGAGACCACCAACCAGATGCAAACCAAGGCAGCCGAGATCGACGCCAACGTCCGCCGCGCACTCAACAAGCCGGACCCGAAGACCCCGATGCTGCTGTTCACCCTGCTCAAAACGGGGCAGCAAGAGCTCAGAAGCATTGATGCCGCCGCCGCGCAGGCCATCACCGACGCCTACCAGAACCTCGAACCACAAACCACGACCGCGGCGGATGCCCCCGACGCCGCATCCGCCGGCAACGACCGCGGGGATATCGACCCAAGGGTTGCGGAAGAGTGGAAGAACATGAGCGAGCAGGAGCGCAAGTATGCCGCCCAGGCCATCGTCAACGAGCAATTCCGCAAGTACGGTCTCGAACCGCACAAAATTGTCTGGAATTCCGGACTTTCCGGAAACGGCCAATGGACTGGATCCGAAATAGAAATCAATCCCAACAAGCTATATGACCCAAAGCATCCGGAGGATACCTCGGTTCTGCACACCCTGGCCCACGAGGTGCGGCATGCCGCACAGCACCAGGCGGTTGCGGACAAGAATTCCTTCCTCGCCTCCTTAACCGGCAAGAATGATCCCAAGTACCTGAAGGACACCTACGATGCCACGCCGGAAGAAGTGGATAGCTGGAAAGACAATTTTGACCACCGTAAGGAGCCGCCCAGCAATACCGGGCCGGATGCGTCGCCGGAAGAAAAGAGAAAATTCCAGGAGTATCTCAATCAACCGGTTGAGGTAGATGCCAGAGAGTCCGGTAGGAATTTTGTGGAGTCTTTGAAACCGGGCGATCTCAAGAAATATGAAAACCGGGGAAAGGTCGATTGGATCTCTCGGATCGTTCCCAAGATGCCATGACAGACGCCCCGCGATCGGCCGATCCATGCTGAAGCCGGTGGGCGGATCCCCCAGCGTCCACCTCGCAAGTGACCACACGATGACAGCGTCAGACACCGTTTCAGTTTCAGATGAGGAGCATGACCATGAGATTCGAACCGGCGAGCTGGGATGAAGGCGCACAGCGGGTGAGCAGCGAACTGACTGCCTTCGAATCGGCAGCTCGGCAGGCCATCGAGGCCACGGCCTTTGGCGATGGCCGCAGCGCCACCGATGCCGCGATTGCCGCCGCTCTGCAGCGGGTGCAGGCCACGGCCGCGGGCGCCGTGGAGGAGATTTCACGGGCGGGGCAGGCCGATTCCCAGCTGATGCAGGAGACCGCGGCAGCCTATCGAGATGTCGAAGACCAGGCCACAAAGCTGATAGCCCAACTACGGATGTGATTCTATGACCATCAGTGAGCAATTCCGTCGATACGCTCTCCACCCAGAACCCGCCACATTGCATCCGCTACAGGCAGCCATCGTGTCGGCTGCAAACTTCGATCCGCTGGTATTGATCGAGATGACAGTCGATCCGCTACTCCAGGTGGGTGACCATCAGGGCGTCATCGATGCGCTGCACAAACAGATGCCCGGTGTGTTCCTGAGCCCAACGGCACATGCCTTCCTATCCGAATCGCACACTGCGCTTGGCGACACGGCTGCGGCCAGGCGTGAGGAACAGGTAGCCCGGCTGGCGCTACGCAGCATCACCACCAGCGGAACCGGCAGTCACGGCCAACCGTACCGGGTGCTGCGCGTCAGCGACGAATACGATACGCTGCGTCTTCTGCAGAAGAAGTCCACAAGCCAGCGAGAGGTCGAAGAGGGTAACCGCAGTTTCGATGTGCACACCACCGACGATGGGACAGAGGTTTGGTTTGAATTGCTGTGGCGGCATCCGGAGGCGATTGCATAATGGAGAACCCATCGGCTATCGAATGCCGGGCCTTCCGGTCGGGCGGGGCGATTGAGGTCAGCGCCACGGTCGATAGAATCACCGCCATCAGAATCGACCCCGCCATGCTGAATGCCGACCGGCTCGTTGGCGTGCAGCGAATGGTGCTACAGGCGGCGAATGAGGCCCTGGCCGCCGCACAGCAGGAATTCCGCGACGTCGTGCAACGCGCCATGACGGCGGGTGGCGCCATGGACGAAGAGGCCATCAGGGCGGCGCTGGGGGATCCAGCCGAGCGCTGACGACACCGACCGGGCCGGCAGATGATCATCCCTGGCTCCTTAAGTTAGAATAGGGCAGGTTGCTAACCGGAGGAGGTGTCATTCGATGTACGCAGCGAACGACATCGCCTCAGTGATTTTGGAACGCACCGGTTCGTGGCTTGATGCGATGAGCCTGCAGAAGCTCTTGTATTACGTACAGGCCTGGCATCTAGCGATCACCGATCGGCCGCTGTTTGAGGAGCAGATCAAGGCGTGGAAGGACGGCCCGGTCGTCCCGCAGGTCTGGCACGCTCGTAAAGATCGGTCTTCCAGGCGGGCCAGCGCGCAAGATGTGAACGGGATGGCTCTCGATGATCTGTCGTCTGACCTGATCGACTTGGTGCTTGCGGCCTATGGGTCGATGTCTGGTCAAGAGTTGAGCGCGTTGACGCACGTGGAGCGGCCGTGGTTGCAGGCGCGTGGTGATCTTCCTGCAGACGCTGAGTGCCGGGATCCGATCAGCCACGAGGCCATGGCGGATTTCTATCGGGCCGAGCGTCGGCTGGGTGGTTGGACTGCGGCAGATCTTGCTGCGGGTGGGGTCTATTTGCGTGCGCATGACGTCAGCGGCCCCGTCGATGTGGACGAATTGCTCGCCCAGCTTGATGACCCGGACGAAGACCCGGCTGACGACCCTTGGGGTGGTGCCAACTTGGCACCAGCTCGTAGCATCGCCCGTGCCTAAGCTGATCAATGAATCCGAAGATCGCGGCGCGACGTCATGTCGTCGTTTTCGATTGCAATGTTTACCTTGACGTTGCCCAGTTGACCGGTGAGCCCTTCACCTGGGCCCAGGCTTCGAAGATCGCCGCCCAGCATGCCAGTTCGCCTATCCCATTCAAAGCCGAACCAGCTGTCGATTCACTTCGTGCGATCGCCGTGTGCACTTCGGGACGACTGGCTGGTGAAGAACTGCTTGAGGTCTGGACCAGCGAACATATTCGTGCAACGGTGGTCTACAAGGCGATGCAATCGGCAAAGCCCGACCCAACAACCGGCTATCGCGGACTCGGGTGGAGCCAACGCAACGCGGAGTCACTGGCCGATGAGTTGCTGGCCGGGATAGTGAACCAATCCGGTGGCGGCGATACCGGGCCCCAGTTCCCCGACGGCAACCCACCGCTTGACCACGAGGATGGCTTGGTGTTCGGCACTTGCAGCTGCTTGGCCAGGGAAGACCCGCTGTGTTCGGTTTACTGTGTGACGCGCGATCGCAGTTTCATCGAAGCTCACAGGCAGGGACGACTGCCGGGACACACCCGAGTGCTACCTCCTGACGTGTTCTTACGACTGGTTCGCGCTACCCGTGCGCGTTACGCAATGCCGCGGCCACGGGTCTAAGGCCCCACGCGTCGTTGTGCAGCGCTCACCATGGTGGTCACATCGGTTCACGCTTTGCGAAACCCGGCACCGGCCCAGCCGTCGTCTCCCGGAGCTTGCCGCTCTGGTTAACGACGATGGCTATGAGCTGATCCATCCATGCCATGAAGGCCCGTATCCAGTACCTCGATGAACTGTAACTATCAGATCCCTTCGGCAAATGCCCCTATGCGGCGTTCTGCGAGTCTGCGCTCCTTAGCGCGTGGTTTGCCGGATGGAGTGAGGTTCCCTTCACGCTCCGTGACGCCGAGGTCGTTGCCGAGTGGTTGTCGACTTCGCCGGCGGTGTTGCTGGGTTTTGCGGGTGAGCCGCGGCCGGTGCGCCCACAGGGGTTCGAACCCTGGACCCGAGGATTAAAAGTCCCCTGCTCTGCCAACTGAGCTATAGGCGCGTCCCAACGAAGCTTAGCCGACCATCCCGGCGCGGGAGGAACCAGGTGCTCGTCCCGATAGGCTATCGGTGTGCACACGGGCCTGGTGGTGACGCTGATCCTGGTGATCGGCGGAGGTTTGCTGGTGGCCGCCGCGCTGGCCGACCGCCGCAACCGGCGCGTCGACCGACCCCGGCGACCCGGGCTGGCGGCAGCACCGGGCAACGAGCCCGACTACTACACCACCGACCAGTTGCTTGCCGGCGCACCCCAGCCGCAAAGCCTCGACAAGGCCAACCGGCAGCGGCTGGATGATCGGCTCGCGGCCGCGGCCCGCCTCGACCTGGTGCTGGCGGCCCCCACGCTGGCCACCCACGACAGGGGACGGGCGATCCTCGATCGACCATTGATCCTGGTGTGCGCCGATCAGGTGAACCAACTACGCGAGGTGCTGCCCAGCATGGGAATGGCCGCCCAAGACCGGCGGGCGTTGCTGATCGCGGCACCGGCCATTGCTGCCGATACCCTGCAAACCATCGCCGCCAACAAGCTGGCCGGCACCCTTGAGGTGGCGGTCGCCCTGGGCCAGCCTGCCGAACTCGCGAAGCTGGCGGCCGCCGCCGGCACCGAAACCTACCCGGTGGCCGACCGTCAAGCCGGTCTGCCACGCGGCACCGAACTGGGCCATGTGACCGAGATAGTGCTGGACGACAAGGGACTTTGGATCATAGATGGGCGACCGGGCGGGCCAAACCCCGATCCGGCCGGAACCGGAGCCCCGGGCAAAGCCTGAAGCAGCCACCGCAAAGTTGAACCTCAAGTTCGGCTTGAACCCAATCCACACTCTCATCAGTCCTAGCCAAACCCGAGTTGCTTGTTGAGGAATCGCTCACCTGACTGGCCAGATCACCATAGGTTGACTTACCTTCCGAGACGTTGGTCGATGTTGGGCGTGGTCAGCGCAAGTTGATCGGGGAAGACGCCCAGCATCGGCCGCAGCAACCGAAGTGGTGCGGAAGGACCAGACACTGTGAGGAAACTAACGAACGCGACGCGCAGAGCGTGGGTGGCCGCGGTGGCTATCGGCACGCTTGCCGGCCCGGCTGTGGTGATCCCGCAGTTCGCCAACGCCGATCCGGGCACGGTCTCGGCAACGACAGCATTGAACGTGCGGGCCGAGCCAACCATCTCATCCCGAATCCTCGGGGTGTTGTCAGCTGGCGAACAGGTGGAACGCCGGGGCGAGCCACAAGGCGAGTGGACGCCGGTCCGCTATCGGGGGGAGGATGCCTGGGTCTTCTCGGCCTTCGCGAGCCTGGGCAATTCGGCCTCCGCCGCCGGCGGTACCGCCACCGCCACCGACCACGTCAACGTGCGCCGCGGCACCAGCACTCTCAGCAGGGTGATCGGCGTGCTGGCGACCGGCGAACAGGTCTCGGTCACCGGGGACGCGCAGGGTAGCTGGGTGCCGGTCAGCTTCCAGGGTGAGGACGGTTTCGTCTACGCGGCCTACCTGTCCTTCGATGCATCCACGCGGGTGGCCGACGTCGGCGATTCCGGCCCGGTGAAGGCCACCACCTCGCTAAACGTCCGCACCGGACCCAGCCTCGGCGACCAGGTGATCGGCGTGCTGGCGACCGGCGAACAGGTCGAAGTGCGTGGCGAACCGCAGGGCGACTGGACGCCGATCCGCTACCAGGGCCGGGACGCCTGGGCCTTCAGCCGCTATCTGACCAACGGCTCGGGCAACTCCGGCGACGGTTCGACCAGCACCGGATACACCAGCGATGCGGTTAATCTGCGCACCGGCCCATCCATTGATTACCGGATCGTGCGGGTGCTGAGCCCGAACACCGAGGTGCAGTTGACCGGGGTGACCCAGGATGGTTTCAGCCAGGTCCTTGATGAGGGCCAGCTGCGGTGGATCTCCACCCAGTACGTCTCCGATTCACCGGTCACCTCGGCACCGGATCCCGGCCCCGTGCAGGGACCGGTCGCACCAGCCGACGGGGATGCCGCGGGCGGCACCCTGAACACCGGTGGCTCGTCCGGCCTGGACGAGTTGCGTGACACCACCAAGCGGGTGGTCTATTCGATCCGGCAGAACTACCCGCAGATCACCACGATGTATGGTGTCCGGGCGGACCCCTACCCCGATCATCCAAGCGGTCGTGCCGTCGATCTGATGATGCCCAATGGCGCAGCCGATGTCGCACTCGGCGACCAGGTCGCCGCCTACCTACAGCAGAACGCCGACGCGTTGAACATCGAATACCTGATCTGGCGCCAGCGCATCTGGATCAACGGCGACTCGGGTTGGACCTGGATGTCCGATCGTGGCGGCACCACGGCCAACCACTACGACCACGTCCATGTGACGGTGCGCTACTGACCAGGTCAGTCAACCGTCACCCCAGAACGCGGTGCCGGTCGTCCCGGGGAAGGGCGGCCGGCACCTGCCTGTCCTGTCCCGAAGCGGACCGGTAACCAGACCCGTCGAAGTTGGGTGCACAGGCACCGGTCGGTTACTATGTACCGCGCGTCCCCATCGTCTAGTGGCCTAGGACACCGCCCTTTCAAGGCGGCAGCGCCGGTTCGAATCCGGTTGGGGATACCAGACTAGGCCGCGCTACGCCTTGGCGCGGCCAGGGTTGCCGGCAGCAGCGGCGGCCTCAGTCCCCGGCGATCTGGTGCACCGCACCGGTGAAACTAACCTCCGAGTCGTTCCCGAAGAAACCGTTGCCCGAATAGAGCTGCTGGCAGGTCACCCCTTCCGGCCAGATCACGCAGGCATGCACATTGCTCTGCAGCACCCAGCCATAGGGCAATACCGCGGCATCCGCCCCGGCCAGCCTGGAATCCACCGTCGGAAAGCCTCTGCCCTGCCACCAGGCCTGATCGGTGGTCGGGAAGATGGTCGCCTGGCCGGTGCAGTTCCAGCCCGCCTTGCCATCGATCCGGACACCCGACACGGCACCCGTCGGGGCGTGGCAGTATGACCGGTCCGGCGCCGCCGCCAGGGAGACCCCCTCGCAGTAGGCGGCATCGTGACCCAACCGGCATTGCAGCTTTCCGCTCGGGCTGGCGAAGGAGGCGTCCTCTTGCACCCGGATCACCTGATTCAGTGGCACGCCCAGGACGCTGGCCGGCGCCAGCTCGCTCAGCACCAGCCGGCCGCCCACGTAGCCGATCCGGGTCAGGTTGTGGGTGGGCGTGCTGCCGGCCGTCTGAGCACCCCACCACTCCACCGTGACGCCTGAGCCATCCACGCTGGTGGCGATGATGTAGCTCTTGGCATACTCGCCCAGGTCCCCAAGCCAAGCCTCCCCCAGCAGGGCGCCATCCCTTCCGGTCAGCATGACGAAATAGGGCAGCGGGTTCGCGCCGCCGCAGGCGAAGAACGCCAGGCCCTGCTTGTAGCCGAGCCCGGCCAGGTCCACGAACAGCGGCGAATCCGGCGTACCGGGCGCCCAGATCACATTGGCGATCGGTGGCCCACCGGGTACCCGGCCATCGACCATCCGGGTGCTCGGTGAGCACCCTTCCGGCGATATCGCCGTCTTCAGGTCCTCATTGGTGACATCGCGTGGGGGCGCAGCACCCTGCCCTCGGCTACTACCGGCTGACGGCGTCCCACTCGCCGCCGGTGATGCCGTCGCGGCGGCCGGCTGGGATTTCGCCGGGGAACCCGGCTGGTTCACCGAACCGCACCCGGTCATCAGCAGGGCCAGCGCCATCGCACCGGCCCATCGAGCGATCCCAGTCATGTTTCCTCCGAGCCCCCCGTCGAATCACGACGATTGGATCATGCCGCATCGCAGACGGCCACGGTAGCCGCCACGCAGTCTCGCCCGCGCACCGTGTGCGCCGGGGTAATCCGGCAGCGCCAGGCCCACGGTCCGGATGGGCAACCTTCTGATCCGGGGCCACTCGGACCGGCGCCATCCAGCTGTGTGCCGAGCCATTGAACCGGGCGGCCACCACCCTGCACCAGCCATCCCGGCCGCCAGTCCTCCAGCGGGCAATCCGGATACACGGCACAAGACGCTGCGGCGACACCCGGCCGGTCCGCAGCATGCCAGCCCCATGCGAGACGATGGATCCTGGGCGAGCATCCGATGCCGTGGCCGGGACGGCAGCCAGCCACGGTCTCGCGCGCTCAAGGCAAGCACTAAGGAGGCAGCACATGACATGGGCGGGACCGATCGCGATCATCGGCGCGGGGCAACTGGGCAGCGCACTGCTGGAGGGCCTGTTGTGGGCCGGGTACGATCCGAGGCTGCTGCGGGTGAGCACCCGGCGTCCCGGACACGCCACCGAACTGGCCGCAAGACACGGGGTAACCGCGCTGCCGCTCGCGGACGCGGTACGCGGGGCAGCCCTGGTGGTGGCCGCCGCCCGCCCCGGGCAGATGCCCGAAGTGGTGGCCCAGATCGCCGCGCACATCGCCCCGGCCGCTGGCTTCGTGTCGATGGCCGGGGCACCCGATCATGCCACCCTGGCCGGTCTGCTGCCCGGTGGTATCCCGGTGGTCCGCGCGATGCCCAACCCGGCGATGGCCGCCGGGGCCGGCCTGACTGGTTTCAACCCGGCCCCGGGCTGCCCGGAACAGACCGCCAGCCGGGTACGCGAGCTGTTCGGCGAATTGGGCACCGTGATCGATGTTCCCGAGGATCGGTTGGGCACGATCGGTTCCCTCGCCGGGCACGGCCAGGCGGTCTGCTACTACGTCGCCGACGCTCTCGAACAGTGGGGGGTGTTGCAGGGGCTCGGTCGTGCCGAAACGCGCCAGATCGTCGCGGCGGCCCTCGCCGGCGCCACCCGCATGCTGACGGCAGGCGACCGCTCCCCCGCCGAATTGCAGCATCGCCTGTGCACCCCGGGTGGCACCACCATCCGCACCGTCTCCGAACTCGACGCCAGTGGGGTACGCGGCGCGGTTATCGCCAGTATCGATGGTGGCCGGTTTGCGCAAGACTGATCGCACAGGGGTTCGGGTCCCGGTGTGCAGCGGCGTCTCGCACGCACCCGACGATGGTTGTAAGGCACCCGAACGCTGCGGCCTTCGGTTGTGTGCAAGGAGGACACGGACAGCAAATGACGATGTGCATATCTTGACAATGTGCACAACCTGCACGATATTGGCTGCGTGGCATCACCCGAATACCACCGAGCATTGGCAGCCGCCCGCACCGCATTGGATCAAGCGTCCGCGACCGGCATCGACCTGACCACCGTTGCGCACCTACGCACCGCCGGCGACGAGGTGACCAGCGCACTCAACGAGGCGATGGCCGAGCTGGTCGTGGCCGGCGCCTCGGTGCGCCAGGTGGCGGCCGCCGCCGGTATGGCACCGAACTCGGTGCGGCCCAGGCTCGCATCCAGCCGGGCGCTCGGCGAATACGCCGCCGACGGAGTCGTCAACGCCATGGGCGTCACGGCCGCCCGGCTGGAATCCCGCTCCCCACTGCGCTTCACCAGACGCCGACCGACCAGTCAGGAGGAACCGTGACCGATCCGCAGCTGACCTACATTCAGGCCATCATCGACCGCTCCGGATCCATGCAATCCATCCGATCGGATGCCGAAGGCGGCTTCGATGCGTTCATCGCCGGTCAACGCAACCAGCCCGGCGAATGCCGGGTCTCGTTGGCCCAGTTCGACAACGACTACGAGGTGGCCTACCGGGACCTGCCGATCGACCAGGTGCCGCCGCTGAGCATCGTGCCGCGTGGTTCAACCGCGATGCTGGACGCGATCGGGCGCACCATCAACGACCTGGGTGCCCGGCTGGCCGCACTGCCCGAGGACGAACGTCCCGGCAGCGTCATAGTGGGTATCGTCACCGATGGCCTAGAAAACGCCTCACGCGAGTTCAGCTACCAGACCGTGCACAAGATGATCACCGAGCAGGAGCAGGTCTACAGTTGGACCTTCTTGTACATGGGCGCCGATCAGGACGCCATCGAGCAGGGCGCCAAGATGGGTATCCAGGCCGATCGGGCGCTGAGCTACACCCGGGCCGCCTCGGGCCAAGCCTATGATGCCATGTCGGGAGCCGTCAGCCGGCTGCGTGCGGCCAGGGCCAGCGGTGCCGGCATCGCCCAGGCTCGGACGGCGGCCGCCTACTCGGCCACCGAACGGGCCGCCGCGCAGCCTCCCGAGAACCAATGACCCCCGGCCCCCGGCCCACGCCGCAGTTGCGTCCCGCGCTACACTTCACCGCGCGGCGCAGCTGGCTGAACGACCCCAACGGGCCGATCCTGCACAAGGGCCTATACCACCTGTTCTTTCAAAACAATCCGCTCGGCCGCGACTGCGCGAACATCGCCTGGGGTCATGCCATCTCCCCCGACCTGCATACTTGGCAGGAATTGCCGACCGCCATCGCGGGAACAACCAATGAACAGGTCTTCTCCGGCAGTGTCGTCTGGGACCGGGACAACACCTCCGGTCTCGGCGATGGCCCCGAAGGCCCCCTGATCGCCATCTACACCAGCGCCTATGCCCCGCAGCACCCGGTTCGTCCTGGTGAGCAGGCCCAGTCGCTCGCCTTCAGCACAGACGAAGGGCGTACCTGGCAAAAGCACCCGGGCAATCCGATCCTGGCCCGGGGCTCGGAAAGCTTCCGCGATCCGAAGGTCTTCTGGCATGCCCAGACCGGCCGGTGGGTGCTGGCCGCGGTCGAGGCGATCCAGCGACGCATCCTGATCTACACCGCAACCAACCTGATGGACTGGCAACTGGCCAGCAGCTTCGGCCCCATCGGCCGGCCCGGGCCGGTATGGGAATGCCCAGACCTGTTCGAGGTTCCCTGCGCCGGCCAAGGCGGGTCCGCATGGGTGCTGCTCTGGAGCACCAATCCCGGCGGATTCTCGGGCGGCTCAGGGGTTCACTATCTGATCGGGGCATTCGATGGCCGGGTATTCACTCCCGGCCCGGCGGCACCGCACTGGCTGGACGCCGGGCCCGATATGTACGCGGCCACCACTTTCCAGGGCACCGACCAGCCCACCCTGATCGGCTGGCTGAGCAACTGGAGCTACGCCAAGCACGCCCCCACCCACCCCTGGCGTTCTGCGATGACGCTGCCGCGCACCCTCAATCTGGTACATACCGCGGCCGGCCTGCGCCTCCAGCAGGCGCTCATACTGCCCGGCCGGCTGCCACCCGACGTGTTGGTGCACGACTTCGAATTCTCCGGCCCCGGTAGCATCGAGTTGGTCATGGGAGATTCCCCGGATGCAGACCGCATCGCCATCACCCGGACGCCAACCAGCCAGTTGGTGGCCGATCGCAGCGCTGCCGATCCCTGGAGGATTCACCGCCGGCTCCCGACCACCGCACCCATCCCGCTGACCACCGGCAGGCTTGCCGGGCGGCTGGTCTTCGATCACGGGCTGCTGGAACTGTGCTGCCCGGATGACCGGTTAACCATAACCATGCAGACCTTCCCGCGCAGCACCGCGGCCCGCCTGGTGACCACCGGAGCGGTTCGGATCACCGACTGAACGAGCCAGGGCCGCCGGCGAAATGGTCCGGCAGCCGATCTGCGGTGACCGGTCCCGGGTTGCCGGCGCGGCGGGCCGAAACGACCGGTCCTGTCGCCTGGCACCCATCCCGGCGGGCCAGCCTAGCGGCCCGCCGGGATGGCAGCGACCCGGCCGGGCCTCGGACGAGTATCCGTGGACGGCGCGCCCAGGCTCCGGTTGGTGTTCAGCAGTACTGGGCGTCCCCTAGGATAGGGTGCCATGATGGTCAATCGATGCCAGGCAGGTTGAACCGTAATGTCCCGGCATCACTTCACCGCACGCTCCACCCTCGCCGAGGTGTATGCCCACCCCATAGGCCGTGATGTGATCGACCGCCTGCTGATGGCCATGCGGCAGAGTCCCGCGCTGATCACCAATCCCATCGCGTCCAGGCTGAGCCTGGCGGCCATCGGCCGCATGACCCGCAAGCTGACCGGCCCCGGACTGATCGAAGCCGTGTTGACCCTGCTCAACTCGACCCCCGACCGGGTGCAGCCCACCGAACGCCCCCCGCAGTGGTGGCAGTCCGCGGTCTTCTACCAGATCTACCCGCGCAGCTTCGCCGATAGCGACGGCGACGGTATCGGAGACCTGCGGGGCATCATCGATCACCTGGATCATCTCACCGATCTCGGCGTCGACTGCCTGTGGCTGTCCCCCATCTTCGACTCACCAAACGCAGACTTCGGCTATGACGTGCGCGACTATCGCGCGGTGATGGCCGAGATGGGCGCCATGGCCGATCTGGATGAGTTGATCGCCGAGGTGCACCGGCGGGGTATGCGCATCATCCTCGACCTGGCCGTCAACCACACCTCCGACCAACACCCCTGGTTCGACGCGGCCCTGGCCGACCCGACCGGACCGGCCGGCGACTACTATTTTCTGCGGCCCGGCGAACGCGGCAACCGCCCGAACAACTGGACCAGCCTCTTCTCTGGCCCGGCGTGGCGCTGGTTCGGCGGCGCCGAGGTGTGGGCGCTGCGATTGTTTGCCCGAACCCAGCCGGATCTCAACTGGGACAACCCGCAGGTCCGCCGCGAGATCCACCAGATCATGCAGTTCTGGGCCGGGAAGGGCGTCGATGGCTTCCGATTGGATGCCATCAACTACGTCTCCAAGTCACCCGGATTGCGCGACGGCAATCGGTTCGTGGGGCGGCTAATGGGTTTCACCGGCATCGAGCACTACTTCCACGGTCCCCGCCTGCACGAATACCTGCGCGAATTGCGCCAAGCGGTCGCCGACCGGCCCGGAATGGTACTCGTTGGGGAGACTCCCGGGGCGGGAGTCGAGATCGGACGGCTGCTGACCAACGCCGGACGCGGCGAACTCGACCTGAACTTCGGCTTCGATCACCTGGAAACCGGCGGCCACAACCGTTTCGATTCCTACCGCTATGACCTGGACGAGTTGAAGCATCGCTGGATCGACCAGCAGCAACGTCTAGGGCCGGGCGACTGGACCAGCCTGTTCTTCGAAAACCATGACAATCCCCGGATGATCAGCAAGATCGATCCCACGCCCGCGCATCGCGTCCCGTTGGCGAAGCTGCTGGCCACGCTGCTGCTGACCATGCGGGGCACTCCCTTCCTCTATCAGGGGCAGGAGATCGCCGCCATCAACCAGACTTTTGCGGCACCAGGTCAGCTACGAGACGTCGAATCCCTGAACCGGCTACGGGCGGGCACCGACTGGGCGACGGTCATGGCCGGTTCACGCGATCATGCGCGCGTCCCGATGCGCTGGGATACCAGCCCATACACCGGTTTCAGCACTACCCGGCCGTGGTTGCCGGGCCGGGAGGATTCGGTCGGGTTCACCGTTGCCGAACAGGACGCCGATCCCGATTCGGTGCTCAACCACTACCGGGAGCTGATCAGATTGCGCCGGGCCGGGGACGCATTCACCCTGGGCGATATCGAGTTCGTGAATCCGCGTCGCAGTGAATACTTTGCCTGGTATCGAACCGGTAGCGAGGGCCGTTTCCTGGTGGAATGCAATCTGTCGTCTCGGCGCCGCCCTGCCAGGCATCGCGAGGTCGGCGAGATAGTCCTATCCACGGCTCAAGCCCCGGGTAGTCTGCTGGAGCCCTACGAGGCCACCATCTATCGAACCGGCTGAACGACCGCAGTCCCCGGCAACGGTTACCCGGGATACTACCGGATCGGCCCCAAGATGCATCACCCGGGCGGCCGGCGAGATGGCCGCCAGCCCCGGCCGTGAACCCGCACCAGGAAGACGGGCGGGACGCTACGGCCGAGAGCAGGACTGCTAGCCGATCAATTGTACAGCGAATCGAGTACGCTGTTCACCGTCTCGTTGTAGGGGTCTTTCTCCATATCCCACAGCTCGGTGGGCAGGATGATCGTGATCTGGGCAGCCACATTGCCGGCATTGCGCACCCCGATGACCGAGCACAGGAATATCGCTGTTGAGCCACCGCTATTGACCATGGTGCCCTCGACACACTGCGCCGCGGCGGTGCCACCCGAACCCACATCGAACACCTGGACCTGTTGCGCCCGGGGGTTCTGCAGCTTCGAACTAACCTGCTCGATGTACACGCTGACCAACGCCGAGGCGTCGGCAGGCTGATTCAACACCGCGGACGATCCGATGATGAAGGCCATGCCATCGGTGATGGTGACCTCACCGGGCTGCTGCTCATCTATGGTGTAGCCGGCGGGCGGGGTCAGGTAGACCCCGTTGCCCAGAGCGATCGCGTTACCGCTGGGGGCCGGCCCGGTTGACCCACCGCCAGTGGGCGACCCGGTCCCGCCACCGGTCGGGCTGGACGAAGACTGCTGGGGTGCCGGGCTGGACGAGAACTGCGTTGGGGTTGGCCCAGGCTTCGGACCCGGTCTGCTGCGGCCACCGAATACCAAATAGGCGACCACACCAATGGCCAAGGCACCGACGAGACCGACGACCAGCATGATGACGATATTGGACCTTGGCCTGCCGTCACCGGGGTTCCCGTAGTGGCTGTACTGAACACGTCCGGGCCCGCCCGGTCCGCCGTAGGGCCCGCCTGGTTGGGTCTGGTAGCCGCCCGGCGACTGGAAACCACCCGGCGACCGATAGCCACCCTGGGCGCCCGGCCAACCCGGCGACTGGAAACCGCCCGGCGACTGGAAACCGCCCGGCGACTGGAAACCACCCGGTTGCGGGATACCAGATCCTTGCGGAGCATTCGGGTTATAGCCGCTCATTCCTGACCCTCCTCGATGCCCACCGGAGTTTCAGCCGAGGTGCCCGTTTTCGGCGTGGCACCGACTGTCACCGGAATGTGCCGATGGGCCTGCACAGATTGACCGCAGTAGGCGCAGAATCGCGAGCCGGGCAGCAGCGGCATCTCACAGTTCGCGCAGAAGGCCAGCTCATCATGCCCACCGGTGCCTTCAGCCCGGGCGATCGCTTCGAGCGCGGCCTCCAGCAGCCCAACGTGCAAGACGTTGCGTGCCGCCAGGGTAAGGACGCCCAACAGCAGTACCGCCCACACCAGCACCAGGACCACCGCTGCACCGCTATTGGTCACCAGCATGGACAATTGCGCACCCAGATTAAACAATGCGACCGCACCCACAGCCAAGCCGGCGGCCCGCAGCCAGCGAATGCTGAAGCCGTCGAATCCCTTGCCCAGACCCGAGTATTCGGCCCCCGCGATACCGGTCGCCGTGCCATAGATGAGCGGCTTCACGAAACCATGCAACAGCAGCAGAATGATCATCTGGAGCGCATCGATATTGCCCCCCGCAAATCCGATTCGAAGCAGCGACCAATACAAAACCAGGGTTTCAGCGGCGGAATAGGCCACACCCGAGATGACGCCGAAAGTGAAGCCATCCATCAGGTCATCGAATTCCCTGCGGCTCGCCAGAACGAGAGGCCCGACCTGACGCACTGCCTCGCCGACGAGCGGTACCAGCAATACCGCGATCAGAAGGCTGCGCAGATCAAGGCCAGGCTGGCTGGCCGGCGCGGCCAGCACATCCGGATTCCCCTTGACAAGCTGCCAGGCATTCGTCCAGCCGACGGCGAGCGCGAACGACAAAACGAAAGCCAGCAATGTGACCGGGACCGGCTGATCCTCCCAGAGATTCACATCGTAGACATAGACGATGTAGACGATCGGGATCGCGAAGGCGGCCACCGCCAGGGCAAGCGGAATCGCCCCCAGGGCTGCCGCGACCACCATGATGAGCAGGCCGATGACCAACGCGACCTGATAGGTACCCGGATGGCCGATCACACCGCGTGGCATGATCGTCCCGACCGGCGCGAAGGTCGCCACTGGCTGATTTGGTTGGGCAGCATAGGACTTTTTGCGATTCGAATCTTGACCCAGCAAATCATTACCGCAGTGGTGGCAATAGTGCGCCACATCCGGTACACCGCCATGACAACGGGGGCATTCCACTGGCCGACCTCCTTGGTATCCGGGTGCCCGGCTTCCCGGTCGGGCTTAGTCTAGCGATCAGCCGGTACCATGACGACCCCACCCCTGGCCGGATTCCTTCCGAAGGCTGCACCGGACCGCCATCCGGGGCCACATACCCGGCCATCGCCGCCGATCAAACCGATCGGCAGGCGCCAAGGGCGTTCCGGGAAGGAAAGCGTCCGCTCCGGTCGGGCCGCCGAGCGGTCGGCTGGTTCCTTCCGGGCCGGCCATGGTTTTGCGTTCCGGAGGCGGTAGCGGTTATGCTTTCCGAGTTGCTCGTTCGCGGGCGCGGTACCTGGCCCCGTAGCGCAGTTGGTTAGCGCGCCGCCCTGTCACGGCGGAGGTCGCGGGTTCGAGTCCCGTCGGGGTCGCCAAGGCCAGGTAGCTCAGTTGGTAGTAGCGTTCGCCTGAAAAGCGAAAGGTCGGCGGTTCGATCCCGCCCCTGGCCACCCATGGGGTAGCAATCGATCTCAACAGCCATGCGCCCAGCGTTCGGTACCGCCCGACGGGCCGGTATCAATCGCAGTAGGCACCGATCCAGCGGCTCAGCGCGGCAAACACCGCCGACCGCACCTGCCGCGGCGACAGCGTCAGGTCATGCATGCCACCGGCGATCCGCAAGATGGTCACCTGACTGCCCAGCCGCCACGAGGCGGCCGCCAGCCGATCCACGTCCAGCACGATATCGACGGTGCGGATCGCCTCGTCCCACTTAGTGAAGGTCAAATCGCTATGTGCGCTCATCATGGACAGCACCGGCATGGCCAACCCCAGCCCGGCCTCCACCTGCGCTTGACCGGCCAGGATCGCCCGGGCCCAGCCGAATCGAGAAACGAAACCGGGATTGGATTTGTAATCCAGGTCGATCGGCCACTCCCCCTCGAACTGGTCGGAGATGCTGCGTTTGTACAGGCCGGTATCGCTGCTCTGGATCGGGGTGGTGGGTTTCATCGCGGCCACCCCGCTGACAAACGGGGCCGCCGCCCGGGTCAGCAGTTCGGGACCGCTCATGCCCAGCCAGGGCGAGTTCAGCACCAGGCCATTGACCGGCTCGGTCAACCCGGCCACCCAGAGAGCCGCGATCAACCCGCCGGTCGAATGACCCATCACCGTGACCCGGTCGTGGCCCTCCGCCCGGATGATCCGGTAGGCCTCCCCCAGCTCGGCGCGGTAATCCAACAGATCGGCGATATAGCCGGCGTACAGCCCGGGACGCAGATTGCGCCCATACCTGCGCAAGTCGATGGCGTAGAAGTCGAAACCGCTGGCGGCCCAGAAGTCGGCGAGATGTGTCTGGAAGAAATAGTCATTCCAACCGTGCACATACAGCACCGCCCGGTCGTTGCCGGGCACCGAACGCCGCACCAGGGTGGCGGTCAGTTCCCCGGCGGGTTCACCATCTGCCAGCTCAGCCCCCTCGACGGGCCAACCGAACGCCTGGTAACCCACCAGCAGCCGATCTGCGCCCCACATCGGCACGCCTCCTACCAGGGGACGATCAGCGGCGTTCGTCGTCGTCTTCGGAGTCGTAGACGAACTCGTCGTCGTACTGCGAGGCCAGATCGGCATACTGATCAGGAATCTCGCCGTACATGTCCGCCCGGGACTCGCCACGTAGTTCCCGCTCCAGTGAGGAGAAGTCAGGATCCACCGAGCGATACTTCAGATCGCGGGCAACCTTCGTCTGCTTCGCCTTTGCACGGCCGCGCCCCATATGGGTCGACCCCCTCGCTTTTTCCCTCGCGGCGTTGCCGCAGCATCGTGAATAACTACTGTCGTGCCCCCTAGGCTACCCAATGCCGGCGTCCACCACCAACGCATGCCACCAGATGGCGGGTTGCGGTCGCGGCTATCGCCGCGACCCGCGAGCACCACCCACAGACCGCCGTCAGCCCGGCCGCGGCTCAACTGTGCGCGCCGACCAGTTCCACCTCGCCGGCGCCGGCCACCACTTCACCGCAGACCCAGGCGTCCAGCCCACGTTCGGCGAGCAGCCGACAGGCAGCATCGGCGGCCTCGCCAGGCAGCAGGGCCACCATGCCTACCCCCATGTTCAAGGTGGCCTCGATATCCGCCTGGCTGATCCGACCGATCTGCTGCACCAGGGTGCAGATGGCCGGCGGCCGCCAGCTGGCCCGGTCGACGACGCAGCGCACCCCGGCCGGCAGCACCCGGGCAAGGTTGCCGGCCAGCCCACCGCCGGTTATGTGGCTCAGCGCATGCACCTCAACCGATCGGACCAAGGCCAGCACGTCAGCGGCATAGACCCGGGTCGGCTCAAGCAGTTCGAGCCCCAGGGGACGGTCCAGCCCGGCGGGCTGGGCGTCCAGCCCCAGGCCGGCTTCGGCCAGCAGCACCCGGCGCACCAGGGAATAGCCATTGGAATGCAGCCCCGAGGCGGCCAGGGCCAGGGCGACATCGCCGGCCCGCACCCGATCGGCCCCCAGGATCTCGTCCCGCTCCACCACCCCGACGGTCGCTCCGGCGATGTCGAAATCGTCGGGGGCCATCAACCCGGGGTGTTCGGCGGTCTCACCGCCGAGCAACGCGCACCCGGCCACCGCGCAGGCCTCGGAGATACCCCGCACCAGTTCGGCGATCCGCTCGGGGATCACCTTTCCGCAAGCGATATAGTCGGTCAGGAAAAGCGGTTCGGCGCCGCAGACGACCAAGTCGTCGACCAGCATGCCGACCAGGTCCCAGCCGACGGTGTGATGGATGCCCATGGCCCGCGCAATCGCCACCTTGGTGCCCACCCCGTCGGTGCTGGTGGCCAGCACCGGATGGCGGTAGCCCCGTAGGCCGGCGGCGTCGAACAGCCCGGCGAACCCGCCCAGGCCACCCAGCACCTCGGGACGCTGCGCCCGCGCAACATGCGCCCTCATCAGATCGACTGCCCGTTCGCCGGCTTCGATATCGACTCCGGCACGGGCATAGGCGGATTCGGTCATGTGTTCTCCTGGGGCAGCCCGAGTTGTCGGCGGGCGATAGGCGGAATCGGGATCGGATATTTGCCGTCGAAACAGGCGCAGCATAACTGCTGGGCATCGATACCGGTCGCCTGGATCAGGCCGGCCTGGCTGATGAACCCTAGCGAATCGGCGCCGATCGCCCGCGCGATCTGCCCGGCGGTGAGCCCGGGGGCGATCAGCTCGGCCCGGGTAGCGAAGTCGATGCCATAGAAGCAGGGCCAGTTGACCGGTGGGCTGGAGATCCGCACATGCACCTCGGCGGCCCCGGCCTCCCGCAGCATACCGATCAATGCCCGCTGGGTGTTGCCCCGCACGATCGAGTCGTCCACCACCACCAGCCGCCGCCCAGCGATCACCTCACGCAACGGGTTCAGCTTCAACCGGATACCCAGTTGCCGGATGGTCTGACTAGGCTGGATGAAGGTGCGCCCGACATAGGCGTTCTTCACCATTCCCAGCCCGAACTCGATACCCGATTCGGCGGCGAACCCGAGCGCGGCCGGAGTGCCCGAGTCGGGCACCGGCATGACCAGATCGCCGCACGCCGGGTGCTCCCGGGCCAGCAGCCGGCCGATCTGTACCCTGATGGCCTGCACGGAACGATCGGCGATCCGGGTATCCGGCCTGGACAGATAGACGTATTCGAAGACGCACCCCCGGGGAGACGGTTCGGCGAACCGCATGCTGCGCTGCCCGGCGGCATCTATCCGGATCAGTTCACCGGGCTCGATCTCCCGGACGAAGGTGGCCCCCACGATGTCGAGCGCAGCGGTTTCGGAGGCCACCACCCAGCCGTGTGCCAGGCGCCCCAATACCAGCGGACGTACCCCGTGGCGGTCGCGTGCCGCGTAGAGCGCGGTCTCGGTCATGAAGACCAGGCTGAAGGCCCCGACCAGGACCGGCAGCACCGCAAGCGCGGCGTCCTCAAGCCCGGAACAGCCGGGCTGGCTGGCCAGCAGCTCGGTGATCAACGCGGTGTCATTGGTGGAATCGAGGGCGTTCTTGCGCGGCACCGGATCGGGGACGCCCCGGGAGGCCAGCACGGCCGCCAGCTCCTCGGTGTTGGTTAGATTGCCGTTGTGGGCCAGGGCAAGCCCGCCATTGGCCAGTGAACGGAAAGTGGGCTGGGCGTTCTGCCAGACCGAGGCGCCGGTGGTGGAGTACCGGGTGTGCCCGATCGCCAGATGCCCGGTGAGAGAATTCAAGGTGGCCTCGTTGAATACCTGGCTGACCAGCCCCATGTCCTTGAAGACCATGATGCGGCGCCCATCCGATACCGCCATACCGGCCGATTCCTGGCCGCGATGCTGCAGAGCGAACATGCCGTAATAGGTGAGCTTGGCGACCACCTCGCCCGGTGCGAAGACCCCGAATACGCCACACTCCTCGCGCGGATAATCCCCCTCAGGCCCATGTGAGCTCACCGCGCCAGTTTACCCCCAGGTCACCGCGCAATAGCCGGCAGAGCGCGGCCCGGTAGGCCGCCTGCGCGCCGGGTGCGTGGCCCGGGCTGGCCGGCGGTGATTCCCGGACCGCGCGACGGTGCCCGGCCGGTGAGACAACAGCCGGCGCAGGCCATCGGAGGGCACACCGCGATTGGTTCCGGATGCGCGAAACGGACAAAGGGCCGTCCGAGCGGCGATACCCCGGTACCCCAGGCGCGGGTCGATCCGGGCGGCACATCGCGGAGCCGGCGGATGTGCAAGGATGACGCTGGCCGGGCCGCCGGCTGCGCGGCCCCGGAGCCGACCACTGCTCACCAGTGTCCAACGAAGGAAGCACAAATGCGGGTAACCATCACCGATCTGGACCACAAGTCCCATGACATCGAACGCGAAGTCGCCGAGGCTGCGGGTGTCGAACTCAGGTTCATCGCCGGGGGCGTCGACTCGGCAACCGATCCCCGGGTCAAGGGCACCGACGGGCTCATCGTCCAGTACGCCCGGGTGGACGCGGCGGCGATGGACTATCTGCTGCCCGAACTGAAGGTGATCGGACGCTATGGCGTCGGCGTGGACACCATCGATCTCGATGCGGCCGCCGAACGGGGCATCGTGGTGGTCAACGTGCCCGACTACGGCACCCAGTCGGTAGCCGATCACGCCATCGCCCTGGCGCTCGGCGTCGCCCGCAACCTGCCGGGCCTGGACGGCCTGGCCCGGCGCTCCTCCCTGGATGTCGTGCAGGCCGCACCGATCCATCAATTCTGCGATCAGACCTTCGGGGTGCTTGGTTTCGGTGCCATCGGGCGGGCCTGCGCCGAGAAGGCACGCGGACTCGGTTTCAACACCCTCATCACCGACCCCGCGATTCCCGGAGGCACCATCGAGCTCGATGGTTTCAAGGTGGCCACCCGGGCCGAACTGCTGGCGCAATCCGACATCGTCAGCATCCATTCGCCGTTGCTGCCGAGCACCCGGCACCTGTTCAACGACGAAACCTTCGCGCAGATGAAGGACGGGGCCTTCCTGGTGAACACCGCCCGCGGCGGCATCGTCGACACCGACGCCCTGGTGCGGGCGCTGGAATCCGGCAAGCTTGGGGGTGCGGGTATCGACGTTCTGGAGACCGAGCCGATGCCCGCCGATCATCCGCTCACCAGGCTGCCGCGAGTGCTGCTGTCCCCTCACGCCGCCTACTACTCCGCCGAGTCCTATGCCTTGCTGAAACGCCGGGTGGTGCAGAACACCATCGATGTGCTGCAAGGTCGCGAATGCCGCCACATAGTGGTGCCCCGCAACGCCTGAACGGTTAGGGCAACCCCGTTGGGACGGCCGGCGAGCCGCCCCAACGGGCAGCGGCCTGGCCGGCCCGGGCCATGGGGCCGGCCAGGCGGGCCTAGCATGAGAGCATGATCAAGCTGGCCGGGTTGCGCAAAAGCTACGAACGGGGCGCCTTGGACGAGACGGACACCACCGCCGCCCCGCTCGCCTTGTTCGAGCGGTGGTTCGCGGCGGCCCAGAAGGCCGGTGTCCCGGAACCAAACGCGATGACCCTGGCCACGGTGGCAGAAAGCGGCCGCCCATCGACCAGGGTGGTGCTGATCAAGGCCATCGACGAACGCGGCGTGGTCTGGTACACCAACTATCGGTCGCGCAAAAGCCGGGAGCTGACCGCCAACCCGTTCGCCGCATTGCAGTTCCATTGGGTGGAGCTTGAGCAGGTGGTGCGCATCGAAGGCCGGGTCGAGCGGGTCTCGGCGGAGGAATCCGATGCGTACTACGCCAGCCGTCCCCTGGATTCCCGAATCGGCGCCTGGGCCTCCCCGCAGTCGCAGCCCATCGGTTCCCGCGCGGTGCTGCTGGCCAGGGCCGCCGAGACGTCGGCCAGGTATGGCCTGAATCCGCCTCGACCGCCGCATTGGGGCGGCTTCCGGCTGGTGCCCGGCTACTGGGAATTCTGGCAGGGCCGCAAGTCGCGACTGCACGACCGGATCTGCTACCGCCTGGTGGACGGCACCTGGCAGCGGCAACGCCTCGCCCCCTGATCGGCGGGTTCGCGCTGGCCATGCCAGATCGCCCGGCCACGGCCGGCACCGGGCGGTGCGCGCATCCCAGGGCACCCGGTGGCCGGGGGACGCACCCGGCCGAGACCCGCGGCCGGCTGGCGGGCGGGTGGAGTTGAATAGTGCCCATGAAGATTGGGATCGGCAGCGACGGATCGGGATTCGAACTCAAGGGTGTCATCGTCCGGCATCTGTTGGCGGCCGGGCACGAAGTGGTGGACTACGGACCGGGCGAAGGCGAGCAGCCCGAGTACTCGGCGACCTATGCCCGGCGGGTAGCCCACGCGATCCGAGCCGGCGAGGTGGCGAGGGGGGTGCTGATCTGCGGTACCGGAATCGGCATCTCGATCTCGGCCAACAAGGTGCGCGGCATCCGGGCGGCGGTGTGTTCCGAACCGTTCACCGCTCGGCATACCCGGGAGAACAACGGCTCGCAGATCATCGCCTTCGGCGCCTTCGTGGTCGGCCCCGAACTGGCCAAGGCCATCGTGGACGCCTTCCTGGGTGCGGAATTCAAAGGCATCGATGGCGGTGAGTTCGCCGAACGATTCGCCAAGATCGCCGCCATCGAGGACGAAGAGATCGCGCTCGCCCGGCGGGGCTGAGCGGGTCCGCAACCGCCCCGGGGTGCCGGGCACCCGTGGGGTGCCGGCAGCCCGGGAGGCATCATCGGGCCGGCTGACCGGCCAGATCGGCCAGCAACAGCGCCTCGGCCAGGCAGGAAGCCCGCCAATCCGGCAGGTAAAGCGACTCATCAATGCCGTGCATCCGGCAGTCGGGGTCGGCCACCGCGGTGCACAACACGCCGGCTGCGGGAAACGCCTGCTGGAACTCGGCGATCATGCCAATGGTGCCACCGGTGCCGACCAACACCGGGTCTACCCCGAAGGCCTCCCGCCATGCCCGGCTGGCCGCCGACATCACCTGGGAGCTGGCACCCACCCGGCAAGGCTCGGCACGCTCGGTGTTCTGGACGACCAGTTCGGCTCCCCATTCGATATGGGTCTCCAGGTGCTCCTTCAACCGGGCCCAGGCATTCTGCGTGGTATCCCCCGGCGCCACGCGCAACGACACCCGGGCACGGGCTGCGGGGATCAAGGTGTTGGAGGACTGGGCGATCGGGGTGGCGTCCAGGCCGATGACCGAGATGGCCGGTTTGGTCCAGGTGCGCGACACCAGCGACCCGGTGCCGATCGGTTGGACGCCGGCGAGCAGCCCCGACTCGGCCCGCAGGGTTTCCTCGGGCTGGACCAATTCGGACTCATCGGCCGAAACCAAACCGGCCACGGCCACCTCACCTCGTTCATCGTGCAGGGTCGCCAGCAGCCGGCACAAGGTGGTCAGGGCATCGGGGACGGCACCGCCGAACTGGCCGGAATGCACCCCATGGTCCAAGGTCCGCACCTCCACCCGGCAGTCGACGACCCCACGCAGCGAGGTCGTGAAGGCCGGGCTGCCGGCCCGCCAATTGCCGCAATCGGCGATCACATACAGGTCGGCAGCCAATTCTTCGCGGTGCTCGGCAAGGATTCGGGCCAATGTCGGCGAGCCTAGTTCCTCCTCGCCCTCGAATAGCACCGTCACATTCACCGGCGGCCGCCCGTCGAAGGCCCGCAGCACCGCCAGATGAGCGGCGATACCGGCCTTGTCATCGGCGGTCCCCCGGCCGTAGAGGCGGTCGCCGCGGATGCTGGCCTCGAACGGCGGCGAGGTCCAGGCCGCCGGATCGCCGGTGGGCTGCACATCGAAGTGGGCGTACAGGCACACCGTGGGGGCGTCCTCGGCGACCGGGAAATGCCCGATCACCGCGGGCGCACCGCCAGCCTGGACGACCCGCACGTCGGGGCAGCCGAGCAGTTTCAGGTATCCGACGATAGCGTCCCCCGCCCTGGCCACGTCGCCGGCATGTTCGGCTGCCGAACTGATCGACGGGATAGACACCAGATGAACCAGGTCGTCTAAGACACCGGGCAGGACCGCTTCGACACGATCGCGGATATTGGCGACATCTTGCATACCCAGACCCTACCCCCGCACGCCCACCCGGCCGGGGACCGGGTACCGATCCCGGCGGCGGGCACGAGCCCGGCCGGCGATCAGCCCATAGCGGCCGGGATGGTGGCCTGCCAGGCAGCCCTGATCTCGGCCAGCGGCAGGGCGAACAGGCCCGTCACCTCCAGCACCGGTTCGTGGCTGACCTCCCCGATCACCGTGGCCGGCAGCCCCTGCTCGGCACACAGGGTTTCGAACTCGGCCACCATGCCGGGCGGTAGGCAAACCACCGCCCGGGCGGGCGTCTCGCTGAACAGCATCGCGGCCGCGTCCAGATCGGCCGGTAGGCTGATGCGTGCCCCCTGGTTGTTGCGCAGGCAAGCCTCGACCAACGCGATCGCCAAACCGCCATCGGACAGGTCATGGGCGCTCTTCAGCATCGCTCGCTCGCTGGCGGCAGCGCAAACCCGGGCCAGGGCCTGCTCGGCGGCAAAGTCCGGGAAGGGCGGTAGACCGCCCAGGTGATCGCAGATGACCTGTTCCCAGGCCGAACCGCCCAGTTCCTGTTTGGTCTGCCCCAGCAACAGCACCACATCGGTGGGGGTCTGGAACCCCATCGGGATGCGCCGGCGGACGTCATCGATCACCCCGAGCACACCGATCTGCGGAGTCGGCAGGATATTGCGGCCAGCGGTCTGGTTGTAGAAGCTGACGTTGCCGCCGGTGACCGGAATACCAAGCTCCCGGCAGCCGGCCACCAGCCCCTTGATGGCCTCGACGAACTGCCACATGACCTCGGGGTCCTCCGGCGATCCGAAGTTCAGGCAGTCGGTGACCGCGACCGGTTGGGCACCCGCGACCGCCACATTCCGGTAGGCCTCCGACAGCGCGAGCTGAGCCCCCAGATAGGGATTCAACTGACAGTAGCGGCCGTTGGCGTCGGTCGCCAAGGCGATACCCAGGTTGGTGAACTCGTCGATGCGCACCATGCCACAATCCTCCGGCTGGGCCAGCACCGAGTTACCGCGCACGAACCGGTCGTACTGGTCGGTGATCCAGGAACGATCGCACAGGTTCGGGGCGGCCACCATGCGCAACAGCACGGCAGCCAGCTCGGTCCCCTCGCTGGTGCGGGGCAGATGGTTGGCGTGGTCGGCCTGCAGGGCAGCCAACCAGTCCGGACGCCGCTGCGGGCGGTCATAGGCTGGGCCGTCATGGGCCACCGAGCGAGGATCGACATCGACGATGCGCTCACCGTGCCAATCGATGAGCAGCCGGCCCCCGGGGATCAGCTCACCGATCACGGTGGCCGGCACCTCCCATTTGGCGCAGACCGCCAGGAACTGCTCGACGTCTGCCGGTGCGCAGATCGCCATCATGCGCTCCTGGGATTCGCTCATCAGGATCTCTTCGGGGCTCATCGTGTGGTCGCGCAGCGGCACCCGGTCCAGATAGCAGAGCATGCCGCCGTCGCCGGCCGAGGCTAGTTCCGCGGTGGCGCAGGAGATGCCCGCGGCGCCCAGATCCTGCAATGCGGTGACTATGCCGGCGGCAAACAGTTCCAGGGTGCATTCGATGAGCAGTTTCTCCATAAACGGATCGCCGACCTGCACCGCGGGCCGTTTGGCCGGGCCGGTGTCCTCAAAGGTTTCCGAGGCCAGGATGGACGCCCCGCCGATGCCATCGGCACCGGTGGCCGCGCCGTACAAGATGACCTTGTTGCCCTCGCCGGTGGCTTTGGCGAATTTGAGATCGCCGTGCCGCATGACGCCCACGCACAACACATTGACCAGTGGGTTGTCCGCATAGCTGGGATCGAAGTAGACCTCCCCGCCGATATTGGGCAGGCCCAGGCAGTTGCCATAACCGCCGACGCCGGCCACCACACCGGGCAGTACGCGCGCGGTGTCGAGGGCGTCCAGTGGCCCGAAACGCAGACCGTCCATGACCGCGACCGGCCGGGCGCCCATGGCCAGGATGTCGCGCACGATGCCGCCCACCCCGGTGGCCGCCCCCTGATAGGGCTCCACGAAGGAGGGGTGGTTATGCGACTCCGATTTGAAGGTCACCGCATAGCCCTGGCCGATATCCACCGCACCGGCATTGTCCCCGATGCCGGCCAGCAGGGCGCCGCGGGGGGTGATCTGAGGCAGTTCGGCGAACCGTTTCAAATGCAGTTTCGACGATTTGTAGCTGCAATGCTCCGACCACATCACCGAGTACATGGCGAGCTCGGCCCCCGTGGGACGCCTGCCGAGCAGTTCACGGATGCGCTGGTATTCGTCTTCCTTGAGCCCCAACACCGCCCAGGGCTGCGCTGCATCCGGGGTCTGACGGGCATGTTGCACGGTGTCAACCACCAGACCAGGCTATCCCACCGGGCTGGGCGGGAACCTGCCCATTCCGCGGTGTGGCCAGACGAGACCTCCCAGGCCGCCGCCTGCTGGGGCGGCGGCGATGTCAGACCGGCCGGCCCGAGGATCGCGGCCCCGCGGCGGAAAGCCGCCGCGGGCGGTTCGTCCCGGCCCGGCGAGGAGAGGATAGCCGCCGGGCCGGGACCGAAGCCAGCGCTCCGGCAGCGCACCGGGTAGGCTACGACCTCAACGCGGCCCCTCGGCGCCTGGGAAGTCATCCAGGCGATCGAACTCCATATCCAGGGTATTAGCTGGATTGCGCCTACTGAACAGGGAAGTAACCAGCCACAGCACCAGGCCGAGCGCCAATAGAATGCCCGCGATGACATACTGCTGCGGGTCGCGTCCGGTCCATGGCCCAACCAGGTAGAAGGTTGAGCCGGCCGCCACCACCGGGACCACGCCAGGAGCCCGGAAATGACGATGGGCCACCTCGTCCCTGCGTAGTATCAGGGCGGCGATGTTGACGATGGTGAACACCCCGAGCAACAGCAGCGCCGTCGTTCCACCGAGCTGAGCCACCTGACCGACGAAGGCGATCAGGGCGATGGCCAGCGCGGTGGTGAACAGGATGGCCACCCAGGGGGTGCGCCGGGTGGCATGCACCCTGCCGAGGGCACCGGGCAGCACCCGTTCGCGCGACATGCCGTAAAGCAACCGGGAAGCCATCATCATGTTCAACAATGCCGTGTTGGCCACGGCAAACATCGAAATGAACGGGAAGATCGCGCCGATCGGCAGGTTCGGGGCACCGACCCGGACGACCTCGAGCAGCGGGGTGGCACCCTGCTTGCTCAGTTCACCGGGCGGCACCAGCGCCACCGCGGTGATCGATACCAGCACATAGCTGATGCCGGTGATCCCCAGCCCAGTGAGCAGCACCTTTGGGAAGGTGGTGGACGGGTTCCTGGTCTCCTCGACCATATTCACCGAATCCTCGAAACCCACCATTGCGAAGAAGGCCATCGAGGTCGCGGTCGACAAGGCCAGGAATACGCTCTTGTCCTGCGGGGTGCGGAAGACGGCGATCTGGGAGAAGTCGGCGCGTCCCTGGCTGACCGCATAGCCGCCGACCAGGACGACCAGCAGCAGGCCGGACATCTCGACCAGGGTGAGCACCACATTGGTGGTCACGCCGTGCCCCACACCCCACAGGTTGATGACCATCACCAGCAGGATGAACACGATCGACAGCAGCGTCACCGCTACCGGCGAGGAGGCGACACCGAAGCCCTTCAGCAGGTTCTCGGCGAATGCCCGCGAGGCGGTGGACGCCGATGTGATGCCGGAAGCCATCACCGTGAAAGTGACCATGAAAGTCAGCAGGTGAATACCGAATGCCTTGTGGGTGTAGAGCGCGGCACCGGCAGCCCGGGGATACTTGGTGACCAGTTCCAGATAGCTGAACGCGGTCAGGAAGGCCACGACGAAGGCCAGCAGGAAAGGCACCCAGACGGCCCCACCAACCTGACCCGCGACCGTGCCCGTCAATGCGTAGATGCCGGTGCCGAGCACATCGCCGATGATGAACAGCAGCAATAGCGGCGGGCTCATGACCCGTTTGAGTTCTGTGCCGGTTTCACCGGTCTGGGAGATCTCGGGTTGCCCATTCATGGGTTCTCCTTCGCCTTGGGGGTGCACCGCAGGGGATGGTCGACGAATCAAGTCTGCACCCGGATCGGGTCTCGGTTTCAGAGGCGTCCACCACGGGAACCGCGGGCGGATACGCGCCCGGGCCGGCCGGGTACAAAGCCCCGCGGCCGCCGGGAGCCTGCCCGGTGAACCGGCCGGCTCAGGCCGTCATCGACAAGAAACTCTGCACCGAGGTGAAGAACCCCAGGCCATCGCGGGTCTGGCTGGTCAGGGCCTCGACGCTGTGCTCGGGATGGGGCATCAAACCCACGACGTTGCCGCGCCGATTGGTGATACCGGCGATGTCGTTGCTGGAGCCGTTTGGATTGCCCAGGTAGCGGAAGACGACCTGATGGTTCTCCTCCAGGCGGTGCAGCGTCTCGGGATCGGCCTGGAAGTTGCCCTCGCCATTCTTCAGCACGATCGTGATCTCCTGACCGGCGGTGTACTCGCAGGTCCAGGTGGTATCGGCCGACTCGACCCGCAGCCGCTGCTGCCGGCAGACGAACCGGCGGCCGGCATTCCGGATCATCGCGCCGTCGAGCAGATGGGATTCGCACAACACCTGGAACCCGTTGCAGATGCCCAGCACCGGCATGCCGGCATTCGCCGCGGCGATCACCCCGGCCATGATCGGGGCGAACCGGGCGATGGCTCCGCACCGCAGATAGTCGCCATAGCTGAATCCGCCCGGCAGGATGACCGCGTCCACCCCGGCCAGCCGGTCCGAGGCGTGCCACAGGGCGACCGGAACGGCCCCGGCGATCCGTACCGCCCGCAGCGCGTCGTGGTCATCCAGCGAGCCGGGAAACGTGACCACCCCGACACGGCTCACGGCCGGCCCGTCGGTTCGACCACATGCACCTCGAAGGTCTCGATCACGGTATTGGCCAGCAGCCGCTCGGCGGCCTCGGTGAGCTGTGCCAGTCGTTCGCCGGTCAGTTCACCGGTCACGGTGATCTCGAAGCGTTTCCCCTGCCGCACCTCAAACCCCGGATAGCCGAGCCGCCGCAAAGAGCCGGTAACCGCCCTGCCCTGGGGGTCCAGGATCTCGGGCTTGGGCATCACATCGACGATGACTTGGGTCATAAGCGCAGCCTAGCGTGTCCGCACCGGCCGGCGACTCCAAGACGCGGTGACATCGCAGCTAATCGTCCGGGCCTTGCCCGGCCGCGGCCGGCAACGCGAGCCGATGCCGGGTGAGCCGCCGGTAGGCCTCCAGATAGCGCTCCCGGGTGGCCGCCACGATCCTGGCCGGCAACGGCGGCGGGTTCGACCGGCGGTCCCAGCCCGACTCGCCGACCAGCCAATCCCGTAGATACTGCTTATCGAAGCTGACCAGGCGACCGGACGCCCAGGCCTCGGCATCCCAGAACCGCGACGAATCGGGGGTCAGCGCCTCGTCGCCGAGCACCAGCCGACCGTCGGATCGGTGCCCGAACTCCAGTTTGGTATCGGCCAGCACGATGCCTCGCTGGCCGGCGATCAGTTCGGCCCGCGAATAGATCGCCAAGGTCAGGGATCGCAATTGCCCGGCCAACTCGGCGCCAACCAGGTTGACGAGCTGGGCGAAGGTGATGTTCTCGTCATGATCGCCCGGTCCGGCCTTGCGGGCCGGGGTGAAGATGGGTTCGGGCAGCCGGGCGCCGTCGTGCAGGCCGGACGGCAGCCGGATGCCCGCCACCGTGCCGCTGGCCCGGTATTCAGCCCAGCCGGAACCGGTCAGGTAGCCCCGGGCCACCGCCTCGACACCCACCATCCGCAGCCGTGCCACCACCAGCGCGCGGCCCGCCACCGACCGGGGAACCTCATCGCCCAGGACATGGTTGGGCACGAGATCGGCCAGCTGTTCGAACCACCACAGCGACAGCCGGGTCAGCACGATCCCCTTATCGGGGATCCTGCTGGGCAGCACGTGATCGAAGGCAGAGACATTGTCGGTAGCCACCATCAACAGCCGTTCCGCCTCCGGCAGTGCGTAGAGTTCCCGCACCTTGCCGGCATGGATCAGCGGTAACCCGAGACTGGCATATTGGCCCACCACCTCAGCCTAGCCTCGTCGCCCCAAGTGAGCCGGCGTCCACCATCGGATTCCCGCACGCGACCCAGCCGGCGGGTGCGTAGAGTTGCCGGTGGAGGTGGCCGTGCTCGATCCTGAGCTGATCGCATTGATCGTGGGAGCAGTGGCCGCGACCGGGGCGGCCGCGGTGACACTGATCGCTCGCCGCCGGACCGGCCGGCCTGTCGAACCGGCACCCGGACTGATCGTCCCGGAGGCCACCCTGGACCCGCCACCCGGGCTAACCCCGGGCATGATCGGCCCCATCGAAACCGGTGAGGTCACCCCGCGTGACCTGCGCTTGACGTTGCTCGACCTGGCTGCGCGGGGACTGCTGCGGATCACCGCGCTGCGTGACGACCACGGTCACTGCCATGATTGGGTGCTGCGCAGAACCGATCAGCCGGCGGCGGCCCCGGTAAGAGATTTCGAACGTTTCCTGCTGATCGAATCGTTCGAGACGATCGGCACCGACAACCAGACGAGCAGTTCGACCACATTGTCGGCATCGATCACCCGCTCGGCCGGTGGCCGCGCCGAATCCGAACTGGTCGAAGAGTTGCGCAGCCGCGCCTGGCTCGCCGATGAGGACGCCCGAAGCCATACCGGCTGGGGCTGGTTGGGTGCCGTGGTGCTGCTGATCGGCCTGCTCGGCACGGGCTACATGTTGATCAGTTGGCTGGCTCGCGGCGATTTCCGCGGAGTAATCGGCGGTCTGCTGGTGGTGGGTGCCGGGATTGCGCTGGCCTCACCGGGACGCGGGCTGGGACAGCACACCGATCCAACCGCCCAAGGCCCACGGCTGATCGCCGGGTATCGCCGCAGGCTGTTGGGGCTGCGCCCGGAGGATATCGAACCCGGCCAGGCTGCCGAACTGTTCGGCAGGCTACTGCCCTGGGCGGTGGCGCTGGGTATCGAGAACCAAACGGCACGCACCTTCGAAATGGCGAAACGCCGTACCAACGCCTGGGGACGGCCGATCGACCTGACGGTGCCGTGGTATGTCCTCGGCCAGGATCGGCCGCCCCCGGAGCCTCGGGAGTTCACCGGCGAGCTGGCAGCCCTGGTGAATCGGCCGGATGGCCCCGGGCGAGGGCGCCGCCGGACGGGTGCTCGTTAACCGGATCATCCGGAGCTAGACTGCCGCCGACAAGAAATGGGGGTAGTCATGATCGAGTCACGCCACGGGCATTCCAATGCTCCGCAGGAGGCCAGCCCGGCGGTCGGTAGGGCTTCCAGCAGCCAGCCGACCCGGCCCGGACGCAGATCCCTCGATGGGGCCCCGGGCTTCGCCGATCCGAACCGGATGGCTGCCGGTTCGCTGCCCGGCGCGGGCACGCACCCCCTATCCGACCCGGTCGGCGCGAGCCGGCCCGCCCGCGCGGCCTTCGAGCCAGCCGACACCGGCCCACCGATCCCCTACCGCCCAGCCGACGCCGACCAACCACCGGCCCCGCGGCACAAACCGAACAAGAAGCTGCGACTGCTCGTCCTCATCGCGCTGGCGGCCCTGACGATCGGGGTGGCCGCGGTATCCGCCATCGGCACCAAACTCGACAACCGCCGGAGCGAAGAAACCCTCACGCGGTTGCTGACCGCACTCAAATCCGCAGACACGGCGACGGCCGTAAACCTGATCGACATGAGCCGGTTCGACACCACAAACCAGCCGATGCTCGGCGCCGATGCCCTGGCCCGCAACGCCGGCAACTTCGATTTCAATCCGGAATTCGTGCGCAGGGGCAGCTCCTCGGCCCCCCGCTACCAGGCCACGGTCCGGTTGAACGGCACCGACAAGGTGGTGGAGTGGGGCCTGACCAAGCTGCACGGCGACTGGCTCGTCGACGGCACCGATGTGGTGACCAAGCTGGCGATAGCCGAGGATCACCCGCACATCATCAACGACATCCAGATCGCACCGGGCACCACCAGCCTGCTGCTGCTGCCCGGCAGCTACCAGGTGGCCGCTGGCATGAAGCTGCTCGAATACAATCCGGCAAGCTCGGCCTTCGATCTGTACACCGGCGGCGAGGCAACCTTCCAATCCCAGTTGCAACCCGCCGAGGGGGTGGCCGAGGCGGTCCGCGAGGAGATACGCAACCAGCTCAACGCCTGCGCGGCAGATCGCAGTGCACCGACCGCCTGCAACTGGCCGATCAAGTTCGACAATGGCGAGCTAACCAACGGCACCCTAGTGTGGCAGCTGGAGCCGGCGGATCCCGCAGCGGGTTTTGTGCTGCCAGCCAACTTCTCCGCCGGCAACCACTACGTGGCGACCGGTACGCTGCACTACGAGACCCTCGTCTCCGGCACCGGGATCGTCTGGGAAAAGCGGACCCCGGGCAATATCGAGAATGCGCGTTTCAAGCGCACCAGCTATATCGAAGTCGACCTGTCCGGAGAAACCCCGGTGGTCAAGATCGGTTGACCGCGTTCCTCGCCCCAGCGAAACCCCTGGTGGGCGGGCATCGCCGAGTTCACAACACCGCGCCGGGCTGGTAGCCGGCCGCGCCCGGATCGGCAGCGACCAGCGGCTCGATCCGGGCCACCACCCGGGAGACCTGCCGGCCGGCGGCGCCGGCCAATGCCAGCGGCGCACCGACCAGGGCGTCCAATTCGCCGCGGCTCAACCGCAGGCGCCGGTCGGCGGCCAACCGGTCGAACAGGTCGTTGGTGCGCGTCCCGGACGAACGCATGCCGAGCGCCACCTCGACGGCATGCTGCTTGATCGCCTCGTGGGCTTCCTCGCGGCCCACCCCCTTGCGCACCGCAGCCATCAGCACCTTGGTGGTGGTCAGGAAGGGCAGGTAGCGGGTCAGCTCGGCCGCGATCACCGGCTCGAAGGCACCAAAATCGGCCAGCACGGTCAAGAAGGTCTCGAACAGGCCATCCAACGCGAAAAAGGCATCCGGCAGGGCCACCCGGCGCACCACCGAGCAGCTCACATCACCCTCATTCCATTGATCGCCGGTAAGTTCGCCGATCATCGACAATTGCCCACGCAACACCACGGCCAGCCCGTTGACCCGTTCACAGCTACGGGTATTCATCTTGTGCGGCATCGCCGAACTGCCCACCTGGCCCGGCCGGAAACCCTCGGTCACCAACTCGTGACCGGCCATCAGCCGGATCGTGGTCGCCATATTGGCCGGGGCCGCCGCGATCTGCACCAGCGTGGAAAGCACATCGAAATCCAGCGAGCGGGGATAGACCTGCCCGGTCGAATCGAGCACCCGGTCGAATCCCAAACCGGTGGCGATGCGCCGCTCCAGGGCAGCAAATTTGTTCAGATCGCCGCCGAGCAGGTCGAGCATGTCCTGACCAGTGCCCATGGGGCCCTTGATGCCGCGAGCCGGGTAGCGTGCGATCAGCCCGGCCAGCCGATCGTAGGCGATCAACAGCTCATCGGCGGCGGTGGCGAACCGCTTACCCAGCGTGGTCACCTGGGCGGCCACATTGTGGCTGCGGCCCACCATCGGCAGCTCGCAGTAGCGCACCGCGAGCTCACCCAGCCTGGCTAGCACGGTCACCACCCTGGCCCGGACCAGTTCCAGGCTTTGCCGGATCTGGTACTGCTCGACGTTCTCGGTCAGATCCCGGCTGGTCATGCCCTTGTGGATGTGCTCGTGGCCGGCCAGCGCATTGAACTGTTCGATGCGAGCCTTGACGTCGTGGCGGGTGATGCGCTCCCGGGCGGCGATGGCGGCCAGATCCACCCGCTCGGCGACCGCCCGGTAGTCGGCGATCACCTGGTCCGGGTCGTCCCCGCCGAAATCCACCCCCAGATCGCGTTGCGCCTCCAGAACGACCAGCCACAGCCGGCGTTCGGCGATGACCTTGGACTCGGGCGACCAGATCTGTTGCATCCGGGGACTGGCATAGCGGCTCGCGAGCACATTCGGTACTGGCATTCCGGCTCCTCGTCAACTGGTCCGGGCGGCGATATCGGAGCGGCAGAAGCCGTCCGGGAAATCGATCCGGTCGATATGGGCGTAGACGGCAGCCCGTGCTCGCGCGAGCTCGGCGTCCCGGCCGACCACCGCCAGCACTCGTCCTCCGGCCGCGACCAGCCGGCCCCGCTCGTCCCGGGCGGTGCCCGCGTGAATGACATGCACCCGGTCGGTTTCCGGCGGCAGGCCGATCGTCCCACCCCTCCGGTGGGACGCCGGGTAGCCCCGGGCGGCCAGCACCACGCAGACCGCGGCATCGGTGCTGAACTCCAATGCCGGCTGGTCGGCCAGGGTGCCGGTGGCCGCGGCATACAGCAACTGGCCGAGCGGGGTGCGCAGCAGCGGCAGCACCGCCTCGGCTTCCGGATCGCCGAACCGGGCGTTGAACTCGATCACCCGGGGGCCGTCGGCGGTGATCGCCAGCCCCACATAGAGCAGCCCGGTGAACGGCGTCCCCAGTTCGCGCATCCGGGCCAGCGTCGGATGGACGACGCTGGTCAGCACCTCGCCGACGGTGCCGGGCGGCAGCCAGTCGAGCGGGCAGTAGGCGCCCATGCCACCGGTATTGGGCCCCTGGTCGCCATCGCCGACCCGTTTGAAGTCCTGGGCGGGCAGCAACGGCAGTGCCGTGGTGCCATCGGTGATCACAAACAGGCTGGCCTCCGGGCCGGCCAGGTATTCCTCAACCACCACCTGCCCGATCCCGCTGCCATGATCGAGTGCGGCCTGCCGGTCGCGGGTGACCAGGACCCCCTTGCCGGCGGCCAGTCCGTCGTGCTTGACCACGTGCGGGGCGCCGAAGAAGTCCAGCGCGGCCGCCAGTTCGGCGTCGTTCCGGCAGACCCGGTACCGGGCGGTGGGCACGCCGGCCGCGGTCATCACCTGTTTGGCGAACCGCTTGGAGCCCTCTAACCGAGCGGCTGCCGCATCCGGGCCGAAGCAGGCTATGCCACCGGCCCGTAGGGCATCGGCCACCCCGGCAACCAGCGGGGCCTCGGGACCGATCACCACCAGATCGACCCCGAGCCGGCGGGCCAGGCCGGTGACCGCGGCCGGGTCGCAGGGATCCACGGGATGGTTGGTGGCTAACGCCGCGGTGCCGGGATTACCGGGTGCCACATGCACCGCGGTCACCTTTGGATCGGCCGCAATGGCCTGGGCCAGGGTATGCTCCCGGCCTCCCGAGCCGATCACCAGGACGGTCAATTCCTCGCCAGCGGCAGGCCGGGTAACGCACACGCAACTCAGTCTACTGCCAGGCGCGGGGCGGGCAGCGACTCGCCGGTCCCCCGGCGGGCCGGGCCGCGGGGCTGGGTTTTTCCACGGAACATGGTGTACTAATTGAGCACCGGCAAAAGGAGCGAACATGACTCGGGAAATCCCACTCACCCAGGCCGTTCACGAGGGCTGCGGCTGCCACCATGCCAACGCCGAACCACCCGAGATCGACGCCCACGCCCTCCCGCACGCCATCCGGCATGCCGCCATCCTCGGCGCGGTGGCCAGCCTGGCCCCGGGTGCCGCACTGGTGGTCAAGGCACCACACGATCCGCTGCCATTGCTCGCCCAGATCGCCCAAATCCACGGCGACGCGATCGAGGTCGAATACCTCGATCGGACGCCGGAGGCGGTGCGCGTGCGGTTGACCGCACGCGCCTGAGCCCCGGGCCCACACGCCCGTCCCCGGCAAACACGTGGGATACCCAGCGGCCTCGAATCCGGCGATGGGGGGCGATCCCGCTCGCCGGACCGGATCGTTCGGCAAGCGGTGTGCCAGCCCAGCGGATCTCCGCCGGAACCGCGCCGGGCAGCGCGCCGAACGAGCAACCGGCGGCGAGGACAGGAGCAGCGCGGCCGACGGTGGGCAATCCGGATCAAAGATCCCGGGGATTCACGACCGGGGTACCCGGTCGGTACGCCCACCGCGATCGAGGTCGACGACGAGAGTAGCGATGGAAAGCAATCCTGCCCGATGGGAGCTATAGACGATCACCATTTCGTCCGACAGCCCCACCAACGTATCCCGCAGCAGGGCTTCATTCGACTCATCCAGCGCGGAGGTGGGTTCGTCCAGCAACAGCAACGGCGATTTCGCCAGCAGTGCCCGGGCTATTGCGATACGCTGCCGCTCGCCACCGGATAGATTCACCCCGTGGTCGTACATATTCGTGTCCAGGCCATCCCCGAGACGATCGACGAAGGCCGTCAGCCCGACCCTGCCGAGCGCGTCCGCCAACGCGGAATCGGTCAATTCCCCATTCGCGCCCACAGCAAGATTCTCTCGCAGGGTACCCCGGAACACGAAGGGATTCTGTTCGACCATTCCTATGGGAAGATCCGCGTCGAATCCTCGATGGACGATTCCGCTGCTAGGTGTCTCCAAGCCCGCCACGATGTTGAGCAGCGTCGTCTTGCCGCTTCCCGATTCCCCGATCAGCGCGACTCTGTCGCCATGCATGGCGGAGAAGCTGACCCGGTCGATAATGTCCCGGTCCGCCCCGGGATAGCCGAACGAGACGTCCCGCATCGATACGATAGGGCCCGCGGCGCCGTCTCCGGTGGCCGCGATCTCGGCAGGCGCCTGAGGAAAGCCGGGATCCGATTTGACCGGCTCATCTGCCAATACCCGGTTGATACGGGCAAGGGCGCCCAACGCCTTCTGCAGGGTAGTGACCGTTTGGAATCCCGAGAGGATGGGTGTGACCAGCATTCCGAAGTAGAGAACGAACGATATGAGTTCGGCGATGCCCAGGTCGCCGGTGGAAATACGGTAGCCACCGTAGCCTAGCACTATCAAAAAGCTCAGGTTCGCCGCGAAGGATGTGATAGGGGAAAGCAATGCCTCATACCGCGCGATTTTCAAACCATTCTCGTAGGCCTCCGACGAGGAGTCTTTGAGGCGATCCGCAAAATAGCCAGAGATCCGCAGCGCAGAGATCGAGGCGAAACCATTGACGAACTCCGCCACGACCGACGCCAGCTGCCCCACGGCCGTATTCTGTCGCTCCGAGGCCTTCCCGATACCCGACACCGTCACCAGAATGACAACGATGAGGCAGATCACGACGATGACGGTGATCAGGAGCAGCTTCCAGTCGATATAGGCGAGCAGCGCCACGGTGCTCACCAACAGGACCGCTGAACTGAGCATGGACAGCAACCCCGAGGAAACGACCTCCCGCAGCGACGTGGCATCATTCGACAACACCGCGATCAGGTCGCCTCTTTGACGGTGATACATCCGCCGCATGGACCACCTGGAAATAGCGTCGATCACGGCGTTCCTCGTGTCGAAGACCAGGTATTCGCCCACCTTGCTGGAGACCAGCGCCTGCACGGTGTCCAGCACCAATTCGATGACCAATAGCGCGCCGAGCACAACGAACCAGCGGGTGGGAGACTCCTCCATCAGGAAGGCATTGATCAACTGCATGACCACCAAGGGCTGCACGACCGTGGCCGCGGCCACCAGCAGAACCAGGCAGGACGCCAACCCGATCCAGGCGGCATAGGGACGCAGAAGTCTTACCAAATCGTCCCATCGAACACCCTCCTGTGCCAGATGACCGAGGTTCAGGCTGGTCCAATCGTCATCGTCGAAAGTCAATTCGCTTCCTCGCTGTGGTCGTGAGAGAGATTCACCTGGAAGTTGAACAGCCAGTGCACCAGCATCGTCACGCCAAATCCAAAATGCCAAGCGATGGCGCCCAAGGCGATCCCGCTCAAAAATAGCTCCAGGAATCTATAGGAGGGGTTGGCCGTGAACCTGGTGCTGTGCATGAATGACCATAGAATGGCCGAGATCACGACACAACTGCCGATGGCATACCAGGCAGCCGGGCGATGCGAGAAGAAAACGCCGAGCAGAATGCTCGGGATCAGTACACGGAAAACCGCTTCCTCCCAGGCTGCGCTGACGAGGCTGTCCAATGCGGCCCTCAGGCGTGCGAACCGGAAGCTATACACAAAACTCCGGCTCGCGTTGAAGAAGACCCGCACACCGAAACGAGATCTGAGCATCGAGTAGTACACCGTCGAGGCGCCCAGCCAGATTCTGCTGAGCACCAATGCCATCGGTATCACGAGGAACCCGCGGCATGGGCCCAGCCGGCCGCCGAAGGCTGCCGCGGTGGGCAGCGCGTTACCCGCGTTGATCGATGTGCCCGCCAAGACGATGGCGAACAGGACAATCGCGCCGAACGCCAGAGCCGTCGTCAGGTGGGCCAGCAGCGATACCATGGCGAAGGCGCGCACGTTGGCGCCCAGGTCGATGTTCGCCGCGGCCCCATCCTGGGTCGACAGCACGCCCGAAACCGCCGATGCCCCGCCCGTCAGGACGCCGAACACCAGCGGTATGGACCATTGCCCTATCTCACGAGACCCGGCCAGGGTGAGATACAGGGAATAGACACTGAACACGGCGACCAAGAGCACCGCGACGGCGGATGCGCCGTCGTAGCGCTGCGAGATCTTGGCGCAGTTGTCCCTCGCCGGATTCGGCGACAGCAGGAATTGCCGATCGACCCGGGGGATTCCCGAACTGTCATACTCCACGAGCTGTCGCACGGAGCCGAGCCGCCCCACCAGGCTTTCTGCCAGGTGGCCCGGTTTCTCACCGGCGTTCGCCTGCCGCACCATGGTCAGATCCAGATGCGACCGGCCCGCATCCGGTCGCGTGCCCGCCGGCCCCCAGGTCTTCGGATCCATGGCTTGGAAGAAAGAAACCTTGAAGCCGTCGCCGGATTCGACCAGACCGACCAGGGCCAGGCAGTCACCGGTATTCCCGAAGACCGCCACCCGCCATTCGCCCAGGACTCCCGTGCGGCGGAACTGCGCCATCTCGGCCCTGGCCACCCCGGGCGCGGCGAACGCCATGGCCTCTGCGAAGTCATCATCGCGCTGCGCGGTGCACCAGGCGAAACCGCGCGCCAGATCGGTACCGAAAATGTCCTGGCATAGGTTGCGCGCATACTCCGCCACCGCATCCCGTCCGCTAGACAGCCCCTCGCGATACACGGGGAATGCAAGGAATCTCTTGCGCACGAATACCCGGTGCCCAACGACGGCCAGCAGTACCGAGACGACCGACACCGAAAGGAACACGATACTCATGGCATCGAAACCTGGAAGGCTATATCGTCGGATTCGGCCAGTTTCACATATTTGGCGCAGGTACAGCCAATCGCGCTGGAACAGGCTTTCACGATGCTGCTCCTTGCGGCTATTGTCTCTATGCCGTCCTCGCGTATATTGCCTAATATCGCAGCTTCTTCAAGCTGGCAGGGCGTTACGCTGCCATCGCTGAGAATGTGCCAGGACAGCGCCCCCGGCGTCGAAAACTCCCCCTTGAAATCCGTCTGCTCGGTTATCAGTTCGGTGGTGTTCGAGCAGCCACTCCACCGGAATACTCTCATGTTCGAAACCGACTCGGCGAGTCTGTCCATCGACCTGGCGACATCTAGGGAACGATCGGAGGAAAGCTCGAATCCATTGCCTCCGGAGGTGGCCCGGCCGAGCGGCTGGACGTCACCGACCCTGAAATTCGCCACGCCGAGGCTGTCGAGCAGCATGCCGAGCTCTTCGATCTGGGGAACGGCATCGGACGTGGCGGCAAGGGATACCGAGACCTCGACATTCCTACCGACCAGTTGCGATATGTTGTAAATGGTTTTCCGAAACGCATTCCTGCCGCCCCGGATACGATTATGCGTTTCCTCCATACCGTCGACGGAGATCTGAACGGATACGTTGCCCAGATCCGCGATAAGTTGAATGATCCGCGCCGGAAGCACGTATCCGTTAGTGAACAGCACCACGTTCTCCAGGTAGGCGCTCGCGGCGATGAGAATCTCCTTGAATCCCTTCGCCATCGTTGGTTCGCCGCCGGTCAGCGCGAGGGTCAAGCAGCCCATCGCGGCAAGACGCTCGATGAGGCGTATCCATTCGTTCGCGGATAGTTCGTTGTCGCGCACCACCCCGGAGGCGGCATAGCAGAATGGGCAAGCCAGATTGCACCCATTGGTCAGTTGCAGGCTCACGCTCAACGGACAATAGAACCTGTCCGAACCGGTAATGACGAGCGACTCGCGACGGCCGGGATCGATCCACGCTTCCGTCAATGGGTCGCCCAACAGGATCTGTTTCAGCAGATCCTCCGCCTCGGTAAGGGGTAGATTGTCCTGCACGGCGCGGATCCGCGCCAATTCCTCAAGGGTTCGCCCGCTCGCCAACTGCATATACAACTCGGCCGCCAGTGCCTCCAGCCGGACATATACGAAACTGGCGACATCGATAAGGAGATAGCCATCGGGCTGTCGATGGAGACGCCATCTGGGGGGATTTTCAGGATCCATGGATTCAACTCATCGCCGGCGTTTGGCGCGGCCGTGGCCGGCCGCGCCAAACGCTCGCTCCTCACGCCGCTATCAAAACCGGATGAGGCCTGCCGCATGCCCGCAATGCGATCCTCTTGTGGAGTCGCCAGCAGGCAATGCAACCCGCGGAACGGACCAGGGTGGTGCGCTTTCCTGTTTCTTGAGCCAGAGCACTCTTCAGTTTCATTTTCATCCCTTAACTGCGTTGTAATTTGGCTCGCCTGCGCTGACAAGCTAACATGCACCGGCACCCCTAGTCAACAAGCTAAGCCAAATTGATTTCTCAAATATCACCGCGAAGGCCGGGGCTCATGGGCTGCGCAGCGGTTCCCGGCCACGCCCGGAATGCCATTCGCGCGGCACCGGCCGCGGGCAAGACGGCATCGCACCCCCGCCGGGGCCCCGGCTCAGCCGGCCGGACGCCAGTACGGGTCGCGGCCCAGGAAACCGATCAGCCGCTCGGCGACCGGGGCATCCGGGGCAACCTCGATCTCTGGGCCATACTGTCCCAGAGTTCGCAACTGCCCGCCGATCGCCTGCATGCCGGCCAGCAGCAGTCCCGCGGTCCGCTCGTCCAAGCCATCGTCCTGGGCGGTGGCCCGCGCCAGATCCCAGCCATGGACGAACAGGTCTGTGCAGTAGAGGCCGACCGCGGTGCCCAGGTCGCCGCGGAAGCCATCCGGACCGGTGAATTCGCACGCCAGCCGCGGCCCATCGGCGCACAGCCCATCGATGGCCACCGCCTGCCGCCAGAACGAGCCGGCCAGATCGCCGGGGTCGGCCGCCGGCAATGCAACCCCGCCCATGGCGAAGAAACCCGGCCAGTGCACCAGCACGTGGGCGACCACATCCAGGGCGGACCATCCGGCGACCGGAGTGGGCACATCCCAGTCGGCCACCCCATCGATCAGATCGGCGAACCGATCCGCCTCGGCACGATGCCAGTTGCGGGGGTTATGCGGGTTCGGCATGCCGGCTCCTCGCGTTCAGGCCAGTTCGTTGATCAGGATGACCTCTTCCCGGCCGGGACCAACCCCGATGCCGCTGATCCGGGTGCCGATCAGTTCCTCCAGACGACGCACATAGGCCTGGCAGTTTGCGGGCAGGCCGGTAAAGGACCGCACCCCACTGATATCCTCCTGCCACCCCGGCAGCAACTCATACACGGGCCGGGCGAGTTGGAATTCGGCCTGGGTCATCGGATAGTGGCCGGTACGCCGGCCGGCGATCTCATAGGCGACGCAGACCGGGATCTCCGCCCTACCCGACAGGATGTCCAGCTTGGTGAGAAAGATGTCGGTGGTGCCGTTCACCCGGGCGGCCACCTCGACCACCGGAGCATCGAACCAGCCGCACCGCCGCGGACGCCCGGTCGTGGCACCGTACTCGCCCCCAGCGACCCGCAACCGCTCGCCATCGGCATCCAACAGCTCGGTCGGGAACGGCCCCTCACCGACCCGGGTGGTGTAGGCCTTGGCTATCCCGATCACCCGGTCGATCCGGGTGGGTCCCACGCCGGTGCCGGTGCAGGCACCGCCGGCGGTCGGGTTCGAACTAGTCACATAGGGGTAGGTGCCGTGATCGACGTCCAGATGGTGGGCCTGGGCACCCTCGAACAGCACCACCTTGCCATCGTCCAGGGCGGTGTTCAGCAGGCGCGAGGCATCCACCACATGGGGCCGGATCCGATCCGCGTAACCCAGCAACTGGTCGGTGATCAGGTGGGCGGCGATCTCGCGGCGGTTGAAGATCTTCACCAGGATCTGGTTCTTCTGCTCCAGGGAGGCAACCACTTTGTCATGGAGCTGATCCGGGTTGAACAGGTCGGCGACCCGCAGGCCGATCCGGTTGATCTTGTCCGAATAGGCCGGGCCGATGCCGCGCCCGGTGGTGCCGATGCGCTTCTTACCGGCAAACCGCTCGGTCACCTTGTCGAGGGTCCGATGGTAGGGGGTGATCAGGTGAGCGTTCGCGCTGATCAGCGGGTGGGCGACCGACAGCCCCCGGGCGGCCAGGCCATCGAGTTCACGGTAGAGCACCTCGAGGTCGAGGACAACGCCATTGCCGATCACGGTGGTGGCGTTGGGGTTGAGAATGCCCGCCGGAAGAAGGTGCATGACGAACCGCTCGCCGCCCACCACAACGGTGTGCCCGGCATTGTTGCCGCCCGAGAAGCGGACCACATAGTCGACGCGCTCGCCGAGGGCATCCACCGCCTTGCCCTTGCCCTCGTCCCCCCATTGGGTACCAACCACGATGATGCCTGGCATGCCAGCCCCTTCCTGAGGTTCGGTCACCGGACCCCGAACAACAGCGCGGCCCCCCGCGTATCAGCAGCAAGAGGGCTCTTGCCAGCCAACTCTAACCCGCCGCGCAGGTCACGGCCAAACAGCGCCGACGGGCCCGGACCGGGTATGCAGGCTGCCCCAAGACCTGCCGGGCAACGGCTGGTTTTACGCGTGGCGGGGCCGGCCCAGGCAGGCCCGCCGGACAGCGTCCGGATCACATCCCGTAGCTCGGTTCGCGGCGCTTGACCCAGCAGATCACCCGTCCGGTGACCGGGATCAGAGCCAACTGCACCACGACCTTCCACAGGAAACCGAAGAAGGTATAGCTGGCCCACTGCCCGAGGCTGGAAATGCCGATAACTGTCGAAGCCACCGAGCAGAACACGATGGTATCCACCGCCTCCCCGGCACCCGTGGACGACACCAGCCGCCGATACAGCCTCGACTCGCGGTTGCGGCGCTTACCGAGCCACATGATAACCGAGTTAACGCTCTGCCCGGCGGCATAGCCCAGCATGCTGGCCAGCACCACCAGCCACACCGGCCCCAGCGCACCGGCAAGGGCAGCCTGCTTGGCCAGCCCGCGCTCGTCGTCGAACCCCGGCAGCCAGATGATCAACGAATAGACCAGCACCGCGGCCAGGTTGGCCACGAATCCGGTGGCGATCGCCTGCCGAGCGGCTTTGGGGCCGTAGACCTCGGTGATCATGTCGCCGAGGATGTAGGCCAGCGGGAACAGGAAGAACGCGCCATCGGTGATGACCGGCCCGAACACCACGCCCTTGGACGCCCCGATCGCCGACAGCACCACGACCATCGTCATGGCCGTCAGCATGGTGGCGAACTGGCCCGACCCGATGCCGGCATAGCTGGGCTGCGCCGTCATGCCGGCCGGCCCCGGCCGCCGACCCGGCCCGGACGACAGTTGGGGTGCGGCAGCCCGCCGGTCGGGTAGGTGTGTCATGGCGCCTCCGGGACGAGTTCGGTGCCCACCGCGGTCGGCTCGCGGGGCACCTCGATCGGGTCAACACTCGGATTCACAGTGGCCGACAATGCCGGTCCGGTCAACCCGCGCAAGGCCGCGATGGCGTCCCAAGGCAGGGACGCGAACGGCCCAAGCCCGGCCAGCAGCGACCCCGGCCCGTGCCCGCCAGGCTGGCAGCAGCCGAAACCAGCCGCCCGGATTGAGCACGGCCAGCGCCACCGCCGGGGCGCCGGCAGCGACGGTCCGAGACCGTCCGCCGGAATCTGACATAAGTCATCCCCCACAGGTGATAGCCCGCACTACCCCACCGCCCGGCGAGCCACCACGATGGTCCGCATGAGCGACAACCCGGCCGTCGAGGCCCGCAACCTGCACAAGTCCTTCGGTGCCCTACACGCCGTCGACGGTCTCGACCTCACCGTGGCCCCGGGCGAGGTGGTCGCCTTCCTGGGCCCGAACGGCGCCGGGAAATCGACCACCCTCGACATCGTGCTCGGCTTCACCCGGGCCGACAGCGGCATGGTCACCGTCCTGGGCGGCACACCACGCGAGGCCATCCGGGCCGGCCGTGTCGGTGCGGTACTGCAAACCGGTGGGCTCATCGCCGGGTACACGGTGCGCGAAACCCTCGACGTGGTGGCCTCCCTACAGGTGCGGCCGCCCACGACGGCCGCGGTCATCGCCCAGACCGATCTGGGCGGGCTGCTGCACCGCCGGGTCTCCAAATGCTCCGGCGGCGAGATCCAGCGCATCCGGTTGGCGCTCGCCCTGCTGTGCCAGCCCGAGTTGCTGATCCTGGACGAGCCGACCACGGGCCTGGATCCCACCGCCCGAGCGGCTTTCTGGCGCACCATGCGCACCCAGACGGCACACGGCAGGGCGATCCTGTTCGCCACCCACTATCTGCAGGAAGCCGCCGATTCCGCCGACCGGATAGTGATCATCGATCACGGCCGAGTCGTGGCCGACGGGTCGGTGGACGAGGTCCGCGGGCTCGGCGAGGGCACCACGGTAACCGCCAGCTGGCCGGGGCTCACCGGCCCGGACGAGGTGCGCCGCAGCCTGGCAGCGGTGGCCGGCACGCTGCTCGGGGTGCAGGTGACCGGTACCCACCTCGAGGTGCGCACCACCGCGCCGGATGAGGTTGCCCGGATCCTGCTCACCGCGACCCCCGCCAGCCATCTCGGCATCGCCGCGCTGAGCCTGGAGGAGGTCTTCTCCGAATTGGTCGCCGACGATCCGCGGCCTGCCGGCCCGGGCACCGATGGCCGGCCCGGGCCGGCAGGCCAGGACCGCCGATCCCCCGCCAGCGCCGCCGGCAGACCACCGGCCGGTGTCTCACACCAACCAGAGGAGCTCAGATGAATACCGTACCGGCCGCCCGGCAGTCGTATCCGTGGCTCTATACCCGCATCGACGCGCTCAGCAGCCTGCGCCGTCCCGAAATGCTGTTCTTCACCGTCATCATGCCGCTGGGCATGTACCTGCTGTGGGGCGCGATGCAGGACTACTCCGGTATCGACATGGGCCGCGGCAACGTCGCCGCCGCCATCATGATCAACATGGCCACCTTCTCGGTGACCATCGCCGCCACCTGCACGGCCGCCGGAGCCGCGGTGGAGCAGGCCGGCGGCTGGGGGCGGCAGATGGCGCTGACCCCTGGCGGGCTGCGCAGCTATGCGATCGCCAAACTGTCGGCCGCCCTGATCGTGGCGATCTGCCCGGTCACGGTCATCTTCGTCGCCGGTCTGTTCACCGGTGCCCGGATGGATGCCCCCTGGGTATGGCTGGCCAGCTACCTGCTCACCCTGCTGGCGGCGATCCCCTTCTCCTGCTATGGCCTGGCCACGGGCATGTGGCTCCCCGCGCAGGCGGCGGTCGGCATCGCCGGGGCCTCGATCAGCGTGTTCGCCTTCCTCGGCAACCTGTTCATGCCGTTAGGCGGCAAACTGTTCGCGTTCGGCCGGTTCACCCCGCTGTACGGTGCCGGCGCGCTGGCCACGCGGCCGCTGCAGGGCGATCTCGTGGCCACCATGACCGGTGCGTTCCACGAGCCGCTGTGGGCACCGGTGGTTAACATCACGGTGTGGACCGTACTGTTCGCCCTGTCGTGCCTGGCGGCTCGCCGCCGGGCGACGGCCCGGCAGTGACCGCCGACGGCAACGGCCCGGTGGCCGGCAACCCGCCCGGCAGCGCGTCACGATCGGCCGGCAACCCGGCCGGCCCCTGGTACCGCCGGCTCCGCTGGGAGGCCTCCCTGCCGGTGGTGCTGCTGCTGTTGTTCCTCATGCTCACCACCGCGGCATCGCCTGCCCCGCCGCTGCCCAAGATCGCCGCGATCAGCGGAATCGTCGCCTTCGCGATCGCCTATCTCTACATAGTCAACACGATGGCGTCCTGGCTTCAGGTGGCCCCGGGCGCCGGGCTGGGTGCGCAACTGGCCCCACTGGCCGTCCCCTTGACGGTGCTGGTTGCCCTGGCCGGCGCGACCGCACTGGTGCTGGGCTGGTGGAGCGTCTTCTTCCTGCCCTATCTGTGCGCCATCGTGCTGTTCGCGACCAGCCTGCGTATCGGGCTTTCCCTGACCGGGGGACTCCTGGTGACCGCGATCACGGCGGCCTTCACCCTCACCACCGCCAACGAGGTCCGCTGGGCGGTCCTGGGCTGTTCGGCCTCCGCGTTCGCCGTGGCGGGAGCCCGGATCGGCGATGAATTCGGCGAACGGTTGCGGAGCACCCAGCGTGAACTGTCCGCCGCCGCCGAACGCGAGCAGATCAGCCGGGACGTCCACGACCTGCTCGGCCACTCCCTGACCGTCCTGACTCTGAAGGCCGAGGTTGCCCAACGCCTGGTGGCGCGCGATCCGGTACGGGCCCGGGCCGAATTGGGCGAGATCGTCGAACTGTCACGCACCGCGCTGGGAGACGTCCGATCCACCGTCAGCCGACTGCGCACCCCCGACCTGGCCAGCCAGCTCCGGGCCTCTCGGGCAGCCTTCGCCGCCGCCGGCCTGCGCGCCGACTTCCGGGGCCGAGCCGCCGACATCCCACTGCCCCAGCGCGAGATTCTCGCCTGGGCCCTCCGCGAGGCGACCACGAACATCATCCGGCATGCGGCGGCGAACAGGGTGCACGTCGAGCTGGCCCCCGGCCGGCTACGGGTGACCGACGACGGCACCGGTATCGGCGATACCCCGCCCGGCAACGGCCTACGAGGTCTCGGCGAGCGAATCGGAGCCGCCGGCGGGCGGCTGCGCATCGGCGTCCCGTCCGGCAGCCACGGCACACCGGGCACCCTGCTGGAGGTCGAGCTGTGAACGCACCGATCCGCGTCCTGATCGCCGACGACCAGCGGCTGGTGCGCGGGGCGCTGGCCACCCTGCTCGGCCTGGAGCCCGACCTGCAGGTGGTGGCCGAGGCCGGCACGGGACGAGCCGTGCTCGAATCGCTCCGGGCCATCCCGGTCGACGTTGCCCTGCTGGACATCGAGATGCCCGATGGGGACGGCCTGTGGGTCGCCGCCCGGTTGCAGGCGGCCGGAGCCACCTGCCGCAGCCTGATCGTCACCACCTTCGGCCGGCCCGGCTACCTGTCCCGGGCGCTGGCGGCCGGCGCAGCCGGTTTCCTGGTCAAGGACACCCCACCCGACCGGCTCGCCGCGGCCATCCGCACGGTACACGCCGGCGGCCGGGTCATCGACCCGATACTGGCCCAGGAACTGGTCATCTTGGGCCCGAACCCGCTGACCGAGCGCGAACAGGAAGCCCTGCGCCTGGCCGCCCGGGGAGCCGATGCCGCCCAGATCGCCGCCGATCTACATCTTGGCGAGGGCACCGTGCGCAACTACCTCTCGAACGCGATCGCCAAAACTCACGCCCGCAACCGCACCGAAGCGGCCCGCACGGCCGAATCCAACGGCTGGCTGTGACACCCGCAGGCCCGGTCGTCACCGGTTGCAGGCCGCTCCCGGCGAACTCGGCACCAGCAGAGCAAGCCCGCCGATCGCATGCCCATCGGCTATGCTGGCCAGGCGTGGCCGGTGCCTGCGGAATCGATGCTCGCCGCCGATGACTGCCGGGCCTTTGGCGCAGCGCGAGAGCCCGGCCGCCGGCGTCAAGACCGTCGAGGAGTTGCTGTGGCGAGTTTCACCGGCTGGATCGTCCGCGAAGGCGAAACCGGCCCCCGGGCCGAATTGGGGAGCCTACCCGGGGATCTGCTCGGCGATTTCGACACCACCGTCCGAGTCTGGTATTCCGGGATCAACTACAAAGACGCGCTCGCCCTGCAGGGCCGGCCGGGGGTGATCCGTACCCACCCCCTGGTGCCCGGCATCGACTTGGTCGGCGAGGTGGTTTCGTCCACCCATCCGCGCTGGCGGCCCGGCGATGTGGTGGTGCTCAACGGCGCCGGATTCGGCGAGGAATACCACGGTGGGCTGGCCGAGCTCGCCCGGGTCAGCGGCGACGATCTGGTGGCGGTGCCCGCCGGTTTCACCCCCAAGCAGGCGGCCGCCGTCGGCACCGCCGGCTTCACCGCGGCGCTCAGCCTGCTCGCCCTGCAACGTGCCGGGCTCACCCCCGGGCGTGGGCCGGTGCTGGTCACCGGGGCCGGCGGCGGCGTCGGGTCGATCGCGTTGGCCCTGCTGGCCGGTGCCGGCTACCAGGCCCATGCGGTGACCGGCCGCCCGGAGCTGCTGCACGAGCAGTTGACCGGTCTGGGGGCCACCGAGATCTGGTCCCGCGCAGATTTGGTCGTACGCAACGCCGAAGGCGAGGTGCGTCCGCTGGCGAAACAGCGTTGGGCAGGTGTGATCGATTCGGTCGGTGGGACGATCCTGGCGGCCGCGCTGGCCAGCCTCCGCCAGGAGGGGGTGGCCACCACCTGCGGGCTGGCCGGCGGCGCCGCGTTCCCCGGCAATGTGCTGCCCTTCATCTTGCGCGGAATCTCGCTGCTGGGCATCGATTCGGTGCGTACCCCACCCGGTCGCAGGGCAGCCGCCTGGCGGTTGATCGGCCAAGCGCTCCGTCCCGGTTCGTTGGCCGCGGTCACCAGCACCGTGGCGCTAGCCGACGTTCAACCAGTCGCAGAACGGCTTCTCGCCGGCCACGGCACCGGGCGCACCGTTGTCGCCGTGGCCGGCGCCGGGGTGCCCCGCGATGTGCCGGCGCCGAATCCGCTGCGGCCGCATCCGGTCGATGACACGCGCGGTATCAACCGCAGATGGCATCTACCGGACATGTAGTGCCAGCTCTCGTTTAGCAGTCATTCAAAGGGGTCGGGCGAGTGAATCTGAGACCTCATTGCCTGAACGCGAAACTTGGTGGGGCAGTCTCCTACGACCTTCTTGAATTGCCGGGTGGCGTATCGGCGACCAAGGCACCCCGCCATGGATGCGATCTCGATGACCGAATAGTTGATCGCTCGAAGCAGGAACTTCATTTTTGTAAACCGTATTTCCCGGAGATATCTAAGGGGTGTGCACCCGTACTTCTCCCGAAACGTCCGGCCGGGTTGCGAGGGTGACAAGTGGACAGTCGTGGCAACCTCAGACAGTGACCAGCACTGATCTGGGTGTGCCTGTATGAGTAGTGCGGCCGTAGGTGGCTGGGGAGATTGCGCATGCCATGATGTGGCTCGTTCCAGGCCCGCTGATTGGTGACAGGTGGATGGTCGAGCCCCATCCCAGCGGCAGGACCAAGACCAGCCCTCGTGTGGTTGGCGGGCATGGCGCGTGCTTGGCTCCTTCAAGGCCAATCCGGTGACAGTCCAGGGGCGATGCGACAGCCCGGCACTGAACCTGACGTGAACATCTAGTGACACCGGACCGCTCGCCTTAGCGTTAGCGCTCTACTCGGCGACCCCATCGACTCCCGCAATTTACCAAGAGCGCAGCTGCGAGCATTTCAACGGCGGCGAGTCCGAGCATGACGGCGAACGCGTATCTTGCTCCCAGGTCGGATGCCGCGCCGAGTTGGAGTGGGATGCCGAGGAGGGCGACGCCGATGAGGGTGGGGGTGGCTAGAACTGCGGTGTGGGCCAGGTCGAGGTGATATTGGGATTGCAGCAGCAATGGCAGGTAGGTGGACACGCCGAACGCGATGACGGCCAGCAGCATGGTCTGGGCGACCGCGCCCCGCACCGCCGGCGTTCTCAGCAGCCGTGCCGGTGGAGCCCAAGAGCCAGGTGATCGATTCGGAGAGGGAGACGGCCCAGGTGCCAGACGCCCAGATGGTCATGCCGACGACGTGAACGGTGCGTGGTCCGATCCGGTCAGACAGGATCGCCCAGGGCGGGATAAACACGATCGCGGCGGCGAGGTAGATACCGGTGACCCAGCCGTACCAGGCCACGGCGTCGAGTTCGGCGGTCGCAGTCGGTAGGCTGACGGTCAGGAAGGTCTGCATCAGGCTCGACGCAGCGGTGGCGAACAACACCGTCAGAACACACAACCTCCTGCGAGTGGCACCCCAACCCTCGACCACCAGGTTCATGATTGGTCGATGACGGTGATGGTGCCGCTGGTGCCGTCCACGAGCAGAGTTGTGCCGTCGGGCAGGCTGGTGGCGTGCCCGACGCCTAGCACAGCCGAGATACCATACTCGCGCGCGACAATCGCGGCGTGGGACAGCGGCCCACCCGTGCCGGCAATCCACGCAGCGCGTCCTTGTCGTCGCCGCCTACCGCGACCGCTACCAGATCACCGACCCGGTCCCGCTCGGCGTCGAGCCGAGGGCACCGCGCAGAAGATCGACCGCGCCAGGGCTGCGACCGCTCTCCGAACGCTGTCGTACACTGGCGTCGAGAACGCCAGGAGGGGCCCAGACAGCGGGCGGAGCATCCGATTGAACTCTGAATCCAGGTCCTTGAGGCCCCGGCTCCTTCGGCTTTCCTCGGGGAGGTCGCTCGTGAACGGCAACACGAACCGGCGAAGAAGGCTCCGGCAGGGGGCGGACGGCTAGACTTGGTTGACAAGGTGGCGCAACCCCGATACGGCGGCACCTTCTTGGCCACACACGTAAGTCATCTGTGAGAGGGGGAACCGCGTTCATGATCGACTCGGCATGGAAGAGTTGGTATCGGGCAAAGCATGACCAGCGGTGCCTCGCTTCCGGTGATGCTTTCGAGGACTATGTCACGGCAATCTTGGCCCGCCTCCATGCCGACTACCTGAACCCGACACCGATGGGGAGCCGCGGTGACGGTGGCTGTGACGGACTTGCTGACAATGGATCGGTCCTGTACGCCTGCTATGGGCAGCGAGCCACAACTGGCATTGACCAGAAGACTAAAGACAAACTGGAGTCGGACTTTGCCAGGGGGGCCGCTAGCTGGGAGAGCTTCTCAACTTGGCGTTTTGTGACCAATGCTCCCTTCGGTCCTATGCCAACTGCGAGTGTTGTGGCTCTCCGGAAGCAGCATGCGCCGGATACTCAACGTCCCATCACAATCGAGATCTGGAATGCCGATGATCTGTGGTGGAAGGCTGTTAGCAAGCTGACCCAACCGCAGCTCGATGAAGTAATCCCAGGCGTCCCGCACGCGCAGAACGTGGAGTTCGCCGATCTTGTGAAGTTGATCCTCTCCCTGGAGGACGTAGACGGGGATGGCCCCGACCACATCGAGCCTATCCGTCCAGTCCCCGCTACCAAGATGGACTTCAACAACCTCCCGGAGACTACGAGGGCAGAGTTCAATGCGGGGAGACTGCTTTCGGCGCGTATCGACAAATGGTTCTCCGAACAGGCAGACCCTGAGTTACGTGACGAGAAGGCTCAACGCTTCCGCGTAATCTACCAAGAGGCTCGGCGGGCTACGGAGGACGTACGTGAGATCGTTCGTCGAGTCTATGGGGCGCTTGGCGGCCAGGACTTTGATCTGTCCACGAAGAGGGCCAATGCCGTGTACGCCGTCACGGCATACTTCTTTGACTCATGCGACATCTTCGAGGAGCCGCCCGCCGAGAACGCTGGAGGTGAGGTGCTAGATGCTACTGCCGACTAAAGGTATCGATCCTCAGCGTGCTCTGCTAACTATTGGGGCGAGCCTCATCTCGCTCTTGGAGTCACCCGCAACCGTGTCGGGGCTTTGGGAGAGGTTCTCGAAGTACTCAAGTGAGGCTGGTGGAGATTCCAAGATCACCTTCGATTGGTTCACGCTCGCATTGTCCATGCTGTTTGCGATTGACGCAGTTTCCTGGAACAGGTCTGGGCAGTTGGTAAGGCATCATGTTTCTGCATGAACTAGGCTCATCTGACGCACGCTTCAAACGACTGAGTTTTCACGACGGGATGAACATCCTGCTCGCAGACAAAACTACCGAGTCCACGTCCGGGGACAGCCGGAATGGGGCAGGCAAGACGAGTTTTATCAGAATCCTGCGCTACATTCTCGGAGGGGGTATCGACAACAGCCTCAAAACTGAACCTCTGGCCAAGCACTCATTCTGGGCGGAACTTGAACTAGACGGAGCGGCAGAACCTAGCCGGGTACAAAGACCGGTATCGCCGCAAACGAAAGTCCATGTCAATGGGTCTGCGACTAGCGTTGATGATTGGAAGCGCGAACTCTCCAGCCTCTTCGGTCTTCCCGATTCTGTCAGAAGACCGACAGTGGGACAGTTATTCGGGCAGCTTGCCCGTGACTACTTCGGCGATCCGCTCAAGACTCATCGTGTCGAGTCCGATTGGGAGTCGGGAACTCGGATCGGATTCTTCCTTGGATTCTCACCTGAGATCCTTGCTAAAGCAGGCGAAGTAACCGCGCTGGAGAAGAATCGAAAAGCGCTTAGCAAGGCCATCTCCGAAGGTGCGCTCGGGGCTATCACGCTCAGCGAGCCGGAGTTGCGCGCCCGTTTGGCTCAGACCCGTGAGAAGCGGTCTCGCTTGGAGTCCAATCTGTCGGGGTTTAGAGTCGACGAGCAGTATGCCGACCACCAGGCTGAGGCGGACCGTCTGACCCACGCAATCAGAGATCTCAATGATGAGGGTCTCTCGCTCGAACGACGGAAGCGCGACCTTGAGCTTGCAATGACGGAAGAGCGCCCCGCAGTTACAGGAGTGGAACTGGCCAAGCAGCTGGAGAGCATGTACGCGGAGATCGGTATCGTCTTGCCGGAAACTGCGACCCGCCGCTTCAACGAGGTGGCCGAGTTCCATGCTTCGGTGGTGAGAAACCGGCAAATGTATCTTCAAGCAGAGTTTATGGCCGTGACTCAGCGCCTAGCCGAGGTCGACTCGGAGCGTCAGGCTCTCGATCAACAACGCGCGGCCGTCATGAACCTGTTGAACGACTCGATGGCATTGGAGACGTTTCGCAGCGCCGAACGCGAACTCACAGATCTGGACGCTCTTATTGCGGACTTGGAGCGGAAACTGGAGCTTGTGCAATCTGTCAGCGACACTGGTCTTCGCCTGCGCGCGATGATGTCCGAGGCCGAAGCCAACGTCCGAACTGAGATCGCAGACCGCGAGCTGCCTCTGGAATCGGCCATCGTCTTGTTTCAGCAACTCGGAGAAGAGATCTATAACGACCGCAACGTGTCATTACTGATTGAGGCAACACGTAAGGGCGTCCTGAAAATCGTGCCGAAGATTGATGGCGATGCATCAGCGGGGATTCTTGGTGTGAAAACCTTCCTGCTTGACATGGTGTGCGCAGTGACGGCAATTCAGCTCGGTCGTGCCCCGCGAATCCTGGTGCACGATAGCCAGCTGTTTGATTCCATGGATGACCGTCAGATTGCGTCTTGTCTAAACATCGGCGCCCGGCTTGCCGACGAAGTTGGGTTTCAATACGTCGTGACGCTCAACTCAGACCGGCTCGCAGCTGCGGAAGCCGAAGGCTTCGACCGACGGAGCTACGTCATTGAGCCGGTCCTCACCGATGCAGGGGAAGAAGGCGGGCTGTTCGGATTCCGCTTCATCTGACGAGCTGTCCGCTGTCCCCATAGCCCCCGCCAAAAGTCAGAGGGTCCTGGGCGCTTCACGTAGCGAACTGCGAGTCGAGGGATGGGTCTCGAAGAACTGGGCGGATGATCCGCCTGCGATGTCTCCGGGGCTGGTGATGAGTCGAGCGGAACCGTTGGCCAGGAGTTGGTTGGCTCCTGCGCTTGCTGCCGAAGTGATCGGGCCGGGGACCGCACCAATTCGTCGCCCAAGCCGTTGAGTTTCTGCGACCACAATGAGCGCATTGGATCTCGTTGCTGACTCGACCACAACACTGGTGTCGGAGAGTACAGCAAGGAGTCGGGAGCGGGCGATGAACCGGTGGCGCGTGGGAACGCTGCCGGGAGCGGCTTCGCTGACAAGGCGCAAACGCCAGCGTGCGGGGGATCCGTAGGGCCCCCGGCCCCGACGGGGCGATCGGCTCAGTAGTCGGCTTCCTGCACCAGAGCGGGACGCACCACGATCCGGGTCCAGGAACCGATATAGATCCGGTCGTGCAATCCCAACTCCACCCGGCCATCGATCGGCTCCGTGGGCATCGGCTGATCGACCTGACCGATATAGGTGCCATTGGACGAGCCCAGATCCTCCAGGAACCAACGACTGCCGTCGGTGACCAGCATCGCCTGGCGACGGCTCACCCCCGAATCGGTCACCGCGTCCAGATCCGGGCGCGCCCCCGAGGAGCCCCGGCCGATCACCAGGGTTTGTTTGCGCAGCGCCTTGACGATCGGCTGCCCCGGGCTGGGCAGCCGATCCGAGGTCTGCTGGAGGCGATACCACTCGGGATCGATCCAGATCTCTGCCACCCATCTGGCCGCTCCCGACTGAGCGGGTAGCGTCGAAGGCGCCTCCGGGGCCGGGCGGCGCATCGGCGGCGCGGACTCGCTATCGGGGACCGCCCGCGGTTGCTGGGCGGCGGGCCGGGACGCCATGCCCGGGCCGGCTCCCACCGGTCTGGCGGGCTGCGGCGGCCGGGTGGCTGCCGATACGGCACGCGGGCTCCCGGCTGGGGCGGCCATGGCTGCCCGGGGCGACCGGCCGGCGGTGGGTAGCCCCGGCCCGGGCGTGGCTGCCCGGCCGATCCCGGCTGGGGCGGCCCGGGACGCGGTGGCATCGGCCGGCCGGCGGGTTGCGGTCTCACCCCCGGCGGACCGGGGCGGCCCAACGCCTGCTGCGGTGGTGGCGGATAGTAGCCCCCCGGCCGGGCGGGCGGCCCCGGCTGGGGGGCCCCGGCCGGCGAAAACCCATCGAGCCCATCGGGATCGGGCAGCTCGGGCCCGGGGGCCCCCAGCGAAAGCAAATCGTCCACGGCCGCGCTCGCCGGTTTCGGGCCAGGCCGGGGCGCCAACGGCACATCGTCCACGTTCAGCAGGTCATCCACGGCGTGGCTACGTTCATCGTCGTCCAGGGTCAGGATGGTGGCCCGCGGCCGCGGCGCCTGACTCGGTATGGGTGCGTATCCGGTCCGGTGATCGGCAGCCGCCGGCTGGGCACCGGCGCTGCCCGCATCGTTGGGCTCCGGGGTGGGCGGGATGCCGGAGTCGTCGCCGGCGGCTTGCGGTGCGGTATCCGATGCGCCGGCCGGCCGGCAGGATTCTCCCGTAGCCGGTTCCGCGGCGACAGCCGGCTGGGCCGGGGTGGACGATCCGGGATCCGCTGCCGTGCCGGGGCCCGCCGCGGCGGTGCCCACCGGTGCGGCGGCCCCGGTAAGGCCGTCGGCCGCGCCGAACGAACCGGGCCGGGCCGCATCTTCGGTCTCGTCGGGCGAGTCGGCCCCGGCCGGCACGCCGATACCGGCCAACACCTTCGGAGGTTCGGTTCCGGCCGTCTCCGATCGGTCCGGGGACGAACCCGATGCGCCACCCGGGGCCATCGCTGCCGCGACTGGCTCCGGTACGCCGACGGCCGGCGTCTCGGTCACCGGCTGTTGCGGAAGCGAATCGATGGCCGGCCCGGCGATCGCCGGGACCACCGGACGAGCCGTCCTGGGCAGCGATCCGGTCAGGTAGTCGTATCCGCAGCTCTCGCAGAAGAAGGCGTCCGCACCGGCCGGCATGCCGCAGACCGGGCACACCAGGCCACCCCGGCCGGCAACGCCCCCGGGGTCGGTTGTCTTTCCCGGCCGGCCGTCACCGTCGGCAGCGGTTCCGGCCGCGGCCGGCCGGTTGACCGGCGGCTGGCCGGCGGGAGCCGGCATCGGCGTCCCACAGACCGAGCAATAGTCCACCTCAAAGCTGTCGTGACCGTCTGGGCATCTGGGCATCGGCTACTCCGCAGGCTGCGCCGGCTCGCCAGCGGAGCTTCGCGTCCGGGTGGTCTTGGTAGAGGCGGTATCGAGGGCCATCTCATCTGCCTTGTTGACATTGCGTTTGAGGCGCACGGTGCCGGTGCCCGGATCGACCACATCGACCACCTTGCGCAGTTTGGTGGTTGCCTCATGGTTGCCGGTCTGGGCGGCGAGCTGAACCGCCCGGCCGAGTTTGCTGGTCGCGGTCGACAGATCGCCGGCCGCCTTGGCGGCCAGCCCGTCCTGGATGGCATGGGCCAGCTCGGTCTGGCCGGTGTAGTGGGCCACCTCATCGTTGATCTGGGCGGTGAGATTGTCGTCGCCCGACCAGACGGCCTTGACCATGCCCTGGGTGCGTGGCTGCTCGCCCACCACGAGCTGGACGCGGGCGGCAAGCTGTTCCTGGCCGACGGTTTTGGCCGGTAGCCGTACCGCGACGTGATAGTCGCGTTCCTCGTCGCCCCAGGCGCCGGTCGGGAAATCGACGGTCAGCGGATTGACCGGTTTGCCCTGCGTGGTCAGGTCCTCCACGCTCGGGGATACCTGGCGGACGAACAGCAACTGCGCGCCCTGCGGCACCCAGACGCGCAGGCTGGCCGAGGACACCCCCCGGTTCATCGAAGTCTGCATGATCCGGGCGAACTCGGCGGCCATCAGGGCCGGATCCGGGATGATATCCAGGGTGCCCATCAGGGCGCGGCTGATCTTGCGGACCTCGCTGACCACCCAGTAGGTGCCCACACCCCGGCAGTCGCACTGGAATTTGCCCACGCAGGACCGGATGGCCGCATCCAACCGTTCGGGGGTTTCGTGTTCGTCTGCGCCATCGGTCAACAGCAGGGCGTGCTTCTGGGTGAGCTTGCCACCCATCGAATTGAATAGCGCCTGGGCCAGTGACAGCCAGCGTCCGATCGCGGTCCCGCCGTCGGCAACCAGCCGGCTGATCGCGTCCTTGGCCTCCCGCCGGGTACGGCCATTCATCTGCACCATGCCAGGCCCGGACTGCACGATCGGATAGGCCAGGTAGGCCTCGTGGGTGCCCGAGACGATGGCGAAATAGGTGCCGTCCAGGACGTTGTCCAAGGCGACCATGGCTGCCCGCCGGGCGGCCATCATGCTGCGCTGCCCCATGGAGCCAGAACAGTCGATGATGACGATCTCGCCAGCGGCGCCGTTCGAGCCGGCCGATCCGGCATCGGTGACCCCGACCCGGACGATCGCGTTGACGTCGGTGCCGCCATCGGGCAGAAACTCGTTCTGGAAGACTGTGGAGGAGAAGAGGGCCACCGGGTTTTCCTTTCAGCCAGGGCAGAGTTTTCGGACGCCCCAGCCAGCCTAGCCGGTGACGGTGGTCTCGGCGGCGGGCGGCCGGGTGCGGATGGTGGGGGGCGCGGTGGCCTCGTCGGACTCCTGCCCATCCGGTGCGGCGCCGGGGGCCGGTGCACCGGTGAGCCGGGCGAGCGCCACGGTGATGTTGTCGTGCCCGCCCTGCTCATTGGCCCACCGCACCAGGTCACGGCAGATCTGCAGCGGGGTGGCAGCCGGCCGGCCGGCGTAGTGCTTGACCAGTTGGGCCATCTCGACGGCGTCCGAGGCGTAGTTCCACAGGCCATCGGAGCAGACCAGCAGCCAGCCGGCGCCCTCTGCCCGGGTGGCGGTAAGCCTGGGCGTGATATCGGGGGCATCGCGGCCCAGCCAGCGGGTGATCACATGCCCGTTCACCCCGGCCTCGGCGACCTCGCGATCGACTCCCATCTCGATCTCCTCCTGGGCCATCGAATGGTCGGTGCTCAACTGGGTGGGCACCCCCGCATCGGGCAACCAGTAGACCCGCGAATCACCCAGCGTGGCGGCCAGCAGCTGGTTGCCGTTTACCAGTCCGATAGCCAGGGTGCAAGACGCCGGGCTGGCCTCGGCCAGGTCAGAGTTCTCCAGCACGGCACCATTCGCGGTGCGGGCGGTCTCGTCCAGCACCCAGCGGGTGGCCGACCGCTCGCCGATATCGAGCAGTTCCCAATCCCATTCCGGCCGGGACAGCAGAAAGGCCAGCGCCGCCCGGGCCGCGGCCAGCGAAGCCTTGTCGGAATCGGTGGACATCGACACCCCATCGCAGATCACCAGGGCCGCCCGCCGATCGGCCTCGGCGGTGGCGTCCAGGGCCATCGCATCCTCATTGCGGGGATGCCGAACCCCCCGGTCGCAGACCCCGGCCACCCAATTCGAGGGTTCCTCCTCGAAGTGTTCCCGGACGGTGGGGGCCTTCGCCCCGCACATTTCGCAGTAGCCATCCCAGTCGATGCTGCCGCCACAGCGCGGGCAGTTCTGGACGGTTGGGGTGAAGGTGCGTACCGGGGTGTGGCCGGCCGGCGGGGCCGCGGGCGGCACCGAGGTGGCCTGCTCGGCCGCCAGCACCTCCAATAGTCGTGCCCGCCGCGCCGCCAGTCCGGGATCCGGCTGCCAAACCCGGGCCTGGGTGGAACCGAACAGCAGGCGTCCCGGCCCGCCGGTAGCCGGCGGCTGGGCCCAGCCGGCATCGTCCCGGTTGGCGGGCGGTTGGGCCCAACTCGCTGGCGCACCGGCGACCGGTTCGGTGGGCGACAGGTTCTGATCGGTCACAGCAGGCTCCATCTGCGGGTCGAATCGGCTCGGGTCAACAGTCGATTGCGTTCATCGTCGTCGCGTGACCACATGGCCAGGTCACGGTAGGCCCTTTCCAGTTTGGGACGCAGATTGCGCTCGGTGGCTGGCTGGCCGTCGAATGTGGCGGTGCGCTGGCCGCCCGACCGGGCGGCCTGCACCTGACGCAACGCCGCCTCCAGGATCTCCACCTCCAGCGTGGCGGTGGTGATCGCATCCAACCCGGCCGCATGGGTGGCGTCCATGGCAGACGACAGTTCGGCCAGGCCACTTTGACTGCGCAGCATCAGCTTGGCGATCGCGGTCCGGGCGTCCTGGTATCCCCGGCTGGTGGGCGGCACCAATTGCAGCGCCGCCAGTGTGCCCTCCCGGTCGCCGCGGGCATTGCGTAGCCGGGCCATCGCGAAGGCGGCAGGGGTGACATAGTTCGCGTCGGTGCTGGCACAGATCGCATACAGTTCCTCGGCCAGTTCGGGACGCTCGCCTCGTTCGCAGGCCACCGCCAGGGCGAACTTTGGGGCCAGTTCCCCGGGCACCTGGGCGTAGACGGTGTTGAAAGGCGCCTGAGCCTCATGCCAGGCCTGCGCCTGGATGGCCGAGACGCCCTGCAACCAGACCGCCCGCCAATCCCACGGATCGGCCTTGAGCAGTTCGCGGATGAACTGGGCAGCGGCCTGCCGGTCGTTCATCGACAGCGCCAGCTCGATCTGGGCGAGCATCACCGCCGAGGTACGCTGGGGGGCCCGGCCCAGGGCGGCGATCTTCTCCCGGGGATCATCCAGGGTGATCGAACTTATCCAGTTGGTCATCGGATCTTCCGGATCGGGCAGCAGCCGGGGCAGTTGGCGCCAGTCGAACCCGTCATCGGTGGTCAGCGGCGGCCCGAACAGGGTCGATAGGTGGGAGGCGGTGGCGGCCCCACCCGAGGATTTGCCCACGACCTCGCGCAGCACACCCATCGCCTGGACGCGCAGATCCTCTGCGGACTGGAAGCGATCCTCCCGGACCGGCGCGCAGGCCCGCTGGATCAACCGGTAGAACGAGTCGTGGTCGTTGAACAGCGTCACCTTGCTGATCGGTGGCAGTGAGTCGACATATTCGGTTTGATAGCCGCGGAACTCCGAGGCCATCACCAGCAGCGCCCGCCCGATGGTGTAGATATCGCCGGGAATGGAGGGACCGCGTTCGGCTACCTCGGGCGCCTGATAGCCGGTGGTGCCGAAGATCGGCGATTCCTCGTCGGCCAGCCGGCGGACCGCGCCCAAGTCGATCAGCTTCACCGAATCGCCCACCTGCATCAGGTTGTCGGGTTTGAAGTCGCAGTAGAGCAGCCCGGATTCGTGCAGGTAGGTGAACGCCGGCAGGATCTCGATGACATAGGCCAACGCCCAGTCCACCGGCAGCGGATCGTGATTGCCCTTGTTCGCCTCCTTGCGCTGTTTCAGCAACTGGGTGATGGACCGGCCCGGCACATACTCCATGACGATGTAGCGGGCGTCGGCGTGCTGCACGAAGTTGTAGATCTCCACGATCAGGGGATGCTCGACCGCGGCCAGGAACTCCTTCTCGGTCTTCGCCGCCGCGCTGGCGTCCGCATCGCCGGCATTCAACAGCCCCTTGAGCACCACCCAGCGATCCGACACATTGCGGTCCCGGGCCAGGTAGATCCAGCCCATGCCGCCATAGGCCAGCGCACCGATCACCTCGTACTGCCGCGAGACCAGTTCCCCGGCCCCGATGGCGGGCCGGAAATCGAATGGGGTGCCGCACTTGCCGCAGGTGCCCTGCACCGCACCGGGTTTGCCGGCTACCCCGCGCCCGACGGGTTCGCCGCATTCGGGGCAGATGCGCCGGTCTTCCGGGACCACCGGGGAGGTCATCACGGCCTGAGCCGGATCGACCGCCGGCGCCGGTGGGACGGTGGTCACCCCGGCACCTATCCGGGTGCGACCCCGATGGGCGTCCGATCGCATAGGCATCTGCCCGGAATTGGGCCCCACCAGGGCAGAGCCGAGCAATACGGTACCCAATTCGGCGGCGGTCGCCGTGGTGGACAACCTGGTGCCCAGCAGCTCCGCCGGTGGCGCAGGCGGTTTGGCGTCCGGTGGATTGCCGCAGTAGTTGCAGTAGCCGTCTACGATCGCACCCGGGCAACCCGGCTGTGGGCAGGGGCCACCTTGCTGTCCCAGCCTCTCGGGTGGCGCCGGCCGGCGCGGACTGCCGGGTGAACGCGGACTGCCGGGTGAATTGGCCGGCTGGGGCCTGCCGCCCGGCCGGGACTGCGACGGGTGTGCCTGCGGGTGGATGTTGGGCTGGGCGGCGGGACGATTGGCGGGCTGGACTAGCCGCGGGGTTGTCGACGCAGCTGCCGACGGCACCCCGCCCGGCATTCCGCAGTAGTCACAGTAGCCATCGACGATACTGCCCGGGCAACCCGGCTGTCGGCATTTCATGCCCGGCCGCCTTCCCGGTTCGTGGCGGCCAGCCAACTCGCATAGTGCCGGCAGGCATCTAACAGCACATCCAGGGCCTTGTCGGGCCGTGGTGACTTGGCGGCGAACTGATCGGCCACCGACATCAGCCGGTCCAGCAGCGGATCGGACAGCCGCTGGTGGGCTATCTCGGAACGCAGCATGATCAGCTCGTTGGCCAGCAGATCGCTGGCATGCAACGCCTCCGAGTAGCTCCGATCGAGCCGGTCCATGGCCTGGGCGATCTGGTTCAGCCTGGTCAGGTACTGCCGTACCGCGGCCGGCTCGGTGGGTACCTCGCCCAATGCCCGGACATCGGGTACCGCATATTTGGGCGGGTTCGGCACCGCCGCCACCACCCGGTTCACCAATCCGTCGAGTCGCTGGCCGCGGAGGATCAGTTCACCGCGCAGCTGCACGGCCTGGGCGTGCTCATCCGCAGCGGGGATCGCCCGGCCGGACGCCGGGGGCGGGGCAGCGCCCGGTGCCCGGTGCTGCTGGCGGCGCAGCACCCCGGCCACGATCAGGTCGCGTTCGAAGGTGGCGGCATCGGCCTCCAGCGGACCGAGCAACCCGCCGATATCGCCGCCCCGGCCGGCCTTCTCGGTCACCGCCGTGAGTCGCTGTTCCAGTCCGGCCAGTTGGGCCTGGGCCCGGGCCAGGGTCTCGGGGGACTCCAACGCCACCTGGTCGCGTAGCCGTTCCATGGACGCCCGCAGATCCCGCAACCGCCCCACGGCCTCGGTGCCTGCCGGGTCGAGTTGGAGTTTGCTGCGCAACTGCCCGGTGAGCGCATCGGACATCCGGCAGGCCTCCGGCAGCGACAGTCCCGAGCCGGTGCTGCCGCCCCAGGCATCCTCATCCAACCGGCCCCAGACCAGACTGGCCAATTGCTCCTGTTCCTTGCGTCCGACCCGGCCGCGGTCCCAGACCTGCAACAGCCGGCGGTAGCGAGTCTGGATCGCCTGCCACAGTTGCAGGCCAAGAGCGATGTCGGCGGTCAGCTGGTCGGCGTGCTCGCTTGCCTGGACGGCTTCGTCGAGGGATTCCAGTTCGCCGCGCCGCGCATCCAGCCAGCCATCCAGCTCGATCAGGTAGCTGCGGATCTCGACCAGATCGACCGGCTCACCGAGCCGGCCGGGCGCATTCGGGGCTGTCTTCACGTTCATCGATACCTCCGCAGTGGCATACTCACACCGATCCCGGCTGCCAGCCCGGCAAGCAGCAACCCACCCGCGCAACCGCCCGCGGCGGTCCGTACCCGCAAGGCCTGGTCGATCAGCTGCCGATTCAGTTCGGCTCCGATGGTTTGCGACTGCTGTGGTAGCCAGGTCACCAGCGCCTGATAGGCCTGGTTTGAGTCCTGGCGAGCGCTCGCCAGCTGGGTCTGATCGCCGCCGGCAGCCGCCAGCAGCTTGTCGTGGGCGTCCCGGAAGGCCTGCAATTGGTCGAGCATGCCGGCGGCCTGCGCGTCCGGCAGCGCGCCCAGGCGCCCTTCGGCGAGAGTCACGGCGGCCTTGAAATACATCTCGCCATCGGTCGGGGTGGCGATGCCGAGCAGCACCCGGCTCTCCCACGCCTTCGCCTCGGTGATCGCCGCGTAGGCACCCGAAGCCGACGTCGCCTGCACCATGGGGCCGGTCTGCACCGCCCCGACGCTATTGGCCGACGTGGTCACCAGCTGCGTGGTGACCACGAAAACCCCGATCGACAGGCCGAGCCCGATCAGCAACCCGATATTGAAGACCCGGCGGGTTCGCCGGGCCACCACCACGCTGCCGCAGACCAGGACCGCGATCGGCAGCGCCATCAGCACGCTCAGCCACCGCTGGTCGCCGATCGAGAACGCCAACCGCTGCTGGTTGATCTCGATCTGCTCGTTCAGGGCCGGCAGCAGTTGGTTGTCCAATAGCCGCGAGGCGGCGCTCAGCTCTTGGCTGTCTTGAGCGGCCAGCCCCCGGGTGACGACCGCGGTGTAGCCGATCAGATCGGTATTCAGGGCAGCCAATCGGTCTTCATCGTCCGGCCATGCCGCGCTGGCCTCCGTCATCACCTCGGCGGCATGACTCAGCAGGGCGACATGATCGGCATCGGAGTTCTGTCCGGCGCGGGCGTCCACCAGGGCGTTGTTTGCCGCAGCGTCCGCGGCCAGCACGTCTGCCCGCACCGCCTCAAGCCGCAGCACCTGCTGGGCCGATTCGTTGACCTGGGTGACCACCTTGCTGTTCTCGTTGAGCACAAGCGGGCCGAGTGCCGCGATAACCAAGCAGCTCAGCACCACGAACACCCGCCACCAGAACAGCACGGTGGAGTTACGCATCGGGGTGCGATCGGGTTTGATCGTCTGGGCGGCAGCGGCCTGCCGGGGTTGCGGCGAAGCCGGCGGCCGGCCGGGGCGCGCCAGCGGGCGACCGGCCGGCGGCCGGAACGGTTGGGGCCGCGGCGGTGGATAGCCTGCCGCCCGATTCACGATTCGCTCTCCCCGACCGATCGGGGTACCGGATTCGGCAGTTCGCGCAACCGGCCGGCTCCGGGGTTCGCCGCGCCGCCATCGGGGGCCGGCCGATCCGCCGGGCCGCTTCCCGGCGTCGCCGGGTCGCATCCGGCGGTGCCACCGGGTGCGACCGGCACCAGTTCGTCGCCGGGGTTCATCACCCGATCGCCGAGGATGTCGGCCGGCAGCAGGGTGCGCAACTGTTCGACGGTGGGCTGCTGGGCGTCCCGTAACCGCCAGGCCTGCTGACCGACCGCGGCCTCCAGCATGTTGCGGCAATAGCGTCCATTGCCGAAGGTGTCATCGCGCGCCTGGTGGGATAGGTCGAATTTGAAGGCATCCAGGGTACCATCGGCCAGCTCGTAATCGGCGTTGCGCGCCTGTAGACAGAAGATCTCGACCAGCTGCTCGTCGGTGTAGTTCTCGAATTCGATGGTGGTGCGGAACCGGCTGGCCAGCCCGGGATTCTCGGCGATGAAAACCGACATCGGCTCGGGATAGCCGGCCACGATGACCACCAGGTCATCGCGGTTGTCCTCCATCTCCTTGACCAGGGTGTTGATGGCCTCCTCGCCGTATTGGTCGCCCGACAGCGAGTAGGCCTCGTCGATGAACAGCACCCCACCCTTGGCCGAGCCAGCCACCTCGGCGGTCTTCAAAGCGGTCTGCCCCAGATAGCCGGCCACCAGTTCGGAGCGGTCGACCTCGACCAATTGGCCCCTGCTGAGCAATCCCAGGGCCTTGTAGATGCCGGCCACCAGACGAGCCACGGTGGTCTTGCCGGTGCCCGGATTGCCGACGAACACCAGATGCCGGGTGATGGTGGGCACCTTCAACCCGGCGTCGTGCCGCAAGGCCTGGACGCGCAGGATCGCGGCCTGTCGCTTGATCTCCGCCTTGACCTTCTCCAGGCCGATCAGGGCATCCAGTTCCCCGATCAGTTCAGCCACCGAACGCTCCGGTTCGGCCTCCGCGGTGGCCGCCGGCGACGCCGGGTCGGCGGTGACCTGGCCGGGGGCACCGGGTGCCGCCGGGGCGCCGGGCCGGGCCGGCTGATCGGGCCGGGCCGGCGATTGGCCGGGCAGACCCACCATCGTTTGGCCGCGCAGTTCGGCGATCCGCTGCTGATTGGCCTGCAACTGGTCGAGGACCGACTGGAAGGCCTCATTGCCGAACTGGCTGAACCGGTCCATGGCGGCCAGCCGTTCTTGGGATTCCTGTAATCCGGCCAGCAGAGCGGGGTTCAATCCGGGCGCATTGCCCGGGACGTCGTCCAGCGTGCGCAGGTCGGGTGGCGAGGCCGGGGCGGCGCTTCGTCCCGGGACGGCCTGCAGCTGGGCGGCCGCCGCGGCCGCGGCCAGGCCTGCGGATCGGGGGCTGGGCTGGCCGAGGGTGCAGGCGGCGGTCGCGATCTGGCCGAGCGCCTCGGCATAGGCCTCGGCCTGCTTGGCATGGGTATTGCCCAATTGGCTCATCAATGGTGTCGGGCTGACCCGCCAGCGCCGGCCACGAGAGGCCGATTCGAAAAACTGCCGGGCATCGGGGTCGCGACCGACTTGTTCGGACCAGTCGACATAGGCACCATTGGCCGGTTCGGAGATCGCAGCCGCCAATTGCATGCCTTCGCAACGTGCCTGGTCGGGATCCAGCCCGGCGGCGTCGGCTACCTGCGCCAGGTTATCGAGTGCGGATCGCAGCGCGGTGCTGGTCATGACATCTCCAGTCTGACAGGATCGGAGCCTTGACAGCTCCCGCCACCAAGCGCGAAAACAGATCCGTTGTCCGCCTAACCGATTCCGGGCGCGTGCCGCAGCAAATTCGACGGCCTCAACCTACCAGAGGCCGGCTTCGGCATGTGAGCCCGCCAGGGATCAAACAGGGATGTCCCGGCCTGGCGACCTGCTACCCGCAGGCCCCTGACGGCAGCCGGATGGGCTACTCGGTACGGATCGCAGCCAGCGGGCTGAGCCGCATCGCCCGTTGTGCGGGTGCCACCCCGGCCAGCGTCCCGATCAGGGTGGCGAAGACGAGCGCGCTCAGCATCAGCCAGGGCGGTACGTTGCTGATCTCCAGCCCAGCGCTACGCCCCAGGGTGGCATTCAGCAGCAGCGAAAGCAGCAGCGACAGCAGCAGCCCGATCAGCCCACCGCCCAAGCCGATGAAGGCAGACTCCACCAGAAACAGCCTGCCGATATCGCCTAGCGAGGCACCCAATACCTTCATCACACCGATCTGCTTGGTGCGCTCGTAGACGCTCATCATCATGGTGTTGGCGATGCCGATCGCGGCCACCAGCAACGAAATGAACCCGATGCCCCCGAAGACCGCCTGCACCAGCACGAACTGCTGCTGGACCGTCTTCATCAACTCGATATTGCTGGAGACGTTATAGCCTTGGTCCCGCAATTCGGTGGTTAGGCTCTCGGCCCGCTTGGCGTCCACGGCGGTCACGTACAGCATCGAATAGCGAAAATCGTTGCCCTTGGGTTTGCCATCGGCGGTTGCCGGCTGGCCCGGCAGCGCCTTGCCGGGAAAGGCTTTCTGTAAGGCCTTCAGCACCTCGTCCAGGTCGGCGAAGACATACTGGTCTTCCTCGGTCCAGGCTGTCGAGTTGCCTGCCAGCACACCGCTGACCGGTGCCACGAATCGCTTAGCGGCGGTCGCCGAGGGATCGGTCGTCGATTGGTTATTGGAATTGAGATTGTCGTTGGTGAATTGCAGGAATACCTGTTGGTTCATCCAGTCGATCTGGGGAGGGGAGAACTGGCCTGAGGAATCCGACCCGGCACCGAAGTTGTAGTTCGTCTTGTTCCCGATGACCAGTCGCAATCCACCGCCGGCCTGGGGCAAACCACCCGAGTCGAACTTGAAACCATAGGCGGCCATGTCGGCAGCCGACATGGCTAGGACCGAGACCTCGCTGTTGTATTTCCCAACGGTCGCCTTCGCGTTCACCTGGTAGACCGGGGCGACCCCCACCACTCCATCGATATCGCGCAGCTTGTTCACGGTGGCGGTATTCATCAGCTTGTTCCGAGAGGAATCGCTGTTGCTCTGCGTGTTAGCGCTGCCGGGCATCATCCCGTTGCCGGCCCGCTGGGAGCCGCCCGGGCGGATAGTCAGCCGGGTCATGCTGGCATTGGTGGCGATGGATTCCGTCATCGATTTGCTGAGCCCCAGGCCCAGCGAGACCATCGTGACCACCGAGGTCGTGCCGATCAACACGCCCAATACCGTCAGAGCGGTCCTGACGACCCGCTGTCGTAGACTTGCCAGAGCAGATTCGATCAAATCAGGCCAACGCATGGCACTCTCCTACTGGGGGTCGACCGGGAAGATCGGTTCATCGTCCAATTGACTCAGGTTGCGGCTGAGCTGGGTCTCCCGCTCTCGCTTGCGGCGATCTCGGACAACATAGATGATCACGATGGCGGCTACGATGGCCAGGGCCAGCAGCATCAGCGGCAAAAGACCGAATCCCCCACCGCTCGTGGACTGCTGGGGCGTCGGCGACGGGCTTTGCCCGCTCCCTTCCGTGATATCCAAGGTGACTTCGCGTTCCAGGGTGGCAGCCACCCCCGAGGAGTCCTCGTACTGGATCTGGATGACAACCGGCTTGGTTGTGGCCTTCTCGGCGTGCACCATCAGATCGACCGAGGTGGCCGCACCGGCCTCGACATTGCCCACGAACAGTTCCGTGGCGGTGACCGGCTGGCCCTCCTTCACCCTGACGCGAGCGTTGAACAGCTTCACCCGGCCCTGGTTCTGCAGGTTGAAGTTGATGTTGGCGTCCTGCCCGACGCTGATCGAGCTGGGTACCACCTGGAAGGCGCCGGTCTCGGGGCGGGCCTTCTGCCGCACGACCACCGCGATCGTCTCCTCCGCGGTGAACTGCTGATGGTTGCTGGAATCCTCGTATTCCACCCGCAGCGTCAACTGGTAGGGCCGGTCCTCCAGCGTCGGTAGCGCCCGGAAAGTCAGCTGCCGGTTAGCGGTCTGCTCGGTCCCGATCGCGTCGATATAGGCGGATGAGGCGCCACCGGTCGGCAGGAAAGAGGCGTCCGGAGAGCTCAGGCTGACCTTCAGGTTCTCCACACCGGTGCGGGTACTCATGTTCTGTAGGGTGAAGCCCAGCGTGAACTCGCTGCCGGCCTGCACCTCGGCCGGGTTGGTGCCGAAACCGATCAGCATCACCCGGGGCGTGGCCCCCGCCGCGCTGCCGCCGCTTTCGGCGTTGCTTGCCGGCGCGGCCGCCCCCGGCGGGTTGGCCGCCGGGTACTCCTGCCCGCCGCCGGAAGCCGCGGCCTCACCCGAGATCTGCTGGACGATCTCGATGGTCGGCGGCGGCAGGATGGTCACCGGGCCGGGAGCCTCCGGCGCCGGTTGGGCGACGCCTTCGACCTGGACGAACATCGCGGTGGACACCAGCCGGATGCGCTGCCCGTCGTCGTACTCGATGGTCAACGGCATGCGGTAGTAGCCGCTGCTCAGGCCGGCACGCAGCCGCAACTGGGGAACCGTCACCGAGCCTGCCTGCCCGGCGGCCAGTTCGTTCAGCCCCACGGTGTAGTCGGTCTGGGTGATCTCGAACGGGAAGTTCGCCGCCTCCGCTGCGAGCTGTGGGGTAACCCTGATGTTGGTGGCGGTCTGGCGGCCCCAGTTCTTCAACGGAATCTGCACATCCATGACATCACCGGTCCGGCCGGCCGGAATTCCGCCCTGACCGAGTTGCACGTTCGGCCCATCGGCCGGCAGTGGCTCTTCCGGGGCCCGGGCGTTGCCCTGCTCGAGCACCATCGCCGGGGCCGGATCGCCTGCCGGGCGGGCCTGCCAGTTCACCGCGGTGGCCGTCGAAGAGCCCGGCTCCGGGGCCGTGGCCGGTTCGCTTCCCTGGGGCGACCGGGCGCCGTCGTCCACGGCCTGGCTGCCGGTCGGCTGGGCGGCATCGGACGACGGTGTCGCCGGGCCGGCCACCACGGTGGCGCCGGCGGCGATCCCGGCGGTCGCGTCCGGATCGGCCCAGGCCGGGGGGGCCGCACAGATCAGACCAGCGGCCAGTAATGGGGTCAGCAGAAGTCGCGAAGTCTTCATCGGGTGTTTGTCCGTTCTACCTCGGGGGCGCTCGAGTGGTCGGTGCGTTCAATGCTGGTTATCCGGCCGTCGATGATATGCACTATGATATCGGCGAAAGACGCCAGGTGCGCATCGTGGGTGACCATGACCCAGGTCTGGTGATATTTGGCACACAGTTGCCTGAATAGGTTCAAGGTGGCCTCGGCGGTGCGGGAATCGAGATTGCCGGTCGGTTCGTCCGCGAAAACGATCTTGGGATCGACCACCAATGCGCGAGCGATGCCCACCCGCTGCTGTTGCCCGCCGGACATCTGGGTGGGCTTATGCCTCAGGTGTTTGGCCAGACCCATCCGGTTCAGGGCGGCCCTGGCCCGCAGCATGCGCTCGGATTTCGGCACGCCCTGGAAGGACAGCGGCCAGGCCACGTTCTCCTCGGCGGTCATGGAGGAGATCAGGTTGAACGACTGGAAGACAAAGCCCACCCGCTCACGCCGAAAGGTGACCAACTGGTTCTCGCTGAAGGAATGCAATGGCTGCCCGGCCACCCAAACCTCGCCCGCGGTGGGCTTCTCCAACCCCCCGAGCATGTTCAACAGCGTCGACTTACCGGAACCGGAGGTACCGACGACAGCGACGAAGGTGCCTCGTTCGATCGTGAGGTTGATCCGGTTCAGCGCCACCACCGGCGAATTGCCCACCTGGTAGATCTTGCTCAGGTCGTGGGCACGTACCACCGGCTCCGGCACCTGGGTCACCTGCTCACCTCCGACATGATCGCCATTCCCCGTAAAGCTAACGATTCACACGCCGGGAGCATAACCCCATTCAGGGCAGAGTCAGGGGTTACCGACGCATCTTCAGTAGGATCCACCAACTTCCGAAGATCATCTTTGCCGGTACACCCGATTCGCAGCACGCCGGCTACCCCCACTGCCCCGATTGCGTTTTGCCTTAGAGCCGCCGGCCGGTGATCGCCCTCAGCCGAGTCAGATGTCCAGGGGATTCGAACTGGCGGTGGCTTGCGGTTCCAAACTGGTCGGACGCAACTGGCCACCGAATTTGGTGTTCAGGAAAGCCCCCTGGGCGACCAGCGCCGCGGCATCCATCCGGTTGGTCGCGTCGTACATCCGCGAGATCGTCAGCGCCAACAGATCGAGCTGGTCGATCAGCAGCAGCAGGGACGACTTCCCGTTGGCCACCGGCCGGGTATCGGCCCAATCCCGTGGCAGGGCCAGATAGCCGGCCAGGGACTCCGGCAGGTAGTCGGTTGCGGTGGCCACCACCGTATAGGCATCGGTGGAATCCAATCCCAGGTTGGCGATCCGGGGCAGGATCGCCTTGACCACGGTGGTGATCCGCAGGGTCCGGGCGAGCACCGGTGTGGGGGCGTTGCCCTCCAGCACCATGCGCTCGGCCCGGGTCAGCGCCTTGGTGATGTCCTCGCTGGTGGGCACGGGCGAGGCCAAGGAGCCCGGATCGGGTTCCTTAGCCTCACCGCGAAACAGGTCTAACAGCCCCATGGCCTCAGCCCAGGTCGAAACTCGGCGGAGCGGTCAAGCCGCCTGCCACGCTCATCCGCTCGTCCGCCTGCCGGGCACGATCCAGATAGGCGCGCGACTTGGCGACCTCGGTCTCCAGGACGCCCACGGTCTGGCTCATGGTATTGAGCGCCTCCAGCTTGAAGCTGTCGATCGAATCCATCGTCTGGTAGATGTTCGCGAAGGCCTTCTGCAACGCCTCGATGGACACCGTCGAACTGGCCGCCTGCTGCTGGATGCTGACCGAGTTCGTCTTCAGCATCTCCGAAGTACGCTCGATCAGGTTCGACGTGGTGGTGTTCAGGGCGGTGATCTGGTCGAGCACCAGCTTCTGGTTACCCAACGCCTGGGCGGTGATCACCGCAGTGCGCAAGGCCGAAACGGTGGTGGTGGACGCCCGGTCGACGCCCTTGATCAGCTCGGCGTTGTTCTTGATGATCACGTCGATGGCCAGGTAGCCCTGGATCGAAACCGCCAGCTGGGTCAGCAGATCCTGGTGCTTCTGGCGGATGTAGAACAGCACATCCTTGTTCAGCGCATCGGCCTTCATCGGATCGGTGACCTGCAACTCGGCGATCGATGCCGACAACTGGGTGTCGAGCCGCTCGGCCAGATAGATGTACTGGTTGAGCCGGTTCATGGTGTCCCAGAGCTGCTGCTTTTCCATATTCAAGCTGACGTTGTCCTTGGTCAGCTCATCCTGACCGGAGCGCAAGGCATGCAAAATCGCGTTCAGATGCTTCTGACTGGACTGGTACTTGCGGAAATAGTCCTGGATGCGGTCCCCGAAGGGGATCATACCCAGCAGCTTCTTGGGTTTGCTCACCTCGCCCGGATCGAGATCCTCGATCACCCGGCGCAACTCGACCAGGGTGTTGGAGACCTTGGAGACATCGGTAAGACCGCCGGTTTTCATCTCGTTGAGCGGAGTATCCAACAGCCGGTTGCTCATCTCGGCGGCCCGCCGGATATCGGCATCGCCCATCGAGCGCACCGCATCGGCCTGCGAGGAAAACTCCGGCGAACCGGCCTGCTCGTCCATGATCGCGGCCATGAACTGGGTGACCTTGGCGTCCAGCACCGGGCGCTGCTCCTCGGTAACCGGCGGAGCCATCTCGGGGGCCTGGGTAGCCTGCACCACCGGCGGCGGGGCGGGAGCCTCCAGGGTCAGTATCGCGCCGCCGCCCGGGGGCTGCAGACGCTGGGCGGGATCGGGGGCCGGTGTGGCAGCAGAGAACTCGCTCATCAGAATCCTTCGAGTCTGGTTCGGCAATGACCTGCAATCGAGAGTACCCGGCAGGCGGCCCGGCGTCTCGCCCGCGGTCATCTCAAGGCCGGCGCCGCAGCCCGATGCGGGCAAAGCGCACCGCCTGCACGATCCGTGCTGGGAACACGCCGTGGCCGATGCCCACAAGCCCTAATCCAACAGCCGGCGATCGCCGTTCGCCGGCCCGATCCGTCCACTACGATCGATACCCAGGGGGGTACCCGGCCGCCTCGGGCAAGCGAAAGGACACCATCATGCAACTGTCCGCCGACGAACTCCAAACCGTGGTCAGACGGCTACAGCGTGCCCAGGGACAGATCGGTGGCATCGTCCGGATGATCCAGGAGGGCCGGGACTGCCAGGACGTCGTAACCCAGATCGCGGCCGTCTCCAGGGCCATCGACCGGGCGGGGTTCGCGGTGATCGCCACCGGTTTGAAACAGTGCATGACCGTTCGCGAGGGCCCGGCCGACACCAGCGAATTGGAGCGACTGTTCCTGTCCTTGGCATGATCCAGTGGGTAAGCCATCGGCCACGACTGGGAGTGCCAGCCAAGCACCGGCGATCCGCTCGGAGATGGCGGCGCGCGGTGGCCTAGCGGCCGACGCCAGCCTGCCAGGTGCGCATCCCGCCATCCAGATTGCGGATGCGACCCCAGGCGTGACCGGCCCGGTGCTGCTCAAGGACCCGGGTGGCCAGATAGCCGCGCAGACCGACGGCGCAATACACGATCAGATCGCCGGCGGGCAGTTCGTCCAGGCGCGCCCGCAGTTCGTCCAGGGGAACCGGCACCGCTCCGGGAATCGCTGCGGCCTGGTGTTCTGCGGCCGTGCGCACATCGACCACCGTGGCGCCGGCGGCCTGGGCGGCTGCCAGCTCATGCCACTGGATGGTCTCGGTGAGCCCATCGCGCAGGTTGGCCGCGATCCAGCCCAGCATGTTGACCGGGTCCTTCGCCGACCCGAACGGTGGGGCGTAGGCGAGTTCGAGACCGGCCAGCCCACCGGCCCGCAAGCCCGCGGCCATGGCCGTGGCGATCACATCGATGCGCTTATCGGCCCCGGATCCGCCGACCGCCTGGGCGCCCAATATCGCATCGGTTACCGGATCCACCAACAGCTTCATGGCCAGCTGGGTCGCACCCGGGTAGTAGCCGGCGTGATCCATCGGATGGCTGTGTATCACCCGGTGGGCTCGCCCGGCAGCCCGCAACCGCTTCTCATTCCAGCCGGTGACGGCCACCTGTAGGCCGAAGACCTCGACGATCGCGGTGCCGAGCACCGGCCGGTCGCCGCCCGGGCGACCCATGGCCACGTCGGCCACGCGGCGGCCCTGCAGGTTGGCGGTCTGGGCGAGCGGCACCAAGGCGGCCTGAGCCGTGAACGCATCGGTCTTCTCCACCGCATCCCCGATGGCAAAGATGTGCGGGTCGCTGGTGCGCAACCGCTCATCCACCCGGATACCGCCGAGCTCGCCGATCGCCAGTCCGGCCGCCGCCGCCAGAGCGGTATCGGGACGCACACCGATCGCGGCCACCACCACCTGAGCCGGCAATCGGCTGCCGTCGGCCAGCACCACGTCGTCGGCCCCGATCTCGACGACCTGTTGCCCCAGGTGCAGTTCCACCCCGCGATCGCGCAATCGCCGGTGCACCAGGGCAGCCAGCTCGGGATCGATGGGGGCCAGCACCTGATCGGTGGCTTCGACGATGCCAACCGCGAGTCCACGGCGGGCCAGGTTCTCGGCGACCTCCAACCCGATGAACCCGCCCCCGATGACCACGCCGGTCCGGGCGCCGGCCACCGCAGCCACGAGGGCATCGGTGTCCTCGATATTGCGCAGGGTCAGGGCACGTTCGATGCCCGGCAAGCCGGGTCGTACCGGGACCGCACCCGGGGAGAGAATCAGCCGGTCGTAGCCCAGGTCGTATTCCTCGCCCGCGGCGAGATCGCGCACCCGCACCCGCCGGGCGGCGGCATCCACCGTGATCGCCTCATGGCGCACCCGGACGTCCAGGCCGAATCGAGCGTTCAACGCGGCCGGTGTCTGCAACAGCAGGCTGTTGCGCTGCTCGATCACCCCACCCACGCGATAGGGCAGGCCGCAGTTGGCAAACGAGACATGGCCGCTGCGTTCCAGGACGACTATCTCGGCGGTCTCGTCGAGCCTGCGCAACCGGGTGGCCGCCGACATCCCGCCCGCCACTCCGCCAACGATCACAATCCGGGTTCGCTGCATGTATCGCATTATACCCCTGGGGGTATAAGATCGGTGCCTGACCAAACTCTTCGCGCCAAGGAGCCAAAATGTGTCGTCCGGTCACCTGCAAGGTCTGCGGCAAGACCACCTGGGCCGGCTGCGGCCGGCACATCGACCAGGTCAAGGCCCGGGTACCGGCCGGCCAGTGGTGCGACCGATCCCATCCCGGGCAGACCCGGCCTGGACCGGCCAACCCGCTGGCCCGCCTCTCCGGGCGGTGAGCACCGCCGCCCGGGACGGAGCCGGGCGCCCTCGACCGGCACGTCCGGATAGCCGACCCGCGATAGCAGACCAGGCGATGGCATCGCCGTTCGCCAACCGCACCTTTGCGGCCAGGATCCCCACCACGGCTGTCGCCCCGGCGCGCCGCACCCCACCGGGCCGGCGGCGAACCTACCCATGCCCACGGGCGGCACGGGCCGGGGCCAGCAATCGTTGTGGGCATCGCAAGGGATTCTCGCCGCCCATCGGGTGGCGTGACTAGAATCGACTGGCAACGTCGCCGAGCCTTCCGGGGTTCGGCGTTTCTTGTTCCGCCACGCACCGGGAGCCCCATGCCTAACCGTTCCGATCTGCGCAATATCGCCATCGTGGCCCATGTCGACCATGGCAAGACCACCCTGGTAGACGCCATGCTCTGGCAGTCGGGGGCCTTCCGCGAAGGCGCCGGTATCAACACCCGGGTGCTGGACTCGATGGATCTGGAGCGGGAGAAGGGCATCACGATCCTGGCCAAGAACACCGCCGTGCACCATACCATGGCCGACGGCAGCGACCTGTCGGTCAACATCATCGACACCCCGGGCCACGCCGACTTCGGCGGCGAGGTGGAACGCGGGCTGGAGATGGCCGACGGCGTGGTACTGCTGGTGGACGCCTCCGAGGGTCCGCTGCCCCAGACCAGGTTCGTGTTGCGCAAGGCATTGGCCAAGAGGCTGCCCATCGTCCTGGTCATCAACAAGGTAGACCGGCCGGACGCCCGGATCGAGGCGGTCGTCGAGGAAACCTATGAGCTGTTCCTCGACCTGCTGGACGACGACGATGCCACCGGCCTGGACTTCCCGACCGTCTACGCGTCCGCAAAGGCCGGCCGCGCCTCGCTGAACCGGCCCGCCGATGGCACCCAGCCCGACCAGCCGAACCTGGAGGTGCTCTTCGAGACCATCCGCGATACCGTGCCGGCCCCCGCCTACACCGCGGACGCCCCGCTACAGGCCCTGGTCACCAACCTGGATTCCTCCCCCTATCTCGGCCGGCTCGCGCTGTGCCGCATAGTCGAGGGAACGATCCGCCGCGGCCAGACGGTGGCCTGGTGCCGCCGGGACGGCTCGGTGACCGATGTGCGGCTGTCCGAACTGCTGATGACCCAGGCGCTGGATCGGGTGCCGGTCGAGCAGGCCGGTCCCGGGGACATCATCGCGGTGGCCGGCATTCCCGAGATCACCATCGGCGAAACCCTCGCCGATCCGGCGAACCCGCAACCGCTGCCGCTGATCCACGTGGACGAGCCGTCCATCTCGATGACCATCGGGGTCAACACCTCGCCGCTGGTGGGTCGCTCGGGCAAGCTGCTGACCGCCCGCCTGGTCAGGAACCGGCTCGACCAGGAACTGGTCGGCAATGTGTCGATCAGGGTGCTGCCCACCGAACGCCCCGACACCTGGGAGGTGCAGGGCCGCGGCGAGTTGCAGCTGGCGGTGCTGGTGGAGATGATGCGCCGTGAGGGGTTCGAGCTGACGGTGGGCAAACCCGAGGTGGTCACCCGCGAGATCGATGGCAGGCTGCACGAACCGACCGAGCGGATGACCATTGACGTCCCCGAGGAGTATCTGGGCACCGTCACCGAGTTGATGGGCACCCGCAAGGGGGTCATGGAGCAGCTGACCAACCACGGCACCGGATGGGTGCGGATGGAGTATGTGGTGCCCTCCCGGGGATTGATCGGGTTCCGCACCGAGTTCCTGACCGCCACCCGGGGTACCGGCATCATGAATCACATCTTCGAGGGATACACCCCATGGGTGGGACGGATGCGCAACCGGCAGACCGGTTCGCTGGTTGCCGACCGCTCGGGCATGGTGTCCAGCTATGCGCTGTTCAATCTGCAGGAACGCGGCACCCTGTTCGTGGGGCCGGGCGAAGAAACCTACGAGGGCATGGTGGTCGGGGAGAATTCGCGGCCCGACGACATGGATGTCAACCCGACCAAGGAGAAGCACCTGACCAATGTGCGCTCCTCCACCGCGGATGAATTGGAGCGGTTGATTCCGCCGCGCAAGATGAGCCTGGAGCAATCCCTGGAATACTGTGCTGCGGACGAATGCCTGGAGGTGACCCCGGCGGTGGTGCGTATCCGCAAGGTCGCGCTGGCCGGGCACGAACGCGCCAAGCTGCGTAGCCGAGCCAAGGCAGCCGCCCGATCCTGACCGGCGCTCCGCCCCCGGTGGGCTAGGCGGCGCCTCCCAGGCGAACCCGCCGGCTCCCGGCGCAGGCAGCGGCCCGGAAGACGATCGCCGAAGGTTCCGGCATCGCCCGGCGGCATGACCGACGATTTCAGGCTTCGGCGACCGGGGCGCGGCGACCCCGGTTGCGTTCGGCCAGCACCTCGGGAGTGATGGTGCCGTCGGCATTACGCGGCGTCCACGGTTCGGTGCGCAGCCATTCCGAACCACAGCCCCGGCAGGCGAACAGGCGCCCGCCGTCGCGGACCTCACCGGCGGGTCGCCAGTCGCACTTGTGTTGGCAGGGAAAGGCACGCAGACTCGTCATGGAGTCATCATGCCCGGTCCGGCCGAGCGGCATTCGCGTTCGCGAATCCAGGCGCCCCCGGCGGAACCGATCGGCGATCGAAGACCGGGGTCCGCCCGGGCCGCGATCACCACCCCGGCCGGAAGTGTTCGCCTATCTCGGGATCGACCAGTGCCTCCTGGGCAGCGGCCAGGCCGGCCACCAGCAGGGTTTGCCCGACCGGGACCGAGCGCCTGATCAGGGCCAACCCGATCGGCCCCAGCTCATGATGCTGGGCCAGCGTGCCGACCACCCCGGCCTGCCGCCCGCCGGCGAGGATACCGGCCCCCGGCGCCGGCAGATCCCCGTCGAACAGCAGCCGCACCAGGCGCCGGGGTGGGCGCCCAAGATTGTGTACCCGGGCCACCGTCTCCTGGCCCGGATAGCACCCCTTGCCCAGGGCGGTGCCGAACAGGCCGATCTCGTTGGGCAGGGCGCGCTCGTCGGTATCCAGGCCGATCCGCGGGATACCGGCCGCGATCCGCAGCGCCTCATGAGCCCACTGCCCCGCGGGCCGGCCGGCGGGCCAGGATGCGCCGGCCGGTAGCAGTACCTCGCGTCCCCGCCCCAGCGCCGCCGGCCGTTCGGCCACCCGGGCGTCCGGGATCGTCACCTGCTCCCCCAGCCAGACCAACCGCAGATCGTCGCGGGCCTCGATAGTCACTTCGGCCCAGAACCGCATTTTGACCAGCCATTCGACCAGCCCCGCCCGGTCGCCGGGTTCGGTCCAGCACCAGCACGTCGCGCCATCGTCGATCACCGAGAAGCCGTGGTCGATCCGACCGGTCGGCGACAGGACGAGGGCCTCGGCGGTCCCACCCGCCGGCAGCCCGGCCAATGCCTGGCTGGTCAGCGCGTGCAGCCAGGTCAACCGGTCGGCTCCGCGCACCGTGAAGACCTCCCGGCTGCCCAGTTCCACCACGGCCTCCCCGGCCATCATCGCCCGCTGCTCGGCCAGCGGATCGCCAAAATGCCAGGTCTGACCGGCATCCGGGCCCTGTTCCAGGACGACCCGGGTCATGCCCTTTGCAGCCTTCCCCACATATACGGTTGCATGGCCACCTCGGTGGATGCCCGGTCGAAGGCCCACATCAGATCGCCTTCGACGTTGCCGTACAGCCGGCTGCCACCGGTATAGGGCAGTTCGGCGGTCACGGTGCGGGCCACGACATCGGTGGTCAGGTCGATGCGCCCCTCGGCCAGTTTGCCGGTCCACACCTCCGCCCAGCCCTGCGGGTTGCTCAACACGACCTCCAGGGAGCCATCGGCTGCCGGCCGCCAGAAACCGGTTTCCATGCCCAGGGGCCGGTCGGGCTGGCCGTCGGCGTCCAATGTGTAGAACTGCGCCAGATAGTGCAGATAGGGCTCGCCGTTGGCGGCGAAGTCGATCTGCTGACCGAACTCGAATTCACCGGTGCCAGGCCAGCTGCCCCGGCCATTGCCCCGCCAGCGCCCGATCAACCAGGCCAGACCCAGCAGGGTGGGATTCAAATCGGCGGGTATTTCGAAGACCACCGGGGCTCCTCAACCGGCTCGGCCGGGGTCGGGAGTCAGCGGACGCAGACACCACCGCAGCACCGCCAGCCCGCCGGCCACCAGCGCACCGGTAGCGATCAGCAGAACGATCCAGTTGAATTGGGCCACCCCCGTGATTCTAGCTGGCCGAACCCCGGCCGCCGGGGAGATCGAGCCCGCGCCGGTGGGCCACGGCTTTCAAAACCAGCAACTGGTTTCGTAAGCTGACCCCGTTGGTCGGCCCGGCGTCGTGGGCTGGCTTAAGGCAAGGAGTACCACATGACGCGCTCGACTCTGGCCGCAGCGCTTGCGGCCGCCGCAGCTTTGACGATATTCGGTCCGCAAGCGCCCGCCCAGGCCGACCCCACCACGACGCCCGGCGAGACCGGCCGGCCGGCAGGCACGGCTACCCCAACCGACGACTCCACCGGCCCGGGCGCCGCCTCGGCCGGCCGGGCCGGCGACGCGCCGGCGACGACCGGCACCGCATCGTCCGCCGGGTCCGGCGATGACCGGGCCACGCCGGCCGAACCGGCCGCCGATATCACCGCGGCCGAGCAGGGCCCGGCGAGCATCGAGGCCTATGCGGCGGCCAATCCCTGGCTGGGTGCCGCCACCGGTGGCCAGTCCGCCACCGCCGGTGGCGGTCGCAAGCAGGACTTCGCGAATGGCACCGTCTATTGGTCGGCGGCCACCGGCGCCCATGGCATCAAGGGTGGCATCCGGATCTTCTTCAACTGGGCCGCCGATCCGCTGGCCAGCTATGGCTATCCGGCCGGTGAGGAGACCGCCGCCGGTGGCGGCCGCTACTTCCAGCAGTTCACCAACACCACCATCTACTGGACCCCACAAGGTGGTTCACAGGTGATCGCCGGCGGCTTCTTGGCCAAGGTGCAGTCCGCAGGCGGGGTGGACCGGTTGGGATTCCCCACCACCGGGCTGCTGTGGCGCGGCAATGCCGCATTGCAGGTGTTCGAGCGCGGCGTGGTGGCCCGGCAGCCGGCCGGCCAGCTGGCGGTCGCCCGCAACGGATTCGGCCTGCGCTGGCATCAGCAGGGTGGGTTGAACAGCCGCTATGGCTACCCGGTGGCCGATGAAGGACCCGCCGCGAACGGTGGCGCCTACCAGTGGTTCTCGGGCGGAACCTATTTCTGGCATCCCTCGCGTGGCCAAGCGTTTGTGACCACGGGAGCCATCGACAAGCTGTATGCCCTCATGGGCAGCGAACGCGGCGGGCTGGGTTACCCGATCATGGACGAGGGCCCGGCGGCCGGCGGCGGTTACTACCAGCATTTCGAGGGTGGCTCGATCTTCTGGAACCCACATGCCGGCACCCATGCGGTGCGCAACGCGATCCGCGACAAGTGGGCGGCCCAGGGTTGGGAACGAGGCAGCCTGGGCTACCCAACCGGCGATGAGGGCTGCACCAATGGCGGTTGCTACCAGACCTTCACCGGCGGCATCGTCTACTGGACCGCCGCCCACGGCACCCGGATAGTCAAGAACGCCATCATGGCCTACCACCTGTCGGCGTCCGGCATCTGGGGGCGCCTGGGCTACCCAACCGGCGATGAGATCTGCAACAATGCCGGCTGCTACCAGACCTTCACCGGCGGCGGCATCACCTGGGGTCCGACGAGCGGCACCCACGAGCTCTATCGGCTGGATGCCCGGTGTACCTACGGCCGGGTGGTTTGCGCCGACAAAACCACCAACAAACTGTATTGGGTGATCGACGGGCAGATCCAGGCCACCTTCGATGCCAGGTTCGGCGCCCCCGGCTGGGAGACCGCCGACGGCAACTGGACGATCTTCCGCAAGGAAGCCATGAGCTGGTCGGTGCCGTTCGAGTCCTGGATGCCGTGGTCGCAATACTTCCACAGCTCCGGTATGGCGATCCACTACTCGTCCGGCTTCGAAGCCGATGGCTTCCCGAGTTGGGGCAGCCATGGTTGTATCAACATGAACAACTACGGTCAGGCCGAGTGGCTGTTCAACCAGACCCGCATCGGCGACCGGGTCGTGGTCTATTGGTCGTGAGTTCGGTTTGCGAGTAGTGCTACAGCGGGCCAGTAGCGCCCGGGTATCGGTCGAGGGCCGGGTGACCGGGGCCTTGGCCCGGCCGGGGTTGGTGGCCCTGGTGGGTATCACGCACACCGATGACCTGGCCGTCGCCCGCCGGATGGCCGCCAAGACCTGGCGGTTGCGGATCATGCCGCAGGAACGGTCGATCGCCGATCTGGCCGCGCCGATCCTGGTGGTCAGCCAGTTCACCCTCTATGCCGACACCCGCAAGGGGCGGCGGCCCTCCTGGCAGGCGGCCGCGCCGAGACCGGTTTCCGAGCCCCTGGTGGCCGCCTATGTTGACGCGCTTCGCGAGTTGGGTGCGGAGGTGGCCACCGGGGAGTTCGGCGCCCACATGATGGTGGAGTCGGTCAACGACGGTCCGGTCACGATCCTGCTCGACTCGGCGGACTGGGCACCGATATCGTGAGCCGGGCGCCTTCCGGGCGGCACCGCCCAGTGGAAATGGTGCGCTGCGGAGCTTCCGGGGGTGGCCTGCCAGGCTGGCCGATCGGTATCGCGGCCGGGCAAGCCGATACGGTTGGCGGGGCAGCCGGTTTCCCGTGGCGGCGCGCCCAGGCCGGTACCGGCAGGAAGTGGGATGCGTGGCCGAGCTGATCTTAGTCGTGCCCGCGGGTGGCGTTGCCTTGCCCGGCGAGCCGCCCAGCGCTCTGCGGCTGCTCGGCCACGAGTTGCAAACGGTGACCGGTGGGGACGCCGCGCTCAAACTGACCGAGGCCGATCTGGCCATCATCGATGCCCGGGGCGACCTGGCGGCGGCTCGCACCACCTGCCGGTTGCTGGCTACTGCGGGATTCTGGCCGCTGCTGCTGGCGGTCCCGGTCGATGGGCTCACGGTGGTCGGGCGCGACTGGGGGGTGGACGATCTAATCGTTGCCGAGGCCGGGCCGGCCGAATATGCCGCCCGCATCCGGCTGCTGCTGCAAACCGGGCGGAGTCCCGGTACGCTGTCCGCCGGCCCGGTGGTGATCGACGAGGACGCCTACCTGGCAACCGCCTGCGGTCAGCAACTCGACCTCACCTACACCGAATTCGAACTGCTGAAGTATCTGGTCGCCCATCCGGGCCGGGTGTTCAGCCGCGAGCAGTTGCTCAGCGAGGTCTGGGGCTATGACTACTTCGGCGGCACCCGCACCGTCGATGTACACATCCGCAGGCTGCGTGCCAAGCTGGGCCCCGAATGCGATTCCTGTATCGGCACGGTCCGCAACGTCGGCTATCGCTTCGCAGCCGGCCGGTGACCGGCGCGTCCCGGACGACGACCGCTGCCGCCGGGCCGGGGAACCATCGCGGCCTCGGCCGGCCCGGCCGCCACTCGTGGCGGGCCATCACCGGCCGCCCGATAGTCTTGCGCTGTGCTCACCCAATCCTCCGTCCTAGACAATGCCACCGCCGGGCATGTCCGCCGGCTGGCCGGCCAGGCCGCGGCCATCGACGGCACTGCCCCATTGAACGAGTCCGCCCGGCTAGCGCTCACCGACCCGCGGCCGAGCCGGGTGTCCCATTGGCTGACCGGCGAGCCGGACGAGCCGGCCGGCTATGCCCAGCTCGACCGGCGTGATGGCTCGGTGCAGCTGTTCGTCGCCCCGGCGGCGCGTGGGCGCGGCCTGGGTGGCCGGCTCGCCGAGGCGGTGCAGCGCAGCGGGACGGCCCGCATCTGGTGGGCATTCGGCGATCTGCCCGGCGCCCGGGTGCTGGCCGGCAGGCTCGGCCTGCAACCGGTGCGCGGGCTGCTGAAGATGTCGCTACCGATGACCGGACGCGACCCGGCCCCGATCCGGCAGCTGCCCGGCGGCCTGCGGCTGGACCATTTCCGCGACGGCGATCTGGCCGGGCTCGTCCGGGTCAATCACGCCGCCTTCTCGCACCATCCGGAACAGGGTGGGCTGACCACGGCCGATTTCACCGCCCGGATGGCCAGCGACTGGTATCGCGACCGGGATCTGCTGGTCGCCCGGGATGCCGCCGGCGGCCTGGCCGGTTTCCACTGGACCAAGCTCACCAGCGAGTCGGGGCAGCCGGTAGGTGAGGTGTATGTGCTCGCGGTGGCGCCCGGATCGGCGGGTCGGGGGGTTGGCGGTGCCCTGCTGGACGCCGGTATCATGCACATGCAGGCTCGGGGCGTGCTCAGAATCGATCTGTATGTCGAAGCAGCCAACGATCGAGTGGTCGAGCTCTATCGCCGGTCCGGGTTCACAACTACACATACCGATCTCGTCTATGGTCCTAGCGATGGAGAACAGGATGGCTGACACGCCTTCGTCCGGCACAGCGACCGACGAACTGCCTTCGGGTCGCTATTCGGATCGCGAACTGAGCTGGCTGGCCTTCAACAACCGGGTGCTGGACCTGGCCAGGGATCGGCAGCGGGTCCCGTTGCTGGAGCGGGCAAAGTTCATCGCGATCTTCTCCTCCAATCTGGACGAGTTCTTCATGGTCAGGGTGGCCGGCTTGAAACGCCGGATCGATGCCGGGGTGGCGGTCACCTCCAATGCCGGGCTGCTGCCCCGGGATCTGCACGATGCGATCCTGCACCGTACCGCCGAACTGGTGGCCGACCAATCGCGGGTTTTCGCCACCGAGGTGCGCCCCGAACTGGAGGCGGCGGGTATCCGAATCCTGGATTGGCCGGAACTGACCGACGATGAACGCCATCGCATGCACGAACTGTTCACCGAACGCATCTTCCCGGTGCTGACCCCGCTGGCGGTCGATCCGAGTCACCCCTTCCCCTACATCTCCGGGTTGTCGATCAACCTGGCGGTCCTGCTGCGCAATCCGAGTACGGGGGGCCGCCAATTCGCCCGGGTCAAGGTGCCCACCATCCTCGCCCGCTTCGTCTCGCTGGGCAGGGGTCGTTTCATTCCGTTGGAGAAGCTCATCATCGAGCATCTGGATGAGGTCTTCAGCGGCATGCAGGTGCTGACGCATACCACCTTCCGGGTTACCCGCAATGAGGACGTCGAGGTGGAGGAGGATGACGCCGAGAACATCCTGTTTGCGCTTGAGAAGGAGCTATTGCGTCGCAAGGTGGGGCGTCCCCCGGTCAGGCTGGAGGTGGAGGACACCATCGATTCCGAGATGCTGGATCTGCTGCTCAGCGAACTCGACGTCTCCGACCGGGAGGTCTTCAAACTGCCGGCACCGTTGGATCTGACCGGGCTGTTCGGTCTGACCGGTATCGACCGGGAGGATCTGAGCTATCCGGGCTTCCTGCCCAAGACCCATCCCGATCTGACCCGGGGCATCGAGACGAACAAGCCGGCCGACATCTTCAAGGCGTTGCGCAAGAAGGATGTCCTGGTACAGCATCCCTACGATTCCTTCGCCACCAGCGTGCAGCGGCTCATCGAGCAGGCGGCGGCCGATCCCCAGGTGTTGGCCATCAAGCAGACGCTCTATCGCACCAGCGGCGATTCGCCGATCATCGATGCCCTCATCGAGGCCGCGATGGCCGGCAAGCAGGTGCTGGCCCTGGTCGAGATCAAGGCCCGCTTCGATGAGCAGGCCAATATCGCCTGGGCCCGGAAGCTGGAAAAGTATGGCGTCCACGTGGTCTACGGCATGGTTGGACTCAAAACCCATTGCAAGTTGATGCTGGTGGTGCGCGACGAACCGGATGGCCTGCGCCGCTATGCCCATGTCGGCACGGGGAATTACAACCCGAAAACCGCCCGCCAGTACGAGGACATGGGCCTGCTGACCTGTAACCCGATCATCACCGACGATGTGGCCAGATTGTTCAATCACCTGTCGGGGATGACGCAGGAGACCAACTATCGCAGGCTGTTGGTGGCGCCCACGGGTATCCGCAGTGGGCTGATAGCCAATATCGACAATGAGCTGGCCCACGCCCGCGCCGGGGCGCCGGCCCGGATCCGGATCAAGGTCAACTCGGTGGTCGATGAGGCGGTCATCGACGCCCTGTACCGGGCCTCCCGGGCCGGGGTTCCGGTGGATCTGTGGGTTCGGGGCATCTGCGCGGTACGGCCGGGCGTGCCCGGGCTGTCGGAGAACCTGCGGGTCAGATCCATTCTGGGGCGTTTCCTTGAGCATTCCCGGCTGTTCTGGTTCGAGAACGCCGGGCATCCGCTGGTGGGTATCGGCTCGGCCGACCTGATGCACCGCAATCTGGACCGCCGGGTGGAGGCTATCGTGTCGATCACCCAGCCCGGTCACGTGGCACAGATCGGGGAGCTGTTCGATCTGGCCTTTGCCGATGACACGGCCGCCTGGCATCTGGACGATCAGCGGTGGACTCCGGTGACCACCGGCACCGACGGCGCCCCGCTGCGCGATCTGCAGGACCGGCTGATCGAACGCGTCACCACGCGCAGGCATTGAGATGGCCCGTTCCCGTCGCGAGATCGATGCTTCTGGGGCGGTGGTGTTGCGCGGCACGTACCCGGCCCGCGAGTTGCTGGTCATCCATCGGCCCAGGTACGACGATTGGAGCCTGCCCAAGGGGAAGGTCGAACCGGATGAGTATCTGCCGGTCACCGCGGTTCGTGAGGTGCTGGAGGAGACGGGTTTCCGGATCCGGCTCCGCCGGCAGTTGACCACCGTCCGCTATCCGATCTCCGCGGGCACCAAGATGGTCACCTGGTGGGCTGGGGAATTGGCAGACGACCGGCAGGGAAACCACGATGCCGAGGCAGACCGGGTGGAGTGGTGGCCGATCGAGCAGGCGGTCGCCGAACTCAGCTATGCCGACGATGTGGCGGCGGTGACCGAAACGCTGCGTAGCCCCGCCGGGCCGGCATTGTTGGTGGTCCGGCATGCTAAGGCGATGAACCGCCGGGCCTGGCAGGGCGTGGACGCCGACCGCCGGCTCACCGAACGCGGCCGCCGGCAGGCCAAGGCGCTGGCCGGGCTGTTGGCCGCCTTCGGGGTGCGGCATCTGGCCAGTTCGACCTCCACCCGGTGCATTAAGACCCTGGCCCCCTACGCCCAGCAGGCGGGTTTGGAGATCGCTCCCGTCCGGGCGCTGAGCGAGGAATCGGCCGAGGCCAATCCGGGTGGGGTCGGCAAGGCGATGGCCAAGCTCCGCAGGCGGTTGCTGACCACCGGTGAACCGTTGGCGGTATGCGGTCACCGTCCGGTGTTGCCTGCCATGTTCGAGTTCCTCGGGGTCACCCCCCGCCGGACGCTGAAACCGGCAGAACTGGTGGTGATCACGGTCTCGGGCAGGGATTCCGCCGGGCCGGCGCTGCACATCGCACCCAAACTGTGAATGGTTCGCGTTCGCCTGGCTCGCCGGCAAGAATACATCCCCAGTTCACCTGCCGTTCACCCGGCGGGCCGCATCGCGTCATGCCGGCGTCCTAGGTTCGAGTCGGACGGGCCCCCAGGCCCGGCAGACACGAAACCCCTCGAAGGGATCGACCGTGCGGATCTTGCGGGTCGGCGCCGCCATCGGCGCCAGTATTGCACTGGCCTTGACCGCCTGCGGCGGCCCGGGCTCGCCGAGCCCAGCCAACCCGGCTGGGGACGGTTCGGTTCCGGCTGCCGCGAATGATCTGAAGGGTATATTGCAGGGCACCGGCGCCAGCTCGGCGAAGGCCGCCCAGGATGTCTGGCGGGCCGCTTTCCAAACCGCCAACCCCGGCGTCACCGTCAACTATTCTCCCGACGGCTCCGGTGCCGGCCGCACCGCCTTCGCCGAGGGCGCCGCCGCTTTCGCCGTTTCCGACCGTGCGCTCGCGACCGGCGAGCTGGGTGGGGTCTTCGCGCTGTGCGCCGACGGCACAAGACCGCTCAGCCTGCCGGTGTATGTCTCCCCCATCGGCATCGTCTACAACGTGGCTGGGGTGGCGGAGCTCAATCTGACCGCCAGGGTGATCGCCATGATCTTCACCGGCCGGATCACCAGGTGGAACGATCCGGCCATTGCCGGCCTCAATCCCGGTATTGCGCTGCCCGAGCTGGCTATCACGCCGGTGCATCGATCGGACAATTCCGGTACCACCGAGAATTTCACCCAGACCCTGGCCCAGGCCGCTCCCGAGGTGTGGACCTCGGAGCCTTCGGGCGATTGGCCGGCCGACCTCGGCGGCGAGGGCGGCGACAAGACCCAGGGCGTGGTGCTGGCCGTCCAGCAGGGTTCGGGCATGATCGGCTACGCCGACATCTCGGGTGTGCCGGTCGATATGAAGATGGCCCGCTATTCCAGGGACGGCGGGGACTACGTCACCGCCTCGGCCGAGGCCGCTGCCGCGGTCGTCTCGGCCGCCAGGAAGGCCGATGGCCGGGTAGCGCATGACTGGGCGTTGGATCTTGACCGGACCGTTACCGGCTACCCCTTCGTCTTGGTGTCCTATGCGATCGCCTGCCAGGAGTACCGGAATGCCGCAACTGGCAGGTTGGTCGGCGCCTACCTCTCCTATGTTGTCTCGGCGGATGGCCAGCAGGCCGCTCAACCCCAGACGGGTAATGCTCCCCTGAGCGGTGTGCTGGCGGCCGGTGTCCAGGAGGCCGCCGGTGCCATCGGGTGATCGCCCGGCCGCGGCAAGAATGAGCCGAACCCGGCACGCATGCTCGCCTCTTGGCCGCGAGCGGGCGGGGGCGCGCCGGCCAGCAGTCCACCTTCGTTCTTTCGTGAGTATGGAGACCGATGTCCGCGACTCCCGGTGAGGTTGCCACCAGCGATGGCGCCCAAGAGATTCCCCTGACCAATAGCAGGGGCCACCTCGGCGATTCGATCTTCAAGGGTCTATCGGTCGGCTCCGGCATGCTGATACTTGCGGTCCTTGCCGCGGTCGCCGTCTTCCTGATCGTGCAGGCCGTGCCAGCCTTCCTCGGGCAGGCCGGCTATCCGAACGGTTCCCGCAACGTCTATCGCTATGTGGGCCCCTACCTGCTGGGTACGATCCTGTCTTCCTTCCTGGCCTTGTTGTTCGCCGTCCCGGTGGCGGTGGGTATCGCCTTGTTCGTTTCGCACTACGCACCAAAGCGCCTGGCCACGCCGGTGGCCTTCGTGCTCGACCTGCTGGCCGCGGTGCCATCCATCGTGTTCGGGCTGTGGGGCATAATGACGCTTGCCCCGGCGTTGCGCGGTGGCTATGCCTGGCTGAACAGGCATTTGGGGTTCATCCCGTTCTTCGGCGGCCGGGTTTCCGGCACCGGACGCACCATGTTGACCGCCGCGCTGGTGCTGGCCATCATGATTTTGCCGATCATCACCTCGCTGTGCCGGGAGGTCTTCCTGCGCACCCCTGGCTTGCAGGAGGAGGCTTCTTGGGCGCTTGGCGCCACCCGCTGGGAGATGATCTGCCAGGTGGTGTTCCCATTCGGGCGATCGGGTATCGTATCGGCCGCCATGCTGGGTCTGGGGCGCGCGCTGGGTGAGACGATGGCGGTGGCCATGGTGCTGTCGCCGGGACGGCGGATCTCTGCACAGCTGTTGACCGCGGACAACCCCAATACCATCGCGGCGAATATCGCGTTGTATTTCCCCGAGGCCGATGCCAAGACCGTACCCACCCTGATCGCCACCGGCCTGGTGCTGTTCGTGCTGACCTTCGCGGTCAACGTGCTGGGCCGGGCCATCGTGGGGGGACGTTTCACCATGGCGAGGCTGGCGATGCAAGCCCGGTCCGGTAGGGGGGAGAAGAAATGAGCACGGCGACCGATCGGCCGGCTGGGTTGCCGGCCGCCCAGCCGCGGGCCCAGCTCATCGAGCGGTATCTGCCCCGGGAGCATCTGACCGGCGGCCAGTTGCCCAAGTACACCGATCTCGGCCTGCTGATCATCTCGATCGCGGTCTGCATGGCCGTCACGGCCCTGTTCGGCAGCTTCAGCCTCATCGGGAGCGTCGCGCTGGGGGTGGTGGTCTTCCTGGTGGCGATCTGGGTGCTCGCCCAGAACGTCGAGGGCACCCGACGGGCCACCAACCGGCTGTTCCGCTATCTGATCACCGGCGCCTTCGTGCTGGCCGTGCTGCCATTGGCCGCGTTGATGAGCCAGGTGATCGCCCGCGGCCTGGCCCGGTTGGACGCCGGCTACTTCACCCAGACGATGCGCAATGTTGTCGGGCCCGGCGGCGGGGCGGCGCACGCCATCGTGGGCACCCTGATCGTCACCGGCCTGGCCACGCTGTTCTCGGTGCCGGTGGGTCTATTCACCGCCATCTACCTGGTCGAATACGGCAGGGGGCTGCCCAAGCAGATCATCACCTTCCTGGTGGACGTGATGACCGGTATTCCCTCGATCGTGGCCGGCCTGTTCGCCTATGCCCTGCTGTCCACGCTGTTCGGCCCGTCGAAGTCCGGGCTGGCCGGGGCGATCGCGCTCAGTGTGTTGATGATCCCCTATGTGGTGCGCAGTTCCGAAGAGATCATCCGGCTGGTGCCCGACCGGCTTCGCGAGGCGTCCTATGCGCTGGGGGTCACCCGCTGGCGGACCATCGTCAAGGTGGTGCTGCCCACCGCCATCTCCGGCATCGTGTCGGGCATCATCCTGGCTATCGCCCGGATCATCGGTGAGACCGCTCCGCTGCTGGTCACCATGGGTTTCACCGATGGCATGGTGACCAATCCGCTGCCCTTCTCGCCGGGCGCGGAGAACCCGGTCAACCCGATGGCTACCCTGCCGGTCTTCGTGTACTACCAGTACTCCCGGCCGTTGCGCGACCAACAGCCCTATTTCGATCGCGCGTGGACCGGGGCCCTGGTCCTGGTGATGATCGTCATGGTGCTGAACCTCGCCGGCCGGGTGGTGGCCAAGAGATTCGCCCCCAAGATCAATCGTTGATTTCTAGTCACGGGAAGGCAGATCGACGACTATGGCCAAGCGCATGGAGCTCAAGGAGCTCGACATCTACTACGGCGATTTCCTCGCCGTGCAGGGGGTCAATATGGTGATCGAACCGCGTTCGGTCACCGCGTTCATCGGCCCGTCGGGTTGCGGCAAGTCCACCGTGTTGCGCAGTCTCGACCGGATGCTCGAACTCACCCCGGGTGGCCGGGTCGCCGGTCAGGTGCTGCTGGATGGGCAGGATATCTACGCGCGGAATGTGGATCCCGTGCGGGTGCGCCGGCAGATCGGGATGGTCTTCCAGCAACCCAATCCGTTTCCCACGATGAGCATCCGCGATAACGTGTTGGCCGGTATAAAGCTGAACTCGCGGCGGATGCCGCGTTCGTTGCAGGACGAGATCGTCGAGCGTTCCCTGGTGGGTGCGAATCTGTGGAATGAGGTGAAAGACCGGCTGGCTGCCCCCGGCAATGGCCTGTCCGGTGGCCAGCAGCAGCGGTTGTGCATCGCCCGGGCGATCGCCATCCAGCCGGCGGTGCTGCTGATGGACGAGCCCTGCTCGGCCCTGGATCCGATCTCTACCTTGGCGATCGAGGATCTCATCCAGGAGCTCAAGCAGAACTACACCGTGGTCATCGTCACCCACAACATGCAGCAGGCCTCCCGGGTTTCCGACAAGACCGGGTTCTTCAACGTCGAGGGCACCGGTAGGCCGGGCCATCTGGTCGAATTCGATCTCACCGAGAAGATCTTCACCAACCCGGCCAAGAAGGACACCGAGCGGTATATCACCGGTCAGTTCGGCTGAGCCCGGGCGGCAGGGGACGGGGGTGGGGTGGCGTCCCCCGACCAGGGGACGCCACCCCATTGGATTGTTTCGGTGGAAGGGCTGCTGCTTGCCGGCCGGTCAGCGTGGCACCCGCGCCGTCGTGTGGGGATCAGCCGGTGACTACGGCGTGGAAGTTGCGGATGGGCAGGTTCGGGTAGGTACCGACCGACTGGAGCTGAAGCTGACCCTTCTGATCCAGGGCCGCCCAGTCGACGATCCACTGCTGAGTGACCGTAATCGTGTAATCCCCCGGATGCTCATACTTATGCCCACAGTCCGGTGACATCAGGAGCGGATCGGTGTAGCGGGTCTTGGAGGTCATGGTCGCGCACCAGATCACCGTGCCGTCTCCCCAGTCCACCGTCGCCCCACCCGGAACAGCCTGCATCTGGATGTCGATACCCTCCATGCTGGTGGCAGCGGTCTGGGGTTGGATGCCCTCGGTCCACAGCCAGATCGGTAGCCCGACCGCCAGCAGCTTCCACTTGTTCCACGACGGATCCGGGCCGAGCCGCACCACCGGGGCGGGCACCCCCAGCTCTAGCGAGGCCTGGGACACGATCTCGGGCAGGCCAGCCACCGGCTCGGCCGGCTCTGCCGGTTCGACCGGTTCGGCCGGCGGGGCGGGGGCCGGGGTGTCCTCCGGACCACAATAGACACTAAAGAACGCGGGAATACATATCCGTTCCCGAGGCACACTCGGCTGCGGAGCGGCAGGCGCACCCCCCACCGGCTGGCCAGGCTGAGCCTGCGGAACAGCCGGCTCAACCGGGGGTGCCGGTTGGGCTGGTTGGGCGGGTTGAGCAGGCTGCGTCACAACACACTTCACAGATCCCCCCCAGAATCCTGACTCAGCGTCGCAGTCGTCGGCGTGGGCCGGGGACACAACACCCAGACCCGGTACCGCCAGCACCAGCCCACAACACACCAACCGGTGTATCAATCGCATAATGAATCTCCCCTCATACTGATGTGGAACCTTTTCACCAGGCCGTCACCGGCCACCCGGAAATACGCGTAATAGCTGAACTTAGTGCCCTCACGCACCACATTCCCATTGGCATCCAGCACCAGCACGCCGGTGCCGTCCTCGCAGACCGCCATGGTGGCCACCGAATCCTCATAATTCTTGACCCAGGAAGGCCGTGTAGTGATCACACCGGGCGCGGTCCCATGCCAACCCCCAGCCTTGCCATCCTCGAACAACATCCGAGTCCGTTCCAGCGCATCGGTGTCCAGGTAGGTGGCCATTTCGGGTGGGAACTGCGAATAGTCCCCGGCCAGCTCGTACTTGCGGCGAGCCTCGATATACCCCCAGAATGCCTGCTCCGCCTTGGCATACATCAATGCCTCGGACGAGGTCGGGTCGGGGGTGTATTCGGAAACAGACACCGGCGACGGGGGCGGCTGCCTGGGGCCGCAGCCGGCAAACAGCACGGCCAGCAACAGAACCGGAATGGTGAACCATCGGGGTATTGGTAGTGGTCGGGGTGTCGGCATTGAAACCTCCAAAGGGGGGTGTGGTCCGCAAGGGGGTAGCGGCCCGGTACCACCTATTGTTTCATACCGAACCCCCCTGTCAACCCCGCAACGACCAAAACTGTGGAAAACCCCACACCGCCCAGCGGCACCGGCCAGCCGCCAGTCCCGGTGCCCTTGACCGCACCCATGCACCGGGTGGCGGCTATCACCCTGGGCTCGGGCAGGGCGCGGCTCCGTGCGGTAGCCCGCCTGCCGGAACCCGGCGACGGTCTCCCCCACCGCGCCGGGCCGGCGCAGCGCGGTCTCATCCGGCCCGGGCCGGCCATCGGGTCGGCCAGCTAGGCTGCAAATGACCAAACCCGACCCGAAGGATGGGATATGAATCGCAAGGTTTTCATGGTCCTGGCACTGGCGGGCACCGTCGCCCTGGGTGCCTGCGGCGGTCGAGCCACCAATGAAGTCCCCTCGAATACCCCCGGTGTGTCCTCGAATACCCCCGTGGCCTCCTCGAATGCCTCCGGTGCGTCCTCGAACGCCTCCGGTGCATCCTGTCAGGTATTGCGAGCCGACCTGGAATGGTATGGCGACAACCGGGCGCGCCTGAACGAGATGATCGCCCGAGTGGGTGAATGCGGCGGCAGCGGCAATGTGGCCGAGGGCGCGCCGGTGGCGCTGCTCGATTGGGACAACACCGTGGTGCGGAACGACGTCGGCGATGCGCAGACCTATTGGATGCTGAACAACGGCAAGGTGCTACAGCCAAACAACCGGGACTGGACCACCATGAGCACCTGGCTGACCGACGATGCCGCCAGGGCGTTGTCGGCTGCCTGCGATGCGCTCGCCGAACCCGGCCAGCCCCTACCGACCAATACCACGGCCGGCCGGGCCTGCGCCGATGAGATCGTCTCGATCTACGACGAGGGCGAGACCATCGGCGACGCCACGGCCTTCAAGGGTTTCAACGCCCGGCGCATCGAACCGCGATATGCCTTCGCCGCACAGCTGCTGTCCGGTTACACCGCGGACGAGATCAAAACGTTCGCCAAGCAGGCCCGCCGGCAGAATATCGCGGCCGCGGAGGACACCGACCAGCTGGTCGGTTCCACCGAGGTCACCGGCTGGGTGCGCTATTACGAGCAGATCGTCGATCTGATCGATGTGCTGCGGGCCAACGGCTTCGATGTGCGCATCATCTCGGCCTCCGCCCAGCCGGTCGCCCAGGCCTGGGGCGAGGAGATCGGTATCGCCCCCGAGAAGGTGATGGGCGTGATCACCATGCCGGACGCGGATGGCAAGTTGACCCCCAAACTGGCCGGCTGCGGCACCGATGCCGAATCGATCACCTACCTCGAAGGCAAACGCTGCCGGGTGAACGAGGAAGTATTCGGCATCGATTCGTCGAAGGCGTTCGCGGTGGCGGACATGGATCACCGGGCCGCCTTCGGCGCCGGGGATTCCGATACCGATGTGGCCTTCATGCTGGACGCCACCGAACTGCGTCTGGCGATCAACCGCAACAAGACCGAACTGATGTGCTACGCGTACCACAACGAGGACGGCAAGTGGCTGATCAACCCGATGTTCATCGACCCGGAAGACAAGAAGGACGAGCCGTATCCCTGCTCAACTAAGGGCCGGATCCTGCCCAATGACGAAAAGGGGCCGCTGACCGAGTCCGACGGCGATGTCATCGCCGACCAGGAAGACAGGGTCTTCGGCGACTGAGCCGCTCGTCGTCTCGGTGGGGTCGTCCCCCGGGGTGACCCCACCGAGGCGACGGCGCAGCGATCCCATCCCGGGCGGCCGGCGGCGCGCCCTCAGTGGGGCCGGCCGGCGGCCGCCAGGCCCAGCAGGGCATTCTCGACCACCTCCCCCAGCGCCGGATGAATCCAGTATTGGCTACGGGCGATGGTCTGAGCGTCCAAGCCCTGGGCGAGACCCGACAGGATCGGCTGCAGCAGGATGCTGGCGTGCGGGCCGAAAAGGTGGGCCCCGAGGATGCGGCCGGACCGGTCACCGAGCAGCTTCACGAAATGCCCCCGGTCGTTGGTCGCCCAGCCGTAGGCCACCTGCTCGTAGCGGTGCAGATAGCTGACATAGTCCACGCCGGCGTCGATGAGCTGCTGCTCGGTGGCCCCGACGAAGGCGATCTCCGGATCGCCGAAAACCCCCTGCGGCACATGGGCCTCCCGGCTGGTCGCCAAAGGCCGGCGATCGCGCTCGGCGAGCAGGTTCTGTTTGACCACCCTGGCCTGCTGGTTGGCCAGGTGCTTCAGCATCGGAGGCGAGCAGACATCGCCCAGCGCCCAGATATGCCGCACCGGGGTGCGCAGATACTCGTCGACCGGGACGAAACCGGCCTCGTCCAGCGCCAGGCCGGCCCTAGCGAGGCGAAGCTGGTCGCCGTTGGGAATCCGTCCGGTGCACACCAGCACCGCATCGGTCTGGTAGGTGTACTCGATGTCGTGCTGGTCTTGGCAGGTCACCACCACCCCACCGGCATCGGCCGGTTCCAGGGCGGTCACCCGCTGGTTGAGCCGCAGCACGACCCGCTCGGCCAAGGCCCGGGTCGCGGCCGCGGCCACCTCGGTGTCGAACCGCCGCAACAGCACCGGGCCACGGCCGATGACCTGCACCCGGACGCCCAGGGCGGCGAAGATGTGGGCAAACTCGACCGCCTCCACACCCCCACCCAGGATGATCAGTTGCCGGGGCAGTTCCGGCCGGCGCAGGATGTCGTCCGAGGTGTGCACGAAGGCATCCAGGTAGGGGTCGTCGAAACCCGGCACCCGGAGCATCCGGGGACGCGAGCCGGCCGCCAGCACGATTCGTTCGGCGCTGAACCGCTGGGCACCGACCTGGATGGTGTGGGCATCGACGAAGGTGGCATCGCCGCGGAAGACATGCACATTCGGCCGAGCCGACAGGCCGGCCAGGCCGGCCTCGGCGACGCGGTCGGTGCGCCCGAAGGTACGGGCCTGGATCGCGGCGAAGCCGGCTCCCCGGAAGGCCAGATCCACATCCACCAGGCCGGCCTCGGCCGGGGCCAGAGCGAACCGGGCCGGCAGCGCGAACATCTTCGTGGGGATACACCCGGCATTCAAACAGGTGCCCCCGAACGCCTCGGTCGGGCCGGTGCCGTTGTCGATCAGGGCTATCCGCCAGCCGTTGAGATCGTCATCGATCAGGCTCAGCCCGCTGCCCGAACCGATGATGCACAGTTCGAAAGGCCCCTCGGGGGTGGCCGGAAGTATGTCCTGGGTCATGGGGATAATCCTTTCCCGAGTTTCAACAACCCGAAGAGAAAGCGCGATTTCCCTTCTCGCGCAGCAGATCGCGAGCCGGCTCGGCATAGGTCACCCCGGCCGGCCGGCAACCCGCGAAACGGAAGGTGGTAACGCTGGCCAAGGTGCACTGCCGGCGACGGGGATCGTGGGGCAGCCGGCGGCCCTCGGCGGCCAGCCGGGCCATCCAGATCGGCAGTTGATGGCTGACCAGGACCGCCTGCCCACCCGGGGGCAGCCCGGCAGCCACCTCGGCGATCGCCTCGGTCATCCGATCGGCCAGCTGCCGATAGGGTTCGCCCCAGCTCGGCCGGCCGGGGTTGACGAAATAGCGCCAGTTGCGCGGATCGAACAGCGCCCGGTTGTGTTTGCCGAACACCTGGCCGGCCAGATAGTTGTCGGCCTCGATCAACCGGGCATCGAGGTGCACCGTCAGTTCGGGCCGCCCGGCAGCGATCGGGGCCATCGTCTCCTGGGCTCGCTCCAGGGGACTGCAACGCAACTGCCCAAGCTCGACACCGGCGAACCATTCCCCCAATCGCCCAGCCATGGCCCGGCCGGTCTCGGACAGGTGATAGCCGGGCAGCAGTCCGTAGAGCACACCCTCGGGATTGTGCACCTCGCCATGTCGCACCACATGCACCTGGCGCACCGGCTCGCTGGGCGTTGCATCGGTCGGGTTCACAATCGCAGCCTAGACGAGGACGCTGCTCGGGCGCTGATGGTTGAGCCTGGCCCGGCACGTCAGGGCCGGGGAAGACTGGGCTCTCCCGCGACCACCGCAGCAGGCGCCCCACCTGGCCGAGGTCATCGGCGCAGCTGCACCCAGGCCCTGGCCTAGGCCCATCGGGCTGGGCCGTAACCGCCTCGAAACCGGCCCACCCACACCTTCGATCGCGAAGTCTCGGCTGTAAGAAGTTTCGGAATCTTCCCGGCCCAAAGGAGAATCGTGCCCAGAATGCACATGACGCAAGGAAATGCTCGCCATATGCGTCATTTGACAGGATCGGATCTCGTAACAGCCCATAACGCCGGCACCCCGACTTTGACAACGCATGATGCTGTTGCTAATCTCGACCTGCATTCGCGGTTAGCCCAAGAACGCGGCCGCGGGAATGCTGTTAGATACAACCCCTATAACGCCCTATAACGCGACAATCCCCTAGGCCATAAGAACGCCACAGCCCCTAGAACGTTCATCGCATATCCACAACCGGAACTGGGTGCCCTCGATCTGCGAACCGCCCAGTCTCGTAGTTGTGCTGCCGTTTCGCGATTTTGTAACGACTACCAGGCAGTTGTGTACCCGGAGGGACAATGCAAGCACTCGTCTTGACGAACAACCGAAAAATCTGCCGCACGGAGATGGACTCACCTGCCGATCTGGCACCCGATGCGGCGGAAATCGGGATAGAACTCACTGGAATCTGCGGCACCGACATGGCGGTTCTGACGGGACGCGAGAACGGGACGGCCGGCATCATCCGCGGCCATGAGGCCGTCGGCACCGTCCTGCGGACCGGGGCGCATGCGCGCCGGCTGGCAGCCGGCGACAGAGTAGTCATCGACCCGAACGAGTACTGCGGCTCGTGCGATGCGTGCCGAGCAGGCGAAACGAACCTCTGTTACGGGGCGGCTGGACAAGGGCTCGCGATCTCCGGAGTCAACCAGCACGGCACCTTCGCCGAACGCTACATTGCCCCAGAACGCTTCCTGTACGTGCTGCCGGACACCATGACCTGGGAGGCGGCCGTGCTGGTTGAGCCGGTGGCCTGCGTGTTGAACAACATCTCCGCCGCCGGCCTGAAAGCCGGGGACCGAGTGCTGATCATGGGGGCTGGGCCGATGGGTTTGGTGGCGCTCTTGGTCATGCGCGCATTGGGAATCTCCGCGGTAGCCACCGAGATCAGCAGGTTCCGATTGGACTTCGCGGCCGCCATGGGACTATCCGTCCTGACCCCCGGAGAGCTTGCGGAGCATCTGCCAGACAGATCATTCGACGCGGTTCTGGACACCGTGGGCGATCAACTGGAAACGGCCTTCGGCAAAGTACGGCGTGGTGGCAAGGTGATTCTCTTTGGATTTCACGATGGCTACCGGTTCCCGCTGCCGGTGAAACAGATGCTGACGGATGCGGTCTCGATCATAGGGGCCGGCGAATATAACCAAGGGTTCCCACGGGCACTGCGAATAGCTGCGCTAATTCCAGAACTCGGCAATCTGATCACCCATCGCTTTTCGCTGGACACGCATGACGACGCGTTCAGACTTCTTGGAAGCGGAGAGGCAAAAGCCATGAAAGTGGTCTTCACGCCAAACGGGACGACTCGCAAGGAATCTTGATATGTGCAAGACAGCAAACGCCGGACGAACAGGACTGCGGCAGCTAGAGGACTTTGTATCTCGCCTGAGGGCCCACCGCGAGAAAGCGGGGCCTACCACCGCATGGATACCATCCATCTGGAATCAGCATGGCTATGACAGCATACTAGATCGTTCGCCGGGCGAGATCTGCGTCGATCCTCTGCTATACACCGAAACCGTCATAGACAACGCCACCGAGAGCCCGGGCCAGGATCTAGATGCGACGCTCGATCTGGATCGAGCGGTGATCTATTCGTCGCTCGTGCGCTATACCACGGCTTGGGACTACGACAAATCTGGAACCTTTCAGATGGGGTCATTCCTGAGGATGATATGGCTGCTACCCATGTTAAAGAGAATGGGGGTGACGATCCTATACCTGCTCCCAGTCACACGTTGCAGTTCGCTGAACATGAAGGGCGATCTGGGTTCGCCGTATGCCATCCAGGACTTCTTCTCGCTGGATCCCGCCCTCCACGACCGGCTATTAGACCCGATCCCAGGCATCGCCCTCGACGATGAGCTATCCATACTGGTGGCGGTATGCCATTCCTATGGGATACGCGTGGTACACGATTTTATTCCGCGAGTCGCAGCGATGGACGCCACCTTCATCCAGGATCATCCCGACTGGATATATTGGATACACCGGTCGGCTCTCCCCGGGTTCGCGCCGCCGCGCGTGCCGGAGCTCGGCCCCTTCGAAGAATGCACCCCGGAGAATCTGGCGACGATATACCGGTCGGCGGCGACGGCCTCCCATCTCGCCAAGTTCTCCGCCGCACCGGATGCGTTGAATCCAACGCTTTGGGCCGAATTAAAGGATGCGAGCAACGGAGATGTCAACGCGCTGGTGACATCCGTCGCCGACCGAATGGATATCGTGCCCGCTCCGGCACACTCCGACTGGGTGAACGATGTACAACCAATATGGACAGACATCTCGTTCCTACGATTGTTCGACGACGTTCACCCGGCTTCCCAAGAGCTAATCTCTGCCGGGCAGCCTCCCTACGTGTTGTTCGACACCATCAAGTGCAACCGGTTCCCAGCCGGAAAGCCCAACGAAGGCTTGTGGACCATGCTGCTCGATGCGGTCCATTTCCAGATGCAACGCTACGGATTCGACGGATTCCGGGTGGACATCGGGCACACCCTTCCACAGCAGTTGCTGGCCGACCTCGTCAAGGCCATGGGCGAGCACCGCAAACATCCAATAATCATCAGCGAAGATCTCTTCAATAGAAACCACGAGCGTGCGCGTGCCGCGGGCTACAACATCATGCTCGGCAGTGCCTGGAATGTCGCGGCGAACCTTACCTGGGAGGGCCTTCGACGGCATATCGAAGAATCCGAGAGCCTTTCCATTCACGCCTTCGCCTGTGCGGAGACGGCCGATACGCCACGCATAATCACTCGCCCCGGCGGTGAGCGGCTCGCCCGGATGTGCGGGGTGGTCAATGGGTTCATTCCACATGGCGTACCGTTCATCAACACCGGGCTCGAGGTGGGCGAGTCAGAGCCGCTCAACTGCGGGCTCGGCGACAACACCGGTGGCGCCGACATCAAGCGTGCCTTCTTTCACCGGATGCGAATCGACTGGACGCGTCCTGGGCCGATGTTCTCGCTCTTGTGCGAGGTAGCCGGCCTGCGTGCCAGGTTCAAAGATCTGCTACACGCAGAGCATTTCCACCTACTTGCGGTAGACAGACCGGTCATCGCCTTCGCCTACCGCTCATCGGATCCGGCTGGGATGCTGATGGTCGTTTTGAACATGGACCACGACCTCCCTGCCGGGCTCCCCGATCTCTTAATCGGGCACCGAGCCTCGACAAAAGTGTTGCTCGACTCGCTGGGCACGATTCCCCCGGGCTCCGTCCTGCCCGGGAATCTGCAATCCCTACAGTGTCTGGTGCTGTGGCAGAGCGACGAAATCGCAGGAGAATGACATGACAGCGATCAAGCTCTGGCACGACTTCAGCGATCAAGACGGTGAGACATCCGGCCGAGTCGTCGAGGAACTCTGCGACCGCTTCTCGGCGACGACCGGCTGCCGGATAGTGGTAGAAGCCCTCGACATGGCCGAACTCCAGGACCGTTTGTCCAGCGCACGCTCACCGGGCTCGATGGCCGACATGGCTCTGATACCGAGCGACATGGTATCGCTTTACGATGCAGCCAAGCTGTCGCCGCTCGATCGGGAGACGCAAACGTCCCTGGGCTCCGCGCTGCAACCCGACATGAGTATCGACGGGAAACTGTACGGGGTGCCCATCCTGCGCGGCAACCATTTAGTGGTTTTCACGAATCGCGATTGCTTTCCGCCCCCGATACCCACCACCTGGGAACACTACGAAGATGCCCGGGCCAGGCTGGCCAGGATCGGCGCCAAGCCCTTGGGGACTCAGATTCGGGAAGCCTTCTGGTTCTACCCGTTCCTCGCCGCCGCCGGCGGATCGCTGCTCGATTCAACCGGGTCGCCGGCACTCGGTGGAATCGAATGCCGTAATGCCCTACAGATGATGCTCGGCGCCGTCCTTGACGGAACCCTGGCCGGCTACACCTCGGTCAAATCCATGCTGAACGACTTCATCGCAGGCAAGCTGGGCGCTATCGTCTGCGGAGAATGGCTTACGGACCATCTCGTCCACCAGCTGGGCGAACGCCTGACGGTGGCACCCCTGCCCCTAGTGGATGGGCAACCGATGGTGTCGCTGACATCGACCCTTGGAGTGGTGTATCCCAACGAATCCTTAAGCGGACCACACCGAGAGCATCTGCTTGACTTCACCAGATTCCTACTCGGATTGACGGCTCAAGAGCTCTGGATCACCATGGTCGGCCGCTGGCCTGTAAACCAGGAGGCGATCGCCAGGAACATCGATTCGCTGAACCCTGCGAGTCGTACGGTCATCGAACTGCGCGATCGAGCGGTTCCCATGCCGGTCAATACGCGTATGTTCGACATTTGGACCGCGGTGGCCATCGGATTGGAGCGTCTCTATTGCGGATCCGTCGATTCCGAAATGGCGGCATCGACGATGCAGGTGGCCGCCGAGCAGGCGGTCGGCAGTCGGAGCGCAGCGCATCGGCGCAATTTCGGCTCGCACAGAAACGAGGGTGAATCATGAAGGTGACGATGTTCAGTCAAGTCAGCATCGATGGGAAACTGACATCAGGAAAGGGGATGTCCAGCCGCGGATTGCTGCAATTGCTCGATGAGGATGCGCTGCGATTCATCCACCGGTTCCGGGGGAATGTCGATGCCATCATGGTGGGGCGCAATACCATTGCCACGGACAATCCCAGCCTGACCACCAGATATGACCAGGGCCCCAGCCCGGTCCGGGTGATACCGAGCAAGAGACTCCAGTTTCCCGAAGGAGTCGCGATCCTGACCACACCCGAACCGACCATTATCGCCACCACGGTCGAGACCTCGACCAGCAACCGCGCCGACCAATTGCGTAGATTGGGCAAGGAGGTAGTCGCCGCGGGGAAGCATCAAGTCGACTTCGGATTGCTCATGACCATGCTTTCCGGTCGCGGCCTGAATTCCCTGATGGTAGAAGGGGGTGGAAATGTCAACTGGCACATGCTGAAGCTGGGTCTTATCGACGAGATAATTCTCATGCAGATCCCCATCCTCATCGGTGGGTCCAGCAACATCACCATGGTTGACGGGGAGGGATTCCGCGACGCCGAGAATGCCCCTCGGTTCGAGCTGGCCGAGGTCAAGCAACATCGGTCGTTCCTCCTCCAAAGATTCGTCAGAGCGACTAGAGCGGGGTGTTCCGCATGAATGAGAAATCGCCAGACCCGACGGAAGCGAAAGAGTCGGGCACACCCTTTCAGCGTGAGGTATTGCAGGTCGCATTGCCGGTAACCGCGCAGGCCACGATCATATCCCTGTTGTCGTTGACCGATCAGGTCATGGTGGGGCAGCTTGGGGAAACAGCCGTATCGGCCGTCGGCATCGTCTCCAAGATCACCTCAATACTCACAGTGATGCTGACAGGAATCGCCACGGCAACATCCGTCTTCTGTGCCCAATTCTGGGGGAACGGCCAGCGTGCACAAATCCATCAGGTGTTCGGCATTGCACTTCGATTCAGCATGACCGTCACCATTCTAATGCTGCTGGCAGCATTGGGGTGGCCGCACCTGCTGATCTCCGTGTTCACCACCGACGGCAGCGTCCTAGCGGCAGGAGGTGCATTCTTGCGGATCATCGCCATCGGATACGTCCCGACCACGCTGACACTGCTATATGCCGCCGTGTTGCGAAGCGCCAAGCTTGTCAAGCTCGCCATGTACGCCGGTATCTCATCCGTGATCCTCAACGTGGTGCTCGATTACCTACTCATTTTCGGGAGCTTCGGAGCGCCCCGGCTGGGATTGCAAGGCGCCGCATTGGCCACCACAATCGCGCGGTTCACGGAATTGGGGATCATCGTCGTCGTGTCGTACTATACCCGCAATATCGCCGCGGTGACCCGCTGGTCCGACACGTATTGCTCGGAACCCGGGCTACGGAAACGGTTCCTGCTGGTGGCACTTCCACTGTCCGTCAACGAGCTGCTCTGGATTCTCGGCGAAAGCGCCTACGCAGCCGTGTACGGACGGATGGGGACCGGCTCCCTGGCGGCGATGAGCATGACCTTCCCGCTCCAGGGATTGAGTATCGGCTTCATGAGCGGTTTGTCCACCGCGGCTGCCGTGCTTATCGGGCAGCGCCTCGGGCGGAGCGATTTCGTCGAGGCAAAATCTTACGGTAAGCGATTGACGGGGTTAGGGATCGGGCTCTCCGTCGTAATCGGAGCGCTGCTGGCATTCGGTGCCCCCTACTACGCCAAGCTGTATGCGCTGTCGGCGGAAGTGCAGCATTCTGGCGTACTCTGCCTATTCGTTTTCAGTGGTTTCATGTGGGTGAAGGTTGCCAACATGATCCTCTGCGGGGCGGTCCTCAACAGTGGCGGCGACAGCAGATTCGTCCTTATAATGGAGTCCTCAGCCACCTGGCTCCTGGGGGTCCCATTGGCCATCGTCGGGGCATTCGTGCTCGAATTGCCCGTCGCATGGGTGTATTTCCTGCTGTCCTTAGAAGAGGTGGTCCGGCTCATCGCCGGCTTTTGGCGATTCCGGTCCGGCCGGTGGGCACGCAACCTGGTGGGCACGGCAAACGACGCGGCGGCCACCGGCAAGCCATCTCTGGAACTATCCGAATGAGAACCCATGCCCCGGCCAGACGCGCGGCCCGAGACCGGGGAAGTGGCGGCGCCCCGCCCCATCTCGCGGTAAGCGTCCCGGACTCGGTCTGGACCACCCCAGCCGACTGCCGCCAACCCGGCGATCGAATACACCCGGCCGGCCCGCCGGGCCCGGGTCATTGACCGCGGCGGCGAGTGCGGCGCTGCGAGGGCCGGCGAACCGGTTCACCGCGAGCGATCTGCCCGGCCCGGCGCTGCACGGCGAAGTGGGCCAGGGCGTCCACCAATTCCACGGTGCCGGGATGATCGCTGACCACGTCCACCCGCAACCCGTGCTCGGCGCAACTAGCCATCGTGGCCGGGCCGATGGCCGCCACTATGGTCTCGGGGTGAGGTTTGCCGGCGATACCCACCATATTGCGCACGGTAGACGCACTGGAGAACACCACCGCGTCGAACCGTCCGGCCTTGATGCCCTCGCGGATCTCGGCCGGCGGCGGGGCGGCCCGCACCGTGCGATAGGCGATGGCATCGTCCACCTGCCAGCCCAGTTCGTGCAGCGCCGCAGCCAGGGAATCCACCGCGATGTCGGCGCGCGGAATAAAAATCCGGTCGATCGGATCAAGCAGTTCATCGCGGGCCGGAAAACCAGCGGCCAGCGCCTCACTACGCTGTTCGGCCTCCGGCACCAGGTCGGGGATGATCCCCCAACTGCGCAGTGCCTGCACGGTCTGCACCCCGACGGCCGCGATGCGCAGACCGGAGAACGCCCGGGCGTCCAGCCCGAAGGCCGCCAACCGTTCGGTGACCGCACGCACGGCATTCGCCGAATTGAAGATGATCCACTGGTATCGGCCATCGACCAGGCCCTGGATGGCCCGTTCCATCGGTTGGGGATTGCGCGGCGGCTCCACCGAGATGGTCGGCACCTGCACCGGGAAAGCCCCGTACTGTTCCAGACGGCGTTCCATCGCCCCAGACAACCCCTTGGTGCGGGGCACCAGCACCTGCCAACCGAACAGCGGTTTGGATTCGAACCAGTTGAGCGCCGGCTCACGACGGGCGGCAGCACCGATCACGACCGCGGCCCGGCCGCCGTCGAAGGCCCCGGCCACCTTATCCAACTCATCCAAGGTGGTCTCGATCGAACGCTGGGCGCTGGAGGCGTAATTGATGGTGACCAACACGGGTTCCCGCAAATCCCGCCCGGCAGCCCGCGCCCGTTCGGCCAGGACGCCGATCTGGCCGGGTTCGACCAGGGCCAGCAAGGACTCCCGGTTACCCGGGGGTATCTCGGCGCCGGGGAGCACCAACCAGGTGGCATTCCCGAACAGCACGCCCGCGGAGGTGGCTGCCATCCCGGCCCGGGACAGGCCGGGCACCATATCGATACGCACCTGCCGGGCCACCAACTCGGCAGCCAATGGCCCGGCCTCGCCATCCACCAACGGATCCCCAGCCAACAGCCAGGCAACCAGCAGGCCCTGGTTGGCCAGTTGGCTGATCACCGCGAAATCGGGCTCGGGCCCGGCGGCGAAGACACCAGCGGTGGGCTTCAAGGAGACCTCGGGTTCATCCAGCAGGGCGGCGTCCACGCTCGGCGCCAGGACGATGACATCGGCCTCCTCGATGGTGCGCAACCCGGCCAAGGTCAACTGCAACGGCCCACCCAGCCCGGCACCGACGAAAACCACATAGCCGGGCACCGGCCGGGCAGGGCCGGAGCCACTGCCACCAACCTCAACCGGATCACACTGATCAAGCGGGCACACCAGTAAATGATCACCCACAGGGACGCTCCTCATGCCACCGGATCTGCCGATTCGGGTCTGGAATTGGGTGAAGCCACCGCCTGCCAGAACCGGGAATCGAAACTCAGCGACCTGCGCGGCGACGCTGAATACGAGTCTTCTTCAGCAGTTTACGATGCTTCTTCTTCGCCATGCGCTTGCGGCGCTTCTTGATGACAGAGCCCACTGTGCACCTTTCATTTCAGTATCCCGCGGATTGACGCGAGGCAAATACTATGCGGCCGAGCCGCCGCCCGGCTAGTTTACGTCCGGCGGCCGGATTCGAGAAAGCCGAGCCGTGGACGAGCGGGCTCAGCCGGCCCGGCTGCGGTCGTGGGCAGCCCACAACGCATCGGCCACCGCGCCACGCACCGCATGCGCGTCCAACTGCCGGATCGCGGCCGCCGTGGTACCGCCCGGCGAGGTCACCGACTCGCGTAACAGGGTCGGATGGCTGCCCTCGCCCAGCAACGCCGCGGTCCCCTCGATGGTGGCCACCACCAGCTCGGTGGCCTGGGCGCGGCTCAGCCCCTGCTGCACCCCGGCCTCGATCATCGACTCGGCCAGATAGCACACATAGGCCGGCCCCGAGCCGCTGACCGCGGTGGCGGCGTCCTGCAATGTCTCGGGCAGCACCATCGTGCGGCCCACCGCACCCAGCAACTCACCGACCAGTTGCAGCTGGCCGGGGCTGACATCTGGTCCGGGCGATAGCACCGACATGCCCATGCCGACCTGCGCCGGGGTATTGGGCATCGCCCGGACGATCGGGGTGGCGGGCGGCAGACCGGCGGCCAAGGTAGCCAACCGCACCCCGGCACACATCGACACCACGCAGCAGTCTACGGGCAGCGCCGGCGCCACCTCGGCGAGGGCCAGCGCCACATCCTTGGGTTTGACCAGCAGGCAGACCACCGCGGCGGACGCGACCGGGGTGGCCGCGGTGGCGCTGACCCGGAACCCCCCCATCTCGGCCAGTTCGGCGCGCCGCCCGGGCCGGGCCTCGACAACCGTGACCTGCTGCCAGCCATTGGCGGCCAGCCCGCCGGCCACCGCGGCACCCATCACCCCGCCGCCGACGACCACCACCGGGGTGGTTAGCCCGGCCATGATTCAGGCCCCGGTCCGCTGGGCGACGACCAGTTCGGCGATCTGGATCGCATTCAGCGCGGCGCCCTTGCGCAGATTGTCGGAGCAGATGAACATCGCCAGGCCCCGGTCGCCGGGTACCGACTGATCGCGGCGGATGCGGCCCACCAGGCTCGAATCCACCCCGGCCGCCCGGCGCGGGGTCGGCAGCTCGACCAGCTCGACCCCCGGCGCGGTAGCCAGCAGTTCGGCGGCTCGTGCCGGGGTGATGGGCCTGGCGAACTCGGCGTGCACCGCCAGAGAATGCCCGGTGAAAACCGGGACGCGCACGCAGGTACCGGCCACCGCCAGCCCGGGCAGATGCAGGATCTTGCGGGATTCGTTGCGCAGCTTTTGTTCCTCATCGGTCTCACCGGTGCCGTCGGCCACCGGCGATCCGGCCAGGGCAACCACGTTGAAGGCGATCGGGGCCGCATAGGGGGCCGGGTCGGTGGGCGCCAGCGCGGCGCCGTCGAAGGTCAGGGCGGCGCAATCCTGCCCGGTGGCCGCAATGGACTGATCCCGCAGCGCCGTCACCCCGGCCAGCCCCGACCCCGAGGTCGCCTGGTAGGTCGCCACGATCAGCCGGGTCAGCCCGGCCTGGTCGGACAGCGGCTTGAGCACCGGCATGGCGGCCATGGTGGTGCAGTTCGGGTTGGCGATGATGCCGCGGGGCGGGTTGCTGGCGTCCTCGGGATTCACCTCGCTCACCACCAGGGGTACCTCCGGGTCCTGCCGCCAGTAGGAGGAGTTATCGACCACGATCGCCCCGGCGGCCGCCACCCGCGGGGCGTAGTCGCGGGAGGCGGTCTTTCCCGCCGAAAACAGCGCGATGTCCAAGCCGGCGAAGTCGGCGGTGGCCATGTCCTCTACCGGGATCCGGCGATCACGCCACGGCAGCGTCCGGCCGGCAGACCGGGCGGAGGCGAAATAGCGGATTTCGCCGACCGGGAAGTCGCGCTCGGCAAGCAGCCTGCGCAGCATCCCGCCGACCTGACCGGTGGCTCCAAAAACCCCAACTCGCATGGCCGCAGTCTACCGGGGGCGCTCCGCAGGCCGGCCGGCGTCCAGCTCACAGCCAGTCGACGTGACCGGCCAGCAAGGCATAGCCGACGAAGGCGGCCACATCGATCATGGTGTGCACGATGACCGGTGGCCACAGCCGCCTGGTGCGGTGGTACAGCCAACCCAACAGCAACCCGAAGACAAGGTTGGACACGAAACCGCCGAAACCCTGATACAGATGATAGGCGCCCCGGATCCCGGCGCTCGTAACCAGGATGGCCCCCAGATGCCAACCGGCTTGCCGCCACCGGGTGAACAGATAGCCGATCATGACGGTCTCTTCAAGGAAACCGTTCATGAAGGCCGCCAGCAGATACATGGGGACGGCCCACCAGGTATCGCCCAGCCCGGCCATCTGGATGGTGGTGTTGAGACCCAGCTGCCGGGCGAGCAGATAGGCGCCAAGCGCCGGCCCGATGATCAAGGCGGTACCCGCCAAGCCCCAGGCGATATCGCGCCGGGGCCGGCTGGCGTCCAAGCCGATGGCACGCCAGGGGGTGCGCCCCGGGGGCCAGACCCGCCAGAGCAGGTAGAGGGCCAGCAGCGGATAGCAGAACGGGAACAGGTTGCGGGCCAGCTGGTAGGCGAAATCCAGCCATGGCCGATCGGGGGCCACCGCATTGTTCAGCGATGAGGTCTGCTGGTTCAGCGGAACCTGGTAAGTCAGCCGGTTGACGATGTCCAGGATCGAATAGACCGCCGATCTGCCCAGGGAGACACCGAGCACCAGGCAGGTCTCCATCACCAGCCGGGGCCGGCCACGAACCGCGGTGGCACCCGCCATCAGCGTTGCCCGAGCAGCGAACGGGCGAACAGGGCGGCATTGGCCGGCCGCTGAGCCAGCCGCTGCACATAGTAGTCGTACCAGCCGGGGCCGAAGGGCACATACACCCTGGTCGGATGGCCGATATCGACTAGGCGGCGTTGTTCGAGCGGACGGATACCGTACATCATCTGGAATTCGTAGCTGTCCGGGCCCCGGCCGGCCCGCCTGATCAGTTCCTCGGCGATGGCGACCAGCCGTGGGTCATGCGTGGCGATCAGCGGTACCGCCTGGCTGCGCATCAATGCCCGCAGAGCACGCACGAAAGCCAGATCGATCTCATGTGGCCGGCGAAAACAGACCTGCCGGGATTCGCTGTAGGCACCCTTGCAGAGACGAACCCGGTTGCCGGGCAGGGCCAGGGTGGGCAGATCGCCGGCGGTGCGCTGCAGGGCAGCCTGCAAGGTGATGCCGGTACTGGGCAGGTCCTGGTGGATCTGGTGCCAGACGCCCAGGGCCGCCTCGACGCTGTCGTGACCCGCCATGTCCACGACCATCCCGGCGCCCGCGTTGTTTGCCGCCCGGCCGATCCGCCAGCCCGCCGCCTGCGCACCGGTCCGGCGATCGGGCCCTAGATCCAGCCCAAGCCAGTCCAGCCGCACCGACAGCTCCGTGCCGCGTGCCAGGCCCTCGCCGGCCAGCCGTTCGACCAGAGCCAGGTAGGCGGTCAGGTTGCCGGTCGCGTCCGCCGGCCGCCGGACCTCTCGCCCCAGGTATTCGACGCTGACCAGCAGACCCTTGCCGAGCAGGTCCCGCAGCACGGGAACGAGATCGTCCAGGCCGGGCCCGGCGACATAGCGGGCCACCAATTCCCGGGCTGCCGGGTTGGACAACGCCACCGAGCGCACCCGATCGGTGCGCGCCCAGCGGGTCAGGATCTCACTCACCTAGCCGTGTCTCCTTCCGGTCGCCGCCCGCCGTGCCCTCTCCGGCGATCGACCCAGCACCGATCCTAAAGGCCGCCCGGCCGCACTACCAGCCGATGCCAAACGGCCCGGCCTGCGCGCACCACGGGATCCCTGGCCGGCGATTCATGCCTGCGGTCCGTCCGTCGGCAGCATCCCACCGGCAGGCAGGCCAGCCAGGTAACGCCGCCGGGTCTCGGCCAAGCAGCCGGCCAACCGCTGCTCGCGGTCATCGCGGCTGCCGGCAGAGCGGGTGTCGATCTCGTGGACGATGTGGCCCCGATAGCCACGGCGGCCCAGTTCGGTGACCAGCTCCCAGGCATGCTGGTTGCCCTCGCCCGGAAACAGGTGTTCGTCCCGGATGGAGCCGCGGCCATCGGTCAGGTGCACATGCCTGAGCCGCGCCCCCCAGCGCGCCACCAGGTCGAGCGCCTGCAACCGGGCGGTGGCCGCATGCGATAGATCCAGCGTCAAGGCGTCATAGTCCTGATCGGTGGGATCCCAGCCGGGTAGATAGCCTTGCAGGCATGCCCCCGGCCCCCGCCAGGGATACATATTCTCCACCGCCAAGGTGATGCCGGTCTCGGCGCTCAACTCACGAATCCCGGTGACGAAGTCCCGCGCGTAACCGGTCTGCCAGCGGAACGGCGGATGCACCACGACGATATCGGCACCCAGTTGCGCCGCGGCCGCACAGGAACGCCGCAGCTTTTCCCACCCATCGCCCCAGATGTGCTGGGTGATCATCAGACAGGGCGCATGGACGCTGAGCACGGCCACCTGATGAAAGTCTTGCAGCTTGCGAACATAGCCGATATCGGTACTCGGTGGGTCCACTCCGATCATGAGCTCCACCCCGTCATAGCCCAGGATGGCGGCCAATTCGAAAGCGCTCGCGGTGGACTCCGGATGCACGGTGGAGGTACCCAGCCCGATCGCCGCCCCAGGCTGAGGATCCTCCCGGTCCGCCGGGGAGGCGTTCTGGGTGGTCGTGGTCTGCACGGCTCCACCGTACCGCTGGAGGCCAACCGTCCCGGCCCGGCGATCCGCGTACCGCGCGACCGGTCCCGAACGTCCCCGCCTCGAATTTGTGTTGGCGGGGCAGGCTGACACAATGAGGCCATGCATGTCAGCCACCTGACCTTCGTCGCTGGCCCGCAGGGGCTGGACGCCACCGTTGAGCAGTTGGGCGCGGCCCTACAGCGCAGGTTCAAGGACGGTGGCTTCCACCCGAGATTCGGGACCCGTAACAATATTCTTCCGCTGGCCGACGACCGCTACCTGGAGGCGGTCGAAGTGCTGGACCATCCCGCCGCCGAGAAGGCGGTCTACGGTCAGGCGGTGCGCGCCCGGCAGGAGCAGGGCGGCGGCTGGCTGGGTTGGGTTATCGTCGTGGACGATCTGTCCGGCTTCGAGCAACGCCTCGGCCGCCTGGCCGTGCCCGGTTCGAGGCAGTTCCCCGACGGCCGCCGGCTGGAATGGGCACAGATCGGCGTCAAGGGCCTGATGACCGATCCACAGTTGCCTTACTTCCTGAAATGGCTGTCGCCCGAGGAGGTGCTGCCGAGCGCGCTGCCCGGCGACATCCGGCTGCAGACGATCGAGATCGGCGGTTCGCGCGAGCGCGTGGAGGACTGGACCGGATGCCCGATCGAGGACACCTTCGACGGCGTCGAGATCGAGTTCACCTCACCAAACGCACATCCCGGAATCGTGGCGGTGACCTTCGAGGTGCCCGGCGTCGGCGAGGTACGGATCTAGCCCGGCAGCGGCGATCTGCCGGTCCGGACGCCTACTGGCCCTCCGGCACCACCGCGCCCGGCGGCGGGCGCCCGCAGCCATCGGGGAACGGTGGCCGCCATACCTCGCCGGCGACCGGGGCCGGGTGCTGGGTTTTGTCGGTGGCCCACCCTAGGCTCAAGCCGTGGCTTCGAGGACCGACTCCTACCAGTGCACCGAGTGCGGCTGGACGACCGCTCGCTGGGTCGGCCGCTGCGGTCAATGCCAGACCTGGGGTTCGGTGGCCGAGCGAGGCACCCCCAAGCTGGCCCACCTAGTCGCCTCGGCGCCCACCCAACGTGCCGTGCCGATCGCCGAGGTGGACGAGGCAGCCGCCGACCGGACCCTGATCGGTATCGGCGAACTCGACCGGGTGCTGGGTGGCGGCCTGGTGCCCGGCGCCGTGGTGCTGCTGGCGGGGGAACCCGGGGTGGGCAAGTCGACCCTGCTGCTCGAAGTGGCCGCCCGGTGGGCCCGCAAACGGCAGACCACGTTGTACATCTCGGGCGAGGAATCCGCCGCCCAGGTCAGGCTCCGGGCCGGCCGCACCAACGCGCTGGCGGACCGGCTCTATCTGGCCGCCGAAACCGATCTGGGCACGGTGCTGGGGCACATCGAACAGGTCGAGCCCAGCCTGCTGGTGGTGGATTCCGTGCAGACCATCGGCACCGCGGAGGCAGATGGCCAGGTCGGCGGGGTGTCCCAGGTACGCGAGGTGACCGGCGCCCTGGTCCGGGTGGCGAAACGCCGCGGAATGGCGGTGATCCTCGTCGGGCACGTCACCAAGGAGGGCGCGATCGCCGGCCCCCGGCTGTTGGAGCATCTGGTCGATGTGGTGCTCAACTTCGAAGGCGACCGGCATTCCGGGTTTCGGATGGTCCGGGCGGTCAAGAACCGGTTCGGCCCGGCCGATGAGGTGGGGTGTTTCGAGATGGGCGACCGGGGCATCGCCGAGGTGCCCGATCCATCCGGGCTGTTCACCAGCAGGCTTGCCGAGCCGGTGCCGGGCACCTGTGTGACAGTCACCATGGAGGGCACCCGCCCGCTGCTGGTCGAGGTGCAGGCCCTGGTAGCCGGCACATCCGGGGAAACCCCACCGCGCCGGGTGACCCATGGCCTGGATTCGTCCCGCCTGGCGATGGTGCTGGCGGTGCTACAGCGCAGGGCCCGGCTGCCGCTGGCCCGCAAGGATGTCTACGCCTCCACGGTGGGCGGTGCCCGGATCGGCGATCCAGCCGCCGATCTGGCATTAGCCATCGCCGTGGCCTCGGCGAACGCCGACGATAGCTTCTCCTCCCGGCTGATCGCCCTGGGCGAGGTGGGGTTGGCCGGCGATCTGCGCCGGGTGCCCGGCTTGGAACGCCGGCTTGCCGAAGCGGCCCGGCTGGGTTTTGAATTGGCAGTGGTGCCACCCGGAAACCGCGCTCAGGAACCCCACCCGGCTCGCCACCAGGGGCTCAAGGTCGTTGAAACGGCCAACATGGCCGAAGCGCTGGCCACCCTGGGGCTGGCGCACGGCCGTACCGGGCAGAAGAGCCATTGAGGCGAACAGGGCGGTGAACCGCTCAGATCAGGAGGAGCGATGAGCCAGGCACGAGTCGGGCCGGGTCACAGGCAACGCATGCTCGGGCATGACGATGCCCGGTACCGCCGTTACCGGGCGCTGCTGGCGCCGGGGACACCCCTGCGCGAGGGGTTGGAGCGCATTCGCGCCGGGCGGACCGGTGCGCTGGTCGTACTCGGCAACAACAAGGCCATCGAGCAGATCTCCACGGGCGGGTTCAAGATCGAAGCCGATTTCACCCCGACCGCCCTACGCGAACTGGCCAAGATGGACGGCGGCCTGGTGGTGGATGACCAATTGAGCACCATCATCCGGGCGGGGGTGCATTTCACCCCGTCCGGGGATCTGCCGACCATTGAGACCGGCACCCGGCATCGCACCGCGGATCGGATCTCGCTGCAAACCAACGTGCCGGTGGTCACGGTGTCGGCGTCCATGTCGACCATCGCCTTGTTCATGGCCGGGCTGCGGTATCCGATCGAGTCAACCGAACAGATCCTGGTGCGCGCCGAGCAGGCCCTGGCCACCCTGCAACGCTACCGGGACCGGCTGGAGGCCGGGGCCCGGCAACTCAACGTGCTGGAGATAGACCACTCGGTGACCGTCGGCGACGTGGTCAAGGCGGTGCAACCGCTGGCCCTGCTGCGCCGGCTGGCCGAGGAACTGGAAGGCTATGTCGATGCGCTGGGTGTTGACGGCCGGCTGCTTGGCCTGCAACTGTTCGAACTCACCCAGGGCGTGGATCAGATGGCCACCCTGCTCGAGGTCGACTACCGCAGCGATGCCTATCCCGGGTTCCGGCTGGATCGCATGCGGCACCTACCCACCGGGGATCTGCTGGACGCTCCCACGGTTGCCGAGGCCATCGGCCTGGGCGAAGACCTGGATGACCACCTCGAATCGCGCGGCTATCGCTTGATCTCCCAAACCGCCCAGATGACCACCGAACTCGCCGGTCGTCTGCTGGAGCATTTCGGCTCGTTGCAAGCCATGTTCGGGGCCTCGCAGAGCGAACTGGCCGAAGTGCCCGGGGTTGGCAAGGCCCGCGCCCGGGCGATCCGGGACGGGCTGGGCAGGCTGTCGGATTCACTGGGCCGCTAAACCCGGCCGGCGACCGCACACCGGCCGGGGACGTACCGGGCGGCGACGTGACCGGCCACCCGGTTCAGGCGATCTGGAAGACGTACTGGGCGGTGAGACCCGAGACATCCAAGGTGGCCACATAGGTGCCGGCCCCCGGCGGGATTTCCGACAGCTCGCATCCGCTGCCCCGCCGATTCGGCCAAGTCACCCGGAAGGTCGCCGGGCGCTGGATACCGAGCTCGAAACTACCGGCCGGTTGCCATTGCGGGCAGTTCGCGGTGCTCCAGACCAGGTCTGCCCCGGAGGCAACCGAAACCGTGACCGGCAACTGCGCCAGATCGAGCGTGCAGCCCGTCTGGGAGGTGGCCACGGTGATGGTGAAATCTACCGCCTCGGCCACCGGCAGCGGGTTGGTGCCCTCGATGGCGACCCGTAACGCGCCGACCCGGCACGGCTGCCCGGGCGAATCTGGGGACTGGCCGGCGGCATCGGTCCCGTTGGGCGTCGTCCCGGAGCTCTGCCCGGATGCACCCGCCGAGGCCGGCGGCACGGTGGATGGCAACCCGGTTGCCGTGTCCTTGGGGGCACCGCCCAGCCGCCCGGTCAGCCAGGGGATCGCGACCACCAGCACGATGGCGGCCAGTAAGACCAGTCCTCGCCGAAACCAGTAAACATTGGCCGGCGCGTCGCCGACCGGTTCGAGCCAACCGCGCATGGCGTCATGTTACGTTCCGGCGCACGCCCGAGGTGAGGACCCCGCCAATGACGGTCGCCAGCACGATCATGCGCAGCCGGTCCCGCCGGCGGTGAGATTTGCCCCTTGACGGTGCTCGGGAGCTACCCATAGGTTGCTGACGATCGGCATAATTGTCGACGATTTCACTTCGTCACCCGAGCACCCGACACTGCTGTCGGCGCAGGAGGTTACCTTGAATAGCACTGATGCAAATAAGCCACCTAGCCCGCAAGACACATTTGGATCCGATATCCGAGCGTCGCAGGCCGGCGTGCGAGCGCTGCTACCCCGCGGCCATGCCCTAAGCTGGGGCACCCTGGTCATCACCACGCTGGCCATCCTGATGACCGCCATCGACGGCGGCATCCTGCCGGCGGTGCTGCCCGCCATCAAGGCCGAGTTCAATTTGAACGACGCCCAGGCCGGCGCGATCAACTCGGTCTTCTTCGCTGGCCTGATCGGCGGAGCGGTCTTCTTCGGGTGGATCGCCGACCGGATCGGCTCGGGCTATCGACGCACCTGGACGTGGATCTTCGCGATGGCCCTGGGGGTACTGGGCGGTATTCTCACCTTCGGCTTCTCCGGGGCCTTCATGGCCTTCCTACTGCTGCGGATACCGATGGGCATCAGCCGCGGCGGCTCCGAGCCGGTCAACGTAGCCCTGGTCGGCGAATGGTGGCCGCGCGAGCATCGCGGTTTCGCGGTCGGGGTGCACCACACCGGCTTTCCGCTCGGCCAGTTCGCCACCGGCGCCCTGATCGCCATAGTCCTGGGGGTGGCCGGCTGGCGGGAAGCCTTCCTGGTGATCCCGCTGATCGGCATCCCGATCATGATCGCCCAAGCCTTCATCGGCACCCGCAACAACCAAGAACGCGTCTACAACTGGATCGACCGGGAAGGCCTGACCCGGCCGACCCACGAGCTCAGCGTGCGCTCCCCGGGCAACCTGATCGCCCCGATCAAGCAGGTGATGACCAACGGCAATGCCCTGTGGTGCATGCTGCTGATCTTCCTGTTCCTATGGGCCGAGACCGGCGTGGTGACCTTCCTGACCGTGGATCTGACCAACAACGGGGTCTCGCTGACCGACGCCGCCCTGGTGTCCGGTGCCTCCGGCCTGACCGGTTGGCTCGGCCAGGTCGGCTGGGGCTGGGCCTCCGATCACACCGGACGCAAGTTCGCGCTGCGTTTCCTGATCATCGGCTGGGCGGTCGCGGTACTGGCGCTGATCGGCATGAACTCGCTCACCATGGCCTGGGTGATCCTGATTCTTTGGGGCCTGGTACGCAACGCCCCCTTCCCGGTGGTGTACGCGCTGCTGATCGACTCGCTGCCCCGTTCGGCGGGCACCGCGATGGGCCTGATGATCGGTATCGCGCTGGGTGTCTCCGGTGTGCTGGCCGGCCTGGTGCAGGGCTGGGTACTGGATCAATTCGGTTTCACCGTCCACTACGTCATGTTGGCCATAATCTGCCTGGTGGGATTGCTCCCGCTGGCAATGATCAAGGAGACTGTCCCCGAAGACGGACACTGGAAGGAGGCCACCGCCGATGACGACATCTGCTGACCCGATCGCCGAAGGCGCCGGACTCGAACTACTCGCCGATGGCATGGGCTGGACGGAAGGCCCGCTGTGGCTACCCGGCCAGCAGAAACTCATCTGGAGCGATATCATCAACAACCGCATCATGGCCTGGTCGGCGGCCGGCCGAGAACTGTCGGTCTTCGCCGATGAGGTCGAATACACCAACGGACGTGCACTGGACCTGAACGGCGACGTGGTGGAATGCAGCCACGGACACCGCGCCATCCAGCGCCGCCGGTTGTCCGACGGCAAGGTGGAAATCCTGATCGACCGGTTCGCCGGCGTCCGGCTCAACTCGCCCAACGACGTGATCGTCAAGTCGGATGGCACCATCTGGTTCAGCGATCCGGCCTACGGCATCGAGATGCCCGGCGAAGGCCACGGCGGCGAGCGCGAATACGGCGACCGCTGGGTGTACCGGTTCGATCCGGCCGCCGGGACGATCTGGCCGGTGGTCACCGACGTGATCGCACCCAACGGGCTGGCCTTCGCACCAGACGAGTCGGTGCTGTATGTCTGCGATTCCTCCTACTCGGGTGGCGAATACGGGCCCGGCCGCCATATCCGTGCCTATGACGTGCTGGCCGGCCGGCTTGCCAAGTGGGGCCGCCACCTGATCGAGATCGACGCCGAGGTGCCCGACGGTATCAAGGTGGACGTCGAGGGGCGCATCTGGTCCTCGGCCGGCGACGGCGTGCGCATCTACGCCCCCGACGGCACCGAACTCGGCCGGATCCCGGTTCCCGTCCGGGCGGCGAACCTCTGCTGGGGCGGCCCCGATGGGCACACCCTGTACATCTGCGCCAGCGACCGGATATACAGTATCCGCACCACGACGACCGGGGCCACCGTGGCAGCCCACCACTGATATCAACCCCGCCTGGGAAGCACCACCGGGTGGCGCTTCCCAGGCACGCCCCCACCCAGGCCAAACCCACCGGGTGCGATCCCAGGCTCCGGCGCCATCCCAGGCGCCACGACCCGGCCCACGGGGTTCAGATGGCCGGCAGCTGCTCGGTGCGGTACTCCGGATCCGGCACCTCGGGCACATCCGCGGTGATCAGCGTCCCGTCGGCGCGCCGGCCACCGATCACCGGGTGGGCGCTGGCCAACTCCGGCAGATACAGCCCCTGATGTTCCAGGGGCACGCACAGCGGCTCGGCGCCGATCTCGTATTCCACACCCCGCACCCTGACCGGCACCGGCCCACCGGTCTCCAGGGTAAAACGGATCTCCCGGCGGGTGATCTCGGTGCGGAATCTGGAACCGCGCACCGTCAGCGGGAAACTCATCCGGGCCCAGCTGCGGGGCAGCCGGGGATCGAAGTCGATGACCTCCCGATCGTCCCGCAGGCCACCGAAACCGCTGACCAGGGCGCGCCAAGTGCCCGCCGCCGAGGCCACATGGACGCCATCGGCGGTGTTGTGGTGGGTGTCGCCGATATCGACGAATAAGCCATTGAGGAAATAGTCCAGGGCCATCTGCTGGTGGCCGACCTCGGCGGCCATGATCGCCTGCACCACCGCGGACAGGCTGGAGTCGCCCGTGGTGATCGGGTCGTAATACTCGAAATTGGCTCTCTTGGCGGCCACCGAGAACTCCGAACTGCGCAGGAACTGGGCCAGCACCACATCGGCCTGCTTGAGCACCTGGAATCGGTAGATCACCAGCGGATGGTAATGCAGCAGCAGCGGATAGCGTTCCGGCGGAGTGTTCTCCAGATCCCACAACTCCTTGGCGATGAAGGCATCGTCCTGCGGGTGGATACCCAACCGTTCGTCGAATGGGATACGCATGCCGTCGGCACAACGCTCCCAGTCGGCCGGTTCCTCGGGGCGCAGGCCCAGGGCGTGGACGAGCCGGACGAAACGGTCGGGGGCCTCGGCCTCGATCCAGCGCACCAGGCGAGCGGCCAGCCGCAGATTCCAGCGGGCCATCACATTGGTGTAGGTGTTGTTGTTGACCACCGTGGTGTATTCGTCGGGCCCGGTCACCCCGTGGATCTCGAATACCTCTTCCTCGTTGACCCGCCAGAATCCCAGATCGGCCCACATGCGTGCGGTCTCGACGACCAGCGCGGCGCCCTCCCCGAACATGAATTCGGTGTCCCGGGTCATGGCGCCATAATGGCCAACGGCATAGGCGATATCGGCATCGATGTGATACTGCGCAGTGCCGGCCGCGTAATACGCCGAGGCCTCCTCGCCGTTGATGGTGCGCCAGGGGAACAACGCGCCGGCCGTGGACATCTCACGAGACCGATCCAGGGCCTGCACCAGATGGGTGGAACGGAACCGCAGCGCATTGCGCGCCTGTTCGGGATTGGTGAGCGTCAGGAAGGGCACCACATACACCTCGGTATCCCAGAAGTAATGCCCCTCGTAGCCGTCCCCGGTCAGTCCCTTAGCGGGTATGCCCATCCCGTCGGCCCGGGCGGCGGCCTGGGCCAACTGGAAGATGCACCACCTGATGGCCTGCTGCACCCGGGCTGTGGCCGCCACCTCCACATCGGACCGGGCCCAGAAACCCGCCAGCCATTCCCGTTGCCGCCGGTGATAGTGCCCGACGCCATGCTCGCGGACGCGATCCAGGGTACGGCGCACCCGGTCGCTCAATTCCCGCACCGGCACGCCTCGGGAGGTGTGATAGGCCACCGCCTTGGTGATCAGGATCGGCTGGCCTTCGCGGGCCGCGATCCGGTATATCTTGCGTCCCTGATCGTCGGAGGTGTCGTCCAGTTCCTCGTAGGTGTTCTCGGTGCGGATCGCATGATCGGCGCCGACGGCCAGGGTCATCTTCGAGTTGGCCGCCTGATAGCCCAGGATCATCCGCCGCGGGGAGTGCCAGGACAGCATGGGCAGCAGCACCCTATGGCCCAGGCTACGATTCTTGCGCGGATCGTCCACCCCACCCTTGGTGGTCTGCTGGCCGGTGAGTTCGTCGAAATCCTCCTTGTTGACGATCTGCGAACTGATCGCCACCGGCGCGTCCCCGCTGAGCAGGGTCACCTCGAAGGTCATCAGCGCCAGGTGCCGCTCGGTGAAACTAACCATCCGGGTGGACCGTACCCAGACCCGTTTGCCCGCCGGCGTCCGCCAGATCAGGTCACGAGACAGCAGACCGGAACGGAAGTCGATGCAGCGCTCGTAGGATTGCAGATCCGCGACCGTCAACAGCAGGGGTTCATCGTCCACATAGAGCCTTATCATGGCCGACGAAGGCGCGTTGATCATCGTCTGCCCGGTGCGGGCGAAGCCATAGGCGTTCTCGGCATGCCGGATATCCCAGGTTTCGTGGAATCCGTTGATGAAGGTGCCCTGGTAGTGGGTTTCGCGGCCCTCCTCGGAGTTGCCCCGCATCCCCAGATAGCCATTGGCGACCGAGAACAGCGTCTCCATCTGGCCCAGGTCGGTGGCGCTCGGATAGGTTTCGACCAGCCGCCAGGGGTCGGGCGGGAAACGGTGATCGTCCAGCGGGTCCACGGCGACACGGTGGCGGATCATGGCAGCAGATCCGCGCAATCGGCGACCACCAGATCGGCCCCGGCTGCCCGCAGCTCAGCGGCACCGGCCCCCCGATCGACCCCAACCACGAGCCCGAAACCGCCGGCCCGGCCGGCGGCCACCCCCGACAGGGCGTCTTCCAGGACGACCGCGCGGGCCGGGGCGACCCCCAGTTCCCGGGCGGCATACCGGAAACTGTCGGGTGCCGGCTTGCCGGCCAGCCCCAGCCCGGCCGCCACATTGCCGTCGACCACCACGCCGAAGAATTCGCTGAGCCCGGCGGCGGCCAGCACCGCCACCGCATTGCGGGACGAACTGACCACCGCCAGCGCCAGCCCGAGTTCCTGCAGGGCGGTCAGCAGCCGGATCGAGCCCGGATAGCCGGCGATACCTGCGCGGGCCAACACCTGGTTGAAGACTTCGTTCTTGCGATTGCCCAGGCCGGCGATGGTCCAAGCCTCCGGGCCATCGGAGGGCTCCCCGGCCGGTACCTCGATGCCCCGGCTGGCGAGGAAACCGGCCACCCCGGCATAGCGGGGTTTGCCATCGATGTGGGCGAAATAGTCCGCATCGGTGTAGGGCTGCACGCAATCCCGCCCGGCCAGGATCTCGGTGCACAATTGCGCCCAGGCACGCATGTGTATCTCCGTGGTTGGGGTCAGCACGCCATCCAGATCGAACAGGGCAGCCCCGTAGTCACTCCAATCCACGCCCGCCAGCTTAGAACCGGCACCGGGCGATCGAAGTGAATCCGCCCGATACCTCTGCCGGGCGGAATCGAACGCCAGGGGGCACGCCCGGGCCACGGGGCCGGCTACCAGCCGGCGCGGCGAGTCACATCAGCGGGGAGAAGGTACGCAGCAGCAGCCAGCTGGCCCGCCGCCACCACGGCGTGGATCGCACCTCGGCCAGCGTAACCCGGCGCGAGACCGCGATGGTGGCCTCGAAATCCCGCACCATGTCGTCGATGGCGGCGCTGCGGTGCAGCCAGACCGCGTTCTCCTGGTGCAGGTAGAAACTGCGGAAATCGAAGTTGATCGTCCCGATGATGGCCGTATGCCCGTCGACCACCATCTGCTTGGCGTGCAGGAAACCGGGAGTGTATTCGTAGACTTCGACACCGGCCTCTACCAGCGCCCGGTAGTTGGAGCGCGTGACGGCAAACACATACTTCTTGTCCGGAATGCCCGGGGTGACGACCCGGACCCGGACCCCGGACTGGGCCAAGGTGGTGAACAGGCCCACCATCTCGCCGGTGGGCACCAGATAGGGCGTCATCAGATCGACCCGGTCATCCGCCCGGCTCATCAGGTTCCGGTAGGCGGCCCAGCCCAAGGAGATATCGTCGAAGGGCGTATCGTCGTAGCTGACCACCACGCCCGGGCCGGCCGGCTGGGCATTCAGCGATGCCGGGCTGGGGTGTAGCTCGGCGAGATCGGTGCGCTCTCCGGTGATCAGATCCCACATCGTGAAGAACAGCGTCGCCAGCCCCCAGGCGCCCGGCCCCCACAATCCGATCGAGGTGTCCTTCCAGTGCCCGAAACGCACCCACTGGTTGATGTATTCGTCGGCGATGTTGATTCCACCGGTGAATCCGATCACCCCGTCCACGACCAGCATCTTGCGATGATCCCGGTTGTTATAGCGTAGGGTCAGCCCGGGCCCGAAACGGTTTACCGGCTGAACCCGGATACCGGTCCGGGTCAGGTCGCGGATGAACCTGGCCGGGAGCCGCCAGACCGATCCCAGATCGTCGTACATGAACCAGATGCGCACCCCATCGCGGGCCTTGCGTCCCAAGACGTCGAACAGCCGGCGCCACATCTGGCCATCCGCGACGATGAAGTACTCCAAGGCGATCCAGTTCTCGGCCCGTTCGCAGGCCGCCAGCATCGCCTCGAAGGCATCCTCGCCAACCGGATAGTAGGTGGTCTGGGTGCCCCGGTAGGCCAGAAACGGCCCCTGGGAGGCCAGGAAGTTGACCTGCCGGGCCGCATCCGGATCCATGAACAGATCCGGCGAGGACGACGACTCGCCTTCACCGGCAGCCGCCAGGTCATCCGGCTGATCCGCCATGCCCGAACCAGGCCCGGGCCGGCAGCCGGCCGGCGCGTCCGGTGCCGCCGAGGGCCCACCCGACCCAGCACCGGCCAGCTCACACCGGGCATCGGTACCAATAGCTAACCGATCGGGTATCGGCAGCAGGGTGTCGTCGGCCCCGGCCCGGGCCGTCACCCGGCCGGGGGCGCCCTGCTGATCGAGCGCCGCCAGCCGCTGTATCCGGTGGTAGCGCTCCATCTGGCGCCGGGTGCCGGTACGGGAACCGAACAGCAGATAGAAGGTGCCACCGAACAACGGCGCCAGCATGATCGGTATCGTCCAGGCCAGTTTGTACTCGATCTGCATCCGCGAGTTCAAGATGATCCCCAGCACGACCAGGCTGACCAGCACCAGCGCGGTGTCCAACCAACTGGTCACCTGGCTGCCGCGAACCAGCAGCAGCGCAAAGAACACCAGCTGCGCCAGCAGCGCCAGCCCGGTCAGCCCCAACCGCACCCAGGTCGCAAGGAACCGTTGCACGCCATTGCGTGCCCGGCCGCGCTCCATCTCGCTTGATGGCATAAGGCCAGTATTCCGCAAGCCACCGGCGGTTCGGCTAGCATTGGCCCCAACACGGGAGTCCGGTATGCCGGGCTGAGAGGAGGGCACCCAGCCCTCGACCGTCGAACCTGATCTGGATCATGCCAGCGCAGGGAGACCTCTTCCGGGCCGAGAGCCGGCCCCACCCGTGCCCTTGAGCCTCGGGAGGGCACAGATGAGCGACGCGGACGTGGACGAAACCACTCCCCTCACCGGCAAACGACACGCCTGGCGGGTCATCGACCTGGTGGTGGCGGCCGTGCTGGGGGTGGCGGTCGGGTTGATCTTCTTCGGTTGGAACGCCATCGGCTCCTTCTGGGGGCAGGCCATGAACGCGGTGACCCCCGGCCTGGGTGGCATCGCCGGCGGGGTCTGGTTCTTGGGTGGGCCGTTGGGGGCCCTGGTGATTCGCAAACCGGGGGCAGCGGTATTGGTCGAGTCGATCGGAGCGGCCGTCTCGGCGCTGATCGGCAATATCTGGGGCATCAGCACGCTCTACTCGGGGCTGGCCCAAGGGGTGGGCGCCGAACTGGTCTTCCTGGTCTTCGCCTACCGCAGCTACCGGTTGCCGGTGGCGGCCCTGGCCGGCGCGACGGCCGGGCTGGGCGCCTGGGCGCTGGAGCTGATCACCAGCGGCAACCTGCAAAAGGGGCCGGCCTTCCTGATCAGCTATCTGGTGACCAATGCGATCTCCGGTGCCATCCTGGCCGGTATGGCGGGCTGGGCGCTGACCCGGGCGCTGGCCGGCACCGGGGTACTGGCCAGGTTCGCCTCCGGACGCGAGGCCACCGGCGCCCGGTGATCAGCGCGCAGGGCTGGGGCTGGCGGTACGCCGGACGGGACACACCGGCCGTCCAAGGCCTGGATTTCGAAATCGGCCAGGGCGAGCGGGTGCTGCTGCTGGGGGCCAGCGGCTCGGGCAAGTCAACCGTGCTGGCGGGGCTGGCTGGCATACTCGGCGGTCCGGGCGAGGGCACCGAGCTGGGCCGGCTGTTGCTCGCCGGCCGGCATCCCACCCGTATCCGCGGCCAGGTGGGGTTGGTCATGCAGGACCCGGAATCGCAGGTGGTGCTGGCGAAGGTCGGGGACGATGTCGCCTTCGGCATGGAGAACCTCGGCGTCCCCAGGGCGCGGATCTGGCCGCGGGTGACCGCGGCGCTGGCCGATGCCGGGCTTGACCTGCCGCTGGGCCATCCCACCGGAGCGCTGTCGGGCGGCCAGCAACAGCGGCTAGCCATCGCCGCCGCCCTGGCGATGCAGGGCGGCACCGGACCGGCGGTGTTGTGCCTGGACGAGCCGACGGCCAACCTCGACCCGGCCGGCATAGCCGAGGTGCGCGAGGCCATCGGGCGGGTGGTCTCCGATCGACGGGTCACCCTGCTAGTCGTGGAGCACCGGGTGGATATCTGGGCCAACCTGGTCGACCGGATCATCGTCCTGAGCCCGGATGGGGTGCTGGCCGATGGCCCGGTGGGCCGGGTGCTGACCGAGCGCGCCGCCGAACTGCTGGCCGCCGGAATCTGGGTGCCCGGTACCCCGCTGGGGGTGCGGCCCAGGATTCCTCCGGCCAACCCGGATGCGGTGTTGTGGGGCGAACGCCTGACAACCGGGCATCTGCCGGGCCACCCGGTCGGAAGCGGCCTGGATGTCGAACTGCCGGCCGGAGTCTCCACGGTACTGACCGGGCCGAACGGGGTGGGCAAATCGACCCTGGCGTTGACCATGGCGGGCCTGCTCCGCCCGCTGGCCGGCAGCGTCCGGGCGGCCCCCCGGCTTCGGCCGGCACGCCGGCGGAAACCGGCACCCGCCGATCCGCAGGCCTGGACCAGCCGCGAACTGCTCACCCGCATCGGCACGGTATTCCAGCAGCCCGAGCACCAGTTCGTGGAAAGCAGCGTCCGCGACGAGCTGGCCGTCGGTTTGCGGGCCCTGCACTGGCGGCCACCCCAGATCACCAGACGCACCGACGAACTGCTGGCCACCCTGCACCTGACCCACCTGGCCGGAGTCAATCCATTCACGCTGTCCGGCGGCGAGCAGCGCCGGCTCAGCGTCGGCACCGTGCTGGCCACCAGCCCCGAGGTGATCTTCCTGGATGAGCCGACCTTCGGCCAGGATCGCAATACCTGGCTCGATCTGGTCGGACTGGTAGGCCAGATCCTGGCCGAGGGACGCACCATCGTCTCGGTCACCCACGACCCGAACTACCTGACGGTGCTGGGCGAACACCGGATCGGACTGGTAGGCCACCATGGCTGAGCCACCCGGCGCCGCCATCTTGGGTGGCCCAGCCGAGACCGAATCGGCAGGCACCGCGATGACCGCGGCCCGAAGCGCCGGCCGGGACAACCTGCTCGACCGGCTGAATCCCGTGACCCGGCTGGGGCTGGCCATACTGGCCTCGCTGCCCATGCTGATCAGTCTCGACTGGGTCAGTTCGCTGACCATGCTGATCGGTCAGACCCTGGTCTTCCTGGCCTGCGGGATACCGGCGAGCCTGCTGGGCCGGCGGATCGCCCCGCTGCTGGCGGTGGCCCCGATCGGTGCGATCAGCATGGCCCTCTACGGCCGTCCCGGCGGGCGGGTCTGGTTCGACTGGTGGCTGATCACCGTGTCGGACCGTTCCCTGTCGATGGCGGCCGCGGTGTTCATCCGGATCCTGGTGCTGGGCAGCGCCGCCATCATCCTGATCGGCGGCACCGATCCGACCCGGATGGCAGACGGCCTGGCCCAGCGGCTGCGGCTACCGGCCCGGCTCGTGCTGGGTACCCTGGCCGGGGTGCGAATGGTTGGCCTGTTCGCCGAGGATTGGCGCACCATGGCCCTGGCTCGCCGCGCCCGCGGGCTGGGCGACACTGGCCGGCTGCGGCGATTCGCCACGATGGCCTTCGCCCTGCTGGTCTTCGCCATCCGCCGCGGCGCCAAACTGGCCACCGCGATGGAGGCCCGGGGGTTCGGCACCGACCGGCCGCGAACCTGGGCGCGCGAGTCCCCGCTTGGGGTGGCCGACCTGATCGGCTGGCTGGTCACCCTCGCCGTCGGCGCCATCGGCCTCGGGCTGGCGGTGGCCTGCGGTACCTTCTGGTTCATGGGGTGGGTCGATTGACGCCCGGTATCGCCGGGCGCGGCCACCCGGGCGGCCCTCCCCGCCGATCCGCGGGGGTGCGCAGGTGAACGCCGGGGCGGCATCCGAGGCCAAGGTCCGGTGGCTGCCCGCCGACTTCGACCGGCTGGTGGCCGACCTGCTCGCCGCGGCCACCGGACGCCGGCTAGTAGTGCTGCTGGACGGCGGTTCGGGCGCCGGCAAGACCACCCTGGCCACCCGGCTGCGGGCGGCGCTGACCGGCCGACTCGGCGAGGTGCAGCTGGTCAGCCTGGACGATGCCTACCCGGGCTGGCATGGGCTGGAGCTGGCGTCCCGGTGGGTGGCCCGGACCATCCTGCGGCCGGCCGCCCCCGGGCACCCGACCTGGGACTGGCAGCGGGCACGCACCGGCGGCTGGCGGACCGTCGATCCGGGGCTCCCGATAATCGTGGAAGGTTGCGGGGCGCTCACCCCGGCCAGCGCACCGCTGGCGAGCAGCCGGCTGTGGCTGGCTCGCGACACCGCGACTCGCTACCGGCTGGCGATCGCCCGCGACGGTCAGGGCTACCGTCCCTGGTGGGATACCTGGGCCGCCCAGGAGCAGGCGCATTGGTCGGCCAACCGTCCCTGGCGGCTGGCCGACCTCCTGATCCGGATCGATGAATCCTGACCGCGGGTCGCATGCCTCCGCCGGCTTGGCCGGCCCACCGGCCGGCCGCCAGCAGCCGCGGCCCCCAACGGTCTGCCGTCTGCCCGGCGATTTCGCGCTCGGCCACGGGCCTTGCGGTCCCCGGCCGCCGCGGTGGCTTCACCGGGCGGCCCGGCCGGGAGCTGCCGCGGCGGTTCGTCCTGGCCCGGGGTTTCATCGGCCCGCCGCAATCGCTAACGTGACGGCATGGCACACACCCAGCGCGCTACCTGTGTCGTTCGCGGCGTCCAGCTCGGCCGTGGGCGACCCAAAATCATCGTTCCGTTGACCGACGCTCACGAGGCTGGCCTGGTAGCGGCGGCTCGCCGGGCCGCCGACAGCGCCGCCGACCTGGTGGAATGGCGCGCCGACCGGTTCGCCGGGCGCGACGACACCGGCAAGGTGGTGGCCATGATCGGGCGGCTGCGCGAGCTGGTGGGTGAGCGTCCGCTGATCTTCACCGTGCGCACCAAGCACGAGGGCGGGGACTGGGATCCCCTACGCGACCACTACCGCGATCTGATCGCCGATAGCTGCGCCAGCGGCATGATCGACCTGGTCGACATCCAGTACCTGAATCCGGCGGCGAAACGTTGCCTGGCGGCGGCCCGGGCGCATCGGGTGCCGGTGCTGGCATCCAATCATGACTTCAGTGGCACCCCGGCGGCCGCCGAGATCGCCACCCGGCTGGAGGCGATGGCCTCCTTCGGCGCCGATATCTGTAAGATCGCGGTCATGCCGCGCGATGCCGTCGATGTGGCAAATCTGCTGTTAGCCACCGCCACCCGGGTGCGGACCAGCCGGGTACCGCTGATCACCATGGCGATGGGTCCGCTCGGCGCGGTTACTCGATTGGCCGGTCAGGTCTTCGGTTCCTGCGCCACCTATGGCACCCTCGGGGACGCGGGATCGGCACCCGGGCAGCAGCCCCTGCCCGAGGTGCTGGCCGGGCTGGAGCTCATTGGGCGGGAACTGCCCGACCGGTGACCGGACCGCACCGGCCGGGCCGTGGGGCCCGGCCGGTGCGGAACGCGGGCACATCTGGAATGCGATCCGTCCCGGATCGGCCTGCCCTGGCCACCGGGCGTGAGCAAGGCCGGGCATACCGGTCACCGGCCACCGCCCGATCCGGTGACTAGCGGTCTCGATGCTCCTGCCCCGGACCGGAAGCGGACTGCCGGGAATCCGGTAAAAGCAACACCGGCGGTGGGGGTCACTCCCACCGCCGGTGCCCGGGAATCGGCGATGGCTCAGCCCTGCTGCTCGCCCAGTTCGGCGAATGGCAGATCGGGCAGCGCGGTCTTCGGCGTCCCAACGAAGGTGAACGCCTCGACGGTGGCGGTGTTGGCGTCCGGGACGGCGTCCACGACCACAATCGACCCGGCGCTCAATTCGCCGAACAGGATCTGCTCGGCTATCGGATCCTCGATATCGCGTTGAATGGCCCGCCGCAATGGCCGGGCGCCCAACACGGGATCGAATCCGCGGCGGGCGATCAGTTCCCGGGCCGCCGGAGTCAATTCGATACCCATGTCGCGATCCGCCAACCGGGTCTCGATCTGGGCCACCATGAGATCCACAATATGCTGGATATCCTGCTGGGTGAGCTGGTGGAAGACGATGGTCTCATCTACACGATTCAGGAACTCCGGACGGAAGTGCTGTTTGAGTTCCTCATTCACCTTTGCCTTCATGGATTCGTAACTGGTCGCGGCATCGCCGGCCCGAGAGAATCCGAGCGTCACGCCCTTGGAGATATCGCGGCTGCCCAGATTGGTGGTCATCACGATCACGGTGTTTTTGAAGTCGACGGCCCGCCCTTGAGCATCGGTCAGCCGTCCCTCGTCCAGAATCTGCAACAGCGAGTTGAAGATGTCGGGATGCGCCTTCTCGATCTCGTCGAAGAGGATCACGCTGAATGGCTTACGGCGCACTTTCTCGGTGAGCTGGCCGCCCTCCTCATATCCCACATAGCCGGGCGGCGAGCCAAACATCCGCGAGGCGGTGTGCTTCTCGGAATACTCGCTCATATCCAGCGTGATCAGGGCGTCCTCGTCGCCGAACAGGAATTCGGCTAGCGCCTTGGTCAGCTCGGTCTTGCCGACACCGGACGGCCCGGCAAAAATGAACGAACCGCTGGGCCGCTTGGGATCCTTGAGCCCGGCCCTCGTACGCCGAATGGAACGGGCCAATGCCTTGACGGCTTCGGTCTGCCCGACATAGCGTCTGCCGATCTCTTCCTCCATGCGCAGCAACCGGCTGGATTCCTCCTCGGTCAACCGCGCCACCGGAACGCCGGTCGAACTGGCCAGCACCTCGGCGATCTGTTCCTCGCCGATGACCGCCGGCGAATCGGTGTCGCCATCCTTCCAGGCCTTCTCGCGCTCGGCGCGCGCAGCCAGCAGGCGCTTCTCGTTGTCCCGCAGCCCGGCAGCGCGTTCGAAATCCTGGGCATCGATAGCGGCTTCCTTTTCGATACGCACCCCGGCGATCCGCTCGTCGAACTCGCGCAGATCGGGTGGCGCGGTCATCCGCTGGATGCGCATCCGCGCCCCAGCCTCATCGATCAGATCTATCGCCTTGTCAGGCAGGAAACGATCCTGAACATAGCGGTCAGCCATATTGGCCGCGGCGGTCAACGCCTCGTCGGTAATGGTGACCCGGTGATGGGCCTCGTAGCGATCCCGCAGACCCTTCAGGATATCGATGGTCATCGCGATCGACGGCTCGGCCACCTGAATGGGCTGGAATCGCCGCTCCAGAGCCGCATCCTTCTCGATGTGCTTGCGATACTCCTCAAGCGTGGTGGCACCGATGGTCTGCAATTCACCGCGCGCCAGCATCGGTTTGAGGATGGATGCGGCATCGATGGCCCCCTCCGCGGCTCCGGCACCGACCAGGGTGTGGATCTCGTCGATGAACAGCATGATGTCGCCGCGGTTCTTGATCTCCTTCAACACCTTCTTCAGGCGTTCCTCGAAGTCGCCACGATACCTCGAACCAGCCACCAAGGCACCCAGATCGAGGGTGTAGATTTGCTTGTCCCGCAGGGTTTCGGGAACGTCGCCACGGACGATGCGCTGGGCCAGGCCCTCCACGATGGCAGTCTTGCCGACCCCCGGCTCGCCGATCAGCACCGGATTGTTCTTGGTCCGCCGGCTCAGTACGGTCATCACCCGCTCGATCTCGGTCTGCCGGCCGATCACCGGGTCGAGACGGTTCTCGCGGGCCGCCTGGGTGAGATTGCGGCCGAACTGGTCGAGCACGGTGGCAGAACTGCGCGATTCGCCCATCTCCGGGGCCCCGGAGGTGATCGGCTGTCCCTCGTTGCCGCCCTGGTAGCCACTCAGCAACTGCAACACGGTGTTGCGTACCCGGTTCAGATCGGCACCCAATTTGATCAGCACGGACGCCGCCACACCCTCGCCCTCCCGGATAAGGCCCAGCAGGATATGCTCGGTGCCGATATAGGAATGGTTCATCTGCAGGGCCTCACGCAGCGACAACTCCAAGACCTTCTTGGCCCGCGGGGTGAAGGGGATATGACCGGTCGGCTGGGTCTGCCCATGACCGATGACCTCTTCCACCTGTTCGCGTACGGCCTCCAGCGAGATGCCCATCTGCTCAAGGGCTTTTGCCGCGACGCCCTCACCCTCATGGATCAGCCCGAGCAGGATGTGCTCGGTGCCGATGTAGTTGTGGTTGAGCATCTTGGCCTCATCCTGGGCCAACACCACCACGCGGCGGGCACGATCAGTAAAACGCTCGAACATTCGACTCCTCTGTTTTCCCCCGGGCGGCTGGCCGCCGCCGACAGGTCTGGAATCAAGTCTAGTGATCCATTCCAGTCGAATCGGTCATCGGGCGTTCGCCGAACGCGGAGCACCCCGCCTGGCGGGGAAACCAGCGAATCGGTTTTGGATCGTTGCCCACCAGCAAACGGCCATGCGCAGCATCGGGTGTTTGCCCGGCAGCCGGCCGGCATCAACCGGTACGATTCGATCGGCGGGGCTCGGGGTCGGTGGCATCGGGGCGGTAGGCAATCCCTGTCTACTGGTAGGCGTCGACCGGTGCCGGGCCGATAGGCGCGCCCACCGGCAATCGGGCCCAGCCAGCCCCCGCGATGGGAGCCGCCCGGGGCGTTCAGCTCCCGGCCAGTCGATCAGCCCGGGATCGGCGATACCGCCGGACCGCTCAGGCGTGCGCCTTATCGTAGGCATCGCGGACGGCGGCAGGGATCCGACCCCGCGGCGAGACCTCCATGCCCTCATCCAACGCCCAGGTACGTACCGCGGCCGCAGTCACCTTCTTGCCGCCAACGGCACGCGAGCCGCCGGAAGACCGGCCCCGGCGGCCGCTGGAAGTACGCCGGGCCGCACCGATGTACTGCGCCAGGCCCTGGCGCAAGTCGGCGGCATTGCCCGCCGAAAGGTCAATCTCATAAGAAACCCCATCGAGAGCAAAACGAACGGTCTCGTCCGCCTGACTCTGATCGATATCATCCACGAGAATGTACTCGACGCGCTGCGCCATCGTCGCCTCCTAGGGCTCTAAATCGTAAGAATTTCTCTGGTCAATTAGAGCCTACATCCCGTCGAATATCAAGCCGTCCAATTAGGGCTTGATGATCGACACATCGGTCAGCTTTCGCATCCCGGAGATGTCTAGCGCAGCGACCAGATCATCGACCCTGCCCCCGGGTAGCGTGGCACGTGGATCGATATCCAGCCACGGCACCAGCACGAATGCCCGCTCATGGGCATGGGGATGCGGCAGCACTAATTCCGGGGTGTTACTGGTGCGCGTGCCCACGACAATCAGATCAATGTCCAGGGTCCGCGGTCCTCCCGGCGCAGCGGGATCGCGGAATCGCCCATAGGCCTGTTCAATGGCCTGGGCCCGCTCCAACAAGGTGTTGGGTTCAAGCGTCGAGTCGGCAATGACCACCAGATTGTAGAAATCGGGTTGCGCGATGTCACCCACCGGCGCGGTCAGATAGACCGGCGAAACATCCACCACGATGAGATTCGGGGTTTCGGCCAACCGATCCACCGCAGCCTGCAAGGTCTCCAGACAATCGCCCTGATTCGCCCCGAGGCTGAAGACCACCTGGTTGAGCGGCTTCAAATTGCCCAAGGTGTCAACGTCAATGGGAAATGCGTCACTCACGGTTGCTCCTCGAAATAGTCACCGACACATCAGCGAAATCGACCGCGATCGGCGCGGCCGGTTTGTGCACTCGGACTTCGACTCGCCGCACCCGCCGGTCGGTCAGCACCAGTTCGGCAATCCGCTGGGCAAGAGTCTCAATGAGATTCACCGGCTCGCCTTGAAGCACCGCAACGACGCGCCCGGCAAGATCAGCGTAGTCCACCGCACCGGCGAGATCGTCGCTGCCCGGCATCTGGGTTTCGAGATCGAGATCCACCACGAATGGCTGGCCGGCCGACCGCTCCTCGGGCAATACCCCATGCCGGCCTGGGGCACGCAGGCCGGTCAGGGTGATAGTGCCGAACTGCGGTGGGGCACCGGGCAGGTCATGGTCCATGGCGGAAGAGTACCCGGCCCGTACCACGATCCGGCCCGGTTCATCGGGAATCAGTGCTGCGCGGGGAGTCCTGCCCGCCGGATGCGCTCTACCACGGCGATGGCGTCGCGTTGGGCCCGAACCTCATGCGTGCGGACCGCCCAGACATCCTGTTGGGCACAGATCACGGTCACCGCTGCGGTGGCGGCATCCCGTCCCAGCGGCTCGCGGCCCGCCAGCAGGTTGCCCAGGAAGCGCTTGCGCGAGGCACCGATCAGAACCCGGTGGCCCAGCCCGGTGAACCGATCCAGTGCGCCAAGCAGGGCCCAATCCTGGTCGGCGGTCTTGGCGAAGCCCAACCCGGGATCGATGATGATCCGCCTGGGATCGATGCCGGCCGCCTGGCAGGCCGCCAGGCGATCCTGCAACTCGTCCAGTACGTCATCCACCACGTGCGCGTAGACGGCCAGGTCATTCATCACCGCGCCATGCCCCCGCCAGTGCTGGCAGACATACTCGGCCCCGGACTCGGCGACCAGTCCCAGCATCTGCGGATCGGCCAGTCCACCCGAGACATCGTTGACGATCGCTGCGCCGGCCGCGATGGCCTGCCTGGCGACCTCGGCCCGCATGGTATCGACGCTGATGGGCACGCTGCCCGCCAGTTCGTGGATGACCGGCAGGATACGCCGGAGCTCTTCGGTTTCGCTGGGCCGTACCGCCCCGGGACGAGTGGATTCACCGCCGATATCGAGCAGATCGGCGCCCTGGTCGAGCAGGGCATGACCGTGGGCGACGGCATCGTGGTGGCTGAACCACCGGCCACCGTCGGAGAACGAGTCGGGGGTGACATTGACCACCCCCATGACCAAGGTGCTCATCTCAGCAACGACCGGCGATCAGGCTCATGGCCTCGGCCCGGGTGGCCGCATTGCGCAACAGACCGCGCACCGCGGATGTGGTGGTGCGGCTGCCGGGTTTGCGAACCCCACGCATCGACATGCAAAAATGCTCGCAGTCGATCACTACCAGGACGCCCCGCACCCCCAGATGCTCCACCAGGGCATCCGCTATCTGGGTGGTGAGCCGTTCCTGCACCTGGGGGCGCCGGGCGAACACATCCACCAATCTCGCGATCTTGCTCAGTCCGGGGACGCGCCCACCCTCCGGGGGGATGTAGGCGACATGGGCCACGCCGTGGAAGGGCAGCAGGTGATGCTCGCAGAAGCTACGCACCTCGATATCCCGGACCAGCACCATTTCGTCGTGCGAGACATCGAAGGTGGTGGCCAGCAGCGGCCCCGCCGACTCGCCCAGACCGGCGAACAACTCGGCGCAGGCCCGGGCCACCCGCGCCGGGGTGCCCCGGAGTCCCTCGCGGTCGGGATCCTCGCCGATGCCGATCAGGAACTCCCGGACGGCAGCCTCGACCCGATCGGGGTCGTAGCTCCTGGATGGCTTCATCGGGGGCGGGTCCACGGGATCGATGATCTCACGCACCGCTCGGCGTGGTTTCTTCCCCGCCTCGATCATGTCTTCCCTTCGACGCAATGACGCCTGCCTTTCGGCGAGGTTCTCCCAACGTCTCGGCATTGGTCAATCTTAGCCAGCAGATCGGCGGCCGGACGCCAAGCCCAGCCGCCGCGCTGTCAGCCAAGAAGGTTACTTAGTGGGCGGCAACAGACAATAGACCTTGCCCGGGGCCGGTTCGCCGAGCACCATGTGCGGTGGTTCATCGGTGCATTGAGATGTGTCGGTTCCCTGGAGTTCCTTCTCGACCATGAACTCGGCGTTCGGGTCGGTACAGACCACGTCCACAAACTCATAGACTGCGTCAGACGCATAGCAGCGCCCGATCTCCAGAACCGGGGCCAGACACAGGGTGAGTTTGCGCATGGAGCCAATCCTGGAGTCCTGGAAGTAGGAAACCATGTACTTGGAACAGTCGGCATTGCCATCGTGCACCGACGCCACCTGCAGTTTGAACTGACCAGCCAGGTTACAATCGACCACCTTGTGGGAAACGTTTATCTGGTCACCGGTGGTCTGCGCACCGGGTATCTCGACGAACTGCACGCAATCGCCCTGCTTGAGTTCGGTGATGTCGCTGCCGCCGGTGGCCGGCGCGCTGGGCCTGGTGCTGCCACCGGTCTGGCTCGACGTGTTCGATGGCTTTCCGATGCCACCTGCCAGCTTGTCGCGCTGCAAGAATGCAAAGACCGCCACCAGGACGACCACCAGCACGATAGCGCCGATGGCGATGAACTTGCCCGGGCCGCCAGCCTTGCCACCCGGCGGGGTTCCCATGCCTCCTCCCGGTGGGGCTCCCATGCCTCCCGAGGATGCGCCATAGCCCGGCGGGGTGCCATAGCCCGGCTGGCCGGGCGGTCTGAAGGTCGTCTCGGGTCCCGAGCCGTAACCGGCCTGACCGGGCTGAGCACCGTAACCGGGCTGACCGGGCTGAGCACCGTAACCGGGCTGACCGGGCTGAGCACCGTAACCGGGCTGACCGGGCTGTGCACCGTAACCGGGCTGACCGGCCGGCGGATAGGACTGGCCCGGCGGCATACCCGGCGCGCCGTAACCGGCCTGAGCACCGTAACCGGGCTGACCGGCCGGCGGATAGGACTGGCCCGGCGGCATACCCGGCACGCCGTAACCGGCCTGACCGGCCTGAGCACCGTAGCCAGCTTGGGAGCCATGGCCCGAATTATCATTCGACGGGTACGACTGAGGCTGCCCGGGTGGGCCATAGGGAAACGACTGGCCATTGGGTTCCTGGGGCTGGCCGGGCGGAGAATCGGGCGCCCCGTAGCTCTGATTTGACATTGGCTCACCTCCATAGTGCCTGGGCGAGCGGTATACCCAGCCCGCAATGCGATCCCGGGAACCGCTTGGAACTCCTCAACCACCGGAATCTGCAACCGAGAGAATCATACCCGGGCAGAATACAACCCGGCCGGCCCAGGAACCACCGATTCCGCGATCGATGCCGGCCGGCCGGGAGCTAAACGCTGCGGCTAGGCCGTCAAGCAGTAAACCTTGCCGGGAGCCGGCTCGGGAATGACGATCGCCTGCTCGGGGACGCTGCAACTCGCGGGATCAATCCCGTCGGACACCGATTCGACCATGAATTCCCGCCGAGAATCCGTGCAGGCGATAACCTCCGGATCTTGCAGATCGTTGTTGCGGTAGCAGGAACCCGCTTCGAAAACCGGTGCCACGCAGAACGACTTGGACTTGCCGCCCAGCAAATTCCGCTGATAATAGGTCGAATACTCGTTGTTCGGGCACTGGGCCTCGCCGTCGAAGCTGTGGGTGACCAAATACTTGAACTGCCCGGTCAGCGCACAGTCCACCACCTCATGGGTGACCGAGATATCGCCATTGGCGTCCGGAGTCTCGCCGGACACGGCCACGAACCGGAGGCATTGCCCCACCTCCAGGGCCTTGAAGTCAGTCTGGCCGGTGGCCGGGGCAGTCTGCGTGCCCGAGGTCTGCGAACCGCCTCCGCCGCAGCCGGCCAGCAGCAACATCGCTGCCGCCACCGCGGCCAAGACCACACTCACCCGGACCGGCCGGCGTTTTCGTCCGTGATTGCTCATCTGCTCTCCTACTTGCATTGATACTCACCAATTGGGGCTAACCATACGGGCCGGCGGGGTCGTTACAGGCCATTGATTTCCGGTTGCCAAAAGGGGCCGGCAGCTGGCGGCGGAACCCGTAGCCGACGCGATACCGTAGGAAACCCGGCTCGGGTATGGCCGCCCGAGGGCAAGGGACGGCCGGGGTACCTCACGGCCGCGCAGGAGCCCCGGCTCAGGTGTAGACGTGCGGAGCCAGCGTCCCCACATCGGTGAGGTTCCGGTAGCGTCCGGCATAGTCCAGGCCGTAGCCCACGACGAACTCGTTGGGGATGTCGAAACCGACATAGCACAGGTCGATCTCGGTGGTCATGGCCTCGGGCTTACGGAACATGGTCAGCACGGCCAGACTGGCCGGGCGGCGCGATTGCAGATTCTGGATCAGATAGCTGAGCGTGAGCCCGGTATCCACGATGTCCTCCACGATCAACACATCGCGGCCGCCGATATCGGTGGTCAGGTCCTTCAAGATGCGTACCACACCCGAACTCTTCGTCCCTGAGCCGTACGAAGAGATGGCCATCCAGTCGACGGTGCAATGCGACCTCATGGCCCGCGTCAGATCGCTCATCACCATCATGGCGCCGTTCAACACACCCACCATCAGCGGTTCCCTGCCGGCATAGTCGGTGTCGATCTGTTGGGCGAGTTCGGCGACCCGGGCAGCCAACTGATCGCGGGTGAGCAGCACATGAGCGAGATCGGCGGCGATATCCGTGGAGTCCACGGCTCAACCCTAGCCCGACACGGCCGTCAGCACCCGCAACTGCCCGGCCATTCGGCAGGCTCGCCGGCCACCGGGCAGATCCACACCCGCCTGGCCATGCCAATCGGTTACCAGGGCCCACACGGCCTGCAAATGCCGATGGTTAGGCTGGCCGACTCCGTTGCCGACCAGCCAGCCGCGCAGCACGCGTCCGGCCAGGGCCGCCGGCAATCCGGTCACGACGCCCACCGGCAGCGGCCGGCCAGCGGCCGGCAGCCATCGGGCGGCCTGACGGTCCAGCTCGTCGGCGTCGCCGCGTGCCAACTGGGCAGTCCGGGCCAAGGCCTCGGCGATCCCCGGGCCGAGCTCGGCCTCCAGCATCGGCAATACCCGTTCCCGCACCCGCACCCGCGAAAACCTGGTGTCCGCGTTCATCGGATCCTGCCAGACCGGCAATTCCCAGTCGGCACACGCCCGGGCGGTCAGCCTCCGGCGCACCTGCAGCAGCGGCCGGACGAACCGCACCCCATCGATGTATACCTGGGCAGCCATGCCCGCCAGCGAGCGGATGCCCGAGCCCCGGGCCAATCCCAGCAGCACGGTCTCGGCCTGGTCATCCAGGGTGTGGCCAAGCCACACGGTGCTCCCGGGTAGCGCCGCGGCCGCCAGGCCCCGGTATCGCGCATCCCGGGCGGCAGCCTCCAGGCCATCCGGGCAATGCCCGGGCACCTCGACCCGGATCACCCGCGCCGGCAGCCCGAGCCGGGCCACACCGTCGGCAACCCGGGCGGCCACATCGCCCGAACCGGCCTGAATGCCATGATCGACCACCACCACCTGGGGTGTGCCGTCGAAACGTCCGGCGCGCCGGTTCAGATGGGCGACCGCGGCGGTGAGCGCCAGCGAGTCGGCGCCCCCCGAGCAGGCCACCAGCACCCCGCCGCCGGCCGGCGCCGCGGCCGCGGCCTGCACCACCACCAGGCAGGCGGGACTGAGTTCACGCCTGGCCATCGGCATCGATCCGGCGCAGCCACCGGTCGGGGTCGAGCAGCTCGGTCAGGCTGGGTATCGCCTCCGGGCCGGAGAAAACCCGGTTCAAGACCGGCAGCCCGCCCCGGCGCAGCACCGTACGGCAGAATCGCGCCCCGTCCGCATACTGCTGCAATTTGGCGTCCATACCCAGCAGCCTGCCCAGCAGGCTCGCCGCCCCACCGCGCGCCCGTCTGGCGTTGAACCGGGACCTGATCGTCCACAGGCTGGGAATCACCCCGACACCCGCACGATCCATCATCACATCGGCATGGCCCTCTAGCAGCGACATCACCGCGGTTATCCGGTCCAGCGCGGCGGTCTGTTCGGGCACCGAGACCGCCTGCACCAGGCTGAGACTCAACGGCCGGCCGGCCCGCCGAGCCCGCAGCAGCCCAGCCGCTTGATCGGCCAGATCCCGCCACCAGCCGCCATCGGCCGCGGTCACCAGCGCGCGCACCTGATCCCCCAGCAGTTCGCGCAGCCAAGGCGCGGCCGCGAATTGCACCCGATGGGTCTGCTCATGCAGCACCACCCACATCCGGAAATCGCTGGGCACCACCCCGAGCTGGCGTTCCACGGCCATGATCGAGGGTGCCGAAAGCAACAGCGTGGGTGTTGCCGCGAACGGGTCGAATTGCCCCAGGATCCGAGAACCGAGGAATGCAAGCACCGCCCCCAGCGCAACCCCTCGTCCCCGGCCCGCAGCCAGCGCCGGCCCACCACCGGGCGGCTGCTCGGGCAACGAACCGGCAGCGGTCAGCATGCTGCGCGCGCTTTGCAGGTTCGCCCGCACCAGCCTGGCTCGATCCACCACCAGCTCCCGGCAACAGCCGGTGTCGGGCAATTGCGCAACGGCACCGACGATCGCCGGTGCCCGGGCGGCGGCGGCCCGCAACTCGCGCACCAATTGGGCGCGTTCGTCACGGTGTGCCACCGGGCCGGGTGGCACCCAGGCGGTGCCTACCCGTTCGGCTAGCACCCAGTCGATCCACGGCAAACCTGACATGCAGACCAGCCTATGCAGCGGCCAACCGGCCACCCGGGCACCCGGTGCAAACCCGGGTCGGGCATCCGGCCCGGCCCCCGGCGAAACGATCAGGCCACACAGTCGCACCCGGCCAGGGCGGCACCGACATGATCGAACCAGGGCCGCACATCACGATCGGCCGGTAAATCGTTACCGACAAAGGCGAATGCCAGCAGCCCCCCATCGCTGGTCGTGGTGTACCCGGCCAGCGCGGAAACCCGGTCCAGGGTGCCGGTTTTGGCCCGCACCTGGCCACGGCCGGCCGCGCTGGCCTCGTCGGTGAAGCGATTGGCGAGCGTCCCCGTGGCACAGCCCACCGGCAGCCCGGCCAGCAACCAGCCCAATTCGGAACGCTCCGCCGCAAGCTGCAAACCACCGATCAGCGCCATCGTGGTCAGCCGATTGTCGGTGGACAGCCCGGAACCATCGACGATCTGCTGGCCGGGATACCACAACCCCAGCGCCGTCAGCCGGGCGGTGAGTGCGCCGGCCCCGCCCGCGAAGGTGGCCGGCTGGCCTTCGGCGATCGCCAGCTGGCGCAGCAGCATCTCGGCCAGATAGTTATCGGAGTGCACCAGCAGCTGTTGGACGATCAGCCCGAGTGGCGCGGAATCGACCGAAGCCAATTCGGCTCCCCCGCCCGCCGGTGCCGGTGCCGGCGTCCCGGCCACCTCGATGCCCGCCTGCCGCAACTGATCGGCGAAGGTCTGAGCCGCCGGCACCGAAGGCGAGGTCAGTTCCTGGGCGGCGGCCCCGCCATCCACCGACAACGCCGTGATCGGGGCGACGAAAGTCCGATCCCCCGCCGGCCAGGTGGCATGCCAGCTGTCCTGGGCGAACAGGCTGTCGTCATAGCCGACCGTCACCCGGGCGATGCCCTGCGAACGCAGCCTCTCGGCGGTCTGCACCGCCAGGGCCTCGGTGCTGGGCAGTGCGAGTTCCTCGTGGTAGGGGTGGCTGCCGGCCGTACTGGCCAGCATCGGATCCCCACCGCCGACCAGGACCACGTGGTCGCTGCCCGCCAGCACGACCCGGGTGGTGAAGGTGGCATCCGCGCCCAGCGTGTCCAATACAGCCAGACCGGTCATCACCTTGAGGGTGGACGCGGGGATCATCGGCCGCCCGGAATCCAGGTCGTACAGCAGCCCGCCGCCACCCAGATCCGCGACCGCGCCCGAATAGCTGCCGGGCAGATCCGGCGGGGTGGCGGCCAGCGCGGCACCGACGCGTCCCCGATCGGCTGCGGCGGCCGATGGTATCCGGGCTGGATCTGCCACCCCGGCCCCCAGATTCGCCGGATCGGGATGGATACCAGCGATCAGCTCGGGATCCACGGTGGCTTCCCCGCCCTCGATCAGCCAGCCCCGCTGCACCGCCAGTGGACCGCTGACGTACCACGCCGAACCAGCCAGCAAGACCAGGCAAACCCCCCAGGCCAGCCAGGCTGGCCACCGGCGAACACGCCGGATTCCGCCATCCTGTGCATCCGGTGCCACCAGAACCCTCCCGAACCGATAACCTGTCTTTAGTGATTCCCATCCTAAGGACGGTTCAGGTGATCGACGAGTTCCGCAAAGTGGATGTCGACCCGCGAGTAGGCATCACCTTCGATATGACGGTGGAAATCCCGCGCGGCACGAAGAACAAGTACGAGATGGACCACAACACCGGTCGCATCCGACTTGACCGCACCCTATTCACCTCCACGCAATACCCGTATGACTACGGGTTCATCGAGGGAACTCTGGGTGAGGATGGCGACCCGCTAGATGCCATGGTCATCGTCGCCGAACCCACCTTCCCGGGTTGCCTGATCGAATGCCGCGCGGTGGCGATGTTCCAGATGCAGGACGAGATGGGCGGGGATGACAAGGTGCTGTGTATCCCGACCGCCGATACCCGGCGCAACTATCTGGACGATCTGGCAGAGCTCCCCCAGTTCATGCTGCTGGAGATAGAACACTTCTTCACCGTTTACAAGGACCTGGAGCCGGGCAAATCGGTCGAGGGGGCGACCTGGGTCGGCCGGGAGGCGGCCGAGGCCGAAATCCGGGCCTCCATCGCACGGGCCAAAGGCACCCCGTACGAGCACCACAAGGTCGATCTGGCCTGAGCCGCCGGCCGATCTGCCCGGCGCCCAGCCAGCCGGCTAGCGGCGCGCCGGGCAGCAAACCGCGGCGCCCGATACCCCGGTCGGCATGCCCACGGCGACAAGCGGCCGATTGAGCACACCCATCCGGTGGCCGCGTAGGACCGCCGGGGCGATCAGCGCCGCAATCTGGGCCACCAGACGGGCCTGCCGGTACGCTCCCCGCAGCCGCCATCGGCCTCCTGGACGCTGATGGCGGCATCCAACCGCTCACAGATCGTCGTCTGGATACGGTCATGCAATGTCATCCCGGCCACCGAGCAGTGCGCGCAGGCCCCGCTCAGTTGCAGGACAACCTCGCCGGCGGCGGCCCGGACGAACGTGATCTGGCCGCCATGCGAGTCGATATAGGGCCCCAAGGTGCGAGTGATCACGTCGCGAGTGACCAACTCCAGCAACTCGTCCTCGGCGGCCTCGAACGACCATCCGGCCGGATCGGCAAGCGCACCGATCAAGGCGTCGCGCACACCGGCGCCGGTCTGCGACCAATCCAATTCCGGCGGCTGCCAGATCCACAGGGCTCGGGGTTCGGCCATCGCCCGGACGATGCGCCCATCGGCAAGCAGGGCGCCGAACTCGCCGGGGGCCGCCAGCAGGCGCCCGGTCCCGGGCAGCCCGGCCGGCAGCACCCACCGCAACCCGGTCGGATCGTCGGGCAGGGCCTCGGTATGCATCACCACCGCCATGGGCGCCACCTCAGCCCACCAGGGCACCGGCTATCAGCTTTGCGAACAACGCCATCAACCAGGCCAACGCGGTCATATAGCCGAAGGCGATGGCGGGCCACTTCCAACTGCCCGATTCGCGGCGCAGCATCGCAATCGTCGAGGTGCATTGCAACGCAAAGGCAAAATAGACCAACAAGGCGACGATCACGCTCGGGGTGAACAGCTGCTGGCCCTCATGCGGCCCCGGCCCCCAGGTCATCTCCTCCAGATTCGCCTGAGGATCCTCCGGATCCGCTGCGGCGGCCACCTGGCCCAGCGTGGCCACGAACACCTCACGGGCCCCCATCGCGCCCAGCAGGCCGACGGTGATCCGCCAGTCGAAACCCAACGGCTCGAAGACCGGCTGGATGGCCTTACCGATACCGGCGGCGATCGAATTGTCCAACTGGTAGGTGGCCACGGCCGCCTCATCGGCCGGATCGATCCCGGCCTGGGCTAGTTGATCCTCCGAGACCACCGGAAGCGCCAGCAATGCCCACAGCAACAGCGACAGCGCCAGGATGATGCCACCCACTCGCTGAATGAAGTTCCAGGAGGCGTCCCAGACCGCCCGGCCCACCTCGCGGAGCGTCGGGATCCGGTAGGAAGGCATCTCCATGTAGAAGGGCAGGGCAGGGCCCTTGCCGCGCAGCACATGCTTGAAAACCCACGCCGCCAGCATGGTGACCACCGCGCCCAGCAGGTACATGCCGAACATCACCAAACCTTGCAAGCCGATCGGCCCCCAAGACACGTCCTCGGGCACCAGCATGGCGATAAGCAAGGCGTACACCGGCAGCCGAGCCGAGCAGGTCATCAGCGGGGCGGTCATCATGGTGGCTAGCCGGTCGCGCGCCGAGGGTAGCGTCCGGGTGGCCATGATGCCGGGCACCGCACAGGCCACCGAGGACAGCATCGCCACGAAGGCCCGCCCCTCAAGCCCGGCCCGGCCCATTACCCGGTCCATCAAGAAAGCCGCCCGCGACATGTAGCCACTGGCCTCAAGCAGGCTGATCATCGCGAACAGCAACGCGATCTGGGGCAGGAAGGTCAATACCCCGCCCACTCCGGCGATCAGGCCATTGGCGAGCAATCCGGACAGCCAATCGATACCGACATTGTCGGTGACCAACCCGGACAGCCAGTCGAACAGGGCCTCTATCCAGCCCTTGATCGGCTCGGCAACGGTGAAGATCACCTGGAAGAAGACCGCCATGGTGACGAAGAAGATAACCGTTCCGAAAACCGGATGCAGCAGCACGGCATCGATCCGCCGGGTACGCGCATCCACATCGGGGACCTGGTATTTGGCCGCCTCCAGCACCGAATGAATCCAGCCGGTCACCAGATCGGGAGCCGTAGGGGCTGGAATGGCCGGCCGGGACCAGTCGGCGTATTCGCAGAGCGCCTGCTTGAGGTCATTCAGTTGGGCGCGGTTGCCCCCCGTCACCACGCAGACCCGCTGGCCGACGGCCTGGCTGAGGGCGGCGACATCGACACTGCCCTGGCGGCGGGCCAGTTCGTCGCTGAAGGTGAGCACGGCGAGAGTAGGCAACTCCAGCTGCTGTACCTGGGCCAGCAGACCCAGGCTGCGCTGCAGGCTGGTGGCGTCCAGCACCACCACGACGGCATCCGGCCGGTGCTCGGTATCCAGGTCCAGGGCCTCGGCCACCACCTGCTCATCCGGGCTGATCGGATCCAGCGAATAGGAGCCGGGCAGATCCTCGATCGCGAAGTGCTGCCCATCGACCACTACCTGGCCAACATATTTGCTCACCGTCACCCCGGGATAATTGGCCACCTTGGCGTTCATCCCGGTCAAGGCATTGAACAGGGTCGATTTCCCGGCATTGGGGTTGCCGACCAGCGCGACACGGCGGGCGCCGGCCGCCACCGTCAGGGTGTCGCCACCATGCGAGTGCCCCATCAGGCGACCTTCACCATGATCAGATCGGCTTCCGTGCGGCGCAGCAGCATCTCGCTGCTGCCGACCCGGAAGATCAGGGGATCGCGCAACGGCGCCTTGCGTACCAACTGCACGCTCACCCCCACGGCGAAGCCGAGATCGAACAACCGCCGAGCCACGGTCATGTCGGCCCGATCGCGAAACCCGACCACGGTGCCGGGCTGGCCGATCGCCAGCTCCCCCATCGCCAGGCAATGGGAGTCCGCATCCGCCTGATAGGTGCCCAGACAACGCTCGCATAAACGTTCGACGACGGTAGTCATACCCAACAGGCTAGCATAACCTAAACACTTCGTTATCGGACGACCCTTTGCCACTTGACAAGGGTATTCAGCGGTCTCAGCTGCGGCTCGCCGGGTCGGGGGCAGCCCGCCCAGCCGTCGCCCGGTGGGAGCCGGCCGAGACGACCGCGCGGGTTCCAGGCGCGCCTCGGCGGGACCCGCGCCCATCGGCCTATGCCACGATGAGCAGGTGCCGCACTATGTGACCCTGCTCGATCCATCCGCCAATCGCGTCTACCGGCAGGCCGTGGCCACGCTGGCGGCGGCCGAACTCGCCATCACCGCGCCGTTCGCCAACCTCATCGGCCCGGCGCGGCTGGCCGGCGCCCCGGCCGTGACGTGGCAAGCCGATGAGGTAGACGAGCTGGTGCTGGCCGCGCAATCGGCCCAATTGGTCAGCTTCGAACGAGTCGGCGACCTGCTGCGGCCCCTAACGCTGCCCGGATTGCGGCTGTTCGACGACGATCTGCTGACGATCCCCAAATATCAGGGCAAAACCAACGAAGCCTTCACCCGAATGCTGTTGCATCTCACCCTCTCCCAGATCTCCCGGCCCGGCCCCCTGAGCGTGCTGGATCCACTCGCTGGCCGCGGCACCACCCTATTGGCCGCCTGGCTGGCCGGTCACCACGGCTACGGAGTGGAGGCCGACGAGCGGGCACTGGACGCGCTGGCAGGCTATCTGAAAACCTATCTGCGCGCCAAACGGTTGAAACACACCGCCCAGATCAGCCCGGTAAGGCGGGATGGCCGCAGCCTGGGACGCCGGCTCGACGTCGGGGTGCGGCTGGGCGAGGCCACCAGCGAACGACCTGCCAGGCCCGGGCTGCCCAGCCTGAACCTCACCGTGTTCAGCGGGGATGCCGCCGACTCGGCGGCGCTGTTCGGCCGCCGGCGATTCGACGCCATCGTCACCGATGCCCCCTACGGGGTGGCGCACGGCGCCGAGTCCGCCGGGCGCGCCCGGACCGGCCGCGGCGGACCCCACCGCCAGGACGCCGCGGGCCGGCAGCGGGACCGTTCCCCGCTCGGCCTGCTGACCCGGGCCATCGGCGTATGGGCCAGCCAGCTCAAACCGGGTGGTGCGCTAGGCATTGCCTGGAATACCGTCACCGTGGCACGCCCGGTATTGATCGAACTGCTGGCAGGCGCGGGCCTACAGGTGCGCGACGAAGGCGCCTGGCGGGAGTTCGCCCACCGCGTCGATCAGGCCATCACCCGCGATCTGGCGGTGGCGGTACGGCCCTGCTGAACCTCGGACGAGGTGCGCGCCACGCCGGATCGAGGCGATCGCGAGGCGCTCGAATCGCCGGCACGGGCACGGCCGGCGGCCCAGTAGGCGCTCCCCCGCCGGGCCCCGGGCTAACCACTGCCCTGACAGGCCTCAAATGGCGAACAGCACGAAGCTGAGCGCCATCACCGCCATACCGATCAGGATGCCGTAGACGGTTTGGTGCTTGTCGGTCTGGTAGCGCCACGAGCCGGGCAGCAACTCATCGAGCGCCAAAAAGATCATCATGCCCGCGACCACGCCATAGAAAACCCCGAAGAATTGATCGGGCAACACCCATCTGACCAGCGCAGCCGCCAGCAGACCGCCGAAGGGTTCGGCCATGCCGGAGGCGGTAGCCCACCACAAGGCGCGGCGTTTGGAACCGGTGGCCGCGTAGACGGGGGCAGCCACCGCGATGCCCTCGGGCACATTGTGGATGGTGATTGCGACCGCCAAGGTCAACCCCACCCGGGGATCCTGATAGGTGGTCAGGAAGGTGGCCATTCCCTCGGGCAGATTGTGCAGGGCAAGCACCAGCGCGGTGAGCAGCCCCGAACGCATGATCCGGCGAGTGACCGCGGTGTTGTATTCGGTTATGTCGTCCTCGGCGCCCTCCATCTCGTTCGGGTTCAGGCTGCTCGGCAGCACCCGGTCGATGGCCAGCACCACACCGATCCCGGCGAAGAAGCTCACCCAGACCACCGTCTGGGCGCTGCGGCCATCCGCGCCACTGGCCTGTAGGTATTCGATACCCAACGGCACGATCTGGATCAAGGAGATCAGCACCATCGCCCCGGCCGCGAAGGCAAGAGCCACCGCCAGCGAGCTACGGCGCGGAATCGCCTCCCGCACCGCGATCAGCCCGCCGACCGAGGTCGCCAGGCCAGCCAGCAGGGAGATCAACAGGGCAAGCAGCATCGGGTTCAGGCTAGTACGCATCCGGCCCGGCAGCCGCGATTGCGCCAGATTGGGGCCGGCGATACCGGCTGGCCGGCGACAACCCCGCCGGACGGGCCGGGCCTACCCCTGGGTGACCAACCAGACGTAGATCTCCACGCCGTCCAAACCGGTACAGGTGATGCCCTCGTGTGGCACGCACTCAAGGCGATATTCGCGCTCGGTCCGAGTGCTGAAGGCCTTGATCACCACGGGTTCGGCGATCTTGGGAGCCACCTTGGTGGCGACCTCGTTAGCCAGTTCGCAGGAGGTCCTGGGCCCAGCCCACACCCCCGGGTTGCACTCCTTGGCGCCCGGCAGCATGCTGGGCGTCTGCGCGGGCGCGGCAGCGCTCGATTCGGGCGCCGGTTCACCGCTGGGGGAAGCCGGCTCGCCGGACGCCGGGGCCTGGCTGCTGGCCGGCGTCGCCACCGAAGTGGCCGAAATCCACGTGTCCAGGGCCATCAGGCGATTAGTCAAGGTGGCCAGCAGCAGCAGAGTGACCAGCATGACACCGGCTACCGCGAGCACCCTGGCCAACGGCAGCGTGCTGGCCCCCAGCATCTGGGCCAGCCGTACCCGCCAGGTGGTCTCGTCGTCCAACGCCGGCGTGGTCAACTCGGTCACGCCATAGTCGTCCCACAGGCTCAGATCGTTCTCCCGGCGGCGGCGAGCCACCCGGGCACCCGGTACCGCGGTAGCACCCGATGCCGGACGGAAAACCGTCCGGTCCGGGTCCTTCGGCACCCGCACGGTACGATCCGCATCGTCCGACCCGCCTGGCACGGCCGCCGGATCCGGCACGGCCGGGCCGGCGGCGCCCGATAGGTGCTGCGGCGGCCCGGGCTCGGTGGCGGGCGGCGGCGAAGCCGGGACGGCCGGCCGATCCGACTGCGAGATGCCGGCCGAACCCATAGCAGCCCCAGACCCGCCTGGGCCGGCCGGCGGTTGAACGCCCACCCGCTCTGCCGCGCCCGGCCCGGCGGCCTGCCCCGCGGGTGAGCTTCGTCGAACGGGCGTGGCACCCGACCGGGCACGGTGCCGACGAGTGTGCCGCCCCCTGGATTTGACCGGCACCGGGGGCAGCGTATGCCGCCGGCCGGTCTCCTGGGAGGGTACCGAGCCAGCGGCCGCTCCTGCATCGGCAGGCGACCAGGCAGCCGACTGGGTTGACGTCCCGGCTCTGGGAACCGTCCGGTCCGGATCCTCGCCGGCCCCGGCAGCGGCCTGCGCAGTACGCGAAACGGTCTCGTCCGGATCGACCGCCGCACCACCCGCGCCGATCGTGGGCGCCGCCCGGTCCGGGGCATCCTGCGGCTGCCGCGCCGGGTCGATGCGCTGGCCGCCAGCGGACGCCCCCGGCGGCCGGGGCGCCACGGCTACCGGGCCTGGCGGCTGACGCACACCGGAACCGGCGGCCGGCCGCGGCGACGGTTCCGAACGGGCAGGCGGGGAACCGGCCGACGCCGGAGGCCGCTGCGGGGGGTTCAGCCTGGCCTGCACGGCCTGGCGGGCCTTCTCCCCCAGACCGACCAGTTTTGTCCGGATCCCGGCCCACTGCCCGGGGTCAAGGCCACGGATCGCCGGCAAGCGGCGCAGGCCCGGACCGGTGCCGGATGACGCGGCCGAGGCGTCCGGAACCGGCGCCGCATCCCGGTGCTGCACCGCGGACGGACCGGCTGCCGGTGGGCCGGGAACCGGCAGCGAAGACCGTGCCTTCGAGGCAGGACCGCCACCGTCGCCGGCCGGCGCCGGGACCTCGGGCGATCGCGCAGCGGACGGTGGCTGCGGCGGGCCGGGCCGTCCGGCGGCTGCCGGTCCCGGGCTGGCCGGTGGCACCTGCCGCGGCGGCGAGGCGAGCGACCCGACTCCGCCACCCGAGGCGGTGAGATTCCGCTGGTGGGCGCGTCGCGGATCCGCCAACTGAACCGATCCGGGAGCGGTCAGATCGGCGTGGCATTCATGGCAGAAGCGCTCATGCGCTCCCACCCGTGTCCAGCACCTGGCGCAGAACATCTCCCCAAAACCACCTCTGGCGCGCTGCCGCGTGCCCTGCGCCCGCGGCCATACTAGTAGTCAGCGCCGCCGCCGGCGTCACCAACCCACCGCGGCCATCAGGAGGTCCAGATGAGCATCGACCGCTCGACGACCGACGATGCCTCCAAGGGTACCTCGACAACTGGCCACCCCAAGAAAGGCCGGCTGCCGGCCTGGTTGCGTCGTACCCCGCTGGCCGCGCTGGTACTCACCATCGCGGTGCTGCTGGTGACCTCCATCGCCTTCGGCGCCACCCGGAGCAACACCGGCCGGCCGCCACCACCGCAGACCTCGACGCCCGGCGCCAGCCCCACCACCGGGCCGCCCACACCACTGGTACCCCCCGCACAGCTCGCGCCGGCACCCGAACTGGCCGAGCTGACCGCCCAGATCCGCCGCATCGAGCAGCGGTACCGGGTCTCGCTCGGCATCTCGATAGGCCAGGTCGCCCCCTACTATGCGCGCACCCAGATCACCTGGCAGGGGGGCATACTGCGCGACGGGCCCGCGCTGGCCACCGTGGATGTCCCGATGGCGATGGCGATCGTGGCCGGCGAAAACCAACCGTTGGATCGCGAATACGTCTTCAACCGGGCGTTGGCCGACGACTCGGCGGCGGCCGATGCGGCGCTCTGGGCCTTCCTGGGCGATCCTGCCGAGGCCGCCGAACGCACCACCGAACTGCTGCGCGCCTACGGGGACTGGGCTACCCGCGTGCCCGCCGAACACCCCGACAGCCCCGGCGCGCCATACCTGTACACCGAATGGTCGCTCGACGACCAGGCCCACCTGATGGGCGCGCTGGCCTGCGATATCGACAAGTCGTTCCCGGTGCTGTCGAAACTCAACGACCCAACCGATCAGATGTGGGGCCTACAGACCATTCCCCTCAGCTACTCCAAGGGTGCCTGGGCCAGGCTGCCCAACGGCCGGCTGCTGGTTCGCCAATTCGGCCTGCTGAAGCTGGCCGACGGCACCCAGGTGGCCATCGCCATGGCGGCCAGTTCCCGTTCGGAGGATCCCTCCGCAGGCCGCGCGGCGATCACCGAACTGAGCAATGCGGTGCGGCATGACGCCCACGACTTTCCCCATCGCCACTGCTGACCGGCTGCCACCGGGGCCGGCCTAAACCGGTACGCCGAGACCGGCCGGCGGCGTGCGAGCCCTCGCGACCGCCCAAAACGGGTCGCCGGACCACGAGACAATTCCCCACCGGCGATGGCTATCGGCGAACCCACCCAACTTTGTGCGGTTGACAGGCGGGCGATGGCCATCGTTGACCGGCGGGAAGAATTCCCCACGGCTTGAGCGCGGAACCGGCAGGCGACAGTCTGAACCCATGAACGTCGCGATCGAGGTAGCGGATCTGCGGGTCATCCGGGGCCGGCGTAAGGTGCTCGATGGCCTGCGATTGTCCATCCAGGCCGGCCGGGTGACCGGCCTGCTGGGTCCTTCCGGTTCCGGGAAGACCACCCTAATGCGCTGCATCGTCGGCGTCCAGCGCATCGCCGGCGGCCGGGTGCTGGTGCTGGGCGAACCGGCTCGCTGTCACGACCTGCTGTTGCTGCGCGCAGGCCGCCATCGGCACCGGCTACACCCATTGGGTGCTGGGTATGGAAGTCGCCGGGGGCACCGGCTGGGTGCTGCTCACCGCGATCGCGTCCGCCCAGCTGGGGATGGCCCTGGGACTGCTGGGTTCGGCCGTCTCGCGGACCGAATTCCAGGCGGTGCAGCTGTTCCCGGTAATGCTGACCCCCCAGATCCTGCTGTGCGGGCTTTTCGTGCCCCGCGACGACATGGCCGACTGGCTACACGCGCTGTCAACGGCGATGCCGATGAGCTATGGAGTGGACGCCATGACCGAACTGCTGGATAGTACGGAGGTGACCACCGGCTACTGGACCGATCTGACCGTGACCGCCGGCTGCGGCCTGGTCCTCCTGCTGGTGGGGGCCGCTACTTTGCCCAGGCGGACCGGATGAGCGCACCCGCGGCCCCGGACGAGACCGCAGGCGACCGGACCGGGACGGTCGAACGGGCCCCGGCCGCCGAGCGGAACCCGCAGCGGCCCGGCGCCCACCCTCGGCGCGGCCGGCGGCCCGGCAACCCCGGCACCCGGCTGGCGATCCTGCGCTCGGCCATCGTGGTACAGCGCTGGGCGCCCCTGCTGCAACGCATCATCGATGGCGAGATCGGATAGGAGAACAACACCTGCCGGGGCATCCCCGGCAGGACTCCGGTGCGGATCCGGGCGACACCCGCAGCGGGCCCACCGGTAAGGTGCCGGCCGCCCGAGGCGGGGCCCGCGCCCACCGGGAGTCCGCCCCGACCCGTTGCTCCCCGGGCCAGCGGGAGCGCCGGCCCCAAGACCACCGCCGGCGCGCCATCGCGCACCAGGGGTGGCCGCTATCGCACGAGTTCCTGATCGAGGGCGCGGGCGATGACCCGGGCCTCGTCCAGCCCCGACCGGACGGCACCCTCCAGGTAGCCATTCGATTTGGCCGCGTATTCGGAACCGGCGAAATGCACCAGGCCCACGGGCTCGGCCAAGAGCTGACCGTTGACCGTCCACACCCCGGGCGAGAAATGCGCGCCGTGGCTGCCGCCGGTGAACCTCTCCAGCGCCCAGTCCCGATCGATATAGCCGTGCGGTGCGGTCGTCTCGGCGCCGAAGATCTCCGCCAGGGCGGCGACGAAGACGCGCTCGCGTTCCTCGGTAGCCTGCCCGGCCAAGGCCACCGCCTCGGCGCCCTCGAAGAAACCCATCAATACGCCCCGGCCACCCGGATCGCTGATGTCGAAGGTAACCCGGACGGGACCTTCGTCCGCACTCATCTGGCCGCTCAGGCCCAGCGCCCGCCACCACGGCTTGGCATAGATGGCCGCGGCCTTGATGACATTGCCCGGCGAGGTGCGGTGGGTGACCTCGGCACGCCACTGCGGCAGCGGCGGATCGTAGCCGAGCGGATCCGCTAGCCAGGGCGGCAGCGTGACCAGCGCCCGGCGGGCGCAGACCCGATCGCCGGATGCGGTGTGCACCGCCACCTGGGCGCCGCCGCGCTCGATTCCGGTCACCACCTGGCCGAGTTGGATGTGTTCCCCCAGGCCATCGGCCAGGTACTCGACCAACTGCGCCATCCCGCCAAGCACCCGGCGGTGCTTGAGACCGCCGCTGACGGTGAACAGCGACTCCAGATCGACACCACGGTTGGTCAGATCCAGCGCACCGGACAATTCGATCTGATCGACGCCATGGCCGTTCGCGGCCGCCAGCACGCCGGTGAAATCCGCCTGGGCGGCCGGGGTGCGCAGATTCGCCCGCACCCAGCGCGCCAGGGGCTGGGCGAGCCAGGCCGAGTTGGCCGCGGCCCAGGCGAGATCGCTGACCATGCGCACCGCCAGCCGGCGGAAACGCAGGATCCCCTGCCCCAGATCGGCCATCTCGAAGGGTGTCAGCGAGTGGTTGCGCTCGGGTACCGCCTGGCTGCGGTAGACCTCGCCCTGGGAGCGGATGAGCAGATCGCCCTCCTGCGGGCTGATCAGTTCGAGAGCGGCGGCCTGGACGAGGTCGAGCATCAGATGGTGCCCCGGGCTGACCCATTGGCCCCCAAGGTCAACCACCTGGCCATCATGCTGCACGGTTTCCACGCGGCCCCCGACCCGTTGACGAGCCTCCAGCACCGTGACATCCAAGCCGCGATCCACCAGCTCCGTCGCTGCAGTCAGACCCGCGAGACCGGCCCCGATCACCACACAGTCCAACACGCCAGTCAATCTACCGAGCCTGCCCGGCACGCCCTACGCCGGGGGCGAGTGCCGGCCCGGTCATGTTCCACCGCTCCATCCCGAGACCACCGAAACCGGTCAGGCACACCCACCCCGCCATTGGGGCGGACCGGCCGGCGGCGGCGTATGCGGGGTCTTCCGTTAGCCTCGCCGGCCCGGTGGCGTGCGCGGATAACACCCTAGTCGCCGCCGAGCCGCGGAGTCTCACCGGCCGGAAGCAGCGTCCCGTTCCGTACCCGGCTGTCGCTGCGCACGATTTGCGATGCGAGCACAGCCGCCAGCGCCGCGATGGCGGCTCCGGCCAGCAAGCCGATCCAACCGCCGCCAGCCGCCGCGACGGCCCCGCCCAGCGCCGCTCCTGCGGCAGAGCCGAGTGCGGCTACCAGCCGCACGGTGGCGAAGGTCTGCGCCAATAGGTCGCGAGGGACGACCAGCTGTCGAAGCGTGCCATTGGCGACGTTAAAGACCACAGTCGCGACGGCGACGAGTCCTTCCAAGATGGTGAGGGGGACGAAGCAAGAAGGCCCACCGGCGGCCGCCAGCCCCATGACCGCGAACACGGCGGCGGCTACGGCGGTCGATGCGTAGAGGCTGCGGACGATCCCCAATCGCTTCACGAGCGTGCCGGCCACGAATCCTCCCAGGATCCCGCCGACGGCGGCCGCGGACGAGAAGAACCCAAACAGTTGTGGGGAAAGGCTCCAGCGCTTCAAGATGAGCAACGGTGCAATGGTGGAGGCCATTCCTGCGACGAGGTTGAACGTTACGGAGAGAGCCGTCGCGGTGGCGACCAGCCGGTCACGGAACACCACCCGGATTCCCCGGGCGAGCTGCGACAGATAGCGATCCACGCGGGGGGAGCTATCCCCCTCCTCGCCGGCGGGGGATGCGGCGACCACCTGCAGGGTGGCGAAAGACACGAAGTAGGCGACTGAGATCAGCGCCAGGACCGAACTTGGGGACGCAACGCTCGACATGGCTGCCGCAATCACCGGCATCGCGGCGCCACCGGTCGATATCAGTATGGACAGACGGGCATTATCGCGCGTCAGTTCATCCTGGTCGCCGGCGATATCGGGGAGAACTGCGTAGAACGCACTCTGGAATAATCCCGCAAACGAACTCATCATGACCACCGCCGCGATCGCCCAGACCAAATCGATCCGCCGAAGGAGCACACCCGCAGCGATGCCGAGCGTGAGCATAGAACGTAGCAGATCCAACAACGACATGGTCTTAAACAGGCTGTGGCCGCGAAACAGGGGGGGTCAGGAAGAGCGGAACCACTGCGAGCGCGGCGTACGCCAGCGCATTGGCCAAACCGAACACGCCCTCGCTGGCCTGCAGAATCTCCACAATTATGAGGGCCCAGAGAAAGCCCCATCCCTGGTCGCACACGATCGAGAGGGATTGGCCGCCCCAGAAGACGAAGCGACGCGGCTTCCGGGACGAACCCGCTAGCGAGCGCATGATGCCCAGCGTACGCTGGAGGTGGCAGCGTAGGGGCTGCCCGGCGGCAGATAGCCGTGCATGCCGTGCCACCCGAGCCACCTTGGGGAATCGAACCCCAGACCTACGCTTTACGAGAGCGTCGCTCTACCGACTGAGCTAAGGTGGCGCGCCGACCGGCGGATCAGCCAGGAGCACTATACCGGCACCGCCCACGGCAACGAAACCCACCGGCCCCACGGCTCAGCCGTCGGTGCAGGTGATGCCCTCCTTCGGCACCGTGCCGTCGTTCAGATAGTCCCGCACGATGGTGTCCATGCAGGCGCTGCCGGCGGTATAGGCACCATGGCCCGGCGCATCCCGCGAAACCAGCACCGCGGATTCCAGTTCCTCGGCCATGATCTGGGCATTCTGATAGGGCGTGGCCGAATCCCCGGTGTTCTGGACGATGAGGATCGGCGGTGCCCCGGTACCGCTGAAATCGATCTGGGGAGCCGGCCGAGCGGTCCACAAGGGGCAGACCAGATCCGGGCCGAACAGCGGCCCGAAGATCGGCGCCCTCGCCGAATTCTCCCCCAGCCAATCGTCGAATGCAGCAGCCACCCCGTGATCGGCCGAATCCGCGCAGCGAATCGCCGGGAAGGCGTAGGTGAGACCGCCGTAGGTGCCATCGGGAAGGCGTTCGTTCATCGAATCGGCCGCCCGCAACAGGTAGCCCCCGTCGCCGGAGGCCATCGTATCCGCCAGCACCCTGCTGAGCGTGGGGTACTCATCGGAACCGAAATAGAAGAACAGGATCAGCCCGGTAACCGCCAACGACTGGGTGAGCTGCCGGGTCTGGTCGCCGGGCAGCGGATGGGCGTCCAGACCATTCAGGAAACCGACCACCCGATCGACCACCGCATCCTCGCTATCGCCGAGGCCGCAGTCCCGTTCGGCAGCGCACCATTTCGCGAAGTTACGCATGCTCAGATCGAAACCCTGGGCCTGGATCACCTCGGAATCCGGGATCAGATTGACCGCGGAATCCAACACCAGCCGGCCGGCGTTCTGCGGATACAACTCGGCATAGACGGCCCCCAGGAAGGTGCCATAGCTCACGCCATAGAAATCCAGCTTCTGCTGCCCCAGCAGCTGCCTGGCCAGGTCATAGTCATAGACCGTCTCGATGGTGCTGATGTGATCCAGCAAGGCACCCGAATGGTCCCGGCACTGCTGGTTGAACCGCTGCTGGGCAGCCACCAGAGCATCGCGCTCGGCCTGGTCGTCCGGGGTCGAATCGGCGTTGTAGAACTCATCGGTCTCCGGCCCGGAGCCGCAAACCACCGGGGTGGATTCGCCCGAGCCCCGGGAATCCAGCCCGACGATCGAATAGTGCTCCAGACCCGTCGCATCGAAACCGGCCGCATAATCCTGGGCCGAGCCGCCCGGCCCCCCCGGATTCACGAACAGGTATCCGGTGGACTCCTGAGCGGCCGGCACCAGCCGCATGGCGATGGTGATCGCCTGCCCGTCGGGATTCTCCCAATCCAGCGGCGCCGCGAACTTGGTGCACCGGTGGCTGGGTTTGTCCGGGCAGGGCTGCCAGCTCAACTGCTGCCCCAGGTAGCGATCGACGCCGCTGCCGGGTGGCGCCTCGACGAACCCGGGAGGCGTCGCACCGGGCACCTCGACGCCCGGGCGATCAGGCGATTCGGCGCCCACATAGACCTCATCCGGCCACGGCATGGTGTGCGTGCCGGGCGGGACCGGAGAACTGCTGGCCGAGGAGCGCGGCCGCGCCGGCGAAGAACCGCCGGCCGAGGATTCCGGCCCGCTACCGCCGCCGGAAGGCTGACGCGGCAGACAGGCACTGCACAGCAGGCCGGCCAAGGCGATCACGGACAGGACTCGGACTCGGGGCATCGATCACCTTTCACTACCTCAGCCGGTGACGGACCCCGCCCCGACCACTGCTCACTCGACTGTAGCGGCCTCCCGGCTCGCCGCCCTGCGCCGCCGGACTCCGGCATCCAGCGACCAGCCGCCACCACCGACCAGAACCAGCAGCAGCGAGGTCACCGCAACCAGCACATCGCGATCACCGTAGAAGCCGAAATGGCCTTCCAGGAAGGGACTGAAGGGGCCAAACCGGAAGAAAGCCAGGAACCCGATCGTCCCGGCAAACAGCACAGCCGCGAAAACCCTGGTGCCCACCCCGAACAGCAACAGGCAGGCGAACCCGATCAACCCCACCCCCACCAGCCAGGACATCGGCCCGGCGGCGGGTTGCGGCAGACCGACCTTCACCAAGGCGTCGACGACCGCAGCGCGATCGGTCAAGGACTGCCAGCCGACGATGCCGGCCCAGCCGGCCAGCACCAGGCGCAACAAGAACAGGCCCAAGGCCCCCGGGAAAGCATCGGTGCTGCGTTTGGTGACGGTCACGACCCTCGGCTCGACCTCGGGAACCGTCGTCCTAGCCCCAAGCCTCTCGTCCCGGCGAGCGCGTTTCTCGGCCCGCGCGGCGGCGGCCGCATCGGCGGCCTGCTGCTGCTCCTGCTTGATCTGCTCGGCGGCCGCCTCGGCCTTCGCCCTGGCCGCATCGTGCGCGGCAGCCAGATCGGCACGGCTCCGGTCCGCGGCGGCCCTAGCCTCGGTGGCCCTAGCCACTGCGGCCTGGGCCGCCAACTGGGCGGCATCCGCCTCCTCGGCGGCCCGGCGGGCGGCAAGATCGGCGGCCTCCGCCTCCAGCACCCGGGGATCGCGGGGCACGGCAGGGCTGGCACCAGCGAAGGTGGGCGACTGGCTACGGCGCGGGCTCACATTGGCCCAGAAGTCCTCATCCGCCAGGTCGGTGAGGTCCGATCCCGATTGCCCAATGGTGCTGCTCACAATGGCCTCACTGGTGTCCAAAACCGATACGTCAATGCCCATCCTCGAACAAACCCGCCCAGATAAGGCGCAGTGACACGCTCTTGTGACCGGCTCGTGATCTGCGGACGCCCAGGCGGCCGGTTCAGTTCCGCTCGGCCAGTTCCAGCAGCAGCGCCTCCATGGCCAGCAGCGGGGCGACCGAATGCTCCAAGGCCTCCCGGGCAGCCAGGATCGCGTCCACCCGCCGGATGGTCCGCTCGGGTGAGCAGCTGGCGGCCGCCCGGGCGATCCGATCCCCGGCAGCGGCGTTGATCAAACCCACCGAGCCGGTCGCCTGGGCCGGGCCGGCGGCATCCACCGCCCCCAACTGCACCGCCAGCACATCGCGGTACCAGGTGGTCAGCTCGGTCAGCACGAGATCCAACCCATCACGTTCCAGTCGCTTGTGACGCAGCTTCTGCCGATCCTCCAGGGCCTTCAGCGCACCCTGCGCCTGCCGGGGCCGGACCCCTTTCGTACCGAACCCGAGAGCCTGTCTGAGTTCGGCCAGCTCGGCGGCGTCCAACCGCTCCGTGCGCCGCTCCGCCTCCTCGCGGGCGGCGTCCACCAGCAACTGCGCGGCCTGCAAGCAGGCGGCCACGCTGGTCAGGCTGCCCGGCACCTGAAGCACCCGATGGCGGGCATCGCGCGCAGCCGCGCTGCGGGCCAGCGCGCGGGCACGCCCGATATGGCCCTGGGCGGCGCGGGCCGCCTGGGCGGCAAGCCCGGGATCGATGCGATCGCGGTCAGCCAGCAACCGGGCGACATCGAGATCGCGGGGCGTCCGCAGCCGGACCTGCCGGGTGCGGGAGCGGATCGTCACTATGACGTCATCGGCGGTAGGCGCGCACAACAGCCAGACGGTTCTCGGCGGTGGCTCCTCCAAAGACTTCAACAAGGCGTCGGCCCCCCGGTCGGTGATCCGGTCGGCGTCCTCCACCACGATCACCTGATAGCGGCCGGTCGTGGGGCTCATCGCCGCCCGCAAAACCAGGTCGCGCACCTCCTCGACCCCGATAGACAGCCTATCGGTGCGCACCCAGGTGACATCGGGATGCGACCCGGCCAGCACGGTACGGCAGGCCTGGCACTCCCCACAGCCGGCCCGCCGGCATTGCAGGGCGGCGGCGAACGCCCGAGCGGCATTGCTGCGCCCCGACCCCGGAGGACCGGTAATCAACCAGGCATGCGTCATGGCATGCCGGCTGGCGTACCGGGGATCGTCCCCGGCGGCCGACCGGGCCGCCGCCTGCAAAACCGCAACCGCTCGCTGCTGGCCGACCAACTCGGCCCACACCCCGGTCAGCTCGGTCATCGCCGGCCAGCCCGCAGCCGCCCACCGGAATCGGCGAGTCTGGGTTCGGCCAGCTCGCGGCCCAGCAGTTCCCCCACCGCGGCACGGACGCGGCCCGCGATCTCCCGCACCGAAATCAACCCGGGCAAAACGAGGTAGCGTTCCGGATCGGCCTGGGCCAGCGCCAGGAAACCCTGCCTAACCCTCAGGTGGAAATCCTCCCCGGCCGCTTCCAGGCGATCCTTACCCCACACCCGGGCCACCGCACGCCGCGGGTCGGCGTCCAACAGCACCGTCAGATCGGGTCGCAGGCCATGCGTGGCCCAGTCGGCCAGCCGAGCCAGCTCATCGACGGCCAGGGCCCGCCCGGCCCCCTGATAGGCCAGCAGGGAGTCCACATAGCGGTCACAGACCACCACCCGCCCGGCGGCCAACGCGGGCAGCACCACCTGGCTGACATGCTGGGCCTTGTCGGCAAGGTAGAGCAGGGCTTCGGCCCGGTCGCTCAACCGGCTGGCCGGGTCGAGCAGCAACTGCCTAATGGTCTGGCCCACCGGGCTGCCACCCGGCTCATGGGTGAGGATGTGGGCGATACCGGACGCCGCGAGACCGGCAGCCAGGGCCCGCGCCTGGGTGGATTTGCCGACCCGGTCGCCGCCCTCGAACACCACAAACAGTCCCCTGCTCACCGCTCACCGTCCCCGGTCGGCACCGGCCCGGCTTCCCGGCTGGGCACGGCCCGGGAGCCCGTGGGGGACGCGCCCGGCCAGTCGGCCAGCAGCGCGGCCCGCACCTGGGGCCAGCCGGCCAGCAATTCACGACGCAGCCCGAGCACCTCATCCAACCCGGCCTGATAGCGCCGGCCCTCCTCGTAGGCCCGCTGGGCCCCCAGCCTGGCCAGATCGTCCGGGGAGGGTTCGCGTCTGGGATTGTCCGCGGCGTCCAGCCGGGTCAACAGGTGCAGCATCCGGCGTTGCCTACGCCGCACCTTGCCGGCCACCGGCTCGCTGGCGCTCAACTGGCGAAGCAGGCGTGCGGCCAGATCGCGAGCCTCGGCCCAATCGGCGTCGCCCCGCTCGGGAACCAAACCATCCAACCGGCCAACCAGCCAACCGACCAGCCTGGCGGTGTCGGCTGCCAGCACCTCACGGGCGGTGCGCCGCCCACCGGTTTCGCCGGCCGGCCCGCCGGCCCGCAGGCGAGGGGCCCGGGCCGCAGCGGCCAAGGCGTCCAGCACATCCTGATAGTGCTCCCCCAACTCGTCCACCCCGGTTCGGACGCTCAGCGCACCGAGCCTGTCCAGATGCCAGGCCAGTTCGTTGGCCCACACCTCATCCAGTTGGCTGGTCAACCCGCGCAGCAGTTCGGCAAGCTCGCCCAATTCGGTTTGCAGAAGCCCGGTATCGGGCACCTGGCCGCACCGCACCTGAAGCTCGGCCCGCAGCAAGGCAAACAGCCGGGAGGCAAACAGCCATTCCAGGAACTCCTCCAGACCGACCTGCCCGGGATCGGCCAGCTCGGCGGGCGCCGGCACCGGATGCAGCAACTCCACCAGCCGGTCCATGGGCTCACGGAACCGGTCGACCCGAACCGCGCCCACCTGATGCAACCGGTCCACCACCGCGCTACGGGCCGCAGCCGGCATCGCCGCGCCCGGTTCGAAACTCACCTCCCGGAACCGGCCCACCGCCAGCCCGCCCCGGCGCACGGTGACCCGGTCATCCAGCAGCAGCCCAAGCTCTACCCCGGTTTCATCCAACAGGGCATAGCCGGCCCGTTCCGTACCGACCTCGGCCACCGGCCCCAGCGGGGCCCGCCGTCGAAACGGCTTCAGCAGCACGGCCAATCGCTCGGGCAACTCGTCGCCCCCATCCAGCGGTTCCTCTCGTTCGGCGGGCAGCCAGGGCTGCCACTCGGGCGCCCGCAGCAGCCATCGACCGCAGTCGCCGACAACCTGATGGGCCAACAGGATACCCGCCCAGCTGAGCCGCTCATCGGTGGTGTCGAGCAGGGTCACGGTGCCGGTCCGCCGATCACACCGGCCACGCAACAGCACCCGGTCGATACCGGTACCGGCATCGGCCAACACCGGCGCAGCGATCCGGTAGGGCAGCTCGAAACGGTAGTGGCGGGTCGTCTTGGCCATCGTTCCTCCCTGCCGTCTGTGCGAGCCGGTCACCCCCGCGGAGCCCGGCCCGGCTTACCGTTGACTCCAGTCTTGCCCTTCTTGCCCTTCGCGGCCGCCGCGGTGGCCGATTTCGTAGCCTGGGCGCCGGCCCGGCGCCGGGTTGCCTTCTTGACCACCGGCCCCTTGGCCCGCTTCTCGACCAGCAGTTCGGCGGCCCGCGCCAGGTCGATCGACTCCACCGGGATGCCGCGCGGCACCGTCACGTTGTATTCCCCGTCGGTGATATAGGGCCCGAAACGGCCATCCTTGATCACCAGGGGCCTGCCGGTAGCCGGATCGCTGCCGAGTTCGGCCAGTGGCCCGGCGGCCGCCCGGCGGGTACGAGTGCGCGGCTGGGCGAACAGTTCCAGTGCCTCGGCCAGGGTGACGGTGAACAGCGCCTCCTCGTTGGGCAGCGTACGCGAATCGGTGCCACGCTTGAGGTAGGGGCCGTAGCGTCCGTTCTGGGCGGTGATCTCGGTGCCGTTACCGTCCACCCCGACCAGCCGGGGCAGGCTAAGCAGTCGCAGGGCCTGCTCCAGGGTGACGCTGTCGATGGTCATATCCGGAAACAGCGAGGCCGTCCGCGGTTTAGGCTGCTTCGACTTGGGCAGCGAGGCATCGACGGCCGGCTGCTCGGTGACATAGGGGCCGTAGCGCCCCGAGCGGGCCACTATCGGCGTCCCGGTCGCCGGGTCGGTACCCAGCTCGCGTTCGGCCCCCTGCGGAGTGGCCAGCAATTCCCGGGCGCGCGCCAGGGTCAACTCGTCGGGCGGCAGATCCTCCGGCACATTGGCCCGCCGCTGGCCGGCGTCCTCGACATAGGTGCCGTAGCGCCCCACCCGGACGTTGACACCCTCGGCCGGCTCCCCGACCGGGAAGGTCGACAACCCCCGAGCATCGATATCGCCCAGACTGTTCACCAGTTTCTGCAGGCCAGTGTGGGAATCCGCGTCATCGCCATAGAAGAAGTCCCGCAGCACCGCCAGCCTGTCCGCCTCGCCCTTGGCCACCTCATCCAGCCGGTCGTCCATCGCGGCGGTGAACTGGTAGTCGATCAGCTCGGCGAAGTGCTCCACCAGCAGGCGGGTGACCGCAAAGGCCAGCCAGGTGGGCACCAGGGCGGTGCCCTTCTTGTAGACGTAGTCGCGCGCGGTGATGGTGCGCAGGATCGAAGCATAGGTGGACGGCCGCCCGATCTCCAGCTCCTCCAGCTTGGCGATCAGCGTGGGCTCGGTGTAACGGGCCGGCGGCCTGGTCTGATGCCCCTCGGCCCGCGCATCGGCCAGTTCGAGAGGCTGCTGGGCCTCCAGCACCGGCAGCCGCAGCGCATCCTCCCGGTCCTCCTCTCCGGCATCCACATAGGCCTTCAGATAGCCGGGGAAGGTGATGGTCCGCCCGGATGCCCCGAAGACGGCCCGCCGGATCCCGGCACCGGCCGGGCCGCCTACCGGCGTGAACCGCTGGGCCAGCTCGGCAGCGATCCGCACACCGACCGACTGACCATGGGCGTCGGCCATCTGGGAGGCCAGGGTGCGCTGCCAGATCAGCTCGTACAGCCGGTACCGGTCGCCCTGCAGTCCGGTCTCCTGGGGGGCACGGAAGCCGTCCCCGGCCGGGCGGATCGCCTCATGGGCCTCCTGGGCGTTCTTCACCTTGGACGCGTAGTGCCGCGGTTTGCCGGGGACGTAGCCGGCGCCGAACAGGGCGGCCGCCTGGGCGCGAGCGGCCTGGACGGCCTGGCTGGACAGGGCCACCGAGTCGGTGCGCATATAGGTGATGAAGCCCGATTCGTAGAGTTCCTGCGCGACCCGCATGGTGCGGTCGGTGGTGAAACCCAGTTTGCGGCCGGCCTCCTGTTGCAGCGTGGTGGTGCGGAATGGGGCCGCCGGGCGCCGGGTATACGGCCGGGTCTCGACCGATGCGACCCTGAAACTGGCCGCCGGGAGAAGCCCGGCCAGGTCGCGGGCGGTCTGCTCGTCGACCACCAGGGCGTCCGTAGTCAGTTCGCCATTGCCGTCGAAGTCGTTGCCGCGGGCCACCCGCCAGTCGTCCAAGCCGACCAGGCGGGCGTCGAACAGCCGTGGTTTCGCCTGCTCCCCGGCGTCCAGGGTGACGGTCAGATCCCAGTAGCCGGCCGGGATGAAGGCCATCCGGTCCCGTTCCCGGTCGACCACCAACCGGGTGGCGACCGACTGGACACGCCCGGCCGACAGCTTCGGCATGACCTTCTTCCACAGCACCGGGCTGACCTCATAGCCGTACAGCCGGTCGAGGATCCGGCGGGTTTCCTGGGCATCGACCAGGTCATAGTCGAGTTCGCGGGGATGGGAGACCGCATGGGCGATCGCCTCCGGGGTGATCTCGTGGAAGACCATCCGCTTCACCGGCACCTTTGGTTTCAGTTCCGCGAGCAGATGCCAGGCGATGGCCTCTCCCTCGCGGTCCTCGTCGGTTGCCAGGAAAAGCTCATCGGCCTCGGTGAGCAGCTGCTTCAGCCTGCGCAGGGTGGTCTTCTTGTCGGGGCTGACCACGTACAGCGGGGCGAAATCGGCGGCCACATCCACGCCGAGCCGTGCCCAAGGCTCGCCCTTGTACCTGGCCGGCACCTCGGCGGCGCTGGTCGGTAGATCACGGATGTGGCCGCGGCTGGATTCCACGACATACCCCTGCCCGAGGAAGCGGGAGAGCATGGCCGCCTTGGTTGGCGATTCGACGATCACCAGTCTGCGGGAGGGTGTGACCACAGTTTAATCCTTCGCTGAGTGGCTGGGTGTGGAGCGGACAGTGGGAATGGTAGCGCCCCGCGTCGGGAATGATAGCGCCCCGCGTCCCCGACGCCACCCCAGCTGGGGAATATCCGACCGTTCCGCGATCGAGACGAGCGTTGGGCTCAGCGGTCACCGGGACCCCGGTGGCCCTGTCCCAGGTCAGACCGGGCGCAGATAGCCGTCGACGATCAGCTCGCGCAGGTCCCCGAGCAGCCGGCGGCGCAGTTGCCCGGGTTCCTGGTCGAGCAGCCGCGCCACGGCATCGATGATCGTAGCCAAACTCATGGTGCCGTCGCATGCGCCCACCACCCCGGCCAATTCGGTACCCACCTGCCGGGCCCGGCACAGCCCCGAGGTCTGACGAAACACGATATGCTGCGGGTCGGCGGCTCCGGGCCGGCCGAGCGTCTCCTGCACCACATCCGGAGCAACCAGCCAGTTGGTGGCCAGCAGGCCGGTATCCGGGTTGCCGGCCCAGCCCACCGCCCGATGCCGGTTGGCCAGGGCCGCCCCGACCGGTTGGGCGACCTCATGCGTCCAGCGTTCATAGCAGAACTCGGGCCGCACCCGGCCCGCATCGACCACGGTGATCCAGCCCATGGCGACGGCCTGGATGCCGAGCCGGTCGAACTGGTCGAGCCAGGCCCCATAGCGCGAAGCCCATTCCGGGGTGTGGTTGAGCCCCGCATCGGCCAGCCAGAGTTCGATATAGGCGTAGGGGTCAAGCCGTTCTCGTTCGATCACCCACAGGTCGGCCCCGGCCGGCGCCCAAGCGGCCAGGCGGTCGGCAACCGGTTCAGCGGTGATCGCCCAGTTAGCCAGCAGCTGCGCGGTGCCACCGGGGCGCAGCCGGGCACCGGCCCCCTGCACCACCCGGCGCACCAGCTCGTCCCCGGGTAGCCCGCCATCCCGGTAGAGCAGCCGGCCGGCCGGATCCGGAACGGGGCCGATCACGAAGGGCGGGTTGGCGACTATCAGGTCGAATCGTTCCCCGGCGACCGGTTCGTATAGGCTGCCGGCCCGTACCTCGACCGGAAGCCGATTGAGTTCGAAGGTCATCCGGGCCAGTCGCCTGGCGCGCGGATTGATGTCGGTGGCAACGATCCGGGCCGCGTGGGTGGCCAGGTGGAGACTCTGCACCCCGCAACCGGTGCCCAGATCCAGGGCGGAGGCCACCTGGTCGGGGATCGTAAGCTGGGCCAGCGTGGTCGAGGCGGGGCTGGCGTTGAGCACGAAATCGGGACGTACCGGGTCCAGATCGTGGTCTAGACCGGGGGTGCGATCGCAGACCACCCAGCCATCCCACTGCCCGCCGCCGGGCAATTCGAAGGCATAGGGGCGGATGTCTACTTCGGCCCGTACCCGGTCGCCCCGGATCTGCACCAGGCCCGCAGCCACCAGTCCGGCTACCGGCAGCGCGGCCCGAGCGTCGGCCAACGGCACCTCGGCCGCCAGGCAGAACAGCCTGATCAAGGTGGCCTGGCGGTCCCGGTCCGCGCCCAGTGCCCGTTTGGCGGCGATGGTCGTGTTCCGCGCCAGGCCCTGCTGCCCGGCGCTGCCCAGCCGCGCCAGTACGGCATCGGCCCGGTAGCCGGCTGCCAAGAGCCGGTCACGCAAGCCAGCGATCGGATTCACGGTCCCACCCTGCCATGGATCGGTGCGCGGGCCCGCATCGGACGCGGCCGGGTAGCACCGGGCACCGGGCTGGGGTGGCGGCCCGGCGAGCTACCCGGGCGGTTCACGGCCGATGGCGCGGATCAGAACAGCTCGTAGGATTCCCGCGAGATGAACAAGCCGGCCTTGGTCACCACGTTGGTGCAGGTGACCCCACGCGATTCGCTGAGACATTCGAAGCCGCCCACCCTGAGCCGCTGGCCATAGCCGAGCGCGGCCTGCTGCACCTGGTCATGGTTGGACACGGTGTCTTTAGACTGGTCGAACCAGCCGGTCTCGGGGCTGCCGGGCTTGGCCGACCCCGCAAGCGTGTCACCCCCACAGCCAGCCTGCGACCCGGCGGCCACTACTAGGGTTCGTCCTGCCGAGGCCGAGCAGTCGGCCGGTTTGGGTGCATTCCAGTCGGCTTCGGCAAGGTATTCGCAACGCACCTGGGCGCCATCCATCAAGCAGACGATACGACCGGTGGGGCTGGTGAAGGCCGCGGTCCCCTGGACGACCCGGGTACCCGGATCGGGTGCCGGTATGGCGGAATCCGCCGGCGTGGCGGCGCTGCTCGCCTTGGTGCTGGGAGTCTGCTGGGGTACCGACTGGCTAGGCGGTGGCACGCTGTGCCGGGAAGGCGTCGGGGTACCCGTGGCGGGATTGGCGGCGGTGGGCCCGCCGGGTTCCGGCTGCAACATGCCGGGCAAATTGAAACCGCATCCGGCAAGCGCAAATCCGAGCAGTACGGTGATCCAGAGGCATCGAATCGGCTGTCGCATTCTTCCTCCCGTAAGCGCTTCGCTGCGGCAATGCTATGTCCCCGGCCGGGGACAACACCATGCCTAGCCGAGGACGATGCAGGCCCGTGACCCGGTTGCGCCGCGGGCACCGGCGCGCCGCGCGTGGCAGGGTGGGATGGTGAGCGTTCCCGATTGGCTGGCCGGCGACGAACGCGCGATCGCCATCCGGCATCGCGACCGCACCGCTGGCCGGCGCGCCGATTGGCCGGTGTGGTGCCCAGACGAGGTGCGGACCGCGCTGCAGCGGGCCGGCATCGAAAGCTGCTGGCAGCACCAGGCCGAGGTGGCGCAGGCCGCGTGGTCCGGGCGGCACGTGGCGGTCAGCACACCCACCGCCTCCGGCAAGTCGCTGGGCTACCTGCTGCCGGTGCTGGCAGCCACCGCGGTACCGGCAAGCCGGGCCGGTGTGCGGCCCGGCAATGACCTGCGCAGCCGGCTCGGCCTGGCCCGGCATACCGCGCTGTACCTGGCCCCGACCAAGTCGCTGGCCCACGATCAGCGCGCGGCTGCCACCCGGCTGGGCCCGCCCGGTTGGCTAACGGCCACCGTGGACGGTGATTCCACACCCGCCGAGCGGCGGTTCGCCCGCGAACATGCCGGTTTCGTGCTGAGCAATCCCGACCTGCTGCATCACTCGCTGCTGCCCAACCATGCGAAATGGTCCCGCTTCCTCGGATCGTTGCGCTATGTGATCGTGGACGAGGCCCACCGGTACCGAGGCGTCTTCGGCGCCCAGACCGCCCAGGTGCTGCGCCGGTTGCGCCGGTTGTGCGCCCGCTACGGCGCCGACCCGACCTTCATCCTGGCCTCCGCAACCTGCAGCGCGGCGGGCCGGACCGGTGCCCGGCTCATCGGCGAACCCCAACCGTTGGTGGAGGTCAACCAGGATTGGGCACCGCATGCCGCCCGGAATGTGGTGCTGTGGCGGCCCGGCATGGCCGCCGGCCGGGAGACAAGCTGGCTGCTTGCCCGGCTGGTAGACGAGGGCTTGCAGACCATCGCCTTCGTCGCCAGCCGCCAGCAGGCCGAGGTGGTCGCGTTGCAGGCCGGCCAGCAGATCGAGTCGGGCCGCCGGGTGGCCAGCTACCGGGCCGGTTACCTGGCCGCGGACCGGCGGAAGCTGGAAGAAGACCTGCGCCAGGGCAGGTTGGCCGGGGTGGCAGCCACCAACGCCTTGGAACTCGGGGTTGACATCGCCGGGCTGGACGCGGTGGTGATCAACGGTTTCCCGGGTACCCTGGCGTCCTTCTGGCAGCAGGCGGGCCGGGCGGGACGAGGCGCCCGCGACGCCCTGGTGGTGTTGGTGGCCGGCGATGACCTGCTCGATGCGCATCTGCTGGCCCATCCGGAACTGATCTTCGATCGCCCGGTCGAACAGACGGTGCTGTTCCCGGACAATCCCCGGATACTGGGACCGCAGTTGACCGCAGCCGCCGCGGAACTGCCGTTGACCGGCGCCGACGAGCGCTGGTTCGGGCCGGCCATGGGCGAGTTGGCCGACCGCCAGGTGACGGCGGGACGATTGCGGCGCCGGCCCACCGGCTGGTTCTGGGCCGGGGACCGGCGGGCGGGCGCCGGCATCGAATTGCGCGGCGACAGGGGAAGCAGCGTGGAGATCGTCGAGCGGGCAACCGGCCGGGTGATCGGCCAGGTCGACCGGTCGGCCGCCGACCGGACGGTGCACCCGGGCGCGGTCTATCTGCACCAGGGCGAGCAGTGGCTGGTGACCGACTACTCGCCCGCCGAGCGGGTGGCCCTGGTGGTCTCCGGAGAACTGCCATACCACACCCAGGCGCTGGTCGCCGCCGAATTGCGGATCGTCGCCGAAACCGACTCCCGTGCCCTGGGCCTCGGCCGGATCTGTCTGGGCGAGGTGGAGTTGACCGACCGGGTGCTGGGTTTTCTGCGGCGCGACGCCCTAAGCGGACGGATCTGGGATCAAACCCCGCTGGACTTGCCGGAGCGTTCGATGCGCACCCAGGCGGTGTGGTTGCGGATCGCCGACGAGGTGGCCGCCGCGTTGAGCGGTGGGGTGGGCCGGCTGGCGGGTGCCGTCCACGCCGCCGAGCACACCGCGATCGGTCTGTTGCCGGTCTTCGCGCCCTGCGATCGCTGGGATATCGGTGGATTGTCCAGCGTGGCCCATCCCGATGCCGGTGGGGCCGCGATCTTCATTCACGACGGTCTGGCTGGCGGCGCCGGCTTTGCGGTGCATGGCTTCGAGGTGGCCGGGCCCTGGTGGCTGGCGGCCTGGGAACGGCTGCGCGACTGCGATTGCGGGAACGGCTGTCCGAAGTGTTGCGTCTCGCCGAAATGCGGCACCGGCAACCAGCCCCTCGATCGCCCGGCGGCCGCCGAATTGCTTGGCCTGCTGCTGGCCGCCTGATCGCGATAAGGCCAGGAGACACCGCCGGACTACTACAGTTGGCCCATGGGGATGCTGCTGGTGATGCGACACGCCAAATCGGGCCGGGCGATCGGGGTCGCCGATCATGACCGGCCGCTGAACGATCGCGGGCAGCGGGATGCCTGGGCCGCCGGGGAGATGCTGGCTGGCTATCCGATCGACCGGGTGCTGTGTTCGACCAGCATCCGGACCAGGCAGACCTGGTCGCAGGCCTTGCTGGGGGGCGCCCCGCAGGCCGTGGTGGACTATCTACCGGGGCTGTACGAGGCCGGGCTGGCCGATCTGCGGCAACCGCTGCGGATACTGCCCCGGGCGGTCTCCACCGCCCTGCTGATCGCGCATTTCCCCGGTGTCATCGAACTGGTCGAGCATCTGGCCATCCCCGACGATCATCCGGCCTGGCATGCGATAGCGGCCGGGTATCCGACATCGGCCATCGCGGTTTTGAGGTTCGACTGCCCCTGGCCGGCGCTGGACGCCGGGACCTGCCGGCTAGTCGACTACCGGATCCCCCGAGGCTGACCTAGCCGTCCGGCCGGGACGCGGCAGAGCGTCCTCACCGGCCAGTGCGCCCGGCGGCGGCCTGACCGCCGGTGACCATGGTGCCCCAGCTCAGGCCGAAGGCCACCGCGCCGGCCAGGAGCAGGGCCGCGGAGTCGGCGACCGCCGCCAGCGAGCCGGCCAGCGCGAGCAGGCAGGGAGCCAGCACCATCCGCTCCCCGAAACGATCCTGCAGCAGACCCCCACCGGCCGCCGGACCGGCCCCGTAGGCCTGCGCGGCATGGGCCGCCATGGTCGGCACCGACAGGTAGGAGATCATGGCGGAACAGAGGTTGACCAGCGACAGTCCCACGAAGGTGGGCGTACAGGCCGGCTGCTCATGGTCCGTGGTCCCAACGGTCCTTCCTGGCCGGGTCCGGGCTCACCGCCCGCCGGCCGTGACCGGCCGGTCACCGGCCGGCTGGGCCACCACCCCCGCCCGGGATTCGGCCCTGGCCCGTTGGGGCGCGCCGGCGATCCTGGGCAGCGCCGGAACGTCCACCACGACCACCACCACGAACTCTCCCCAACCGGTCAGTACCCGGCAAGACACCAGTTCCGCGGCGTTGCTTTGGGCCGTCTGCCCGGCCACCGGGCACGCCGGGCGGCCACGCTGCTGGGCCCGGGCCGCGGCCAAGGCCACCAGGTCGGCAGTAGACCTGGCCCGGGCTCCCGAGGCGAGCCACCCCGTCTGCCAGCTGCCGACGACCGCCACCGCGACCAGGACGATCAGCACGGCCAAGGTCAGGCTGCTGCCTCCCCGATGCGCGGCTGCCGCGCCGAACGGCCGTTCGCTACCGGCCCGGTCAACCGCCGACCGGCCTACCCGGGACGATGGCCAGGCCGCACCCCGCGCCCGGAAACCGGCTGTCCGGTGGCCGGCATTCCCGGTCACCGGGGCCGGCCTTCCCTGGGGAATACCGCGCTGGCGGTCACCTCGACCGGCCCGAGACGGCCCCAACTCGCCCGGACGGTGACCGTCACCTTGACCCCCCGCGGGCCGTACTCGCTGCCGATCGCGGCTCCGGGGGGCGCCAATTCGATCGCTTCGGCAGCGGCCGCCTCGTCATCGCGGGCGAGTTGGCGAGCGATCTGGACGGCGCTGTCCTGGCAGCGCGCCCGGAGCACCACCAGGTTGATGCTCCAGCCCAACATGGCTGCGAGCAAACAAGCGGCCAGCATGCCAATGGCCAGTTCGAAGGTCACCATGCCACGCAGCCGGTGGTCCGGCCGGCCGGGTAGCCCGAGTACCGGTCCCGCGTCCGCAACCGCCGGGCGGACCCCACGAAAACACATCATCAGATTCTCCTCGGTGCACCGGTAGGCAGGGGGGCCGGGCGGCCATCCGGCGGTGCCCGGCCCCGCCCAGGAATAGCTCAGGGAATCATTCCAGCGACCTTGCCGAGCAGACCGACAACAAATTTGAGCATCGCGGTGAAAAAGTCGTTGTTGGTGAATATGTTGAGCAGCACGAGGGCCAGCGCCACGGCGGCAAGAATGCCGACAGCATACTCGGCGGTCGCCATACCGCGCTGCCATGCGCGGTTCATGCGGCCAATCGGGCCGCGCACGCCGCTATCGGCGGCCTCGGGAGCAATGATCGACCGAGCGTCGGCCTCGATGATCTCGCTGGTGTGATCGTTCGACATTATCGCTTCCTTTCGGGTGGGAATCCGCGTTTCGAATTCGCAAAGATTGTTTGCCGGCAAATCCGCAGCCGTCATTCTTCCCAGCGGTTGTGGACAACCATTCAGCGATTCAGCACGGCACCGATCGTGGCAGCCACTATGGGCACCACGCCGACCAGGACGAACGCGGGCAGGAAACAGCAGACCAAGGGCAGCACCGAACGCACGCCCACGGTCCGGGCAGCTGCTTCGCGTTGCGCCCGGGCCCGGGCCCGGGCCTCGGTGGCATGCACCTCCAGGATCAGAGCCACCGCGGTGCCCGATTCGGCGCACCGGGCGAGGTCGCGGGCGATCATTCCCCATACCGGGTGGTCATGCAGCCCGGCCCAGGCCTGTGCATCGCTGCGTCCGATGTCGAGATGCCCCAGCACGCCACGCAGCAGGGCCGCGCTGGGTTCCGGCGCGAGCGCGCAAACCTGCCGTACCGCGGCTCTGAGCGGGACACCGGCGGCCAGGGCGGGGGCAAGCAGATCCAGGCAACCGGGCAGTTGAGCAGTCAGCATCTGCTGTTCGCGCCGTCCGGGTTCGCCCTCCAGCCAGCGAACCAGGGCCATGGCCGCCATGGCACCGCCGGCGGCAAGCACCGGGGCCACCGGAGGTTGCCTACCGACCAGCCAACCGGCGCAACCCACCAGCAAACCGAGCCGCCAGCGCAGCCTTCGCGACCTGGCCAGCCAGCCGGCCAGCGCAGCCGGGACGACCGGCCGGCCCCGGTTCGGTGACAGGCCAGCGATCAAGGCAGCCCGGGGCGCCGGCAGCAGAGCCGACAACGCGGCGGCCAGGGCGACTGCCGCCAGGATCGCGCCGCTCATCCCGGGCACCGTTGCCCGGCTGCGCCGGCACCAAGGCCTGGGCCGGCTCGATCCGGCCGTATCATCCGCACCGCTCCCCCTGGATGCCGGCGATGCCACTGCCCGCCGAACCGGCCACGGCACCGCCGCCGGGCCCCGGACCGGGTAGGCATCGGTTCTGCTCATCGACCCGGTCAACCATGGCCAGCCGGGTAGTCCACACCAACCCGGCACAGACCAAGCAGACGGCCAGCGCCGCGGCGATGCGTCCCCACTGATTGTGCAGCAGGAAATCGATCGGGTTGCCACCGGCCAGATAGCCCAGGCCCACGCCGAGCACGGGTAGCCCGGCCAGCAGACGGCCGCTGGCCCGGGACGCCGCCAGCTCGGCCGAGACCAGCCGCTCGGTGGCCGCGTCCGCCCGTAGCCCCTCGGCCACCCGTTCGGCCGCCAACGCCACCGGTGCGCCGGTGATCTCGCACAGCTGCCAGGACCTGGCCAGGCTGGCCAGCCCCTGGCAACCGGGCCGGGCCGCGATACCGTGCAACGCGGCCGGCACATCCCCACCGATCGCCTGGGCCGCCGCCACCGGAGCCAACAGGGGCACGTCGGCGGCCACCTGCGTCAACGCCCTGGCCGGGATCTCGCCGATCCGCAGCTGGGCGGCCAATCCCTGACAGGCATGCACCACCTCATCGGCATGGGCCCGCCGGTTCCGCTCGGCCATCGAATGCCGCCACAGCCAGGTCAAGGTGGTGGACACCGCAACCCCGGGCAGCACCAGCACCAGGGATCCGGGAACCAGCAACGCGGCCACCCCCAATAGGCCGGCCAGCCCTACCGCCGGGGGTAGCCACCCGGGCGGGCGTGGCCGACCGCGGGCCTCGGCGCCGAACCGATCAGCGACCAGGGCCGATGAGTCTGGGGGCAGCCAAGCCCACAGGGCAATCGACAACATCAAGCCGGCGAGCAGGGTCATGCTGGTCATGCCGTGCCCACCTCGGCCCATTGGCAGCCGGTCAGCTCGGCGAGCGCCGCCCAGCCCGGGCCGGCACGCAGCTGCCGGTCTGCGCCGCAGTCGACGCCCACCTCGACAGTCATCCCGGCCGAAGCCACTCGCCTGATCACTCCCACCTGCCCGACGCAGCGCCGGCCATCCGCCAACCGGTTGACCTGCACCACCACCCGCAGGGCCGCGGCGATCTGCGCGTGGCAGGCATCTCGGCTCAGCCCACCGAGAGCCGCCAAAGCCTCCAGGCGAGCCGGTATGTCGCGCACCGAGTTGGCATGCACCGTGCCACAGCCCCCCTCGTGGCCGGTGTTCAACGCCGCCAGCAGATCGCACAGCTCGCCACCGCGCACCTCCCCGAGCACCAGCCGGTCCGGTCGCATCCGCAGGGCCTGACGCACCAGGTCCGTCATGGTGATCGCCCCGGCGCCTTCCGAGTTAGGGGGGCGGCATTCCAATCGCACACAGTGCGGGTGGTCGGGGTTCAGCTCCCGGGAGTCCTCCACGATGAGCAGCCGGTGATCCGATGGCACCAGCCCGAGCAGCCCGGCGAGCAGGGTGGTCTTGCCGGATCCGGTACCGCCGCAGATCAGGAAGGCCACTCGCGAGTCGACCAGCGCGGTCAGCAACCGGGCCATGCCGGGCGAGATAGCACCGGTGCGCACCCAGTCCTCCAGAGCGAAGCTGCGTCGCGCGGGAATGCGCAACGACAAGCAGGTACCGGGGTCGGCCAGAGTACCCAGGATCGCGTGCAGCCGGGTGCCGTCGGCCAGTCTGGCATCCACGAAGGGGCAGGCGTCGTCCAGCCGCCGCCCGACGCTGGCGGCCAGCCGGGTGGCGAGCCGGCGCACCTCGGCATCGGATTCGAACGAGATGCCGGTGGATTCCAGCCCCCCGCCCCGATCGATGTACACCCGGTCCGGCCCGTTGACCAGGACGTCGGTCAGTCCGGGCAGGGCGAGCAGGGGTTCCAGCCTGCCTGCGCCGATGCTGCCGCGCCGCAACGCCTCCACGGCCGACAGCACGGTCGCGTCGCTGACGACCAGCCCGAGATCCCGCAAGGCGGTGGCCACATCCTGAGGCAGCCAGGCCCGTCCCAGACCAGCCAGCCGGACTCGGATCAATTCCAGCTCTTCGTCGGTCATCGGTCCGCCGCGCTCTCGGCCAGCAGCTGGTGCAGTATCCGGTCGCAGGCCCGGGCGAACCTCCGCCGCCCCCGGCCCGGCGGCACACCGGTCTCCAAGGCAACCGGCAATCGCGGATCGTGGGGTACGACTCCGCAACAGGCCAGTCCCAGGGTTTCGCCGATCAACTCCGGGTCGAGGTGTCGTCCGGGCCCGGTTCGAACCGCGATCCGGGCATCGCCCAAACCCAGGGACAGCACCTTCGAGCGAGCCGCCACCACGGCCTTCACCTCGGCCGCGACGCACACGATCGTGCTGGCCAGCGGCCCCGGGTCGGTCTCCGGGTGGGCTCCGGCATCCAACACCACCAGATCGTGGCTACGGGTCAGCGCCGCCAGAACGGCCCGTACCGCCTCCGGGCGGGGCAACCCGCCGACCTGCCGCAGGTCTGCCGAGGATCTGCTGGAACGCCCCAAGGAAACCAGATCGACGCCACTCGAATTGGGCAGTTGACCACCCAGATCGCCGACATGGCCGGTCGCCGAGGCAAGATCGGGCCAGCGCCAGCCCGGAAGCTGTTCGGCGCCGAAAAGCAGATCGATGCCCCCGCCGGCCGGGTCGAGCTCCACCAGGACCGCACGCAGGCCGCGCGCCTGGCCGCGCTGGGCCAGCCCGGCGGCCAGCGTGGTGGCCCCCACCCCGCCGCAGCCGCCGATCACCCGGATCAGCCGGGCGCGATCACGATCGAGTTCGGCACGGGCATCCAGCAGGGAACTGACGAATCCCGACTGATCCGGCAGTAGCAGCGCGGGAGCCTCCAGCGGTACCGACCAGGCAAGCAGTTCGCGCGAGTCGCCACCGCACAGGTGCACACCCCGGCGGCGAGGCAACCCCAGGGCGGCGAGGGCGGCGGCCTGATCCACCCCGACCAATACCACCCGGGCCCCTGCCCAGTGTCGTCGGATCCGCTCGCTATCGCGAGCCACCAGCGGATTCACCTGAACCGCGGCGCCGGCGGCGAGCACCGTCTCGATGATGGCGTCGTCTGCGGAGATCAATAGGGGTACCGACATGCCTGGATTGTTTGCCCGGCAGCCCGGATTCGCCAGCTGTCTGCGCGGCTGTGGACAACCCCTGCGTCCGCACCGCACCCATGGCGCGCCGCCACCGGAAGAGCCGGCAGGCGGTCTCCTAGAGTGGAGCCATGTCCCGCCTTGAACTTCCCCAGGCGGCCCTTGACTGGCTCGTCGGCGATGAGCCGGTCCCGGTGCTGCTGATCGACCCGGCCAGGCCGATCATCCGGCAGCTGTTGGCCGCCGGGCACGAACTGGTGTGCCTGGCCAGCGATCCGGCACGAGCGGCCGGCCTGGCCCGGGTATCCGCCCGCGACCCCAGGCTGTTGGCCTGGGCCGCACGACCCGACGAATTGCCCGTGCAGCCCTGTGTGGCGCAGGTGGTGTTGCTGACCGGAGCCCTGCGGCTGCCGCCCGGCAGCACCGCGGCCGATCGCCGGCGGGCCCTAGCCCAGTTCAGCCGTGCCCTCAAACCCGGGGGCTGGGTGGCGGGTTGGCAGATCGCCCGGGATGACACGGTGCCCTGGGTACGCCGCTTGATCCGGCTGATGCGCAGCGTGGACGCGCACGCGATGTCCGGGAAGTCCACCGACTCGCACGCCGAGTTGCTGTCCAGCAAGTACTTTCCCCGGCTGGACTATCATGACTTCCGCCTATGGGTGCCGATCAACCGGTCGGATATGATCGACCTGGTCAGCCGGCAACCGGCGGTTGCCGCCCTGGGCGAGCACCGGCGGCGCGAGGTGCTGGCCGAGGCCCGCCAGATCTTCGACAACTCGGCCTCGCTGGGTGAATTGCGGCTGCCCTATCAGTTGCGCTGTTGGCGCGCCCACGTAGATCACCACGAATTGACCACACCCATCACCTTCAACGACGGGGCGCTGGTGATTCCACTTTGAGCCGGACCCGGCAATCGCTCCAACGGGACCGAGCCCAACTCGTCAAAGTGTGCCGACCGGCGCCGGTAGGTCCCGCGGCCCGGGCGGGAGCCGGAATCCGCCAGCGCAGCCGGCCGGTCGATAGGCACCGCATCGGCCAGCCCGGCCGGGCGCAATCGCGGTGGCCAGGCCGACGGCCGGCGCGGCCCTAGCCGGGGCCGGCAGGTTTGGGACCGCCCACATGGCGCTCGCCGAGCCGCACCAGCACCACCCCACCGATGACCAACGCCCCACCAACCGCCTGGGCAGCGCCAAGCAACTGCCCCAACAGCAACGCCGCCAGGGCGGCCGCGAACAGCACCTCGCCCAAACCGACGAAGCTCGACAGCCGCGGCCCGAGCGACCGGGCGGCCTGAATACCGGTCAGATAGGACAACGCCGAGGCCATCATCCCCAATGCGAGCAGCGCCACCCAGTGGGCGATTCGATGACCGGCATACCACACCGGTTCGCTGGCGGCGGTGAAGGGCAGCAGCCCAACCGCCCCGGCAACGGCCAACGCGAACGTGCCCACGGCCAGGCCACCCGCTGCCAGCACCGGCGCCGGCAGCGTATGGGAGGCATCGGATGAGAACAAGAAGTAGGCCGAGTTGCCGATCAGGGCCACCATTCCCCAAACGACCCCGCGGGGGTCGAGTCCGCCCTGGCCCTCGAAAACCCGCAGCACCAACAGCAGACCGCCGATCGCCAGCAGGCTGCCCAGCAGAATACGCAATCCGGGGCGTTCGCCTCGCCACACCCAGAGCACACCCACCAGCACGACCGGGGCCAGGAACTCGAGCAGCAGGGCCTGGGCGACCTGTAAGTACTGCACCGCGTTGAAATAGCCGATCTGGGTCAGGGCAACCACCAGCACCCCATACCGGGCCATCACCCGCCAGTTCTCCCGCAGCGATCCGAAACGACCCGCCAGGCCCAGCAGAGCGGGCGCCAGCAGCACCATCGCGCCCACCGCGGAACGCACGACGACCAGGGCCAATGGCGACCATCCGGTGGCCAGCAGACCCGCCGCCAGCGGCCCGGCCGTGCTGAAGCAGAAGGCCGAAACGACACCCAGGGCTAACCCCCGGGCGACGCGGCCGGACCCCTCGGCTGTCATGCTCGCAAGCCTAGCGGTGCCCGCCGCCGGCTCGTCCCGGCCGTGCCCCGGCGGACCGTGATCAGCCGATTGCCGGCATAGCCGCCGAGCCCGCGAGCAATCCCGGCAGCCAGCACGCCATGCAGGCACCGGAGCACTAGGCTGACCTTGACCGCATCCGGGCGGCGGCAATCAGGAAGGAAATGCACATGGCTGAGCGTCCCACCGCTGGCGACTACCTTCGGGTGCTGCGCACCACCGTGCCGGAGATGATCGGCAGGCTCAAGGAACTAGCCTTGGCCGAACTGCGACCCAGTCTGAAGAACGGCGGGCTGGGGGCGGGGCTGTTCGGCGCGGCGGCCTTCATCGCCTTCACCGCGCTGAAGCTCCTGGTATTGGCCGCCGCCTTCGCCTTCGCCGTGTGCTATGCCGAGATCGCGCACCGTCACCCACTGACCGCATTGGCTCTGGGGTTCCTGACCATTGCCGTGGTCTTCCTGGTCCTTGCCCTGGTGCTGGCCCTGTTCGGCAGGGGACGCATCGTCCGCGTCCGGCTGCCCGAGGCGACCATCGCCGAGACCATGACGAGCCTGTCGGCGGTGGCCGATGCGATCGAGACGGGGACGGCCGACGCCCAGCAGCAGCGGATTCCCGACGACGCCCTGGCCATCACCCGAGAGCATGGCAAACTGCCTGCCGAGACCTCGTGGGACGGGCCGCGGGCCCCATGATTGCGATCCGCCCAGCCGTCGGGCGCGTGCCCCCCGGCGGCAGCCTCAGCCCCGGACGGGTCCCCGGTCGTCCAGGAAGCGCGCCGGGACGTCCAGCACTCGCTCGTGCGGCCAGGGGCGCGCCCAGCCCCCCAAATCGAGCAGGGCATCGGTCAGGTAGGCGGTGAACCCCCACAAGAAGACCTCACCAAACCGCCAGCCGGGTCCGAGACGGCCCGATGGATGCCGAGCGGTACAGCGACTGGCCGGGTCGGCCAGATCGGCCAGCGTCCAGCGGTGAATCGCGGCCACTTCGTCCGCCGAGCCGTTCAGCAACTCGTCGCGGCCCGACCAGGCACCCACCACCGGTGCCACATCGAACCGGCTGACCGCCAGCCCGGTCGCCGGGAGTCGCCCCAGCACCCGGATCTCGGAGCTGCACAGACCGATCTCCTCGCGGGTCTCGCGTAGCGCTGCGGCCGTGGCGTCGGCATCGCCCGGTTCGAGGCCGCCGCCCGGGAATGAGATCTGGCCGGCATGCTTGCGCAGCCGAGCCGAACGCTCGGTGAACAGCAGATCCGGCCGATCCGTTTCGGCGAGCAGCAGCAGCACCGCCGCCCGGGCGGGCCCCGGGGGACGGCGTTGCGGGCGCCACCGGACGGTCGGGCTCCCGGCGGCCAACTTGCCGGCAAGCGCCGCGAAGGCCCCGGTCACGGCCGCTTGACCAACCGGGCTGCGGCTTGCGGGTCCGGCTCGCCGATCCCATTCGATGGGCAGCACTCGGCCACCGGGCAGGCCCCGCAAGCCGCCCGCCGGGCGTGACAGCAGCGCCGGCCGTGGAAGATGAGGGTGTCGCTGAGCAACGTCCAGTCCGCGGGTGCGAACAGGGCACCCAGTTGCCGCTCGGCCACTTCGGGTTTGGTGGTTGTCAGCCAGCCCAGCCGGCCGGCAACCCGCAGCACATGGGTATCGCAGGGCAGGGCCGCCACCCCGAAGGCGTGTCCCAGCACCACGTTCGCGGTCTTGCGTCCCACCCCGGGCAGCCGCACCAAGGCCGCCCGGTCGGCGGGCACGCGAGCGTCATGGTCGACCACCAGCCGCTGGGCAAGAGCGATGATGTTGGCTGCCTTGGTGCGGAAGAATCCCGTGGGACGGATCACCTCGGCCACCTCGGCCTGCGCCGCCCCGGCCAGGGCCACCGCATCCGGCCAGCGGGCGAACAGGACCGGGGTCACCTTGTTCACCCCGGCGTCGGTGGACTGGGCCGACAGCACCGTGGCGATCAACAGTTCGAAAGGGTTGCGGTGCTCGAGTTCGCAGCGAGCGTCCGGGTACGTCCGGCGCAGTCGCCCGAACACGACCGCCGGATCGCCGGCCGAGTCAGATCCCGACAATCAGTTCCACCTCGACTGCGGCATCACGGGGCAGCGCCGCCACCCCGACCGCGCTGCGCACATGGCGGCCATCCTCGCCGAAGATCTCGAACAGCACATCCGAGGCCCCGTCGGCTACCTGGGGCTGGTCGGTGAATCCGGGAACGGAATTGACGAACACGGTCACCCGCAGCACCTGTTTGATCTCGTCCACATGGCCCGCCACCCCGGCGGCGGCGGCGACCGCATTCAACGCCGCGATCCGCGCGGCCCGCTGGCCCGCGGCCACCTGCAGGCCGGCGCCCAACCGGCCGGCCACCAGCCGGCCGCCGGCATCGATCGGCAGTTGACCGCTGGTGTGGATCTGCTGGCCGGCCTGTTTGGCGGGCAGGTAGGAACCGATCGGGGCGACCGGCTCGGGCAACACGATATGGGCTGCAGCTAGGCGTTCGCTAGGCAGCATCGTTGTGCTCCCGGAGCGGGCGTTTGAAGTATCCGACCAGGGTGTCCGGGTTTGGGCCGGGCGCCAGCTGCACCAGCTCCCAGCCCTCGGAGCCGAAGTTGTTGAGGATCTGCTGGGCCACATGGCTCAGCACGGGAGCCACGAAATATTCCCATCCGGTGGGGTGCGCATCTTGCATACCATCAGCCTAGTGGCCTCGCCGGTGCCGGCCGGTGCAGCTCAACACAGCGAGAAGGTCCTGCCGAGCCAGGCGATCGCGAGCGGCCGCCAGCCGGCGAACACCGCGGATTGCTTGTCCGGCACCCCACCCGAGGTCGACCAATCGGCCAGCGACATGCCATGCGCGCCGCTCGGGAAGACATGCAGCTCGAATGGGATCTGGCATTCGGCAAGCCGTTGCGCGTATCGCAGCGAGTCGGTGACCGGTACCAGCTCGTCGGATGCGGTGTGCGCCAGGAAGGTGGCCGGGCAGGTCGAGTCCAGCGCCGCCAGCAGGTCGGGGGCGGGGTGCACGCCGCGATTGCACAGCCGCAGGGTTTGGCCGGTGGTCACCGGATAGATCAGCAGCGTGGCGGCCGGACGCACCGATCCCAGCACCGACAGGGCCGCGGCCAGGTGGCCGCCCGCCGAGAACCCGGCGACGGCGATCCGCTGGGTGTCCACCCCGAGTTCCGCAGCCTGGTCGCTGATCAACCGCAGGGCGCCCTCGGCAGCCTGCATCGGGGCGGGCCATTGGCTGGCCGCCCCCACCGGATAGCGCAGCACAAAGCTGTGGTAGCCGGCGCCGGCAAAGGCCAACGCCACCGGTTCGGCCTCCCGGTCGGAACAGATCTCATAGCCACCACCGGGGAAGACCAGCACCGCAGGACGGGCGGCCAGATTCGCGTACTTCTCGGACGGATCGTGCAGATAGCCGGTGAGCCGGACGTCCGGGTCGGCGGTGGGTTGCCAGGTGAGGTGCCGCATGGCCACATCCTAGGCGGACCGGCCGGCGTCCCTTCCGGCAGTTGCCCAGCCGGCCACGCCGAAGACCTGGCCTCAACCGATCGGTTGAGGCCAGGTCCGGCCATCCGGTTGATGTCCCGCCTGCCGCCCGGAACCAGGCTTGGGGTATGGCGATCATCGAGGTCAGCGGGTTGAAGAAGAGCTACCGCGGCAAGCAGGTGCTGCACGGGGTGGACCTGCATGTGGACGTCGGTGAGATCGTCGGCATCCTGGGCCCCAATGGGGCCGGCAAGACCACTACGGTCGAATGCATCGGCGGGCTGCGCCGGGCGGACGCCGGGCGGATTCTGGTGGCCGGCATCGACCCGGCCGGCGACGATCCCCGGCTGCGCCACCTGCTGGGTATGCAATTGCAGCAATGCCGGCTGCCCGCCCGTATCACCACCGCAGAGGCCATCGAGCTGTTCGCCGCCTGCTATCCGAATCCCCGCGGCACCGACGAGTTGCTCGGCCGGTTCAACCTGACCGAACAGCGAAATCAGCGTTTCGAGAAGCTTTCCGGCGGCCAGCAGCAGCGGCTGTCGGTGGCGCTGGCCCTGGTGGGACGGCCGCAGATCGCGATCCTGGACGAGTTGACCACCGGCCTGGATCCGGCCGCGCGGCGCGATGTCTGGAACCACCTCGCCGACCTGTCCGCCGATGGCACCACGATCGTGCTGGTCACCCACTCGATGGCCGAGGCCCAGCGGTTGTGCGACCGTATCTACCTCATCGACACCGGCCGGGTGATCGCCGAGGGCACCCCGGCCGAACTCGCCGAAAGCGCCGGCGACCAGACCATCGCTTTCATCCCGTCGGCACCCGTCGAATTGGCCGGCCTGGCCGGACTGCCCGGTGTCAGCAAGGTGGACCGCGATGGCGACCGGATCATCGTCCAGGGTGCCGCCAATGTCCCCCAGGCATTGCTCACCCTGCTCAGCGAACGGGGTATCACCGCCGGTCAACTGCGGATCACCGGGCCGAGCCTGGACGATGCCTATCTGCACCTGACCCAACCCACCAGGACCGGGATCATCGAATCGGCACCCCAGGAGGAACAGATATGACCGCCGCAATCGCCCTCTTCCGCAACGAGCTACGCCTCACCCTGCGTTCCCCCGCCACCATCATCTGGACGGTACTCATCCCGATCGCCGCCCTGATCGTGATGTGCTGCATTCCCGGCGCCCGGCAACCCTCGATGGTCTTCGGCGGGCTCAGCGTGGTGACCGCCTACCAGCCGACCCTGATCGTCTTCGCGATGACCACCCTCGCGCTACAGACGATGCCGACGGTGTTGGGCGGCTACCGGGAGTCCGGTTTCCTGCGGCGGCTGCGCACCACCCCGGTGCATCCGGGCACCCTGCTGGCGGCCGTGCTGGCGCTGACGCTGGTCATCGCGATCCTGGTGGCCGCATTCCTGGCCTTGTTCCCGCTGTCGTTCGGTTTGCAGGATACCGGCCATCAGCTATTGGCCACCCTGGCCGCCGTGCCCTGCGCCGTCGCCTTCCTGGGGTTGGGCGCCATGTCGTCCTCGGTCATCGGCAATCCCCGGGTCGCCGGCGCCGCCGGCACCGCCTTCGCCGCGGTGATGTGGTTCGCGGCCGGCATGTGGCTGCCGCGCGCCCAGTTCCCCGGCTGGCTGGCCGCCCTGGCCGATTGGACGCCCGGCGGTGCGGCGGTGTCCCTGCTGGTGCATGCGGCCTCGGGTACCGCGCCCGGCTGGCAGCCACCGGTCTGCCTGCTGGTTTGGGCCGTCCTCGGGTTTGCCGTCGCGATTCGCACCTTCCGCTGGGAATGACCGCGAACCGCCCCGTTCCCCCCAGATCCGCCGTCTCGAACGGGCAGGATAGGCACCGTGCACAACTCGACCAAGCCACCGGTCACCGATTGGATCGCCGTATTGATGCTGCTGATCTCGTTGTTGGTGTCGGTGCGCCTGGTCGGGCCGCTGGTGCACCCCGGCGAGGTACCCGCGATGGTGGCGATCACCGTGGTGTTGCTGGGCTACCGGGGCTGGCTGCTGATCGCGCAATCCGACCAGCGGACGCGCCCGCTGGGCTACTGGCCGGCATTGCTGTGCGGTGCACCGCTGGTGTATATCTCGCCGGTGTACGGCGCCTATGTGTTCATCGGCTACCTGGAGACCCCGCGCGCCTTCTCGGCCCCCCAGCGGGCGGCATCCTTGGTATTGACCGCGCTGATCACGGCGGCCGCCCAGATGGGCGGGCCTCGGGGGTCGCTGGCTTCCTGGCCCCTCTACGCGATCTTGGTGGCGGTGAACCTGGCCGTGGTGGCCGTCATCCAATTGGTGGAGCAGCAGCGCCTGCGCACCATGCAGAAGCTGGAGCAGACCATCGCCGAACTGCGGGCCGCCGAACGGCGAGCCGATCTGCTGCGCGCCCAACTGGTCACCCAGGCGCGGGAGGCCGGAATCCAAGAGGAACGGGCCCGGCTGTCCCGGGAGATCCATGACACCGTCGCCCAGGGGCTGGTGGGCATCATCACCCAGCTGGCGGCCACCCAATCCGACGATCCCGAGTTGGCAGCCCGGTTGGACCGCACCCTGGCCACCGCCCGGGAGGCACTCGCGGAGGCCCGCCGCGCCGTGCGCGCGCTGGCCTCGCCGCGGCTGGACTCCGATCCGCTGCCGGCCGCGTTGGCCGAACTGGTGGCCCAGACCGGGCAACGCACCGGGCTGGCGGCCCGGTTCGTGCTCACCGGCGAACCCGGCGCCACCGGTGCGGACGCGGACCTGTTGCGGATCGCGCAGGAGTCCCTGTCCAATACCGCCCGCCACGCCCGGGCGAACCGGGTCGTGGTCAGCCTGGATTACGGGGACGACGAGGTACGCCTCGATGTCCGCGATGACGGCCGCGGATTCCGCGCCGACCGGCTGAACCCCGGCCGCGGGCTGCCGGGCATGGCGGAGCGGCTAGCCGCCCACGGCGGCAGCGTTGAGATCGAGAGCCGGGAAGGAGCGGGCTGCACCGTCAGCGCAGCCATCCCAAGATGAGTGTTGGCCAGCCAAATCACCAGTTGCGCATCGTTGTGGTAGACGATCATCCGATCGTCCGCGATGGCCTGATCGGCATTCTGAGCCGCGAAACCGATATGACTGTCGTCGGAGAGGCCGCCTCCGGGTCCGAAGGGGTGGTGGTCATCGAACGCACCCGGCCCGATGTGGCGTTGATGGATCTGCGCATGCCCAATGGAGACGGGGTGAGCGCGATCCGTACCCTGCGCGAGCACGGGGTTACGGTCCCGGTGCTGGTGTTGACCACCTACGACACCGACCGGGATATCACGGCCGCGATCGGTGTCGGGGCCAGCGGCTATCTGCTGAAGGACGCTCCCCGCAACGAACTGATCCGCGCGGTGCGGGAGGTCGCGGCCGGCCGGCCGGTGCTGGCCCCGGTGGTGTTCGATGCCCTGTCGGGGCGCCGCAGCGAGCCCACACTGACCGAACGCGAGACCCAGGTGCTGCGGGCGATCGCCCTTGGGGGGACGAACCGGACGGTCGCCGACGAGTTGATGGTCTCCGAAGCCACGATCAAAACCCATCTGGTGCACAGCTACGCGAAGCTGGGGGTCAACGACCGCGCCGCCGCGGTACGGGTGGCCTTCGAACGCGGCCTGCTGTGAATCCTGGACGACCGGGTACCGGCATGGGTTGCCCCACGCCGGGCCCACCATCACCATCGTCCGGGCCGATCCGGGTCTGGCCGTCAAACCTTGCGTCCTGCCCGGCCGGGGGCCCGGGCAGCGCCGATGGGCGTCCTCGGCCCCGCGATACCGGTAACCGGCGGCACGACGTCCGGGTGCGGTCCCTGGGGATCCCGGCCCGGGCCTTTCCGGCTGTGCCACAGTGGGGGTATGGCCAATGATGACAGCATCCGTATCCCCACCGTTCCCCTCCGGGACGGCGGGGAGATCCCCCAGGTCGGTACCGGTACCCTGTTCGCCAAGGGCAACGAGCTCGCCGATGGGCTGGCGGAGTGTATCCGCGCCGGCTACCGGCTGATCGACAGCGCCGCCCAGTACGCCAACGAGGGCGCGGTCGGAGCGGCGATCAAGCGTTCCGGGGTATCGCGCGAACAGCTCATGGTGACCACCAAGATCGCCGGCAACGACCAGGGCCGCGGCTATACCCGCCGCGGGCTCACCGAATCCCTTCGCCGGCTGGCCACCGACTATGTCGATCTGCTGCTGATCCACTGGCCGAACCCCTCGCGCGGGCTGGCGGTGGAGACCTGGGCCGAGATGCTGGAGTTGCAGGCCGAAGGCCTGGTGCGGCATGTCGGGGTTTCGAATTTCCTGCCGCATCAGCTCGAAGAACTGCACACCGCGACCGGGGTCTGGCCGGTGATCGATCAGATCCAGCTTTCCCCGGCGCTGGCCCGCACCGGGCTGCGCGCCTTCCTGGCCGAGCACGACATCGTTGCCGAGGGGTGGCGGCCACTCGGCGGGGCCGAAAACCCGATGGGTCAGATCGTCACGGCCAAGATTGCCCGAAGGCTGGGGGTCGATGTCTCCCAGGTGGTGCTGCGCTGGGCGGTCCAGCAAGGCGCGGTGGTGATTCCCTCTTCCGCGCGGCCGGCCCGCTGGCGCAGCAACGCCGACCTGTTCGGTTTCGAGCTGACCGAACGGGATATGGCGGACCTGGCCACCCTGGATCTGGGCGAGCAGGCGGCCTGGGACGCCAATACCCACGAGGAGTGGTGACCCGCGGGACCCCGCACCACCGGGCAGGCCCATCTCCCGGGCCGAGGAGGCCCTGCCCAGCCCCGCATCGGGGCGCGGGGTTCCCGGGGCCGGGCACGCCCGGCCCCAAGGCAGGTGCCCGCCGGCTCATAGCTTCAGGTTGATCCCGGAAGCCTGCTGCTTGATCATCTGGTCGATGATGTCGGCGATATGGGCGCCGGCCTCGGCCGGGTTGGTGCCCTCGCTGTGGATGTTCGACACGCAGGTCCGGTCGGCCTCCGACATGCCGACCCTGGGTTCGAAAGCCAGATAGGCGCTCAGCGATTCCGCGCTGGCCAGCCCCGGCCGCTCCCCCAGCAGGACGCAGGCCACGGTGGCGCCCAGGGTTTCCGAGATCGGTTCCATGGAACGCACCCGGCCGTATCTGACGAAGAACGGGGTACCCATGCCCAGCCCGTGCAGTTGCAGCCCCTGGGTGAGGGCCGGCAGCAGTTCGGGCACATTGGCCTCGACCGCGGTCGAGGACAGCCCGTCGGCGACATAGACCTGCACCTGTGGGTTGGCCTGGCAGCGCTGTTTTAGCTCAGCCAGCACGGCGGAATCGAATTGGGCACCCAGCTCCGGGTGGGTCAGGTATTCGTCCTTGGAACGGCATCTGGTCTGCACGGTGAACAGTCCCAGCCTGTCCAGGAGATCCTGGGGGACATCGGTGAACACCGCGTCCATTGCGGCGGCGTTGTCGGCCCAGAAGCGCAGCAGCCCTTGGGTGGTATAGCGCGGCCCCACCCGTCCCTGCCCGAGTCGCGCCCAGGTGCGAGCCTTGATCCGGGCGAACTCTTCGGGATTGGCCGCGTTCGGCACCCGGTAGATCTGCCGGTAGTCGACCGCCCGGACGTCGGGGATCGCCTCATCGTCGGCGACGGCAACCGGGCCGGGCCGGGCAGCCGCTGCCGGGCCGCTGGCCTGCCCGGCCAGGACTTCGGGGCCGAGCCGGGCCAGGACCTGCCGGACGATCGATTCGAGTTCATGGTCGGTAGTCATTGGGGATCCTCACTTGATGAATAGGGAACCATCGCCGGCCTTGTCGGTGAGCACGCCACGCTCATCGCACAGTTCTCGCGAGACCATCCAGCGGTGGAATTCGGGAGCGGCGGTGCGGCCAAGCAGTTCACGCAGGGTCGCATCGTCGTGGAAGCTGGTGTCCTGGTAGGCCAGCATCACATCGTCGGCCAATGGCACGCCCATGTAGTAGGTGGCCCCGGCCAGCGCCAGCAGCATGGTGGCCTGCTGCTGGTCGTCCATGGTGATCGAGGTGTGGTTTGTCCAGCAGGGCGCCATGCCCATCGGCAGACCGAGGAATTTGCCCATGAAATGGTCTTCCAGATTGGCCCGGATCAGCTCCTTGCCGTCATAGATCGTTTCCGGACCGATGAAACCGGACACGTTGTTGACCATGAAGGGCCGGAAGAACCTGCCGAAGCCGTAGGTGCGGGCCTCCAGGGTCATTTCGTCCACACCGCAGTCGCGCCCGATGGACACCTCCGAGCCCTGCCCGGTTTCGAAGTAGAGCAGGTTCGGTCCCTGGCATTGCCCCTGTGTGCGGGCCAGCTCATAGGCCTCCTGGAGTAGCGCCCGGTTCACCCCGAAGTCGTCGTTGGCCCCCTGGGTACCGGCTATCGATTGGAAGACCATCGACAGCGGGGCGCCCCGCTGCAGCGCCGTCATCTGCGTGGTGATGTGGGACAGCACCACCACCTGGGTGGGTACCTCGTTGCGCACCATGAATCCGAAAACCGCTTCGGCGATGGCTTTGGTGTTTGCCGCGTCGTCGTTGACCGGGTTGATACCCAGGCAGGCGTCCCCACAGCCGAAGCTGACCGCCTCGGCCAGCCCGAGCACGATCGTTTCGGGATCGTCGGTGGTGGAGTTGGTTTGCGCCCGGTAGGAGATCGTGCCGCGGTGCCCGATCTCGGTATTGCAGTGGGTGATGTAGTTGTATCTGGATGCGCCATAGACCAGATCCATCGAGGTCATGATCTTGGCCACCGCGGCAGCTACCTCCCCGGTGAAGCAGCGTCCCGAGCGTTTCAGAGTGTCTGGGCTAGTGTGCTGGTCGAGCACCCATTCCCGCAGTTCCCCGATGGTCTTGGATTTCATGGCCTGATAGCCCGGCTGGTTCAATCCATCCCAGTTGACCCGGGTGACCTCATCGTCCTCGTAGGGCACGGTGGGATTCTCGGTCAGGTCCTCAACCGTAAGCTCCGACAGCACCACCTTCGCCGCGAGCCGTTCGCTTGCGGTCTCTGCGGCTATCCCGGTCAGCCGGTCACCCGATTTGGGCTCGTTGGCCTTAGCCAGCACGTCTTTGACGTCACGGAACCGGAACATCACCCCATTCAGGCTGGTACTGAGCCTCATCACTCCTCCTATTGTTTCGGTGTTGATCGTTGAAGACGAGCGTCTTCAACACCACCGGCACCGCACGCCCGGCGCCGACTGGTTGTCCGATATCGATGTAGTCACCGCTCGTGGTCTGCACCCCATCTATGCACACCACGTCGTCGCGGCGGCCGCGCAGGGCGGCCAGCGATTGCCCCAGAACCTTGCCGCAGTCCTTTTCCAGGACGATGATCAGCGGATTCGGCCCGGCCAGCACCGGTTCCGCGGCCTGCGCAATCGCCCGGGCATAGGCCTGCACCCGGGCGAATGTGGTGGCATGCCGCCCACTGAACGCGATCGCCACCGTGGCGGCCGCGCTCTCGGGGTGCAGGATCGCCAGTTGACTGGAGATTTCGCTCGCCAGTTTCGCCGGTTCGGTTTCCGCGTCGGGCGGGATCCGGATGATCGGCACATTGCGCAGCGGTAGCAGCGCAGCCGCATATTCGATGGTCGAGCCGGAGATCTCGGTGGTGTGCACGCCGGCCCCCACCACGGTGGCTCCGATGGTTTCGGCGCCGCGATGCCAGTCCAGTCGCGCGAAGGCCGAGTCCTCGGCGATGGCCTGCCCCAGCAGGACCCCCAGGTCGCCATAGCGGAACGGGTCGGCTACCGGGCCGGGCCGGATCAGGTCGGCCACCCCACCGGAGAAGCTGATCTCGGTGGGTACGATCGAGGCCGGCAGCCGGTGTCCGGTGTTCGTGTAGAGCCTGGCGTGGCAGTCGTCCTGGGGCACCAGGCGCAGCGCCATCGCCAATTGCCGGGCCATCAGCCTGGCCACTGCCAGCAGTTTGCCCGGATCGGCATCCTCGCCGGCCGACAACTGGATGCCGTTGGCCCGGGCCAGCTCGGCTATCGGTGTGGTCACCAGCCCGACGGCCGGGTTTCCGGATCCACTGGGGGCGATCCGTACCAGGCGGCCGCCGATGTCCAGGCAGCAGGTGCCCAGCAGCCGGCCACGCCGATAGGCCGCGATATTGGTGGTGCCGCCGCCGATGTCGAGGTTTGCGATCACGCCGCCGGAGTGCTCGGAGTACCGGTCGATGCCGGCGCCCCGCGCGGCCAGTACCGATTCCAGTTCCGGCCCGGCGGTGGCCACCACGAAGTCGCCGGCGAGTTCGCTGAGGGCGGCCAATACCTGGTCGGCGTTGACGGCGCGGGCGGTTTCCCCGGTGATGATGGCGGCCCCGGTGCGCACCTGATCGGGTCGTATCCCGGCGCGGGTGTATTCGGCGAGCACGATCCGGCGCAACGCCGCCGCATCTATCAGATCGGGACGCAGCAGTGGGGTGGTGTGCACGGCAGAGCGATAGACGATCTGCTTCTCGGTGATGGAGATCCGGGGCACCGAAGCCGGGCCCGCCAGGTTTTCGATGGTCAACCTGCTGAACACCAGTTCGGTTGTCGATGTGCCGACGTCGATGCCGACACTGTTGATCACCTCGCGGGTCATGGGCGGCTTACCCCATTTCGAGTACCGTACGCCCGGGCAGCCCGGCGCGCTGCATGTCAGCGAACACATCGTTGATGTTGGCTAGGCGGGCCGGATGCACCGTCGCCTCGATCCGGGCTTGGGCGGCCAGGTGCAGGGCACGGTCCAGGTCGAATCTGGTGCCCACGATCGAGCCACGCATGGTGATGGCCCGCATCACCATGTCGTAGATGTTCAGCGGGAAGTCACCGGGCGGCAGCCCGTTCAGCACCACCGTGCCGCCGGGTCGCATCATGCCGACGGCCTGCCCGAACGCCACCGGCGAGACCGCGGTCACCAGGGCTGCATGGGCACCGCCGATCCGCCGCTGCAGGTAACCGATCGGGTCGGTGGTGCGCACATTGATCGTCATGGTGGCCCCGAGTTTGGCGGCTAGGTTGAGTTTGGAATCCTCGACATCGGCGGCGATCACCTGATAGCCCATCGCCCGAGCGTATTGCACCGCCAGATGCCCGAGCCCACCGATCCCCGAGATCAGCACCCAATCGCCCGGGTCCGCGTCGGCCATCATCAGTCCCTTGTAGACCGTCAGCCCGGCACAGATCAGCGGGGCGGCGTGCAGGTAGTCGAGTCCGCTGGGCAGCTGGGCCAGGAAGCCCGCCTCGGCGATCACGTACTCGGCGAACCCACCGTCCACGTCATAGCCGCTGCGGGTCTGACGCCTGCACAGCGTCTCCCAGCCCGAAAGGCATTGCTCGCAGCGTCCACAGGCCCAGTGCAGCCAGGGCACTCCGACCCGGTCGCCGATCGCGCACTGGTCGACCCCGGCACCGGTCTGCACCACCTCACCGACCGCCTCGTGCCCGGGAATCCGCGGCAGCTCTGGCTTGTCGGGCCAGTCGCCGTGGACGGCATGCAGGTCGGTATGGCACACCCCGCAGGCGTGGACGCGTACCAGCACCTGGCCGGGGCCGGGCTCGGGCACCGGTACCTCTCGCAACTCCAGCGGGCGGCTGAATTGCGTGACGACGGCGGCTTGCATGTATTGCATCCTGTTCTCAGTCCATTCCCGCCTGGATCGCGGTTATCGCCACCGTATTGACGATGTCGCTGACCAGGGCTCCACGTGATAGGTCGTTGACCGGCTTGTTCAGGCCTTGTAGCACCGGCCCGATGGCCAGCGCTCCCGCGCTGCGCTGCACCGCCTTGTAGGTGTTGTTGCCGGTCTGCAGATCGGGGAAGATCAGCACCGTGGCCCGGCCGGCGACCGGGGAATCCGGCAGTTTGGTCCGGGCCACGCTCGGTTCCACCGCGGCGTCATACTGCAGCGGCCCGTCCACCGCCAGTTCGGGGGCCCGTTCCCGCACCAGGCGAGTGGCTTCGATGGTGAGTTCCACATCCGGCCCGCTGCCCGAGTCGCCGGTGGAATAGGACATCATGGCGACCCGGGGCTCGATACCGAACTGGCGAGCGGTGAGCGCCGAGCTGATGGCGATGTCGGCGACCTGTTCCGGGGTCGGATTGGGATTGACCGCGCAGTCACCGAACACCAGCACCCGATCGGGCAGGCACATCAGGAAAACCGACGAGACCACCGAGACGCCCGGCCTGGTCTTGATCACCTCCAGGGCGGGACGGATGGTGTGCGCGGTGGTGTTGACCGAACCCGACACCATGCCATCGGCCAGCCCGGAATAGACCATCATGGTGCCGAAATAGCTGACATCCAGCATCCGTTCGCGAGCCTGCTCGATGGTGATGCCCTTCTTGGCCCGCAATTCGGCATATTTGGCGGCGAATCGCTCACGTAACTCGCTGCCGGCCGGTTCGATCAGCTGGGCGGCCGAGATGTCGAGCCCGAGCCCGGCCGCGCGATCGGCGATCTCGGCTGGCCGGCCCAGCAGGGTGAGCCGGCAGATACCCTGGCCGAGCAGCCGGTGAGCGGCCCGCAGGATGCGTTCTTCCACGCCTTCCGGCAACACGATATGCCGGTCGGCCCGGCGAGCGTCCGTAAGCAGCCGATGCTCGAACATCAACGGGGTGACCACGCCATCGCCGCCGGCGATCCGCGAGGCATCCAGCAGCGCGTCCTGATCGACCTGCTCGGCGAACAGCCGCCGGGCTCGGTGAATCTGCACCGTGTTCAGCCGGGACGGCGCCAGGCCGTGGCCCTGCAGGCTCAGGTGAACCTGCTCGGTGGTGTGTTCGGTGCGAATCAGCGGGACCGTGGGAGCCAGTTGCTGCCACAGCCGCACCAGGTCTTCCGACAACTGCCAGGGGCCGGCTGCGATGGCCGCGCCGGGGAGCGGGAAACGGCCGGCGGCCGCACCGATCAGGATACCCAGGGGGATCGACTTGCGATCGGCGGAGAACAGCACGGTCCGATCGCCCCGCAGCAGCGGCAGCAGGTTGACTAGGCCCATGTCGGCAATCAGCAGGTCGCTGCTGCGCAATCCGGCCAATTCGGCCGCCCCGGCCACCACGCGGCCGCCGAGCGGGTTCAGGGCGGCGGCCAGGTCGCTGGCCCGATCGGTGATCTCGTCCACCACGTACGCCGGCACCGGCAAGGCGACCAGATCGGCGGCGGTCAATTGCCGATCCACGCTGCGGGTGGCCAAAACCCCAAGCACCTGCGCGTGGTTGCGGGTGGCCTCGTCGATGGCCACCTCGGCCCGCTGGACGGTTTCGGCGGCACCGCCGGTAGCGGGTACCACGAGAATCATCGGCACGTCGATGTTCGCCGAGATCCGGGTGTTCCAGGTGAACTCGACGGGTGCCAGCGAGCAGTCGTACTCGCTGCCCAATACCAGCATCGCGGCATAGTTGGCAGCGCACCCGGCGTACCGGTCGATCACCTGGGACAGCGCAGCCGTCGGATTGCGCAGGATCTCGTTGGCGGTGGTGCCCCAATGCTCGATGCCGCTGCGCGCCGCGATCTGTTCCAGCGCCGCAGACAACACCTGGTCGTCGCCGGGGTCGGCGACTATCGGCCGGAACACCCCCACCTGCCCGTGGCGACGCTGCAATTCCGGCAGCAACCCGGCCAGCAGTTGCAGCAGCTGCGGGCAGCGTCCAGTGGAACACAGGTAGACCGCCGGACGTCCGGACTCGGTGCTCACGCTTTGCTCCTCCTCAGCGCACGACGCGGGCGATGATGGCGTCCAGATCGGCCGGTTCGTGGCCGAGGGCCGCGATCACCGCCCGCTTCACTTCGGCGGCGGTTTCTTCGGGAGATTCCATCGGCTCCGCGGCCACCGGGGCTGGGGAGCCGGCCCGTTTCGCCTCGGCGGCGGTCCCTGCGGGAGGCTCCGTCGGCTCCGCGGCCACCGGGGCTGGGGAGCCGGCCCGCAGCCCACCGGCTGCCGGGATCAGTCGCAGGCCGCGTTGCTGGGCGTGTTCGCGGGCCAGGTCGGTGACAATGTCACCGGCCTGCAATTGCAGTTCGGTGCGGCCGGCGCCGAGCAGTTCGTCGATGCTGGTTTTCGTCAGAATCCGTCGTGACATGCTGGGCCTCCTATCGCCCGGTGACCTGGTTGATGGCTGTGGCCGCCGCCTGATGCGCAGCGACGATGTCGGCCTCGGTGCCCGACAGCCACATGCGCCCGTAGACCCCTACGCTGCTCATGTGGTTCAGGAAGACGTTCGCGGCCTTCTCGGCCTCGTTGGCGGCTAGGGTGATGTAGGCGGCCGGTTCGACCTCCATCACGAGCATGGTTTGGCCGCCCTCGATCATGGTGCCCCGGTTGGTACGGTTCAGCACCTGCGCCTGGTAGGGGTGCACATTGGTGATGATCTGCTCGGACGCAATCTGCGGTGCGATCCGGCTGTCGGCCTGCAATTCGAGGATTTCTAGCACGACTTCGCCGGCCCGCAGCACCTCCGACTGCTCGGCCGAGTGCACCTCGAACATGCCGAACTGGCGTTCGACCAGTTGTGCCCCGGGCTGCACGTCCACGGCCTTCAGCACCTGATCGACGATTCGGAACACCCAGTTGCCGGGGGACATTTCGACATACAGGCTACTCATCCCCTCCACCGGCGGTGAGCCCATGGAGATGGCGCCGACGAAAGCGGCGAACTGGGGTTGGATACGGTCCAGGTGGCAGAAGGCCCGCAGCTGGAACGGTGTCCGATCGCTCACCGGGGATCTCCTTTCCCAGGGATCGGATTGGCCCAACTGGCCACCCCGAGCGGGGTGACCAGCATGGGCTCGGGCGCCACGATGCTGGGCAACCCGGTGACCTCGCTCATGATGCCGGCGATACCGGTGAACGCCGCGGTACCCCCGACGAGATGGATCTGCCGGATTCGTTCGCCGCGTACCGCTGCACGCACGATGGTGGCGATCTTCTGCAGGGTAGGACGCACGATCGGCAGCAGCTCGGCATGCAGCTCGGGATTCATCTTGAGTTTCTCGGCCTGCTCGAAGGAGATCTTGCGGGCTCCGGCAATGACCAATGACAGGTGGGTGCCGCCGCTGGGCTCGTCCACGGTGCGCACCAGCTCGCCGCCGCGCAGGATCGCCACGCCGGTGGTGCCACCACCGATGTCGACCACCGCGCCATCGCGCACCCCCAGCACCGCATTCGCGGCGGTGGTCTCGTCCACGACCGCATCGCATTCGATGCCGGCGCCCTCGATCACATAGCGGTGGGCGCGGTGGTCGGAGCTTGAGGTGCTGGGTGGGACGGTGACCGCCCCCTGGCCGAGTTCGCGTCCGGTGTCTTCCTCCAGTCTGGTTTTCAAGCCCCGCACCACATCCATCGCTCCGGCGAAATCCCAGACGATGCCGTCGCGCACCACATCGGCGAACTGGTTTGCCGCCGCCAACGGCCTGCCCTGTTCGTCGGTGACCACAATGACGGTGCAGGCGGTGCCCAGATCGACCCCGACCCGGATCGGGGTGGCCGCGTCGATGCGCTGGGGCCTGGCCAGTGCGCTGGCGGCCGCCTGCATGGTGGTGGCGATGCTAGGGCTCATTCACCCACCCCGGCGGCTAGTCTCAGTTGCAGGAAGTAGAAGGTGGAACTCAGCCGGTTGAAGGCATGGCAGATGCTGGCCCCGTAGGGGTGATGGGGGCTGGGAAAGGCCTCCATCGCGGTGATCTCGATCTCCCGCGAGTTCGCCCGGGCCATGTTCAGCCAGTACTGCAATTCCGCGCAGTTCTCGTCGATGGTCAGGTGCTCGATCCCCAGGCTGCCCTTCGGGTCATGGGTCACCTTGTGGATCTCCTCGGCATCCCAGCTCTGTAGGCGCAACTCGGCGACCGGGCGTTCGTTGTATTCGGCCGAGGTGAGCTCCCGGCAGTAGGCGGCCACGGTGCCCAGATCGCGGGCGAGACCGGCCTGGCCCGCGGTGCGGGCCATCCGCTGGATCAGCAGCACCAGGGCATGTAAGGAATCCACCCGGCCCCGCAGCTTGATCCGTGGATGGGTTTTGGGCGCATAGTGGGTGGCATTCAGCTGGGTCAGCCCGGAAGCCTTTTTGGTGACCGCCATCCCGCAGCAGACGCAGGTGGGTACCTCGCCGGCGAAATTGACCGGGAAGACCGCGGCCTTGTCCCAGTTCTCGCCGGCGGCATCGCCCGGGTGGGCCGGGGCCGGTGGCGTGGCCGCGCCGGTCGCGGTAGCCCCGGCGGCCGGGGGCGCATCGGGTTCGACGGCCACCAGCGACCACTGCTTCACGAAGTCTGCGGCCGCTGGGGAGAGCCGGGCACCGGCCGGGATGGTGACCTGGGCGCCTACGGTGGGGCGGCGCAATTGGTCACGCAACTCAGCTTCGGTGATGATCATTTGATCTGGTCCTCCCAGTTTGCTGGGAAGGTCACGTAGACGAATTTGGCCCAACTCGGCGTGCCGAAGGTGATCGACGAGCCCCTGGGCACATAGAGCACATCGCCCGGGTAGCCGATCTGACCGCCGGCTTCGCCACCCAGGTGCAGTTCGCCCTCCAGCACGATCTGCACCTCGTCATAGGTCAGCGTCCAGGGGAAGGACCCCTTGGTGAGCGTCATATAGCCAGCCGCCACCGGGGAGCCATCGTCTGCGGTCACCACGTCGACGGTGTTGACACTCATTTCCGGCGGCGGGCCGGGATAGGGGAAGGGCGTCAGCCGGGCCTCGCGGATGCTGGCATGCCGCACCGGGCGCTTCTGCACCGCGGCCGGCACCCCGGCTCCACCGGCAGCCAATAATCCAGCCACGATCGCGCGGACCCTCGCCGACAGTTCGTCGTCTGCGGCTGGGACGGTGCCACCGGCGGGAACGCTCGCCGGTGCCGGCTGGCCACCGGTCACGATCTGGACCCCCAGATCGCGGGCCAGATCGCAGGCCAGCGGGGTGACGATGGCGCCAGCGGGTACTACCAGTTGCCCGCTGGCCGCAGCCTGCTGGATCTCGGCTGCGGTGATGACGGTTTTGCCCATGGTGGCTCACTTTCGGCAATGTCAGCTATGCATTCGGCGGGTCGGGGCGCACCGGACCGGGCCGGCCCCCGGGCCACCCGGAATGGGGCCCGGGGCCGGCTCGGCAGCAGCCGCCCGACAACAGGTCGCGAGGGCTCGGCTCACTCGGCGGCGTGGCGCGGCAGGATGAGCTCGACGTCGCTGTGCGGACGCGGGATCACGTGCACAGAGATCAGCTCGCCGACCCGGCCAGCCGCAGCCGCACCGGCATCGGTCGCGGCCTTCACCGCGCCGACATCGCCACGGACGAAAACGGTCACATAGGCCGCACCGATCTGCTCCTTGCCGATCAGCTTCACGTTGGCTGCCTTGACCATCGCATCGGCCGCCTCGATGGAGCCGATCAGGCCCTTGGTCTCGACCATGCCGAGCGCGATCATCTGGACATCTGCCATTGGAGTACTCCTTTTGGTGGTTACAGCGGTCTGCTGTTGGTTGGTTGCTTGGTCGGGGGCCTTAGCGGCTGCCTCGGCCCGGTCTTCGGTTGCCTGTTCAGTTGTTTTGGTCACCTGTTCCGCAGGATCCGCTGCCGGGGGGGCCGTGCCGGCCGGTGCGGCCGTTCCGCCGGGTTCAGGCTCAGGTCGCCGGGGTCGGCGCGACCCGGTTGGTTCGACCTTGCGGAGTCGTCGTTCCGGTTTGGTCTGGGTTTCCTCTGCCATCGGCTATCTCCTTGGACCTCACTTGTGCAGCTCGGTCAGGATTTGACGGACCACCTTCTCGATGAGGGCGGCATCCGTGGCGCCGGAGGCGACCGGGGCCGCAACCGGGCTGGCTGCCGGCGGGGTTTCCTCGGCCGCCTCGGTTTCCACGCCGTCCAGACGGCCACCGTGGGCACGAGCGACCTCGGGAGCCTGGTTCAGGTGGTAGGCGACGCGCTTGATGTTGAGCACATGCTCCACGGTGATGTTGTCGCTGACCGCCGCCCCACCGATGCCGCCGGGACCGAGGGTGAACGAGGGCCGCAGCCCGGTGGTGTATCCCACCCCACCCAGGCAGCCCCAGGTATTGACCAGGATCCGGAAGGCCGGTTTCTCGATGCCGAAGGCGAGGATCGACTCTTCGTCGCGCGAGTGGATAACAATCGAATGGCCGTCGCCGCCGAACTTGAGCAGTTCGATCGCCCGCTCGCAGCCGGCCCGCCAGCCGTCCTCCACCAGCCAGCCGATGACGCTGGTCAGCTTCTCCCGCGATAGCGGGTATCTCGGTCCGACACCGCCCAGTTCGGCCACCAGGATCCGGGTGCTATCGGGTACCTGAATGCCCGCCTTGGCGCCGAGTTCCTGCGGCGGGCGCCCGACGAATTCGGCGATCATCATCCCATTGGGCCGGAACATCAGGCCCGCCAGTCGATCGGCCTCCTCCTTGGTCAGCCACTGCGCACCGCGCGCCTGCATCTCGGCCTTGAGCCGGTCGGCGATCGGCCGGTCGGCGATCACCGCCTGCTCGGTGGCGCAGATGGTCGAGCAGTCGAAAGACTTCGATTCCACGATCATCTGGGCGGCCCGTACGATATGGGCGCTGCGGTCGACATAGGCCGGCACATTGCCCGGCCCGACACCCAGGGCCGGTTTGCCGACGCTGTGTGCGGCCTTCACCATGCCGGGCCCGCCGGTCGCCAGGATCATCGAGGTGGCGTAGTGTCTCATCAACTCGTTGGTACCCGGCAGGCTGAGTTCGGTCATGCAGCTCACCAGGCCCTTGGGCATGCCGGCCGCCTCGCCTGCCTCGGCCATCACCCGCACCGCTTCGGCGGTGCAGTTCCCTGCCGACGGATGCGGGGCGACCACCACCGCATTGCGGGCCTTTACCCCGATCAGGATCTTGAAGATGGCCGTGGAGGTCGGGTTGGTGGACGGCGTGAGTGCGCACAGCACCCCGACCGGCCAGCCGATCTCGACCACCTTGCGCTGTTCGTCGCGCCGCAGCACCCCACAGGTGGGCACGTCCTTGATCGAATCCCAGACGCCTTGGGCAGCGAATTCGTTCTTGAGCTTCTTGTGCGCCGGATAGCCAAAACCGGTCTCGTCGTGGGCCAGCTGTCCCAGGCGTCCGGCCTCGGCCATGGCTGCGGACGCCATCGCCGCGCAGATCCGATCGACCTGGGCCTGGGAGGCAAACTGGAAGGACCGCATGGCCTCCCGGGCCGCCACCGCCAGATCGCGGGCTTGCTGGATGGAGCGCAGGTCGGCATCCAAGTTGGTCTGACTCATTCGAATTCTCCTCAGTACTTCTTGGGGTAGCACGCGACCTCCAAGACGCCGTCCTGGAAGGCGGCGCAGGCCGCCCGGCAGGCGCTCTGCGTACCGGTCAACAGACCGCCGGAGAAGTTCGTTTCGCTCGGTGGTTCGAAATAGACCTGGACGGAGACGTCGGCCGCCTTCACCGCGAGATCAAGGGCATAGGTGGCTTCCAACGGCGGTGCGATCAGGTAGGCAAGCGGTTGCCCCGCAGCGATGCCGGCCTCCTTCGACAGGTAGCTGCCGGTGGAGGAGATCAGGTGTGGGAAGAAGTTCAACTCGCCCGCCTCGTCGGCGGAATAGAACCAGGCCTCCTCTTCGCAGTAGGCCACGCAGGCATCCACACCGGCGCGCACCTCGGCCGGGGTGGGCCCGGCCAGCATGCCGATGATCTCCCCCGACAGCGGACCGGATGGGTAGCCGGAACCGGCATAGAAGCTTTTGGCGTAGACCACATCCACCTCGGCGAACTTGGTCGCCTCGTCCAGCGAGACATACAGCGAGTCGTCGATATTGCAGGTGATCAGGCCGAGCGCGCGATGATGGTCGGCCAGGCCAAGCTTCTCGGCGAACCCGCGATCGACGTTCGGGATGATGCGAACCGCCAGGATCGACGGCTTGACAGGTGCCAGGATTCCCATAGTTACAACCTTTCTTGCCTAGTCTCCGGCGACTTCGCGGAGTTTGATGCCCGATGCGCCGTATTTGATCATGCGTTTGATGAATTCCACGATGTAGGCGCCCGCCTCCAGCGGGTTGGTGCCGCCGTGCGTGGTTATCATGCAGATCAGGTCACGGTCGGCATCCGACTTGCCGGGCTGGGGATCAAAGCCCATATAGGCGCTCATCGCGTCCGCGATACCCAAGCCGGGTCGCTCGCCGATCAGCAGCAGCACCGCCTTGGCCTTGATGATGGTGTTGATGTCGTTCATCAGACCGACCCGGCCGTTTTGGATGAAGAAGGGCGTGCCCACGGTGAGCCCGGCCGCCTTCAGGCCTTGCTCGATGACCGGGTAGATATCGGGCAAGTTGTTGTCGATCGCGGCGGCGGACAGGCCGTCCACCACACAGATCTGGACATCGGGAGACTTCACGCACTTCTCGGCGATGGTCTGCTTGGCCTCATCGCTGAGCAGCCGGCCCAGGTCGGGACGCAGCAGGAATTCCTGCCGGTCGGTGGCCTTCGAATGCACGGTGAACAGGTCGAAGGCCTGCTTGGTCTCCTCGGCGACCTCGCCGTAGATGGCATCCTGGGTGACCCCGTGGTCCGCCTGGAATAGCAGCACGGTCTGGGTGCGGGGCCGGGGGCCGGCGCGGCCCACGCCGAGCCGGGCACTGGTGCAGTCCATCAGGTTGCGCAGGCCGTGGGCGTCGTGGGGATTATCGACCAGCATCGCGTGCCGGGCCTCATCCCGGGTCGGATCGGCCAGGTCTATGGTCAGCTCGCCACCGCGGTGCTCCACAACCGACTGCTGGGCCGCGCCCGGCCCCACCGCGCTGGGCTCCAGGCCCTCGCGGCGCAGTTCGGCGATCACCCGGGCGACGATTTCCTCAATGGTTTGGCTCATCACTCATTCACCTCTGTAGGAAGAAGGACGCGTCGCCGGCGATATCGGTCAGTTTGCCGCCCTTCCACAACCCAATCGATTCCATCCAGTTCTCGAACTCGGGCAATGGATGCAGGCCGAGTGCCTGGCGCAGCGACGGGGCGTCGTGGTAGCTCGTGGTCTGGTAGCTCAGCATGGCGTCATCGCCCATCGGGATGCCCATGATGAAGTTCACTCCGGCAGCGGCCAGCAGAATCGCCAGGTTGTCGTTGCTGTTCTGGTCGGCCTTGGCGTGGTTGGTGTAGCAGACATCGCAGCCCATCGAGACGCCGGCCAGCTTGCCCATGAAGTGGTCCTCCAGGCCGGCGCGGATGATCTGCACCGAGTCGTAGAGGTATTCCGGGCCGATGAAGCCGACCACCGTATTCACCTGATATGGCTTCCAGCGGCGGGCGATGGCATAGTTGCGGGCCTCCAATACCAACTGGTCGGCGCCGTTGTGCGCGTCCGCCGAAAGCGCCGAGCCCTGGCCGGTCTCGAAGTACATGTAGTTCGGGCCGGCGGTGAAACAGTGCTTCTTGGCCAGCTCGTAGGCCTCGTCCAGCAATCCGACCGAGACGCCGAAGCTCTCCATGGCCTTCTGCGAACCGGCGATGGACTGGAAGATCAACCCGGATGGGGCGCCCCGCCTCAGGCACTCCATCTGGGTGGTGACATGGGCCAGCACGCAGTTCTGGGTGGGAATCCCCCATTTCTCGATGATGCCGTGGGTCATCTCGAGCAGGCGGGTAACCGAGCCGACCGAGTCATCGGATGGGTTGATGCCGATCACCGAATCGCCCGAGCCAAACGATAGGCCCTCGTAGGTGGCGGCCCGGATACCCTCGACCGAATCGGTCGGGTGGTTGGGCTGTAGGCGCGAGCCGATGGTGCCGGGCAAACCCATCGTGTTGGCGCAGCGGGTGACCACCCGGATCTTCTTGGCCGCCACCACCAGGTCCAGGTTGCCCATCAGTTTCGCGACCGCCGCGATCATCTCGCCGGTCAGCGAATTGCTGATCCGGGCGATGTCTGCTCCGGTGGTCGAATTCGATAGGATCCATTCGCGGAACTCGCCGACCGTCCACCCCTTTATCTCGTTGTAGATCGTCTCGTTGATGGCATCGTCGATGGCCCTGGTGATCTCGTCCTCGTCATAGCCGATGACCGGGTTTTCGCGCAGGACGCTGAGCGGCACCTCCGCCAGCACATGCTTGGCGGCGACGCGTTCGGCCGCCGAACGGGCCGCGATACCAGCCTGCTGGTCGCCCGACTTTTCCTCGTTGGCCTTGGCCAGCAGATCCTTGATGTCGGCGAACTCGTAGGTGTGCCCGAAAAGTTTGGTTCGCAGCAGCATCACTTCACCTCCCGATACCGAATATCCACGCCGCTACTCCTGTCCTTGCTGATCATGTTGGGTCGGCTTGTCGATAGAAGACGAGGGTCTTCACCGAAACCGGCACCACGCGACCGTCGAACAACGGTTCGCCGATGTCGATGAAATCCCCCTCGCCGAGCTGCACCTGGTCAACCACGATCAGTGGCAGATCGGTCAGCTGCTGCTTGATGGTTTGCCCGAGCACCTGGGCGTAGTCGGCCTCGGTGATCAACACCATTGGCCGGCCGGCGGGCAGGTGCCGGCGGGCGAAATCCACGATGCCGGTGGCCAGCGCCGTGATGTTTGCATAGTTGAGGCGATCGGGCAGATCCAGCGCGATCGCGAAGTCGCCTTCGGCGTCATCGCCGCGGTCCCACCGGGCTACTCCGGCGGCCAGCGCGCCGGCGACGGCCGGGGCATCGGTCAGCCCGGCCGCCAACTCGCCGAGGCGCGCCTCGATGACCGGCACATTGCGCAATGGCAGGTGGTTCTTCTCCGCCCAGATCGTGGAACCCGACAGGCTGACCTGCTGGCTGGCCGCGCCGAGCACGGTGGCCCGCAGCGTCTGGACGGGACGTTCCACCCGCAGCGCGGCCCACCGGGGGTTCTCCCGCAGCGACCGCGCCAGCAGTGGGCCGACATCCCCGAAGCGGGTCACCTCGGCGAGGGTGCCGGCCGGTACCTCGTCGTAGTAGAGCTGGCCCACCCCGCCCGAGATGAAATAGGCGGCAGTCGTGCCGTCGGTGGCCAGCGGATCGCTGAGGGCGGTCTTGTCGCCCAGCGCCGAGCGCTCCCCGAGACAGAGTTCCACCACGATCTCGGCCATGGCGTCGGTCAGCCGCCGCAGTTCGGTCAGGCTGGGCACCTGGCCCACCCGCAGGTCGATTCCCAGTTCGCCGGCGATCGCCCGGCCGGACGGAGCCAGATGCGTCAGCCGTCCGCTGGCCGCGTCCAGCACGGCCTGGCGGCCGCCGACCATGGCGGCCGCCGAGGCCACGTGGCTGCCGGAGCGGAAGATCGCCGCGTTGGACGAGCCGCCGCCGATGTCCACGTTCACCACCGTCGAATAGTGGCTGGCCGACCAGTCCGCCGCCCCCGAGCCGCGGCCGGCGATCTGGGATTCGAGATTCGGGCCGGCGACGGTGACCACGAAATCGCCGGCCAGATCCCCCAGACCGTGCAGGATCGCCTCCGCATTGCGTGCCCGGGCGGTCTCCCCGGTGACGATCACGGCACCGGTTTCCACCTGGCCGGGCGCCACCCCAGCCTTGGCGTATTCGCCCCGGATCAGCTCGACCAGGCGATCGACGTCGACCTCGTCGGCGGCACGCAGCGGGGTCAGGCAGGGTTCGGATTGGTACAGCACGGTACGGGCATCGATGTCTAGCCGGGGCACCAGGCCCATGCGCGCCTGATTGGTCACCGTCAACCGGCTTAGCACCAGCTGTGTGGTGGTGGTGCCCACGTCGATACCGACGCTGAGCATTTCCCTGCTGGTCATCTGGCCTCCTCCCTGAGTACGTCTCGCCTGTACCGCCGCCGGTCACCCGGCATGCCCGCGGGTGGGATCTGTCATCTCGTCCGGGTCATCCCTTGCGGAAGGTCGTCTGCCCGGCCACTTCCAGGGAATCCAGAATCGCCATGATCACCGCATCCACCGGGGCGTCGTTGGTGTAATCGGTCTGTCGTCCTGCGCTGCCCTCGCTGACCAGCACGAGCTCCCCTTCGCCCGCGCCGACGGCGTCCACCGCCACGAACGGGTCACCGACTAGCTCATCGGCGATGGTTGCCGCCCGGACCACGAGCAGCTTGCTACCCCGCAACGATTCGGTCTTGATGGTCGATACCGCGGAACCGACCACCCGTGCGATTCGCATCGTGCTCAGCCCTCCGCCTGCCCGGCCTCGCCGGGTGCCTCCCCGGCGGATCCGGCCGCGACCGCTACGGCGCTGCCGGCGCTGCCGGGCTCATGGGCCTTGAAGGTGCGCGCGAACAGCAGGTAGGCGACGGCCACGCCCAAGATGCCAGCGACCAGCTTGCCCGAGATCACCGGGGCGATCATGTCGGGTTGAACACCGGCGGTGAAGCCCAGGTGGTCGCCGAACGCGAAGGCCGCCGACACGGCGAAGGCCGCGTTGAGGATCTTGCCGCGCGCATCCATGTTCTTCATGATCTCGAACATCGCGATGTTGTTGGCCAGGGTGGCGATGAACCCACCCGCGGCGGTGTCGTTGACACCCAGCAGCTTGCCGGCGGCGGCCAGTGGCTTCTTGCCGAAGGTGACGATCAGATGAACCGCCGGGAAGGCACCGGCCAGCGCCATGGCGATGCTCGCGACGATGGCGAAGCCGTCGGTCGCCGGCAGCAGGTACCAGGCATCGGAGCCGGCCACGCCGTCGGCGCCGACCGAGCCGGCCAGCACGAACACGTTGGACCCATTGACGTCCACGGCGGTGGGCCACAGACTCAGCATCGCCTGTAGGATCCCGATGATCAGGCCAATCGAAATCACGAACACCAGGCCTTTGCCGAACCACAGGAAGCCGGTGGTCATCGCATCGGCCTTGAACCACAGGCCAAGGGCCAGCAGGATCGCGACCAGCACGATCGGGATCGTGTTGCGTGCCACGAAGCCCAGGTTCATGCCCGCCACCAGGCCCGAGACGAGCACGCCGAAGGGAATGGTGACGATACCCGCCATGACGCCACGCGCGAGGAAAGGCCGGTCGTCGTTGTTGATGATGCCCAAGGCGACCGGAATCGTGAACACGATCGTCGCGCCCATCATGGCGCCCAGCACCAGGCCGGACAGCCGCTGGACATCCGGATTGCCGGTCATCTGCAATGCCAACGGGTAGCCGCCCATGTCATTGGCCAGCAGGGTGCCGGCGAACATGGCGGGATCCGCACCCACCAGCTTGAATACCGGGCCCAGCACCGGCTGAAGCACCTTCGCCAGGACCGGCGACAGCGAGTAGACACCCACCATCGACAGCGCCAGCGGACCCATCGCGTTGATGCCCTCTTCGAACTTCTCTCCGAGCCCGAAACGATTGCCGATCGCCCGGTCGATGCCACCGAGAGCCATGCAGACCATCAGAATCCACACGATGACTTCGTTGATACTCACTACTCCCCCTCAACTATGAGGTCAACACCACACATGAGGCTAACGCCACACAACACACGCCTGATGCCTGAGCTTAGCCACAGCAATTGCGGCGATGGAAGGCTTGCGGGAAAGATTTCATTTGGTTGGCAAGAAGCGGCAAGACTTGCGCCAAAGCCGGCTTACCTCAAAATATCTTGCCCAAGAACGCCCTTTGGCGGCTATTTTTGCGGCCTAACAGCATGTTTCCCGCCCGGACCAATGCCCCAGGCGGCCGTCTTCCGGCCCACCGGCCCAGCAGGATTTCAATCTCACCGGCCCGATGGGCGGGGCTTTGTTCAGCGTCGCCAGTCGGTCGCACGACTCGCATCGGCGGCCCGCTCGGCGCGTCCGGCCGAGCAGTCGGACTCCGCCAGCCGAGCCGCGGCTTTGCCGCCCACGGCGGCGTTCAACACCGCCGACCAGGACTTCACATCGGGACGCTGCCGCAGCAATTGCCGGCGCTCACGTTCGGTCATACCGCCCCAGACACCCCACTCGATGCGATTGTCGAGGGCCTCGGCCAGGCACTGGGCCCGAACCGGGCAACCCATGCAGATGGACTTCGCCCGCTTCTGATCCTTGCCCTCGGGGAACAGCGCATCGTTCATGCCTCTGCATTTGGCCCGCAGCGGCCAGTCTTCAGGATCCAGAACGGCCATGGGCACGCGCTCCTTCCTTGGGCGGATGTTGCCAAACCTACACCTCCGCGCAGGTCAATGGAACCGGCCCGTTAGCCGTCCCCTCATCGAGGGTCGAGACCGGCCGTCCGGGGGCGTTTGATCTCATCCCGCAAACCCCACCGGATCGCCCGCCGATGCCACCGGGGTCGCACTCCCCCGGCAGGTTTGTTGCCATCGTCGTCCCGGTTGCCCGGGACGCTCCGCCCCCGGGGATGCACCGCCGCGATGGGGATCGGTTGGTCTGGTTCGCGTAATCTAGAGGGGTGAGTGTCAAGAACGTGGCGACCAAAGCCTACTCGTTGTTGATGTTTGGGGCGGTGAGCCTGCTGGCCGGTGTGCTTGCGGCCGGTCTCGGCGTCCCCTTCGCGGCCCTGGCCGCCGGCACGACCAGGGCCGGTGCCGAGGCCCTGCGCAACGTGCCCACCGATCTATCCGTACCCGCTCAGTATGAGGCATCCACCATGCTGATGGCCGACGGCTCGGTACTGGCGACCTTCTTCGACGAGAACCGCGAATACGTGCCGCTCGACAAGATCTCGCCGGAGATGCAGATGGCCCAGGTCGCGATCGAGGACCATCGCTTTTTCGAGCACGGTGCCATCGACCTGCAATCCATCATCCGGGCAGCCATCGGCAATGCCGGCAATGGCTCGATCAGCGGCGGCGGCTCGACCCTCACCCAGCAATACGTCAAGCAGGTGCGCATCCAGTTGTGCGATGGCGAGACGACCTGCATCGAGGATGCCCAGGCACCCAGCATGGATCGCAAGATCCAGGAAATGCGCTATGCGATCGCCCTGGAGCAGACCCTGACCAAGAACGAGATCCTGGAGCGCTACCTGAACATCGCCTATTACGGCGATGGCGCCTACGGTGTGCAGTCGGCCGCGCGGCACTATTTCGGCATCGATGCGAGCCAGCTGAGCGTCGCCCAGGCCGCGCTGCTGGCGGGGCTGGTGCAGAATCCCGGTCAGACCGATCCGGTCAACAACCTCCAGGCGGCCCTCGACCGGCGGGTCGAGGTGCTGGAGGCCCAGGTGCGCTATCAGGGGATGCCGCAGTCGATCGCCGATGCCGCGGCGGCCGAACCCTACGATCCGGCCTGGGTGCGGTCCGCCTCGAACGGCTGCCAGGGCACCCGCTACCCGTTCGTCTGCGATTACGCGGCCCGGGTGTTGACCAGCGACCAGATGACCCAGCTCGGTGCCACCCCGGAGGAGCGCCGGAACACCCTGAACCGTGCGGGGCTCACCATCAAGCTATTCGTCAACCCGTGGCACCAAGATGTCGCCCAGAATGCGGTGAGCAGCATCGTCGGCCCCGAGGATGCCGTGATCGCGGTGGCCGACACCGTCGATCCGCGGACGGGCCAGATCGTGGCGATGGCCCAGTCCCGGCCGGTGATGGGCGATGGCCCCGGCGAGACCCGGTGGAACTATTCGGTGCGCTATGACATGGGCGGCGCCGATGGCTATCTGTTCGGCTCGACCTTCAAGACCTGGACGGCCGCGGCCGCCATCCAGCAGGGCAACTTCCCCGATTCCACCAGCTTCAGCGTCAGGAAGGTGCAGAACTGGCGAGGCCACGCCTTCCGCACCTGCGACGGCGGCTCGTTCGTGCTCTATTCCGACTACCAGACCACCAACGCGGTGTCCGGAAAGGATCAGGGCTCGTTCAACATGGTCACCGGCATGATGTACTCGGTCAACAATTACTGGATCGAGTTGGAAAAGAGGGTAGGCCCCTGCGCCGCGGTCGACATGGCCGAGCGGGCGGGGGTGGAGATCGCCCAGCCGGTCGGCAACGAGCAGACCCTGCACGACTTCGACGAGCGACCCGCCTTCACGCTGGGTGCGGCCAAGGTGACCCCGCTGTCGATGGCGGTGGGCTATGGCACGTTTGCGAATCGTGGGGTGCGTTGCAATCCGATCATCCTGGCCTCGGTGACCAACACCGACGGGGCGGAGGTGCCGGTGCCCAGCGCCGACTGCCAGCAGACCATCGACCCGAAGGTGGCCGACGGGGTCAACTACGTGCTGAACAAGACCCACCTGGAGGGCCTGTCCGCGTCGACGGCCATCAGCAACGGCATCGATCAGGCTTCCAAGACCGGTACCTCGGACAACTCCCAGTCGAGTTCGGCCTTCGTCGGCTATTCGCCCTATCTGTCGACCTCTACGGTGATCGCGATCGACAACAACCACCCCAGGTGGAAGGACACCATCCCGGAGGCTCGCGATGTCACCCACGCACAGCTGACTCCGGTTGGTACCACGATCAGCGGTTTGTGGCGAAGCGACGCGGGCGTCATCTGGCGGGGGGTGATGGAGCCGATGCTGTCGGGGTTGCCGCCGGCCAAGTTCGAGCCCTGGGTGTCGCCCTATACCCCGCCCCAGACCACAAGCCGGCCGCGGTGACCTGGACGAAACCGGCGGGTCGTGCGGCGCTGGCGGCCGGCCTGCTGGGTGGGAGCATGGCAGCCGGCGCCTGGGTGGAGGCCCGCGCGTTCGTCGTCCGCCGGGTGCGGGTGCCCGTGCTGCCGCCCGGGCGCCGCGAGCTGCGGGTACTGCACATCTCGGATATCCACCTGATGGGCCATCAGAACCGCAAACGCGAGTTCGTCTCCCGGCTGGCGGGGTTGCGTCCCGATCTGGTGATCGACACCGGCGATAACATCTCCCAGCCCAGCGCCCTGGCACCGCTGCTGACCGCGTTGGGCGAGCTATTGCGGCGGCCCGGCGCATTCGTCTTCGGCTCGAACGACCTGTCCGCGCCCAGATTCCGCAACCCGATTGGCTATCTGTTCGGCAATTCCCGGCCCCATCGGGTCGAGTCACCGGAGATGCCCTGGCGGCGAATGCGGGACGCCTTCACGGCCGCCGGCTGGGTGTATCTGGAGAACCGGTCGGCGCGATTGCAGGTTGCCGGGCTGACCATCGATCTGCGGGGTACCGGCGATGCCCACCACGACCTGGACGACTATGCCCAGGTGGCTGGACCGGTCGCCACGGATGCCGATCTGACCATCGGCGTCACCCATGCCCCCTACCGGCGGGTGCTGGACGCCATGACCGCCGATGGCGTCCAGCTGATCTTTGCCGGGCACACCCATGGCGGCCAGATCTGCCTGCCGGTGAACCGGGCCATCATCGACAACTGCGACCTGCCCACCGAGCAGGCCAGCGGGCTGAGTTCCTGGTCGGCCGGCGGACGCACCGCCGGTTTGCACGTCTCGGCTGGCCTCGGGACGGCCCCGACGGTCACCCTGCGGCTCTTCTGCCGCCCCGAGGCGACCCTGCTGCGCCTGGTCCCCCGCGACTGAGCCGGATCGGGCACCGAGCGCACCGGCCGAGCCGCCGGCAATCCCGGGCCCGCTATTCGTCGGCCAGGGAATAGCCCCGCAGCTTTGCACAAACCCGTCGGGGCCGCTGCCAGCGCAGGCGTATCCGGTCGGACGCTAGGCCGGTGGGCCGCGCCGAGTTCGCTTTGGCGCCATATCGGATCGGTGGTTCGGAGGCGGGACTACCCCCCAACCAACTCCACGATCTGCACTCCCAGGGCATCAGCCAACGCGAACAGCGTCCGTAGACGCGGGTTCAGTGGGGTGCCAGGCCGGGATTCGCCCTTCTCGAATTTCTGGTAGGTGAACGTGGAGATGCCCGCCGCGTGGGCAACGGCCTGCTGGCTTAGGCCCTTGGCTAGGCGAGCGCGTTGCAATCTTAAGCCCAGAGCGTGGGCGTACTTCCACCAGGTCTCGTCGGTTCGGCCGGGTGCGCCCACGAACCTCAGCGTTCCCACGTCCTAACCTTGCCACTACCATACGAATATGGCAATATCTTGAGATGAGGTCAGCCCCACACGACCACGACCCCGACCGGAGCGGGAGGAGACAACCTAGGGCGGCGGCTAAGCAGCTCTAGGAAGCGCACTACTGCCGAAAATGCACCGAACGCGCCCGGGACGTCCGCTACGCCACTTCGCGTAGCGGACGTCATTGCGTTTGCCTTCCGGACGAGGAACCGCACCGGCGAGCCCGAAGGGGCAGCACGGCTCGCGAAGGCGGCCACGAGACCGGCGCAGGGCACCCGCACCGCGGATGAGTGTGCCATCCGCAACCCCTTTGGTCGGGGTGACAGGATTTGAACCTGCGACCTCTTCGTCCCGAACGAAGCGCGCTACCAAGCTGCGCTACACCCCGATGGCCTCCAAGCCGGCTGATAGCCTATCCTAGATCGCCGTTCGGTACCACTCGCCGGCGATACTCACGTAGCGTCCTCGCGTGGGTAGGGGCCGTACCTCACGTAGTTTCCCCGGGAAAGGTGGGTTGGCCACGATGGGGGGAGGTTGGAGCGAAGCTGTCGATGGCAGCCGCGACGATCGACAGGTACCTCGCACCGGTGAAACAGCGTGGTCCGATCCGCGGGAAGACGGCCACGGAACCAGGCGATCCGCTGCGGAACTCGATCACGCTACGCAAAGCCGGTGACGAGGTCGAAACCGAGCCAGGGTTCTTCGAAGTCGACACCGTCGCCCACTGCGGCCCCTCCCTGAAGGGCGAGTCCTGCCGGAGCGTGAACTTCACCGACGTGCATACCGGCCGGGTGTTCACCGCCGCGATCCGTAACAACGCCCACGCCCACATCCGGGCCGCGTCCGACTCGTTAGTCGAACAGGTCCCGTTCGCAGTCAAGTCACCGGCATCGACCGCTACAATGGCTCCGAGTTCACCGACCACGCCCTGGCCGGCTGGGCCAACACCCGTGACGTGTTCTTCACCCAGGCCAGGCCCTACAAGAGGTACTACGCTCGCCGAGTCATCGCCCCAGGACGCGCCCATAAACGCTCCACCGCCCGGCGAGTGGCCGGTACCCGGCCCCGGTAAAGCGTCCCGGCCGGCCCCCGCCGACGCCCGCGAGCAGCCCGTCGGCGGGTCGCGCGCCGGCCAACTGCGCCAATCAACGAAAGTAGACGATTGCCCGCAGGACATTGGGGTTCCGGCCGGTGTGCACCATCATTGGGTTTCGTGAGTCGCAGGCGGTGCGTTCACCGCCGCGCAACAGCGACTCACGCCGCTTGACTGGGGACGCAAGCGTAGGAGGTAACAAAATGACGGTCACAGGGCGGCCAATCCACAGTGGATCTGATATGGCATTGGCAATTGCCCGTCGGGGGCTAAGCAAGCAAACCATCCGGGAGGCATTTTCCCGGGCTACTCTTATCCGGCTTCGCCGCGGTGAAGAACTAACCGGCGGCGAGGGTGGTCTCATGTGTCTGGTGACCACGGGTCATCTACGGGTCCAGTTTAGGCACCCGACCCAGACCGGTGGCGAAACGCTCGCCGGACTGATCGGACCACAGGACTTCTTCGCCGCCCGGTTCGACAAGGCCAGCGGCCATGCCACATCGGCGGCCGCCATGACCCCGGCGCGGGTGCTGGCGATGCCCTCGGCTTCAGCCTACGAGATGGCTATGACAAGGCCAGACTTCAACAATTTGATGCTGGCGGTATTCGTCAACATGACCGAGACGATGGGTCGTCGGCTAGCCTCGCTGCTGAACGGCGACGCGGCGGCCCGGGTCGCCTGGGTGATCAACGATCTGATGACCCGTTTCGGGCAGCCCGGGCCGGACGGACTGAGCCTGGGCTATCGAGTGACCCAGACCGAGTTGGCCCAGTTGTGCGGTCTGACCCGGGAAACCGTCAACAAGACCATCGCCGATTTCGCCAATCGCGGATGGCTGACCATGCATGGGCATTCCATGATGGTGCACGATCTCGACGCCCTGCGGCAGATCGCCAGCTAATCGGCCACGATCGCCGGCCCGGAAATACCGGCGGCCCAAGGCGCGATTCCCGGAAGCCGGTTTCCGGCCAGTCGGTGTGCCGCCCAATGCGGCATGCCAGCGCCCGGAAGCCGGCATTCGGGCCAAGACATTTGGTGAGCTAGCTCACTAGATGGCTGGAATCTGGCATTGATCTGAATTAACCTTGACGAGTCGCACCGCCATTGGGGAGCGACTGCTTGAATCAAGGGAGCAGGTGCCGCAGTCCGGGTCCCAAGCCGGGCTGCGGTATCCTCCCAAGGGCACCATCCCAAGCACGTGGCCGAAACCGCCGGTGCGGCGATGCCTTATCGAATGCACCGCCGCACCTTGACCGCAAAGCCACCTAACCGGCCGGCCACGCAAACCGGTTACCCGGCTCGCCGATCCGATTTCCCGCATTCCGATACGGCTCATCCCCGCATCGGGCTAGACACCATCGGAACAGCCGAGTCCCCTGCCGGCGGCCGGACTGCGGCGCGCGATTGGGCCATAATGAGGCTGAATGCCATCCAGGGGCACCCCGACCACGAGGATTTGCTTTGATAGAGCCAGCCGACCCGGCCAAGTTCGCCAATGCGGCACGCAACAGGACCTTCATCCTGGGCTTCCTGTGCGGTGCCGTGGTTGCCGGGCTGTTGGCCTTCGTCGTCCAGCTTGCCCCCGCCCGGACCGATACCCCGGCCCCGGGGCAGACCGGTCCGGCTTCCACCGGGAATACCCCCATTCCCCAGCCAACGAACCCCGGCAGCCCACAGACCAGCCCCAGACTCGACCTGGCGCGGCGCATCGCGGACGACCCGCTGGCGATGGGCAGCCCGGACGCACCAGTCGTCCTGATCGAATATGCCGATTATCGCTGCCCCTTCTGCGCCAAGTTCGAGCAGGACACCTTGCCGTCGATAGTCGAGGAATACGTGAACACCGGGTTGGTGCGGGTGGAGTTTCGCGACATGCCGGTGTTCGGCGAGCAGTCGATGGCAGCGGCGATCGCCGGGCGGGCGGCTGGCGCCCAGGGCAGGTTCTGGGAGTTCCTGTCGGCGATCGCCGCCAATGGGATAGCCGAGGGCGGCCACCCGGATCTGCCCCGGGAGCGTCTGGTTTCCTTCGCCCAGCAAGCGGGGGTACCCGACATTGAGCGGTTCGCCGCCGACCTGGATTCATCCGACTACCGAACCGCGGTCCTGACCGATCTGGCCGAGGGCCGCCGGCTGGGCCTCAGCAGCGTACCGGCCTTCCTGATCGGTCACACCGGCGTGCTGGGGGCCCATCCGATCGATGTTTTCCGGGGCGCCCTAGACAACGAGCTGACCGCGGCGGGCGTCCAGCGGTGAGCCGCCGGCAGCGGCCGGCATGATCGATATCGGTCTGGCTGACACCCTGATAGGTGGGCTCCGCTCGCTGCTGTCGCCCTGCTCGGTATCGCCGTTGCCGGCCTTCTTCGCCTATGTCTTTGCCATTCCCGGCCGGCTGCTGGGCCGCACGGGCCTGTGCTATCCAGGCCTGCTCACCACGCTGGTGCCGCTCGGGGTGCTGGCGGCCGGGCTGGGAGCCGTCCTGGCCGGGCATCGCGACCTGCCGATCACCGTAGTGGGAACCCTGGTGATCCTCGCCGGCGGTCTCCAGCTGCTGGGCATTCCGCTGCCGCCGCCGGTATTGGCCCTGCCATGGGGGCGTCTCGGCGCCCGAGGAATGGCCTGCGGCCTCGGCAGGTGGCGCTGCGGTTGGGCCGGTTCGCCTGGCGCGACTCTTGGCTGCCGGTGGTTTCTGGAATCCCGGCCATCGGCGTGGGGTGCTGCTGACCGCCGAGGGCACCGCCGGTCTGATCGGCTGGTTGCCCGTTGACCGCCAGGCCGAACTGGAATACGGCGCCCCGCGGGTGCTCGCCGGGGTGCCCGATCTGGTCTTCGCGATCGCCGCATTGGCCGTCCTGGCGCTCATTGGGCTGCCGGCCAACCGCAATCGCGCCGGCTTGGGCGGGTGACACCGGCCGGCTCCGGGTGGGCCCGTGGATCGCCTGGGCGGCGGCGATCGTCTTCGTCCTCGCCGGACCGCGGCACCGACCCCGGACCGCGGGCTTTCCAGTAGGCCTCGCACGACCCTAGTCTTGGCCCATGCAAATCAACGCGTACTCGACCCGTGCCGATGCGTGCCCGCATGGGTTCACGGCAATCGACGAGCGTCCCCGGTGGACCAGAGATGGCCAGCTGGACCAGACCCTCATCAAGCACCTGGCGGATTTCACCGCATTCACCGACCAGCGGTCCGACCCCCTGGACCCGACCGGGCTGGCATTGCGCCATCACCTGCGAGACGTGCAGCGGGCCTACTGTTTCGACATCGACATCTCGGACACCGCGCAACTACGCCAACTCAACGATTGGGCCGAGGAGGCGAACGCGGTGCTGGTCGCCGATGGAGCGGTATTGGACCCCCAAGGCCGGCCGCTGCTGCCCGGTTCCCACGGGAACCCGACCGGTCGAGTGCCCATCATGCCGGAGGCCACCCAGCGGGCTGCCCTGGCCAGAATGTGGCTGGGGGAGGCGAAGAATATCCAGGTGCCGCCGGCGCTGCCTCCCGTCCGCAGCCTGACCGAACTGACTCCCCGGGACGGCCGGACGACGGCCCTACGCACCATCGCCCTGGTGATGGTGGCCGATTTCGCCAGCTCGGTGACCGCCGGCAACCCACTCGACCCGAACCGCATGCGGCAGGCGTTTCCACAGTCCTTCGAGGTGCTCACCCCCGCAGAGCGGGATCTGCTCGCCAGCCGCGACCCGCATGCGGCTCTGCAACTGTCCTGGCGTATCGAGGCAGCCCAGGAACTGCTATGGGCGCTGGGACGCACCACCTTGGACTGGCCCGCCCATAGCTGCGTCACCGAACAGGTGAAGTCCGCCGTGCTCGCCCGTGGCGAGCAGGCCTTCCTGGCCGACGCCGCCTTGATCCAGCTCGCCGGGCTGCTCGATGAATACGAGGGCCTGTACTCGGTCTCGTGGGCTCTCGATCGGGCCCACAGCAGGGGCGGCAGCATTCCCGGCACGGATGCCGAGGTGGTGAGCGAGCGCCTGAGCGCGTTGAGTTGGCTGTTGAATCGCGATGTCGACTGGGACGACGCAGATACCAGGGATCACTATCCGGCGGAGTTGGCCGTCTAGGACACCACCGGGTCACGCCGTGGCCCGGTATAAAGTCAGGCAGGCCACCTGCGCGTATTGTGCCGCTACCCCGAGCCAATCGCCGCCATCCGCGGCGGGCGGTGGGACGCGCAGGTGACCTGCTGATGAGCCCGCCTTAATCCCTCCCCATGGGAACACGGGCCCATGGCGGCCGAAGCGAAGACTCGCCTGATCGCTCGACCACCGAACCTGGCCTCAGGCTACGACGCGCCCGATGTGCGCGGCGAAGGCCTGCATGAAGCCAGCCAGGAAGATGCGAGTGGATTCGTCGACGACACTGTCATCGTCGGCGAGGAGCCCCTCACGGAACTGAATATATGCCTCCGGCTGACCCAGCGTGATCATATCGAGGAATCCGAGCAGAGAACGGAGCTGATACTGGGCCAAGCCGGCACCGAGGATGCCAGGACTCGTCCCGGTGATGGCGGCCGGTTTGCCGGCGAATGAGTTGCTGCCCCAGGGGCGGCTGGCGAAGTCGATCGCGTTTTTCAACACGCCGGGAATCCATCGGTTGTACTCGGGGGTGACGAATAGGATCGCATCGCACGACTCGATGCCGTCCTTCAATTCGCGGACGGCCGGCGGAAGGTCTGCCTCCAGATCCGGGCAGTACAGCGGAACACCGCGGATCGGCAATTCCACCAGTTCGAGTTCCGGCGGGGCCAGTTTCGCCAACGCCTGGGCGAGCCGCCGGTTGATGGAGTTGCTGGACAACGAGCCAACGATGTAGCCAACCTTGTAGGTCACTGCGGTCCTTCCCGTAGCGAGTGATTGCGACTTCCACTACCTTAAACCAGGCTGTCACCGCATTCTATTCCCGGCCACCAACCGGTAACCGCAGTCTGCGCAGGATCGGATCCACCAGATCGAAGAACTCCCCGATCCGCAGCAGCTTCGCCAGCGCCACGAATACCAGCGCGAAACCCACGCCGCCCGCGGCGCCACCCAACAGGTGGCGGCCGATGGCGGCCGGCCCGGCACCGGTCAGCACGCCGCTGACCAGCCACGCCGCCAGCCCGGCCACCGTCGAAGCCACTCCGAGCCGCAGGTACAGTACCAGCACACCGCGCAGCCCGAACGGGCCGATCTGGCGCCGCGCGTATAGGACGAACACCACCGCCAGCAGACCGTTGCCGACTAGCATGCCCAAGCAGACCACCGCCATGCCCAGACCGGGCGGCACCAGCAGGCCCAACAGCGCGAACCCGATCTGGACTCCGGTCACCAGGCACTGCATCCACAGATTGGTCCACCCCTGCTCGGTGGCGAAGCAGTACTGCTGTTGCAGTGTGACCACGGTGTACGCGGTCATGCTGGCCGCCATCACCGCTAGCAGGGTCGCCACGCCCCGGGCCTCCTGCGGCCCCATCGAGAAGTAGACCACCCTGCTCACCGGCACCGCCAAGGCGATGCAGATCGCACTTGCCGGGATGATGCCCACCATCGGCAGCGTCAGGCCGCGGTACACGAGTTCACGCATATCGCGCAGGCCCACGTTGGGATCGTCGCGTCGCTGCCAGGCCCTGGCCAGCTGCGGGAACAGCGCGGTGAGCAACGAGACAGCGATCAGCGAATAGGGCATCTGGAACAGCGCTAGAGCACGCTGATAGCTGAAGTATCCCGGGATGAACTCGCCCGGCCCGCGCGGCCGGCCAACCAGATAGGTGGCCACCCGGACGACCAGCAGGCCACCGCCTTGAGCGATCACCAGCGCGGTGAAGGTGAGCGCCGCGAAACGCCCGAGCCTGCCGAACCCATAGCCGCGCCACCCCCAACGGGGACGCCAGCGGAATCCGTTGCGGGCCAGCGCGGGAATCAGGATCACCGCCTGCACGACGATGCCCAGGGTGGCGGTGCCGGCCAGTACCCAGATCATGGCCGGGGTCCAGCTGGCCGGGTCTTCCTGGGTGCCCCACAGCGCGAGGAAGACCAGCTCGCCCGAGATGGCGATCACGTTGTTGGCTACCGGGGCCCAGCCGTAGGCGCCGAAGCTGCCGCGGGCGTTGAGGATGTTGCCGAGCACCGCGAACACACCGTAGAAGAGCACCTGCGGCATGCACAGGTAACCGAAGGCGACGGCGAGTTCGAGAGCCGGGCCGCGCAGCGAGGTGATGGCGCGGATCAGCAGCGCCGCCCCTGCGGTGCAGATCAACGCCACCAGTCCGGTCATCGCCAGTGCCAGGGTGACCAGGCGATCGACGAACTCCCGGCTGCCGTCGGGGCTTTTCATCGCCTTGGTGATCTGCGGAATGAGCACCGCATTCAAGATGCCGCCCGAGAGCAGCACCAGGATGAAGTTGGGCAGGGTGTTGGCCGCGCTGAAGGCATCCCCGACGACCCGGGAGCCGAGTACCGCGGCCTGCAGCGTGCCATTGACCATACCCAGGACCCGGCTGACCAGGGTGCCGGAGGCCAGCAGCAGGGAGTTGCGGCCCAGATTGCGCCGGTCCGCCCGATCGATCTCAGCGGTCAGTTCGGCCGCCGAACGGGGGGTTTCGTCCGGTTCGACCCGGTCGGTCTCGGCTCGTGGCGTCTCGAAGCGTGGCTGGGCCAGCGCGGCGAGCAGCTCGCGCCGGTCCAGGATCCGGGTGTCGATGAAGGCTTCCGGATCCTCCGCCCAATGCGGCGGTGGCATGGGCTCGGGGGCGCCGTCGGTGGCGGCTCGCTCGGGTCGCCTGTAGCGCCGGCCAGCCGGATGGGTCAACGACCCGTTCCTGCGTAGACCACTGCCTCCTCTGCGGCGTCCAGCCCGAAGGCGGTGTGCGCGGCCTGTACCGCGATATCCACGTCGGCGGCGTCCACCACCACCGAGATGCGGATCTCGGAGGTGGAGATCATCGAGATGTTCACCCCGACGGCGGCCAATGCCTTGAAGAATCTTGCGGTCACCCCGGGGTGGGTGCGCATTCCGACGCCGACCACCGATACCTTACCGATTTGATCGTCATAGCGCAGATCGGCGAATCCGATGCGTTCGCGGGCGTCGTTCAGGGCATCGACGGCCTTCTTGCCATCGCTCATCGGCAGGGTGAAGGTGATATCGGTCGCCCCGGTCGCGATCTCCGAAACGTTCTGCACGATCATGTCAACGTTGATGTCGTGCGCGGCAACCACATCGAAGACGACCGCCGCCACGCCGGGACGATCCGGCACCCCGGCGACGGTGATCTTGGCTTCGCTACGGTCGTGGGCGATACCGCTGATAATGGCCTCTTCCATGCCATTCCCCTTCGGTTTCCGATCCGAGCCCGACACCAGCGTGCCTGGCCGGTTGTTGAATGAACTGCGCACGTGCACGGTGACCCCTTCCCGGCGGGCGTATTCCACGCAGCGCAGGTGCAGGATCTTGGCCCCGCAGGCGGCTAGTTCCAGCATTTCGTCATAGCCGATCCGCTCGATCTGCCGGGCTCCCCGCACGATGCGCGGGTCGGCGGTGAAGACGCCATCCACGTCGGAATAGATCTCGCAGACCTCGGCTCCCAGGGCCGCGGCCAGGGCGACCGCGGTGGTGTCGGAGGCGCCCCGCCCCAGAGTGGTGACATCCTTGGTGGTCTGCGAGACACCTTGGAAGCCGGCCACGATTACGATGTGGCCATCGCCCAGGGATTTCTCGATGCGCCCGGGTGTGATATCTATGATGCGGGCGTTGCCATGCTGGGCGGTGGTGATCACACCCGCCTGGCTGCCGGTGTAGCTGAGGGCCTCCGCGCCCAGATCGTTGAGGGCCATCGCCAGTAGGGCTGCCGACTGGCGTTCCCCGGTGGTCAGCAGCATATCGAGTTCGCGGGGTTGTGGCTGTGGGCTGACCTGCAGCGCCAGATCCATCAGGTCATCGGTGGCATCGCCCATCGCCGAGATCACCACGACCACTTCATTGCCTGCCTGTTTGGCGGCCACGATGCGCCGGGCGACCCGCTTGATCGACTCGGCGTCAGCGACCGACGACCCACCGAACTTCTGGACGATGCGACCGGGCCGGGCCGGCTGGTTGGTTGATTCCGTGCTCGACACGCGGTCAACTCTATCGGTTCGACCACTCGGGACCGGATTACTGCGCCGTCCCATATTGGTGTTCCGGCGGGTCGGTGGCCCAGCGCGCCGGGCCGGCTAAACCGAGCGCGAACCGGCCTAAAACGGCCCTAAAACGGCACGGTAAGGTTATCCGGTAGTCTGCCGGTCGTTCTATGGTGGGCGCGTGGAACCGATTGATGATCTGGATCGCGACCGGGTGATCGCCGAGTTGCGCCGCCGGCACGCCGCCGGCTACCTAGACACCGGCGGTCTCAACCATCGGGTCGAGGTGGCCTTGCACACCACGGATGCCACCGAATTGAACGCGTTGATCGGCACCGATCCGCTGGCCGAGGGCCAGTACTGGCGCAATGGGCCAGCAGACGCGCAGCAGTTGATGCCATACCGGCCCGCGGCGGCCCCCGGCCGGCGGCCGGCCGGCGCGCCAGCCAAGGTTTGGCGGTTGCTTGACCAGATAAACACCTGGCAGGGCAAGGCGGCGATCATCGGGACGCTCCTGATATTCGTGCTGGCAACCGGATCGGCTCACATAAGCAGGGTGCTTATCCTGTTCGTGGTGATCGCGATCGTCTCGGCGGTCAGCAACAGACGGTCCGGCAGGTCACGAAAACGGTGCCTCGGCGAGCCCACGACACCGGGCGAGCCCGGAATGAGACGACAGGTCCAGGACCGGTATCGCAGCGACGACGATCGTCCGGAGAACAGTTGGTGACCGCCCCGAGAGCCACGCCACCAAGGTAGGCGCCGACGACCCGCGCCGGCGCCTCGGCCGGTGCCGGCCTAGAGCGGCCGGATCGCCGGCATCATGACGGCCGCCGGCGCGACCGGCGGCCCGAGCGGTCCGCCGCCCCGGGACGAGGCGGCGGTTTCCGGCCTTTCCACCGCGGCGCCGGGGCGCTGCCCGGAAACCCGGAAGCCAATCGCCGGGTGCCGCCACCCCAGTGAGACATCGCCCGCGGGTCGCGGGCGAGGGACTAGTTTGGTGCCCGTGGCGCGGGAATGGGCTCGCCGCCGTGGCGGCGAGGCCGAGAGTTGGAAGGACCCAAACATGAAGCTGCGCATGCTGTCTGCCCTCCTGGCGGCCGGGGCGCTCGCCATCGCCGGCTGCGGTGGCGGCGGGCAGGCCGGTCCCGGGAGCCCCAATTCCACACCGGGTGGGGCGGCCGCAACCGGTGCCTACCGGATCGGCATCACCCAGATCGTCTCGCATCCCTCGCTGGACGCGGCCCGCGAGGGCTTCAAGGCGGCCCTGGCGCAGGCCGGGTTACAGGTTACCTATGACGAGCAGAATGCGCAGGGCGACCAGGCGACCGCCACCTCGATCGCCAACAAGTTCGCAAGCCAGAAACTCGACCTGGTGCTCGCCATCGCTACCCCCACCGCCCAGGCCACGGCCCAGGTAATCGACGATATCCCGATCCTGTTCACCGCGGTCACCGACCCAGAAGCCGCCGATCTGGTGAATTCGACCCAGGCTCCCGGCGGCAACATTTCGGGTACCACGGACATGAATCCCGTCGCCAAACAGATCGCCCTGGTTAAACGACTCGATCCGGATGCGAAGAGGGTCGGCATCATCTACTCCTCCGGCGAGGTCAACTCGGCCGTCCAGGTTGGCATCGCCCGGAAGGCCGCCCAGGCCGAAGGCCTGGAGGTGGTCGAATCGACCGTCACTACCACCTCCGAGGTACTACAGGCCGCCCAAGGCCTCGAAGTGGATGCGATCTACGTCCCCACGGACAACAACGTCGTGGCCGGCCTGGACTCGGTGCTGCAGGTCGCCGAGGCCAGGAGGATCCCGGTCATCGCCGGCGAGACCGATTCGGTACACAGGGGCGCCTTGATCACCTACGGCCTGGACTACCACGAGTTGGGCAGGCAGACCGGCCAGATGGCCGTCCGTATCCTCACCGAGGGGGCCGAGGTCGGGCAGTTGCCGGTGGAATCGCAACACACTCCCAAGCTCGTGCTAAACACCGCGGCCGCCGGAAGAATGGGCGTGACCATACCGCAGGCCCTGCTGGACGAGGCGGACGAGACGGTCGAGAACTAGGCACGATGATCGCCGCACTCGATCTGGGGTTGATCTTCGCGTTGATGGCTCTAGGCGTCTACCTGACCTTCAGGATCCTGGATTTCGCCGATCTGACGATCGACGGCAGCTTCACCACCGGGGCCGCCGCCGCGGCGATCGCCCTGGTAGCCGGCTGGCATCCGGGATTGGCCACGGCCCTGGCGATCGCGGTGGGGGTGGTCGCCGGCCTGATCACGGGGCTGTTGAACACGCTGGGTAAGATCCATCCACTGCTGGCGGGCATCCTGACCCAGATCGCGCTGTATTCGATCAACCTGCGCATCATGGGTAAGGCCAACATCCCCCTGCTGCGCACCGGCACCCTGTTCACCCCGCTGCGGGACGCCGGGCTGCAAGCCACCTGGGCCTCGGTGGCTATCCTAACCGCGCTGGTGGCGGCCTTCGTCCTGGCGCTCGATTGGTTCCTGTCGACCGACCTGGGTCTGGGGCTGCGGGCCACCGGCGACAACGAGGGCATGGCCCGGGCGCAGGGCATCAATACCGACGCGATGAAACTGATCGGCCTGGGCCTGAGCAATGGCCTGGTGGCCCTGTCGGGGGCCCTGTTCGCCCAATACCAGGGCTATGCCGACATCGGAATGGGAATTGGCCTGATCGTGGCCGGGTTGGCTTCGGTGATCATCGGTACCGCGGTGTTCAGCGATGGCCGCATCTGGATAACCACCATTGCGGTGGTGCTCGGCTCGGTGACCTATCGGCTGATCATCCAGATCGCCCTGTCGATCAGGTGGTTCGATCCCAACGACATGAAACTGCTGAGCGCATTGATTGTCGTCGCGGCGCTCGTGACACCGCGCTGGGACGTGCTCAACCGAGCGCGCAGCCGCGGACGCCAGTTCGTCGTCGAACCGTGGGACACCCCGGACCCGGAGGAACTCGACTCCGGGGACGCCAGGCCGCCCAGCACCGGGGTCACCAAACGGACAGGACGCAAGAATGGCTGAGCACGCTATCGGGGACCGGGCCGGGCCGATGCTGGAGATCGGCAACGTGTCCAAGGGCTTTTTCCTGCAGACGGTAAACCAGAAGATCGCACTGCGTGACATCTGTCTGAGCCTGGCCACCGGAGACTTCGTCACGGTGATCGGCAGCAACGGGGCGGGAAAATCGACGCTGCTAAATGTGGTAGCGGGCCGCTACCGCCCGGAGCTGGGCACCGTACGGATAGCCGGCCGGGACGTCACCAAACTGCCCGATCATCGGGTTTCCAGGTATGTCGGCAGGGTCTTCCAGGACCCGATGGCCGGCACCGCCCCGCATCTGACCATTGAGGAGAACCTGGCAATCGCCTGGACCCGCGTCCACGGCCGGGGGTTGCGTCTCGGTGTCAGCCGGCGGCGCAGGCAGATCTTCCGAGATGAGCTGCGCACCCTGGAGTTGGGGTTGGAAGACCGCCTGGGCGCCCGCGTTGGGCTGCTCTCCGGCGGTCAGCGCCAGGCGCTGAGCCTGGTAATGGCCTCATTCACCCAGCCGCAGATCCTATTGCTGGACGAGCACACCGCGGCCCTCGACCCGCAGCGCGCGGCGTTGATCACCCGGCTCACCGCGGAACTGGTCGCCCGCCAGCGGCTGACCACCCTGATGGTCACCCACAACATGGCACAGGCGCTGGCGCTGGGCAATCGGCTGATCATGATGCACGAGGGCCGGATCATCCTGGAACTCGCAGGCAGGCAGAAACAAGAGGCAACGGTCGCCGATCTGCTCGGCCGGTTCGACCAGATCAAGAGCGCCCAGCTGGCGGATCGTTCGATGCTGGGCTGATCCGTCCTGCTGGTCGCGGCCGGGCAGGGCCCAGCGATCGGGACGGCGGCGCCGCCGCCGGGCGACCAGGCCGCCGGGAAACCGGCGGTATCCCTCGGCATTGTTCACCGGCCACAATCCGCCCTGACGGCCCGATACGATTTGCGTTGATCCGCTTTCCCCGGCCTGAGCCGGGAAAGCGGCAAAACAACTTTCGTTGATTCGGCAATTCGGCACGTCAACTAACTACCATTGGGCACATGAGCACCCAGGCCTATTTCAAGACCCTCCCCAAGGTCTCATTGCACGATCATCTGGACGGTGGGCTTCGCCCCCAGACAATGCTCGATATCGCGGCCGAGATCGGTCACGAACTGCCTGCCCAAACCCCTGAGGAACTCGAGGATTGGTTCTTCGAAGCGGCCAGTTCCGGGTCGCTGGCACGCTATCTGTCCACCTTCGAACACACCATCGCCTGCCTACAGCGGGCACAGGACCTGCAACGGGTGGCCCATGAATGGGTGCTCGATCAGGTGGCGGACGGCGTGATCGCCGCCGAGGCCAGGTGGGCTCCCGAGCAGCATCTGAGCCGGGGACTCAGCCTGGACGAGGCCGTCGAGGCGGTCGCCGCCGGGTTGCGCGCCGGAACCGCCGAGGCCAGCGCCGCGGGGCATCCCTTCATCGCCCGGCAGTTGATCACGGCAATGCGGCATGCCGACCGAAGCCTGGAAATCGCCGAATTGGCGTTACGCCATCGCGACACCAATCTGGTCAGTGGTTTCGATCTGGCCGGCGGAGAAAACGGAAATCCGCCCTCGAAACACCTGGCTGCCTTCCAACGCTTGCGGGCCGGCAACTTCTATTACACCATCCATGCCGGCGAAGAAGGCCCCCTCGAATCCCTCTACGAGGCGGTGCAGGTCTGCGGGGCGCTGCGTCTGGGCCATGGAGTGAACCTCATCGAGGATATTTCCCGCGACAATGACGGCGAATACCATCTGGGTAGGCTGGCCAGCTTCATCCGCAATCAGCGCATTCCGCTGGAAGTCTGCCCGAGTTCGAACCTGCAAACCGGGGTGGCGCCCCAGATGGCCAGTCATCCCGTCGGGATGCTGCTGGAGCTCGGGTTCATCGTGACCCTAAATCCAGACAATCGTCTCATGAGCAGAACCACCTTGAGCCGGGAGTACGCCTTGGTCGGGGAGGCATTCGGGTTGTCGCTCGCCCAGCTGCGGCCAATCGCGATCGCCGCAGCCGACGCGATGTTCCTGGACCATCCCGAACGCCTCGAACTGGTGAACCAGGTGGACCGGGCGTGGTCCGCGGCGGTGGCCTTCCCGAGCTGACGGCCCATGGATTTCCGCAAGACCGGCAGCCGTCAGGGTATCGCCACCGAGTTAACCAGCCTGCGGTGGCTTGCCGAGGCGGCCGGCGGCGCGCCGACCGCCGAGATCACCGGCCAGGGGGAGGATTGGCTGACGACCCGCCGGATGTCCCACGGCCAGCCCACCGCGGCCCAGGCGGCCGAGTTCGGCCGCGCCCTGGCCCGTACTCACGCGGCCGGTGCGGCCCACTGGGGCGCTCCCCCGCCGGGACTGCCCGAATCGGCCGCCCGCCTGGCCGAGCTGCCGGCGCCGGTGAGCGCAGAACCCCGCTGGGGGTCCTGGGGTGAGTTCTATGCCGAGGCGCGGCTGCGTCCCTACCTACAGCGAGCGACGATCCCAGCCGAGGCGGCCCGGCCGTTGAACCGGGCCATCGACCTCATCGCCGAGCAGCACTTCGATGCGCCACAGCCCAGCCTGGTCGGCGGTGTGGCGCGGATCCACGGCGACCTGTGGGGCGGCAACGTCGTCTGGGACACCAGTGCGGGTCACGCCCGCGGCACGTTGATCGACCCGTCTGCGCATGGTGGTCACGCCGAGACCGACCTGGCCGAGCTGGCCCTGTTCGGCGTCCCCCGGCTGGCAGCGATTCGCGCGGGTTACCAGGAGGTCAGTCCGCTCGCCGATGGCTGGGCGGATCGAGTCGGACTGCACCAATTCCACATGCTGCTGGTTCATGCCGCGCTTTTCGGCGGCGGATACGTTTCGCAGGCGATCGGCTGCGCCAACCGGTTGCTGCGCTGACCCACCGTTCGATCCCCGGCCGGCCGCCGGGTTCCGAACGCGGCCGGGGCGCCCGAACTCAGAGCCCCAGCAGTTCGCCGAGTTCCCGTTTGATCTGGGCGATTCGTTCGGACGCCGCCCGCTCGGCCGCCGGCAGCGCCGCCGGATCGGCTACCGGGCAGACGACCTCGAGGTAGCACTTCAGCTTCGGTTCGGTACCGGAGGGCCGCACAACCACCCGGTCGTCGGCGGCCGTCTGCAGGCGGTACCCCTTGGCCGGGGGTAGCCCCCGATAGCCCTCGGCGAGATCGGAGAACTCGATCACCGGCGAACCCGCCAGGGTTTGTGGCGGCTTGGCGGCCAGTCTCGCCAGGCCCTGCTCGATCAGGGCCGGTTCCCGGACGCGGAAGCTCAGCGGCGCCGTCCAGTACAGCCCGTACTTGCAGGCCAACTCGTCCCAGCGGGCCAGCAGGCTGCTGCCGGCCCGTTTCAGCTCGGCCGCCAGCAGGCAGGCGGCCAGCGCCGCAGTGATGCCATCCTTGTCGCGCACCACCTCGGGGTTCACGCAGTAGCCGATGGCCTCTTCATAGCCATAGACGATGCCCGGAGCCCGCGCGATCCACTTGAACCCGGTTAAGGTCTGGGCGGCCGATAGGCCGTGCCGCTCGGCGATCCGGTCGAGCAACGATCCCGACACTATCGAGCGCGCCAGGCAGCTGCCCTGCTCACCGGCGTGGGCCAGACCGATCAGCTCGCCGAGCAGCGCCCCATACTGGTCGCCGGTGAGCTGTCGCCAGCCGGCCGGGCTCGCGGCATCCGGTACCGCCAGCGAGCAGCGATCCGCATCCGGATCGAGGGCCACCACCAGGTCGGCATCGACCGTTCGAGCGGTCTCGATGGCCAGGTCCAGGGCACCGGGTTCCTCCGGGTTGGGGAAGGCTACGGTCGGGAAATCCGGGTCTGGGGCGCACTGGGCAGCCACCAGATGCAGATCGGTCAGTCCCGCGCCCCGCAATACCCGGGCCGCGACCTCCGTACCCACCCCATGCATCGCGGTGAGCACCACCCGCAGCCCGGCGAGGCCGGTCGTCCAGCCGGTGCGCCGTCGCAGGTCCGTCAGCAGTTCGGCGGCGGCGGCGCAGTAGTCGGCGACGATCTGCTCTCCCAGCAGTTCGAAGCCGGCCGCCGAGGTAGACCGCGAGGTGCCCGCCGGCCGACCGCCCGAGGGCTGCGCGGCCTGTGCCGCGTCCGACGGTCCCAGATCGGCCACGAGGACGCCGGACGCCGGCCCGGCCGCCGCGATGGCGGCCTGGATCTGCCGGTCCACCGGCTCCACGAGTTGGGCGCCCGGTAGCCCATCGGGGGCCAGCCTGGGGCCGAGGTAGACCTTGTAGCCGTTGTCGGCCGGTGGGTTGTGGGAGGCGGTGATCATCACCCCGGCGTCGGCCGCCAGCCGATTGACGGCGAAGGCCAGCAGCGGGGTCGGCAGCGCTCGCGGCAGCAGGCTCGCCCGGCCGCCGGCGGCCACCACCACCTGGGCCACGGTGCGGGCGAACTGAGCCGAACGATGCCGCGCGTCGTAGCCGATCACCACCCGGAAACCGGGTCCCAGCCGCTGTTTCAGAACGGTACACAACCCGGCGGTCGCGGTGGTCACCACGGCGGTGTTCATCCGGTTGCGGCCCGCCCCGACCCGGCCGCGCAGGCCGGCCGTGCCGAAAACCAGCGGTCCGGCCATCGCATCGGCCAGTTCGGCCCGGGCGGCCGCATCCCCACCGCTCGCCCGGTCGATCAGCGCCTGCAGCGCGGCCCGGTCGGCCGGATCCGGATCGCCGCCGATCCACTCGGTGGCCGCAACGATTGCCTCCATCTGCGTCTCCTGCCGCGTCGAGTGCCGTTTGCCTAGCAAGCAGCCTAACCGCATCGGCCGCGACACGACTGCCCCGGCGTGCCGGATCGGGCGGCGGCGGGCCTCGTTCCCGGAGCACGCGACCGCCCGGATCAAGGATCGGTTACGCTTTCGTCACAAGCGGTTCGCCGAAGATTCGCTCCCCACGATGGCATGCTAGCCTCCGGCTGAGGCCTAAGCCCAGATCCCGGCTTAGGGTCTCCACCACCAAGTCGTTTCATACAAGGAGGAAACGTGGCAGCACGATTCCGTGTTCTCACCGGGCTCGGCCTGATGGGTGCCGTCGCTCTCGCCGCCGGCTGCGGTGCTCCACCATCTGCTGGCGGGTCCGCCTCGGCCAGCGGCGAGATGTCCGATGTCAAGGCCTGCCTGGTCTCCGACGAGGGCGGCTTCCAGGACAAGTCGTTCAACCAGTCGGCCAAGCAGGGTCTGGACCGTGCCGTTTCGGAGCTGGGCGTGCAGTCCGCCACCGCCGAATCGCACTCCTCGGCCGAATACGCCCCCAATGTCGCGAATCTCATTTCGCAGAACTGCACGATCATCTTCGGTGTCGGATTCACCATCAACGACGCCATCCGGGACGCCGCCCGGGCCAATCCGGATATCAAGTTCGCCCTGATCGATTCCTCGATCACCGAGAACAACCAGGAGCTTTCGCTGGCGAACGCCAAACCCCTGTTGTTCAATACCGCCGAGGCGGCGTTCGCGGCCGGCTACCTGGCTGCCGGCATGACCAAGTCCAACAAGATCGGCACCTGGGGTGGCATGCAGATTCCGCCGGTGTCGATCTTCATGGACGGTTTCGCCGACGGCATCGCCTACTACAACCAGACCAAGGGCACCAAGGTCGAGTTGATCGGATGGGACAGGGCCGCCCAGAATGGCTCGTTCACCGGTGACTTCTCCGACGCATCCAAGGGCAAGGAACTCACCGCGGGCATGATATCCCAGGGCTGCGACATCATCATGCCGGTGGCCGGCAACTCGGGCACCGGCGCCTTCGCGGCCGCCAAGGAGGCCAATGGCGTCTCGATCGTCTGGGTGGATTCCGATGGCTTCGAGACCAGCCAGGACGGCAGCATCATCATCACCTCGGTCATGAAGGAGATCGGCCAGTCGGTCTTCGACACCATCCGCTCCGAGGCGGACGGCAAGTTCGCCGCCGATCCCTATATCGGCACCCTGAAGAATGAGGGTGTCGGGCTGGCCCCGTACCACGATTTCGACTCGAAGGTCTCCGACGAGTTGAAGGCCGAAGTGAAGAAGGTCATCGAGGACATCAAGTCCGGCACGATCAAGGTTGAGTCGCCGAACCAGCCGTGATCCAATAGCCTGATGCCGACTCGGGTGGCCGCACTTGGGGTGGTCATCCGAGTCTGCTTTCTGGGTGCCGGGACTGCCGAGATGGGAAGGCTGGGCAATGTTGCTTGAGCTGCGACAGATCACCAAGCGGTTCGGCTCGCTGATCGCCAACGACCGCATCGATCTGAGCGTCGAACGCGGTCAGATACATGCCCTGTTGGGCGAGAACGGGGCCGGCAAATCGACCCTGATGAACGTCCTCTACGGCCTTTACCAGCCGGATGGCGGCCAGATCCTGATCAACGACCAGCCGGTCGGTTTCCGGGGCCCCGGCGACGCGGTACGCGCCGGCATCGGCATGGTGCATCAGCACTTCATGCTGGTGCCGGTTTTCACGGTGGCCGAGTCGGTGGCCCTGGGCTACGAACCCACCGGGCCGTTCGGGGTGATCGACCGCCGCCAGGCCCGAGCCCGCACCGACGAGCTGTCCCGGCGTTTCGGTTTCGACATCGACCCGGACGCGATGATCGGCGACCTGTCGGTGGGCGCCCAGCAGCGGGTGGAGATCATCAAGGCGCTGTCTCGAGAGGCCCAGGTGCTGATCCTGGACGAACCGACCGCGGTTTTGACCCCGCAGGAAACCGACGAGTTGATGGCGATCATGCGCCAGCTCGCCGATTCCGGCACCGCAATCGTGTTCATCACCCATAAACTGCGCGAGGTGCGCGCGGTGGCCGACGCGATCACCGTGATCCGGCGCGGCCGGGTGGTCGGGCGGGCCCAGCCCGGCTCGACCGAGACCGAATTGGCCGCCATGATGGTGGGTCGCGCGGTGAGGCTCAACGTCGACAGGCAACCCGCCCAGCCGGCCAGCGAAGCGCTGGCGCTGGAGGAGGTGACGGTGCTGGACGAGACCGGCCGCACCGTGGTCGACCACGTGACCTGCTCGGTGGCCGGCGGGGAGATTCTGGCCATCGGCGGCGTTCAAGGCAATGGGCAGACCGAACTGGCCGAGGCGATCCTCGGCGACCGCACCCCGGCAACCGGCCGGATCCTGCTGGCGGGGCAGCCGGTCACCCATCGCTCGATCAAGCACCGGCTGCGGGCCGGGCTCGGTTATATCCCAGAGGACCGGCAGAGCGACGGTCTGGTGCAGTCCTTCTCCATCGCCGAGAACATGGTGCTCGACATGCATGACCGGCCGCCTTTCGCCAGCGGCCTGGCGCTGAAGCTGGACGAGATCGATCGCAACGCCAACCGGTTGCGGGCCCGGTTCGATGTGCGGACCCCCGATGTCCACGACCGGATCACCACCCTGTCGGGCGGCAACGCCCAGAAGGTGATCGTGGCCCGCGAGATGTCGCGGCCGCTGGCGGTGCTGGTTGCCTCGCAACCCACCCGCGGCGTCGATGTGGGCTCAATCGAGTTCATCTACCGGCAGATGGTCGCCGAGCGCGATCGCGGCACCGCGGTGCTGCTGATTTCCAGCGAACTGGACGAGATCGATGCGCTGGCCGACCGGATCGCCATCATGTATCGCGGCCGGCTGGTGGGTATCGTGCCGGCCGGCACCCCCCGGGAGGTTCTGGGCCTGATGATGGCCGGCGTCCCGTTCGAAGAGGCCACCGCCCAGCAGGCAGGAGGGGTCCAGTGACTCAGGACCATCGGCAGCCCGACGACGAGGTCCCCGGGGACGACCGGCCGGAATCGGCGGACGGGCCAGGCCGGCCGGACGCCAAGCCACCGGCCCGGGAACCATTCCGAGTGGTGTTACGCGACATCATGAGTTCGGGCGGGGTGGTGATAGCCGCCGCGGTCGTCGTCTCCCTGCTGATCGGCGCGCTGCTAGTGGCCGCCTTCAATCCCGCAGTGACCAGCGCGGCCGGCTATTTCTTCGCCCGGCCCGGCGACCTGTTCACCGCCATCGGCCATGCCGTGGGCGACTATTTCACCGCGCTGTTCCGGGGTGCCCTCTACGACTACGAGGCCCGCAGCTTCGCCCGGGCGATCCGGCCGCTCACCGAGACGCTCACCGGTTCGGTGCCCCTGATCTTTGCGGGCCTGGCGGTCGGGGTGGCCTTCCGCGGGGGGCTGTTCAATATCGGCGTCCAGGGACAGCTGATCATGGGGGCGATTGCGGCCGGCTTCGTCGGATTCACCTGGCACCTGCCGCCGGTGCTGCATCTGCTGGTGGCGATCCTGACCGCCATGATGGCTGGTTCCCTGTGGGCGCTGGTGGTAGGCGTGCTGAAGGCGAAGGTCAATTCGAACGAGGTCATCTTGACCATCATGCTGAACTCGATCGCCGCGCTGCTGTTACGTTACGCCTTGAAGACCGGGGCATTCGTGGGCAGCGGATTCCCGGGCCGCTCGCTGACGGTGGACGCCGGCGCGTCCTACCCGCTGCTGCTGGGCGCCCAGTTCCGCCTGCACTGGGGTTTTGTGCTGGCGCTGGCGATGGCGGTGGCCGTGTGGTGGCTGATGGAGCGATCCACCCTGGGTTTCCAGATCAAGGCGGTGGGGACGAACCCGTCGGCGGCCCGCACCGCAGGCATCTCGGTGGCAGCCACGATCGTCGCGGCGATGGCCATCTCGGGGGCGTTGGCCGGTATGGCTGCCACGGCACCCGCATTGGGCACCGAGAAGTTCCTGACCAATGGGGTGGCCGCAAACTATGGTTTCGACGCCCTGACGGTGGCCCTGCTGGGCGGCTCCAGGTCTCGTGGCATAGTCGCCGCCGGCATTCTGTTCGGCGCGATGAATGCCGGCGGTTCCCTGATGCAGGCTGCCGCCCATATCCCGGTGGACATCGTCCAGGTATCGCAGGCCATCATCGTGTTGTTGATCGCCGCGCCCCCGCTGGTGCGCTGGCTGTTGCGATTGCCGAGCCCGCGTGCTGAGGAGGCCCGATGAGCGACACGGTCATGCAGCACCGGGGTATCCCGGGCTCGCAGCCCGCAGCCATCCCGGTGGCCGCGGCGAAGTCTGCGATCCAGTGGCGTTGGCCGGTGACCACCGCGCTGATGACCCTGGTGACCTTGTGGATGGGTTTGACCTCGGCGGGCACCTCGACCTTCGCGATGTCGGGGGCTGCCCCACACCTGACGATTCCCGACATGGTCGTCCCAGCACGGGCATTCATCCTGGTCATGGCCGCAGGTACGCTCGTGGTCGCCATCGGGGTGGGGTGGCGGGCGGTCGGCCGTCAGCCCATCCGGTTGTGGGCGGTGGGCATCGCGGCGATCCTCTTCGTTCTCGGCTTCTTGGCCTGGGTCGTGGCCGGTACCGGTTCGACCATGCCGGTGGTACGGCTGCTCGCGGGCGCCCTGGCCTTCACCGTGCCGCTGGTCTTCGGTGCCCTGTCCGGGGTGGTCTGCGAACGCAGCGGCATCATCAATCTGGCTATCGAAGCGCAGATGCTGTTCGGGGCCTTCCTCGGGGCGGTGCTGGCGTCCGCAACGGGCAATGCCTGGCTGGCGCTGATCTCGGCGCCGGTCGCCGGCATGCTGATCTCGACGCTGCTGGGGCTGTTCACCATCAAGTACCGGGTGGATCACATCATCGTCGGGGTGGTGCTCAACATGCTGGCCTTGGGGCTGACCTCCTTCCTGCTGGCCGCGGTGCTCAGCGGGGCCAATCAGCGTTTCAACCAGCCGCTGTCGCTGCGCAGGCTGCCGATCCCCGGGCTCTGCGAGATCCCGGTGGCCGGCCCGGTGTTCTTCAACCAGAACATCTTGGTGTACCTGATGTATGCGATCGTGGCGGGGCTACAGTTCATGCTCTTCCGCAGCCGCTGGGGGCTGCGTACCCGTGCGGTTGGCGAGCATCCCAAGGCCGCCGACACCGTCGGCATCAAGGTGAATCCGCTGCGTTGGCGCAATGTGCTGCTGGGCGGGGCGCTGGCCGGTCTCGGCGGCGCGATGTTCACCGTCGGCCTGGGGCTGGCCTTCAGCAAGAACATGGTCGCCGGCAACGGCTATATCGCGTTGGCCGCGATGATCCTGGGCCGCTGGCGGCCCACCGGGGCGGTGGCGGCTGCCGCCCTGTTCGGTTTTGCCACCAACCTGGGGTTCATCATCCAGACCCTGAACGCGCCGATCCCCACCGAATTCGTACAGATGATCCCATATCTCGCGACCGTGCTGGCGGTGGCGGGATTCGTGAAGTCCGCCCGGCCACCCGCCGCCGAGGGCATCCCCTATCCGTGATCCGTCCATCCTGCCGAAAGGAGCCTCCGTGTCCACTGCCCATATCGCCGCCGAACCGGGCGACTTCGCCCCGGCCGTCCTGATGCCCGGCGATCCCCGGCGTGCGCAACGCATCGCAGAGTTGCTGATGCCGGACGCCCGGCTGGTCACCGAGGTGCGTGGCATGCTCGGTTTCACCGGCACGGTGAACGGCAAACCGCTATCGGTGATGGGTTCGGGCATGGGTATGCCCTCGGCAACCCTGTATGCCACCGAGCTGTTCAAGGATTTCGGGGTTGAACGGGTCATCCGGGTGGGCACCTGCGGCGGCGTCGCCCATCGGGTGGCGATCGGCGACGTGATCGTGGCCCTGGGCGCCCACACCGACTCGAACATGAACCAGCAGCGCCTTCCCGGTCTGTACTTTTCGGCGGTGGCCAGTTTCGAGCTTGCCCGGGCGGCGGTGGACGCCGCATCGGGCGATCAACGCGTCCATGTCGGCATGGTCAACTCGCATGACCACTTCTATCTGTCCAATCCCGACCCGGACTGGCTGCCGAAGCTGGCCCGGTATGGGGTGTTGGGGGTGGAGATGGAGGCCGCCGGGATCTTCGGTGCGGCCGCCGAGTTCGGACGCCAGGCCCTGGCGGTGTTGACGGTCTCGGACCACCTGCTGGAGCCAGCCCACAACATGAGCCCGGCCGACCGGGAAACCTGCTTCCAGGCGGCGCTGCGGCTGGCTGTGGCCGCCGCGCATTGCTGACCGGCAGCGCGGCCGGCAAAAGTCAGCCGCCGGAGCCGGGTCCCGGGCGTAGCCGGCGATGGCGGCCGGTCATTTCCAGTCGAGCAGCAACTGATCGCCGAACTCGATCAGCATGTCGCGTCCCCGTTCCCGATCGCCGATCAGCCGGACGAAGCCGGAATAGGCCTGGGCGACGCACATCAGGTTGTCCGCAGCCGAACTGATCCCGCAGGTCCAGGCTCCGGCTTGTTCCGGTTCGGCGAGATCGGCGGTGCCCAGGGATAGATCGCCGGACTCCGAATAGAGCACCTGGATCACCGCGCCCTCCCGCACATAGCCGGATTGGTAGCCCGTCGCATCCGGCGCGGTCTGCTGATAGGAACCCACGGTGGCCGGCAACACCGGCGCCGGTGGTGCCGGCTCGGACGGCGTCGGGGTAGGGGTAGGGGTAGGCGTCGGGGTCGGGGTAGGCGTCGGCATCGGGGTCGGGGTCGGGGTCGCCGAACCGATCGCCGGGCTAGCCGACACCCCGGGTTCGCTTTCCGGCGCCGCGCAGGCTGCCAGCAGCGCTGCGACCGCCGCCGCGCCCACCAGACCGCGGATCAGGCGTCCCCCCGCAGCGCACCGCCCCGCCGGGATGCCATGGTCAAGACCGAACTGGTTCATGTCGCCTCCTTGGACCACCCATCCTAGGCGGTTACCCGCGGGCCATGGCCGGCTCGCCGGCCGATGACCGGTGAGCCCGGGTGCCGGTCAATGCGGTGTGGGCCGTCTAGTGAGCGCCGGCTCAGCCGATCGATTCCGCACCGTCGCTCTCATCGGCGAGCGCCGGGAGATCCCCGGATCTGTCGGCTTCATCGACCAGCGCGCCGACGCCCTCACCCGGTGGGGACTTCCTGACCGACAAGGTGAAGTCATCGCCATGCTGGCTGACACCGGTCAGGATCGCCGACTCCATCGCCTTGCGCGCATAGCGGCTGCGGACGATCAGCGGGTCGGAGTGCAGTTCCTTGGCCAGTGACACCGCCATGGCCAGCATAACCAGCATGAATGGGAAGGCTGCCATGATCGTGATGGACTGGACGCCGCTCAGGGCGTCCGAGCCGCCAACCACCAGCATCACCGCTGCCACCACGCCGGTGGCAGCGCCCCAGAAGATGACCGTCCAGCGGCGGGGCTGGATGGTGCCGTTCTCGGAGATGGTGCCCATCACGACGGAGCTGGCGTCCGCGCCGGACACGAAGAAGATTGCGACCAGCACCATCACGATCACCGCGGTCACGCTGGGCCAGGGCAGGGTGCCCAGCAGGGCGAACAGCTTGGCCTCTTGGGAGCCGGCACCGGCCAGATCCACACCGTTGGCTTGGGCGTCGATGGCTGCGCCCCCAAAGATGGCGAACCAGGCCAGCGACACCGCGCCCGGCAGCAGCAGCACGCCGGCCACGAACTGCCGGATGGTGCGGCCCCGCGAGATCCGGGCGATGAACATGCCAACGAAGGGAGTCCAGGAGATCCACCAGGCCCAATAGAAGATGGTCCAGCCCGACAACCAGGTGGAGGCGCCGGAACCGTCGGCCCCGGTGCGCGCGGACATGAACATCAGGTCCTGCAGATAGCTGCCCAGGGTGGTGGGTACCAGGTTGAGGATGAACACCGTCGGGCCGACGACGAACACGAACAGGGCCAGGGCGACCGCGAGCACCATATTGATATTGGACAGGTACTGGATACCCTTCGAGATGCCGGAGACCGCGGACAGGATGAAGCAGATCGTCAACACCGTGATCAGGATGACGTTGAAGGTGTTGCCCACATTGCCCGCCCAGCCTAGGATCCGGACGCCCTCGGCGATCTGCAAAGCCCCCAGGCCCAGCGAAGTGGCCGAGCCGAACAAGGTGGCGAAGATGGCGAAGACGTCGACTATCTTGCCAGCCGCACCCACCGCCTGCCGCTTGCCCAGCAGCGATTCGAAGACCGCCGAGATCGTCAGGGGGCGGCCCTTGCGGAACACCGAATAGGCGATCGACACCCCGACCAGCGCGTAGATGGCCCAAGGGTGCAGCCCCCAGTGGAACAGGGCGGTAGCCATCGCGGTCCGGGCGGTGCCGATCTCACCGGTGCCCGGCGGCGGGGTGACGAAATGGGCCAGTGGCTCGGCGGCGCCGTAGAACATCAGGCCGATCCCCATCCCGGCGGAGAACATCATCGCTATCCACGACACCGTGGAGAACTCCGGCTCCTCACCATCTCGCCCCAGCGGAATCGAACCGTACTTGGACAGCGCCAACCAGATCATGAACGCCACCATGCCGGTGGCGGATAGGGCGAACAGCCAACCGAAATTGGTCACCACCCAGTCCAATCCGACCCCAGAGGCGGTCTTCAATGTCGCGGGGCTGGTGATCCCCCAGGCGACGAAGGCCAGGACGACCACGGCCGCGATGCCGAATACCGACCTGTCCAGGGTGCCGGGCCGCTCGTAATCGAGGTCGGCACGAGGCGGCTCCAGAGCCGGGTGGTTCGGATCGACTGCTTGCCGCCGCGACCCGATGCCCAATGGGGGACGGCCCGCTCGTGGATTGGCCGCGCAGGCATCGGCCGCGCTGCTGCTTTTATGCTGTTCGGCCATTCGGTCGCGCCTCCTGTCGTTGACAACGGCTTCGATTCTAGGCAGGGGCTCCGCAACTGCACCAAGAAAGCAATCGATCGCTCACCATCCGTACAATGCGAAACGCATTCAGACAACGGGGACCGGCGTCGAATAATGAGCTAAACCTGCTTGCCAATCCCCACACTTACCCTGTCTGGATGAGCTTCTCCTATCACAGCAAAGGGTCACTTTGGCAACACAATGGCAAGCGCATCCCAGGCTTTACCACAATTGCCGGCTGCGGAGAATTCCCGATCGGCCACGATCCGCGCCCCCGCGGATTATGGCATCCGCAGTTTGGCAAGGCGTCTCGGTCGGGTTCGGCACCGGCGGGTGCCCCGCAGCGGCGATCGCGCCCGCTCGCCCACGGCCTATGACCGCCAGCTGAACACCACCTCGGGTCGCCCGGCCTCGCCGGGACGCTGCCGCCGCTGAGCGCGGCCCTCGTCGGCCAGATACTGTAGGTAGCGTCGAGCGGTCACCCGCGAACTGCCGACCTGCCGGCCGATCTCGGTGGCGGACGCCCCGGCTGGGCCGGCGACCTGCAGGGCGGCGATCACCCGGTCCAGCATCTCGGCCGCCAGGCCCTTGGGGGTGGCGGCGCCAGGGCTGGCGGTGTGCCGTAGTTCCCGCAGCACGGCATCCACCCGGCTCTGGCTGATCGTGTCCGCCTCCGCCAGACCGGCACGATAGCGTCGGTAGGCGGCCAGCCGCTCGCGCAGATCGGCGAAGGTGACGGGCTTCAGCAGGTAGCCGACCGCCCCGAGCGAGACCGCGGCCCGGAACAGTTCGACATCACGGGCGGCGGTGATGGTCATGATGTCGGCGGTGGCGCCGGTGGCCCGCATCAGGCGCGCCACCTCCAGGCCGTGCCCACCGGGCAGCCCCAGGTCGAGCAACACCAGGTCGATGTCGTGCCGGGCCAGGATCCGCAGCGCCTCGCGGGCGCTCGCGGCGATACCGGTAACCTCGAAACCGGTCACCCGCCGCACGTATCCGGCGTGGTCGGCGGCGGCCCCGGGCTCATCGCCCACCACCAGCACGCGCAGCTCGTCCATAGCCCCCATTCTGCGGCAGAACCCGCCCATTCGGTGCCGGCAAGGGCAAGCACACCGATACGATGGTCATTGCGCGCGGCGGCACCGTGGGGCGCGGTGAACACTATGAACACAAGGATGCACCTCCGGAGGCCCGGAGGGCAGCCTTTGGATGACGGCACGAGGACGTGCCACCGGATCAAGGAGTCGCGCGTATGGTTGCACTACACACTGCGATCGCGATCATCGCGATCATCTGGCTCATCATCGGCTTCAAGGTGGATCCGGTGGTTTCCCTGGTGCTGGGATGCTGCTACCTGGGTCTGGCCTCCGGCGTGGGTTTCACCGAGACGGTCAAGGCCATCACCGAGGGTTTCGGCGAGATCATGGTCAAGGTCGGCCTGCTGATCGGCTTTGGCGTGCTGATGGGCGCGCTGCTGCACCGGATCGGGGCCTTCAAGGTGATGGTCGATGCCCTGGTACGGGTGGTTCCGGCCCAACGCCTGCCCTATGCGCTGGCGCTGGCGCTGGCCACCATCGCCCCGTCGATCTATGTCGACGTCCAGGTGGTGCTCGCCGCCCCGGTGGCGCGGTCCTCATCCCGGCATATCGGCCGCCTCGGCCTGCCCTGGCTGGCCGGCGCGCTGGGCACCGGTGTCTTCTGCGGTTACGTGTTCGTGGTGCCCGGCCTGTCGGCCATCTCGATCGCCGGGCTGATGGAGATCAAGCTCGGCGTATATCTGCTATTCGGTGTGGTCATCGGGCCGCTTACGGCCCTGGTCACCGTGTGGTTGTTCCGGCGGCTGCTGAATCGCGGCTGGTGGCAGGCCAAAACCGATGAGGATCCCGGCGGGCTATCGGACGGAACCGGGAACGCGGTAGCCGCCCGGCCGGTCGCCGAGGATGCGGAACCCCCCACCGGTACCGATCCCGCGCGGCTGGCCGCCGGGGAAACCGGGGACAAGCGGCTCCCGCTGCCGCTCGCTCTAGCCCCGATCCTGGTGCCGTTGCTGATGATCGCCTTCGGGGCGTTCGCCCGGCTAGCGGGTGTGGAGAACCCGCTGATCGACTTCATCGGCAACGCCAACGTGGCGCTGTTCCTCGGCCTGCTCGGCGCCTATACGATGGCCCGGCTGAGAGCCGGCGGCGAGGAAACCGACAAGGCCTTCGCGGATGGCCTGCGCACCAGTGGGGAGATCCTGCTGGTCACCGGCGTCGGCGGATCGCTGGGCGCGGTCATCGAGGCCACCGGCCTGGACAGGTTGCTGGGTGGCCTGTTCTCGGTGAGCGGCGGCATCCCGGGCGTGGTGTGCATCCTGCTGGCCTGGTTCATCGCGGCCCTGCTGCACCTAGCCATCGGCTCGGTATCGGTGGCGGCGATCACCGCAGCCGGTATCCTTGCCCCGATCGCCGGTTCGCTGCCGGTCGCCCCGGTGATCATCGGACTGGCCATTGCGTCCGGGTCGATGTTCGCCCTACAGGTGAACAGCAACTTCTTCTGGATGTTCAAATCGCTGCTGGGCCTGACCACCCAGGGCACCTTGAAGACGATGACCACCGTCACCGCAACCGCCTCGCTGGTCTCGCTGCCCATGGTGATGGTGGCCGCGCTGATCCCAGCGTGACCGGCCGGCCAGGCCGGGCCATGCGGGGCTCCGGCGTGCCGGCCACACCGCAGCCCCCGCATGGCCCGCCTTCAGGCGCGCCGCAACGCGATCTGCAAACCCAGTTCGGGATCGGACACCCAATCGATTGCGGCGCTGCCGCGTCCCAGGCCGATGGCCAGCACCTCATCGGCGATCTGACCGGCATGGGCCTCGATCGCGGCAGCCAGTTCGGCATCGGCGGTATCCCAGACCAGTTCGATCCGGTCGCTGACCTCCAGACCGGACGCCTTGCGGGTCTCCTGGATGAACCGCACCACCTCGCGGGCCCGGCCGGCCGCCACCAGTTCCGGGGTCAGTCCGAGATCGAGCGCGATGGTCTGGCCATCGTCCTCGACCACCGACCAGCCTTCCCGGGGCCGCTCGGTGATGAAGATATCGTCGCCGGTCAGTTCCACATCTCCGATGCCCGGCACCGGCAAGGTGAACCGTCCATGGTCAGCCAGGCCGGCGGCCAGGCGGGCGGCATCCGCCGCGGCCACCGCATTGGCCACCGCCGGGGTCTGCCTGGCATAGCGCTTGCCCAGGGCCCGGAAGTTGGCCTTGGCCGAGTAGTCGACCACATCGCCGGCGGCATCGAAGGTCGCCACCGCGCCGATGTTCAATTCGGCACAGATCTCGGCCACCAGCTCATCGTCCAACTGTGCCCGGGCGGCAGAACCGATCAGCGCCCTGGTCAACGGCTGGCGGGTCTTCACCTTCGCTTCGGCCCGGGCGGCCCGGCCCAGTTCGACCAGGCGGCGGGTGAGCGCCATCGCCGCCCCCAGCCGCGGATCGATCAGGCTTGGGTCGGCGACCGGCCAGCTCGCCAGGTGAACCGAATCCGGCCCCTCGGGCCTGGTCGGCGCGAACAGATCCTGCCAGACCCGCTCGGTGATGAACGGTACGAGGGGTGCCATCAGCCTGGTCAACGCGTCCAAGGTCTCGTGCAGCGTCCACAGGGCACCGGGGTCGCCATCCCAGAACCGTCGCCGGCTACGCCGGACATACCAGTTCGATAGTTCATCGATGAAGACTTGCAGCAGCATCCCGGCATGCTGGGTGTCGAAGTCCTCCAGATCGGCGGTCACCTCGGCGATCAGCTGCTGGGTGGCCGAGACCAGCCAGCGATCCAGCACATGGCGGCCGGCCACCGCCGGGGCCCGGCCGGCGGGCCGCCAGTCGTTGACGCGAGCATACAGCGAGTGGAAGGCCACGGTGTTCCAGTAGGTCAGCAGCACCTTGCGCACGGTCTCGCCCAGCGCACCGGGCCCTACCCGGCGGGCCGACCAGGGTGAACCCGAACAGGCCATGAACCAGCGCAGCGCGTCGGCACCGTGTTCGTCCATCAGCGGGATCGGCAGCAGGATATTGCCCAGGTGTTTGCTCATCTTGCGGCCGTCTTCGGCGAGGATATGGCCGAGGCACAGCACGTTGCGGTAGCTGGACCGGTCGAAGACCAGGGCGCCGACCGCCATCAGGGTATAGAACCAGCCTCGGGTCTGGTCGATCGCCTCGCAGATGAAATCGGCCGGATACTTCTCGGCGAGCTTCTCGGCCGAACCAGGCACCCACGGGTAGCCCCATTGCGCAAACGGCATCGATCCCGAATCGAACCAGGCGTCGATGACCTCGGGGACGCGCCGGTAGGTACCCGGTTCGCCGGGCAGGGTGAAGGTGATCTCGTCGACGAAGGGCCGGTGCGGGTCGAGACCGGACAGATCCCGGCCGGCCAGTTCGCCCAGCTCGGCTCGGGAACCGACGCAGATCATCCGGCTCGGGTCCGCATCGTTGCGCCAAATCGGCAGCGGGGTGCCCCAGTAGCGGGACCTGCTCAGCGCCCAGTCGATGTTGTTGTCCAGCCAGTCGCCGTAGCGGCCGTGCCGGATGTGCCCGGGGTACCAATTGGTGGCCTCGTTCTCGCGCAGCAGTGCATCCTTGATCTTGGTGGTGCGGATATACCACGACGGGGTGGCGTAGTAGATCAGCGGGGTGTGGCAGCGCCAGCAGTGCGGATAGGAGTGGGTATAGGGCTGCTCCAGCCACAGCAGGCCCCGAGTCTTGAGGTCGGCGACCAGCACCGGATCGGCGGACTTGAAGAATTGCCCGCCCACCAGCGGGACGGCCGGGTCGAAGGTGCCGTCCTGCCCGATCGGATTGACCACCTCCAGCCCATAGGATCGGCAAATCGCCATATCGTCGGCGCCGAAGGCGGGGGCCTGGTGCACCAGGCCGGTGCCGTCCTCGGTGGTGACATAGTCGGCCAGCACCACGAAATTGGCCGGGCGGGTGAACTCGACCAGTTCGAAGGGCCGCCGGTACTCCCAGCATTCCATCTGGGCCCCGGTACGGCGTTCGACGATCTGCCAGGCCGGCTGCCCGGCGTCTGGATCCGAGTCGCCCAGCACCACGGCGAACAACGGTTCGGCCACCACCACCCGGTCGGAACCCCTACTGGCCAATACATAATCGACCTTGGGATGCACCGCGACCGCGGTATTGGCGACCAGGGTCCACGGCGTGGTCGTCCATACCAGCAGGTCGGCGCCCGCCCAGGGCCCGCTGGCCAGCGGGAAACGCACATAGACCGAGGGGTCGGTAACATCCTCATAGCCTTGGGCGACCTCGTGATCGGACAGGGTGGTCTCATCGCGGGGACAGTAGGGGGCGACCCGATGATCCTCGACGAGCAGGCACTTGTCGAAGATCTGCTTCAGCGCCCACCATTCCGATTCGATGTAGGCGGGATCCATCGTCCAATAGGCCTGCTCCAGATCGACCCAATAGCCCATCCGGCGGGTCAGCTCGGCGAACTCGCTGACATGGCGCGATACCGAGGCCCGGCAGAGCCGGTTGAACTCGGCGATTCCCATGGCCTCGATCTCGCTCTTGTGATCGATGCCCAGTTCCTGCTCGACCGCCAATTCGACGGGCAGCCCATGGCAATCCCAGCCGGCCTTGCGGTCGACCCGGCGGCCTTGCATCGTCTTGAAACGGGGGAATACGTCCTTGAAGACCCGTGCCTCGACGTGGTGGGTGCCGGGATGCCCGTTCGCGGTCGGTGGGCCCTCGAAGAATGTCCAGGGTTCGCCGGCCGCGCTGGCCTGCCAGCTGCGCTGGAAGGTCTGGTTGCGATCCCACAGTTGCAAGATCTCGTGGTCCATCGCCGGTAGATCGAGTTGGGCAGGCACGGCACGATAGCCGCCGGCCTGGGATTGAATGGTGTCACTCATCGCGAGAAGATCCCTTGTCGTTTGCCAGTCAAGGGACGAACACCCGGGTGCGGGCGTCCGCGGTACCACCCTTGTTGGGAAGTCCTGACGGCTTCCCCACTCAATATCGCTGCGGCCGGTTCTAATTGGCTGGGCCGGCCAGCCGTTCTTCCGGCAACTCCGGGGTGATGGCCCCATCACAGCCTTGCAGCAGCGACAGTCTAGTCGCCGCCATCCGGCAACGAAAATCCCGGCGGGTCGATGACGCACACCGGTCGCGTCCCGGCAGCGGAGCAAACCCACACCCACACGCCAGGGTCGCCTTACCCGGCGTCGATCCCGCTAACGGCCCACTCGCACACACCGAGGCGTCCGGGCTTCCTGCGAGGGAGCGAGGCTCGAGGCAAGGATCGATCGAAACGGTTCGAAACCTGTTGTAACGCTTCGCCGGAGTCAAAGCATCATGTAGGTGTAGCGCGCAGCAGAACCAACCGCTGGGGGGTGGGCGGTAGTGCCGATGCGCTGCACCCGGCCGCGACTGGCATCCACTGGATGGGTGTGATGTCAAGGTCGGCTGCTGGTGGGCGTTCGGGGGGACGCCCGCCAGCACCTGTCGTGATCATGGCTCGTAGCGAGTCTTCAGTCGGGGGGCGAAGACGAAAGCCGTGATCACGGCAATGCGGGGTCGTGCAAACCATCCGGATGTCAATCTCCGGGTATGCCAGCTAGAATGAAGGTGCTCATGGCCAGTCGTATTGGGGTGACCGCCGCGAGCTATCACCTGTCCAGGTCTAATCCGAGAGGACACAGATGGCTGCCCCCGACGGCTACCGAGAGTTGGTCGAGAGCCAGACTCCGGCATTGTTCAGGCGTGCGCTGCTATTGGCCAGGGACTGGTATCTGGCTGAGGACCTCGTCCAGGAGACGGCCGTGACGACGCTGATGAAATGGCGTCAGGTCCGCAAAGCCGATGATCCAGCGGCCTATCTGCAGACGGTTCTGACCAATCATTTCCTCAGTCGCACCCGGCGACGTAGCTATTCCGAAACGGTCTCGGACGTTATCGAGGTGCCCAATGACGTGGATCCCTGGCCCGAGCTGGAACTGGAACTCCAGGTAGCCCAGGGGATGGCCGTTCTGAACCCCAACGAAAGAGCGGTCATCGTGGGACGCTATCTGGACGATCTGCCGGCAGCCGACGTGGCGAAACAGCTGGGACGCAACGAGTCTTGGGTCCGGGTGACCGCGCACCGGGCCTTGGCCAAGATGCGCAACGAACTCAGCCCCAGAGACGAGTTGACCACCTCCGCGACGACGGCCCAGATCCGGCAGCCCATCGGCCAGCACGGTCCGACGCCGGGCGGCGGCAGGGGGTGATATGCGATGAGTCTTGACGATTTCCGGCAACTTCGCGATACCCCCGCCCGGGCGACGGCGTTCAGTACCGGATTGGCCGAAGCCTCGATCAACCATGCGGGTGCGCAGCTGACCCGGGTGCGTAGCCTCTCCGTGCTGGCGGGCGGCATGGTGGTGGCGCTAGCGGTGGTGGGATTCAGCCTGACCAACAACGCGGTGCACAACACCCAGGATCCGGCCAGCTCATCAACCAGTATCAGCCAGATTTCCTCAGCGCCTACCAGCGAACAGTCTTCCGAGAGTTCCGGGGAAACATCGGCGAGCCCGGCTTCCCAGGCGCCGAGTCCAACGGCATCCTCTCCGCCACCGAGCACCCGCAGCTCGGCGGAGGCATCGCTCACCGCCACCGGGATCGCACCGCCCGTGCCCACCACGGGGCAGTTGCCGGCGACCACCACCGTCCCGATGCCGCCCAGTCCGACTCAACCGCCGGCCTCGGCAACTCAGACCGGCGATATACCGCCCAGTCCGACCCCGACGCCATCGCCGACCGAGCCCACACCGATTCCGGTGTGCACCGTCACCGATGTGCAGACCCATTCGGAAGGCACCTTCCCCTCCACCGGCCTGCCCATGCTCCCTGGACAACAGGTTGTGGAAAATCGAATAGTATTCACAAATATCTCCGGAAGAACCTGCCAACTTGCCGGAACGATTACGGGTTCCCTGCTGGAATCCGGCAAATCGCCGGTGCCCTTCTCCGTTGGAGAAATCGACCGGACCCTGACGGGAGACGCCGCCGGAGCCACGCCGCAGGCCTACACCGAGCCATTCGTGTACTACATAGCGGCGAACTGCCCGCTAACCGACACCACAGCCATCATCGAGGTGCGGTTCGCCGATTGGCCGCCCCGGCAGGTACCGGCCGCAGCGCAGGCCTGCCAGAAGTGAGCATCTTGCGCCGGGGATAACCGGGCTGGTCGAAGCCGGGGAACCATGCACCACCATCGAAGTGTTTACCCAGGCCATCGGGGAAATGAAAGGCGGCCCGCCGCTCCACGGGGGACAGAGGGCAGGCCGCCGGCCTTTCATCGATTCGTCGTCATTGATCGAACCGAGTTTTACTCTAGCCGGTCGAAGCTAGATTGGCAATTCCAAGAGGAATAAGGATTCCAATCCGGGGTACTTGGGTGATTACCCTTACCAAACCCTTAATAGTGACAAAAGGGCTTGTCATAAGGGCAATAGCGATCAGCGGTCCGGCCATGGCATTCCCTCGCTTTGCGATCCTTTGCCCGAAATGGCAGCCAACGATCCGGTAAACCACGCTGTCAACCCGACTTACTGGCCTAAGGTTCAATATTGAATCAAATCGTGGGCCGGCGCGCCGGACCGCAGTGAGCCCGGCGGACCGGCAAGCGGTGCGCCGTCAACTCTAGAGTGGTGCCATGAACGAACTCGGTGCGTGGTCCGACAATCAGCGGTCCTGGCCACTGGACCCGCAGCAGCCGATCGCCGAACACCAGGATCGGACGATCGCGGACGACGCCCAACGCCAATCGGCCCTGGACACCCTCACCCAAGCCTGGCGAACCGGCAAACTGGACCGCGACGAGTTCTCGCGCCGCAGCCAGAAGGTGCTCGCCGCCGAATACCTGACGGAGATCGACCAGCTCACCGCCGGCCTAGGGAACGTCTCCGGATATCTGGCGCCCCAGCGGCCGGGCGCCATCCTACCGGCGCCGCCGGCCGCCACAGTGCCCATCCATGACAGCTTCGCCTCGGACGAGGACAGCAGGCTGCCCGGGCGGATCGTGAGCCCGGACACCCCGGCCAACCAGCTGACCCTGGCCGTGATGAGCGGCGCCATGCGCGCCGGACGCTGGGTGGTGCCCCGCCGGCACGTGGTGGTCGGGGCGTTGGGCGGTGCCACCGTCGATCTGCGCGATGCCGTCTTCACCAGCCCCGAGGTCACCATCACCTGCATCGCGGTGATGGGCGGGATCGATGTGATCGTCCCACCCGAAATGGATGTGCGGGTAAACGGCCTCGGCTTCATGGGGGCCTTCGGCTGGAGCAAACTCAACCACGCGCACCCGCGGCGTACCCCGTCCCCGGAGGATCCGATCGTCCATATCAACGGATTGGGCTTCTGGGGCGGGGTCGATGTGACCCGCAAGAAGTTCAACAAATCGGTTGACCCGCCCCGGGGGAGAGCCGGCAAGAACCACGACGATCCAGACGGCGAAGATGACTACTGACCCAGCCGGGACGAATCCTGGCCCCTGCGGCGCCCGGCCGGGTGGCACCGGGATGCCACCTCGACAATGCGCACTCCCGGCCGGGCGAGCGCACCGCAGGAACCATGCCGGCCGCCGATCCCACCGAGGTGCCCCGCCAGGGCCCGGCGGGTAGCGCAGACCCGCGCCACCGGTGCGGCCCGGCCAGCGCCGGCATCCAGCGTTCAATCGACGTAGCGGCGCCCGCTGAAGGCCCTGCCCAGGGTGACCTCATCGGCGAACTCCAGATCCGCCCCGACCGGCAGCCCGGACGCCAGCCGGCTGATCTGGATGCCGGGGGTCTGCCCCAACAGCCGGGACAGGTAGGTGGCGGTAGCCTCACCCTCCAGGTTTGGGTTGGTGGCCAGGATCACCTCGGCGATCCGGTCATCCGACAGCCTGCGCACCAGCTCGGCGATATGCAGGTCTCCGGGGCCGCGGCCCACGATCGGGCTGATCGAACCACCCAGGACGTGATAGCGACCCCGGAACTCCCGGGTCCGTTCGATCGCCACCACATCCTTGCTCTCTTCCACCACACAGATCGCCGTCGGGTCACGACGTTCATCGCGGCAGATCCGGCAGACCTCTTGGTCGGTGACGTTGAAGCAGACCTGGCAGAACCGCACCTTATGCTTCGCCTCGACGAGCGCCTCCGCCAGGCGGTTCACGTCCTCGACCGGTTGATCGAGCAGCCAGAAGGTGATCCGCTGGGCGCTCTTGGGGCCGATCCCGGGCAGCCGGCCCAATTCATCGATTAGATCCTGAACCGGTCCGTCGTACAACTGCCGACGTCCTCAAAAGCCCATGCCGCTGAGATCGGGCAGCATCGACTGGGCCTTGGCCCCAGCCTTGGCGCTGGCATCCCGGATGGCCGCGATGATCAGATCGCTGAGCGAGTCCAGATCCTCCATGTCGACCGCCTCGGGTTTGATGGTCAGGCTGACGATGTCGCCGCCCCCGGTGATCACCGCCGAAACCAGGTCGCCCCCCGCGGTGCCGGTGAAGGTGGCGTTGGCCATCTCCTCCTGGACCTGCGCCAGCTGTTCCTGCATTGCCTGCGCCTGCGAGAGCAGCGCGCCCATGTCCATGCCCTCTGGAATCATGATCGTCCCTTCCTGATGATCCCGACCTGCGGTTCGCCGCAGCCGATTCAGCTTTCGGTCTCCTCGATGAGTTGCGCGCCCAGTTCCCGGACGACCAACTGCGCCGCGTCCTCACCGGACTCGTCCAGCACAATATCGTCCGCGGCCGCCTGATCCGACCAATCCTCTTCGGGTGGCGGCTCGGTGGCGAACCCGTGGTGTGGGCGATGCCCACCCACCGGGGCGATTCCGGCCGGTTCGCCATCGGCCGCCGGGTCAGCGGCGCCGTGCCCGGCCCCGGGACGAGTCGCTCCCCGGGTGGGGCGCTGCTGCTCGGCGGGACGAGCGGCCGGGCCAGACTGGCTCGGCCCGCCATCGACCGCGGCGGAAACATGCAGATCGGCGCCCAGCACCGCGACGATCGCATCATGCAGCACATTGGAACTGCCCCCATCCCGGAAGCGGTCCAACGTGGGCTGGTTGGCGAAGCCGAGCAGCAATTCGCGCCCCCGCACCTCGATGACATGGGCGTTCTGGCTGATCAGCGCGTGGGAGAAACGTTTACGGCGTTTCACCTCGTCTAGAATCTGCGGCCACAGCCGGCGCAGGTCGGCGGTACCCACTCCCGCTGGGGCCGGGCCACCCGGCGGCTGCCCAGATACCGGGGTACCCTGCGGTGAGCGAGCTGGCCCATCCGCTGGCGGCTGGCCGGTTCGTCCCGGATGGGCGGGACGCTGGCCGGCGGGACGTTGCGCCGCGGGGGGCTGGCTACCCGGCCGCTGGGTGGCGGGCTGCCGGCCGGCGACCGCCCCGGCGCTCGGCTCCTGGGCCGGCTGCCGCCGGGCAGGCTGACCGCCCGCGAACCGTTCGTCCGCCTGACCGGATCCCGGACGCCCCGGGGCGACGCCCCGGGACACCGGATCGTGCCGGCCGGTCGCCTCCGGGTCGTCGTCCCAGTCGCGAGGGGCCGGGGCCTCGGGCCGGCCGCGCCCCGGCAACAGACCGGGCATGTCCAGTCGGCGTTCCAACCGATCGAGTCTGGCATGCAGGCCCCGGCCGTCCCGATCGGCGGTGGGCAGCAACACCCGGGCACAGATCAATTCCAGGTGCAGCCGGGGCGCGGTCGTGCCCCGCATCGCCACCAGCCCGGTGGCGATGACCTCCGCTGCGCGAGTCAGTTCCCCAGCGCCCAATGCCGCCGCCTGCGCGGTGAGCCGCTCGGCCTGATCGTCAGCCACCTCGATCAATCCCGAGCCGATGGCATCGGGCACCTGGGCCACGATCACCAGATCCCGGATCCGGGTCAACAGGTCCTCGGCGAACCTTCGGGGATCCTGGCCGACCTCGATCACCTTGTCGATGGTCGCGAACACTCCCCTGCCGTCCCCGGCCGCGAAGGCGTCCACGATCTCGTCGAGCAGGGCATCCGGGGTGTAGCCAAGCAGCGCGGCGGCATGGGCATAGCCGACCAGTTGCCGGCTGGCCGCACCCAGCAACTGGTCCAGCACCGACAACGAATCGCGCACCGAACCGGCCCCCGCCCGCACCACCAGGGGCAACACGCCGCGCTCGACCTCAACCCCCTCCTCGGCGCAGATCCGTTCCAGATAGTCGATCAGGGTGCGGGGCGGCACCAGCCGGAAGGGATAGTGATGCGTCCGCGACTTGATGGTGCCGATGACCTTATCGGGTTCGGTGGTCGCGAAGATGAACTTCACATGCTCCGGGGGTTCCTCCACGACCTTGAGCAGGGCATTGAAACCCTCCTTGGTCACCATGTGGGCCTCATCGATGATGTAGATCTTGTAGCGGGAAGAGACCGGCGCGAAGTAGACCCCCTCGCGCAGTTCCCGGGCATCGTCCACCCGGCCATGGGAGGCGGCATCGATCTCGATCACATCGATGCTCCCCGGCCCGCCGGTGGCCAACGCGCGGCAGGAATCGCAAACCCCACAGGGGGTCGGGGTGGGGCCCTCGGCACAGTTCAGGCAACGGGCCAGGATCCTGGCGCTGGTCGTCTTGCCGCAACCCCGGGGGCCGCTGAACAGATAGGCGTGATTCACCTTGTTGTTCGCTATCGCCCGGCACAACGGTTCGGTCACGTGTTCCTGACCGATCACCTCGGCGAAGGTATCGGGGCGATAGCGGCGATAAAGCGCCAATGGCATGGCCGGGCGCTGTCCGGGCGGGTCCTGCCCGGCAGCCGGGGACTCGGGCGAGCCCGGTGCCTCCGCGGTCGATGTGGGATTTCCGGCAACCGGCGGCCCATCCCCACCGGCCGGCGAATCGGGCGGCGCAGGGTTCTCGGCAGGCACCGGCTGCTGCGGCTCCTCGCCCGCGGCGGCCGGGATGGTGGCGGCCGCCGGCCCGGCATCGCTGCCGGCGGCCGGCTCACCGGCTTTCTTGGCGGCCGCCTGCCGCCGGGTGCCACGCGGAGCCCGGGTTGTCCTTGGCGCCTTCCGGCCATCCCTGGCCCTGGGCCTGCCGGGCTCAGCCGCTGGGGGCTGACGGTCGGCAGCCGCCGGCAGGCGATCGGCGATCTCACCATTGGCTGCGGCGATATCGCAGGCCGGCTCGGGGCCGGGCAACGGCACGTCGAATAGGCCCGGCCCGTCCTGGCGGTCCAGCGGCTCCGCCGCAGAGGCGGCTTCCAGATCGGGCTCGCCGAAATCCAACGCGTCGTCCACCCGTCAAGCCTATGCCGAGCCGCCGACGGATTGCACAGCTAGCGGAACCCGGCAACCCAGGACCTCGATCGCGCGTCCGATCCCCCAACCGTCGGTAGGGGGAAAACCGGTCGCGCAGCGCTCGGCGCCGGAAAGCAACGGGGCCCCCCGCGCACCCGGAAGAGCTCGCTTACCCTTGCTGCCTTCCGGCCCTGGGGGGGTTGGGCGAGGTACCGCCGCGCAGGGGACCTGACGATCATTGTACGCACGGCCACGATCCGAAAGCCAACCGGCGGGAACCACAACCGACCGAGGGCACCAGCGCACCCAACGCCCGGGGGTCGGACCTCAGGCGCGGGTCACGATGACCGGGGCGAAGGCATCCCGCAGCACATGCCGGCTGGTGGAGCCGAGCAGCAGGCCGGCGAAACCACCCCGGCCACGCGAACCGACCACCACCAGCCCGGCCTGCTTCGAGGCCGCCACGATGGCATTATCGGGGCGGCCCCGCACCACGCTGATCCGCGCCTCGACGTCGGGAAATCCGGTTCGCAGTCCGGTCAGCACCCGTTCGACCAATGCGGTGAAACTGGCGGTGATCTCGGTCATCGACCGTTCCCAGATGTCGGCATCGAATGCGTCATAGGGCCCGAAATCCCAGGCATGGATCGCCAGCACCGGCACCTTGCGCAGGCGGGCGGCCTCGAATGCGATCCGCGCGGCGGCACGCGCCTCCGGCGAATCGTCAACGCCGACGACCACCGGAGCATCGGGCCGGTCCTCGGCGAAATCGCTGATCACCGCCACCGGGCCGTGGGCATGCGCGGTGACCGCATCGGCTACCCCACCGAGCAGGCGCACCGCGAGCGGGGCGTTCTGGCCCCTCGCCCCCACCACCACCTGAGCGGCATCCCGCGAGGCCGCGGCCAATACGCTGGAGTCGTGGCCCTGCACGACCCGTGCGGTCACCGCCAGATCGGGGTACCTGGCCCGGACGCGGTCGGCGGCCTCGTCCACCCGGCGCTGGGCCGCCGCCATGAAATCGGCCAGATAGTCGCTGCCGTGATGAACCGCGGCTGCGGCCGCCGTCCGCCCGGGCAGCGGCAGTTCGGGGACCACCCGCAAGATCAGCAACGGCAGCCCCCTGGCGGCCGCTTGCTCGGCAGCCCAGTCGACGGCCTTGCCGGCCCGGTTCGACCCATCGGTGCCGACCACGATCCGGCCAGCGGTTTGCAATTCGGCAGTCATCATGGCCTCCTACCATCCGATGCCCGACCCCAACACCACGCCAACCCGCGATTGCCCAATTCTATGCCCATCCGCCGCGGTCAAAGCCACATTGCGGGATTTGCGGCCCCGGCCGGTACGACTACCAGGGCCGGCCGAGAAGCTCCCGGAGACGGGCAAAGTCCCGGCCGGTAGTAGGCCGGTTGCGCTGCTCGGCTAGTTCGCGTTACGGCCGGACTGATCCTGCCAGCCGGCCACCGCCCTGGTCACCACGACCGGGCAGAAGGCTTCGCGCAGCACATGCCGGCTGGTGGAACCAAGCAGCAGACTGGCGAACCCGCCGCGGCCCTTCGACCCGATCACCACCAGCCCGGCCTCCCGGGAGGCGTCGATGAGGGCATTCTCGGGACGCCCGCGCACCGGCTTGATCGTCACCTCGACGTCGGGGAACTCGGCAACCTTCTTGGCGATGAGTTCCTCGGCCGCACTGGTCATCATCTCGGACATCTCGTTGATGCTGTAGGCCCACACCTCGGCATCGGTTGCAGTGTATGGACCGTAGTCCCAGGCGGTTATCGCGATCAGTGGCACGCCACGCAGCGAAGCGGCCTGGAAGGCCCGGGCGATCGCGAGCCGGCCCTGCGGGGAATCGTCCAGCCCGACCACGACCGGTGCACCCGGCCGGTCCTCCGCCTGATCCGGGACGACCGCGACCGATCCCTGCGCGGTGCGTACCACGTGATCGGTCACCCCGCCCAGCATCTTCACCAGGGCCGGTGCGCCGACGCCACGTGCCCCGACGATCACCTGGTCGGCGTCCCGGCCGGCCAGGGCCAGCAGATCGGCCGGGTGCCCGGCGGCGACCGCGGTCTCCACCACCAGGCCGGGAAACTGCTGACGGACCCGCTCGGCGACCTCCGCCACGATCCGGTGGGCCTTGGTATCCACCATCTCCTGGTATTCGGTACCCTGCTGAAGCGCCTCGAAGGCCTCGCTGCGGGTGGGGACCGGAACCGCGGGGATCGCGTGGATGATCAGCAACGGCACCGGCTCGTTGCGTTCGGACAGGTGCCTGGCCGCCCACATGATGGCCTTCTCGGAGCGAAGCGAGCCATCGGTGCCGACCACCCAACGGCCCCTGGTTTCGTATTTGTCAGCCACGTTGACCTCCTGACCTCACGCACCTGCGCGCAAGACTCCTGATAGCGACGGCCTTATTCTATCCCGGCAGGTCGGAGGCATGTCCGCCCCCAGACAGCCGGACCGGATGCCGGAACAACGAGCCCGGAACCGGACGGCACGTCCGATCGCGATCTGGCGCCCCGGGCGCGACAGCCGCTAGGATGCCCCACGGAGGATTCGCCTAGCGGCCTATGGCGCTCGCTTGGAAAGCGAGTTGGGTTCACGCCCTCACGGGTTCAAATCCCGTATCCTCCGCCGGGATGCCCGCGGGCATCGAAAGGGTCTGGAACCACGCCTCGGGGCCAGGCCCTTTGGTTTGCCGGCATCGGCCGGCAGGCGGCACGGCCCGGGGCGTCCCCAGCCCAGGCCCGCGACGGCCAGCCGTGGCCTGCGGGTTCAGTAGACGGTGGTCTGTACCCCGGACTGGGTGCCCAGCAACCGCACGGTGGCCTTCTGGAAGCCGAAGATGCCGACCGTCACCACCCCGGGCCAGTTGTTGATCAACTGCTCGGCGGCCAGCGGATCGCCGATGCGTAACCCGTGCACGTCCAGGATGTGCTGGCCGTTGTCGGTGACGTGGATCGAACCGTCCGGGTTGCGGCGCAGCACCGCCTCGCCGGGCGCACCGAGCCGATCGGAGGCGAATCTGGCCGCGATGGCGGTCGCCGCCATCGGGATCACCTCGACCGGCAGCGGAAAGGTGCCCAGCGTATCGACGCATTTCGACTCGTCCACGATGCATACGAACTGCTCAGCCAACCCGGCCACGATCTTCTCCCGCGTGAGCGCGCCGCCCCCACCCTTGATCAGGAAACCATCCGGGTCGATCTCATCGGCGCCATCGACATAGATATCGAGCCGCTCGACCTGGTTGGCGTCCAGCACCGGAATGCCCAACTCGGTTAGCAGCGCGGTCGAACGCGTCGAACTGGATACCGCGCCGGCCACCGGTTCGGGCATCTCACCCAGCGCCTCGATGAAATACCGGACCGTTGAGCCGGTCCCCACTCCGATGACGCTGCCGGGGGTGACGTGGGCAATGGCTGCTCGCCCGGCCTGGGCCTTGAGCTGATCCTGGGTCAACGGTTCCATGGGTCCTCCTTGTCCGGTATTCCAAGCTTGGCCCGATTGCCCGGCGATGGTTGGCGAACAGACCAATCGATCGTCAGCCCGGCATATCGTCTAAAGCCTGGCGACTAATTGGCCCACCCCGGATCGGCGTCACCCGGTTACCGGCTCCCCACCGGGGCAGGCGGGCGAACCGGGCCAGGGGGTCTTGGATTGCCATCGCCAAGTCGGCCTGCCCGCCGGCCGGTACGAGAGCCGTCGGCCGGCGGGTCACGCGATCCCGGACGATGCCGCGCACCCGCTAGCCGGCCGGTATCCCACCGCCGGCCACCGGGCCCAGCCCGGATCAAGCAGAACGCGTTACGGGGGACACCAGATGGGCCGGCCGGGATGCATACCGGCGGTATCGGGCAGGATCAGTAGACGACGACCCGGTCGCCGAGCGCCAACTGCTCATACAGCCATTTGGCCGCCCGGTAGTCCCTGAGCTGAGAGCAACCATGCGAGCCCGAGTCATAGCCACGGTCGGCGAAGTCGTCGGAGAAGTGGATGGCGATATCGCGGTTGAAGAACACGGCATAGGGCATCGGGGTGCGCTCCCCGAAGATCACCGACACCGTCTCATTGTCCATATGCCACACCCGGTAGTCCCCGACCGGGGTGTCATAGCCGGGCCGAGCGAACCGGGACTCCCTGGTCAGCAGGACCTGGCCATCCACGACCAGGCTGAGCAGTTTCTGCTCCTTCGAGATGCACACCACCCTGCCGGTCAGACAGCGCTGGTCCAGGTTCTGGGCCAATCCCAGATCGAGCGGTGGCTCGGTGAACAGTTCGGCATAGCGCGGATTGCGCGACTTGGCCACCAGCCGCTTCCAGGCCCGCTCGTCCATCACCTCGCCGGCAGCCAGGCCCTCACCAACCCGGAAAGCCGAGATGGCATCCCGGGTGGGCTGGTTGTAGGCGCCATCGATCGGCCCGGAATAGCCCCCGATCTGGGTGAGCCGGTGCTGGATCTCCATCACATAACCGGGATGGCTGGGGCCGGTATACCAGGGACCGACGTCGGTGTTGTTCAGTTCGTCCGCGGTCGGTTCGTGCGTCATCGGCAGCAGCGCATCCCAGGTCAGCTGGCCGACGACACCGGTCGTCGGCAACCCCTTGTCCCGCTGGAAACCGAGGACCGCAGACTGCGTCTGGTCGCCGAACTTACCGGTCACATCGAGCACCGCCAGATATCTGGCCTGCTTGAGACGCACCTGCAACTCCCGGACAAGCGGGGATTCCATGCCATAGGTGAGATCCTGAGCCAGCGGCCTGGGTTCGCTGAAGGGCCGGGTGTCATCGGGCGTGGCCACGATGTGGCTGGACGCGCTCGGCGTCGGACTGGGCGATGTGACGCTCGGTGTCGCCGAGCCGCTGGCGGCCGGCGGCGAACCGGTCGGCGAGGTGGCCGTGGCGGCCGACGGCGTCGGGCTGGACGCGGCCTGCCGATCATGGGCCGAGCAGCCACTGGCCAGCACAGCCACGATCAGAGTTAGCCAGATAACGATGTTTGGACGAGACGATCCGGGCGGCACGTTCCCGAGCATAGAGCAGCCTTCAAGCCGCTCCGCAAGCCGGGTGGCAAATCGTCCGGCAACACCGGCCCGCCGGCCGGGCTCGGGCCGAGGTGGCCGACGAGACGATCGGTGGGCGATTTCCAGGGTCACGGCCAGCAGACGACTCTAGAATGCTGCCATGCACCCCGACTACGCGAATTCCCATGACCAAGCGGTTGCCGGACGCTACCAGGACCGCGAGGCGGATTGGCGCAACGGTGCCATCGTCTATCAGATCCTGGTAGACCGGTTCGCACCCAGCACCGATCTGGCCGCGAAGGCCGACCGCTATCCGGCACCGAAACGGCTGCGCGCCTGGGATGAACTGCCCGTCAAGGGCAGCTATCTACCGGACCATGCGGTTTGGAGCCATGAACTCGACTTCTGGGGCGGTGACCTGGCCAGCCTGCGCACCCGCCTGGACTACCTGCACCGGTTGGGCGTCGAGGTGGTCTACCTATGCCCGATCCACCTGGCCTGGGCCAATCACGGCTATGACGGCCTCGACTACCAGCGGGTGCGGCCGGAATTCGGCACCCGCGAGGATCTGCGTGAGCTGGCCGCCGACTTGCACGGGCGCGGCATGCGACTGGTACTCGACGGGGTATTCAACCATATGGGGCGCCAGTCGCCCGCCTTCCAGCAGGCCCTGGCCGACCCGGCCGCCCCCACCCGGGGCTGGTTCGACTTCTCCCCCGACCTGCCGGGCGGTGCCCGGACCTGGGCCAATGCGATAAACCTACCCGAACTGGTCATCGAACACCCGCAGGTGCGCGAGCACATCTGGGCCGGCCCAGACGCGGTGGTGCGCAGCTGGCTGCGCGATGGTGCCGACGGCTGGCGGCTCGATGTGGCCTTCGAGCTGGGCATGCGCTATCTGGGCGAGTTGACCGCCGCAGCCCACGAAACCAAACCGGGTTCGCTGGTGCTCGGCGAGATCTGCAACTATCCCGCGGAATGGTTCCCCGAGCTGGATGCGATCCTGCACTTCTGTATCCGCGAGATAGTCCTGCAACTGGCCAACGGACGCATCGGCGCGGCGCAGGCCCAGCGGATGCTGACTCGCGTCTATGCCGATGCCGACTACGAGCACATGCTGAAGAGCTGGTTGTATCTGGACAACCACGATGTACCCCGGATCACCGACACCATCGCCGACCCCGCAGCCCGGCGGCTGGCCAGCGTCCTACAGTTCACCCTGCCCGGCAGCGTGAATCTCTACTACGGCAGCGAGCTGGGCCAAACCGGCGGCGCAGACCCGGAGAACCGGGCGCCGATGCGCTGGGATCTGGCCGACGACACCAACCCGGTATTGGGCTGGTACCGCAAGCTGCTGGACCTGCGCAAGCGGCATCGCAGCCTGCGGGTCGGCGATCTGCGCTGGCTGGTCACCGACCGGCTATTGGGTTTCCAGCGGCACACCGACCGGATCGCCGAGGCGGTGTTCGTCCTGGCCAATCCCGCAGATCACCCGGTCCGCGAGACCGTCTTGCTGCCGGATTCGAAACTGATGGATCTAGCCGGCCTGATAGACCTGCTGACCGGGCAGCGATACCAGAACTACCGCGCCACCCTCGACCTGGAGCTGCCGGCGCATGGCGTGGCGATCCTCGCCTGCGAACCGATCCCAACCCACGGATACACTCCCTACAAGCGGGTTCAGTGAACCGGGCGGGCCGGTCTCCGGTGTGCCCAAAGGCCGGCCCCGGGCAGTTTCAGTCGGCCAGGACCGGGCTGAGCCAGTCGAGCAGCGGCCGGGCCTCGCGCCACAGTTCGGCGACTCGTCCGGCCACCGCCGGTACCCCCGAATACCCGGGTTCGACCTCATGGGCCACCCACAGCGTCTTGTGCCGCAGCAGTTCGATCCTGGGATGGTCCTGCGGGTAGCCACGGGGCGCGGTCTGCACCCGGTCGCCGCACAGCTGCCAGCCGGTGGCGGTCAGCCCGGCGCACAAACCGGCCAGCCGGCGCCCACCCCGTTCGGTGTCGATCAGCGCCCGCAGCCTGGCGAGTGGCCCGGGGTCGGCATGGTAGAAGCCAGCGCCCGCGATGAACTCGTCGGCATTGATCTCCAGATACCACCCGCAGGCCGGGGCGGTGGCCACGTATGCGCCCTGATGCACCTTGTAGGGTGGCTGATCGCGATGAAAACGCAGGTTGCGGTAGGGCCGGAAGACGTGCACGCCGCCGAATTCGTCCCTCAGCAGCGCGCCTAGCTCGCTCACCGGCCCGCGGACCTCGGTTTCATAGCGGTGTTTGTTGGCCGCCCAGAACTCCCGGGTGTTGTCCTGGCGCAACTCGCGATAGAACCCCATCGCCGCCGTGGGAAAGCTCATCGGGTCCGGTTCCTTTCTCATCGCACGATCAATGCCGCGGCGGCCAGCGCGGAGGCCAGCAGGGTGAAGATGTCAAAGGCGCGCTGTTGGATGCGGCCCACCAACCCGATGCCGATCACGGCCCCCACCAGCACGACCGGGACGAGCAGGGCGGCGACACGCAGCACCTGCCCGGTGAACAGGCCCAGCGTGCCGGTCAGGGGGGTCTTGCTCAGGTTGACGATCAGATAGAACCAGGCCGAGGTGCCCAAGAAACGCAGCTTCTCGACCCGGGACAATTGCAGATAGACCGCCATCACCGGGCCGGCCGCGTTGGCGGCCATGGTGGTGAAGCCGGCCGCCACGCCCGCGGCGACCGTCAGCGCGCGCGCCGGCCGGGCCGGCCCGCCGCCGGTCTTGCGGTCGCTGCGCACCGTGATCGCCAGTTGGATCAGCACCGAGCACATCAACAGCACCCCAATGGCCCGGCGCAGCATCAGGTCGTCTACGGCCCAGATGAATCCGGCACCGATCAGGATGCCCGGGATCACGGCGGGCAGCAGGCCCCGCAACAGCCCCCAGTCGGCATTGCGCCGGTAGCGCAGCACGGCCACGACGTCGCCGACGATCAGCAACAGCAGGGCAGCCGCAGTCGATTCCCTGGTGGGCAGGGTGAAGGCGAACAGCGCCACGGCCACCGCACCCAGCCCGCCGAAGCTGGTCTTGGCCATCCCGATGAGCATGGCGCCCAAGATCATCAGCCACCAGCCTGGATCCATCCCCCACTCCTTCGCGAATCGTGGCCGGTCGTGCCGGGGGTGCTGCGGCGAGACTACTCCAGCACCGCCGCGCCGGCGACCGGCGGACCGCTCCCGCCCATGGTCTCGTCGGTGGTCTCCGGGCCATGCCCGGCCACGATCCGGGGGCGAGCGGGCCGGGGCCGGCATGCCGTTGGGCCGCCCGGCGGTTCCGGTCCGCCACCCATCGGTCCCGGCTCATCCCCACGAGTCGGGCTCTTCGGCCAATTCCACGATCTCGGTGGCCTCCGGGAGCGGCACCACCTTGGGTGGATTGCGCCTGGTCAGCCAGCGCCATAGATAGCCGCCGTTGCTCTCCTGCCCGGTGAGCACATAGTTGAGCGCATTGGCATTGCGCAGGGTCAGCTCCAGCAGGTGCTTGGCGGTCGGCGATCCGGCCAGCAGCACCCGATCGTCGGGCTGGAACACGAAATCGTCGCCGGGCAACTGGATGTTCTTGTTCTTGCGCCGCACCAGCATCACCATCAGCCCCAGCCGCCGGCCTCGATTCAGGGGGTCCGCCTTGAGGTGGGCCACGGTGAACTGGCCTCCCGCGCACACCACCTCGCACAGCGCCTTGGTGCGGGCCGGGGTGATGGCCATGTCCCACACCTCCGGGTGACGCCCCGGATGCAGCCTGGCCAGCCGGTCATAGATCCTGGCACAGTCGGCCTCATTGTGCTGGGGAATCAGCCGCAGGAAGCGGTTCATCATCGGGGTGGTGATGCGAACCAGGAACTCCTCGGCCACGATCTTGCTGGGCACCATCAGCAATTCCTGGGGGAAGGCGGCGAACAGCGAGGCGTTGGACAGTTGATTCTGCCGGTTGACGATATAGATGTCGTGGTTGAGCGCCCGCGCGGTCACCGCGATGGCCAGGTTCTTGGCGTCGGAGGCGTTCGCGGTCACCAGGCCCACTGCCCGTTCGATGCCTGCGGCACGCAGTTCGTCCGAGCTGGTGCCGGTGCCCAGCACGTCGACCCCGTCCTCGTTGTAATGGCTGACGTCGATCACGCTGACCGACATGCCGGCGGCCCGCATGGCCACCGATACGGCCTTGCCGAACCGGCCGTGGCCGCAAATGATCCAGTGCCCCACCGGCGGCTGCTTGATCGGCCTGATCGGTTCGCCCGGCAGCCCGGTCATGATCTCGCGCAGCCGGTAGCGATTGGGCGAATTGATCGCCGCGGTCAGGTAGTCGGCGAACCGTTCGAAGGGATTCACCACCAGATCGCCGCCGAATACCCCGATGTGGGTCTCGGTTTCATCGTTGCGGATCCTGGCCAGCATCGCCACCCGGGGCGCCAGGAGCCGGACGCTCACCGCGATGGCCAGGTTGGTGACGTCGTTGTCGGTCAGGGCCACCACGCCCTTGCATCTTGGGTTCAGCAGGCCGGCCTGCACCAATACGGTGGGTTCGGCGGCATCGGCCTGCACCGTGGGGGGATCGACACCGAACTCGTCCAGCCGGATCTGCTGTAGCCGATCGGGGTCGATCTCGATCGACACGAACCGCAACCCCAGATGATCGAGGCCATGCGAGACCAGTCGGCCGGTTTCGCCCGCCCCGCAGACGATGTAGAAGGGCTCGCGGATCTGATCCACCAGCCGGGCGAAACCGGCCATGCGGACGGCGTTCTGGAAACCGCGATCCTGGAGCAGGGCGATCACGTTGAACAGCGAATACGACCAGGCCGAGACCGACACGTAGATGGTGAACGTCATCCACATCCGCTGGGCGGAGCTGTAGGGGTGCGGCACCTCACCGAACCCGATGGTGGTGGAGGTATAGCTGACCACGTAGAAGGCCTCGAAGACACTCATCGGGGGGCCGGGCTGCCCGGTGGCCGGATCGATGCCGGGGATCATGGCCAACACGATGGTGCAGCAGGAATAGACGGCGATGATAAGCAGCAACGGAAACCTCATCCGGCGCAGGACGAGGTAGAAGACGTCGCTCATCATCGCCTGGCGCGGCTGGGGCGTGCTTGGTGGTTCCATCTTGGGCTCAACGACGGATCTGCACGATCTCGCTGACCATCAAAACCACCGAGACCACATTCGCGAGCAGGGCGCCCCCGGACATCGAGACCACCACCGCCATGTGGGCCGGCGTCATGCCGGCCGGGGACGCCTGCTGGGCCCACACCCAGATCACGGCGGCGATCACCAACTGCAGATCGGCTACCATGCTGGTGGCCAGATGCACCGCGCCGAGCTGGGTCCGGTCACCGAACTTGAGCAGGGTGGCGATCAGGCTGATGACCAGCGCGGCCGCCAACTCGGCCCCGTTGTGCGCGTGGATGCTGTCGATCGGTCCAGTCCAGAACCCGAAGTTGAGGGCTGCCGCCAGCGTGACGAAGAAGCCAAAGATGACCTTCTCCAGATTCATGTTCTCTCCAATAGCCATCCACTGGGAACTCCCACAGCCTAGGCGCTACGGGCACCGGGCGCGGCCGGACTCGCGGTCCCGGCCGGCCGGAGCGAACCGCCCGGCGAACCGGCCGAGACCACCCGATCGTTTCTGGGCAGCGGGACACGGGGCCGGGGTTCTCGCGCTGTGCGGTGGGAACGCATCGGCCGGAACTCATATCCGAAACCGAGTTGTCCCGATGCCGGCCACCAGGTCACCGGCCCGGGGCTGCGCTCCGCCCTTGACCGGCAGGCTCGGCACGAACCTGATGGAGGATCAGGCGTGCGAAGCAATCCGCCGTCGCGTTCAGGGCCGATGGCCCGCCGGCACGTCTTTCATAGCTGGGATGACTACTACCCCTAGCGCTTGCGCCATAGCCATTGCATTGACGGCGGTTCCTGCGATTCCCGTATAATCTAGGCCGAACACAAAATCGTACCTATCCGATATGACGACAACCATGCTATTAGGCTTGCGCCAGCCGAATCTATGAATAGCATAGTACAGATCTCTTCGTGCCGGGTCTCCTTCGTTTAGAAAGCGTCAGATCCGCTGGCCGGGTGGGGGCCATTTTTGATTCTTTGGAAGACCGGCGATGTTTCAACTCGTGAGTGGAATATGGGGTAGTAAGTAGAATTAGAGTCGTCGCTTCTCCCGGCGCGCGCCAAAAGGCCCGCCGAAAACTTATAGTCCTGTGCCCAGAATCGGAGACAACGCTCGAGCGATTCGCCTCAAGTTCACTTTCTACTGAGGCTATGCTTTCTTCGGCGGTGGCCAGTTGACCAGCCATTGGGTGCCGCCGAAACCGCCGGCGATAGCACTACCGTAGACAACATAGCCATAATAATAGATTAATGCGATTGAAGAGGTTTTCAAGGCTACGCACGCCCTTCGTAGATGTAGAATCGGTTTTCGGCTGGATCGAATAAGCATAGCAAGGTTTCGCCCGATCTCTTGCCAGGCCCCTTCGGTGCGATCGATATCTTTTTCAAACCCGCGCGGGAAAGATCGAGACGGTTTTTAGGATGAAACAAATCGTCGATGCCGGTCACCAAGTTAATTTCGTCTTGGGTTAGACCGGATTCGCTCATTTGACTCACGTCAAAGAAGCTGCCCTCAAGCGAGGAGTTCGCAGATGGCCTGAGTGCTTTCATCCGCAGTCCATCTCCATGGAATCCGGCTTTTGCATGCCACTCGACAATGGTTAATCCGGTTGGAACGGATGTGCCCCAGGCGCTTTCTAGCGATTTGATGGGAAAACGTATGATTTCACCCAAATGCAGAGTCCGACTATTCCAGAGATAAGGAAGGAAACCGAAAGAACTGTAATAAGGTTTAGAGCGCTTCTGCTCTGGATCACTACTGAGCCTTCTCTCGATACGGATCAAGACGTAGGGGATCGGACCGCCACACGGATAAGTGACAGTTGCAGTCACGCCGCCAATGCGATGGCTGTGTTCACGATGGTCTCGAATCCGGTGGGGGTACTCGTGGACATCGTTTACCCTTCAATATCGGGGCTTGGGTTGTGGCATGCCACCGATGGTTACTGGAGCGTAACGCTTCTTGGCTGGTCGTGCCCGAGAGTTGCGGAAGGCACCCTCTGGAGCCTCGGCGCAGCGCGTTGCGCCGCTCTCCGGCCCGAGCGGTCCATCAATGATCCATGGGCCAGCGCTCAAAGCGATTCCGGGATGACCCTTCGTCCCGATGCCATCAGGATGGTGCACTCCGGGTCGCCGTCAAGGGCGCTACGCGATGCCGCAAGCGGCACCCTTGACCGCGACCCTCCACACACCAGGAGGCAGCTATCGGAACGAAGGGGCACTCTGGGCTCGGACGAGCGCTCGGCGTACCGACGACGTGCTCACACCGAGCACGGTTGCGATATGCGCGTTGCTCTGACCCTGCGCCTTCATGCGCAGGGCGGCGCCGGTCCGCTCCGGACCCATGACGGTGGGACGGCCACCGACCCTCCCCTGAGCCCGCGCGTAGGCCAGGCCCCTCCGGGTGTTCTCCCGGATCGTGTCCACCCGCAACCGAGCGAACACCGCCATGATCCCCACGATGGCCTGGCCCATCGGACTCGACGTGTCGATGCTCAACGCCGGCTCCGTCAGACTCCTGATACTCACGCCCTGCCCGATCAGGTCGTGAACGATCTCGATGGCCATGACCTCGCTTCCGGCCAGCCGGTCCAGCGCCCTGAACACCAGCGTGTCACCGCCACGCAGATAGTCGCGGCACGCCAGCCACTGCGGCCGGTCGGCCGCACGGCTGGACTCACCGTGATCGACGAACACGCGCTCTGCCCCGGCCGCGCGCAACTCGGCCTCCTGAGCGGCCGGGTTCTGCTCGCGCGTGGATACACGCGCGTACCCGACGATAGTCATCGGCTCCCCCGCCCCACAGGGCCACCTCGGTGCGGCTCGTCGTCACCGCGCGATTCCGCTCGACGACGCTCCACCTCCCGCTCAATGCGCTGGCCTAGAGTGTGCTTAGCCAGGGGCCGATGCTCGGCGCGCAACACGTCGAGCGCGCGCTCCTGCGAGCGCGGATCACCCGGATACGCCGCCTGGGCCACAAGACGGGCGTCACGGCCCACGACCCGCCCGATGGTCGTCAGCAAGTCGGGATCGCTCTGCCCCGTGCGCGCGCACGCCCGCACGGCGGCGGTGGCCGTCTCCAGCCAGGCGCGCGCCTCGGCCTCCGGCAGGCCGGCCACCTCGCGCGCGGCCGCGATCGCCCGGGCCGCTTCCTGCGCCACCTCCGCGCATTCCCCCGGCTGTGGACTCGCCTCGTAGTACGCCTCACCCTGACGGTTCTCGATCGACACATGGTCGATTGCTCCGGCCTCCACCAGCTCGACCACCGTGCCGGACACGGCCTCGGCGGCCGTGTCGTGGGCGGCCGCCGGCGTCCACCGGCCCGCGCCGGACTCCTCCACCTGCCCCACATACCGGCTGATCGTCCCCAACCGGGACACCTCCAAAGGCACGGCCACGACATGCAGCTCCGTGCGATAGCCCGCCTGACGGAACCCCGCAACGGTCTCGCGCACCACGCCAGGCTGCCGCAACGTCGTCTCAATCAGCGTGCCGCGTCGCCGCTCACGCAGGTACTCAATCGCCATGCCGACCCACCGCCCCGACGCTTGCGCCGTCGCGGCGGGCATGGCCAGCGGGGCCTCCTGCATGAGTCGATCGTAGTCGGGGTGAAAGTTGCGCAGGTCGTCGCCGATCACCTCGACGATCCCCGGATGCTGCGCCTCAATCCGGCTGATGGCCTTGCTCTTGCCTGCCCCTGGCTGACCGCCCACGAGGACCAGCAGCAGAGTCGGCTCCTCACGTGACGACGCCCCGAGCGCGTCGAACTCGGGGCGTATGTCTCGCTCGAATATCTCCCGCAGCTGCGCCTCGGTCAGCTCGCCCGTCACGCAAGCACCGGCGCATGCTCAGGCATGCGCCGAAGCGTCTCGCGCAGCTCGGCCGTCTTCGCCTCCACCGCGCACCGGCTGTCGGGATCGACCGCCCGCACCGCCAGGCGGGTGCGGATGCGCTCATCCTGCCAGTGCTGGGCCTCCCGACCCGTGGCCGCGCGCTGCCACACAAGGTAACGGCCGATGACGCGGTTGGCGGTCTCGCGCATGATGTCGTAGATCATCGGATCGTAGAGGCGATCCTGCTCAACGCTTTGGCCCATCGCTAGCCTCCCTTCCTGTGGCTACGTTTCATTCTACCGGCTCAGCCGAAAACGGTCTATCGCCGGTTTCGGTGGGGGCTTTGACCGCCCTTCCGCCGCTGGACGACGTGAATCGCACGACATACCGCCAACCGGTGCAAAAACGATCGGTACAGAAACGAGCGGAACCGACAGGCGTCTGCATCACTGGTGGGTTGGGCTACGGTCCAACTGGGCAGGCCGTTGGTCGTCAGTGGGGCGGGGGCTCGTGGCGGTGGTTCGGGTAAGTCCGCGGCTTTGGTCTGTTCTTGGTGCTCGTTCATAACGAAGGTCCCGGGTCATCACATCGTAGACCGGCCTTGGTCCCGCCTTTCGGTTCTGGGGCTACCCCACGGGGGCCCTGGGGTAGTTCACGCGCGCACTCCAGGGAACGGTTCCCCGCCGTTGTACTTGCGCTCGAGCTGCTGGACGTATGTCATGACGGCCCGGTCGATGAACTCCGAAAGGGAACGTGCGCCCTCGGGGGTGGTCGTCGTGTGCAGGAATGCACCACGGACCCGGTCGGTGTCCTGTCGGTCTTGGTAGAACGAGACCTTGTGCGGGTAGGGCTTCTTCCCGGGCTGGGGTTGATGATTCTGCTTATCCTTCGGGCTGGTGGCCTCGGCCGGCGGCAGAAAGGGGACCGGGGAGGTGATGGGGTTTGTCCCGGCCAGACTTGATTTGCGTGGGGTTGGACGATTCATGCCGAGACTCCTTCGATGTGTGTGAGGTAGCGAGCGTAGATGTTTCCGAGCGCGGCCGCCTCCGCGTTTCCCCATTCATCGAGGCCCTTCGCGGCCTCGATGGCGTCGCTGATTACGACACGCTTTGGGATGGGTGGTTTGAGCACGCTGAGGCCCCTCAGTTGGGCCGCGGCGCACAGTTCGTTAAGCCAGCCGCGGCCGCTCACAGTCTGCTCTTCATGCTGGTTGACGACTACGCCTTCGATCGCGAGCGTGGGATTGTAGTGCTGCCTCACGCTCTCGATCGTGTCGAGCAACTGAGCCAGCCCATTGGCGCTGAACAGCTTTGAGTGCGTTACTACGAGCACGGAGTCCGCCGCTGTGAAAGCGTTGATCGTGAGTTGATCCAGGCTCGGTGCGCAGTCGATGAAGACCATGTCATAGTCGTCAGCGACCGTGGCCAGTTGTGCGCGCAGGCGGCCCTCTCGGCCGCCCCCTGCGATCACCAGCTCGTCGCGAACATGCCGAGGGTAGCCCCAGTTGTGGGTGCCACATCAAGACCTGGCCACACTCCCGCCACGATCACGTCGCGGAGTGTTTCGGGTGCCCGAGAACTCAAGGCGTCGGCCAGTCCTGCCTGGTCCTCCTGTACGCTCTCGCCCGCCGCGTTGTCGACGACCAACACCCGTCGGCCGCTCAGCACGGCCGCCCGAGCTAGATGAAACGCAGTGGTGCTCTTGCCGACACCACCCTTCTGGTTGCAAAGAGCGGTAATCTTGGCTGCCATGACAATACCTCCAATAGTGGAATTAGTACTATCGGGTAGGCTGCCGGTCGCGCTGACAACTCTCTTGGAAGCTAGTACCAATAGTACGATTGTCGGTAATAGGGTTACCCTAGGCACCTCTATTACCACTATTGATAGCAATTGTGTGGGGTTCTGGCGCCGGTGCCGTTCGACGTGCTGAGAAGTCTTGAGGGTAGAAGTGGTAGTTTTGGAGGGTCGGGGGGCCGCCGCATCTGCTGGAGCATTGCCCGAAGCTTGGCGGGTATCGGCACGCTGGAAGCTGTGGCGGTCCGTGGAAGTTGCCTAGCTTTAGGGGATGCGGATCCGGGGTGGTCTGTAGGCAGTCGGCACGCAGAAGTCGGCGACAGCTGACAGGCCTCGCTGGGGCGAACCGACCTGTCGGGCTGCGAGGCACTCGGCCTGGGTCAGCATCCGGCCGGCGACGACCTCGACCCGCAGTCCAAGCTCGCCGGCGGCCGCGCGGTATCGTTTGGCGAAGAGCCTACCAAGAACAAAATGGCATGGCCTGCGAAGCAGCAGCCGCCCAGCCTAACATCGAACCCGACACCATGGCGATCCATTGTGGTGTGTGGCAACCCACGACCGCCGAACAGTACCTGCCACCAGCAGCACCGACACCTATCCAGGCAAACCAAACGCCACGCGTCAGAGGACTCGAACGATGACCGACTGGCTGGCCGCTGCGCTGACAGACGCGCGCGTCCGGGCCAGGTACTACGCACACATCCTGAGCGAACCCACACCAGCCGGCTGCCTGATCTGGACCGGTGCCGTCTCGGGAGCCGGCCACGGACGATTCTGGATCGGCTCACAAGACGGCCACGACCGAGTCATCATCGCGCACCGCTTCGGCTACGCGCTCGCGCACGGAGCAGGAGGCCTCACGCAAGCCATCCAACACCAATGCGACGAACCACTGTGCCAGAACCCCAACCGCCTGGTCGCCGGCACGATTGCCCAGAACACCCGGGCATGGGCCCGCCAGCATGCGCGTTGCTCTGACCCTGCGCCTTCATGCGCAGGGCGGCGCCGGTCCGCTCCGGACCCATGACGGTGGGACGGCCACCGACCCTCCCCTGAGCCCGCGCGTAGGCCAGGCCCCTCCGGGTGTTCTCCCGGATCGTGTCCACCCGCAACCGAGCGAACACCGCCATGATCCCCACGATGGCCTGGCCCATCGGACTCGACGTGTCGATGCTCAACGCCGGCTCCGTCAGACTCCTGATACTCACGCCCTGCCCGATCAGGTCGTGAACGATCTCGATGGCCATGACCTCGCTTCCGGCCAGCCGGTCCAGCGCCCTGAACACCAGCGTGTCACCGCCACGCAGATAGTCGCGGCACGCCAGCCACTGCGGCCGGTCGGCCGCACGGCTGGACTCACCGTGATCGACGAACACGCGCTCTGCCCCGGCCGCGCGCAACTCGGCCTCCTGAGCGGCCGGGTTCTGCTCGCGCGTGGATACACGCGCGTACCCGACGATAGTCATCGGCTCCCCCGCCCCACAGGGCCACCTCGGTGCGGCTCGTCGTCACCGCGCGATTCCGCTCGACGACGCTCCACCTCCCGCTCAATGCGCTCGTGCAGACCGCTGCGGATACTCTCCCGCCGGGCTCGGCCGCGAATGCTTGCCGCCCACGCCTTGGTGCGCGTCTTCACATCGTCGAGCTGACTGGCCGTCAGACCGTAGACCCTGGCCAGCACGGGCCCGACCTCCAGCCGCACAGGCGGGTGAGCCCGCCAGTCCACGCCCAGGTCCATGCCAGTGCTGTGCCCTTGCGCACTGACGATGGTGAGTTGGGCGAACGTATCCTGGCGGCGACGGGTCTCCACGGTATAGCCAACTGCACGCAGCGCGGCGATAATCCGGTCAAGCGACGTACCGAACCGAGTTTCGGCTTGCTAGACGGTGAACAGGTCCACGTCCTCTGTCGGCCGGTCGATCAACCCATGCTCACGGATCGCACCCGAACCGGCCAAGGCGAATCCGGCCTCGTCACCAGCGGCCTCTAGGGCAAGACGCGCGATGCGCCGCTGCTCCTCCTGGTCACCGCTCACACAGCCACCCGAAGCCGGGGGAACCGTCCCTCCCACAAGGCGCGCACGTGCGGGTCCATATTCAGGATCGGCCACGTCTCGATGAGCCGATCCCGGTTCATCAAGCGGCCCTGCTCGTCAGCAGTCCCCTCGGCGAGCAACGCCTGGTAGGCCATACGACGCCAGCCCAGGTTCGACACATCCACACCGAGCCGATCAGCCTGCCAGCGCACAGAGTGAGGCAGGTCGATGGGCCCGTCATAGGGCCCGCGCAACTCGTCGAGCGACGCGGGCACGTCATAGGGCTTGACGTCGCGGAACCGCACGCGAGTCGCTGTCACCTCAGCCATGGCCTGCCTCCTTTCATCTCACTACCAGCCTACCGGCTCAGCCGAAAACGATCTATCACTGGTTTCGGTGGGGGTTTTGACTGCCCTTTCGTCGCCAACCTACGCGGATCACACGACATACCGCCAACCGGTGCAAAAACGATCGTTTTCGAGTCATGGGGTACGTGCCTGACCGCGCGGGATTGCCGTCCGCGAGCGCCGCCCACCGCCCGGTTGGGTTAGCCTCGGGCCATGACCCCGGACCTAGCCGCCAGCGAACGCCGCGAACTATGCGAACTGCTCGCCGCAGCCGGCCCCGACGCCCCCACCCTGTGCGAAGGCTGGGACGCCCACGACCTGGCCTGCCATCTGCTGATCCGGGAATCCTGCTCGCTGGCGGCGCTGGGCATTCTGGTGCCGGGGCTCGCGGCCCGGACGCGCCAAGCCATGGCGAGGCTGCGCTCGCGGCACGATTTCGACGAGTTGGTGGCCTTGATCCGGCGGGGCCCGAGGCGGCGGAGTCCGTGGCGAACCACCCGGCTGGCCACCTGGGCCGATTCGCTGGAATTCTTCGTCCATCACGAAGACCTACGCCGGGCCGGGCGGGGCCGGGTGCGTCCTCGGGTGCTCTCCCGGGACCAGGATGATTGGTTGTGGAGCACCGCCATCTGGCTGGCCAGCCGCAGACTGCGCCGGCCGGGTTGCGGGGTGCTGTTGCAGCGCGTCGTGGACGGGCGCCCTGGCCGGGAGCTCGCGGCGGTGGTCACCGGCCGGCAACCGGTCACCGTCCGAGGCGAGGCCCAGGAACTGGTGCTGTGGCTGACCGGCCGCGGCCGGGTGGCCGAACTGGAGTTCGTCGGCGAGGAGGCCCGGGTGCGGCCGCTGAAACAGGCCCGGCTCGGCATGTGACTACCGGCCAGACCCGGGAGGGCCGGGAATCGAACCGCTTTGGCAACCCGGTTGCCATGACCGTCGTGCCCAGTTGCCACCAAACGACCCTTCAATCTACTTTAGTTGACGACGGGTCGGGGGACCGCAAACCCATGGGGAGGGGAAGGGCCGGAGCGGATGTGGCAATTGGGCCCCGGAATCGGGGAGACTCCGGGGCCCAGGTGTACCGAAGATGGTGTGACGCTTCCGGCCACCATGAACACTTGCAGGATCCCGCCGGCCCGTCACCCTACCGACGTGGCGAGAGGTGGGCCCCCGCCAGCGCATCCTGCCTCATGCTCACCGGCGCTTGCCGCGCCGTGGGCACCATTGTTCGCCCATCCGCCGGCAAACGGCAACTCGCGCATTTGAACTACAGTCGCGTAATTCGGTGACCCACGCCACCGTCCGCAACCGCCGGCAGCCGGTGCCGGATCCCCCAGGAGCCGCCTGGCTTCGGCCGACCGGGCCGCCCGGCGCCTCGAACACCCACTCGGCACCGTTCGTTGCCCCGGACGGTTACCGGGCCGCCACCATTGCCGGCCAATTTGCCGGCCCGCCGGGCCGGCCCGGTATCGATCTGTGAGACTGGTGTCATGGGTAACGAGAACTTGACCGCTGCGATCAATCTGCGCCTGGCACTACTCGAACTCCCGCGTCCCACCACCGGTGATGGCGAGATTGGCCTCGTGGAACCGCTGCTGGCCCGCCAGCGAGAACTCTCACGCCGGTTATCGGATCGACTATGCCCCGCCGACCAGCGCATTCAGGACTTCCTGGACGACTATCTCGCCGACTCGCCGGTGAAGCCGCAGCTGCCCCGCCAGACCCTGATCCTGGACCAGGCGGGGCTGGCCCGTGGGCTGAGCCTGCCCGCCGATGGGGACGAATTCCGCTCCCCCCTACTGGCCAGCTACCGATTGGCCAATGGCGTGCTGCACAACCCGGCCAACGACCGCCGCACTACCGCCGGGGTGTTCCACGTCGCCCAGGGCGGTTTGCCGATTCCCGACGACAAGATCGCGGTTCGCAAGGAGGTCTTTGCCCGGTTGCTGGAACTAGCCTTCCAGCCCCCACACGACGACATGGTGCTGCCCTTCACCGCGAACCAGGCCACACCGGCGGCCTGCTTCGTCTCCCTGCTGATGCGGCCGCTGGTGGTGCCGGCGGTGCCCGGGCAGGGCCCCGCCCGGACCATGGAGACCCGCTTCATCGTGCCCGGCGGACTGGTGTGCAATCTCGACTTCGTCGAAGCCATCTTCGGCAATGCCGGCGACCCCCAACTGCCCCAGAACGATGCCGCGCTGGACCCGACCGGGTGGTCAGGGCATACCGGCTGCGTCGTGCTGGCCCCACACCTGACCAAGATGACCAAGAAGTCATTGGGACTGCCGCCCTGGGACGAGGCCACCGAACGCGAACGCCGCGATGGCCAATGCTGGCGGCGCGCAGACGAACTCTACAACGACGGCAAGGCCTTCAAATGCTGTGCCCGCGACGAACGTGGCGTGATGGTCACCGTCATCGCCGACAACTATTTCGGCTACTGCAAGAAGGAGGTCAAGACCCAGCTTTCCTATGCGGCCAACCTGCTGGGCTGCGCGGAAGAGGAGCATTCCGGCGGCGCCCAGGTATTCCCCGCCTACAACCTGGGCCAGGACTTCCACGATGACTACACCCCGGCCGACTACACCATCGCCGAGGTGCTGGCCCGTGAGCCGGATCGTTTCGACCCCCAGCCCGAGGGCCACGCCCTGGACCGACTGCACCCGCATCTGGTTCTGGTACCCGGTGGGGCCAGCTATTCGATGCGCGAGCAGACGGTGAGCTGGCCGGCCGAGACCGGCGGGACCCAGACCATCAAGTTGCTGGCCGGTAAGGTCTACATCACCCCGAATGGCTACCGGGTCTACGCCAAGCATCGGGAGCTGGACGTCACCCAATGGCACCTGATCGGGGTTTCGCCGATATCCACCAGCTGTCACAAGCCGGCCACCGTGTCCGGCGGCGGGAAGTCGGAGATCAGCAAGTCGATCTCGGACGCCTTCGTGTTCGACAACGCCTACGCCGCGGATTTCGACGACGATATCCGCCAGGTCCAGCGGCTGCTGGATTCGGACTACTCGGATCGATATGTCGATCAGGCGCGCAATGGCAAGGACCGCCGCCCGATCCTGTCGCCGCGGCGTTCCCTGGGCTCGGTCATCAAGCTGCTCACCCCGAGCGGCGAATACACCGACGACTACAACCACTTCCTGCGTGCCATCCCGGCCCAGGTGAAGGAGATCCTGTTCACCGTCAAGCGCTATTACAAACCCGAATGGGGCGATGACTGGCGCAGCCACTTCAGTGTGGGCACCATGAACGGCCGCCCGGGCAATGCCGTGCGCCTGGAGGGCGACAAGATCATCGCCAACCAGCTGCGGGTCGGCTTCCAGCCGGACGGCTCCTGGCGGTTGTTCACCCTGCGCCCGGACTTCAGCCCCGCGATCAAGGTGCAGACCGAGGACGACATCACAGCCTCGACAGTCGCCCCGCCGTTCGAGCAGGCCCCCGCCGGCTTCGACAATCAGCGGGGGCTGCCACGCAAATACGTTCAGAATTGCGAGCAGCTGCTCTTCCAGCGGCCCGACGATGCCATCCACCGCGGTTACGACAAACAGGCCGAGCAGGATCTGTCGCGGCCGGGCACCTTCATCTCCAACTTCGAGCCGCTGCAACGCGCCGACGCCCTGGAACTGATGGAGAACGCCCAGGCCTTCAGCGAGTACACCGAGCCGATGGCGGAGCTGGTCCGCAAGGTGGCCAGCCAGGCGGAAACCTCGCCCAGGTTCTGGATCGCCTCCGATCAGCCGCGACTGGTCGGGGGTAAACGCTCCAGGAATCCGCGCTATTTGCAGGTTCGTCCCGATATCGCCAACCCGGAGGCCACCGCGGCAGCCGACCTGGCGAGTCACCTGGTACGCAAGCTGCCCAGCGACCGATTCGCTCCGCTGCCGGTGGATGTGGTAGCGGCCGGCCGGCGCAACAATCCGAAGGAGGAGGGCGTCCCGCCGCTGTGCGTCTACAACCCGCTGCACTACATGGAACTGCCGGAGCTGTTCATGGAGTTCATTTCCTCCATGACCGGCAAGTCGCCCTCCACCACCGGCGCCGGATCGGAAGGCGCGCTGACCAAGGGACCGTTCAACGCGATCGCCCCGATCGTCGACCTGAACAACAATTTCCTGGCCTACGCGCTGACCGGCTATGACGGCTGGCTGAGCTCGGCCGGCTATATCGGGCCCAAGGTGCGCGTGGACCACGACATCTCGATGCTGGTGCCCGAGCTGTTCAGCAGGATGTGGCCGCAGGAACGCCTGGCCGCCAACCTGATAGCCGATGGCTACCTGGACCGGCTGACCGATTACGAGTTCCAGGGACGACCGGTGCTGGCCTCCCGGCTGGGATACCGTATCAACGCGCGCTTCGCAAGCACCTATTTCGGACGCATCTTCCTGCATCCCGATGTCGTGTTCACCGAGGAGATGCTGCGGCCCGAACTGCAGGACGAGGCGATCTTCGCCGAATCGATGGCGGTCATCGTCACCACGCATCAGCGTGTGGCCCAGGCGTATTTCAACGATGGTGGCGTCGAACTGGCCGTTCCCCCGTTGCGGGGTCTGCTGGAGATCATGGTCAACGGTCGCACCGGCGAGGGCCTGGCCTTGGACGATGCCGAGTTCCGTCGGCAGTTCACCCGCGAGGCCATTTTGGCCAGCGATTGGTATGCGGCCCGGCTCGACGCCAAGCAGGCCGGCGACGTCAGCCATCAGGAACGGGTGCTGGCACGCCTGCGGGAGTTTTCCGGCGCGCCGGAGAACTCCCTGGTGGGTGACCGGTTGAATCTGGCCGCTCGCAGCGCTGCGGCCCGCGCCGAATACGAACGGGTCAGCAGCCCCGCCTATCGGCAGGCGCTCGTGGGCACCATCGGCCGGCAGGCCGCCTTCCGCTGAGGTCACGCTGCGGCTGACGGTGTAGGCGTTCGGCATCGGCCCCAGTCGGCAGTCGAGCCCTTGCCATGGGCCAGACGGCGGCGAGCCAACAACCACGTATGCTGGCAGCAGCCTGTTGAGGAGACCTCATGTCTGAGTCAGCGCGCCCGGAACCGACCCCTAGCGCCTTCGCTGGGCGGTTCCCGCCCCGCTCCGATGCCGCCGCGCGTCCAGTCAGCGGACGGCAGCCCGACGCAAGCACCGCCGCCACGAGCGTGGCACCCAATCTGCCGGCACCGCCGGCGGGCACCGCGCCGTTCCGGCCCGCGGCACAACCGGCGGCTGCCCCGGCCCGGCCGCCCGGCGCCGGTCCCCTGGGCTCGGAACGCCCGGCCGCCCCATCGCCGGCGCCAGGTGGCGCACCGCCTGGTGGTTCCGCCGGCTGGCGCGGCGGCCCCCAACCCGGGGCTGCTCACCCGGCCGCCGCCCAACCGAGCGGCCCCGACGGGGCGAACGAGCCGGGCCGGCTCGCCCCGAGAACCGGCACATTCCAGCCCTACCAGGCCGGATATCCCGGCCCGCGGCTAGCTGCCCTGCCGGGCGGCGCGTATCCCCGACCGGTGGCTCCGGCGGTGAAGCCGGCCCCCGAACCCACCGCGCTGCCCTACCGGATGCACCACCCGCACCCCCTGCCATCCAGCGCCCCCAGCGGGGCCACCCTGGCTCGGCCAGCGCACCGGCCCGACCGGCGGCCACTGATCGTTTCGGGGATCCTGCTGGTGGTGCTGGCCATGATCGGAGGGGTAGTCCTGCGCTTCGGCCTGGCCGATCGGCCAACCCAATGGCGTCAGCTGGGGGACAGTCCCGACCTCGCCCATCGACAGGGCAGCGTGGCATCCACCGCCCCCATCCCCACCTACCACACGGAGGTGACCGCGGAACTCAGCCGCGGTGTCGCGTTGATCTTCGGTAAGAGCCCCGAGGGCCGCTCGGCGGGCAGCGGCATGGTGCTGACCAGCGATGGTTTGGTGCTGACCAATTATCACGTCGTGGCCGGCACCCACGAACTGCAAGTGGAGATCAACGACACCAAGCAGCAGTTCGCCGCCCATGTGGTGGGCCGCAATCTGATGGCGGATGTCGCCCTGGTCAAATTGGAGAACGCGTCCGGGCTGGTCACCATCGCCCTCAGCGATCAGCATGTTTCCCCTGGCGACCGGGTGGTGGCCGTGGGGAACGCCGGCGGCGAGGGCATACTGCGCGGTACCGGCGGCAGCGTGAGCCGGGTGAACACCACCATCTGGCTCGACTCGGCCTATGGCGGCTACGGCGAGGATCCCTTGATGGGGGTCATCGAATCCAGCGCCGGGGCAGTGCCCGGCTATTCCGGCGGGCCGACCTTCAACCAGACGGCCGAGGCGATCGGCATCACCAGCGCCGGCCAGCAGGAGGAGAGCTCGCAGATGGTCTCCTACACCATCCCCATCGATCATGCGATGCACGTGGTGGACGACATCCTGGCCGGCAGGGAAAGCCCCAACACCCGGATCGGCCCGCGGCCCCTACTGGGTCTGGATTTGGGCGAGGAGGACGTGCCGAAGGTGCATGGGGTGACCCGCGGCTCCCCGGCCGATGCGGCGGGCATCGTCGCGGGCGCCACCATCGTGAGTTTCAACGGCACGCCGGTGGACCGCGCGCACACCCTGCTGCGGCTGCTGGACGGCACCGATCCCGATCAGACGGTCGAGGTGACCTGGCGGGATTCATCCGGTCAGGAGCATTCGGGCCAGGTCACATTGGGCACCAATCCCGCCAACTGAGTGCCCGCAACAGCACGAGGCGGCGGGCGGCCGACCCCGGGGCTGCCCCGCGATCAATCGTCTAGACCGCGGGATACCAGGGCATCGCCGATCGCATTTGCGGTGCGCAGTGCCCGGACGAGCAGCGGTACCGCAAAGGCCCGGTAGCTGTACAGGGCACCCCTGGCATATTGTGCCTGCCGCACTTCGCGAGCCAGTCCGGCCACCACGGGAACAAAACGGATGCCCAGCAGCAGGGTCAATCCCAACCGCTCCGGATCCACGCCGATGCGCCGCAGCGGGCCAGCCAGCCGTACCACGACATCGATCAGGGCGGTGGTCGGGGTGGTCAGGGTGATCAGGGCCGCGGCGGTGACCAGCGTCACGATCATGCCCACCACGCAGACCGCGCGCCGCCAATCCGACACCAGCAGATGCAGCACCGCGGTGAAGGCCAACAGCCACACCATGGGACGCACCTGCTGCCACCACGCCCGCAGCCCCAGTCCGGCGATCAGGAAACCGGCTACCACCAGCAGCAACGCAACCGACACCAGCCACCAGCGGGTCTGTAGCAGGATCGATGAGCCGCCCAGGATGAGCAGACCCAGCAGTTTCCGGCCGGCACCCAGGCGGTGCAATACCGACCGGCCCGGCCGGTAAAGGCCCAAAGCGGTGAGCTGCGCCACGGTCAGTCCATCAGTGCCCGGTAACCGGCGATGGCGGCCGCCGGGACGTCATCGATCACCAGGCATCCCTCGTCGAAGACCAGCACTCGTTCGAAACCGGCCAGCAGATCCAGGTGGTGAGTGGCCAGCACGACCGTCTGATCCAGTTCGTCGATCAGCCGCCCGATCCGGCGGGCATTGCGCAAGTCGAGCAGTGTGGTCGGCTCGTCCATGATGATCAGCCGGGGTCCGGTGATCAGCACCGCCGCCAGGGCGAGCAGTTGCTTCTGCCCGCCCGATAGCAGATGGGCGGGATGGTCGCGGTGTTCGGTCAGTTGGTAGTGGGCGAGCGCCTGGTCTACGCGCTGGGCTATCTCCTCCTTGCCGAGCCCGGACCTGCGCAGCCCGAAGGCGACGTCTTCGGCGACGGTGGGCATGATGATCTGGGCGTCCGGGTCGGTGAATAGGAACCCGGTGCGGGCCCGGACCTGCCGGGCGTGGCTGGCGGTGTCCAATCCGTCCACCCGAACCGCACCCTGACTCGGCACCACCAGCGCGTTGAGCATGCGCACGAAGGTGGATTTGCCCGATCCGTTGTGCCCGATGACCCCGATCCGCGATTGATCCAGGTCGACATCGAGGTCGCGCAGGACGCGCCGGGCGAGCGGTCCCTCACCATAGCTGTGGCTGACCCGGTCGATCTCGATGTGCACCATCAGCGTTCGACCGGCGCCCGGAAGGAGTCCCGCCAGGGCAGCATTCCCGGCACCGCGGCATGGACGCCCTTGGCGACCAGGGCGGCTAGCACGCACTTGAGCGTGTCCCCGGGCAGGTAGGCCACGTTGGCCGCCAGTGCCGCGACGAACGACAATTTCGCGGAGATCACGATGCCGACCAGCCCAAACAGGTAGAGCGCCCCCATCCCGAACACGATATTGACGCTCAAACCCTTCCACAGCACGTAGGGCGCCCCGATGCGGTAGACGAACAGCCCGACCAATCCGGCCACCACCATGTAACCCAGCAGGAAGCCCCAGGTCGGGCCGAGGAAGACCCCGATACCACCGCGACCGCCGGCAAGCAGCGGCAGGCCCAGCGCGACCAGGGCCAGGAAGAGCCCCTGCGAGACGGCACCCCGCCAGCCGCCGAGAATGCTGCCGGCAAGGATGATGCCCAGGGATTGGGCGGTGATCGGCGCTGGAGACCACGGCACGGGGATGGCCGGCAACAGGCCAAGGGCGGCGGTCAACCCGGCGAATACCACGATCAATGCCAGATCACGAGCCGAAATACGCAGCGGAGCCGCAAAGCCTTGAGGAGAACGAGAACGCATGGCCGGCCTTTCGAGGAATACCTGAGACCACCACCCTAACACCGTTCACCCGAATCTGAACATGAATCAATCCGGCACCGGGAGGCACTCAGCCGGCCCATCGCCCGGCAGCGCCTCGCCGGCCCAAGATCATTGGATTCGACTTTCAATCACTCCGTATAGCGGTGTACCGTTCGATGCATGGACGCCCAAGTGCTCGCTAGATGGCAGTTCGGCATCACGACCGTCTATCATTTCTTCTTCGTGCCCATCACCATCGGGACGGCTTGGCTAGTCGCCGCCATGGAGACCCGCTGGCTGCGCTCAAAGAACGAGGAATGGCTGCGACTCACCAAATTCTTCAGCAAACTCTTCCTCATCAATTTCGCGGCCGGGGTGGTCACCGGAATAGTGCAGGAGTTCCAATTCGGGATGAACTGGTCGGAGTATTCGCGATTTGTCGGCGACATTTTCGGCGCACCGCTTGCGCTAGAGGCACTCGTCGCGTTCTTCCTGGAATCCACCTTCATCGGACTGTGGATCTTCGGCTGGGACCGGCTGTCACGCGGCGTCCACAATCTGTGCATGTATCTGACCGCCCTGGGCAGCACCGTCTCGGCGATCTTCATCCTGGCGGCAAACTGCTTCATGCAAAATCCGGTAGGTGCCACCTACGCCAACGGGCGCGCCGAGCTGACCGATTTCGGTGCCTTGTTCACCAACCCGTTCTTCACCGCCACCGTCCCCCACCAGATCGGGGCCGCGCTGATGGTCGCCGGCGCCCTGGTGGCCGGCATCGCCTGCTGGCAGATGGGCCAAGCGGTCCGCGGCAGGATCCCAGAATCGCAGGGTGCGCCGCACATCTGGCGGCCAGTCGCCCGCATGGGCGCGGTCGTGCTGATCGCCGCATCGGTCATCGTGCTGGTCAGCGGTCATCATCAGGCGCAGGTCGAAGCCCGCTTCCAGCCCATGAAACTGGCCGCTTCCGAAGGCCATATCGAGACCAGCCGCCAGGCCGGGTTCGCGATCGTGGGCATCTACACCCAGCAACGCAATGCCGCCGGCATCACCGAGGTGACCCGGGTGTGGAGCTTCGAGGTGCCCCATGTGCTCAGCCTGCTGGCATTCAACAACCCAGACGCCGAGGTCAAGGGCATCGCCGATCTGACCGACGAGTACCTAACCGAGGGCTACGCCGCCGTCAACCCCGACGGCAGCGAGAACACCACCCAGCCACGCAACACGTTGCAGGCCTCGTTCAAGTCCGAGCTCGACACGCTGGGAGTGGATCCGGTGCCCAACGTGATGGTGTCGTTCTACAGCTTCCGCTTGATGATCGGCCTGGGCGTGGCCGGGCTCGGTATAGGGTTGCTGATCCTCTGGTTCGCCCGCGGCGACCAGGCCCCACCGGCCAGCAGAGCGTGGCTGTGGGCGATGGGCGCGCTGCCGTTCATGCCGTTGCTGGCGAACTGTTCCGGTTGGATTCTCACCGAGATGGGCCGCCAGCCCTGGCTGGTCTATGGCGTCCTGCCCACCTGGACGGCGGCGTCCCCGGGGGTGAGCGCCGGTGAGGTGCTGGCCAGCATGATCGCCTTCACCCTCGTCTACGGCATCATCGCGGTTATCGTGTTGAAGCTGTTCTTCCGGCAAATCGGCAAGGGGCTACCCGAGGTGCACCCGGCCGGGCTCCGCACCGATCCCGACGCTCCGCTGAGCTTCGCCTACTGAACCGGGGAAACCGATGACCCACGAGACGCTAATCGTAATCTGGTTCTGCCTGATCGCAGTGCTGTGGATCGGCTTCTTCTTCCTCGAAGGCTTCGACTTCGGGGTCGCCCTGCTCTATCCGGCGATCGGCAAGAACCCGACCGAACGCCGGGTGATGATCAACTCCATCGGCCCGACCTGGGACGGCAACGAGGTCTGGCTGCTGACGGCCGGCGGCGCCATGTTCGCCGGATTCCCCGGCTGGTATTCGACCCTGTTCAGCGGCCTCTACCTGCCACTGCTGCTGGTACTGCTCGGCCTGATCGTGCGTGGCGTGTCATTCGAGTACCGGGCCTTGATACCGGATGACAACTGGCGCGACAGCTTCGACTGGGCGGCCACCATCGGTTCCGGACTGGTCACCCTGGTCTTCGGGGTGGGCTTCGCCAATATGTGGCGCGGCCTGCCGGTGGCCGGCGAGCCTCCCCTGATGACCCAGGGCTTCTGGAGCCTGTTCAGCCCCTTCGCATTGCTGGGCGGCGCGCTGCTGTTGGCCCTGTTCGTGGTCCACGGGGCGATGTTTTTGACCCTGAAGACCGCGGGCAGCGTCCGCGACAAGGCACATGGCGTGGTCAGGAGGGCCGGGCCGGTAGCGCTGATCCTACTGACCTGCTACCTGGTGGCCGGCAACATCTGCTACCCGGCCGCCGACAACGCACATCTCGGCCCGGCCGCCGCGATCGCGATGTGGTTGGTTGGCCTGCTGTCGGTCGCCGCGCTGGGTGGGGCGGTGCTGGCGCAATCCCGCAGGAGTAGCCAGCGGCGCGAAGGGCTCGCCTTCCTGGGTACCGGGGTGGCCATCGCCGCGCTGTTCGCCACCCATTTCATCAAGATGTTCGGGACGCTCGGGTTCAGCGCGCCGCAGGTCAAGTTCGACATGTATACGGCCGCCAGTAGCCCAAGAACCCTGTCTTTGATGACCACCACCGTCCTGGTGGGCTTCCCGTTCGTGCTGGCCTACACCCTCTGGAGCTACTGGGTGTTCCGCAAGCGACTCGGCGTGGCGAACATGCCACCCGAGCCCAGTGCGCTGGCCACCGAGGCGGCCGTGGCCGAGAGCTGACCTTGCCCCCACCGCTGGACCGGCGACTGCTGCGCCGGGCGACGGCGACCAGGGCGTTCCTGATCGCCGTCGCCGCCATCGGCATGGCGAACCAGGCCTGTCTCGTCGTGCAGGCCTGGCTGATCGCGCGCGCCGTCTGTGGGGTTTTCTATGCCGCTCGGGGCACCGCCGAGCCCCGGCCCGGCCTGCCGGTCCAGGCCGTTGCGCTGCTCGGCGTGTTCGTGCTGCGGGGGGTGTTGTCCTGGGCCGACTCGTGGCTGGCCCACCGGGCGTCCGCCGCGGTGAAATCGCAGTTGCGTACCGATCTGATGGCCGCCCGGTTGGCCCACCCGCTGACCCACCAAACCTCATCGGCCGAACTGATCCTGCTGGTCACCCAGGGATTGGATGCCCTGGACGCCTATTTCGCCAGGTACCTGCCGCAGTTGGTGATGGCCGCGATCATCCCCCTGCTGGTCACCGGGGCGATCTGCGCCCGGGACTGGCAGGCCGCCGCCATCATCGCGCTCACCCTGCCGCTGATCCCGCTGTTCATGGTGTTGATCGGTCTCAATACCCGGGACGAGATGGCCCGCCGGCTAAGATTCCAGACCCGGCTGGCCAATCACTTCGCCGATCTGATCACCGGGTTAGCGACCCTACAGGTGTTTGGCCGGGCCCGCGCCCAGTCTCGTGGGCTGGCCGAAACCGAGGACCGGGCCCGGACCGAAACCATGCAGACGCTGCGGGTGGCCTTCCTCAGCGGCGGGGTGCTCGAATTGCTGGCCGCCCTCTCGGTGGCGCTGGTCGCGGTGAGCATCGGCTTCCGGTTGGTCGCCCACGGCATGGACCTGGAGACCGCGCTGTTCGTTCTCGTCCTGGCGCCGGAGGCCTACCTGCCGGTGCGCATGGTGGGGGTGCACTTTCACGACTCGGCAGATGGCACCGCGGCGGCCAGCCGGGCCTTCGAGCTGATCGAGGCCGCCGGGCCGCAGACGCCGGGCACGCAGGCCGCGCCCGATCTACGGCGCGCGGAGATTCGTTTCGAGCGGGTCGGCGTTCGCTATCCGGGCGCTAGCCGGGATTCGCTGACCGAGCTGAGCTTCCGGCTCCGGCCGGGTGAGCTGCTGGCCCTGGTCGGCCGGTCCGGAGGCGGCAAATCGACCGCACTCGCCGTGCTGCTGGGTTTCGTCGCCCCCACCCGGGGCCGGGTGCTGGTGGACGGCGTTGACCTGCAGGCCATCGATGCGACCAGCTGGCGCCGGCAACTCGCGCTGGTCGCCCAGACCCCCGGAATGATCGACGGCAGCGTGGCCGACAACATCGCGCTGGGCGATCCTGGCGCCGGCCGAGCGCAGTTGCGCGCCGTGCTGGACGCCGCAGGCGGCGCAGCGCTGGAACTCGACCGGCCCGTCGGTGAGGGCGGCGTGGGGCTTTCCGCCGGGGAACGCCGCCGGGTGGCCCTGGCCCGGGCGCTGCTGCGGATCGAATCCGGTGAGGCCAATCTGCTGGTGCTGGACGAGCCCACTGCGGGCCTGGACCAGGCCACCGAGGCCCGGGCGGTGGCGGGCGTCCGGGCTGCCGGGGTGGGCGCGGTGGTGGTCAGCCACCGTCCGGCGCTGCTGGCACTGGCCGACGAGCAGGTCACGGTCGAAGCCGGCGAAGAGACCGGCCGGCCGGTGGACGCCGGCGACCGCCCGGAGCACACCGCCGCGGATCGGCGGGCCACCGCTGCGCGCTCCGGCCAGCGGATCGCCGGCCCGGCGCCGGACGACCCACCGGAGGCGGCCTTACCGGACACGGTGGCCTGGTCCTCGGCGGCCGGCAAACCGCAAACCGGCGACCAGGCCGCGCCCGGCCCGGGCAGTCCCGGGAGATCCGCACCAGAGATCTGGCAACTGATGCGGCGACTACTGCGGGAGCTGCCGAAGGGTCCGGCTAGGCTGGCCATCGCGCTGCTGCTGGCGATCGGCGCCAGCGGCTCGGCGGTGGCCCTGATGGGGGTATCCGCCTGGTTAGTCAGCCGGGCCGCGGAGCATCCTCCGGTGATGTATCTGTCGGCGGCCGCGGTCGGGGTGCGCTTCTTCGGCATCAACCGCGGGGTAAGCCGCTATCTGGAGCGGCTCACCGGCCACGATGTGGCCCTACGGATGCAGAGCGCGCTCCGGGTGCACGTCTACGACAAGCTGAGCCGCACCACCTTGCTGGGCACGCCGCATGGCGATCTGCTGGTGCGGATCATCGCCGACACCGGGGCCATCACCGATCTGCTGGTGCGGGTGCTGCTGCCCTTCTGCTCGACATTGGTGGTGTTCGTGGGTACCGGCCTGCTGCTGGCACCGTTCAGCCCACCATTCGCGATCGTGTTGCTGGGTGCCGCGCTGCTCGCGGGGCTGGTGGTGCCGTTGCTGGCCCAGCGTTGGTCCCGGGCCGCCGACGATGCCGCGGTGCCCGCTCGCGGCGAGTTGGGCGCCCGGGTACGCGAGGCGACACTGGCCGCCGCCGATCTGGTGGCCTACGGCCAGGAACGCCGGACCGTCCAGCAGTTGGCGCGGGTGGACGCGCGGTTACGAAACGCGGAAGCCCGTGGGGCGTGGACGCGCGGGATAGCCAGCGGCCTGCAACTGGCGATCACCGGGACGGCGGTGGCGCTGGCCCTGCTGATCGGTGGATCGGCGGTAGCCACCGGGAAACTGGCGGCGCGAGACCTGGCGATCCTGGTGTTCGTGCCGCTAGCGATCCACGAGCTGTTCACCGGCTTCGGCAAGGCGACCCAGACCCTCACCCGGACGCGGGCCGCGCTCGGCCGGGTGCTGGACGTACTGGCGGCGGAACCGGTGGGGATGGGCGACCGCGAGCCGCCGCCGGCCACCGGGGCGGGCAGCGGGCAGTCCGCCGGCCCGGCCGGTGGGGCCGCTGGCCTGCCCGGCGGGCTGGCATTGCATGCCGTGGACGTGGGCTGGCCGGGCGCCGGGCTGTTGCTCACCGGCGTCGAACTCACCCTGGCCGCTGGGGAATCGGTCGCGCTCACCGGCCCGTCGGGGCTCGGCAAGACCACCCTGGCGGCGACGATCATGGGCCTGATCCCGGCCCGTGGCGGCGGTCTGACGGTGCCCGACCGGGTCGGCTATCTGGCCCAGGACGCCCACATCTTCGCCACCACGCTGGCCGAAAACGTCAAGATCGGCAACCGGGATGCCACCGCTGCCCAGATCGTCCGGGCAATGGCCAGAGCTGGTCTGGCCCTCGACCCCCAGCGGGTGGTCGGCGAGCAGGGGGCGACGCTGTCGGGTGGCGAAGCCCGGCGCGTCGCCCTGGCCCGCGTCCTGGTCGCGGCCGAGCCCGCCGAATTGGTGATCCTGGACGAGCCGACCGAGCACCTCGACCACCTCACCGCAACCGCCCTGCTGGACGATCTGTTCGAGCAGTTCGACCGGACCGCCCTGCTGGTGATCACCCATGACCCGGGGCTGATGGCCCGCTGCGACCGGGTGATCGATCTGACCCGCTTTTCACCAAGTCGGCGGTGATGCCCCGGCACCACCGAGCGGGTAGCCCGCCCTGGCCCGCCCGGTGGCGGCTACTGCCGGCGCAGATGGAAGCCGCCGTCCACATTGATGACCTCGCCGGTCGAATACCGGAAGCAGCCGCCCACCAGGCCGGACACTGCCAGCGCGATGTCGGCGGGCTGCCCCCAGCGGGCGATCGGGAAATCCTCGCCCGCCGCGATCAGCCGGTCGTATCTGTCGTGCACCACCCGGGTCATCGGGGTATCGATCACCCCGGGCCGCACCTCGTGCACGTAGATCTGCTCGGCAGCCAGCCGGCGGGCGAACAGCTGGGTAAGCATGGCCAGACCGGCCTTGGCGGTGCAGTATTCGGCCCGATCGACGGCCACGGCATAGCTGTTCAGCGAACCGAGGTTGACGATATAGCCGCGCGCCGCGTCGATGACCGGTTGGGCGATCATCTGCCGGGCGACCAGTTGGGTCAGGAAGAAGGTGGCCTTCAGGTTGGTGTCCAACACGAAATCCCAGGCATCCTCGGTGACCGCCAGCAGATCGCCGCGCCGCTGTGGGGAGACCCCGGCATTGTTGACCAGCACATCGAGGCGTCCGAACCGGGCCAGCGCACCGGTCACGAAGTCCTGCCGGTCGGCGGCGCTGTTCAGATCGCCGGCCATCGTCCACAGTCGCCCGGCCGCTCCGGCCGCCAATTCGGCAAGGCCGGGGTCGGCGGCGAGATCCTTTTCCAGTACCGCCAGGTTGCAGCCCTCCGCTAGGAACCGGGTCACGATTCCCAAACCGATGCCCCGGCCGCCGCCGGTGACCAGTACCGTCCGGGCCACCTCATCGTCCCTGGTAGACCGCCGGACGCCGGGCCAGGAAGGCACTCAGGCCCTCATGGGCATCGGCGGTGGTACACAGCCAGCCCAGCAGGGCGGCATCCCGCTGGACGAGCTGTTCGGGGCTCAGCCCGGCCGAGTAGAGCAGCATCTGCTTGGTGGCCCGCATCGACAGCGGCGCGAACCCGGCCAGTTTGACCGCCAGCGCCGCGGCATCGGCGCGTAGCTCAGCCACGCTGGGCTGGCTGCGCAGCACCAGGCCGCAGGCGACCGCTTCGTCGGCCGTGATCGCCTCCCCGGTGATGATCATGGCAGCCGCTCTCGACTGACCGATCAACCGCTGTAGGCGTTCGGCGCCACCCCAGCCGGGCAGCATGGCAATATTGATCTCCGGTAACCCAAGTTTGGCGTTTTGGCTGGCCAGGCGAATATCGCAGGCCATCGCCAGTTCCAGGCCACCGCCCAGGCAATAGCCATTGATGGCCGCGATGGTGGGCACCGGCAGTCGCTCGATGCGGGTGAACAGCCGATGCCCCACCTCGATGTGCCGGTAGCCATCGGCCGGGGTGTAGTCGATCAGTTCACCGATATCGGCACCGGAAACGAACGACTTCTCGCCGCTGCCGGTGATGACCAGGGCACGCAGTTGCTCGTCGCCGGCCAACCGCCCGACGATCTGGTCCATTTGCTCGCAGATGCCGATGCTCAGCGCATTGCGTTGGGCGGGGCGGTCGACGATCAGGGTGGCTACCGGGCCGGCGCGATCCAATCTGACTTCGGCACCGCTGCCGGGCTCGAAGGTCTCGGTCATGGAGTCCTCCTATCGGATCCCTCGGAAAGCGTTTTCAGGCTATCCTGCCGAATCCGGCCCGGCGCGCGATTGCCACCGATTGCCGTGGTCTCAGCGATCCACGCGTGCCGAGCCGCCACCGGCCAGTTTGCGCACCTCCGCGAGGGTGGCCATCGAGGTGTCTCCCGGTGTGGTCATCGCCAGGGCACCATGGGCGGCCCCATAGTTCACCGCGGTCTGCAGATCCTCCCCGCTGATCAGGCCATAGATCAACCCGGACGCAAAGGAATCCCCACCGCCGACCCGATCGAAGATCTCCAGGCCGTCGCGCTGGGTCGCCTGGACCACGCCATCGGCCTTGGTCCAGGCGATCGCCGACCAGTCGTTGACCGACGCCGACCGCACCGAACGCAGGGTGGTACCGATCACCTGGAAGTTCGGATAGGTTTCGGCCACCCGTTCGACCATCTGCTTGAAGGCATCCAGCGGCAGCACGGTGAGGTGCTCGTCCACCCCCTCGATGGCGAAACCCAGTGCGGCGGTGAAATCCTCCTCATTGCCGATCATCACGTCGACATAGGGCGCCACCGCCCGGTTGACCTCCTGGGCCCGGGCCTGGCCGCCGATCGATTTCCACAGGCTCGGACGATAGTTGAGGTCGTAGCTGACGATGGTGCCGGACCGCTTCGCCGCCCGGCAAACCTCGATCACGGTCTGCGCGCTGGTTGGCGAAAGCGCCGCATAGATACCGCCGGTATGCAGCCAGCGCACCCCGCGGCGTTCAAAGATATCGGCCAGATCCCAGTCGGTGGCCCGGGCCTGGCCGATCGCGGTATGGCCCCGATCGGAGACCCCGACCGAACCGCGCACCCCAAAACCGCGCTCCACGAAGTTGAGCCCGTTGCGGGCGGTGCGGCCTACCCCATCGTTGGGCGTCCACCTGATCAGACCGGTGTCCACTCCGCCCTGCATGATGAAATCCTCGACCAGATGCCCCACCTCGTTGTCCACCAGGGCGGTGAGCACGCCGGTGCGCATGCCGAAGACCTTGCGCAGGCCGCGCACGACGTTGTATTCGCCGCCGCCCTCCCAGACGGTGAACTGCCGAGCGGTCCGGATCCGTCCCGGCCCGGGATCGAGGCGCAGCATAATCTCCCCCAGGCTGAGGGCATCCCATTCGCACGATTCGCGCGGTTTGAGCCCCAGTTCCACACCCATCACTGCTCTCCCTCGGTGATCCGGGTTACCAATTCCACGGCCTGGCGGGTGAGGGCCGCCACGCGATCGAACTCGCCGTTGTCAACCGCCTTGGCCGGCACCATCCAGGAGCCGCCCACCGCGGGCACGCACGGCAGGCTGAGGAACTCGGCCAGGTTCGCCGCCGAGACGCCGCCGGTCGGCATGAAGTTGATATCGCCGAACGGTGCCGACAGGCCCTTCAGCGCAGCCGCGCCGCCATAGACGTTGGCGGGGAAGAACTTCACCGTCCGGATGCCGAGTTCCTCGGCGGCCAGGATCTCGGTCGGGGTGACCGCACCCGGCAGCACCGGCACCCCCAGTTCCTGGGCCCGTCGCACGATATCGCCGCGCAGTCCCGGGCTCACCACGAACTGGGCGCCCGCCTCGACTGCCTGATCCACCTGGGCGACGCTGCGCACGGTGCCCGCACCCACCAGCAGATCGCCCCGGGCGACCAGGGTTCTGATGGAGTCGGCTGCGGCGGCGGTGCGGAAGGTGACCTCCGCGATCGGCAACCCGCCGGCGATCAGGGCATCGCCCAACCCGGGGGCATTGGCGGCGTCGTTCAGCACCACTACGGGCACGATGCGATAACGGGTGATGTCGTCCAGCGTGACGCTCATCTGCACTCCTCAGCATGAAAAAACAGGGCCAGCCCAAAGCCTGTTTCGCTCGGCAAAACAGCAGGGCCGTTTATTGAAACACTCTACCAGCCCCCGCAACGCCAACGCCCCGGCCGAGCTCTGCTACACTTCTTGGTAAGCGCTTTCCAACTTTGCTCGAGCGCCAACAGCGTCCCGGAAGGAGCCCGCCGTGCATCCTGTCAACAAGCCGGTAGCGATGATCACCGGTGGCAACCGCGGCATCGGCCGAGGCATCAGCCGGGCCCTGCTCCGAGCGGGTTGGGCGGTGTCCATCATGGCCACCCGGGATGCCGATGCTGCGGACCTGGCCGGGCTCACCGCCCTCGGCCCGGTCCGCTATACCCGCGGCGACGTCGCCAACCTCGCAGATCACCGGGGGTTCCTCGACAACACCCGCGCCGCCTGGGGACGGGTGGATGCCCTGATCAACAACGCCGGGGTGGCACCCACGCACCGGCTAGACGTCCTGGAGGCCGAGCCCGAAAGCTACGACCGGGTGCTGTCGATCAACCTGCGCGGCCCCTACTTTCTCACCCAGCTGGTGGCCCGGGCCATGATCGCAGACCGCAGCGATCCGAAGCCAGAAGGCACCGAGGTGACCGGCACCATCGTCAACATCACCTCGATATCGGCCGAGACGGTCTCCACCGACCGCGGCGAATACTGCATCTCCAAGGCGGGTGCGGCGATGGCCAGCCGGGTATGGGCCGCCCGGCTGGCCCCGGAGCGCATCCCGGTCTACGAGTTGCGCCCCGGGGTGATCGCCACCGACATGACCGCCGGGGTACACGCCAAATATGACGCGGCCTTCGCCGCCGGGCTGGCACCGATGCCGCGTTGGGGGCGACCAGCCGATGTCGGCAGCGTCGTGGTGCAGTTGGTTTCGGGCCGCCTGCCCTATTCGACCGGTGAGGTCATCCACGTCGATGGTGGCCTGCACATCGCCCGGCTGTGAACCCAGCGATCATGCACCCACCGACCCGGATCGGCGACCTGGAGATCCCGACCATCGTCACCACCACGGTCGTGGTGGGCACCGGCTCGGCCGGTTACGCGGCCGCGGACCAGTTGCTGCTGGCCGCCGCCCGGAGGCACCAAAACCAGCCCGATATCTGCCTGATCACCGACCAGATCCGCGCGGGCACCTCCCGCAATGCGGGCTCCGACAAGCAAACCTATTACAAACTGGGATTGGCTGGGGCAGCCCCGGATTCGGTCGCCGAACTCGCCAGAACCCTGTTCGCGGGCGGCGCGATGGACGGTGACAACGCATTGGCCGAAGCCGCCGGTTCGGCCCGGGCCTTCCTGCACCTGGCCGAGATCGGCGTGCCCTTCCCCACCGACCGCCATGGCCAGTTCACCGGTTACCGAACCGACCACGACCCGCGCGAGCGGGGCACCTCCATCGGCCCCTACACCTCGAAGGCGATGACCGAATGCCTGGAGGCGCGCGTCCTGGCCGCCGGGGTGCCGATCCGGTCGGACTGCCGGCTGCTCGATCTGATCGTCGACCGCAGCGGCCATGCGGCCCGGGTGGTGGGCCTGCTGGCATACGACCGGTCCCCGCAGGCGGCCGAAGCCGCCAAGACCAGCCCGGGAGGCCGTTTCCTGCTCGTCCGGGCGGGTCAGGTGATCCTGGCCACCGGCGGGCCGGCCGGGATATACGCCGATTCGGTCTACCCGCATGGCCAATGGGGGGCCACGGGAGCGGCCCTGCGCGCCGGCGCCCCGGGACGTAACCTGACCGAATGGCAGTTCGGGCTGGCCTCGATCGCACCCCGCTGGAATGTCTCGGGCAGCTATTTACAGGTGGTGCCCAGGATCATCTCCACCGACGCCGCGGGCGGGGACGAACGCGAATTCCTTGATGCGGAGTTACCGGACGCCACGGTGCGGGACCAGCTGGTTTTCCTCAAGGGCTATCAATGGCCCTTCGATGCCCGCAAGGCCGCCTGCGGATCGTCGGTGATCGACCTGTTGGTCCACCGGGAACGTGTGCTGCGTGGCCGCCGGGTGTGGCTGGACTTCCGCAGCAATCCGGGCGGCGGCCGGTTCCATATCGACCGGTTGCACCCCGAGGCCCGCGACTACCTGACCCGCGCGGGGGTCGCCGGGCTGCCCGCGGACGCCACCCCGGCCGACCGGCTACGCCGATTGAACCAGGCGGCCTACGACTTCTATCTGGACCGCGGACCCCGCGTCGACCTGGCCGGCGAGCCGCTAGAGATCGCCGTCTGCGCCCAACACAGCAATGGTGGCCTGGAGGTGGACAGCTGGTGGCGTTCTCCGCTGTCCGGGCTGTACGCGGTAGGCGAGGTGGCCGCCTCGCACGGCGTCTATCGTCCCGGTGGGGCGGCCCTGAACTCGGGTCAGGTGGGGGCGGCCCGGGCCGCCTGCTGGCTCAGCGAGCATGGCCAGCACCGGCCACCAGATGCCACCCGATTCGCCCAGGCCGCCGCCGGACCAGTCCAGGCCGCGGCCGAGCTGGTCGCGCTGGGTGCCGCCCGGTTCGGCAGCGGGCAGGCCGACAACACCGAACAGATCCTGAGTGCGGCCGCCCAGTCGATGAGCCGGGCTGCGGGCCTGGTGCGTTCGGCGGCCGCCATCGAACAAGCCCTTGAACTGACCCGCGAACGGTTGGCCGAGCACACCCGAACCATCTCGATCGACCCCGGCAGCCGGCGCAGTATGGACCGCGGTTTCCTGATCCGCGAGATCCTCACCAGCCAGTACTGTCACCTCGGCGCGCTGCGCGACTATCTGGCCCGGGGCGGCCGCAGCCGCGGCTCGGTGCTCTACACCGATCCCGCCGGAGAACTGCCCGGCTGGCTCGACGCCGCAGGCCAACGGCATGACCTGGACCTGCCAGAGCAGTACCGCTTCCGCGGCGACGACCGGCGGTTGGACGGCGTCACCCAGGTGGTGACCCTGACCGGCACCGCCCACGAACCGCGCCTGGACTGCCGTTGGCGGCCCGTGCGACCGCTGCCCTGCCCGGACGAGCCCTTCGAGGTGGTCTGGCGCCGCCACCGCCTAGACCGCAATGTGTACTGACGGCACCGCCGCGAGCATCGCACCCTCCGGGGCGCCACCGGCCGGCTCGACTCAGCCAATCCCACCGGAGGCCCAATGACCAACAGGCTGTCGATCAACCAGTGGTCGCTGAAAACCACCGGGTGCGCCGAATTCATCGCCGCGGTCGCCCGGGCCGGGATCGAATCGGTGGGCCTGTGGCGGCAAAACATCGCCGAGATCGGGGTACCGGCCGCGGCCCGGCTGATCCGCGATCACGATCTGCGAGTCAGCTCCCTGTGCCGCGGCGGATTCCTCACCGCACCGACCCGGGCGGGCCGCCAGGCCGCGCTGGACGACAATCGTCGCGCGGTGGACGAGGCCCACACTCTCGGCACCCAGGTGTTGGTGCTGGTGGTCGGCGGCCTGGCCGCCGGTCAGCGGATCGCGGCCGCCCGGGCGCGACTGCCGCAGACCATCGCCGAACTGGCCGAGTACGCCGCCGGTGCAAGAATCCGGCTCGCCTTGGAACCGATGCATCCGATGTTCGCCGCCGACCGGGCGGTGATCTCGACCCTGGCACAGGCCCTGGAACTGGCCGAGCTGAGCGGCTCGGATTCGGTCGGAGTGCTGGCGGACAGCTACCACATCTGGTGGGATCCCCAGGCACCGGCCGGTATCGAGCAGGCCGGCGCCACGGGCCGCCTGCTGGGCTATCAGGTCAGCGACTGGGTCCTGCCATTGCGCAGCGACCCGGTCGATTCCCGCGGGATCCCAGGTGACGGATGCATCGATTTCGCCGAACTGACCAGCGCGGTCGCCCGCACCGGCTATCCCGGCGATGTCGAGGTGGAGGTCTTCAATCCCGACCTGTGGGCGCTGCCGGCCGGAACCGCGCTCCGGCTGCTCCGCGACCGTTTCGACCGGCTGATCGTCCCCCACCTGACCGGTCAGCGGGCCTGAACCGTAGACGCCCCCGCCGGCCCGGCAGCCCTACGAGCTGGCCAGCGGTGGCAGACTTGGCCCATGGGCAGCCCAGCGCAGCAGACCGGGCCGATGCCGGTCGAGGCGATCGAACGCGCCCTGGCGCTGCTGGACGCGCTGGCGCAGGCGGGGCCGGCCGGTATCGCCCTGGCTAGGCTGTGCCGGGATCTGGAGTTGAACAAATCGACCGCCTACCGCGCCCTGGCCACCATGCGGGCCCGCGGTTACGTGGTACAGGACGCCAACTCGACCTACCGCCTCGGCCCGGCCGCGATCGCCCTGGGCGCCAGCCTGCTGGCCCCGGAATCGTTGGCCCAGCAGCTGCATCCGGCCCTGGTGGTATTGGCCCGCGAACTCGGCGAACTGGTGCATCTGGGCACCCTGCACGGCGACCGGGTGCTGTACATCGACAAGGTCGAACCCGACAAGGCGATCCGCGTCTGGTCGCAGGTGGGACGCGAGGTACCGGCAGCGACCACCTCACTGGGGCGGGCGATCCTCGCCTACGGGGCCACGCCCATGGCACAGCTGGACGCGTTCGCGACCTCGCCAGCCGATCTGGCCCGGCTACGGAAGGCCGTCGCCCGGGCCCAGCGGCTGGGCTACGCCACCGAAACGGAGGAGAACGAACCCGGCATCGCCTGCCTGGGCGTCCCGATATTGCGCCAGGGCCAGGCGATCGCCGCCCTCAGCATCACCATGCTGGCCGGCGACTTCGGCCCCGCACGGGTACGACGACTGCTCGACCAGATCCGCACCCTGCTGCCCCCACGCCTGCCCGACCAGCTGGCCCTGCCACCGCAACTAGAATCGGCCGAGCCCACGAACGCCCACCGGCACGCTCGCTCCGCCGGCCCGTAACCAGAGAGTGCACCGATGGTATCCGGCGCACATATCCGCTGACCAGCCGAGCCAAACAGGACCGATCGCCTTCCGGGCAGCCCAGCGAGCGCGCCGCCGCCCGCGATCGCGCTCGCTGGCACAGCCGCCGGACGGTCAGCTGTGCGGTGGCGCACAAAATCGCATGGCAAATCGGCGGCAACAATTCGCGCAAGGCATTGGCTTTTGCCCGCAAACATGGCATGATTTAGGAACAGTCGATTCCGGTGGTCCCCCCGGCTACCGATGCGCGACTGACGGCCGGGGCTCGCGTCTCAGGGGGTGGGTGCGCGAGCTCCGGTCTCGTTCTTTCCCTACGATTCCATTCGCCGGCCCGAGGACTCTCAACCCGGTGGCCCAATTCGCCGGCCACAGGCCCGCTAGCCGGGCAGCGCCAGAGCCGAGCCACCGCACGGGTGCCACCGGGAATACCGGCATGGCGGCTACCGTTTAGTGGAACGTCAGGGCGCCGCCAGCCGGCGCAGTCCGAAAGGCACAGCAGACAGGAGCTCCCATGGCCACACTGCCCATCACCAGCGGCAATCTGGACGCCACGCTGCACGACAACGACATCGTCTTCCTCGATTTCTGGGCCAGCTGGTGCCGTCCCTGCCAACAGTTCGCGCCCATCTACGATCAGGCCAGCGCCAAGCATCCAGACATCGTCTGGGGCAAGATCGACACCGAGGATCAGCAGGAACTGGCCGGTGCGGCCGGTATCACATCCATTCCGACCGTCATGGTCTTCCGCCAGGGCATCCCGGTGTTCTCGCAGGCCGGCGCGCTATCCGGGCCCGCCCTTGACTCGCTCGTGGCGCAGGTGCGCGACCTGGACATGGACGACGTCCGGCGCAAGGTGGCCGAAACCGAGCGGGCCGGCGCGGACGACCCCGACCCGCTGGCCGACTGAGCCGGCACCGGCCGCGGGCTCTGCTATCCCCCGAGCCCGCAACCGGTGGGCTGGCTCGCCACGCCACCAGTCCGGCAGTCCCATAGCACGGGGCGGTACCCTAGGATCGGCAGGTCAGCCATCCACCGCTGACGGCAGGCCGACGGCCCACTTTAGCCTGTAGGGTCTGATGGGAACCTGTGATGCCCGGAAGGAGGCTCGCGATGGGTTGGTTGCACAACGTCGAGCGTTCGCTCGAGAACGTGGTCAACACGGTGTTCGCGCGCGCCTTCCGCGGTGAGGTGCAACCGATCGAGATCGCCAACCGGCTGCAGAAGGAGATGGACGCCGAGGCGAAGCTGCTCAACCGGGACAAGCGGCTGGTGCCGAACAACTTCGTCGTCCAGCTTTCGGCCCACGACTATGACGAGCTCGCCCCGATGGCCCGGGCGATCAACGACGACATCGTGCCCGAGCTGCGGCGCCATGCAGGCGAGCGAAACTACGTATTCAACGGTCCCATCCGCATCGACTACGAATGCGACGAGGCGCTTTCGGTAGGCCGGTTCCGGGTGCTGAGCGAGGCGATAGCGACGGTAGCCGACAGCGGCTCCCCCGCGTCCACCTCGCTGATCAGGCGGGCCCCGCTGGTATTGGAGGTCAATGGCGTCCGGCATCCTCTGCTGCCGCCCGGATTCACCATCGGCCGCGGCTCGGAGGCCGACCTGCGGATCAACGATCCGGGCATCTCCCGCCGGCATGCCCGGGTAGTGGTGGTCCAGACCCCAGACGGCCTGATCGACGTCAGCATCGAGGATCTCGGTTCGACCAATGGCGTGATCGTAAACGGCCAGCGGATCACCAACGTCCGCCTCGGTGACGGTTCCCGTATCGAGATCGGTTCCACCCGGATGCTCGTGCACTCACCGGTTGGGTCGTGACCAATTGAGCACCCTGCTGCTGGCCGCCCTGAAGATCGCCTTTTTGCTGCTGATGTGGCTGTTCATCCTGTTCGTGGTCAACACCATCCGCGCCGACCTGTTCGGGCGGCGGGTCACCGAAGCCGAATTGGCGGCGGCCGGCAAGCCCCCGGCCGGCGCGTCGCACCCCCCGCACCTTGACCCGGGAGGCCAAGCCGAACGCCTGCCCACCCACATCACCATCACCACCGGCCGGGCGGCGGGCAACTCGGCCCGGCTACCGGCGCCAGGCGAAGAGATCCTGCTGGGCCGGGCCGCGTCCTGCGCCCTGGATGTGGACGACGATTACGCGTCCAGCCGCCACGCCCGGATCTGGCGGGATCAGGAGGGCTTCGTGGTGGAGGATCTGGCCTCAACCAACGGCACATATGTCAACGGACAGCAGATCAGCCAGCCGACCCGGATCACCCCCGGCGATGTGGTGCGGGTCGGGCGCTCCCAGATGAGGTTGGAGGGCTGAAATGAACCTGTCCTTGAAGTACGCGGCGCATTCCGAGATCGGGCTGGTGCGGACGAACAACCAGGATTCGGCCTATACCTCACCCAGCCTGATCGTGGTGGCCGACGGCATGGGTGGCGCGGCGGCCGGCGACCTGGCCAGTTCGGTGGCCATCCGCGAACTGCGCCGCACCGATTCCCAGAACCATCCCGGCGACCCCGACAACCCCAACGCCCGGCTACAGGGCGAGGACATGCTGGTGGCGCTGGGCGGCGCGCTCGCCAAGGCGAACGACACGCTGGCCGATCTGGTGGTCAGCGACCACTCCCTGGAAGGCATGGGCACCACCGTGTGCGGGGCCATGTTCTCCGGCACCCAATATGGCATCTGCCATATCGGCGATTCCCGGGGCTATCTGGTGCGTGACGGCCAGCTGCGCAGGATCACCCACGATCACTCCTTCGTGCAGTCGCTGGTCGATGAGGGCAAGATCTCCCCCGAGGAGGCCGCCCATCATCCGCACCGATCGCTGCTGTTGAAGGTGCTCAATGGGCAACCCACCCACACCCCGGAGTTCGAACTGATCGACGCCCGTCTCGGCGATCGGCTGCTGTTCTGCTCCGATGGACTGTGCGGCATGGTCGAGGACGATGCCATCGAGCCCATCCTGACCGCGCAGGCCCCACTCGACCAGATCGTGGACAATCTGACCGCGGCGGCCCACGGCGGCGGCGGCCTCGACAACATCACCATCGTGGTGGCCGATGTGGTCGAGGCCGATCCGGCGCTGGATGCCGTTCCCCCGGCCGTGCTGGGGGCGGCCGAACAGGTGACGATCCCGGACGTGGACATTTCCCGGACCATCGACCTGGGCGACCGTACCGAGGAAACCCGCCGCACCCCGGTCAGCCAGGTACCCAACGCGCCGGCCCCGCTGACGGTGGCGGGGCAGGGGCTGCCCGCCGGAGTGATCGACCCCGACCGGTTCGAGGCGATCCGCTACCAGCCGCATCTGCCCAGTCGAAAACGCCGGCTGCTACCGCTGATCACCTCGATCGTCGCGGTCCTGGCATTGCTCGCCGGGGGCTATTTCGGCGGCAGATACTTCCTGAGCACCCAGTACTTCATCGGCCCCGACGGCGAGCGGGTGGCGATACACCAGGGCGTCAACGATGAGGTGCTCGGGGTTAGCCTGTACCAGATAGTCGAGACCAGCAAGATCAACATCGCCGACCTGCCGCCCTACTACGCCAGCGAGGTACAGGCCGGGCACCTGCGCTACGACTCGGTCGAGGAAGCCCGCAGGCAACTGGTGCACCTAGGCGAATTGGCCGAAAAATGCATAGCCGAGCGCCGGGCGGGAAGCCCCTCCACCGGTCCGGACGAGCCGGTGCCATCGGCCACACCAAGCAGCCCGGATTCACCGGGGGCCAGCCCGCCAAGCCCGAGCGGCAGCCAGCGCCCCGACCAAGAGGCCTGCGGATGACTACCCCACTCCCGGACCGCCAACCGGTGGTCATCTACCGGCAGCAGCGAAACGCCGAGTTGGGGTTGTGCCTGTTGGCTGCCCTGTTCGGGATCGGAGGCTGGCTGCTCACCCATCTGGCCCGCGAGGGTTCCGTGCCCGCCCAATGGGGGCTGATGGCTGCCATCTGGCTGGCCATCTGCCTCGGCGCCCACCTGGTGGTACGGCTACGCATCCCCTGGGCGGATCCGGTGATCCTGCCCTGCGTGCTGGCCCTCAACGGGCTCGGACTGGCCATGATCCACCGGATAGACATCGGCTGGGATACCCCCACCGCCTACGGTCAGATGCAGCTGATGTGGACGGGGTTGGGGGTCTGCCTGTTCGTCCTGGTGCTGGTGCTGGTGCGGGACTACCGGGTGTTGCAGGGGTTCGGCTATCTGCTGTTCCTGGTCGGCATGGTGTTTCTGCTGCTGCCGCTGGTGCCCGGGCTGGCATCGCCGAACAATGCGGCCAACGGCTCTCGGATCTGGATCCAGGTAGCCGGCATGTCCTTCCAGCCCGCCGAGCTCGCCAAGATCGTGTTGACGCTGGCCTTTGCGTCCTATCTCACCGAGAACCGCGAGCTGTTGCAGCTGGCCGGCCGGCGGCTGCTGGGGATCCAGTTGCCCCGGTTGCGCGATCTGATCCCGATCGGGGTGATGTGGGCGGCCGCCGTGGTGGTGCTGGTGTTCGAAAACGACCTGGGTACCTCCCTGCTGTTCTTCGGGCTGTTCGTGATGATGCTGTATGTATCCACCAGCCAGGTGCGCTGGGTGTTGATCGGGCTCAGCGCGTTTGCGGCCGCCGCGGCGATAATCGGGCGGCTGGCCCCGCATGTGGCCACCCGGGTGTCGAGTTGGCTGCACCCCTTCGAGGACTACGAGACCAACTACCAGATCATCACCGCCCAATTCGGTATCGCCTGGGGCGGCCTGTTCGGCCGTGGCTGGGGCCAGGGCCGGCCCGGCCTGACCCCGGTGGCCAATTCGGATTTCATCTCCGCGGCCGTGGCCGAGGAACTCGGCCTAGTGGGGTTGATCGCGGTGACCGTGATCTATCTGCTGCTGGTGGCGCGCGGGTTGCGGGCCGCCCTCACCTCCACGGTGGTCTTCGGCAAGCTGCTGGCGGCCGGGTTCAGTTTCGTCTTCGCGCTGCAGATCTTCGCCATCATCGGCGGGGTCACCCGGCTGCTGCCGCTGACCGGCCTGACCACACCGTTCATGTCCCAGGGCGGCAGTTCCCTGATCGCGAACTGGGTGATCGTCGCCGGCCTGTTGCTGATCAGCCACCAGGCCAGACGGCCCAGCGCACCGCAGCCGGCGCCAGCGGCGGTGGTCGTCGATCTGGGCGACGAACGCACCGCGGTCATCGACGCCGGAAGGATGCCGCGATGAACCGGTCGATTCGCGGGGTGGCGTTGGTGGCCGGGCTGATGTTCCTGGCCCTGCTGATCAATGCGACCGTCAGCTACCTGGCGCGCAGCGAGTTCCTGCTCAACTACCCCAGCAACAACCGCGTCCGGGACGAACAGTTCGGCAGCCCCCGCGGCCCGATCCTCGTCGGCAACACCCCGGTCGTCCAGAACGTGCCCACCAACACCCACCCCTATGCCTACCAGCGGGAATACCTCAATGGGCCGCTGTACGCCCCCGTCACCGGCTACTACTCCTATATCTACGGCCGCACCGGCCTGGAGCAGCTTTACAATGCCGAACTGGTTGGGCAATCCGATGCCCAGTTCGCCGGCCGGATCCTGGACATCCTGGCCGGCCACCAGGTGGCCGGCGGGCAGGTGCAGACCACCATTCAACCGCACGCCCAGCAGGCCGCCTGGGATGCCCTGGCGGGCCGGGAAGGCGCGGCGGTGGCCATCGACTACACCACCGGTGCGGTGCTAGCGTGGGTCTCCACCCCAAGCTACGACCCGGCACCGCTGGCCAGTACCGACTTCGCCGCAAGCCAGCGGGCCTGGGACCAACTCATGGCCGACCCCGGCCAGCCAATGAACGACCGGGCCATGCAGGAGATCCACGCGCCGGGATCGACCTTCAAACTGGTCGTGGCCGCGGCCGCGCTGGCCAATGGGTATACGCCCGAGACGATGATCGACACCCCGGCCGAGTTGCCGCTGCCCGGCTCGTCCCGTACGCTGCCGAACCTGGCCGATTGCGGCAACGGCCAGCAGTCCCTGGACCATGCGCTGACGCTATCCTGCAACACCACCTTCGCCAACATCGCCCTCGGTCTGGGAGCAGACAAGATCCGTGCGCAGGCGCAGGCGTTCGGCTTCGACGACAGCTTCGGCGGCGATATCGGCTCGGCGGTGAGCACCTTCCCGGCGGACCCCGACGGAGCCCAACTGGCGATGAGCGCGATCGGGCAGTTCGAGGTGGCGGCCACCCCGCTGCAGATGGCCGTGCTCGCCGGCGGGATCGCCAATAACGGCAAGGTGATGTCGCCCTATGTCGTCCAGGAGGTCCGAGACGCCAACCAGCGGGTGTTGAGCAGTCATCAGCCGAGCAGCCGGGGGCAGGCCATGCCGGCAGCCAACGCGAGCGTATTGCAGCAGATGATGGTGCACGTGGTGCAGTCCGGCACGGCCACCGATGTGCAGATCGATGGGCTGACGATCGGCGGCAAGACCGGTACCGCCGAAACCCTGCCCCAGGCGGCCTCCCACTCCTGGTTCACCGGCTACGCCGCAGAAAAGCACGTTGCCGTTGCGGTATACCTGGCCGATCCCCAGGGCGAGACCGCCAACCCGGTGGCGCGCGCGATGCTGGAGGCGATCGAGTGATCGAATCCCACAGCAGATTCTCAGCCTGCCTTCATCTTCACCGTCCACAATGGTTCGGTCGCCCGATAGCCGACCGGGCAGCGACAGGGCGCGGCAGCCACCCGGCGGGCTGGAAAGGAAAGGCGTGATGACCGACGAACCCATCATCCTGGGCGGGCGCTATCAGCTTGAAGAGGTCATCGGCCGGGGCGGTATGGCCGAGGTCTGGCGGGCCAGGGACCGCCGGTTGGACCGGCAGGTTGCCGTGAAACGATTGCGGGTCGATCTGGCCACCGATCAGATCTTCCAGGCCCGGTTCCAGCGCGAAGCCCAATCGGCGGCCGGACTGAACCATCCCAATATCGTCAGCGTCTACGACACCGGCGAGAAGGTGGATCCCACTTCGGGCACCATGGTGCCCTATATCGTGATGGAACTCGTCGAGGGCCTGACCCTGCGGGATCTGCTGCGCCGCGGCCAGCCGATCCAGCCCGAGAAGGCCTTCGAGTACACCATGGGGGTGCTGGAAGCCCTCAGCTTTTCCCACAAGAACGACATCGTCCACCGGGACATCAAACCCGCCAATGTGATGATCACCCCGTCCGGTCAGGTCAAGGTGATGGATTTCGGGATCGCCCGGGCGGTCTCCGACACCGCGGCCACGATGACTCAAACCGCCGCGGTGATCGGCACCGCCCAGTATCTATCGCCCGAGCAGGCCCGCGGCGAGCAGGTGGATGCCCGCAGCGATATCTACTCGGCCGGCTGCCTGCTATACGAACTGTTGACGGGCCGGCCGCCGTTCATCGGGGATTCCCCGGTATCGGTGGCCTACCAGCATGTGCGGGAGATGCCGGTGCCGCCGAGCCAGCTCGACCCCGAGATCACTCCAGAGATGGACGCGATCGTGATGAAGGCGCTCGCCAAGCGCACCGAGGACCGCTATCAGTCGGCCAAGGCGATGCGGGACGACTGCTGGCGGCTGCTGAACGGGCAGGCGGTGACCGCCCGGGTGCCATCGGTGGTCGCGATGGGCAGCCCGATCTCGAATGCCCCCACCCGGGCGCTGCCGGTCGATGAGGACCCCTACTACGATCCCGAGCCAGCCTACCGAGAACCGGCCGGCGACTACGACAATCACGAAGACTACGAAGACGAGGACGCAGAACCACCGGCCAAACGCAAGATATCGCCGGCCACTTTCGTGCTGATCGGACTGCTGGTGCTGGTGCTGGGGGCGCTGGGAGTGTTCGCCTGGCGGCTGCTCAGCCCCGACCCGACCAAGAACATCGTCCAGGTGCCGACCGTGCTGGGCTTCCAGGAGGAGGCCGCGGTGCAACTGCTGGAACAGTCCAAGCTCACCCCCCAGGTCAAGCACGAATCCGGCCCGGCCGCCGGCAAGGGCACGGTCACCGCTCAGAACCCCAACGGCGGCGAACCGGTCCAGGTGGGCAGCACGGTGACGATCACCATCAACGATGGCCCGCCGATGGCCAAAATCCCGGCGGGGCTGGTCGGCAAGCAAGAAGAGGAGGCCCGCAAGCTGTTGACCGAGACGGGTTTCACGAACATCCAGACGCTGGCCGCGCCGGCCACCAACGACACCGTGAATGCCAAGAAGGGCGAGGTCGTCGAGGTGGTGCCCGGCGAGGGCGAGCAGGCCAGCACCGATCAGCAGGTCACCTTGTATGTGGCTTCGGGCCGCACGCAGATGCCCGATCTGACGGGCAAACCGCGCGCCGAGGCCGTGACTACGCTCGCCGCGCTGGGTTTCACCGACGTCAAATTCCTCGACGCCTCGGCCGGCGACGAACCCCTAGACTATGTCGCCGATCAGGTGGTGCGCACCAGCCCGGAGGCGGGTGCCGCACTCGCCTCCGGCCAGCAGATCACCATCTATCTGGCCACGGGCCGCTCGGAGCTACCCAATGTCCGCAGCCTCACCGAGCAGGACGCCAAGGCGAAGCTGATCGAAGAGGGCTTCCTGGACAAGAACATCACCGTCCAGTATGTCGAAGGGTCGGCCGCCCAGGCGGGCACCGTGATCGGCCAGAGCCCGACCGGCGGCCAACACGATCGAGCACGTACCGAAATCATCCTGCAAGTGGTAAAGCCGGTCAGCGCCACCGCCCCCAGCTCAGCGTCGGCATCGGCTACCACCAACCCGACCACGACCGCCACCACCAGATGACCCCAGCACACCGGCACCCCGGCCAGAGCAGCCGGTGGCCGCCTCAGCCGATCGCGATCAGCGGCGACAACCCGGCCGCCCGCCCGGGAGCGGTGGCGTCCCCGCAGGCCACCAGCCAATTGGCCAGCAACAGATGGCCGCATTCGGTAAGCACCGATTCGGGGTGGAACTGCACCGCCTCGATGGGCAGCCCCCGATGCCGAATGGCCATGATCACGCCGGTCTCGGTCCAGGCAGAGACCGTCAACTCGTCCGGCAGGGTCTCGGGGACGATCGCCAGCGAATGATAACGGGTGGCGGTGAACGGATCGGGCAGCCCGGCGAACACGCCGCGGCCGTCGTGGTGGATCGCCGAGGTCTTGCCGTGCAATAGCTCCGGCGCCCGGCCGACCACCGCGCCATGAGCGACCGCGATCGCCTGTAGGCCCAGGCAGACCCCGAAGACCGGCAGCCGGCCGGCCAGGCTGCGTACCACCTCGACGCAGACGCCCGCGTCCTCGGGGGCGCCCGGCCCGGGCGAAAGCAGCACCCCATCGAAACCGGGCAGCCACCCGGCGGTCTCAAACCGGGCATCGTCATTGCGCCACACCGTCACATCGGCGCCGATCTGCGCCAGATAGTGCACGATGTTGAACACGAACGAATCGTAGTTGTCGATCACCAGGATTCGGGTCATGCGATCCATTCTGGCCGGTAGCGGTGCCCCGGCCGGACGATGCCCGCCGGAGCCATCGCAGCCAGCATCGTGCCCAGCGGCCAGCCCGACCCGGACCCGCCAGGCGGCGGTCCCGGCCGGCTCAGCCTCCCCCGGCACTGGCCTGCTGGGGCAGTGGACCGGTGTAGGCCGGCATCTCAACATCGTCTAGACGCTGTTCGGCGTAGCCAAGATGATAGACTTGGGCATATTGACGATAGATCTGCACCTTCGGATCGGCCGCCAGCGCCGCCTCCAGCCGGCCCTGATCGCCGATCGCGGTGATCACATAGGGCGGCGCATAGGGCACCCCCTGCAAAACCACCGTGTTGCCAACGCATTTCACCGCCGTGGTCGCAATCACCCGCTGGCCCTGAATGGTCATCGCCTCGGCACCGCCCGTCCACAAGGCGTTGACGACCTGCTGGATGTCCTGTTCGTGGACTACCAGCAGATCCCCATCGACCCCGGGCGGGGCGAAATCGGTCGGGGCGTCGGTGAGCCGCACCTGGACGGCCGGCCCATGCACCCCGGCCAGACCGGCGAGCTGCCCCAATTCCTGCTGGGATTCATCCGGGGGCGGCGGGGTCACCCCCTGGGCGGCGGCGAGCTTATCGTTCTGCTCGGCCAAGGCGGATGCCGTAGCCGCCAGCGCCGAGTTGCGTTTCTCCTGCCCGGCGGCCAACTGGGCCAGATCGCCGGTCTGTTCGGGACGCAGATCGGCGCCCCGGGAGGTGATCGCGGTCGCCCCAATGAGCACCCCGGCCAGAACACCCACCAGCAGGGTGCTGACCTTGCGGCCGCCCGGGGTCGGTGGTGACCCCGACCCGGTCGCCCGGCCGGCGGCCCGGTCATCCTGCGCGGCGGCGCTGCCGGCCGCCCGGGTGGGCTGGCCGGCCGGATCCGCGGAAGCCGCTGCCGCTTCCGCGACACCCGCGGCATCGGATGCGGGGGTGGGTGTCTCCGGTTCGGTGGCCATGCCCCCACACTACCCGCGGGGCCGGGAACCACGGCCGGGCACGCCCACCCGGCACCGGCCTGGCCGGCACAACCCCCAGCCGGGCTGCCGGCCGGTTCCGTCGCGGCGACCGGACCGACTTTGGCAGCGCGAGCCCCACCAGCCATACTTGGTTGGTGGCCGATTTGGCCACCGCTATCATGAGGAGCGCCGTAGTGCCCGAATCAAAGGTCCGCAGGGAGGCCGCCACCAAGAAGGTCGCCAAGCGAAAGGCCGAGACCGCCAAGTCCAGGCAGCAGGCCAAGGCACGTGCCCGGCTGTCGTCCGGCAGCCGCGACTGGGTACCGTGGGTGTTCATCCCGGTTGGCCTGCTGGGCGTGCTCTGGCTGCTGGTCTTCTACATCGCCGGCTACCAGGTCCCGGTAATGAAGAATCTCGGCAACTGGAACTACCTGATCGGGCTCGGTCTGATCGCATCCTCGTTCATGATCGCCACCCTTTGGAAGTAGCCGCCCACGGGCCGGGCAGGTTCAATCCCGGCCGGCCGGGCGTGACCAGGGCCACCGGGCAGGCAACCAGCCATCAGACACCGCCGGTTGGCTGACGGTGGTGTCCTCGGGCTGCTCGGCCATCCGCTGCGCGGCGCGCGCGATATCCTCGGCGTATTCGTCCACGACTATCGCCGCCCGGTCGATCCGCCCCAGCCGATAGGCAGCCCGGCCGAGCATATGGGCCGAGATCGGGGCCACGACGAACTGCATCGCCACCACCAGCACCGCGGTGGCGGTTACCTGACGGTTCTGCATCACCAGCGCCAGCCCCAGACACATCGACACCAAACCCAGCACCTGGGGTTTGGTGGCTGCATGCATCCGGGAGAACAGGCTCCGCAACCGCACCATACCGATCGCGGTGATCAGCGTGAGGGACGTCCCGAACACGATCGACACGACCCCGAGCACCTGCAACCAGCCAATCACCGCCGGCCACCCGCCCGATCGCCTGGCGGCGCCTCGTCCCGGGCGGGCCCCCGTCCGGGACGAGGGCCGGCCGGGGGCGAAGCGGCGTCCCCGGCCCGCTCGCCGGCAGCCGGGTGGGCTGGGGACGCGGCATCGGCCGACACCGCCTCGGGCTCCCGGGCAGCCTCCTGCGCGGTCAGGATTCGTCGCTCGCCGATCGATTCGGCCTGGGAGAACCGGGCCACCACGGTGCTGCCGATGAAGCCAACCGAGGTGAGGATCACCAGCAACGGCAGCAGATCGATCCGGCCGCTGATGGCCATCACCACCACAACCACCCCCACCGAAGCGGAAGTGATCACATCTAGGGCCACCACCCGATCGAGATTGCCCGGTCCCCGTTCGAGCCTGAACAGCACCAGGACGCCCGCGACCATCAGGGCAGCCAAACAACCGTACAACGCCCAGATCATGCTTGCCCCGCCCGCTCACCCAAGACGCGTTCGCGGTGCGCGGCCAATTCGGCCGCGCTCAGCCGGCCCGCCCGCATCGAGCCACCCGGCCGATAGCCGGCATCGAGCAATTCCTCATCGCTGGCCAGTGCCCGCAGGATACGTTCCTCCTGCACCAGTACCCGCTGGTGAGCGCGCGCGATCGCCCGCTGGTCGGCGTCCACATCGAAGATGTGGACGTACAAGGTGCCGGTGAACCGGTGGGCGTCGATGACGATCGAACCCGGCACCAACGCGGTGAACCCCGCCGTGGCGGCCAGGAAGCCATCGGAATGCGCCCGGGTCTGCACCCGGATGATTGCCTCGCGGGGCGTCCGGCCGGTCAACACCACCCAGGCGATCTGGCAGGCGGCCACCAGCACATCCCAGCAGAACAACCCGATCAGCCTGACTAAGGCGACCGGGCGCACCACCAGATGCCGCCGCGGCCCGCGCGGCATCGGCGCCAACCAGCTGATACCGAACCCCAACCCGAACCCGGCCACCGCATTGCCCCAGCTCAACTCGCCCCACAACAGCACCCACATCGCGGCCAGCAGGACCACCCCCAGCGGCGAGACGGAACGATCCCAGAACCGGGCCGCCGAGCTACCCATTGCCGTCCTCCGATCCGCCGGCAGCCGGGGACACGGTGACCGGGCCGGCGGTGGCCCGGCCGCCGGCCGGCGACGGGCTCGTCCCGGACGCGATGGTGGCGCTCGGGGCGATCGAACCGCGTGGGTTCGGCAACGGTGGCTGTACGGTCGGGGTTGGGCTGGCCGATGGCTCGGGTTCGCCGGTATGCGACCGGCCGGTGCCCCGCTCCGCATCGGGTAACACCGCCACCACATAGGGTGCGGTGCTGCTGCGCAGTTCGATGGCGGCCAGCCAGGCGTACCGGTAAAACGGCCCCGCCAGGAAGGTGATCAGCAGCGAAGCCACGATCAGGGCCTCGGTCGCACCCGTCATGGTGAGCGGCACATCGGGTTTACCGAGTTGCCCGGACGACGGCTGCTCGGCGGCCGGCTGCCAGAACGCCATGCTGAAGGCCCGCAGCAACGCATAGAGCGTGAGCAGGGAGGTGGCCAAACCGCCGGCGATCATCGTCCACGCCAGCGGCCCACCGGCGGCGATCGAAGCGCGGATCAGCCCGGTTTTGCCCAGGAAGCCCGACATCGGGGGCACCCCGGCGAGGTTCAACGCCGGCACCAGGAACAGCGCCCCCAGCAACGGCCAGGCCTTGAACAACGACCCCAGGCGCACCAGTGAGGTGGTGCCGCCCACGCGTTCCATCAGACCCGACACCAGGAACAACGCGGTCTGCACGATGATGTGGTGGACGGTGTAGAAGATCGCCGCCGCCAGCCCGTCGGTGGTGCCCGTGCCCACCCCCCACAGCATGAACCCGATATGGGAGATCAGGGTGAACGACAGCAGACGTTTGATGTCGTCCTGGGCGACCGCCCCCAGAATACCGACGACCATCGTGACCAGCCCGGCCGCCTGCAGCGCCGGATTCAGCCCGGTATTGGAGAACAGGATCGTCTGGGTACGGATGATGGCGTAGACGCCGACCTTGGTCAGCAGCCCCGCGAACACGGCCGTCACCGGGGCGGGCGCGGTCGGGTAGGAGTCGGGCAGCCAGGCGTGCAGCGGGAAAACCGCGGCCTTCACCCCGAACGCCACCAGCAGCATCACCTGGATCAGTTGGGCCGCGCCGGGGTCGATCTCGGGCAGCCGCAACGCCAGTTGGGCCATGTTCACCGTCCCAGTGGCCGCATAGACCAAGGCCAGCGCGATCAGGAAGACCGCCGAACTGACCACCGAGACAACCACATAGACGATGCCCGAGCGAATCCGGTCGCGGGTGCTGCCCAGGGTGATCAGCCCGAAACTGGCCACCAGCAGGATCTCGAAACCGACATAGAGGTTGAACAGGTCGCCGGTGAGGAAGGCGTTGAATACCCCGGCGCATAGGATCAAGAAGGTGGGCTGGAAGACCGCCACCGGCAGCCGCTGGCTTTCGGCCAGATCCTGGGTGAACGAGTAGACCAGCACGCACAGGGTGACGAAAACCGAGACCAGCAGCATGAGTGCGCTCAACCGGTCGGCCACCAGGGTGATGCCCACCGGGGCGGACCATTCCCCGACATCCAGGGTTATCGGGCCGTGCAGGCTCAGCCGGATCAGCAGCACCGCGGTCACCAGCACGATGCCCAACGCGAGCAGCGAGACGATCCGCTGGGCGGTGTGCCGGCGCCCCAGCAGCAGGGTCAGGGCAGCGCCAGCGAAGGGGACGAGCACGGGGATGCCGAGCAGCCACGACCAATCCTGCGGGTTCATGACGCTCCTCCCGGCGGGGTGCCGCCGGGCTCGTCCCGGACCGGCCCGGGTTCGTCCTCGGTCTCGTCGTGCACGAACGCGGCCTGCTCGTCCAGGCTGGCCCCCGAGTCGTCGGCCCGCCGTTCGGCGATGGCATCGCGGGCCGCATCAAGGGCGATCCGGCGGTCCTCCCGGTCGTCCTGCACCTCGTCGTTGCCGTTCAGCTGCCAGCTGCGGTAGGACATCGCCAGCATGAAGGCGGTCAGCGCCAGCCCGATCACGATCGCGGTCAGCACCATCGCCTGCGGCAGCGGATCGCTCATCTCGGATACCTCGGTCAGCCCCAAGATCGGCGGCCCACCGGCTCGCCCGCCAGCCATCAGCACCAGCACATTGACCCCATAGGTGATCAGTCCCGCACCGATCACGATCCGGCTCAGGGAACGTTCCAGCACCAGGGTCACCCCGGTGCCGACGAGCACCGCGACCAATATCAGCAACGCCAGGGATGGCGACAGGTCGATCACCGGCCGGCCTCCCGTTCGGCAACCGCCGGCTGGGATCGGGTATCGGTGCCCACCTCGAACTCTTCATGAACGACCCGGGTGTCGTCGTGGGCGACATCGGGTGCCGAGATGCCCTCGGCTTCGGCCTGCCGGTCCACCTCGGCGCCCAGCGACGACAGCACGTCCAGCACCAGGCCGATCACGATCAGATAGACCCCGACGTCGAAGAACAATGCGGTGGCCAGATGCACCTGATTGAAGACCGGCAGCACCAGATCCACCTTGGTGGTTTGCAGGATCGTGCCGCCCAGCGGAACCGGCGCCAGCGCCGCGGTGGTGGCGATGATCATCCCGGTGCCCAGCAGGGTGCCGGGCCGCAGCCGGGCCGCCAGGGCCAGTTCGTAGCGGCCCCCCGCCAGATACCGGATGGTCAGCGCTATGCCGGCCAGCATGCCGCCGGCGAAACCGCCACCGGGATGGTTGTGTCCCGAAAACAGCAGGAACAGCGAGAACAGCAGCAGGGGATGGAAAACCAGCCGGGCGCCGATCTCGAAGATCAACGACCGCCTGACCGGCGCCAGGGTGGCCACGCCGGGCAGCCACGTGCGTCCCCGGCGTTCGGGACGCAGCTGCGGGCGATGATCGCCGAGCTTGCCGCGAGCCAGATAGTGTTCGGCGCGGGCACCGGGATGCTGGCCGCCGCGGCTCCAGACCTGCCGGCTGGCCAGGGCGGTGCGCAGCGCCTGCCGCAGATCGGGCCGCTGGGCGCGTTCCCGGATGAACACCAGCGAGGCGACGCCGGTGGCCGCAGCCAACAGCACGGACAATTCACCCATGGTGTCCCAGGCGCGGGTATCGACCAGGGTGACGTTGACGATATTGAAGCCATAGCCGAAGTCGAGCACCTCTCCGGGATAGTCCACGGTCACCGGTGCGTGGACGCGTGCCGAGGCCGCCACCCAGCCGAGCAGGGCCACCGAGATACCGGCCAGGGCCCCGGTGACCATCCGCCCGATGCGTGAGGACACCCACGGCCGGTTCGAGAAATACGGGGGCAGCCGCCGCAGCACCAGCACGAACACCACCAGGGTGACCGTCTCTACCACCGCCTGGGTGAGAGCCAGATCGGGCGCACCCTGCAAGGCGAACAGCAAAGCGGTGGCGTAGCCGACGAAGGCCAGTAGCAACACCGCCTTCATCCGGCGGCGGGAACGCACCACCAGCAGCGCGGCCAGGCAGGCCAGCAGCACGACGGCCGCCTGCAGCGGGCTGTCCCACATCCGCACCTCGACCAGACCCGGCAGATCGCCGAATGACAGCACTCCCAGCGCGGCCACCACCACGGCGCCGAAGAGCACACTCAGATAGGACGGCAGCGAACCGGTCTGCACGAAGGCGGTCAGATCGGCTGCGATGCGGTCGATACCGGTGGTGATCGCCCGGTAGGTATCGCTGGCGGCGGGCAGCCGGATCCGGGCCTGCACCGCCTGCACCCGATCGCGCCAGCAGAACAGGGCAGTACCCCCACCGATGATCAGCACGGTACCCATCGACGACCAGCCAAAGCCACTCCACAAGGTAAGCTGGCCGGCTTCCCCGGGATAGGCCACGGTCTGCGCGGCCAGCAGGGCCGACATCCGGCCCGGTAGCAGACCCAGCACCAGCCCGGCGATCGCCAGTACGGCAATCGGCACGACCAGCCGGCCGTCCAGCCGTCTGGCGGGGGTGCGCACCAGACCGGGTTTGACGGCGAAGGCGCCCCACCAGAAACGGGCGCTGTAACCGAAAGTGAGCATCGAGCCCAGCACCACGGCCGCGAAGACGACCCAGTGACCGGCGTGGCTGAACGCCTCCAGGGCCGCCTCCTTGCCGACATAGCCGATGGTGGGCGGTAAACCGGCCATCGAGGCCGCGGCCAGGGTGGCGGTCAAGGCCAAGCCGGGCATGGCGCGGGCCACCCCCGACAGTTCGCGCAGATCGCGGGTGCCCAATTCGTGGTCTATGGTGCCCACGGTCAGGAACAGTGCGGCCTTGAACAGCGTATGGGCACCCAGCATGGTCAGCCCGGCCAGCGCTATCGCCCGCTCTCCGTGCCCGACCAGCAACATGATGAAGCCCAGTTGCGAGACGGTGCCGTAGGCGAGCAGCAGTTTCAGATCCTGCTGGCGCAGTGCCCGGTAGCCGCCCAGCAGCATGGTGCCCAGCCCGACGACCAGCACGATGGGCTGCCAGCCCGGCACCGGCCAGAAACCGGGCGCCAGCCGGGCGACCAGGTAGATGCCGGCCTTGACCATGGCAGCGGCATGCAGATAGGCCGACACCGGCGTCGGCGCGGCCATCGCCGCCGGCAGCCAGAAATGGAAGGGCAGCTGGGCCGACTTGGTCAGCGCCCCGAGCAGGACGAGCACCACCGCGGTGATCAGATAGCCGGCTGGCAGATCTGGCCCCAGGGTGTGGTCGGCGAGCCGAGTGACCAGCTCGCCCAGCCGGAAGCTGCCCCCCGGGGCCATGCCCAGCATGAGCAGGCCGGCCAGCATGGCCAGCCCACCGAAGGTGGTCACGGTGATCGCCTGCATGGCGGCCCGCCGGCTGGGCTGCCGGTCGTGATAATGGCCGATCAGCAGGAAACTGAACACGGTGGTCAGCTCCCAGAACAGATAGACCAGCAGCGTGTTGTCGGCGGTGACCAGCCCGAGCATCGCACCGGCGAAGGCCACGAAGACCCCGCCGAACCTGCCCAGCGCGGTGGCGGTGCGGCCGAAGTAGCACCAGCAGTAGATCAGGATGATGGCGCCGACCCCACCCACGATTAGGGTCATCAGCCAGCTCAGCGCATCGAGCCGGAACTCCAGGTTCAACGCCAGCCCGGGCACCCAGGGGTGCCGCTGTTCGGGCTGGGCACCCCCGAAAACCGCCCAGGTCTGAACGATCGCCCAGGCCGCGGCGGAGGCCGGCACCAGGGCGAGCAGGCCGAAGACTCGGCGACCGAATACGCGAAACAGGGTTGGTGCGATCAGGGCTGCTGTGGCATGCACGCACAGCAGTTGGATCACGGGATTCCCTCAGGCTCGATGGCTTCGTGCCCCGAGTCTATCGGAGGCCAGCCGGCGATTATCAAGCACCGGGCTCCGCCCGGCCCGCCGGGGACGGGTGACCTGCCGGCGGCCGCGAACCCCGGGCTGCGCGGGTGGCACCCCGGTCCGGCCGGTATCTCGATCACTGGGGACGCAGCAGCGGAAACAGGATCGTTTCGCGAATACCGGCACCGGTGAACAGCATGATCAGCCGGTCCAGGCCGAGCCCCATCCCGCCCATGGGCGGGGCGCCCTGCTCCAGGGCGGTCAGGAAGTCCTCATCCAGTTGCATCGCCTCCAGGTCGCCGGCCGCCGCGGCCAGGGACTGGGCGGTGAGGATCTCGCGCTGGACGATCGGATCGATCAGTTCGTTGAAGCCGGTGGCACGCTCCATGCCGCCGATGATCAAATCCCAGGCTTCGATCAGGCCCGGCTCGCTGCGATGCCGGCGGGCCAGCGGCTGGGCGACCGCCGGGAAATCGCAGACGAAGGTGGGGTCGATCAGGTCGGGCTCGACCAGATGCTCGTACAGTTCCATGACCAGTTTGCCGTTGCCCCACCCGGGATCCCAGGGCACCCGATGGGCGTCGGCGAATCGGCGCAGGGTCTCGGCCGGGGTTTGCACATCGACCGTCTCACCCAACGCGGTGCTCACCGCCGGATAGACCGGAAGCCACCGCCATTCGGCATCCAGATCGATCACCCGGCCGTCGGGACGGGCGATCTGGTGGCTGCCGACCGCATCGGCCGCGTCCATGATCAGCTTTTTGGTCAGGCCGGCGATGGTCTTGTGGTCGCCCCAGGAATGGTAGGCCTCCAGCATGGTGAACTCGGCCGAGTGGGACGAGTCGATGCCCTCGTTGCGGAAGATCCGGCCGATCTCGTAGACGCTGTCGGCCCCGCCCACCATGGCCCGCTTCAGGTAAAGCTCCAACGCGATGCGCAGAGTCATGTCTATGTCGAAGGCGTTCAGGTGGGTGTGGAACGGCCGTGCGGTCGCCCCGCCGTGGACGAGCTGCAGGGTGGGGGTTTCGACCTCCAGGAAACCGGCCTCGTCCAGGGTGCGGCGCAGGCTGTGAGTGATCGCGGCACGAAGCCGCACCATATCGCGGGCCTCGGGACGCACGATCAGATCGGCATAGCGCTGCCGGACCCGGGCCTCCTCGGACAGTTCCCTGTGCAGGGTGGGCAGCGGCCGCAACGCCTTGCTCGCCAGTTTCCACTGGCCGGCCAGGACGCTCAGTTCCCCGCGCCTGGAGCAGATCACTCTGCCGCGCACCCAGATGAAGTCGCCCAGATCGACATCGGCCTTCCATTCGGCCAGCGCCTGCGCCCCGACCTCGGCCAGCGAGATCATCACCTGTAGCCGTTCGCCATTGGACCGCTGGTTGAAGCCATCCTGGATGGTGGCGAAGCATAGTTTGCCGGTGTTGCGCAGGAAGACCACCCGGCCGCCGACCTCGACGATGTCGTCGGTTTCCTCGCCGGCGGTCAGCCCAGGCCAGCCGGCCCGCACCTGGGCTAGGGTGTGGGTGCGCCGCAGGTCGACTGGGTAGGGCTCGCGCGCGGTGCCGAGCAGCCGGGCGCGCTTGTCCCGGCGGATACGCCGCTGCTCGGACAGTCCGGCAGCCGACGAGTCTGGTCCGGTGGCGGTTTGGGCTTCTTGCTCGGTCACCCGATCAGCCTAGCGGCTGGCGCTCCTGGAACCAGCCGCCGCATGCGGCGCGGGCACCGGATCGCAAGGCGGCCGCTGCGCCGTAGCCGGCTCAATCGCTGCGGTGGGTGTCCTGGATGCGGCCGCCCAGCTCGGGTACCCAGCCGGTGGCCCGGCCCCCCGCCCAGTGCACCACGCCACGCTGACCGACCACCACCTGGCCGGCCAGCCCGGCGGTAGCCACCAACGCCAGGCGACGCCCATCGACCAGCTCGAAGTCGACCAGCCGCACGACGCCGCGGCCGCCGGCGATCTCCCGGACGCCGGTCACCCTGGCCGGGGCCGCCACCACCTGGCCCCGGCCCCGGCTGGTGCGGCTGACGATCAACGCCACCACGACCGTTGCCGCCACCACCGCGCCCAGGAGCCCAAGACTCAGCAGCATGGACATCGGGCATCAACTCCTCGGTTCGGTCATCGCCCTGCCGATCGGCGTGGCCGGCCCGGCCCCGGCAGGTTGGCTGGTGGGCCGGAAGGTCACCTTCAGGCCAAGACCCACGGTACCCGCGGCGGCCGGCGCGCCGGCCGTCTCCGCAACCCCCGACAGCGAGCCAGCCGGCGCGGCAGAGGCGTCCGCCAGCACCACCCGGGTCGTGACCGGCAAGCGCGGGATACCGACCGTCGCGCCCCACCGGCAAGCGGGTTGCCGGCAGCGGTACCGCCAATTTGTGAGTGAACACTCACTCAGCTAGTCTTGCGGGCGTGCCCAGAGCAGACCCGCTACCGCCGGAAGAACGCCGGCGCGCCATCATAAAGGCAACCCGGCCACTGCTGATCGCCAACGGCGGCCGGTTCACCACCCGGGAGGTTGCCGCGGCCGCCGGCATAGCCGAGGGCACCATCTTCCGCGTGTTCGCGTCCAAAACCGAACTGCTGCATGCGACCGTGGCGGATATCCTGGACCCCACCGAGATCTGCCGGCGGATCGCGGCGCTGCCCGGCACCGTCAGCCTCACCAGGCATCTGGCCGCGCTGATCGCAACCATGGCCGGCGACGGCGATGCGGTCCTCGCCGCAGGCCAGCTCGCTGCCGGGTGTCCCGCCACGGACAAACCCGGCCAGCCGAGTTTCCAGGCGCGCGCCCTGGTGATCCGCGACGCCGTCGCAGACTCGCTGGCTCCCTGGGCCGCCGAGCTGCGGTTACCGGCCCGGCAGGCGGCGACGCTGATCCAGGGTGTGGTGCTCAGCGTGCTGCACCCGATCTTCCACGACCCCGGGCTGCGCGACCCCGAGTTGCTAGCCGGCCTCCTCGTCCACGGCCTCCGCAAGGATTGACATGCTAATCAAACTGATCAACGGCTATATCAAGCCCTACCGGGGGCTGCTGGCCGGGGTGCTGGGCTGCCAGCTCATCGCCACCGCGGCCGCGCTGACCCTGCCCACCCTGAATGCGCAGATCATCGACCGGGGAGTGGCCAACGGCGACACCGGCTACATCTGGCGGCACGGCGGCCTGATGCTGGCGGTGGCCTTGGTCCAATCCATCGGCCAGATCGCCGCGGCCTATTTCGGGGCCCGGGCCGCCATGCAGTTCGGTCGCGATGTGCGCGGCGCGGTCTTCCATCGTTCCTTGTCGTTCAGCACCCGGGAGCTGAACGAGTTCGGCGCCCCCAGCCTGATCACCCGGACCACCAACGACGTCCAGCAGGTACAGCAGTTGGTCTTCATGACCTGCGTGATGATGATCTCGGCACCGATAACCATGGCCGGTGGGGTGATCATGGCCTTGCGCGAGGATCTGACGCTCAGCTGGCTGATCCTGGCCGCGGTGGTGCTGCTGGGTTCGGTCGTCGGATTCATCGTGTTCCGGCTGACCCCGCTCTTCCAGTCCAATCAGCTCAAGCTGGACGCGATCAACCGGGTCACCCGCGAGCAGATCACCGGCATCCGGGTGATCCGCGCATTCACCCGCGAACCCCTGGAGCAGGAGCGTTTCGACGTGGCCAACAACGATCTGCTGAGGCTGTCCCTCGCGATCGGCACCCTGCTCGGCGCGCTGTTCCCCTTCGTGATGCTGGTGATGAATCTCGGCGGCGTCGGGGTTATGTGGTTCGGCGGTATGCGGGTGGATGCCGAACAGATGCAGGTCGGTCAGCTGACCGCCTTCCTGACCTATCTGATGCAGATCCTGATGAGCGTGATGATGGCCACGCTGATGGTCATGATGGCTCCGCGGGCCGCGGTCTGCGCCGAACGGATCATGGCGGTGCTGGGCACCGAGTCCACCGTCATACCACCGGCCGCCCCGGTCACCGAGCTACCCGAGACCGCCACGGTCAGGTTCGTCGATGTCGAGTTCTGCTACCCGGGGGCCGCCGAGCCGGTGTTGACCGGTATCGATTTCGAGCTCCGGCCGGGCACCACCACCGCGGTGGTCGGCTCGACCGGAGCCGGCAAAACCACCCTGGTCAATCTGATCCCCCGGCTGTTCGACACCACCGGCGGGCAGGTGCTGGTTGACGGGGTGGACGTCCGGCGGATCGACCCCGACCTGCTGTGGAGCCGGATCGGGCTGATACCGCAGAAACCCTATCTGTTCAGCGGTACCGTGGCCTCCAACCTGCGCCACGGCCGCCCCGACGCCACCGACGAACAGCTGTGGGATGCGCTGCGGATCGCCCAGGCGGCCGATTTCGTGGCCGAGAAACCAGAGCAGTTGGCCGCCGAGATCGCCCAGGGCGGCACCAATGTATCCGGCGGCCAGCGGCAACGGTTGTCAATCGCGCGGGCGGTGCTCAAACGACCCGAGATCTACGTCTTCGACGACGCCTTCAGCGCCCTGGATGTGGCCACCGATGCCCGGCTGCGGGTGGCGCTGGCCGAACGCACCCACGACGCCACGGTGCTGATCGTGGCCCAGCGGGTCTCGACGATTCGCACCGCCGACCAGATCATCGTCCTCGACCACGGCCGCATCGTTGGCCGCGGCACCCACGCCGACCTGCTGGCCGGCTGCCAGACCTACCGTGAGATCGTCGAATCGCAGCTGAGCGCCGAGGAGGTAACCGCATGAGCGCGGCCACGAACCAGCCCGTGCGGGCAAATGCGCGCCCCAAGAACGGCCCGGCCCGCATGGACCATGCCCCCTGGGAGCAGAACCGGCACGAGAAAGCGATCAGCTTCGGCCCGTCGCTGCGCCGGCTGCTGGGCACGATGCGTCCCGAACGGTTGTGGTTCGCGCTGGTGATCGTATTGGGTATCGGGTCGGTCGCGGCGGCGGTAGTCGGGCCCAAGATCCTGGGCCGGGCCACCGACGAGATCTTCGCCGGCGTCATCGGCCGCATGATCGGGCGGCGTTTCCCCGCCGGCACCCCGATCGAAACCGTGATCGAGGCGCTGCGGGCGGCCGGCCAGGAACGGCTGGCGGACATGCTGGCCGGCATGGCTGTGGTGCCCGGGCAAAGCATCGACTTCGCCGCGCTGGGGCACTGGCTGCTGCTCGCCCTGAGCCTGTATCTGCTGGCCGCGGCCCTGGGGTTCCTACAGAACTACCTGCTGAACCGGGCGGTGCAACGCACGGTCTACCGCATTCGCCGGGATGCGCGGGCCAAGCTCGACCGGCTGCCACTCAGCTATTTCGACGCCCAGCCGCGGGGCGAGCTGCTCAGCCGGATCACCAACGACATCGATAACGTCTCCCAGAGCCTGCAGCAGGCCCTCGGGCAGCTGCTGAACGCATTGCTCACCCTGCTCGGGGTCGGATTCATGATGTTCTGGGTGAGTAGGCCGCTGGCCTTCCTCACCATCTTGATCATTCCGGTGGCCGGGGTGACCTCCATGCTGATCGGCAGGCGCTCGCAGACCCAGTTCGTCCGCATGTGGGCGGCGACCGGCGAATTGAATGCCGCGGTCGAGGAGGCCTACACCGGCCACGCGCTGGTGAAGGTCTACGGCCGGCAGCGCGAAGTCGAGCAGGGCTTCGATGCGACCAACCAGAAGCTGTTCGATGCCGCCTTCCGGGCCCAGTTCATCTCGGGCATCCTGATGCCGGTCAACTTCCTGATCGGCAACCTGAACTATGTGGTGATCGCGGTGGTGGGCGGTCTGCGGGTGGCCAGCGGCCAGATGCCGCTGGGCGATGTGCAGGCGTTCATCCAGTACTCGCGGATGTTCACCCAGCCGATGACCCAGATCGCTTCGATGGCCAATCTGCTGCAATCCGGGGTGGCCTCGGCCGAGCGGGTATTCGAGGTGCTGGACGCCACCGAACTCAGCCCGGACGCCGACGGCAGCCTGCCCGAACCGATCGGTGGCCGGGTGGAATTCCGCGATGTCGATTTCGGCTACAGCCCAGACCGCCCGCTGATCCGCGGGCTTTGCCTCACCGCCGAACCCGGGCAGACCATCGCCATCGTCGGGCCTACCGGGGCCGGCAAGACCACGCTGGTCAATCTGCTGGAACGCTTCTACGAATTGCAGGGCGGTCAGATTCTGCTGGACGAAGTGGATATCGCCACCGTGCCGCGCGCCAGGCTGCGCGGCGCGCTGGGTATGGTGCTGCAGGATACCTGGCTGTTCGGCGGCACGATCCGGGAAAACATCGCCTACGGCCGTCCCGGCGCCACCGAGGAAGACGTCGTCCGGGCCGCGCGGGCCGCGCATGTGGACCACTTCGTCCATCAGCTCCCCGCCGGCTACGACACGCCGATCAACGAAGAGGGCAGCAACGTCTCGGCCGGCGAAAAGCAGCTGATCACCATAGCGCGGGCCTTCATCGCCGACCCGGAGGTGCTGATCCTGGACGAGGCCACCTCAAGTGTGGACACCCGGACCGAGCTGCTCGTCCAGCAGGCGATGGCGCGGCTGCGTTCGGGGCGCACCAGCTTCGTCATCGCCCACCGGCTATCCACGATCCGGGACGCCGACCTGATCCTGGTGATGTCCGACGGAGCCATCGTCGAGCAGGGCGGCCACCAGGATCTGCTGGCCGCCAGGGGCCCCTATTACGAGCTGTACCAGTCACAGTTCGCGGCCGCCAGCCAGGAGTGAGCGGCCGGAGCGGGCATGCCTTGGAGGTGGGTTGCCCCGGCACGGGACGGTCCGGCTCCAAGGCATGCCCGTAACCGATCCGGCCGGTCAGCATTCCACGATGTTGACCGCCAGGCCGCCACGGGCGGTCTCCCGGTATTTGGCTTTCATGTCGAGGCCGGTCTGCATCATGGTTCGCAGGCAATTGTCGAGGCTGACATGCTGATAGCCATCGTCCGCCAAGGCCAGCCGGGCCGCGGTGATCGCCTTCACCGCGGCAATCGCGTTGCGCTCGATGCAGGGGATCTGAACCAATCCGCCGACCGGATCGCAGGTGAGCCCGAGATGGTGCTCCAAGCCGATCTCGGCGGCATTGACGACCTGCTGTGGGGTGCCACCCAAAACCTGGGCCAGACCCGCGGCAGCCATCGCGCAGGCCGCACCGATCTCGCCTTGACAGCCCACTTCGGCCCCGGATATGGAGGCGCTGGCCTTGAAGATGGCGCCGATCGCCGCCGCGGTCAGCAAGAAATCGGCAATCAGTTCCGGTCTTCCGGGGTGGGCACCGAGCGCATGGCTGGCGACCGCCGGGATCACACCGGCCGCCCCATTGGTGGGGGCGGTGACCACCCGGCCGCCGGCAGCGTTTTCTTCGTTCACCGCCAACGCCCACAGGCTCACCCAGTCGAGCGCCACCAGGGGATCCGGCTGGCCGTTGGATCGTTCGGCGAGCGAGTTCAGCCGGGTCAGCAGGCCCGGCGCCCTGCGGGTGACGAATAGGCCGCCCGGGAGCGTACCGGTATTGCGGCAGCCCGCCGCGATGCAGTCGGTCATCGTCTGCCAGATCCTGGCGATGCCGGAACGCACCTCGGCCTCGGGACGCTGGGAGCATTCATTGGCCAGCATCAGTTGGGGGATGGTTAGCTCATTGTCATTGCACAGATCCAATAGGCGGTTGGCCCGCCGGAAGGGATACGGCCACCGCCGGGCAGCGGCGGGTTGCCGGTGCCGTCGTCGGCGACGATCGCTCCACCCCCGATCGAATACCAGACCTGTTCGGCCAGGGAGCCGCGTCCGGCATATGCGGTGAAACCCAGCGCGTTGGGGTGGAAGGGCAGCCGTTTGCGCCGATGCCGGATCAGATCCCGGGTGTCGTCGAATGCGATGCTGCGGGGTGCCGTTCCGTGCGGTCCCAGCGGCAGCAGGTGCGTGGTGCGGATCCGGCGAACCAGGTCGGGGGCGAGTCCGGTGTCGACCAGGTCCGGGAGCTGGCCGCCCAATCCCAGCAATACCGCGCTGCCGGTGCCGTGCCCCCAACCGGTCGCCCCCAGCGAGCCGAACAGTTCGATACGGACTCGGTCCACCCGCTCGAGCACCCCGCCGGCAGCCAGCGCGGCGGCGAATCGTTCGGCGGCCAGCATCGGCCCGACGGTGTGCGAGGAGGATGGCCCGATGCCGATCTTGAAGACGTCGAAGACGCTGCTGGTCATGACCCAATTCTGCCTGTTGGCCGTTGAGGTCGCCCGGCGAGCAGATAGCCTTCCCGGTGCCTAGACTCGGGGTATGGCTACCCCACGCAAGGTCTCCGGCGCCCGCGTCCTGATCACCGGCGCGGCTTCTGGGCTGGGCACCCTGCTGGCCATCGAGTTGGCCAGCAGGGGTGCCGCCAAGCTGGCCCTGTGGGACCGCGATGGCGCCGGGCTGGAACGGGTCGCCGGCCAGCTCGAACTGTTGGGTGCCCAGCCCTGGCCATACCGGGTCGAGTTGACCGATGCCATCGATATCGCGGAGGTCGGCGACCGGATGCTGGCCGAACTGGGCGGCATCGACATCTGCATCAACTGTGCCGGGGTGGTCAGCGGCCGGGAGTTCACCGGCCTGACCGACGAACAGCTGGTCCGGACCTTCCAGGTGAATGCCTTGGCACCTTTCCGCACCACCCGGGTGGTACTTCCCGGCATGCTGGCCCGCGACCGGGGAGTGCTGGTGAACATCGCCTCCGCGGCCGGGCTCACCGGGGTGGCGAAACTGAGCGACTACTCCGCGGCCAAGTCCGCCGTCGCCGGGTTCACCGAATCGCTGCGAGCCGAACTGCGCGATCGCGGCAGTTCGCTGCGGACCCTGGTGGTGTACCCCTATTACATCGACACCGGCATGTTTGCCGGGGTCCGCGCCCGGGTACCGGCCCTGCTGCCGGTCCTGGACCGGCACCGGGTGGCCCACCGCATCGTGGATGCCATCGAATCCGGCCGCCAGCAGCTCTTCCTGCCCGGCCTGGTGGCTGCGGCACTGGCGATCAGGATGCTGCCGGTGCCGGTATCCCGGGTGGTGTTCGGAAGGCTGGGGGTCCATCGTGCGATGGCCGGCTTCGTGGGACGTCAGACAATCTAGCGATCCAGGTTCCCGGGCCGGCCGCCTGGCCTCGACCGATCATGGTGGGGCTACGCAATTCGACCCGGCGCCGCGGAAGCCGTTGCGTCCGGGCCGCGCGACGCGCCGGGATGGTGCCCGCCGGCCCCGGACGGGCGAGCGGTGCACCGGCCAGCGCCCCGGCCCTTGACCGGCTGGGGTTGGCGCGCGAATGGGGACCCCATAGGGTCTACTATCGGGGGTCATGGACGCCGACCTACTAGCTTTCGAGCGGATCGCCAACGCCGCTCGAAGGCGTTGGGCGTGGCGCCGCCATTGGCTGCGATTCGCCGCCGCGATGAGCGTCATGGCATTCGTGCTGGGGTATTCCGCCATCGGCACCTGGCGATCGGCGGGCCGTATCGTGTGGCCGCTGCTGATCTGGGCGGCGGCGGCCTGTGCGCTTACGGCAGGGGCGTTCCTGCTGCTCAGCCAGCGCCACGGGCAACGCTACAGCAGACTGGTCACCCCAGGCCCCTGGTCCTCCGGCCAGATCCATTCGACGGCCACCGTCGCCGAGATCGCCGGCTGGCTGGGCGGCAAGCTGGCGGCCCGCGAGTTGATCCTCGTGCGCCTGGACAGGACCCGGGTCACGGCGACCAGCCGGGGCATCCGAAGCCAGCGCATCAATTACCAGATCGACGTGCGGCCTTCCACGGAACGACCCGGCCATCGCGTGATCACCATCGCCTCCTGGCCCGCCGCCCGGTCGGCGATCCACGATTTCTGCGGCGCAGAGCGCACCGTAAGTGAGCTATTGCGCACGGTGCCCGGCGGCGTCGTCCTGCCGGCCGGGACGCCACCGGCCCGCCCGCCCGCGGGTGACCTCGGTCCGGCTTGACCACCGGCCCGCCAGGCGGGCCGCGTTGAGCCGTGGCGCGATGGCTCCGAACGGCGGCGGGGCCGACCCCGGCCGAGCTAACCTAAGACCCAATCATGGACAGTCAGATTCTCGCCGCCGAACGGGCGGCTCATCAGCAGTCGAAGAGCCGCGCCCGGGCCGTTTTCTGGTCGATCATCGGTGGGGTCGTCCTGCTCACCTGCATCCCCCTTGCGGCTACGCTATGGGCCGTAAAACCGGTATTGGCGGCATTCGTCGCGCTGGTCTTCGCCGCGATCATCGGGGGCTCACTCGGACTCGGCACCCTGCTGGGCAAGGCGATAGGCAAGGCTTCGGCCAGCCCATTCGGTCTGGCGAGTCCCGGCCCATGGTCCTTTGGGCAGGTGTACACCCCGCTGCCGCCCGAGCAGGTGTGGCCGGCGGTCCAGTTCGCCGCGCTGTCCCAGAACCTCGCGAGCGGCCCAGCCGGCCCGACGAGCATCGAATTCATCAAGAGCACGGGGTTCTACACCCCGGGCGGACGCTACCTGGTCGATCTGCGGCCATCGGCCGATCGCCCGGGAATGGGGGTCGTCACCATCGCCGCCCGTCCCCACATGGCCCACATCTATCACGACCTGGGCACCGCCCAGAACACCGTCAACGCGCTGCTCAACGCGGTGCCTGGCCGCGAATTGCCCGGCCAGCCGGCCGCCCAGCTGCTGCCCCGGCGGCCATCCGGCCCCCAGGATCGGTATCGTTCCTAGCCGCCCGGCATCCTATCGGGGGTGGCACAAAACGCCGAGCCGCCGGCCGGTTCGCATCGGCTACGAGACCCGATCGATCGGCCAGGCTCGCGGTGGCCTGCCGGATCGGAAAGGCCGGAGCCGGGGACGCGGCCGGCACCGCCGGAAAACCGGTACCGGAAACCGGGATATGGTGGTCCCCACCATGGACAGCGAGATCTTGGCCGGCGAGCGCGCCCATCACCGGCGCTTCCGCATCGCCTGGCGATCGGTCGCGGGCCTGCTGCTGGCGGGCGCCGCCGCCGGTCTGATCGTCGCCGCCTTCCACACCAGTCGGCGATCCGGTTGGGTGGTGACCATCGGTGGGCTGGCGATCGGCCTGGGGCTATTCCTGCTGGCCCGGTGGGGCACCCGTGCCGGGACGAACACCCTGGTCACCCCGGGGCCATGGTCATACGGCCAGGTCTATTCGGGGCACCAGCAGCGCGAGATCTGGAATGCCATGGGCAAGGTACTGCTGGGCCTGGGGATGAGCTTCGACCGGGTCGCCAAGACCACCGCGCTGGCCACCAGACCCGGTACCTTCCTGTATCGCAGGGGGGTACATCTGATCGATGTGCAGCCATCGGCCGATCACGACGGCTGGTTCGTGATCACGGTCTTCAGCCAGCCCGACCTGCCCACCACCATCACCGACTTCGGACGCGGCGCAAGCATCAACCAGGCGCTGCTGGCGGCGGTCCCGGGTTTCCGGCGGCCCGATGACCCGGAACTGGGCTGACCGGTAGCCGGCGCGACCGGGGCTTGGGGCAAGATGGATGTCATGAATGCCGAGTTGCTCGCCGGACGCTATGAGCTGCTCGATGCCGTGGGCAAGGGTGCCACCGGCGAGGTATGGCGAGCGACCGATACCCTGCTCGAACGGATGGTCGCGGTCAAGATCGTCCAGATCGAAGGCTCCCGGGACCCGGCCATCGCGGCACGATTCCGCCGGGAAGGCGTCGCCATCGCCGGGGTGCAGCATCCGGCCATCGTCCAGGTCTTCGACGCCGGCATCGACTCCCGGTGCGGTTGGCTGGTCATGGAGCTGCTGGCTGGGCCTAACACCAACGCTCTGGTCAAGCAGGAAGGGCCGCTCGGCTTCGAGGTGGGGCTGCCGCTGCTGGCGCAGGTAGCCTCCGGGTTGCAGGCGGCACACGACCAGGGTGTCACCCACCGCGACGTGAAACCGGCGAATATCGTGCTCAACGCGGCACCCGAGCCGGACGGCACGCGCCCCGATCTGATGGCGCACCCCGAACTGGGGCATCCGGTGCTGGTCGATTTCGGTATCGCCCGGCTGGTCGACGAATCGGGCACGCAATTGACCCGACCGGCTACCGCCATCGGCACCGCCGCCTATATGTCCCCCGAGCAGGCCCGGGGCAAACAGGTCGGCCCGCCCTCGGATGTCTACTCGTTGGCCTGTGTGGCCTACCATCTCCTGCTGGGGCGCCCGCCCTTCGTCGCGGACAGTTCGCTGGCGATCGCCCATGCCCAGGCATTCGATCCGCCCACCCCGATGATCGAGTTGGATCCCGCTACCCCGCCGGCCCTGAACATGCTGCTGCTGCGGATGCTCGACAAGGACCCGGCCAGGCGTCCCACGGCCGCCGAGGTGGCCAGCGGACTGGCCGCGATAGCCGCTAACCCGCAGCTAGCGCCTACCGTCGTATTGCCGGGATCCGAAGACACCGAGGCCATGACCGCCCCCACCGAGGCGGTCGTCGGGCAGCCCGACGCCGGCGGTGGGCAGCAGCCGGTGCCGGAGCAAACCGGTGAGCAGCAGCCGGTGCCGGAGCAGACCGGCGGGCAACGGCCGGCGGCGGGGCACGGTATCCGCACCGCTCGGCGTCTGGTGATGGTGCTGCTGCTGATCGGCATGGCTATCGCGCTGGCCTACTCGTGGTTGCGCCCCGATCCGCCCAGCCCACCGCACCAGACGGTCACCTTCACCACTACCGAGGTATCCACCCATGTCACCGAGGAGTCATCCCTAAGCCAACCGCCCACCGCCACGTCTGCATCCCCGGTGACCGAGGCGCCGGTAACCTCCGAGGCGCCGATAACCGGTCAGCCGGCGACCAGCGAACCCACCACGACCTACGCATCTAACATCAGCAGCGAACCCACCGCCACCGGTTCGGGGGAAAGCCCGGCGGCGACCGATACCGAACCGGCGGCCACCACCACGCCGATCAACACGATGAGTCAGGCGGCTGAGCCATCCCAGCCCCAACCGGGCACTCCTTGACCCGGGCCGGGGAGTACCCGGGATGCGGCGGCTGGCAGACATGCGCTGCCGGCGCGGCCGGCTAGCCGGGATCGCCGGCACTGGCCTCGGGACGCTGCCGGTATCGTTGCCTCGGGCAGCCGACCACCGGCTGGCCTACGACCCGGCCGGCGGTTCATCGTCCAGGGGGCGGAACGTGCCCAGCGTCGCGGGCAAACAGGACGAAACTTGCTGACAGCACGACGAAAGGATGCCAGTGGAAGCGGATTTGACCAAGGTTTTCGATCAGATCGTCGCCCGGAATCCGGGGGAGGCCGAGTTTCATCAAGCCGTCCGCGAGGTCTTCGACACCCTCGGGCCGGTCATGAAGCGCAATCCCCAGTACACCGAGGCCGCGGTGCTGGAACGGATCTGCGAGCCGGAACGCCAGATCATCTTCCGGGTGCCGTGGACCGACGACGCCGGAAGGGTGCAGATCAACCGCGGTTTCCGGGTGGAGTTCAACTCCGCGCTGGGCCCCTACAAGGGCGGGCTGCGCTTCCATCCCTCGGTCTACTTGGGCATCATCAAGTTCCTGGGCTTCGAGCAGATCTTCAAGAACTCGTTGACCGGGTTGCCGATCGGCGGCGGCAAGGGCGGTGCCGATTTCGACCCGCACGGCCGTTCGGACGCCGAGGTGATGCGGTTCTGTCAGTCGTTCATGACCGAACTGGCTCGCCATATCGGCCCGATGACCGATGTGCCGGCCGGCGATATCGGGGTGGGTGGCCGCGAGATCGGTTATATGTTCGGCCAGTACCGCCGGATCACCAACCGCTATGACGCCGGGGTGCTGACCGGCAAGGGACTGACCTGGGGTGGTTCGCTGGTGCGCACCGAGGCGACCGGCTATGGCCTGGTGATGTTCGCCGATCGTATGCTGCACACCCGCGGGATCGGCTTCGAAGGTCAACGGGTGGCGGTTTCCGGTTCGGGGAATGTGGCCATCTATGCCATCGAGAAGGCTCAGGCACTCGGTGCCCAGGTGATCACCTGCTCCGATTCGTCCGGCTATGTGCTCGACGAGGGGGGCATCGACCTGGATCTGCTCAAGCAGGTGAAGGAGGTAGAGCGTGGCCGGGTCGGCGACTACGCGATCCGCTCCGGGGCCGAGTTCGTGCCGGGCGGCTCGGTGTGGCAGGTGCCGGTCGATGTCGCGCTGCCCTGCGCAACCGAGAACGAACTGGATGCCGACGCTGCCGCCGCCCTGCTGCGCAACGGCGTCAAGGCGGTAGCCGAGGGCGCCAACATGCCCTGCACTCCGGAGGCGATCGCCGGGTTCCAGTCCGCCGGCATTCTGTTCGCTCCCGGCAAGGCCTCCAACGCCGGCGGCGTGGCGACCTCGGGCCTGGAGATGCAGCAGAACGCCTCCCGGGATTCGTGGGGCTTCGAGTACACCGAGGATCGGCTGGCCAGCATCATGTCCAATATCCACGACACCTGCGCCGAAACCGCGGCCGAATACGGCAAACCCGGGGACTATGCGCTGGGTGCCAATATCGCCGGTTTCATCAAGGTCGCCGACGCGGTTATCGCCCAGGGCCTGATCTGATACGCTCCGCACGCCGGCGGGGCCCCCTCACACCAGTCCCCTCACACCAGTAGGGTCAGGGCGGACGCCGCAGCCAACGCCAGCAGCAGGGCCGCCCGGCCGGTCAGCCAGCGGACCTGGGCCTGCTCGTCGCCCCGTCCGGGCGCCGCCTGCCAGGCGTCCCGCAGCGATTGGGCAGGCTGTTCGCCCTTGAGGTCCCGCCGGGCCGGGGCGTTCCAGGGCCGCAGCCTGCGGGCGCGCCCGGACGCATCGGTGTAGTCGATGCGCAGCGCCACCCCGAGCCGCACATCGGTTATCCGGTGGAATGGCAGCCGGAAGCATCGTAGGGGTTCGATGACCTCGACTCGATCGCGGTACACCAGCAGGCGAGGCGCCCACAGCAAGACCCAGATCGCCCAGCCCACCAGCAGCAGCCAGGGGGCATAGTTCAGCAGATCCGTCATGTTGCCGCGGTGCACCAGATCGATCAGCAATCCGGCCTCGATCAGCCAGCCGAACCAGGGTATCCAGATCGCCGAGCCGGGCCGTGGGACGGCCAGCGCCGCCGGCTCGGGGTCCGCGTCCACGGTTTTGGTCACGGGCTCACCCTACCCGCCCGGTCGCCGGCCGGGCGGCGACCGGGGGTGCCGGCCACCGCCGGCACCCCCAGCCCAGGCCGGTGCCACCGGCCGGTGTCACTTCTTGAAGCCGACGATGGTCCAGTCGGGGGTTTCGAACTGCGAGGCACCGTAGTTGACCACGGTATCCTTGACCGCGACCACCTTCGGGGTCGCATAGAACGGGATGATGGTGTAGTCCCCGAGCATCGCCGTGCTCAGCTCGTTGGCCTTGGCGATGCGTTTCTCCCGGTCGAACTCGGCCTGGGCGGCCTGGTTCAGTTCGCCCACCTTGGGGTTGGCATAGCCGGTGTAGTTCTGTTCGCTGTCGATCGGGTAGAACAGGTTGCCGGCCGACTGGATCGGGAACAGCGTGCCCTGCCAGGAGAAGGTGACCATGTCGAAGTTCTTCCGATTTACGTAGTCCTTGAAGTAGTTCTCCACCGGAACGGTGGCGATCTCCACCTTGAATCCGTTCGCGTTCAGATCCTTCTGGATCTGGGCCGCGCGATCGGCATTGGACTTGGTCTCCGATGGCACGGTGATCGCGAACTCCAGCCGCTGGCCGGCTTTCTCGTAGACCCCGTCGGAGCCCTTCTGGTAGCCGGCATCGGCGAGGATCTGGGCGGCCTGCTCGGGGTCATGGGTCAGCTTGCCCAGATAGGAATCCTCGTAGCCGTCCTGGCCGGGCAGGAACACCCCGTTGTTGACCAGGCTCACCGGGGCCTCCAGCGGGCCCACCGCGGTCTGGCCGATCACCTCGCGGTTGATGGTCAGCGCGATGGCTTGGCGCACCGCCGCATCGGTCAGCGCCCCGCGGGTGGCGTTCAGGGTGACATGGGTCCAGGTGACGCCGTTGGTGGTCTGGACCATGGCGTCCTGGCGTCCCTTGGCGGTCTGATAGCTGTCGCCGGTGGTGATGTCGTTCATGGTATCGATCTCGCCGTTGGCGAAGGACTGCGGTTCGTTGGCCTGGGTGACCACACGGAAGATGAGCTGGTCCAGCTTGGGTGTCGCACCCCACCACAGCGGATTGCGTTCCAGGCTGATGACCCCGGCGGTCTGGTCGACGCTGGCCACCCGGAAGGGACCCTTGGACGGCCAGGGTTTGGCCACATAGCCGGTGTTGAAGACCTCGGGATCGTTGCTGATCGAGGCCGGCAGTTCGGGGTAGGTGTAGATGATCCAGTCGGCGTTCTTCTTCGAATAGGTGATCTCGGCGGTGAAATCATCGGTGGTCTTGACGATCGAGGCGATGTCCTGCCAGCCGACCTTCGAGGCCACCTGATAGGCCTCGTTCGCACCGCTGAGTGCCTTCTGGTAGGCGATCAGATCGTCGACGGTGATCGGGCTGCCATCCTGCCATTTGGCGTTCGGGTTGAGCTTGACCTCGACCATCTGGGGGTCGGTGCTCTTCAGCTCGGCCGACACCAGGTAATCGGGGTTGAGCCGCACCTTGCCGGCCTCGTCGGCCCTCAGGTACTGGTCGAAGCCCATCGGGATCAAGACGTCGCGGAGCGCCGCCAGCGCACCGTCGGCTTGAGCGGGGTTCCAGTTGTCGGGCATCTTGGTGACCGCCAGGGTCAAGGTGCCGCCGTCGGCCACCGCGTCGGCGCTGGCGCGCGTCCAGGCCGTGCTGGGCAGTTCTACCGCCGAGGCGTTGCCGCCAGAACCACCACCGGATCCCCCGCCCGGGGTCTGTTGGCATCCGGTGGCCAGCAGGCCGACCGCCAGCAGGGCTGCCATTGCCCCACTCACACGTTTGAGGGATACCCTCATCACTTCTCCTTTCTTCGGATACCCGCGCCACGGGCTGTGGCCGGGCCATATGGGGTCAGTTCGTGTCGGGCTGGTCGAGCAGGATCGTCTGCTCGGCATGGTGGCAGGCGACCTCCACGCCGCCGGTCGCCGCCTGCCGGGCGGCGGGCAGCAGCGGCCGGCGTTCGGGTACCTGGGCCGCGCACCGGTCCTGGGCTTCGGGTGTCAACTGCGCGTACAGCGGGCAGCGGGCCCGGAAACCGCAACCGGCGATCCGCTCGGCCGGGCTGGGCAAGTCGCCGGTCAGCAGAATCCGGAGGCGCCGGCGTTCCGTCGCCGGATCGGGCACCGGCACCGCAGACATCAGCGCCCGGGTGTAGGGATGCCCCGGCGCCCGGAAGATCGTGGCTACGTCACCGTACTCGACGATGCGCCCCAGATACATCACCGCCACCTTGCTGGCGATCTGGCGTACCACCGCCAGATCGTGGGCGACGAACAGATAGGACAACCCCAGCCGGTCGCGCAGATCCTCCAGCAGGTTGATGACCCCGGCCTGCACCGAGACATCCAGCGCGGAAACCGGTTCGTCCAGCACCACCAGTTTGGGATCGGTGATCAGCGCCCGGGCGATCCCGATCCGCTGCCGCTGGCCGCCGGAGAACTCGTGCGGGTAGCGGTCGGCCATCTGTGGATCCAGCCCGACCAGTTCCAGCATCTCCAGCACCCTGGCGTTCCGGGCCGCCTTGCCCACCCCCTGCACCATGAGTGGTTCGGCGATGACGTCGTTGACCGGCAGCCTGGGGTCGACGGCGGCCATCGGATCCTGGAAGACGATAGACACCTGGCGGCGCAACCGGTGACGCTGGGCCGAGGTCAGGGTGGCGACATCCGAACCGTCGATCACGATCCGGCCGGCCTGCGGTTTGGCCATCTCCATGATGTCGAGCACCGTGGTGGTCTTGCCGCAGCCCGATTCGCCGACCAGCCCGAGGGTTTCGCCGGGCAGCAGGTCGAAGCTGACCCCGTCCACGGCCCGCACCGTGCCCGTTCGGCGGCGGAAGACCGCACCCTTCATCAGCGGAAAGTGCCGGACCAGGCCGGTGACCGCCAGCACCTTGCGCCCGGTGTCGCCGACGACGCGGGCGGACACCGCCGGCGGCCGCGGGAAGATATCGGCCGCGCTTAGCCGGTTCCCGGCGATCTCGGCGGCCCGGTGGCAGGCGGCCTGCCGGGCGTCCCCGATCTCGGCTAGGCCGGGCTCGGTCTGCCGGCAAACCTCGATCGCGGCCGGGCAGCGCGCCGCGAAGGGGCAGCCGGCGGGCAGATCGACCAGCGAGGGCGGCCTGCCCTCCAGCGGCACCAGCCGCTGCGAGCCGATGGTCAGCATGTTCGGGACGCTGCGCAGCAACCCGATGGTGTAGGGCATCAGCGGCCGGTCGAAAATCCGGTGCACCTCGGCCTGCTCGACGATCCGGCCCGCATACATCACCGCTACCCGGTCGGCATTGCCGGCCACCACACCCAGATCGTGGGTGATCAGCACCACCGCCGCATCGGTCAGCCGTTTGGCTTCCTGCAGCACGTCGAGGATCTGGGCCTGGATGGTGACATCCAGGGCGGTGGTCGGTTCGTCGGCGATGATCAGCCGCGGATTGTTGGCTATCGCGATGGCGATCATCACCCGCTGCCGCATGCCGCCGGAGAACTCGTGCGGAAAGGCCCGGGCACGGCGTTCCGCGGCCGGGATACCGACGATCTTGAGCAGTTCCACCGCCCGTTTCGCGGCTGCCTGCCTGCTGAGCAGCCGGTCATGCAACAGCAGGGTTTCGGCGATCTGGTCCCCCACCGGGTAGACCGGGGTGAGCGCCGAAAGCGGGTCCTGGAAGATCATCGCCAGCTCCCGGCCCCGCAGCCTCGACAGTTCCCGGTCGCTGGCGCCAGTCAATTCCTGCCCGGCGAACCGGATGCTGCCCCGCACCCGGGCGGTGGACGGCAGCAGCCCCATCACCGCCAGCGAGGAGACCGATTTGCCGCTGCCGGATTCCCCGACGATGGCCAGGAACTCGCCTTCGTTGACCTCGTAGTCGATTCCCCGGACGGCCCGGACGTCGCCGTCGCGGCCGGGAAAGGTGACGTGCAGGCCGGCAACCCTCAGCAGTGGTTCAGGCACGATTGACTCCGCTGGTCGGATCGATGGCATCGCGTAACGCATCCCCAATCAGGTTCACTCCGGTGAGCAAGACGATGAGTGCGCCGGCGGGGAACACGAACAGCCATGGCCGGGTGGTGGCGGCCGGCTGGCCGTTCTGCAACAGCGTGCCCAGCGACACATCGGGCGGTTGAATGCCCAGCCCGAAATACGACAGCGCGGTCTCGGCCAGGATCGCCGAGCCGATGCCCAGGGCGGCGTCGATGATCAACAGCGAGGCCACATTGGGGATGATGTGGCGGCGCAGCGTGCTCATCGTCCCTGCCCCCATGTAGCGGGCGGCCCGTACGAATTCCCGGTCACGCAGGGATTTGGTCTGGCTGCGGACGATCTGGGCGGTGACCATCCAGCCGAACAGCGCGACGAAGAGTACCAGCATGATCCAGCCGACCCTGGCCAGCAGCGGCGAGAGCACCATCAGCACGTAGAACACCGGCAGCACCAGGAACAGGTTGATAATCCAAGTACCGACCGCTTCCCATTTGCCACCCAGATAGCCGATCACCGAACCGAACACGGCGGCGATCAGCGAGGCGGTCGGCCCGGCGACCAGCCCGATCAGCAGGGATTTGCGCAATCCGACGACCACTCGGGCGTAGAGATCCTGCCCGATGGAGTCGGTACCGAACCAGTGCTGGCCGCTGGGTGGGGAGCTGAAGGCGTAGACGTCCTGGTCGGTGGGGCCATAGATGTTGGGTAGGTTCCCGGCGACGGCCAGCAGGATGATCAGTCCGACGATGGCCACCCCAACCCAGAACCGCGGTTTGGCGAATAGCCGGCGCCGCACCAACTGGCCGCGTGAGACCGGCCCGCGGGCTGGTTTGGTGGCGGTGCCGCCGGCGGCACCGGTGTCCCCGGCCATGGCGATCACACCCTCACCCGGGGATCGAGTGCCGCGTACAGCACTTCGGACAGCATGGAACTGAACAGCACCAGGATGGCTGCGAAGGCAACCGTCCCGGTGAGGCCATTGATGTCGGCGGTGGAGACGGCGTTTATGCCGTATTGGCCCATGCCTGCCCAGTTGAAGACGATCTCCAGGAAGGTCGCCCCCGACAGCAGTGTCCCGAATGAATAGGCGAAGAAGGTGGACATCGGAATCAATGCCACCCGGACGCCGTGCTTGATCAGCGCCCGGTTGCGAGTGGCTCCCTTCGCCCGGGCGGTGCGAATGTAGTCCGAGCCCAGCACGTCCAGCATGATCGAGCGTTGATAGCGCGAATAGGAGGCCGCCCCGGCCAGCACCATAGCGATGGTAGGTAACAGCAGATGCACCAGCCGATCCCGCAGCTGCGGCCAGAACCCGGTGATGCCGGGAGTGTATTCGCCGGAGAATCTGATCGCCTGCGTGCCGATCGCATTGTTGAAGGCGGTGGCCAGGATCATCAGCAGTACCCCGGAGACGAAGGTGGGGGTGGACAGCATCACATAGGACGCATAGGTCACGATCTGATCGGACAATTTGTACTGCCGCACCGCACCCCAGACCCCGAGCGTCACCCCGACGATGGCGGCCAACAGGGCCCCGATGATCAGCAGCCGCAGGCTCACCCCGGCACGGATCGCTATCTGGGTGGTGACCTCGGCCCCGGAGAAGTCGGTGCCCAGCGACCCCTCGGTGAACAGGCGCTTCAGCCAGGCGATCGTGCGTTCCAGCACCGGACGTTTCGGGTTGACGCCCATGCCATCTAGGATCGCGTCCACCGAGGCGGGGTCCAGGGGTGGGTTCCGGCCCAGATAGCGGCGGGAGGGATCCATGAATGCCGAACTGGTCGCATAGGCGAAGACGGTGGCCAGCATCGTCAGGATGGTGTAGTTGACCAGCCGGCGCAGCAGGTATTTGATCATTGCGATCCTCCTTGCGGCATATGCTTTCCTGCCTTGGGCGCACCCAGCTCTGTCACCTGCCTACCCTCCGCCAGTCCGATCGGATTCAGCGGGCGGTCGGGTTTCGGCGACCACCCGGCAATGCATGGAACATACCCTGCCAATTGGCGGAAAGAATTCTTTGTCCGCTCATTAGTCGGTAACGATTGGGAATCAGTAGGCGGTTCATGCCCGGCGGAAGGCCGGGGCCAGCCCCGGCCAGGGGGCCCGGCGTTCCAGTTGGGCCGCCAACCGCAGCAGCAAGGCCTCGCTGCCGAACCGCCCCACCAACTGCACGCCGATCGGCAGTCCTGAGCGGCCGAGCCCGGCCGGCACCGCGAGCACCGGATGCCCGCTGTGATTGAACAGGGCGGTGTTGGCGATCAACGGTTCCGTGCTGCGCATCGACCGGGCAGACCCGAAGCCATCCAGCTGGCCCAGCGGGGGCGGCTCGACACACATGGTGGGCAGCATCAGCACATCCCAGTCGTCGAACAGCCGCTCCAGCCTGGCAGCGATCTGCCTGCCGTTTCGTCTTCCCCAGGCGGCCAGCCACGGCGGCACCCAGGCTCCCATCCGGGCAGTGCTGCGGGTGCGCGGTTCCAGCAGTTCGGGGTGCTCGGCCGCCCGGGCCTCGGCGGCCATGCCGGCCAGAAAACGCGCGAAGAACCCGGCGGCCGGGTTCGGCCAGCGCACCCGCAATCGGCTGACCCGATGGCCTAGCCTTCCCAGCCGGCCGGCCACCCCGGCGCAGGCCCGGCTCACCGCTGCCGGTAGTCGCAGCCCGGGATGCACCGGATCCAGCGTCCAGCCGATGCGCAGCCGATCCGGTTCGGCGAGCAGTTCCGCCAGTTGCCGGGCGGGGCCGGTGGGCGGCGGCTCGGCCAGCGCCAGCGCCACGATGGCCTGATCGGTCACGGTGCGGGTCAGTGCCCCGGCGACGACCAGCCCAAACCAGCCCTGCGGGTCGTCATCCTGCCGGGCGGCGTCGCGGCCGGACGGGTGCTGGCGGCCGGTACCGGTGGGCACCGAACCGGTCGTGCCGGGTTTGAGACCCACCAGCCCACAGCAGGACGCCGGCACCCGGATCGACCCGCCGCCGTCGCTTCCGGCCGCGACCGGAACCATCCCGGCGGCCACGGCAGCCGCCGAGCCACCCGAGGAGCCACCGGCCGAGCGGGTGGGATCCCATGGATTGTGGGTGCGGCCGTGGGCTAGGGATTCGGTCATCGGGAACTGGCCGAACTCGGGCATCGCGGTGCGTCCGACGACGACCGCCCCGGCAGCCCGCAGTCGCTGCACTACCGCACCGTCCTGGCTGGCCGGGGTCGTGTAGCCCAGCCCGCCATTGGTGGTGACCATGCCCGCCACGTCGAAGGCATCCTTGACGGCCACCGGCACCCCGGCCAGCAGGCCATCCCGGCCCGGGCCGCCAGCGTCTAGCACGCCGGCCTCGGCCCGGGCTTCGTCGGCGCGCAGGCGGGTGAAGGCCCGGATCCGGTCGTCGTGGGCGGCGATTCTTGCCAGGGCAAGCTCGACGAATTCGCGGGCGGTGCGACGCCCGGCACGCACCTCGGCAGCTATCCAGGCGGCGGTCGGCACGGGCGGGTACTGGGTCATCGGCCGCTCAATCGTTTTTCGGAATCGGTTTGGCAGGGCCAGACGTAGCGGATCAGATAGGCGATCCGGGCACGGCGCACCAGCGCCATGGCACCGACGGCGCAGATCAGCACCCCGGAATAGGCCAGCGCATGCCAGGCATCAGCGGGCAATCCGGATTCGGCCGCTACCCAGATCCCCCAGGCGGCGGTGAAACCCATCACCACCGCGACGATCGACAGGCCGATCGGCACCATCTTCAGCGGCTCCCGGCAGGGTGCGCCGGCGCTTCCGGCCGGAATCGGCGCGCCGCGGGCGATCAGCCACATCGTCGCCAGGAACAGCGACGCGCAGACCGCGGTGACCGCTATCTGGCCGATGGTGGCTCCCTGGGCTATCTGGGCGGCCGTCATGCCGATCGCACCGGGTAGCGCACCCAGTCGCACGGCCAGACCCGGCCAGCGTTCTCGCAGCCGGATCATCGGCGGCGGCGGCCGGCGCCGAACAGCGAGCGCACGATTTCCCGGCCGGCGGAACGCGCGAACTGCTTGAATGCGCTCGACCCGGTCACCTGTGCTAGCACCGACTTCTCCTGCCGGCCGGTACGGTTACGGTGTTCTGCGGGCGAATCGGCTGGGACGCCGGACCGGGTGGGGGGTAGATGCTGCTGGCTGGTTCCGTCCGCCGCGGCGGCGCCTTCGGCGAGTTTGCGGGCCAGCATTTCCCGCGCCGAATCGCGGTCGATCGCCTGGGCGTAGCGTGCGTACAGTGGGCTGGCGGCGACCAGTTGATCCATGCGCGCCGCCTCGGTGGGCCCCATCCGGGATTGCGGGGCGAAGACGCGCGTCCAGGCCACCGGGGTGGGCGCCCCGTCGGGATCCATCACGGTGACTACCGCCTGGCCGATGCCCAGGCTGGTCAGCAATGCGGTTAGGTCTTGGCTGGACTTCGGGAAGGTCCGCACCGTCGCGCGCAACGCCTGCTCATCGTCGGGAGTGTGGGCCCGAAGCTGATGTTGGATCCGGCTGCCGAGTTGGGCGAGCACATCGCCGGGCACATCCTTGGGGGTCTGGGTGATGAAGAAGATGCCCACCCCCTTGGACCGGATCAGCCGGACCGTCTGGGTGAGCTGCTCGACGAATGCCTTGGACGCGCCCGCGAACAGCAGGTGGGCCTCGTCGAAGAAGAACACCAGCTTCGGCCGGTCGGCATCCCCCACCTCGGGCAGGTCCTGGTACAGGTCGGCCAGTAGCCACATCAGGAAGGTGGAGAACAGCGCCGGCCGGTCCTGCACATTGGGCAGTTCGAGCATCGAGACCACGCCCTGGCCATCCGGTGTGGTGCGCAGCAGATCGCGGGTGTCGAACTCGGGTTCGCCGAAGAAGACATCGGCACCCTGTTGCGAAAGGTTGACAATGGCCCGCAGGATCACTCCGGCGGTCTGCGAGCTGAGCCCACCGATCTGCTTCAACACCGGCTTGCCTTCTTCGCTGGTCAGGTACTGCAGGACGGCGGTCAGATCGGCCAGGTCGAGCAGCGGTAGGCCTTCGGTATCGGCGAAATGGAAAACCAGGCCTAGCGAGGATTCCTGCGTCTGATTCAGCCCGAGCACCTTCGAAAGCAGGATCGGGCCGAAACTGGACACGGTGGCGCGCAACGGCACCCCGCGGCCCTGACCGCCCAGGGCGAGGAATTCGACGGCCGGGGCGGTGGGCCGCCAGTCCTGGCCGTTGCCTGCGGTGCGGGCCAGCAGTTTCTCGCTGGGGGTGCCGGGGGTGGCCATGCCGGACAGGTCGCCTTTGATATCGGCGGCGAAGACCGGCACGCCAGCCAGCGCGATCTGTTCGGCCAGCACCTGCAAGGTGATGGTTTTGCCCGTACCGGTGGCCCCCGCGATCAGGCCGTGCCGGTTCAGCATGCCCAATGGAATCCGGATCCGGGCGTCCACCACCGGTGCACCGTGGTCGCTGAGAACGCCCAGTTCGACGGCCGGCCCATCGAAGGTGTAGCCCTGCCGGATGGCTTCGATGGTCGCCGGGTCGGATTGGGTGCGGGCTGGCTGATCAGACATGGCCCCAGCATGCCATGGCAGGTGCCGTCGCCGAACCGGCAGCGGGATGTCTGTTCGGTGGCCGGCTCGATCCGGGCACGGCCGGGGCATACCCGCACCGCTGGCCGCTGGCCCGGCTCGGCTAGGATTCTGGGGTGATCTTCAAACGCGTCGGCGATGGCAGGCCCTACCCCGATCATGGTTATTCGCAGCGCGACTGGGCGGCCATCGCGCCAGAGCAGGTCAGGCTGTCCGACCTGGTCACCACCAAACGGATGCTGAACCTTGAGGCGCTGCTGGAGGAGGATTCCACCTTCTACGGGGATCTGTTCGCCCATGTGGTCAGCTGGCGGGGCGATCTCTATCTGGAGGATGGCCTGCACAGATGCCTACGGGCGGCGCTGCAGCAGCGGCAAACCGTGCATGCCAGAATACTTGATCTTGACCAGGTACACTAGGCTGATCAATCGAGTAGGATTGACCGGCGCTGGTCACCGAGCCGAATCGGAGCAGGATGATGCGGATCTCCTGGCGCAAATGGGCGACTCCCATAACGTTGGTGTTGTTGTTGGCCCTTCTCGGCTTCGGGCTCTGGTGGGGTTGGCGCGAGCTGACCAAGCCCCCAGCGGCGCCCAGCGTGCCGCCCTGCGTGGTGCAATCGGCGGCCACTTTGACCACCTCCCAGGTGCGGGTGACGGTGTTCAACGGCGGCTCGGCGTCCGGACGGGCCGGTCAGCTTTCCGAGCAGTTGAAGGCCAAGGGGTTCATCACCGCTACCCCCGCGAATACCAGTGAGCAGGTGACCACCACCGTGATCGTCGGGGCAACTGTCGAGTCTCCCGAGGTGCTGCTGGTGCAGGGGTTTTTCCCCCAATCGGAGGTGCGCGGCGATGGCCGCACCGACAGTACGGTGGACGTGTTGATCGGCGACAATTTCCCGGGCTTCAACGAGGCTGCGCCGACCGAGGTCTCGGTGCCCGGCGGCACCGTCTGTGTCCCCCAGTCCTCAGCCAGTCCGCGGCCAAACCCGACTGGCTGAGGGCCGGTGGGCAACCGCGACGAGACGGGCGCGCCGTTTTCGAAGGACCGGCCCAGATCAACTGGTTGCTTGGCCATCGGTGGTTTGCGGGCCGATCGGGTCGCCGGCGTCCGGGGCCGGCTTCGCAGACTCGGCCGGCTCGTTAGGGGCAACCGCTTCGGGGCTGACGGCTCCGGCCGTGCTGGCCAGCGGTTTTGGGGGTTCCGGTGGTTCTGCCGGGCCGGCCTTACCGGGGCCAATGGTTACGCCCATCGATTCGTGGCCGGCCGATTCCTCACCTGCTTCGTCATTCGCGCCATCGGCGCCGACCGCGGGCATTTCCTCGGTGCCCCATACCGCCGACGGTTGTTCATCGGTGGTGCCTGCCCCAGCATCCGGGTCGAATTCACCGGTGTCCACCAGCACCGCATGAGCCTGGGCGAGCGACAGACCGGTCAGCTGTAGCATGTCCACCACGACGGCACGCAGTAGCGACATCAGGGTGGCCCGCCGCCAGTCGGTATCCACCACGATCACATCGGCGGGGCCTAGCTTGGCCGCCAGTTCTGCGGTGGCATCGCGGGCCCCGGTGGGACGCTGCCATTCCCGGACCCCAGCGGCTATCCGCTCCAGCAGATCGGCCGCCTGCCACATCGGGCCGGCGATCTCCGGCAGGGCTCCGACCTCCTCGACCATTCCGCGCCCCTGCCGCTGCATCATCGACAAGGTGATATGCAGGCGTCCGCACAACTCCAGCATCCGGCCCAGTTCGCCCAGCACCGGCCGCGACCCGTAGGCGGCCGGGCTGATCGCCGCGGTCTCCTGAGCCGAGGTCAGCGCTCGCCCTCCGTCATTCAGCAATTCGCGCAGCGCCAGCAGCCGGCCACGCAGGTGGGCGATGGCCTGCGGATCGCCATCCATCAGACCCTTGCCCAGGCGTCGCAGGGTGCGGGCCACTTCTTCGAGGATGAACACCAGGTAGCGGCGGGGTCGCGTGACCACACTGACCGGCAGGATGGCCGTGGCCACCAATGCCACCGCGCTGCCGATCAATGCGCTCAGCCATCGATCGACCGGGCTGGGACCGCCGGGCTCGCCCAGCATGGCTGCGACGACTATCGACTGCACGGCCACCTGGAAGGCGACCAGCTCGCTACGATCCATCAGACGCCCCAGCAGTGGGGTGCACAGCAGCAGGATCAGCAATTGCCAGGCACCGAACCCGAGATAGCGGCTCACCAGCCCACCGATCAGGACCCCGGTGGAGGCACCAAACCCCATCTCGATGACCTTTCGGGGTTCGCGGTTCCGGCTGAGCCCCATGCACACGAAGGTGGCTATTGGCGCAAAGATCGGATTCGGGTCGCCCAGCCAACGGCAGATCAACCAGGACCCGGTGGCAGCGAACGCGTTCTGGGTGTTGGGCACCAGGGCACCACGTAGCCGGATCAGTCCGCTGCGGGCCCGGGCGCCCAGATAGGACGACCAGCGTGTCCACCAGGAACCCCGATTCTGCTGTGTGCCGTCTGGTTCCTGCTCGTTCACGGCCAACAGGCTACCCCGCGCCCCGGTTGCCGGCCGGGGACGACCGGGCCGGCAACCGGTCTCGCCGAATTAGCCGGTTCCTTATCCGCTAGGCCCGCGTACCGTGGGGCACACCGCTCGGCGCTGTCATACCGCGCCATCCCGCGCGGTCTCTTCCGATTGAATCTGCGCAGAACCTGACGATCCTCGCCTACAGGCAGATCTGCCATGTGGTTCGCGACAGCCCGGCTGCGAGCATCCGGGATCCGCATGCGCCAGACACGTGATCGAGCAAATACCTGCGCCGCCGGATCTCGGAGGCAGCACGATCCTGGAATATTCAATGAGTTTCACCGTCACAGGGCCAAGCCGAAAGGAACGTAATGTTTGATCGAAGACCTGTATCATGCTTGACAGCTGCCACTAGCGTTTGGCCGCCCGCCGGTCTAGTAAAAAGATACGAGATGCACAGACTCAGGAGAAGTATACCACTATGAACGGAATCCTGGGCAGGCCCTTCGAAGGCGTCCATTGCGAAACCACCGCATTCATCAACTTGGCGCTGTCAACCGGGACGAGTCTTACCGAGCCGATGGCCTTCGGCTTGGGCTGTGGATTGTCATTCATCTACTGGCATTCAAAACGAATGCTCCAGCCATTCGTGGGAGGCAGAGTCAAGCCAGATTGGATAATGCGCAATGCATCGGCAGCTCTTGGCCTAGAGTTGATCGAGGAACAAACGACTTCGCCGCGCAAGGCCGAGAGCGAACTCTTGCGGAATCTTGATCGCGGGAGAGTTGTCGGGCTGAAGCTCGACCGATTCTATTTGGACTACACTCATGATGAATATCATTTTCCTGCTCACTATGTCGCATGCCTCGGTTACTCTGGCAACGACATGATCTTGGCGGAAACGACACCACTGGGCATTCAGACCACCTCCAGGTTTAGCCTCGCTGCCGCGCGAGCCGCCAAGGGTCCCATGAGTTCCCGGCACCTATCGCTGAGGCTGGAAGGAGAACGCAAGCATACTTTCGATATCGTAGAGGCCTGCCGTTATGCCATCCGGCAGACCAGCCACGAGTTCTTGAACCCTTCCATAAGCAACAGCGGCCACAAAGGTATCGCGAAGACGGCAGGCAGAATCACCAAGTGGGCCTCCGAGCTGGCGGATCCCGTAGCTGCGGCGCACAGAACCGGGGTCCTCATGGAACGAGGTGGAACCGGTGGTGGCCTGTTCAGAGGCCTGTGGTCAGTTTTCCTCCGCGAAGCCTACCGCCTATCCGGTGTGGCCGCCTATCGGCAAGGCGCCGAGTCGTATCGGGAAATCGCCGCCATGTGGACTGAGTTTGCCGACCTGTTGCGGGGTACCACCGGAGCTACTCTTGCGGGCGACCTCGAACGCGGTGCCGCCATGCTGGGGCAGCTTGCATACCGGGAATACGATGCCATGAGTTCCTTAGCGAAGGCAGTACCCTGAAAGCCTGGGGGAAGCCGGAGCCGAACCGTCCCGGGCTCCGACCGGATTCCGGCTATAGGACTCTTCAACCAAGATTATACTAGCAACAGGCGCCGCGGAGATGCTTGCGTATATCCGAGACCGCATCATTCGTGATCATCGTCCCCCCTTCAGGGATATGAGATGCCGGCGTGCCGCAGCGGGCTGGCTCTCGATGGCATATCGGAACGTATCACGACGTAAGTCATCGACGTGACAGGCCACAAATTCTGCAACCGCAGCTTGATGCACGGCGCCTGCCACCTTGAGCAACCAGCCGCACCCCTTTTGCACATAGTAGTGATCGTCTTTCATGAGGGCCAAGCAATTGCTCCACACGTGATCAAGAGGTAACTGCAAGGTATGAGAACCGGCTTTGCGCCGCACGAACTTCACCACCGCGACATTCGCCGCCCGTCTCGCCCAAGGCGACCTAGACCAAACCCAGTCCTTGGTTGCCGGAATTATGTGAGTGTGGCCCATCAAGAATGTGAACAGCAGCTTCAGGCACATGTCATCGCATTGAGCCCAATTGCTGACATACGATTCAACCCAGCTGTGTGCGACAGAGAGGAATTCATCGTTTAACCCTCGTCTGGCGGCCCTGCGGAGCAACGCGAAAGCAAGAAGCACCTCCTCGTGATGCTCGTGGTTCTCCAAAATCGTCTCGGCCAGCACGAGTCGCCGCTCGGCGGTCACTTCCATGCATTGCCGATCGAATTTATGCGCCAACGCGGTCACGAGCCCATTGGGGACTCCCAGGGCATTGATGTCCTCACGGAAGTAGCGTTGGTATCTGCCGGCGAACTCGGGATCTGCTAGCGAATGCAGCTCAGAGCGCAGTCGCTGTGCCATGGCCCAATCCGAGTAGGCCATCATCGTCGCACCCTCCCAAACGGACCGCCGCACGCCGCGGTGTCGTCTTCACCGGCTTTGATCGGGACGCAACCGCGGCCTGTCAACCACGACGCGATCATATTCGTACCGCACGTCAGCCGCAGTGCGCTTATATGGCTAACCTGAGCCTAAGATAGCTCGGCCTCGAAGCCGACCGGCACCTCCGGCTCAGTTCGAATCTGCCCACGCCGGTGGTCCTCGCCGGTGTTCTCGGCCAAGACATCCTCCTTGCCTGTCTATTGGACAGCCAGACCATACCCGCTTCCGCAGCCCGCAGCCAGAAGAAGCCCATCCGAACCGTCAGGCATGCCGCGACAGGCGCCGGGCACTCAAAGACACCGCTGAGAAACCGGACCCCCCGGCATTTCCACCGAGGGTCCGAGCAAATAGCATCTGGCGGTGACGGAGGGATTTGAACCCTCGGTGGCTTGCACCACACCCGCTTTCGAGGCGGGCTCTTTCGGCCGCTCAGACACGTCACCGCCGACCAGTGTACGACCGATGCCCGCGCCCCGCCAATCGGCGGGCTCATGTCAACGGCCCGGGTGCGGGCCGGTCCAATCCATCCTCCTGGCGGGACCCGGAGAAACCACCGGGAAACCGCCGCCCCGGTCCTCAGCCCCGGTGGGATGCGAAGAAGTCCCGCAGCCGATCCCCGGCCTCGACGGCCAGGATGCCCGAGACCACCTCGGGCCGGTACAGCAACCGGGAATCGCGCAACAGATCCCACACCGAGGTCACCGCCCCCGCCTTCGGATCGAAGGCGCCAAACACCACCCGGGCCAGCCGGGCGGCCACGATGGCCCCCGCGCACATGGTGCAGGGTTCCAGGGTCGTCACCAGGGTGCAGCCCGGCAACCGCCACCCTTCGCCGATGGCAGCGCCTGCGGCACGCATCGCCACGATCTCGGCGTGCGCGGCGACATCCCCGGTCTGCTCCCGCCCATTGGCGCCCACCGCGACCACCGCACCATCGGCTCCCAGCACCACGGCACCGACCGGTACCTCGCCCCGCAGGGCGGCGGCATCCGCCGCGGCCAAGGCCTGCCGCATGGCGGCGTCCCAGCGGCTCACCGGTCAGCGCACCGCCTTGTCGAAGGGCGTGGTGTATTTCATCAGATCCACGACACGACGCACCAGCTGGTCGGAATCCTCGTCCAGATCACCGGCGATCTGTTCCAGGTCGAACTCCGAAACCCCCTGGTCAACGAGCATGCCGAAATCGCCCAACGGCTCGGAATCGCCATCCGGGTCGGGCACGTCGATACTCAGGTAATCCACCACATCGCGGGCGATCGGCCAATCGTTGGCCGCGATCGAATCGTTCAATAGCACCTGCACGGTCCGCCCGCGCACCCGGCACAGCACGAAAAACTCCCCAGCGATCGACACCGCACCCAACGCCCCGGCATCCCCCGGCAGCCGGCGCAACTGATCGATGAGGTCGTCCAGGTCATTGGCCAGGCCAGGAGCCAGTTCCATCACCGTCGGTGAGCCGTCCTCACGATACAACGCCACCACGAAGTCGATCTCCTCGGCGGTGGCGTCCTCGTAGTCGTCTTCGTCATCGTCCAGATCGTCCTCGCCGTCGTCGAGGTCGTCATAATCGTCGGGAATCACACCGCCATCCAACTCGTCATCATCGTCAAGGTCATCGGTTAGATCCGCCGCATCGTCGAGCTCGTCGTCGTACAGCTCGTCCTGCTCGTTCATCTCCTGGCTCCTCAACCTTGCCCGCGTTCTGGTCCATCGTGACAGATCCGGGGCGAGAACACACCAGCGGGGTCACTTTTCGCCTCTTCCGGCCCGGCAATGGATGCCTATGCCAAGGTGGGATCCGTGAAACTGAAGGTACTCGACCACCCACTGGTCGCCCACAAGCTCACCCACCTGCGCGATCGGCAAACCAAAAGCCCGACCTTCCGTGGCCTGGTCGACGAACTGGTGACTCTGCTCGCCTATGAGGCGACCCGTGCGGTGCGCACCACGATGGTGTCGATCGATACCCCGGTGACCGGCACTACCGGGGTCGAACTGGCCGATCCGAAACCGATAGTGGTGCCGATCCTGCGCGCCGGGCTGGGCATGCTCGGCGGCATGACCCGGCTCATCCCCACCGCCGAAGTGGGGTTCGTGGGCATGATCCGCGACGAAAAGACCCTCAAGCCCTACACCTATGCCGAACGGCTGCCCCATGATCTGGCCGGACGCCAATGCTTCGTCCTGGACCCGATGCTGGCCACCGGTGGCTCGCTCGGCGGCTGTGTACAATTCCTCGCCGAGCGCAAGGCCGACGATGTCACCTGCATCTGTCTGCTGGCCGCCCCCGAGGGCATCGAGAACTTCCGCCGGCTGGTTGGCGAACTACAGATTCCAACCACCCTGGTGGTGGCCGCGGTCGATGAGCGACTCAACGACCACGGCTACATCGTTCCCGGCCTCGGGGACGCCGGCGACCGGCTCTATGGCATCGTGGACTGACCAGCGGTGGGCTAGTCGCTGCCGAAGCTGCTGGCAGAGCCCTGGTCGATGCCCCGCGACCGGCTGGACGACGTGCTGGCCGCCCGCGGCCGGCGCTCCTCGACAGTCATCCCGGTGTCGTTGCCGGTTTCGGCTGCCCAATCGACAGCGCTACGCGGATTGAACGGGTCGTTCTGGGACGGGGAGCCGCCCAGGGTGGCCAGCATCTGGCGCACATTGGCCAACTGCGCGGTGATCGAGTCGCGCCGGGCGGTCGCGGCAGCCAGTTCGCGTTCGGAGTTCTGCCGGATCCCCTCGGCCCGCGTCCGGGCCTCGCTGACCATCGAACTGGCCTGACTCTGGGCGTGCCGGATCAGCCGGTCGGCCTCGCTACGCGCCTCATGGGTCAGCCGGTCGGCCTCATTGCGGGCGGTGACCAACTGGGCGTCGGCCAGTTCGACCTCCTGGTTCTTCTTGGCCAGCGTCTCGTTCAGTTCCCGCATCGCCTCCTCGCGGCGCTCCGCCAGCGTGCGTTCGAAATCGGCGGACGCCTGGGCCGCCTGGGCGCGCTGAGCCTCGTAGACGGCCTCCGCCTCCTCCATGCGCGCATTTGCCGAGCCGTTGGCCTCTTCCAACAGCACGTCGGCCCGCTGTTTCGCGTCCTCCAGGATGCGGGCCGCGTCAAGCTCGGCCTTGGAACGAGACTCCGACGCCTCCTGCTCGGCCCGCACCAGTACCTCTTCCGCCTGCCGTCGCGCGTCCCCCAACAGACCCTTGATGTCGGCCTTGGCCGCCTGTCGCAGGTCATCGGCCTCCGCCTGGGCCAGCATCAGTATCTGCCCGATCCGCGCCCCCAGGCTCTCATAGCTCGGCGCAATATTGCTTTCTTTCTCGGCGCGCACCTCGCTGAGAGTCTCCTCAAGCATCTTGATCCGGCCCTTGAGGTCGGCGATGTGCTTTTGGGCCTTGGTCTTCTCCACGCTCAGTCCAGCGGTTTCGTCATGGGCCCGGCCCAATTCACCAGTCAGCCGGTCAACCTCTGACCTGAGGCGCGTCACCGCAGCGTGCACTTCGGAGGGTTCATAGCCCTTGCGCACAAACCGGAAGGCGGGCTCACTCATTTTGCTCTCCTTGATCTTGTTGGTTAGGGGGAAGCGCGGAGGTAACTGGCACAGCCAGTGCCTCGATGACACCGGACAGGTGACCCAGTTCGGTGGCGATATTGTCCCGGCGGGTAGTCAGCCGGGAGACCTCTTCGCGAGCCCGTTCGAGCATCGCCTCTGCCTCCGCGCGCACCCGATCGGCATCCGCGCGGGCCTTGTTCAGCATGCTGACCGCCTCTTCCCGCGTGGCTCGGGTCTGAGCGAAGGTGTCGGCACGTAGCTTGGTCAGATCACCGTTCAGCCGCTCGCGAATGCGCCCTGCGGTCTGTTCGGCCTCGATGACACGTTGTTCTGCCCGGGAAACCAGGGCACTGGATTCGCGTTCCGCGCTGGCGATCCGCTCCCTGGCCGTCCGATCCGCCTCGGCCAGCGTGCGCTCGGCATCTGCCTGGGCGGCTCGCAGCGTGGCGGCGGCCTGGTTCTGCATCTCCTGACTGGTCGCCTTGGCATCATCGATCAATGCCCGGGACTCGTGGGTGTGCCGGGCAATGATCACCTGTAGGCGCTGATGCACCTGGCGGCGATGCGCACGGGTGTCGGCGATGGTCTGGGTGGCGATCTTCTCGGCCTCGTCGCGTGCCCCCGCCAACAGCTCCTGGATGGTCCTTTTCGTCCATTCGAGCTGCTGCTGGGCCTCGGTATTGCTGCGATCGCAGCTCTCGCGGGCCTCGGCGACCCGTCTGTCCGCCTCGACGGTGGCCTTGGCCAGAAGCTCGGCCGCCTGCTGTTTGGCCTCACCCACCCCTTGCTCGGCCTTGGCCCGGAGTTGGTTGGCGTACTCGGTGGCCTCTTGGGTCGTTGTCTCCGCGCCCTCCCGGGCGGCGGCCAGAATCTGCGCGGCCTGCTCATTGGCGGCGGCCAGTTGCTGCTTGATGCGGGCCGCCGCCTGCTGCTGCTCGATCTCAAGCTTCGACCGGATCGCCGCCAACTCGGCATCGCCGGCAGACCGGGCCTGCTCGGCCTCGGCATGACCGCGTTGCACCACCTGTTCGGCCTGCTGCCGGGCGTCTTCACGGATCTTGTCGGCCTCGGCCAGGGCCGCGAGCAGGGCCTCGTTCGCCTGAGATTCCGCGCTCACGGTGATCTCGTTGGCCTGCCCCAGGGCGACATCTAGGTGGGCCTCCGCATCGGCACGGGCACCATCGACCAAACGTTTGGCCTCAGCCGTCAGTTCGGCGGCCACCTTGAACTGGCGAGCCATTTCAGAATGCATGCGTTCGATATCGACATTGGCCGCATCGGCATCCTGGCGCCGCTTCTGCGCATAATCGTCGGCTTCTCTCCGCACCTGTTCAGCCACGGACTGAGCCACCGCCAGGATGCGGTTGGCACGCCGACCAATCTCGCCATCTGGGGCGAGTTCGTCGTCAGGGCGTAGCATAAATCCAATCCTTGCACTGCACCGGGAACGACTCGCCGCGGGTCCCCATTTCCCCTCACGCGGATCCGCGCGGCGGATTCCGGTCGAGTCTTCGGTGCTGCTCAGTAGTATCAGTAGTAATAGGGATGGGCCGACCAGTCCGGTGGTCGTTTCTCCAAGAAGGCATCCCGGCCTTCGGCCGCCTCATCGGTCATATAGGCAAGCCGGGTGGCTTCACCGGCAAATAGCTGTTGCCCCATCAACCCGTCGTCGGCCAGATTGAAGGCATACTTCAGCATCCGCTGGGCGGTCGGCGACTTTGCGCAGATCCGTGCGGCCCAGGCAAGCCCCACGTCCTCAAGCTCGGCGTGCGGGACGACCCTGTTGACCATACCCATCCGATAGGCGTCGGCGGCCGAATAGGTTTCCCCCAGGAAGAAAACCTCGCGGGCAAGCTTCTGACCGACCTGGCGCGCCAGATAGGCCGACCCGTAGCCGCCGTCGAAGCTGGCCACGTCCGCATCGGTCTGTTTGAACCGGGCCTGTTCGGCCGAGGCGATGGTCAGATCGCAGACCACGTGCAGGCTATGCCCGCCACCGGCAGCCCAGCCGCTGACCAGCGCGATCACCACCTTGGGTAGAAAACGGATGAGGCGCTGCACCTCCAGAATGTGCAATCGGCCGGCTCTGGCCCGGTCGGCGGTGGACGCATCCTCCCCAGCGGCATACCGGTAGCCGGTCCGTCCCCGAATGCGCTGATCGCCGCCGCTGCAGAAGGCCCAACCGCCATCGACCGGGCTGGGGCCGTTGCCGGTGATCAGGACGCAGCCGATGTCGGTGGCCTGCCGAGCGTGTTCGAGAGCGAGCAGCAACTCGTCCACGGTGTGCGGCCGGAAGGCATTGCGCACCTCTGGCCGGTCCAGGCCGATCCGGACCGCCGGTACCTGCCGGGCGCGGTGGTAGGTGATGTCGGTGAAGTCAAAGTCCGGCATCTCGGTCCACAGCTCTGGCCGAAAGGGATTGGCGGACACGATGCTGTTCATGGCCACAACCTAGCGGTGTCCTGCCGCGGTGATAAGCCCCGGATTCACCGGGGCCCCACCGTCTCGCAGAAGAGTCGTAAACCGTATCCGCGAAGCTCCTCATCACCGCCGCACCGCCCGGACGCGGCCGCTCGGCGTTGCCGGCCGCCCGCCGGCCGGCAACCCTCGGCAACCACCCTGGGCGACCCGATCGCACCCCGGCCTGCTGGGAAGGCCGGCCGCAGGTCCCCACGATCAGCCCGAGTCGTCCGAGCGGCAGGCGCGAGCGGTACGCAGCGCCGCGATCGTCGCCCGCCGGTTACCGCTTTGCGGAAGATCCGGTCCGCGATCCACCGCGCTCGCGGCACCCCGGTGGCCGATCGGCAGGCCGGGACCCAGTCGCCGACCGATCGCCAGACACCGCAAAACGCAGCCGACAGGCGAGGTAGCCTGGGGCGGCGACGCTATCTCGCGAAGGAGGCCTTGATGCAGCGCTGCGCAGTGATCGGCAGTCCGATCGCCCATTCGCTCTCCCCGCTGATTCATCGCACCGCCTACACGCAGTTGGGGATCGACACTCAGTTCAGCTATGACCGTTTCGAGGTGACCCCGGATCGACTACCCGATTTCATGGCCCGGCTGGGGGACGAATGGGTGGGGCTATCGGTAACCGCACCCGACAAGGAGGCGCTGTTGCAGTTCGGGGAGCCGGATCCGGTGGCCGCGACGCTGCTGTCGGGCAACACCTTGATTTTCGGTCGCGATGGCGAACCCAATCGCATCTACAACACCGATGTCACCGGCCTGCTAGCGGCACTCGCTGGAATCAAGGTGACCAGCGCGGCCACCGGGCTGCTGGTGGGCAACGGGGCGACCGCACGCAGCGTGCTGTGGGCATTCCACCAGCTGGGCGTCGCCACCGCCGTCGTACTCGCCCGGGACGCCACCAGAGCGGCCAACAGCCTGTCCCCGGTAGCCGGACCGCTGGATATCGAACTGGTCATCCAGCCCTTCGGCCGGGTTGCCGAACTGCCGGCCGATTTTGGTGGCAGAGCCGATCTGCTGGTGCAGACCACTCCCGAACCGCTGCCGCCAGAACTGGCCGCCGCGCTGGTCAACCAGGCGGCGGTGGTCTTCGAGGTGGTCTACAACCAGTACCCCTCGAATCTGGACCGTGCGGCGGCCGCCGCCGGGCTACCCGCCCTGGATGGCCTGGATCAGCTTGTCGCCCAGGCCTTGGACCAGATCCGCCTGATGACCGGCCGGCAGGCCGCACCCGAGCCGCTGCTGGCCGCCTGCCGCGCCGAGGTGTTGAGCCGGCAGATCACCGGATGACCGGCCGGGCGCACGCCGAGTGACCGCGACACGCCACCGGCCGGGGTACCCGATGCCACCGGCCGGCTGCACCGCCGAGGTGGCCGGGTGCCCCGGCGGGCGATCCGTCTGAATCCGGCCCCTGTTCCCACGATCCTCGTGGTGGCCGGGGGCATCCTGACGTTGATCTGGGCCTGGTTGGCCAGCCGGCACGATGGCTGGCCCTGGTCTTCGTGATCCCCGCCCTGCATGTGACGGCGTTGCCTGCCGAGGCCAGCAACCGGTCCGGGCAGCCGGCTGGCCAGCGCTTCCCCATGTCCAGGGCCGGTTCCCACCCGCCCTTCCAGCGGGTGATGCGTCAACAAAAGTATAGAGCTGCCCAGCGCAGAAGCGATCTTGAGGTCTGCGGCGGTCTGGCTGAGTAGGGTCTAGCCATGCGCTCTGTCGAGTCCAGCAGGGACAACCAACCGATCCGGGTACTTCTGGCCGAGGACGAGGACCTGGCCCAGGACGCGATCCGCATCTATCTGGCGGCTGCCCAGGGGATGGAATTGGTCGGCGTCGCACGCGATGGCCTGGCTGCCCTGCGAATGGCCGAGCAGATCCCCGCCGACGTGGCCATCGTCGATATCCGGATGCCACGAATGAATGGCATAGAGACGACTCGCCGGCTGGTGGCGCCCCCATTCAACCTCAAGGTGCTGATCCTCACCCATATCGCCAGCGACCAGGTGCTGACCGACGCCCTGGAGGCCGGGGCATCCGGTTTCCTGCTCAAATCCGACAGCCCAGAGCTGATCCAGCACGGCATCCGGGCAGCCCAGCACGGCGACTCCCTGATCTCCCCGCAGCTGGTCATCCGAGTGCTGTCTCGGCGCCGAGCCCGGGCCGCGCCCCCGGCCGACCTGTCCCCCACCGATCGCCGGCTGGTGGCGCTGGTGGGCCTGGGCATGAGCAATGCCCAGATCGCCGAGACCATGAACTATACCACCAGCACCGTGAAGACCTACATCAGCCGGTTGCTGACCAAGCTGGGACGCAGCAACCGGGCCGGACTGGCGGCACTGGCCTACGAGTGGGACCTGGTGGGCCCAGGCCCCACCGAGAACAACCCCCCAATCAACTAAAGTTGATGAATCCGCGGCTCGACTAGGCAATCAGCCGGCGACACGTTACTTTGTTCCCAACAGCACGTCTCGCTGAGTTGATTGGAGTGCGCAATGAACACAGTCGGCAGCATCGCCGTGACCGTAGCGTCCGTGACCGCGGCCGTCGTTTCCACTATCGTTGGCCTGGACACCTGGTGGCTTTGCCGGGTGTTGCCGATTGTCTGCCATTGACAGACAACGACCCTTCCGACCACAGGGTAGGCCCGTTAGCCACGGGCCTACCCTGGTTAGAGCCCGGTTTGGCGTTACTCGCCCTCGGTTTTGGGTTGCTTGATGTGCCATCAAGGCCCGAGAGTTGGGTTGCGTTGGTCCTGTTTGCTTTAGGAGCCGGAATCTGCGGAAGGCTTCTGCTACCCGGTGGCATGATGGTCCTGGCAGGATTGGTGGTTTTGGCCGTACTGCCGCCCTACGACGTGTCTGCTGCCGGGCTGGCTGTTTTTGTACCCATGTTTTCCGCCGTGCGCCATGCGGCGCGCTACACGATGGCCTGGGTATCGGCGCTTGGTGTACTCGGTTTCTACTCGCTGATCTATCACGGCTCCAGCGGCCACGGACTGTCTTTGCAGAGCGTGGCGGTCTTCCCCATGATGCTGGTGATCGTGGTCGGTGCCGGCATGATGATGCGCATCCACGCCGAGCAGTTGGCCGCCCAGCAACGGGCCGCCGAGGAACGACTCAACAAGCTCCGGTTGGATCTCGCCCGCGAACTGCACGACAACGCGGTGCACCTGATCACCCAGGCGGCGATGCGGGCCAACATCAACGCCTTGAAGCCCGACACCTCGCAGGCCAGCGCCGCCGAGTTCCGGACAATCGCCGGCAACTGCAACACCGCGGCCCACGAGTTGCGGTTGATGCTAGCCGGATTGCGAGACGAGTCAACCGCCTCCTCGCCCCCGGATGTCCACGATCCGAGAGGATTGGCGGCTGCCGTTGATGCCCAGGTCGATCGGCTGCTGGCGGTGGACTTCACGGTCAACCACAACGTGGATGTCACCACGCTGCACAGCCTGGGTTGCCGCACCCTCGCGGCGATCACCACCGAGGCGGTCAACAACATCATCAACCATGCCAAGCCGCGGGGGACCTGCGAGATCTCCATCACCCAGCACGGTCCCGAAATCGTCGCGCGTTACGTCAACGAAAAGAACGAGGGCCGGCGGCGATCCGGGCGGCGCAACGCCTTCGGCATCCGCGGCATCGAGGAGCGGGCGAATTCTGCCGGTGGCACGATGCTCATCGAGGATAGCCGAAACAGCTGGCGCATGATCATCCGGATCCCAGCGGATGCCGCCCTGCCATCCCAGCCCATGCACGAGCCGATACCCCCCGTCCGGCGGAGCCGGCCCGAACCAACTGTCCAGCCCTCGCCCGCACTGTCGGTAGATCATTGAGACAATAGGTCCCCCGCGGATCCGCCGTCTCAGCATCCTTACGGCTTCCGACGCTTACGACTTCCGACGGCCCCTTCGGCACCTCACGAAATGCCCCAACGGCAGGACGGCCCTGCTCCCCCGGACCACCCTTCAGGGAACTCTTCTGGTGGGACGCGAACGACTTGGGCTTAGACGCAAGGATCGAACGTTTGAGCAAAGCAAGACGGAGCAAACCATAGCCATGCCGGCCAATGCCCATAGCCGACTGGCACGCCCGCAAGGATCCGGCCCCTGGGACGGTTGATTGGCGCACTCGGAGGGACTCGAACCCCCAACCTTCTGATCCGTAGTCAGATGCTCTATCCATTAAGCTACGAGTGCCGGATCCGCCATAGGCGCTTGCCTACTCTAGCGCATCGGCGAGCCACCGCCAAACTCGTCGGCTCCCGCGGAACGGCTGCCTACCGTGGCGGGTCCGATGGCGCTAGAACCCGCGCTCGACAGGCGTCCCGCCACACCATAGGGCGGAGGTGGCGGGATTTGAACCCGCGATGGGGTTGAGCCCCAAACCCGCTTAGCAGGCGGGCGCCATAGACCGGACTAGGCGACACCTCCAAGATCGTCCACCGGCGGCACCGGCAGGGACGTCCACCCCAGGCTAACGGCAACCCGCACACCAGCGCAAAGCAATACCCCCGATCCGGCGACGAATCCGCCATCGCCGCCAGATCGGGAACGCCCGCGGTTCCCGGACACACCCGCGCCAATCGCTCCACGAGCGACATGGCAACAAACCGCACCACCGATCTTCCCCTGCTATACCCCAATAGGATCGGGGTATAGCAGGTTTTACCGGGCCGGTACCGCTCCGGCTCCATTACACTGACCCTGAGTCAACCCATAGGTGGACGCCAATCCATGGATCGATGCCTGCCGGGCAGCCGGCGCGTACGGTACACGCCGACTGCCCGGACCCGGGGTTGAGCTGTCAGAATCACCGGAGGTGGAAGTTGCCGCGGCCCGATGACTACCAGGACCGGATGCCGCCGCGTCCGCGTCGTGCTTTATCGGCATTCGAACCAGGCAGGGCACCGGCTCGCGGTCTTCCGCCGGAAGCCCGTTCATACTCGGATTCGCCGTACTACTACGACGGGCCGCCAAGAACCGCCACACCCTCGGCCAGCCAGCAACGCATGGCCCAGCAGGCCCACAAAGAACGGGCCCATACCGACCCGCGCCGGACCTCGACGAGACGTGCAGATCGCGGTGCGCATGCCGCCGTCCCCCGCCGCGGCAGCGGGCAATCCGGCAGACAGCCGGGCCGGCCGCGCGACAACCGAGCCTTCCGCGGCGCAATGACCCGGACCGTCTTCGGCACCCTGCTTCCAGGCGCCGGCATGCTCGGAACCCGAAGACACTGGGTGGGGGTGGTCACTCTGGCGCTGCTGGTAGCGGGTTCCGGAGGCCTGTTCGCCATCGTCCGCACCAACCCGGCCGGAGTCGCCGGAATCGCATTGCAGGCCCGCTGGATGTTCGCCATCGCGATCGGGCTGGCGCTCGTGGCCATCGCTTGGATCGCCATCATCACGGGCACCTACCTGATAACTCGCCCCACAGACATCACCAAGGTTCAGCGCCGAATCGGCGCCGGACTGGTGTCTTTGCTGTCCTTCCTGGTCAGTGCGCCCCTGGCGGTCGGTTCGGCCTACTCGCTGGAAACCGCCCTGCTGTCGGGCGGACTGTTCGGCGATGAGGGAGACAGCCAATCGCAGACCCGGCCCACCCTGGACACCAAGGATCCCTGGGCAGACAAGCCGCGGGTGAACATCCTGCTGCTGGGCGGCGACACCGGCGAGGGCCGCGATATCGAACTCGGCGTCCGCACCGACACCATGATGCTGGTTTCGATCGATACCGCCACCGGCAATTCGGTTATCGTCCAACTGCCGCGCAACCTGCAGCATCCGACCTTCCCCGAGAACTCGCGGCTGGCCGAGGCCTTCCCATATGGCTTCAACAACGGGGGCGAATCCATGCTCAACGCGGTCTGGCAGGACGTCCCCAGCCTGCATCCCGAGCTGTTCAACAACACCGACTATCCCGGCGCGGACGCACTGAAGTGGGCCGTGGAAGGCATCACCGGGCAGCGAGTGGACTATTTCGTCCTGGTCAATATCGACGGCCTGGTGAACCTGGTGGACGCGATGGGTGGGGTGACGGTCAACGTCAACTTCCCGATCGCGATCAGCGGCAGCGACGAAAACGGCAACTGCGGCGAAGGCGGCTGGATTCCGGACGGGCCCAACCGGCACCTGGACGGCTACCAGGCCATGTGGTACGCCCGCAGCCGCTGCAACACCCCGACCTATGACTTCGGCCGCATGCAGCGTCAATCCTGCCTCGTGGATGCGGTCATCAAACAGGCCGATGCCGCCACCATGGTCACCCGCTACGAGGGCATCGCGCAGGCGGCCGCGCAAATGGTCTCCACCGACATCCCGCAGGAACACCTACCCGCGATCGTGGAATTGGCCAACCGCGTCCAGAAATCGCGCCAGATCAGCCGGCTATCCTTCGATCCTTTCAACCTGCCCTGGTATTCGTCCGAATACCCCGATTTCGCGCAGATGCGGCAGGCGGTGTCGAACGCGATCGCGGCGAGCATCCCGGCTAGCAGCCCCAGCGGGCAGCCCAGCAGCATCCAGCAGCCGGCACCGCCCCCGGGCGAGACCAGCGAGGCCCCCACGACCGAGGCCCCGCCAAGCCAGCCGGGCAACGAACCGACCATGCCAAGCAACGCCGGGTCGGGCGAGTCGACGGCTGCCCCGCCAGCGGAGAACATCAGCGACACCTGCGCCTACCGGCAAGAACAGTCCACCCTGCCCGTACCCGACACGGTGCCCCGGTACACCCCGCCCGCCGCTACCGAGCCGAGCGGATCGCCCCGGTAGCCGCCGGCGACTCAACGGGGTGTGCTCCCGGGCCGGCAAGATACCGTCCGGGGACCGTCCCGCTCAGCGGGTGTCGCCCAGGGCCGGGGTCGGTTCGGGTGCCTCCAGCCGAGCCGCGATGTCCGCGGTGATGGCGCGCATCCGGTCATCCAGCCGGCAGCCGGGCGCCTGGATGTAGGTGCGGTCCACGTGCCCCTGCGAGATGACCAGGCGGGTACCGTCCGGGGTGCTAGCCACCTTGTCCACATCCAACCAGGCGCCACTTTTCTGATAGCCATGCCCGGATACCTCGAATCCCTCAGGCGACAGGGTGATGTGCGTCGTCCGGGAACTCACGAAGACCACCGCCGTGATGGTCAGGGCCACTCCGGCCACCGCCAGGGCTACGCCCAGCGCCACCAAGACGGAGTTCGCGTTCTGCACCCCAAAAAAAGCGCCCAGCGCGCCGAACAGCAGACAGCAGCCCGCAAGGACGAGCGCTCGCACGGGTGTCGTCGGACGCAACGCGTAATGGCTGGTGGCGGCGCTGTCAGGGGTTTCCGCCATGCTCAATCTCCTTCCACTGCGTCGGCGAAGGGCGGCGAGAGTGGGATTCGAACCCACGGAGCTTTCGCTCGGCCGCTTTCAAGGCGGCTGCACTAGTCCACTATGCGATCTCGCCCGTGGCACCACTAATGCTAGCCGACCGGCCCCCGGAGTCCGCCGACGCCGCCCCGGCAGGCGCGCCCCACCGGGCCCGGCATTCCGGTGAGCATGCCCCACGCATAATCCGGGCGTGGGCACCCTACCCGGCCCAACCGCCCATACCCACGCGCATGCGGGCGATACACCGGTCCGGGCGGGCGGCTGCCGGCTAGTGCAGGCATCCCGCCCGCAGGCACGGACACCGGCAATCGAATACGCGCCGCAGACTGCGCTGGCCGCGTCCGGATGGCAGGCTGGCAGCATGTACGCGATCACCTTCGAAAGCCACGGCGGCCCCGAGCAACTGCGCTGGTCCGAGGTGCCTTCCCCGCAGGCGGGTCCGGGCGAAGTGCGCATTCGCACGGCGGGTGCCGGGGTGAACCGCGCCGATCTGCTCCAGCTAGCCGGCCACTATCCGCCCCCACCCGGGGCCTCCGGGCTACTCGGCCTGGAATGCTCCGGGGTTATCGACCAGATCGGGCCGGGGGTTGCCGACTGGCGGCTAGGCGACCCGGTAGTAGCCCTGCTACCCGGTGGCGGCTACGCCGAATACGTGACGGTCGGCGGCGATCAGGTGGCCCCGGCCCCACCGGCCATGGACCTGGTGAGTGCCGCCGGCGTGCTGGAGGTGGCCGCCACGGTGCTGGCCAACCTTGACCGGGCACAGTTGCAGGCCGGGGACCTGTGCCTGGTCCACGGCGGAGCGGGTGGCATCGGCAGTTTCGCGATCCAATACGCCCAGCGCCTGGGCGCCCGGGTGGCCACGACAGCGTCCGCGGGCAAGCTTGCGCACTGCCGTGCCCTGGGTGCCGAGATCGTCCTCGACTACCGAACCGACTGGCTGGCCGAACTCCTGACGGCCACCGGCGGCCGGGGGGCAGACGTGATCCTCGACATCATCGGGGCGAAGTATCTAGACGCCAACCTCACCGCCCTGGCCGAAGGTGGCCGCCTGGTGATCATCGGAATGCAGAAGGGCACCCGGGCAGAGTTGAACATCGCCAGGCTGCTCGCCAAGCAGGGCCTGATCATGGCAACCAGCCTGCGCAACCGGTCCGCAGCCGAGAAGGCACGAATCGTGGCTCGCGTGGTCGAAGAGATCTGGCCGCGCTATGCCGATGGGTCCATCGAGCCCAGCCCGGAAACTCGCTTCCCGCTGCCCGAGGCCGCCCGCGCATTGACGGCGCTGGCCAGCGGGGAGGTCATCGGCAAGGTGGTCCTGGCCACGCCCGGGCACGCCTGACCGGACCGCTTGACCGGGCCGGCGTGGCCCGGTCGCCACACACCAGACCGGTCCGGCGTCCCCACCCAAGCCAGCCCACAATTGGCATAACTATGCGCGACTTCCAATAGGAAGGCCGCCCCACTCGCCCATTCACCGGTTTCACAGCGGCATAACTTTCAGTTAAGCTGGGGTCGTGTCCAAGGTATTGACGAGTCTCCCGGTCGGTGAACGCGTTGGCATCGCCTTCTCTGGAGGACTCGACACCTCGGTGGCAGTGGCCTGGATGCGGACGAGGGGAGCCGTGCCCTGCACCTACACCGCGAACATCGGCCAGTACGACGAGCCGGAAATCGATCGGGTACCCGGCCGGGCCATGCGATATGGCGCCGAGCTGTCCCGGCTGGTCGACTGCCGTGAATCGCTCGTGGAGCAGGGGATGGTCGCCTTGCAGTGCGGCGCCTTCCACATCAAAACCGCAGGCAAACCATACTTCAACACCACACCGATCGGACGCGCGGTCACCGGCACCCTGCTGGTCCGCGCGATGGCCGCCGACGGCGTCTCGATCTGGGGGGACGGCTCCACCTACAAAGGCAACGACATCGAACGCTTCTACCGGTACGGCCTGATGGCCAATCCCCGGTTGCGCATCTACAAGCCGTGGCTGGACACCGACTTCGTGACCGAACTGGGCGGCCGGGCCGAGATGAGCCAATGGCTAACCGAACACGGCCTGCCCTATCGCGATGCGCAGGAGAAGGCCTATTCCACCGATGCCAACATCTGGGGTGCCACCCACGAGGCCAAGACCCTGGAAAACCTGGCGGTCTCGCTGGAGACCGTGGAACCGATCATGGGAGTCAAGTTCTGGGATCCCGCCGTGACCATCGAACCGGAGGAGGTCACGCTCGGTTTCGAGCATGGCTATCCCGTCTCGATCAACGGCGAACGCTTCGCCAGCCGGATTGAGCTGGTGCTCAAGGCCAACGAGATCGGGGGCCGCCACGGGCTGGGCATGAGCGACCAGATAGAGAACCGCATCATCGAGGCCAAGAGCCGGGGTATCTACGAGGCGCCGGGCATGGCCCTGCTCCATATCGGCTACGAACGGTTGCTGAATGCGGTACACAACGAGGACACCCTGTCGAACTACCGCACCGAGGGGGTCCGCCTGGGCCGGCTGCTCTACGAGGGACGCTGGTTCGATCCGCAATCGATGATGATCCGCGAATCGCTGCAACGCTGGGTGGCCTCGGTGATCAGTGGGGAGGTGACCATCCGCCTGCGGCGCGGCGATGACTACACCATCCTCGACACCACCGGGGAAGGCTTCTCCTACCGGGCCGAACGCCTCAGCATGGAGCGGGTCGAGGATGCCGCCTTCGGCCCCATGGACCGGATAGGCCAGCTCACCATGCGCAACCTGGACATCGCCGACTCGCGGGCCAGACTGGAACAATACGTGCAACTAGGTCAGCTGACCGGCGGAGACACCCAGCAGTTGATCGGCGAACTGGAGCGTGGCGGCCATGCCGGGATCCCGGATGCCCGGCCCTCGTCCGACGGCGAAGCGGCCCTAGACCGGGCGGCCATGGAATTCGGGGTGGACTGAGCCATGAGCGGCCCGACCGACAGAATCGTTCAACTATCCGACTGGCTGGGCACCGCCCGGCGGGCGGTGTTCTTCGGCGGCGCCGGGGTCTCCACGGAATCGGGCATTCCCGACTTCCGTTCGGCAGCCGGCCTGTACGCCACCCAGACCCAGTATGGCCGCCCACCGGAATACCTACTCAGCCATGACTGCCTGATACACGAACCGGCCGAGTTCTTTGCCTTCCACCGCACCAACCTGGTGCACCCCGAGGCCCGGCCAAACCCAGCCCACCGGGCGGTGGCCGAGTTGGAAAGGCGCGGCAACCTGACAGCGGTGATCACCCAGAACATCGATGGGCTGCACCAGCAGGCCGGCTCACGGCTCGTCCATGAATTGCATGGCTCGGTGGAACGCAACCACTGCCTGGGGCCGCTCCGCCACGAGTTCGCCCTGGCCGAGATCCCCGACGAGCCCATGGTGCCCGTGTGCCCAGCATGCGGCGCGATGGTTCGCCCCGATGTGGTGCTCTACGGCGAGGGGCTGGATCCGGCGGTATTAGAGGCCGCCATCACCGCGATTGCCGCCGCCGACGTCCTGATCGTGGCGGGCACCTCCCTGAACGTCTATCCGGCGGCGGGCCTGCTCGACTACTATCGCGGTTCCCGCCTCGTCCTGATCAATCTGGACGCCACCAGCTGGGATTCGCGCGCCAGCCTGGTGATCCGGGACAAGGTGGGTACCGTATTGGACGCCGCGGTCCGATCGTTGCGAGCCGGCTGACCACACCACGCCCGGATAGCTCGATCAGGCAACCCACCAGGCCGGTCCGGACCGGCCTACCCGGTCGGCCTCCAGGGATAGAGCCACCCCCAACCACCAGTTGGCTAGCCCATATCCCGGCCACTAGCCGGTTGGTCCCGCATCTACTAAAGATGACCCCCGGTGGACATATATTCAACTCGGCTCCTGCCAGCCGAAGCTGGCCGTGAGCGGTTCGCCGCAGCGCAGACGCATCCGGCGTGATCTGAGTACGCATACCCAGACGCCTCTGAGCACGTCCACCTACTAGAAGTCGAGTAGCACGACGCTGTCGCGCATCCCCACCTTCTGCGAAGCTGAATTCACCAAAAGATGCCGGTAACCCCGCCGGCGCGGCGAAGCGAAGCGAGATTTATCCTGATGATCAACGGCACCTCTGTGCACAGCACCCCGGCCTGTGTCGAAAACGCAGACCTGTACCAGAGCCCTCTGCTGGAAGAGCCATCGATGGCAAACGGCCAGGAGGCTCGTCGCCGGCAAGCCCTGCTGACTCGCAAGGCGGAGAATCTTTGCCTGGAATGCCCATTGATGGCCCAATGCCTATACCGCGCGGTTGCCAAACACGACGTGGCCGGCTATGTGGCCGGCACCACCCAGCGGCAACGCGCCGAGATCCGCTCCCGGCTCGGGGTGCGGGTAGAACCCGAAGACTTCGACACTTTCGCCGGCGCAGCCGGTGGCCACCAGGTCGATCATCAGGAAGTGCTGCGGCTGCGGCACGCGAATCCCACCGACTCGCTGGAATCCATCGCCCAACGCCTGGGCTGCTCGCTGTCCACGGTGAAACGCCATCTACGCAAGGCGCGTCGCGGTGAGACCGTAGGCCGCCCCGCCAGACTAAGCCAGGTACCCCCAAGCCTGGAGCAGGTGCTGGACACCTACCGTGAGGTCGTGCTCAAGCGTTCGCGTCCGGCCGCCACCCACAAGGCCGCCTAACCCCCCACCACCCCACAACCCACCCCCAACCCGCAACAGGCCTCCGGTTCCCCCCGCGGAGGCCTGTTGCACGTCCGGCATCGGCCCGGGCCGGACCCGGGCACGCCCGGCGGCCGCCATAGCGGTGCCCCGATACCGGCCGATCGGTGCGTCACCGGCATCGTCTGCCGCCTGGCCCCGGCAGCCAGATCAGAGACGAACCACCTCGGCCATCTTCGGTACCACCGCGAGAATGCCCAGGTCATCCTTGATTCGCCTGGCCAATGCGATGGCAGACTCCCGCTCACCGTGGACGCAGTAGACGATCTGCGGCCGCGGAACCATCTCGGTAAGCCAATCCATCAGATCCGAGGCATCCGCATGCACGCTGAACTCGCGATCCTGCAGGATCTCGGCCCGCACCGGCACATACCTGCCGTACATCTTCAGTTCCGTGGCTCCGTCCACCAGCGCTCGCCCGCGCGTGCCGGGCGACTGGAACCCGGTGAACACCACCGAGTTCCTGGCATCGGGCAGCATGTCGTGCAGATGGTGGACGACCCGTCCGCCCGTGGCCATCCCCGAAGAGGAGATGACGATCGACGGCCGGGCCGGACTGTTCAGCCGGATCGACTCCTCCTTGGAACGTGCCTCACGCAGGTTTGGCAACCTGATGAACGGCCGCCCCCGGAACTCCGGCCCGATCTCGCCGGCAAACTCGCGATCCCGGTAGACATCCAGGGCCGCCAGGCCCATCGGGGAATCGACCCAGATCGGGATATCGGCGGGAATGCGCCGCCCGGCGATCATCTGCTGCAGGGTCAGCAACAGCACCTCGGTGCGGTCAACCGCGAACGCCGGGATCAGCACGCTGCCGCCGCGGCCGACGGTCCGGTTGATCAGCGCGGCCAGCTCGGCATGGGGCACCTCGGGTTCGGGATGCTCGCGGTCGCCATAGGTCGATTCGATGAGTACGGTGGGGGCGCCCTCGGGCACCTCGCGATCGGCCAGCACGGGATGGTCATGACGACCCAGGTCTCCGGAGAAAACCACCGCGCCCTCGCCCGGATCCACGCCATCGGCCCACACCCGCACCGAGGCAGAGCCCAGGATGTGACCCGCCCGCCACAGCCGCATCCGCAAGCCACCACCCAAGTCATGGTCGGTGTGCACATCTACGGGCCGGAAGCAGGGCAGGGTCGCCTCCACATCGGCCACGGTGTACAGCGGCTGGGGATCGGAATGCTTGGAATAGCCGCCCCGCCGGGCGTCCTCGGCCTCCATCTCCTGCAGATGGGCCGCATCGCGCAGCACTATCCCGGCCAGCCGGATGCTGGCGGGGGTGGCCAGGACCGGCCCCCGGAAACCCTGCCTCACCAAAGCCGGCAGATAGCCGCAGTGATCCATGTGCGCATGGGTCAGCACTATGGCGTCCAGGCTGGTGGGATCGACCGGGAAGGACGCCCGGTTGAGTTCGCGCAGTTCCTTCTGCCCTTGGAACAGTCCGGCGTCCACCAGGATTCGCCGATCGCCGTAGGTGAGTAGATACTTAGAACCGGTCACCGTCCGGGCTCCGCCGAGGAAGGTGAGGGTCAGATGCTGATTGGCCATGGGTTCACTCTGACGTAAACCGGGCCGTTCTGGCCGGGTTTCGGCTCGACCGGTCCCGATCGGGCTGCCCAGCCGGCACCGATCGGGCCGAGCCGCCGGTCCCCCGTGCCCGCGGCTGCCACGCCGGCGGCCCCCGGTGGCGCACGGCTAGGGCCAATAGGCCGGCTGCGATCAACCGATCGCCGTTGACCGCCCGGGCGAATCCGGGATCCCGCGGTCGAGCACCTCAAACCGTTCCCGGCCCCCCAGATAGCCCCGCAACACCTCTGGAACCGTGACCGAGCCGTCGCGGTTCTGGTAGTTCTCCAGGATCATCAGAATCGAGCGGGCCATCGCGCACAGGGTGCCGTTCAAGGTAGCCACCGGACGGGGGCCGGTCTCGTCGCGGAACCGGATATTCAGCCGGCGGGCCTGGAAATCGGTGCAATTCGAGGTGGAGGTGATCTCCCGGTAGCGCCGCTGGCTGGGCACCCAGCCGTAGCAGTCATATTTGCGGGCGGCCGACAGGCCGAGATCGCCCGCGGCCACGTCCAATACCTGGAAGGGAATGCCCAATGAACCCAGGAACTCACGTTCATGGCCCAGCAACCGTTCGTGCTCGGCCTCGGCGTCCTCGGGGCGGCAATAGCTGAACATCTCGAACTTGTCGAACCAATGCACCCGGAAGACACCCCGGGTGTCCTTGCCATAGCTGCCGGCCTCCCGGCGATAGGCGGGGCTGAACCCGGCATAGCGCAGCGGCAGCGCCGAAGCGGCCAGGATCTCATCGCTATGGTACGCGGCCAGGGGCACCTCGGCGGTGCCCACCAGATACAGATCGTCGCGTTCCAACCGGTAGACGTCCTCGGCGGCCTGCCCCAGGAAACCGGTGCCGTCCATAGCGCCGGGTTTCACCAGCGCCGGGGGAATCATCGGCTGGAAACCCCATTCCAGGGCCTTAGCCAGGGCGTGCTGGATCAGCGCGAATTCCAGCAGCGCGCCCGGGCCGGTCAGGAAGTAGAACCGCGACCCGGAGACCTTGGCCCCCCGCTCCATGTCGATCGCCCCGATCAGTTCACCGATTTCCAGGTGGTCACGCACGGCGATTGCCTCGGCAGCGAAATCACGGGGGGTGCCGGCCTGGTCTATGACATACAGATCGTCCTCGCCCCCGGTGGGCACACCCGCGATGACCAGATTGCCGAACCGCTTGATCACCTCGCCGTAGACCGCCTCGGCCCGGTCCACCCGGGCCTGATACTCCTTGACCTGGGCGGCCAGCTCCCGGGTGCGCACCAGAAGGGCGGCCTTCTCGGCGGCGGCAGCCCGGGCCACCTGCGAGCCCAGCGACTTCTGCTCCGCCCTGGCCGCCTCGAAAGCCCCGATGGCTGCCCGGCGGGCTTCGTCGGCGGCGATCGCCTCGTCCACCAACTCCACCGACTCCCCACGGGCCCGCTGTGAGGCGCGGATTCGGTCGGGGTCGGTGCGCAACAGCCTCGGGTCGATCATGGGGGCAGTCTATCCGAGCCACCGGCGATACCCGGCCGGCACCTGCTGGTCGTCAGCTCCCGGACGGCCCCGGCGGATGCCTGCCGACAAGGCTGCTCCCCAGCGGATCCGGCTAGGCTGACGGCAGGAGGCAACATGAGCGCCGCTGTCCCGCCCACCGGACGCCGTCTGGTCGTGATCTACAACCCAGCCAAACTCGCCGACGAACAGGAGTTCGGTGGCCTGCTCCGGGACGCCGCCGCCCGGCATGGTTGGGCCGCGCCCATACTCAAACCGACCACCAGAACCGAGACCGGTCGGGGCCTGGTCGCCGAGGCGCTGGCCGGCCGGGCCGAGTTGGTGTTGGCGGCCGGCGGCGACGGCACGGTGCGGCAGGTGAGCACCGCGCTGCGAAACAGCGGAGTACCGTGCGGCATCATTCCGATCGGGACGGCGAACCTGCTCGCACAGAACATGCGCATCCCACTCGACGTCGAGCAGGCCATCGACCTGGCCCTGACCGGCCGGCCCCGCACCCTCGACCTGGCCCGGCTCAAGGTAGACCGCAACCGCGAGGTCTACTTCACCGGCATGGCCGGCATCGGGTTCGACGCCGCACTGATGTCCGATACCGACGAGAAGCTGAAAAGGATCGTCGGCCCGGCCGCCTACCTGGTTGGGTTCGCCAAGCAGCTAGGCACCGCCCCGCGGCGGATCACCGTGGTAGTGGACGATCGATTACGGATCCGCCGCAGGGCCGTGCTGATCCTGGTCGGCAACACCGGCAGCCTGAACCGGGGAATCCGGCTGTTTCCCGATGCCAAACCGGATGACGGGCGGCTCGACCTGCTGATGGCCGCGCCACGCAGCCTGGGCGCCTGGGCGCGGCTGCTGCGGGTCGTGCTCCGCCGGATCCGCCGCAGTTCCGCGGTGACCTACTATGCCGGCCGCAGATTCGAGATAACCCTGGCCGAGGACACCGCCTGGGAACTGGATGGCGACACCGAGGGCCGCGGACGCCATTTCGAGTTCGAAGTCGCCGCGGGGGCCCTCCTGCTGATCACCCCGGACGATCAGCGAACCTGACCGGACCCGGGCAGGCCAGGGTCGAGCCCACGCAGCCAGCCAGCGGCGGCGCGGTAGTCGTCGTCCGATCCGCCTGGCGGAACCTTGGGGGCCTTGCCGTCGGCTCTGGGATAACTGCCCAGGAAGACCACGTCCTTGCAGATCCGGCGCAAACCCATCAGCGCCTCGCTCATCCGGGCATCGGCCACATGTCCCTCGGCATCCATGTTGAAGCAGTACTCGCCCAGCGTCGTCTTGGTCGGCCGGGATTCGATCCGGCACAGATTGACCCCGCGAACCGCCAGCTGCTGCAGGATCTCCAACAGGGCACCGGGGTGATCCTCACGCATATAGGCCACCAGGGTGGTCTTATCATGCCCGGTCCGTGAGGGCAGGGGACACGGCCGGGAAACCAGCACGAACCGGGTGGCGGCCCGCTCATTGTCATTGATCGCCTCGGCGGCGCTGACCAGGCCATAGAGCTGGCCTGCCAGGGGTGCGCAGACCGCTGCATCGAACTCCTGCCGCGGATCGGCCACCGCCTGGGCGGCACCGGCCGTCGAACCGCATTCCGCCACGACCGCCTCGGGCAGGTTGGCGTCCAGCCAGCCGCGCACCTGGGCGATGGCATGTGGGTGGCTGATCACCCGGCGGACCTGTGCCAGCCGGGTGCCGGGACGCACGCACAGGTCGAAGCTGACCGCGATGATCACCTCACTGACTATCTGCAGGGCGCCACCGGGCAGTGCCAACTGATCGAGGGTGGCGCTCACCCCGCCCTCCACCGAGTTCTCGATCGGTACCAGGCTGGCGGTCACCCGGCCCTGCCGCACCGCGTCCAGGGCCCGGGCCACCGTTGGAAACGGGGTCGCCGGTTCGTCCGACAGGGTGCGCAATGCCTGATGCGTGAAGGTGCCCTCGGGGCCAAGGTAGCCGAGCATACGGCCGAGCCTAGCGATCGCACCCGGCACCCGGCGACTGCTCGGTGGCGGGGTTAGCACTCCGGCTGGGTAGTCTTGGTCTGTGCGGATGCGACCCATGGCCCGATTCGGCAGCCTGCTGGCGGCCACCCTGGCGATGTCACTGACTCTGGGCAGTTCGATCGGCTGGGCGGATACTCCCCAGCCCCCGGTCCCCAATCAGACGCCGCTGCCGGCAACCACCAGCGCCCCACCACCGCAGACCAATCAGGATCGGCAGCCCCTGCCGGCGCCCGTCTACCAGAACACCCCGTGGAAATCCAAGCCGGTCAGCGAGATTGCCTCCGGCGCCTGCCAGATCCTGCTGCCCGAGGAGGGTTTCGTCCCGGATCGGGACCCGTGGCATCTGACCCGGTTGAACATGACCGAGGCCTGGAAGATCGCCACCGGCCGAGGCATCAAGGTCGCGGTGATCGACACTGGGGTGGCCGTCAACAACTCGGTGCACACCCCGGTGGACCGTTTCTCCGCCTGGGATGTCCTGCCGCTCAAGCAGGGCGCCGCCCCCAACGATCCGCTGAACTGCCAGCACGGCACCGTGGTGGCCTCGCTGATCGGCGCCGAGAGAGACAGGCGCGGGATCACCAACTTTTCCGGCATCGCGCCCGACGCCACGGTCATCGGCATCCGGGCGCTGTACGACAACAGCCAGCAGGAGATCGACGGTGTGGTCGCGGCGATCAAGGTGGCGATCACCCTCAGGGTCGATATCATCAACATCTCCCAGGCCGCCGTCGGCAACCGTGGCGAATACGCCGATGCCATCGCGGAAGCGGTGAACTCCGGAATCGTGGTGGTCGCGGCCGCCGGCAACGGCAACGACCAGAACATGCCGCCCGGCACACTGGCCTATCCCGCGGTCTACCCGGGGGTGATCGCGGTTGGCATGACAGACCAGTCCGATGTCGCCGACCCGGCCTCGCTGATCCTGCCGGGCTATGTCTCGGTGGCCGCGCCCGGCGTGAGTATCCTGTCGACCGGTCCGAGTTCGGCCGAGCATGGGCAGGTCTACCAGAAGGTGGCCAAGGGCACCTCCTATTCCGCGCCCATCGTCAGCGGGGTGGTGGCGCTGATGCTGCAGCATGCCCGCGAGGCCGGCGGCAACCTCACCCCCGCCCAGGTGAAGGCCCGGCTGGAGGTGACGGCGGATCCACCCGCGGGCCCCGTCCCGGACAAGCAACTCGGTTACGGCATCGTCAACCCGGTGCGCGCGCTGACCGGTGTCGAGCCGCCACCCACCGACCAGATACAACCGGCTCCCAGCGCCAGCTTCACCCCCGGCGAACAAGCCGGTCACCGGGATCCGACCCCGTTGCGGATCGCCATGGTGGTGGCCGGGATCTCGCTTGGCCTGGTGCTGCTCGGCCTCGGGCTGCACGCGGCACTGCCGGCAGCCAGGGCACGCGGCGGCCGGCCGGCAGACCGGCACGAACCCCACGTGCCCGAATAGGACCGGCCGGATTCCGGGGTCGGTTCAGGGCAGGACCGTAGCCCACCTGAACGCGGCCCTATGCCAAACTGGCCCCATGACCACGCCCTATGGCCAGCCGCCGACCGACAGCTATTCCACCGACGATGCGCCGGCCGCCGACAATCTCGATTGGCAGGTTCACCGGCCACAGCCCAGCCCGATCGTGCCGTACATATCCATGCCGCCGGGCTCGGCGTCCCCCGAGCTGTCCGCCGCCGAGGCCCGCCGGCAGCGGCAGGCGATCACGTTCCGCATGCTGATCGCGCTCGCCATGGCCGTGCCGCTGACCGCCATAGCCGCAGCGGCGAGCGAGGGGACGATGGGAGGCCTGGCATCCCTGCTGGCCATGGCCCTGACCTGGGTGGGGATCGCAGCCGTGGTGTACCTGAGCCATGGCAAAAACCTGCCGGGGGCACGGGGCCCCCGGAGCCAGGCCTAGAGTTCCCGCTCCGGGGCGTGGGCCGTCTGGATCAGCACCTTGACCGAACGCGTCACCCAAGTGCCCCGGCCGACCGGCAACGGAGAGGGTTTCACATCGCCGAACAGCGGGCCTTCGTCCTTGTTGCCGCTCATGATCAGCGCCGGATTGACCTGATCCTTCATGCGGCCGAACAGTGGGTCGCCATACAGCGCGCGGCCCACACCACCGGCAGACCGGGCCACCACGAAATGCAGGCCGATATCCTGAGCCTGGCTGATCAGGTCGGCGAAATACTTCACCGGGTTGCTCAACGAGGTCGCGACCAGATCGTAGTCGTCGATCACCACGAACATCTCGGCGCCACTCCACCAGGACCGGTCCCGCAGCTGCTGCTGGGTGACATTCGGGCCGGGCAGCCTGGCCCGAATGGCCTCGGCGGCCTGCTTGAACAGGTCTTCAGCCGCCTGCGAACTGGCCGCATAGCCGAGCAGATGCTCGGTCTCGATCTCGCCCAGCAGAGACCGCCGGTAGTCGGCGATGATGATCTTCGCCTCGCGTGGGGTGTACCGGGTGACGATACCCTGCAGCATGGTCCGCAGGATATTCGACTTACCCGATTCCGGGCCGCCGATGAACGCCACATGTGGCTCGGCCATCGGATCGAACACCACCGGCGCCAGTTCCAACTCGTCGATAGCGAACGGGATGCCACGATTGACCCCGTCGTAGCCGATCGCGGGCAATGCCGAGGTGGGCAGGTCGGCGGGCAGCATGCGCACCTCGGCGGCCTTGGGCCCCTGCCAACCGGCGCGGGCGGCATCGATGAAGGCCCGCTGCCCGCTGGTGACCGACTCGGCGTTCTCGACCCCGTCGATCCGGGGCAGGCCGACCAGCATGTGCAGGCCCTCCGCGGTGATGCCGCGGCCCGGGCGTCCCTGGGGGACGAGCGTCTGCGCCTTGCGGTTAACCTCGGATTCGAAGGCGTCACCGAGCTTCAGCTCGATCTTGCTCTGCAAGGAGTCGCGCAGGCTAGCTCGGATATCGGCCCATTTGTTGGTGGCCACCCACACGTGGATGCCGAAACCCAAACCCGTGGTGCCCAGGGTGGTGATGGTCGGATCGAGATCCTCGAACTCCGTCTTCAACGTCGTCCAGCCGTCGACGATGAGGAACACATCGGTGGCGAACCGATCCGGGGCGATGGCGCCTTCGTGGCGACCACGCCGGTAGCTGGCCATCGAGTCGATGCCCAGCTCGGCGAACATTATTTCGCGGCTGGTGCGCAAGGAGTTGACCTCTGCGATGGTGCGGCGCACCCGGTCCACGTCCAGCCGGCCACAGACCGAACCGACATGCGGCAGGTCGCGCATCGAGGTCAGACCGCCACCGCCGAAGTCCAGCACATAGAACCCGACCTCGGCCGGGGAATGGGTCAGCGCCAGCCCGGCTATGGCGGCACGTAGCGCCATCGACTTGCCGGACTGCGGGCCGCCGACCACGGCCAGGTGACCGCCGGAACCCGAGAAGTCCATCCACATCGGGTCGCGCCGCTGCTGTCTGGGCCGGTCGACGAGGGCCACCGGGGCAGCCAGCCGGGAGCACAGGTTCGCGTCCAATACCTGGAGCCCGCGACCGGGAACCTCGCCGATCTGACCGAGCAGCCCATCCATGGTCGGCGGATCGTCCAGCGGGGGCAGCCAGACCTGGTGGGCCGGCCAGCCATGGCCACGCAGCCGTCCGACGACCAGGCTGAGCAGCGTCTCCTCCTCTTCCTCCTCCTCGGCAGCCGGCTTTGGCTTGGTATCCGCCTTCTTGGTCTCGGCCTCCGGTTCCGGCTCCGGCTCGGGCTCCGGTTCCGGTTCCGGCGGTGGTTCGACGATCGGCACATGGTCGCTGCGGAACTCCAGCACCGGCGGCGTCCAGCTGCGTTCCGGGATGGCCAGGGCCAGCCCGGCGCTCGCCGTGGCGACCGGCGCGGTGGGCGACCCATGCCAGGGACCGGACACATAGGCCGCCTTGAACCGCACCAGATCCTTGGTGCCCTCCTTCAGGTAGCCATTACCGGGTGGGGTGGGCAGTTCATAGGCGTCCGGGACACCGATGACGGTCCGGGATTCGGCCGGCGAGAAGGTGCGCAACGCGATCCGGTAGCTCAAGAAGGTGTCCAGGCCGCGCAGCTTGCCCTCTTCGAGCCGCTGCGAGGCGAGCAGCAGATGGACGGCGATCGAGCGGCCAACCCGGCCGATCTGCAAGAACAGGTCGATGAACTCCGGGCGCGCGGTCAACAGCTCGGAGAACTCATCGACGATGAAGAACAGGCTGGGCATCGGTTCGAGATCGGCGCCGGCCTGGCGGGCGTTCTCGTAGTCCTCGCGGTTCTTGAAGTTGCCGGCCGCCCGCAGCACCTCCATGCGGCGGTCCAGTTCACCGCCGATAGCGTCCTGCATGCGGTCCACGAGAATCAACTCGCCTTCCAGGTTCGTGATCGTCGCCGACACATGGGGCAGGGCATCGAGCCCCAGGAAGGTCGCGCCGCCCTTGAAGTCGACCAGGATGAAGTTGAGCTGTTCGGGGTTGTGCACCATGGCCATGCCCAGCACCAAGGTGCGCAGGAACTCGGACTTGCCAGAGCCCGTCGCGCCGATGCAGATGCCGTGCGGGCCCATCCCGCCCTGGGCGGATTCCTTGATATCCAGCTCAACCGCCTGCCCTTGTTCCCCGGTGCCGAAGGGAATCCGCAGGTGCTGATGCAGCGGGCGTGGCTTCCACGACTGGCGTACGTCGAGGGTCAGCGGATCGCCGACCCCGAGCATCGCCGGATAGTCCTTCGGGGGTTCGAAGACGACCTCCGGCTCGTCTTCCTCCGGCCCCGCGGACGCGGCCGGCAGCCGATAGGCCGACATGGATCTGGCCAGCATCTCCGCATAGACCATGGCGATCTGGTCCACCTTGCCGAGCGGGGTGCGGGCCTGGGTTCCCTTGGCCGTGCGTCGGTGCAGGAAGAGGTCTTCGTTCTCGGTGATCTCCAGCATCGCGACACCCGCCTCGATCCGGCGGGGCACCGAGGCCTCGGCGGTGACGAACAGCCCGGTGGCCTTGGTCGATGGGGTGCTGAAAACCGAGGGTTTCACATCGGCCACGCCATCCACGACCACCAGGTTGATCCGGGGGCTGGCGCCGGCAGCGTTCTGCGCCCGGGCGCCGATTCCGGACAGGTCGGTCGCCGAGGTGGCGAACAGCCGGGCCGAGCCGACCCCGTCGCGTTCGCTGGGCGATTGCAGATGGGGCAGCCACTTCACCCATTGCCATTCGTCCTGCACCGCCGGGGCAGCCGCGATCATCATCCGGACGTCGTTGGGGGCGTGCCAGATGGCGGTCTGGCAGACCATCGCATAGGCCAGTTGGCGGCATTTCACCGGGTCGCCCACCAACCGGATCTGATCGAACCCATCCAGATTGATCGACAGCGGCACCCCCAGCACCAGCCGGTGGGTGCGCATGAATCTGCGTAACGCGCCAGTCGTCAGCGGTTCCAGATCCTCCAGCGGCTGCGCCTCGGGAGGCGTGAGCCGCTTGGCGAACTGCTGAGCCCCGACCGAAACCCGCACCGAGGCGAAGTCCTCGTCCTCGGGACGGCGCTCCCACATCCGGCGCTGGCCCACCACGGTCCACAGCATCTCAGGGTCCGGATGCCGGAACTCGACCGCCTTGCGCTGCTGATCGGCGGCCTCCCGCACCTGGCGACGGGTCTGGCCAAGATAGCGGAAGTAGTCCCGCCGGTTCGAGTCCAGTTGCTGGGCCTGATCGTCATTGCCCCGGCCGGCCGAACTCAGCATCATGCCGAGCATCGAGACGCCGTAGAGCACCCCGATCACCCCGCCCAGCGGCCCCCGGCCGCCCATCATGGTGCCACCCATCATCATCATGCCCATCGCCAGCGCACCGGCAACCATGGGAAGCATGCGCAGAACCGCACCGAAATTGCGACCCGTCGGTGGCGCCGGGATCTCGGGCGGGGGTTCCAGCAGGACATCGCCGCGCGGCATGGCGGGCTGGGCGATCCGTTTCGGCCGGCTGAAGGTGACCAATCCCATGGGTAAATAATGCCCCGTCGCGGTGCTAGCCACCGGATCGGGCCAGCCGGGCGCCAGCGGAGGCCCCGGCAGCGGTTAGGCTTCGCACGTGAGCACTGCTGATGAGGATCTAGCCAGGGTGACGGTGATCTCACCCACCCGCCGGGTCGACCTGGCGTTGCCCGGCGGCGTCACGCTGGGCGAGTTGCTGCCCAGCATCGTCCGGTTTTCCGGGCATGAGGCCGGCACCCCCCAGGACGCCGTACATGGCTGGGTGCTGCAACGCTTCGGCGAGGACCCGATGGATCCGAACGCGCTGATCAGCAAGCTGTCCATCCGCGACGGAGAGACCCTGCACCTGCGCCAGCGCGATAGCGTCATGCCGGACGCGGCCTTCGACGATGTGGTCGATGCGGTCTCCTCCACCACCCAGAAACGTCCGAGCTGGCGTCCCGGCCACTCCCAAAGCTTCGCGATCGCCTCGCTGCTGCTGGTCCTGGTCGGGCTGCCGACGATGCTGATGGTGTTGCAGTTCCGTGCCCTGGCGGTCGGCGAACGCGGCGTGGCCGGGGGTGTGCTGGATCTCGTGCTGGGCATGGGGGCAGGCATCGCGGCCATCGCTCTCTCGCGGGCCGCGGGAAAATACCGGGTGGCGGCCGCGCTCGCCTGGGCGAGCGTCGCCCTGGCCGGCCTGGGCGGCTATCAGATCCTCGACAAACCGAACCTGCCGGCCCGGCTGGTGATCTGCGCGGCGCTGGTGCTGCTGTTCAGCACGGCGATGGCCCTGGCCGCGGCGGTCACCACGATGGAGTTGTTCACCGCCGCGCTCACCTCGGGTCTGCTGCTGTTCGCCGCGATCATCGCCGCCCAGCTGCCCGGGACCGAGTACAAGGTGTCGGCGGTGGCCGTCGGGGTGCTGCTGGGCACCACCGCCATGCTGCCCACCCTCAGCTACCAACTGGCGAGGATCCAGCTGCCCAACCTGCCGAACACGGCCGAAGGCATCCTCGCCGATGACGAGCCGGTGCAGTCCGACATCGTCTCCCGGGCCATGCTCGCCGACCGGCTGCTGGGCGCCCTGCTCACCGGCACCAGCCTGGCGATGCTCTGCTTCTGCGGGATCCTGCTCAGCCACGGCAACTGGTGGCGCATCGTGCTGGTCATCGCCACCGGCTGTGCGCTGTTGCTGCGGGCTCGTTCCTTCGTCGGGCTCAGCCAGCGGCTCGCCCTGCTGGTGCCGGGAGTGCTGATCACCTCGGTCGGCGCCCTGGCCGCCTTCAGCCACCTGCTGCTGACCGTGGAGATCCAAGCGGTCATCATGGTCGTGGTGGCCGGGCTGGCGACGGTCTCGCTGACCCATTTCGCGGCCGTCGGCTACGCCAAGTACGGCTCCCCCACCGCGGGCCGGTTCGCGGATGTGCTGGAGTGGCTCAGCGTGATGGCGGTCGTCCCGCTGGTCCTCGGCGTGCTGGGAGTCTACGGCTGGGTGCAGACCCTCTGGAAGTAGGCCGCCCCGGCGGGCGGCAGATCCCCGGCATGCCCCAGGGACCGTGGGGTTCCGCGAAGCACGCCGGACGTCCCAGCGGTGCGGTCGCTGAGGGGCCGCAGGCCAGTGGCCGCGGCGTTCGACCGGATCCTCAGCCGCGGAACAGCATCTCGTATTCGATCTGGGTGGGCGGCATGATCACCCGGGTGAGCCGCCTCGGCATGGCCACCACCAACTCGTTCTCGGCCAGATTGTTCAGCTGGCGAAGCTGCTGCTGGTTGAGGGCATAGCCGCGGCGCAGGTTATCCGAAGCCCGCGAGTCGGCCGGTGAGACGAACGTCAGATCGCAGGCGCGCAACGTATGGATGGCGGCGCTGGCGCTGGCATCGTTCATGATGAGCACCGCCTGCCAGGCCCCCAGCGACATGCGCACCCCATCGGAGGCCGCCAGATCGTCGACGATCAGGCTGGGCCGGTAGGGTCGTCCCTGACCGGGAATCTGGCCGATCTGATCGGTGATCTCCACCGTACCGCCCGATGCTTCGACGACCTGCGCCAGCGAGGCCCAGCTGCGCGGGGTGGCGGTCAGGATGGTCGCATGGGCCCCGATCGTCACCGCGCGGAAGACCAGGATCCACTTCATGTAGTCGCGGGTGGACACCAGCACCCGGGTTGGGTCCGGCCGGAAGATCCGAACGGTCACCGGGCGGCCATCACCGGTCTGGCCCAGCAGCAGCCCGCTGGGGCCGGTACGAACCACCGCACGGCGCTCGATCGTGGCGCCGCCGGGGATCTCCCATCGCTGGTACTGGCTCACAGCTCCACCTCCCTGCCCAGGGGCACCGTGGCCAGCATCGCCGGCACCTGATCGCCGCCCGCGGGCCCAAACCCTACCCGACCCGACAACTCGGCCTGAATGGCGGCCATGGCCGCGGTGGCGGCTCCCGCGGTGGGCGACACCACCCGGACCCCACCGGTCGCATGGTCGGTGCGATCCAGGGTGTACGAGGCGACTCCGAAGATGACGCGGGCGCTGCCCAGGGCGTTCAACACCGCCTGGTAGCCGGCCGAGGGATCCGAACCCCAGCCGGTGATCTGCCGGCCGCAGTGGGCAAAGCCATCGCAGTCCCAGTGGGTCCAGGATTCGGTGGACCGCACCTCGCCGAAGTCCGGGGATGCCCCGGCGGTGAGAGCCAGCACATCGTAGATCTCCAAAGCGGTCAGCTCATGGGTGGTGATGCCCTGGCGTTTCAGGGCCGACTGCACCCGATGCAGTCCGAAACGCAAGGTCGCATAGATGCCGTCGTTGCTCGCTCCCCGGCTGGCCACGGCCTCCAGGCACAGCCGGGGATCGAGCCTGACCCCGATCCAGGTGCGCCGCACGGCCGGCGGCACCGGTTCATGCAGGATCTGGGTGTAGGACGCGGCAGCGGCCGAGTTGCCGGACAACATCACGGTAGCCGGTGCCGGCACCGTATAGGTGATCACCTGGAGCGCGGCGAAGACGATGTCGTCCTGCACGGTCAGGCCACGCAACGCGGCCAGCTCGATGGAATCGTCCCGGTCGGCAAACAGATTGTTGTCCGAACTGATGCCCAGCAGCGCGGTCCAGGAGGAGCCATCGGTTATCACTCCGACATCGTCCCCGCGGGCCGATCTGGTCTGGCTCACCGTCAGCCCCGGCACCCACTCGCCCAGGGGCACCATATCGACCGGTAGGGCCGGATTGGCTCCCTTGTTGCGCGCCCGGCGCCCGAAGTGCAACCGGCGGGCGATGCGCTGGACGCCCGTGATCCGGCCGAAGGGGATACCCAGCGCCACGGCCGCGATCAATACCAGGCTCGCGATCGCATAGCCGCCCGGGTGGCGTACCAGGACGCCCAGCACGACGACGGCCGCGATCGATTCCCAGGTCACCGCCGTGCCGAGCAGCCGGGTCCAGGACCGACCGGGCACCGGTGTCCCGCTGATAGTGGCAGACTTGCCCACCCCGCACCTCCTGCATGCCGGCTGGCCCCGGATGGGCCGGCCTGGAAGACTGGCAATCACTCTAGGGGCTGGTGGTGGCGAGACGCGGAATCGATGCGGGCCGGAACCCGGCTGTGGACAAGACCCCCGGATCGGCGAGAATGGGGCCAGGATTCCGATTGGACCGGTAACCGTCCCAGCACAGTGATCACGAAGGACCGATATGGCGAGCCGCAAGGACCTGCTCAAGGCACAGTCGTTCATCACCCAACGATTGGTCGCCTCGTTCGTCGATCGGGATCCGGACAACGCCACCGGCCCCCTGCGCCGGGTCGGCACGGCCACCTTCGTGGGCGTCATGATCGGGGTGGTGCTGGTGGCTGGCTCGGCCATCCTAGGCAAGCTGGGCATCGACATGAACAACACCTGGCAGAAACCCGAAGGCGCCCTGGTCGCCGACGCCAGCTCCGGGTTGCTGTTCATCTACTACGAGACCGAGACGAACGGATCGGACAAGAACAGCACGAAACGGCTGCTGCCCATGGCCGATGTGGCCTCGGCGAGGCTGGCCGTGGGAACATCGACCACCACAACGGTCAAGACCGACAAGCTGCAGGGTATCCAGCAGGACGTGATCCGTGGCATCCCATATGCCCCCCGCCAGTTGCCGCCCACCTCGCAGATGAATCCCTACCCGTTCCGGGTCTGCGTGACCGCACCCGAGGAGGACACCACCGATCGCTACATCACCGTGCAGGTCGGCAAGGAAAACACCACCCGGCCCACCAGGACGGGCGACGATCAATGGCTGCTGGTGCAGGCCGACAACAACATCGGGCAGTTCCTGGTGGCCAACGGCCGCTATCACCACGTCCCCAACAGCTCCCTGCTGAACACGGCGGTGCCCTCGGTCCGGACGGGCAATGGCTGGCTGTCGGCCCTGCCCGAGGGGCTGCCCATCGAACCGCTGCCCATCGAGAATCCGGGTGGCACGCCGTCGAAACGGCCGCAGGCGGACCTGGTCAACGGCAGCGTGGTGATGGTGGAGGCCAGCGCGATCAGCCCCGAACCCCGGTATTACATCCAGGTCGCCGACGGGCTGGCCGAAACCAGTTTCGTGGACATGGCGGTTCAGCTGTCGGTGCTGGGCCGGTCGCAACCGGTCATCATCCCGGCCAGCGAGGTGTCCGGCAACCTGAGCGACACCCAGCCGCAATTGGTCACCCCGGGGGTTCCGATGGAGGCCCCGCCCCAGCGTCCCGACCAGATGCCCAGCGAACCCTCGGTCTGCGCCACCTACCTGAACCCGAAGGACAACGACAACCGGTCCACGCCGGTGATCACCCTCAACAAGCCGACACCCGACCTGCCCACCGTGGTGGCCGAACGGCCCCCGAACTATGGCTACGCCGACTACATCGACGTGGACCCGCTGCACGGTGCGCTGCTGCAGGACGCGAACACGCTGGGCGATTCCATCAAGGGCCCCACCTTCCTGCTCAGCGGCGCCCAGCTCTACGGGATCCCGGATCAGCGTTCCCGCGAATCCTTGGGCTACAATGCCTCGACGCCCGTGTTGCGGGTGCCCGGCATGCTGATCAAGCTGATCGCACCGGTTCAGGTGGAATTGACCCGGGAAAACATCTATCCACCCCTGCCGGGCGACCTTGCGGTACCTGAGTAGTACTCAGATCCGGCGATCTGACAAGGCGATACGGGAATGAGTACCGCGGGATTGGCCGGGTGACCCCAAAGTTCCCTAGTGTTTTGCCTGCAGGCAGACAACAGGCTCCGGAACCCCTCCAGAGCCGGAACACACCAACCGAGCCACCGCTCGATCAATGTGGAAGGAAGACAGTAATGTCGCAGGACCAGTCGCAAAACCGGCAAGAAATCGGCGTGGCCATCAGCCAACTCAACGACGCCGATCAGAGAGTCGAGAGCATCCAGCAGACCTTGAATAACGAGATGGCCGCCCTGATGGGTGGCTGGCAGGGCAACGCGGCCGCCGCGTTCAGCAAGGCGCACCAGGCCTTCGACGAGAAGTTCGAGACCACTCAGCGCGAACTCAAGCGGATCTCCGAGGTCCTGCAGAGCTCGCTGAGCGACTACACCGCGAACGAAGCCGCGCAGGAGCAGGCCTCCAGCACCATCATGAACGCGCTCAACTTCTGAGCCCCGCCCACCATCCATAACGAAAGAAGCTAGGAAAGAAGATCATGAGCGACTACACCCGCGTATCGTCCGCCGCCATGACGGCCGGCATCGAGTCGTTGTCCAAGGCCAATCGCGACCTGCAGTCCGTCCTGGAGGACCTGAAGTCTCAGCTCGCCGCCCATCTGCAGGACTGGGCCGGCAGCGCCCGCGAGGAATACCAAAACATCCAGAACCGCTGGGACAACCAGGCGGTCGAGATGAACAACGTAGTGGCCGAGATGACCAAGGTCCTTGGCCAGATCTCGCAGGGCTACGACGACAACGAACGCCGCGTCGCCGGCCGTTGGGGTGCCTGAACCGGCACGACCCGCACCGAGGGGTCCCGCAGACCGGCGGGGCCCCTCGGTCGCTGTCTGCCCGGGCTATTCGCGGGGCGCCAGCACCGTGATCACCGCCGAATCGTCCAAGCCCTGCTTCCGCTGGGCCTGGGCGAGCAGGTAAAGCTGTTCGGCGGCCGCCGCCACCGGGGCCGCCAGTTGCGCCGCGCGGCAGGCGGCGTTCACAATGCCCATGTCCTTCACGAAAATGCCGAGCCGGCTCCGTACCTCGGCCCCCTCGGGTGCATAGGCCAGCAGCATCCGCTGGCCCCGGTCCCCCAGCATGAAGGACGCCGCCGCCCCGGCCATCAGGGTCTCCAGCACCTGCCGCTTGTCCAGGCCGAGCCGGCCGGCCAGCGCCAAGGCCTCGGCGGCCGCGGCGATGTGCACCCCGCACAGCAACTGATTGACCGTCTTCATCTTCTGCCCATCGCCGGGCGCAGCGCCGATACGCACCAGGGTGGACGCCAGCGCGGCCATCGCCGGTTCGGCCAGCGCCCATGCGGCATCGGTTGCCCCGACGGTCATCAGCAGATCGCCCCGGCCGGCACGCACCGGCCCACCGGAGACCGGTGCGTCCACCAATTCCAGGCCCGCGCCGCCCAGCCGTTCGGCGGCCTGCTGTACCGCGGCGATGCCGATGGTGGCGGTGAGCAGGATGGCCGCGCCCGGCCGCAGCACCCCGGCGATCCCATCCGGCCCCCACAGCAGGTCCTCCAGCTGGGCCCGGTCGCGTACCGCGACGAGCACCACATCGGCCGGGCCAGCCGCCTGGCGGGCAGATTCGAATATGGCCACGCCGGCCGCGGCTGCCAGTTCCGCGCGGCCGGGGGCGACATCGAATCCCCGGACGGCGAACTGGCTGTGCACCAGCCAGGTGGCCATGGGGAGCCCCATGGCTCCCAGCCCCAATACCGCGATGGTGGGTTTCGGCATCCTGGATCTCCTTCGATCGATTCCGATGAATGGTGCTATCGGGAAAGCTTGTCGACGACATCGGCCAGCGCCCGGGTATCGCCCACATTGCCCGGGAAGACCACATAGGGAATGCCGCGGGCCGGGCCGGCAACGGGTTCCCACAGCGATACGATGCCGGGGAGCAGGGGGCCGCGAGCATAGGCGCGGGCGATGCCCAGCCCGCCGGCCGCCACATCGCTGGAGGTGATGCCGCCCTTAGCCACCACGAACCGGGGTGGATAACCGGCCAGCACCCGCCGGGTCACCTCGACGACCGCGCCGGAAACCGCCCTGGCCACCGCCAGCGAGGCCGCGGCGTCCGCCCCGGTGACCAGTTGCCGGGAGGTACGCAAGACGACGTTGCCTGCGGGCAGCGCCGCAACCGCGGCGGCCGCCAGGCCGGCCAGGTGACCGGCCCGGCCGGCTCCCAGGACGATGGGCACCTCGATTTCCAATTCGACGGAATGGCGGCGTTCCCGCAGAACGTCGAGCTGGCCGGTGGTCTGCCGGACATGCGAGCCGACCACGATCAGTCCACCCACCGAGCCCTCGGCAAGCCCGCCCCGCCGGATCTCGGCCAGTTCGGCGGGGGTCAAGGGTACCCGCGCGTCCTGCCCGATCCGGGCTCTGCAGAACGGCGGTCCCACCCGGTAGAGGAATCGGCTGCCGGCGTCCTCGGCGGCCTGCAGGGCGAGGGAGAACCGTCGCAGGTCGGCCTCGACCACGACATCGGCGACTATGGGACGCCGGTCGCGGGCGCTGCGCAGCCTGGCGATCACCGCGGGCAGGTCGGTGCGCAACTCGGCAAGGCCGATCTCCAACACCTGGTCAGCCGGCATCCTTCCGCCGGACTTCTCGGCGATCCAGTCGGCCATCCGGGAACTGCGGTAGCCAAAGGTGGCGTCGCGGGCGAATTCGGTTTCCCCCACCGGCACATAGCCGGCGGCCCGGTCGCCGGCATAGTGCACCCCGCCCACCGTGATCCGCCCGGCCTCGCCGAAAGCCGGCACCACCACGATGCCGTCGACCTCACCGTCGCCATGCTCCCGGATGCAGTCGGCCAGGGTCTGCGGTTCCAGGGGGAAATGCCCGCGCAGGGTGGAATCCGAGCGGGAGACGAAGCCGACCGGGATGCCGAGCCGATCGGCGGCCACGAAGGCCGCCCGGGCCACCTGCCGGTTGCGTTCGGCGGCCCGATCGGGGTCGAGACTGCGGGAGTTGGTCATGATGTAGCAGGCGGGACGGCCCTGCCCCAGAGCCCAGCACAGGGATTCGACGCTCCATTCGGTGAGCACCGGCAGATCGGCCACCGATTGGGTACCCGTCGGGTCGTCATCCAGCACGATCAGCACGCGGTCGCTGTGCCGCGCGGCCGCCCGCACCTGCTGGGCGGTGGTGGCCGCCGGGGGCGGGTAACCGGCAAGCAGTTCATCGAGACCGACTGTCATGGGCGCTCCTTTGAGCCGAACCGTTCCTCAAACCTCAGCCGTCCTTGGTACCTTCAGGCTAAGGGATGACGCTCGCCGGCGTGCCGCCCAGCGCCTTCCCGCCTCCGCAGCGATTCGGTTTGGCGGCCGGCACCCCAGGGCCGCCGCCCGGGCACCGGCCACCCGGCAGCGGCCGTCAGCCGGTTCGCGGCAGCCGCCAATCCCCCGGCCGGATCCGCCTCGACCAGCAGGTCGGCACACCGGTCAGGGCGGCCGCCAGCCGGGTCAGGTATTCCTGCCGGGAGATCTCGCCGGCCCCCAGACCGGCCAGGTGATCGGTGAGCCACTGCACATCGAGCAGCACCAGCTCGTCCGGCCGGTCTAGCAGTTCGTTGACCAGCCTGCCCAACGCCACCTTGGATGCGTCGCGGCCGTGCACGGGATCGTGGAACATGGATTCGCCGGCAAACAGCCCCGCCAGGCTGACCCCGTACAGCCCACCGACCAGCCGCCCCTCGGCATCCCAGGTCTCCACAGAATGCGCCAGGCCCTGCGCGTGCAGCGCGGTGTAAACGCTCTCGATACGCCCATCGATCCAGCCATGCGGCCGGCCCGGATCGGCGCAGCGGGCCAGCACCGCGCCGAACGCGGCATCCACCGTGGTGGTGTAGCGGCGCGCCGACTTGCGCAGGCTGCGGCTGACCCGCAGCTCACCGGGCTCCAGGACGCCCCGGCGCAGGGGCGACCACCACCCCATCTCGCCGCCAAAGTCCGCATCCGGTAGGGGCATCGGAAACACCCCGGAACGATAGGCCAGCAGCGTCATCGCGCTGTCGAACTCGGTGCTGAAAGCGATCAGGTCCTGGTCGGGCCAGTCGGCTGGTGGGCCAAATGCCTGGGCGGTCATCTGGTCAGTCTGACACCACCGGCCGGCTTTCTGCCGCGGTTCACCGGGCGTGCCTGGGCACCCATTCGCGCTGCCGGTCACCGATATACAGTTGTCGGGGCCGGTAGATGCGCTGGGCGGGATTGTCGTGCAGTTCTTTCCAATGCGCGATCCAGCCGGGCATCCTGCCCATCGCGAACATCACGGTGTACATGTTCAGCGGTATGCCGATGGCCCGCAGGATGATGCCCGAATAGAAATCGACATTGGGATACAGCCGGCGTTCGACGAAGTAGTCGTCCGCCAACGCCTCGTCGGCCAGTTCCTGGGCCAGGCCCAACAGCGGATCGGTGATCTTCATCGAATTCAATAGCCGGTCGGCGGCGGCCCGCAGGATCCGAGCCCGGGGATCGAAATTCTTGTACACCCGGTGCCCAAAACCCATCAGCTTACGATCGTTGGTTCGATCCTTGACCTCGGTGAGGAACTGCTTGGGGGTCAGGCCCTCCCGGCGCATCCGCTGCAGCATCTGCACCACCTCGACATTGGCACCGCCGTGCTTGGGACCCCACAGCGCCACCACGCCGGCCGAGCAGGAGGCATACAGATTGGCCTCGCCGGAGGCCACGATACGCACCGTGGACGTGGAGCAATTCTGCTCATGATCGGCATGCAACACCAAGAACAGATTCAATGCGTGGCTGACCTCTGGGGATGCCTCATAGAGCCGGTAGGGCATGGAGAACATCATGTGCAGGAAGTTGTCGACATAGCGCAGGTCATGGCGGGGATGGATGATGGGTTCGCCCACACTCGACTTGTAGGAGGCGGCCGCGATGGTGCGTACCTTGCTGATCAGCCGGGCGGCATACCGCTCCAGAGTCGCATCGTCGCCCGGCGCGATCTTGGGACGTTCATGAGTGGACAGGGCATTGATCATCGCCGACATGATGGCCATCGGATGCGAATTGGTCGGGAAGGCGTCGAAATGCTTCATCATCGACTGGTGCAGATTCGAACTCTCGGTCAGCAATTCGGTGAAGCCTTCCCGCTCGGCCTGGGTGGGCAGCCGACCGAAAATGAGCAGATAGCTGGCCTCGACGAAACTGGAATGCTTCGCGAGAGTCTCGATGGGGTATCCGCGGTAGCGCAGGATGCCGGCGTCCCCGTCGATGAAGGTAATGGTCGAACTGCACGAGCCGGTATTGACATAGCCATCGTCCAGCGTGATATAGCCGGTCAGCGCCCGTAGCCGGCCGATATCTATGGCCCGCTCGCCCTCGGTGCCCACCACGATCGGCAGTTCATGCACCCGGTCATCGATCTCAAGTCTTGCCACTTCGACCATGGCGTCTCCTTTCGGCTGCTGCTGGTAACGGCAACATAGTCCCCCGGTGCCGGGCACCGGCTGGCGGCTGGCAGATTGCACCCGGTACGGGTTGGCTCAGGGCCGATTCGGGGCGGGGGGCGGGTTTCCCGCGGCGTCCCCGATGACTAGCGTTGAGCCTGACCTCTCGAACAAAGGGTAAGGGCATGGCAGACAACACCGAGATCGGCAAATCGATCATCGCCGTGGCGCCACAGGTGGCGCCCAATGCGGCCGGACGCCTGCTGCGAATGGCGGTCGATTTCGCCATCGACGGCACCGAACAGCTACCCGGCGCCCGGATCGCCGCCGGCCGGCACCTGGCCCGGCACGGTTCGGTCGAAGCCGCCATCGACCAGGTGATCAACGTGCATGCCCTGTGGTGTGGGACGCAGGGCTTCGTGACCAATCTGGGTGGCTTCATCACCCTGCTGGTGGGTACTCCCGCGAACATCGCCGGGGTCGCTCTGCTCCAGAGCCGGATGGTCGCCGCCATCGCGCACCTGCGCGGTTACGACCTGGACGATTCCCGGGTGCGGCACGCGGTGCTGACCACCCTGCTCGGCAAGCGGATCGTGGCGGATCTGGTGGCCAAGGGGGAACTGCCCGGGACGCCGATGGTACTGGCCACCGCGCCCGGCATCGACCGGGCGCTCGAACAGGTCATCGCCCAGCGGGTGATGTCGGCCTGGCTGACCACCGCCGGCGGCAAGCAGTTGCTCGGTTTCGCCGCAAAGAAGATCCCGGTGATCGGTGGCGGGATTGGGCTGGTGACCGATTCCTGGAACACCCTTGCCGTGGGACGCTACGCCCGCGAACAGTTCGTCAGCCGGCGACCCGTCTCCCCGGGAACCGGCCACTGAGGACACATCCGGGCTCGTCAAGCTCGATCTGGCGGGCCACGGCCGCGGAGCGAACCCGCTGACGCAACGGTCAGCCGGCCGGCAGCCGGGTCGCCAAGGCAGTCGTTATCCGACCCAGGGATGAGCACCGAGCATGGATTTGCGGCCGCAGCCGGGGATGGGCTTGCGACCATGGGCCGTTACCGAGCACAGTGGGAGGGTCCATCAAGAGCGCCACGCCGACGGATTCGCCCACCAGAGCCGGTGCCGCCGGCCGGCCTCGCATCGCCTCAAGGAGTATCGCAATGCGCAAGTCCCCGCTTGCCGCCGGCATTGCCGTGACCATGGGCCTGACGGCTCTCGGCACGATGCCGCTGGCAACCTCCGCCCACGCAGCAGGCTGTGCGGCCCCGATCCCGGTTTCGATCCTGTCGTTCACCGACTTCCATGGCCGGATCGCCTCGGCCAGCCCCGACACCTCGGTCTTCTTCGCCACCCTAGAGGCCAACCGGGACGCCGATTCGGTGGTTGTCGGCAACGGGGATTCCATCGGGGCGAGCCTGTTCGCGTCCTTCATCCAAAACGACGAGCCCACCATCGACATTCTCAACGCGGCCGGCGTGGACGCCCACTCGGTCGGCAATCACGAACTCGACCGAGGCTATGCCGATTTCACCGAGCGGGTGCTGAGCCGCGCCGATTTCCCGCTGGTCAGCGCAAACCTGGTCAAGGCCGATGGTAGCCCGGTGGCCGATGCCGCCTACACCATCGCGACCACCGCCAGCGGAGTGCGGGTGGGGGTCATCGGAGCCATCACCGAGACCCTGCCCAGCCTGGTCACCCCCGAGGTGTTCGCCCAGGCGAACCTCACCCCCGCGGTGGCGGCCATCAACGCCCAGGCGGCCATGCTGAAGGACGGCGACCCGGCCAATGGCGAGGCCGACATCGTGGTCTCGGCCTTCCACGAGGATCCCGCGCTCAACGCCGGCATCGGGCCGCAGGTCGATGTGCTGATCAACGGGCACACCCATCTCACCGTGGTCGATCGGGACGCCACCGGACGCCCGGTAATCCAACCGACCAACTATGCCGGCGGTATCGGCCGCACCCAGCTGCTGGTCGACACCGACGACAACAAGGTCTGCCAGGTGGTGAGCAACGAGAACATCGTCCCGGCGGTGCCGAACGGTATCGACCGGGACGCCTATATCGCCGCATTCCCCCGGGCGGCCGCGGTAGACACCATCGTCCGGCGGGCGCTCGCCGAGGCCGGTACCCTGGGCGCCGAGGTGATCGGCGAGGCCACCGCGCCCATCTCGCGAGGGCTGCGCGGCGATGGCGGCTCGGATAACCGCGCGGTCGAATCCACCATGAGCAATCTGATCGCCCAGATGTTCCGCGAGCAGTTGTCGGGCGGGAAACCGAACTTCATCGGCGTCCAGAATCCCGGTGGCACCCGGGCCGACTTCGCCGCCGGCCAGATCACCTACGCCGAGGCGGCTGCCGTGCTGCCCTTCGCCAATACCCTGATGACCACCCAGCTCACCGGAGCCCAGGTGAAGACGATGCTGGAGCAGCAGTGGCAGCCCGCGGAATCCCGCCGGCCCTTCCTGGCGCTCGGCCTGTCGGACAACGTCTCATACACCTATGACGAGTCCCGGCCGGCCGGCGAGCGGATAGCCAACATCGTGGTGGATGGTGCACCGATCGACCCCGCCGCAACCTACACCATCGGTTCGGGCAGTTTCCTGATCGCCGGCGGCGACAACTTCTCGGTGCTCGCCGAGGGCAGCAACCCCACCGACGCCGGCCGGGCCGATCTGGAAACCTGGGTCGCCTGGCTGAAGTCGAAGGGCACCATCGTCCCCGACTACGACCGGCGGGGCGTACCGTTCGCCGGCACCACCGACCTGACCGCCGGCGTCCCCACCGACTGGACGATCGGCCAGCCCATCGAAGGCTCGCTGACCGCCCAGACCCTGGACATGGCGGCCCAGGCGGCTCCCCGGGCGACCGGTCTGACGGCCCATCTCGGCTCGGCCGATGGGGTGCCGGTAGGCCGGGCCGCGGTCGACGATGGCCACGCGCTGCTGACGGTCGACCTGCCGGCCGGCACGCCGGCGGCAGCCATGATCCACCTGGTCGCCGACAACGGCACCTCGGTGGCGATTCCGGTGCGGGTCACCGGGGCGCAGCAGCCCACCGCCGGACCGGGCAGCCCGGCACCGTCCGACCGGGATGGCCGGCCGGGCAGGGACAAGATGAAGGGCGCGCCGCTGCCGAAGACCGGCATAGCCGGCTAGGCGTGCGTGCCCGGGCCGGGGCCTGATCCACCGGCAGAGGCCCTCTCCGGAGTATGGCCGGTGCCCGGCTTGGTCACCGGCCATGCCCGAGGCTTACGATGCGGCCCGGAAACCGGGCTCAATCCGCCAGGGTTGCGACCAGGATCGCCTTGATGGTGTGCATCCGGTTCTCGGCCTCGTCGAAAATGATCCGCGCGTTGGCTTCGAAGACGTCGTGGGTGATCTCGAGGGCGGTCATGCCGGTCTCCTGATAGACCTGCTGGCCGATGGTGGTGCCCAGGTCGTGGAAGGCCGGCAGGCAGTGCATCACCTTGACATCCGGGTTGCCGGTGCGGGCCAGCAGTTCGGCATTGACCTGATAGTCCCGCAGCGCCTCGATCCGGCTGACCCAGACCGACTTGTCCTCCCCCATCGACACCCAGACATCGGTGTAGACGATGTCGGCGCCACGCACCCCGGCATCCAGATCGTCGGTGATGGTGATCCGGGCCCCGGAGGCGGCGGCCAACCGGCGGGCCTGCTCGGCCACCTCGGCCGGGCTCTGGTAGGCGGGTGGGGCGACGATCCGCACGTCCATGCCCGTCAGCGCGCAGGCCACCAGCACCGAATTGCCCATGTTGTAGCGGGCATCGCCGAGGTAGGCGATCGACACCTCGTTGAGGGGACGATCGATATGCTCCCGGATGGTCAGCTGATCGGACAGCAGCTGGGTGGGATGCCACTGGTCGGTCAGGCCATTCCATACCGGGACGCCGGCATACCGGGCCAGTTCCTCGATCCGCGACTGGTCGAAACCGCGGTATTCGATGCCATCGAACATCCGGCCGAGCACCCGGGCGGTGTCGGCGATCGATTCCTTGTGCCCGATCTGCGATCCGATGGGGTCCAGGTAGGTGGCATGGCCACCCTGGTCATGGATGGCCACCTCGAAGGAGCACCGGGTCCGGGTGGAGGTCTTCTCGAAGATCAGCGCGATATTGCGGCCAACCAGCCGTTGGCGTTCCCGGCCAGCCTGCTTGGCAGCCTTCAGTTCCCCGGCGAGATCAAGGACGTAGTTCCACTCCTCGGCGGTGAAATCGACTTCCTTCAGAAAACTCCTGCGATGCAGATCTACCATGCGCCAATCGTAATGGCGGACATTCCCGGCCCGGCCCGGCCGTCCATCTGGGCCGTCGGCAGCCTGGGCCCGGCGGGCCGGTGGCCGGCATGGCGGGGTGCTCGTTCGCCGGGGCCGGCCGGCCCTAGGCTCAGGGCCATGACTCGATTGGTCACCTTTGTGTGCTGGGGTAACATCTGTCGTTCGCCGATGGGCGAGCAGATCGCCCGGCATTGGGCGCGGCGCGCCAGTATAGCAGCCTCGTTCGATTCGGCGGGGGTGAGCGCCGAGGAGTCCGGCAATCGCATCGACCGCCGCGCAGCCCGCGTCCTGGCCGCGCATGGCTACGAATGCGGCGATCACCGGGCCAAGCAGGTCACGCGTCGGCTATTGGACGCCTCCGGGCTGGTGCTGGCCTTCGAACCGATGCACCTGCAGCGGCTGGGCAGCTTGACCCCCGAGACCGGCAAGCTGCGCCTGATCACCGATTTCGACCCGGGCTCGCGGCCGGGCAGCGGGATCGCCGACCCCTGGTACGGCGACGCGTCCGATTTCGAGCAGACCCTGACGGCCATCGAGGCGGCCATGCCCGGCATCATCGCCGCGGTAGCCGATCTGGAATATTGAGCCCGCTCCGGGTGGCTGACTGCCGGGCAGCGCCCCAGCGCGGCGGCATCGGGGGTTGGGTCACCGGCGCCTGGCCACCTGGGCGATCAGTTCGCGGCTACAGCCGATCAGGCGGGCCAGCGTCCCGTAGGACCAGCGTTTCTCGTCTTCGGTGCGCAACAGCCGGATGAGGCGATCGCGTTCGCCCCGCAACACGGCCGCCCGGCGTTCGGCCTCGGCCGCCTGCTCGTGCAATTCCCGGGCGCGGGCCGCCCGAGGATCCGAGATACCCGCCCGGGTGGCTCTTCGGCCGGTGACCGCCGCGGCCGCATCCCGGCCACCCACACGGGCAGACTCGCCGGTGGCAGCCCGGTCAACCGCACCTCGCGGTGTGACCAGGCCGCCATCCGGCTGATCATTCCTCGAAACCACGCGAGAATTCCGAGATCAGGTTCGGCACCGCGGTGTCGAAACCCACCACGTCCAGCATCCCCGCATCCTCGGGATCGGCGATGCTAAACCCGGTCGCGGTCATGGCGACCACGATCAGCCTGGCGGGAATCCCCATCTTGCGGCGGTACTCGATGAGTGCCTGGTGCGGGTGGATCTCGCCACACCAGGTCTCGTTGTCGGTGTAGACCACGAAGGTCTCCACCGGCATCCGGTGCCGCAACGCGTACCGCATCGGCAGTGCGCAGTCGGTGCGGCCAAACGGCAGCCCGTCGGTTACCCGCAGGGCATCGCTCAGCCGTTGCCGCGGGGAGATCGCCAGCGGCCGCACGCCCTCGGAGCCACCGGTGAAACCGACCACCTTTACCGCCGGTTCGGTGGCCACCTGCACCAGCGACAGTGCGGTAGCCACGGCCCGAGCCGTCAGCGGGATGCCCGAGACCGGGTGGCCCATCGAGCCCGAGACATCCAGACCGATCAGGGTGCGCTTCCCGGCCGGGGTCACCGCGCCGTAGGCGGCGTAGAACCCCGCATCCAGGGCATCGACCACCGCCCGGCAGGGTTGCCAGGTGCCGTGACCACGCGCCCCACGGCCCGCGGCATAGGTCTGCCCCGCGATCAGCACGTTGATCGGGTGGACGCGTGCCCTGCGCAACCGTTCCGGGTCGGCCAACTGGGCGCAGACCTCGGCGGTCCGGCCGCCCAGGTCGTCCAGCAGGCCCAGCTGGGTCAGCCGGGGAAGCTGACGCAGCAGGGCGGTCTGCGGCAGGCCGATATCGAGCAATGCCTCCCAGACCGCGGGGGAACCCAGCGCGGCATCCGGTAGCATCTCCCAGCCGAGTCGGTACTCGCGTACCAGCCCAGCCCAGGCCGTGGCATCGGTAGCCGACTGGGCGGCCAGGAAGCCGTGGATCAGCTTCGGGGTAGCCTCGCCGGTCGTCTGCCGCACGATCCAGTCGAACACCGCCCGGGTTTCGGGTACCGTGCTCACCGGGTGGGCGAGCCGCAGCAGATCCCGGTGCGACCAGCCCTCCCGCTGACGATACTTGACCGCCTGGTAGGCCAGTGTCCCGGCATCCCGGCTGGTGTACCACCGGGCCACGGCACGCCGCAGCCCGCGTCCCCAACCGCGGCACTGTCGCACATAGCCGGCGAACTGGAATAGCTGGGTACCGGTACGGGCCACCTTGGGCAGCGCGGCCAGGGCCAAGGCGGCCGATTCGGGCACCGAGGCCGCGTAGGCCAGCGCGAACAGGGCAGGATTCTGCTTAGGCGCCACACCGCGGACCGAAACGTCCACGATGGTCTTCACCAGCGTTTCGGGTTCGGCGGCCGCCATGCGTTGCAGCACCTGGACATTGTCGAGCGCCAGGCCGCGGTCGGTGGCGTAGTAGCTGCCGCCGGCGACCCCTAGGATCAGGAAACGGCGTAGCCGGGCCGCATCATCCAGTTGGAAGGCGTAACCGCCCGCCGAATTGGGGACCTGTCGCGGGTTGGCATGCTGGTTCTGTGGGGTAAACCGCAGGGCTAGCATGCGCAAGACGTCCATGGTGTTGCCTCCTTTCGTTTGGTTCGCCGCAACCATGGCACTGGTGTGCAAGCCGTTGGGCCCGGGCGGGCGTGGGCTGAGTGCCGGGTCATGGTGCTCTGCCAGTTGAGCTACCGCCGCGCGGCGACGGACAGGACTCGAACCTGTAGCCTCCCCATCCATAGTGGTAACCGACCCTCTTCGGCCCGCCCGGGCAAGGTTTTCGCACGAAACCCCGGTCAATGACGCCACGGCCGGCATTGTCTGAACCTGATATGCCGTCGATAACCGGTCGGGATAGGCCCGGGGTCCGGGTAAGTCTGTTCAGTTTTCGATCCAGTTTCCTGGTTGCCGGGCCCGGGGCTTGCCAGCTGGCCGCGAACACTGTCAAGTGTGTAGCACACTACACATCACTGTCAAATCGGCCGGCCGCGGTCCCGCCAGCCGCAGGCGGCGATCCTGCCCTGGACGGTGGGGATTCGCCCATCGCCGGCAGGCATCGGCGTGCAATACGCGCGGCCCGCAAGGCCTAGATAGGGCCTGACCGCCGGCATGGATTCCGATACGAGAAGACCCCTCGGCCACCCGGGTCTGCGGGCCTGCTCCCGGGCGGCCCGGGAGCAGGCGCTACGGGCACCTCGCGGGCGTCAGCTCCGCCAGGTCCGCCACAGCCGGGCGTACTCACCGTCCACGGCCATCAGCTCGTGATGGGAGCCGAACTCCACGATCCGCCCGTCGATCACGACCGCGATCCGGTCGGCGTCGTGGGCGGTGTGCAGCCGGTGGGCGATTGCCACCACCGTCCGGTCGGCCAGCAACGCATGCATCGAGGTTTCCAGTTGCCGGGCGGTACGCGGATCGATCAGCGAGGTGGCCTCGTCCAGCACCAAGGTATGCGGGTCGGCCACCACCAGCCGGGCCAGGGCCACCTGCTGGGCCTGACCCGGACTCAACTGGTGGTGCCCGTGGCCGAGCATGGTATCCAGCCCGGCCGGCAACCGATCCACCCAGCCGGCATCCACCGCAGCCAGCGCGGCCAACACCTGCTCATCGGCGACCCGTTGCTCGCGGGCCAGCACGATATTGTCGCGCAGCGTGCCGACGAACACATGATGCTCCTGGGTGACCAGGGCGACCTGGGTGCGCAGCACCGGCAGCGCCAGGTCCATGACATCCACCCCACCCACCTGGACGCATCCGGTACGAGGCCGGTTGATGCCGGCCAGCAGCCGGCCGAGCGTGGATTTACCCGAACCGGACGGCCCGACGATGGCCACCCGCTCCCCCAGTCGCGGATCCAGGTCGATACCGTGCAGCACATCGTGGCCCGGACGGTAGGCAAAGCGCAGATCCCGGCCGCTCAGCCGGGAATCGGCCGGCAACCGGTCGCCGGGGGTGCGGTCGTCGGGCAATTCGGCGATGCCGAGCAGCCGGGTGGTGCCGGCCAGGCCTACCTGGAAGTAGTCCAGGGTCTCGATCACCCGGTCGAGCGAGCCGATCAGCTGCTGGCAGTAGATGGCGGCCGCGGTGATCTGGCCGACGCCGACCAGGCCCTGGCGGTAACCCCAGACCCCGACCAGCACCACCAGCGCCAGCGGCAGCTGGTAGGCGAAGCTCATCCAGACGAATAGCAGATTGCGCAGGCTCATCGTGTAACGCTCCGCCTGGGCGGACTCGGCCACATCGTCGATCAGCCGCTGCTGACGCGATTCGGCCAGCCCGAGCGCCTCCACGCAGCGTGCCCCCTCGACGGTCTCGTTGATGGTCGCGTTGATCTGGGAGTAGCTGGCCTGCTCGGCGATATAGCCCGCCGTCGCATGCTTCAGGTAGCCGCGCAGCCCGATAGCCAGCAAGACCGCCGACACCAGCAACGGTGTCGCCAGCAATGGCGAGTTCAGCACCAGCGCGACCACGGTCAGGGCGGTCATGGTGGCCGAACTGACGAACAGTGGCAGGGCGTTACGCACCGCGGCGCTCATCTTCTGCACATCCGAGGTGATCCGGGTCACCAGATCGCCCGAGGACACCTGCTCGACGCTGCCCAGCGGCAGGGCCAGGATGGTGCGCACGACATGTTCCCGGGCGGCCGCCAGCAGATCCAATCCCAGCCGGGCGGACGACCAGCGCCCGGCGAAGCTGGCCAGGGCGTGCCCGACGACGGTCAGTGCGATCAGCAGCATCGCGGGCACGAAACCGGCGGTCCCGGCACCGCCGCCGACCGCCCGATCGACCAGGTCGCCCACCATGCGGGGAATCATCAGCGCGGCCGCGGCGGCCAGCCCATTGCTGCCCAGCATCAGCACCAGACCGAATCGCCGGGTACGCAGCAGGCCGCCGACGAACCGCAGCGCGGCCGCCCCTCCGGCCACCGGCAGGCCCCGTTCCGGCTCGCGGGAGGCGTCGAAGACCGCATGGGCGCGTTCCTGCCGCAGCCGGTGCCGCCCCACCCAGGCCCGCAGCCGGTCGCCGGGCGGCAGCGTCCGGTCGGGGATCAGCGCGGCCGGTATCCGCGGCCCGGCAGGCGCGGTCCGCCAGGTGGCGGCCGAGTTCGCCAGCAGTTCGGTCATCCGGACTCCGCCATCCCCCGGGCCACGATGCCCCGGTAGTCGGCCCGGGTGAGCAGGTCGGCGTGGCGGCCCTCGGCGGCCACCACACCACCGGCCAGCAGCACCACCCGGTCCATGTGGTGCAGCAGCAGCGGGGACGCGCAGGCCAGCACGGTGGTGCGGCCGGCCCGATGGGCGACCAGCCGTTCGGCGATCCGGGCCTCGGTATGGGCGTCTACCGCCGAAGTCGGCTCGACGAGCAGCAATACGGCCGGGTCGCGCAGCAGCGCCCGGGCCAGCATCAACCGCTGCCGCTGGCCGCCGGAAAGCCCGCGTCCCCGCTCGTCGATGCGGCCCTGCCAGCCGCCCGGCAGCCCGGCGAAGATGTCCTCGGCGCAGGCGGCGGTCAGGGCCCGCTCGGCCTGGTTACGGGTGGCGGTACCCCGAGGGTCGATCGCCTCCTGCAAGGTGCCGGCGAACAGCAGCGCGCTGCGATCGCAGACCATGATTCGTTCGCGCACCTGCGTCAGATCGAGTCCGGCCAGGTCGATCCCGTCGGCGCTGACCCCCCAATGCCGGGCCGCCCGGCCGGCCTCGGCGGCGGCCCGGGCCGCCCGATCGGCGTAGCTGGCCCGGCGGTGACGGCGTAGCGCACGGCCACGCAGTTCGGTGCCGGCCCAGTCGGATTCCGGCTCGTCGGCCGGCAGGTAGCGGCCCAGCCGATCGATCAGGGCGGCGGATTCGTCCGGGTCGGAGGCCACGACGCCCAGGCACTCACCGGGTTCGACCACCAGCCCGGAAACCTCGTCGACCAGCCGCGGATCGGCGCCGATCCGGTCGCTGGCCGCTGGCCAGGGCGACCGCTGGGTGAACAGGGCAGCCGATTTTTCGGCGGCCACCAGACCCGCCGAGAAGTGGGTCACAAAATCGAAGAAGGCCTGCAACGGCCACAGCAGGTAGATGGCGTAGCCGACGAAGGCGATCAGCTGCCCGACGCTGAGACCGCCCCGGGCCAGCTCACCCAGCCCGAGCCATACCAGGCCGACCAGCAGGCCGCCGGAGACCAGCGCCGACAGCGCGCCCACCACCCCTTCCCAGGCGCCTACCCGTACCCCAAGCCACCGCACCCGCTGCGACTGGCGGGCATAGTTCGCCCCGAAGGTCCGCTCGCCGCCGATCCCCCGCAGAATGCGCAATCCCGCGACGATATCGGTGGCCAGGCTGGTCAGCCTGGAGTTTTGGGTGCGCTCGGCGAGCTGGGCGGCATTCAGGGGCAGCAGCGCCGGGGTGCTGGCGGCCAGCATCAACGGCGAGACCACCAGCACCAGGGTCGCCAGTTCGGGCGCCGAGGTGTACATCAGCACGACCACGCCACCGAAGGTCAGCAATGCCCCCAATGCCCGGCCGGTCGCCTCCAGGGTGGCGCCGAAGGTGTTGGCGTCACTGGTCGAGATGCTCATGACCTCACCGGTGGTCACCCGGCGGTGCAGCACATGCCCCAACCGGCCCGCGACCAGCCCGGTGTGCAGCTTGGTGCCGTAGAGCGCCACCAGCCAGCTCGTCACCAGCATGGTGTGTTGCAGCACCGATCCCAGCCCACCCAGCGCGATCGCCAGCAGCAGCAGGGCCAGCCAGCCGAGGCTGGCCGGCAGACCGCCGGTCAACCCGGCGTCGATTGCCCGGCCCACCAACCAGGGTGCCAATATGCCCGGCAACTGCCAGACCACCACCAGCAGGGTCATCAACGCGAACAGGTCCGGTTGGCGTCCGATCAGCCACCACAGGTACCTCACTGGCCGGCGAGTGGTTGGCAGGTCGGTGGCGGGCACCCTAGGCGGGAAATCTTGCATGGCAACCCAACATTATGCTCAGGCACCCGGTTGAGCAAAGCTGGCCGTAGGCCAACCCGTCTCGGCGGCGGCACGCGCAAGATAGGCTGGCCCCATGACGCTGTTCCTGATAGGCGGCGGACCATCGCAAGCCGTCGCATCGGTATTGGACGATTTCGTCGCGGCCGTCCGCAGTCGCGGGAATCGCATCGCCATCGCCCTGCTGGGTTCGGCGGCGGAGGCCGGCGGTTTCCTGGACAGCTACGCCGACCCAATCATTCAGCGCTATGCGGAGGCGCTGATCGAACCGATCTGGTTGATAGACGACGACGAGGGACCGATCCAGTGGCCGGCCGAACCGGAACGGCTGGCCGGGCTGGTGGTGGCCGGAGGCTGGACGCCCGGATATCTCGACGCGCTGACCCCGCAACGGGAGCTGATCTCGAAGCTGGTGCGTTCCGGGGTGCCTTATCTGGGCTGGTCGGCTGGGGCGATGATCGTCGGGCGGCATGCCATCGTGGGCGGCTGGCAGCACGAAGGCCGCCGGATAGCCCCGGAGATCGCCGGCGAGGGCAGCACCGAGTTGGTGATCCGCGACGGGCTGGCTCTCATCGGGCCGGCCATCGAGACCCACGCCGACGCCCAATTCCTGCTGGGCCGGGCGATGGCAGCGGTGCAGGCCGGCCCGGCGCGCACCGTGGCGGCGATCGACGAGGACACCGCGTTGATCATCGACGTGGCCTCGGGACGCACCCAGGTGGCCGGTACCGGGCGAGTGGCCTGGGTCGGCAGCGAGGGCGATGCCTTCCACGTGCGCTACGAACCGCGCCGGTAGCCTCAACCGGCCCCACCGGTGGGGTGTGGCAAGCTAGAGGCATGCACATCCTCGTGGTTGACGACGACCAGGCGGTCCGCGACTCGTTGGCCCGGTCACTCCAATACGGCAGCGGCTACGAGGTGACCACCGCCGAGGATGGCCTGGACGCCTTGGCGAAGCTGTCGAGCCTGCGTCCCGACGCGGTGGTGATGGACGTGATGATGCCCCGGCTGGATGGTCTGGAGACCACCCGGATGCTGCGGTCGTCCGGCAACGATGTCCCGATCCTGATCCTGACCGCCCGCGATGCGGTCGGCGACCGGGTGGACGGTCTGGATGCCGGGGCCGACGACTACATGGTCAAGCCCTTCTCGCTGGAGGAATTGACCGCCCGGCTGCGGGCGCTCACCCGGCGGCTGCGCCCCGAGCAGGACAGCTCGGAGGTACTGGTCTTCGACGATCTGACGATGGACACCTCGACCCGCGAGGTGATGCGGCGGGGCCGGCGCATCAGCCTGACCCGCACCGAGTTCGCGCTGCTGCAGACCTTCATGGAGCATCCCCGGCGGGTACTGGAACGCGGTTGGCTGCTGAACGAAGTCTGGGGTATCGACTTCTTGACCACCGCGAACTCCCTGGAGGTCTATATCGGCTATCTGCGCCGCAAGACCGAGCAGGAGGGCGAACCCCGGTTGATCCACACCGTGCGCACCATCGGTTACGTCTTGCGCGAAACACCCCCGTGAACCGGCTTGGGGAGCTATGGCGCCAGCAGCTTGAACGCAGTTCCTCGGTACAGGGCCGGTTAGCCCGGATCACCGCCACCGGGGTGGCCGTTGCGGTGCTGTTCATCGGCTTGGCGACCTATCTCACGGCGCGTGGTTCGCTGTACAACCAGCTCGACCAGGAACTGGTCGAGGTGGCCGTCTACGCCTCCGGGCCGATCAGCACCGACGTCGATGGCCTCGGTGGGTTGAACGCGGCAGCGTTGCAGGCCGCCAATGTGACCATGGTGCTGGTGCGGGCCGATGGCACCGTTCGCCGGGTGCAGGGCATGCGGGCCAGCATCAACCCCGGCCCGGCCGAAGTCGCCATCGCCCGCACCCAGCATGGCTCGTCCACCCGCTCGGTGACGGGTAACGACAATGCCCTTTATCGCGTGGTCGCGGTGCCCCTGAGCACCGATGGAGGACGCTACGCGATGGTGCTGGCGCGGCCCCTGGGGCCGACCAGTTCCACCCTGCGGGACATCGGCACCATCATCGCCGGGGTGGGATTGGTGTTCATCGGGCTGGCCGCGCTGATGGGCTACTACTCGGGACGGCAACTGATGCGCCCGCTGCGGGAACTGTCCCGGGCGGTGACCCGGGTGGCCGAAACCGACGAGCTGAACCCGATCGGCACCTATACCGATGACGAACTGGGCGACCTGTCGCGCAGCTTCGACACGATGATGCACTCCTTGGCCAGTTCCCGGGATCGCCAGCGCCGGTTGATCGCCGATGCCGGTCACGAGTTGCGCACCCCACTGACCTCGATGCGCACCAATGTGGAGTTGCTGGTGGCCGACGAGAAGTCCGGCATGTTGCCGCCCGGGGCCCGCGCCGAGATCCTCAGCGATATCGCGGCCCAACTGGGTGAGTTCACCTCGCTGGTAGGCGACCTGGTGCACCTGAGCCGCGATGACGTGGTCACCCCGAGCCCGGAACCGCTGAACTTCGCCGATGTGGTCGGGGCTGCGGTGGAGCGGGGCAAACGCCGCGGGCCGAACCTGCACTTCGATCTGCGGCTGGCGCCGTTGTTCATCATCGGCGAACCGGACACCCTAGAACGGGCGGTCACCAACCTGCTGGACAATGCGGTGAAGTTCTCGCCCGAGGGCGGCACGGTGCATGTGCACCTCGGCGGCGAGGAACTGGTCATCTGGGACGAGGGCCCCGGGATCGCCGAGGACGACCTGCCGAAGATCTTCGACCGGTTCTATCGCTCCAACAAGGCACGCAACACCCCCGGCACCGGCCTGGGGTTATCGATCGTGGCGCACACCATCAACGCCCATGGCGGCACGGTCGAGGCGAGCAACCAACCCGGTGCCGGAGCGAGGTTCACCGTCCGGTTGCCGGCCGCGCCGCCGGAGGAACTGGCCGGGTTCGAGGACTGACCCGCACCCCGGGCAGGCCGGCGCCGCACCGCCGGAACCCGCGCCGAAGTTATCCACAGGATTATGCACATCCTGGGGAGAATTGCACCGATGTAGTTACCCGGATGCAATTTACTCCTCCGCGCTCGGGCCGATCCACCGGCCTCAGGCGCCCGGCCCGGCCGAGTGGGCCACCCGGCCGGGCCGGCGCGCAATCGCCCCCGGGTTCAGTAGCCCAACGACCGGGCGACCGCACGCAGGCTGTCCGCCGAAGCCTGTAGCGCAGCATGCTCGGCCTCGGCCAGGCGCGGCAGCAGGCGCCGGCCGGCACCCGAGCGACCGACAATGGTCGGCACCGACATGCAGACATCGGCGATACCGGCCCAACCGTCCAGCAGGGTCGAGATGGTCAGGACGCGTTGTTCGTCGTTCAGCACCGCCCCGATGATCCGCGAAACCGCCAGGCCGACCGCATAGTTGGTTGCTCCCTTGCCCTCGATGATCCGGTAGGCCGAACGCATCACCTCGTGGGCGATCCGCCCGCGCAGTTCGTCATCGAATTCCGCACCGTTGCGGGTATCTCCCCAACTGGTCAGCGGCACGTTGCCGATCTCGGCCGAGGACCACAATGGGATCTCGGAATCGCCGTGTTCGCCGGCGATATAGGCGTGGATATTCTGCACGGCCGTACCGGTTTGCAGCGAGACGAGATACCGCAGCCGCGAGGTGTCCAGCACGGTGCCCGATCCGAACAGCTGACTGGCCGGCAGCCCCGAGATCTTCAGGGATGCGTAGGTCACCACATCCACCGGGTTGGCGACCATGATGTAGATGGCATTCGGGGCCACCTTGAGCAGTCCGGGCAGGATCGCCTGCATGATCGACACGCTGGCACCGGCCAGTTCCAGCCGGGACTGACCGGGCTTCTGCCGGGCACCGGCGGTGATCACCACGACATCGGCATCGCGGCAGATCTCCACATCGTCCGATCCGGCTACCGAGGCCGCCGGGGTGAACTGGATGCCGTGGGCGATGTCGAGGGCCTCGGCCTCGACCCGTTGTTTGTTGATGTCCTGCAGGACGACCTCCCGGGCGACCCCCCGGATGACGCAGGCATAGGCGAGGGTCGAGCCGACCGCGCCGGCACCGATGATGGCCACCTTCGAAGGGCTGCCATCGCGGCGGGTCGGGTAAAGCGAATCGGCGGTATTGGTGGTGATCTTGACTTCGCTCATGGCGATCTCCTGTGTCTACTCGGGGTTCTATCGATGTCAGCATTCTCGTCCGAAGTGGCGGCGCCCGCAGGCGTAGTCGCTCGCGGCTCATCCGCCGGCGACCGGTTCGCCCAACCGTCGCGGGCCGCCGCGCGGCCGGTGACCGGGGGTACTCGATGGGACCGCACGACAACATGCTAGGTTAGGTTAACCTAAGTCAAGCTCTCAGGGGTCCGCATGTCCAGCGGTTTGACGCCCGAGCCCGTCGCCGGCTCCGGCATTGCCGCACTTCAGTACTCGAAGGCTCGCGCCGAACTCCATGAGCCTCGCCGTGCGCCCCGGACCGTTCGTGCATCGTGGGCGGTGACGATCACCCTGACGGCGCCGCCCGGCCACCTTGGATTGCCAGGAAGGATCGACCTTGAGTTCCTCGCCCACCGCTGATCTCGGCGATAGGCCGCCGACAGGGCCACAGAGCGTTTGGGATCTGCTGTCCAGCGCCCAGCGCTCCATGATCATCGGTTTCATCCTCGCCGGCCTGGGTGCCGTGGCGAAGGTGGTGCCCTATATCGCCATCGTGGAAATCGCGCGCAGTCTGCTGACCGGATCCACCACCGGACCCGGCCCATGGGTCTGGGTGCCGATAGCCATCGCGGCCATGATCGGCCACACGCTGGCCTATAACTATGCGCTCGGCAGCAACCACTTTGCCGAGGCGAAACTGCGCAACGAACTGCGGCAAAGATTGGTGACCAAGCTGGGCAGAGTCAGCCTCGGCTGGTTCACCGCCCGCAGTTCCGGCCAGATCCGCCAGGCGGTGACCAAGGACACCTCCGCCATCCATGCGTTGGTGGCTCATCTGGCCGGCGACTTCGCCAATTCCCTGTTTAGCATGCTGGCCTCGCTTGGCTACCTGTTCTGGCTCGACTGGCGCTTCGCGAGCATGCTGCTGGGCGGGCTGATTGTGCTGCTGATCGTCGTGCTCCTGATCAGCATGACGGGTCTGACGGATATCTTCCGACGGTACGCCGAATCCGAACGCAGCCTTGCCACCAGCACCGTCGAACTGGTCGACGGCATCAAGGAGGTTAAAAACTTCGGGATCACCGGCGAGGTATTCGGGCGCTTCGACCGGGCTCAACGGCACCACGCCGAGGTATCGCTTGCCTGGCTACGCAAACAGAGTCTCGGGACCTCCTTGCTCGGTTCGGCGATGCAACCCGCGGTGGTTTTCGCCGTCACCGCGGCGCTCGGCCTGCTGGGGACGCTACAGGGCTGGCTGGATCCGATCACCGTGCTGGCCTTCGCCCTGGTCTGGGTGGGCCTGCCCGAGGGACTGCTGGCGCTGGTTGGCATCACCCAGCTCATCTACACCGCCAAGCAGGCCGCCAACAGCACCCTGGCGATCCTGCAAGCCCCGGAATTGCCCGAACCGAGTCCCCCGCCCCTAGCCGAGCCGGCGCCCCCCACCGCCATCGGCGCAATCGGCCAGCGCGATACCCCGATACAATCCAGCATAGCCGTTGAGACGAACGGCCTTGCCCCAGCGCCCGGCGACGCGCCGGCCATCGAGTTCCGCGATGTCACCTTCTGTTACGAAGCCGGCGAGCAGGTGATCTCGCACCTGTCCCTGAGCTGTGCGCCCGGGACGGTGACCGCGCTCGTCGGTCCCTCCGGAGGCGGCAAATCGACACTGGCCAAGCTCATCGCCCGCTTCTGGGATGTCGATTCGGGCGCGGTGCTGGTGAATGGCCGCGACGTCCGGGACATTCCGACCAGGGAGCTGATGGGCGCCATATCGCTGGTCTTCCAGGAAGTGATGCTGAGCACCGATACCGTGCGAGCCAATATCGCCCTCGGTCGCGCCGGGGCCACCGACGCCGCAATCGCGCAGGCCGCCCGGGCCGCCTGCATCCACGACCGCATCAGGCAGTTGCCCGCAGGCTACGACACCGTAGTCGGTGCGGGAGCCCATTTCTCCGGTGGGGAAGCCCAACGGCTGACCATCGCCCGGGCGTTCCTGGCGGCCGCCCCGATCCTAATTCTCGACGAAGCCACCGCCCAGGCGGATGCGCACTCCGAACGGCTCATTCAGCAGGCCATCAGCAATCTGGCAGCCGGACGCACCGTCATCGTCATCGCCCATCGGCTCGACACCATCCGGGGAGTCGATCAGATCGCGGTGATCGACGAGGGCCGGCTGACCGAATGCGGCACCCACGACCAGTTGATTACCGGCCACGGCCGCTACGCGCGGCTCTGGCAGGGGCAACACCACGCCGATTCCGCCCTGGCGGGCAAGGAGCAGTCATGTTGAACCGGTTCCATCGCTACCTCGGCAATCCCCGGACGGTGATCTGGCTGCTAGCCGGCTATTTCGGTGCCGCGATCCTGCAGGGACTGGCCTTTGTCACGATGATCCCCTTCCTGCGGGCCTTCCTAGGCGGGGACCCGGCTTCGGCGTTACCCGCGCTCTGGCGCCTGCTGGCCCTGGCGATCGGAGCCTTCGTCATCCAGTGGATCACGCTATTCGCGTCCCAGCGGGTATCGGTGATGGATATCTGCGGCACGCTCGTCCACAGGGTAGGCAAGCAGGTGTCGCGGCTGCCGCTGGGTTGGTTCGGGGCCGGGACCTCCGGTGGGATAGCCGCAGTCATCTCCGCACATACCGATACCCTGTCCCATCTGGCCTCCATCGTTTTCCCGAATCTGATCGGGGCCGTCGTGGTGCCGTTGACCGTGCTGGTGGCGATGCCGTTCTACGATTGGCGGCTGGCCCTGGTGCTGGCCTGCTCACTGCCGTTGACCTTTGGGGTATGGCGTTGGGGCCTGCGAACCATGAAGGCCGAGCATCTCCAGGAACCCCGGCTGGCCGCCGCCAGCGCTGCCCGGCTGATCGAGTACGCCCAGTTGCAGCCGGTATTGCGGGCGCGTGGCCTGGCCGGGCTGAACTGGGCACCGCTGAAAACCACCTTGGCCGAGGAATACGCCGCGATCGATCGTCTGCTGCGCACCCAGGGCCCGCCGGTAACCGCCGCGCTGGCGGTCTCCCATCTGGTTTTCGGCGGAACGCTGGCCGCCGGCCTGTGGCTTTGCCTTAACGAGTCGCTCGACGTGGCCACGTTCGTGGCGATCGTGTTGCTGAGCGCCCGCTTCGCCACGCCGATAGCCCAGGCGTTGCTTTACCAGGCGGAGGTGCAGAAGAGCAACATCGCCCTTGACGCGGTGGGTGCGGTGCTGGACGCTCCCGTGCTGCCGCCGGGCTCCGGCGATCGGCTACCGGACGGGCACGATATCGTCTTCGACAAGGTGGGTTTCGGCTATGAGGCCGGCCAGCCGATTCTGCAAGACCTCACCCTGACCGCACCCCAGGGGCAGGTCACCGCGCTGGTCGGCCCATCGGGCTGCGGCAAATCGACCCTGACCAAGCTGGTTGCCCGGTTCTGGGATGTGGACCGTGGGCGGATCACTATCGGTGGCGTCGATATCCGGGAGATGCGCACCGACCAGTTGATGTCGATGATCGCCATGGTTTTCCAAGACGTCTACCTGTTCGACGCCACGATTAGAGACAATATCGGTCTGGCTCGTCCGGACGCCACCGACGAGCAGGTGGCCGAGGCGGTCCGCCGGGCACGGCTCGAACCGGTGATCCAGCGATTGCCGGACGGGCTGGACACCCGGGTCGGCGAGGGCGGGCTACGGCTATCGGGGGGCGAACGCCAGCGCGTCGCGATTGCGCGCGCCTTCTTGAAGGACGCCCCGATCCTGCTGCTGGACGAGATCACCTCGGCGCTGGATGCCGAGAACGAAGCCGTGCTGGCCGACACCCTCGCCGAACTGTCCCGGGGCCGCACCGTGGTGGTCATCGCCCACCGGCTGACCACCATCATGAATGCGGATCGCGTCACGGTCTTGTCGGGCCGCGAACTGGGTAGGCCAACCCGCATCGTCGAACAGGGCACCCCGGCCCAACTAGCCGAGCGGGGTGGCCTGTTTGCCGAACTGGTCGCCGATTCCCGGGCGGTCGGCCGGTGGCGGCTCGGTTCGGCGGGTTAGCCGGGCGATGACCGCGGTCAGTGGACCAGGCAGCCTCCGGTCGGCACCGGTTCGCTCAGCGTCGCCGCCGCGGCCAGCCAGCCGTCGGTCGCCTGGTCGGTTAGCGCATAGCCGGTCTCGGCGTCAGTCACCGACATGGCGAAGACGGTACCGGCCACCTGGCCGTCGACCGTCAGCAGCGGCCCACCCGAATTGCCCGGGCGCACCACCCCGCGAATCGCGTAGACCTCGCGGGGAATGCCCGCTTCGCCGAAGATATCCGAACCCTGCTCGGTAATCGTCCCCCGGATACGCGCCGGGCTCACGGTATAGGGCCCACCCCAGGGGAAGCCGGCCGCCGCGGCGTCCGCGCCGGCAGCCAGCACGGCCGACCTGGCCAGCGGTTCGGCAGCCAGCCCGGGAACGGCCAGCACCGCTAGATCCAGGTCGGGATCGAAGCCCACCACGGTGGCCGTCAACGCCGGGCCGGTGCCGCCCACCGAGACCTCCACGGTCCGCGAACCCGCCACGACATGGGCATTGGTGATCACTCGCTGCCAGGCAGCCACCCAGCCGCTGCCGGTCGAATCGGTGCCGCACTGCGGGGCATCGCTGCGCACCTGGACGATGCTGTCCGCGGCCGCCTGCACCCCGGGTGCGTTGCCGGCGGCGGCATCCGGTTCGGGTACCGGCAGGCTCGGTTCCTGCCCGCCGAAGATGCCGGGCAGCCGGCTGGCCACGGCATCCACCGCCCGCCCGGGCCATTGGTTGAAGCTGTCCGGAATCGCCTCGTCCAGGGCCCGGAACACCGTCGAGTCATCGATAGCCCGGCCCAGCGCGTTCGGCGCCACCGGGCGGGTCGCGGTCAATACCCCCCAGGCCAGCACGCCCACCGCCAGCACGGCGGCCACCAGCCCGGCGGCGGCATCCACGCCATGGGCCCGGTCACCGCCACGCATCCGGCGGCCGATCGCCCCGATCAGCAACTCGCCCAGAGTGGCACCCACCAGCAGCGCACCGACCAGCAGGCTGCTGCGGCCAACCCGGTGGGCGGCCACCCCAGGTAGTAGCTCCAGCAATCGCGGTCCCGCCCATAGCCCGCCGATGCCACCGGCCAGCATGCCCAGCAGACTGAACAGACCGGCCAGGAAACCCGTACGCCAGCCGTATATGCCGCGTCCGAGCGCGATCAACAGGGTCACCGCATCCAGTATGTGGGCACCGCTCACCGGGGCTCCTCTCGTCGCAACCAGCCTGCCGCGGGAAGCTGTGAGCCCAAACCCGGAAACCAGCCGGCCCGCGGGCCGCCGGCCTCATGACAGAACGCGCGGCCGACCGTCACCAGCGGTGCCGGCCGTCAGGCAGTCATCCGGCGCTACACCGCTTCGGCGCGCTCATCCAGGGCGTCAAGGGCAGCCCGGGACTCGTTCATGATCATGGCATGCATGACTTCCCGGGCGTCGTCCTCGGAGACATCGACGGCCAATGCTATCTCGGCCAGCAACGGCGCCGAGGCCTCCTTGAGCAGATCCTTCTCGCCGAGCGAGAGAGAACCGCGTTCCCGGCGGCGAACGAGATCGCGCACCACCGCGGCCAACTGCAACGGGTCGCCCGTGGCGATCGAAGCCCGGTTGGCCTTGTATCGCCGCGACCACTGGGGCTCCTCGCCGACGGTCGGACCGCTGAGAACCTCGGCGAGCTTGTCCAGTTCACGCATTCCGGCAACATCGCGGATACCGATATCGTCGGCCTTGTGCATCGGAATGCTGACCTTCAGCTTGCTGCTCACAACCTCAAGCTCGGCGTATTCGACCTGCTCGCCGCGAACCGTGCGGATCATCACCTTGGCCACCGTGGCAGGCCCATGATGCGGGTGGATGACGGTCTGACCAACGTGGAACTTCATCTATCGTCCTCGCCCTATCCCAGTGCAGTGCCCGCGTGCGCGAACCTAATGGTCGATCCGGCGGAACGACCATCGGGACCGTCCTTTGGCCCCACGCAGGCCACGTCGTTAGTTTACCAGATCGGCGAGCCCTCACCCGTAAGCCAGCACATACCCACTGGTCAACAGCGCTTTAGCGGCCCGGGCTAGCCGGGTGCGCCATGAACCGGAACGCCGTAACCAGCGCCTTGACCAAGGCCTCGGCGGCGGCTCGGGCGCGCTCGCGATCCGGCGCCGCCGGCCTCATGACGCCCGCCAGTCCGCCCGGCGCGGGCCGGGCCACAAGCGCAGCCGCCCCGCGTCGGGGCTACCATCGATCACCCGGGTTTCCAGGCGAGCCCCCACGGCCAGGGCGTAGCGGCGAACCAGATCGAGAGTGGGGTTCGAGTCATAGCGTTCGAACTCGACCACGTCCTGCTCGCTGACCCCCATCCGCTCGGCAACCGCCTGCTCGGTCATCCTCCGGTCCCGGCGCAGCGCGATCAACTCGCCGAGCAGCCTTTCATGGTCGGCGAGCAGACCATCCGCCTGTACACCGAGCGCCTCGATCTCATCCGGATTCATCTGTACCCCCGAAAACGCACCAGCTCCTGCACAGCCACCGATGCTAGGCGGAGACCGGTTGATCGGCGTCCCACCGCTGGGTCACATCCTCCAGGTAGACCTCCAGGGCGTTGGCGATCTCCAGCCCCTGGGCCTCCTGCCGGCCGGCCTCATCGGCGATCGCGGGCTGCTCGTGGCAGTGCAGCCCCAGAATGCCATGGCCCGTAGAATCCTCTTGTAGATAGTAGAGCCGCGCAGCCAGGCTGGTGCTGACCATGTCGCCCGAATCTGGGTCAAGCACATTGGTGCGCAGATCGGCCCAGCGGATCTCATAGAGTTTGACTCCCGAGAATCGGCCGTAGAGGCGTTTCACCTCGTCGAAGGCGCCCAGCTCACCCGCCGCCGCCCTTCGGATCCGGCGCTGCAGCACCGCCCTGGTGTAGGCCTCGGTATGCGGATTCCACTGCCGTGCGCGGGGACCCTTCAGGACCCGCATCATGGTGTCCACCGCGGCTCGAACCTGGTCGGGTTCGGAGCAGTGCCGCCACCTGAATACCCCACCGGCGGCGTCATCTCCAGCTCTGGCCGCCGGCGCCTGATTGTGCAGATTCGCGTCCATCCAATCTCCTTCACCAGATGACGCGGGCCATTGCCGGGAACCACGCGGTGGCTTGTGCAGACCAATTGGGGGGTCGCGCCATCGGCCATACCATCCTATTAGCGGCCCTCGGAATTCACCGGGTATCGCACCGAATACCGGTCAAACTGCGGCCTGCGGGCCGAGCCGCCGGGCCTGGCGCCGATCCCTGAGTCGCTGGCGGTTCAAGCGACCGGCCGGCCGGCGGGACGATCCACCCACCGACGACATCCGACCCAGGCGGTAGTCCCACCCGAAACCGTGCGCCGGCAACGGGCATCGAGGGCCACATCCGACGGCACACCGCCGGTGGCCGGGCCGCGTGCCCGGCTGCCCTGCCGAACCGATCCGTCAGGCACTCCGGCGCTTGCGGATCGCCGCCCACTCGTCGCGCAGCGTTACGGTGCGGTGGAACAGCATCGGCGAATCCGGGTCGGCCGCGAAGTAGCCCAGCCGCTCGAACTGCACCACCTCGCCAGGGGCTAGGCCATGCAGGGCCTGCTCAACGCGGCAACCGGTCAGCAGCTCGCGGGACTCGCGGTTCAGGTCGTCCAGCGGTTCCCCGGTAACCGCGCCCGGCAGCGGGACGTTGAAGAGCCGCTCGTACAGGGCCACGCTGGCCTCGACCGCATGCGGCCGGGAGACCCAGTGCATGGTGGACTTGACCTTGCGGCCGTCCGGGGCGTCCCCGCCACGGGTGGCCGGATCGTGGGTGGCCAGCACCTCGACCACCCGGCCCGTGGCGTCGCGCACCACATCGGTGGCGGTCACGAGATAGGCACCCCGCAGGCGCACCTCACGTCCGGGCGACAGCCGGAAGAACTTGGGTGGCGGCACCTCGGCAAAGTCGTCGGACTCGATGTACAGCTCACCGCTGAACGCGACCTGGCGGGTGCCGTCGGCCGGGTTCTCGGGATTGTTGACCACTTCGACATATTCCACCCGCCCGGCTGGCCAGTTGGTGATGGTGAGCTTCAGCGGCCGCAGCACCGCCATCCGGCGCTGCGCGGTACGGTTCAGCTCCCGGCGCACATAGCTTTCCAGTTCCTCGATCGCCTGCCGCGATTGGGTTTTCGACACCCCCATCCCGCGGCAGAAGGCAACGATCGCCGCCGCCGGGTAGCCTCGCCGCCGCAACCCGGCCAAGGTGGGCATCCGGGGGTCATCCCAGCCGTCCACCACGCCGTCGGCCACCAACTTGGCTAGCCGGCGCTTCGAGGTGATGGTGTGGGTCAGCTCCAGGCGGGCGAACTCGATCTGCTGGGGCTTGCCATGCGGCAGCGGCAGCTGCTCAAGGCACCAGTCGTAGAGAGGGCGATGGCTGACGAACTCTAGGGTGCACAGCGAGTGGGTGACCGCCTCAAGCGCGTCGGACTGGCCATGGGCCCAGTCGTAGGTTGGGTAGATCACCCAGGTGTCCCGGGTGCGGTGGTGGTGGCCGCGGCGGATCCGGTAGAGCACCGGATCACGCATCTGCATGTTCTCGTGATTCATGTCGATCCGGGCCCGCAGCACCCGGGAGCCGTCGGCGAACTCACCGGCGCGCATCCGCCGGAACAGATCCAGGTTCTCCGCGGCGCCGCGCCCACGGTAGGGCGATTCGATGCCCGGCCTGCCGTAGCCACCACGCTGGGCCGAGATCGTCTCGCCGTCCTGATCGTCCACATAGGCCTTGCCGGCCCGGATCAGCAGTTCGGCCCACTGGTAGAGCCGTTCGAAATAGTCGGACGCGTACACCACCGCTTCGGGCTCGAACCCCAGCCAGCGCACATCGCCGATTATGGAATCGACATACTCGGTGTTCTCGGTGTCGGGGTTCGTGTCGTCGAAGCGCAGCTTGCAGCTACCGCCGAACTGCTCGGCGATGCCGAAGTCTACGGTGATGGCCTTGGCGTGCCCGATATGCAGGTAGCCGTTGGGTTCGGGTGGGAACCGGGTCTGGACCCGGCCCGCATAGCGGCCCTCGGCGTTATCCCGACGGATGATATCGCTGATGAAATCCCCGGCCGCCGACGCGTTCTGGCTCATGGCGACCGAGTCTAGCCGGGCCCGGGGCGGGCATCAGTCGCGACCGCGACGGTTCTGCTCCCGGTCCGCCCCGGTCAGGCCGTTGATGGCACCCGAGACCACCGAGACGATGATCGATCCCAGGAAGGCGGCCGGCCAGCCGGAGACCTGGAAATCGACGCCGAACCGGCCACACAGCCACGCGGTCAGCATCAGCATCGCCGCGTTGACCACCAGCAGGAAGACCCCCAGGGTCAGCAGGATCAGGCAACTCGACAGCCCCTTTGCGATCGGCTTGACGAAGGTGTTCACCAGCCCGATCACGATCGAGATCAGGGCGAGTGTGCCGAGCTGGCCGACGGCGGAGTTGTCGGCGGCCGCCGAGCCGCCCACGACGATGCCGGGCACCAGCCAGGCAGCCACCCAGACGGCAACCATGGTCGCAGCCATTCTCAGCAGGAGGCTCATACGCCCCTGTCTACCAGTTCGATGCCGGCCATTCACCGGGCGCCGCCCGATACCCGGGATGGCTCCGGGTTTGGCCCACCCGGCGCGGGCCGCCAGCGCCCGCGGCAGGCGATAGCCTTACGGACCCGCCAGCATCCCGTCACCGGCCCCGCGGACGCCGGCACCCGGCGCTGGCACCGGCCAGGCCTCGAGGCCGGGTTTCGGCCGCACAGCTAACATGATGCCAAGTCCGGGAGGTACCAGTGAACGAGCAGGATCCATATCCAGGCCAGGAGGTGGCGTTCTACGACACGGTGCCCACCCCCGAAGCGGGATTGGCCCGCCGCCGCGACCCGGCCGACTCGCCGTACCGCGGAAGGGCCGGCCCCGGCCGGGCTCCCTCGCTGGGCTTGACCATGACTCTGCTGGCCATACTGCTCATCGCCTCGCTGGTGGTCCTGGTGTCCGGCCTGGCGATGGTCCAGGAGATCGATGCTGCCCGGGTGATCAGCCTCACCATCATCGGGTTGGGGGGCGGCCTACTGGTCTGGCATATGCGCGCGCTGTTCATGGGCAGCGGACGACGCAGCGCCCTGCTCAGCCCATGGCCGTGGACCGGGCTATTGGTGGTGGCGGCGTTCGGCATGGTGCTCGGTTTCGCGCTGTTCGACATGCTCACCGCCATCCGCAGCCCGGCACGGATCGCCCTGCTGGCGGCCGGGCTCATCGGCACGCTCACCGGATTGACCGGTTTCGTGCGCGACGCCGAACTGCGGGACCGCAAGGTGGCCGAGCCCGCCGCTGCGGACGCCCCGGCCATCGTCCAGCCCGAGCCCGTGCCCGAACAGCCACCGGTCTACTTCGATCCCACCGGCCGCGAGGACGAGCTGCGGCCGATCACCAACCGGGCACGCCGCAGCGGCGGAGCCGATGCCGCCCTGTGGGAGGAACCCGCTTTCGAACAACCCGAGCCGATTCGCCGGGCCCGGCGTGCCGCCGACTGATCGACGCTCCCTGCCAGACGCCACGCTCCAGCGAGAGCACGCCCGCGCCCCCACTGGAACCGGGCCGCGCCGGTGGGCTAGGGTCGGATGGCCATGCTTCCTCCCCGACAGCGATCCCCACGCCCCACCGCCGGCGCAGTCACCGGCCGGTCACCGGCCCGGTGCGGCCGCCGCGAGCCCAACCGGTGAGCCAGTCCGCCTTCGACCGGCTGTCGCCGGCCTTCCCGCAGCGCGCTCCCTGGGGGACCTCCGCCCGGCTGCGCGCCTGGCAGGCCGCGGCGCTGGAACGCTATCTGGCCAGCGCGCCCACCGACTTCCTGGCTGTGGCGACCCCGGGCGCCGGCAAGACAACGTTCGCGCTCCGGCTGGCCGCCGAGTTGCTGCACACCCGGGTGGTGCGCCGGCTGATCGTGGTCGTCCCCACCGAGCACCTCAAGACCCAGTGGGCCGAGGCTGCCGCCCGGGTGGGCATCCAGCTCGATCCCGGCGGCACCGGCAATCGGCGCGGCCGATCCCGTCAATACGACGGTGTGGCGGTCACCTATGCCGGGGTCGCGGTGCGCGCCTGGCACTATGAGGCGCTCACGGTGCAGACCGATGCGCTGGTCGTCTTCGACGAGATCCACCATGCCGGCGACTCGCGAAGCTGGGGAGACGCCATCGCGCAGGCCTTCCGCTTCGCGAAGCGTCGCTTGGCGCTGACCGGCACCCCGTTCCGCAGCGACGCCAACCCGATTCCGTTCGTCGACTATGCCGAGGGCCCCGACGGCACGCTGGTCAGCCGCGCCGACCACGTCTATGGCTATGCCGAGGCGTTGCGCGACCATGTGGTGCGTCCGGTGGTGTTCATGAACTATGGCGGGCCGATGCGCTGGCGGACCTCGGCCGGCGACGAGATCGCCGCGAATCTGGGCGAGGCCATGACGCGTGAGCTGACCGCGCAGGCCTGGCGCAGCGCCCTGGATCCGAAGGGCGAATGGATCTGTTCGGTGCTGCGCGCCGCCGATCGCCGGTTGACCGAGGTGCGTCGGCACATCCCAGATGCCGGCGGCCTGGTGATCTCCAGCAACCGGACGGCGGCCAGGGCCTATTCCCGGATCCTAATGGAGTTGACGCACACCCGTCCCACCCTGGTGCTCTCGGACGATGCCGCCGCCAGCAAGCGGATCGCCGAGTTCGCCACCGGCACCGAACGCTGGATGGTGGCGGTTCGGATGGTCTCAGAGGGTGTGGATGTGCCCCGCCTGGCGGTCGGGGTCTATGCGACCGCCACGGCCACACCGCTATTCTTCGCCCAGGCGGTGGGACGTTTCGTCCGCGCCCGGCGGCGCGGCGAGTTGGCGACCGTCTTCCTGCCCACGGTGCCGATCATCCTGGCCCATGCCGCGAGCCTGGAACGGCAACGCGACCACGTGCTCGGGAAACCCAGACCGGCCGGCCCGGTGGGTATCTGGGCGGAGACCGAGGCCCTGCTGGAGCGGGCCAATGGCACCCAGGCCGCCAGCGCGGACCTGTTGAACCAGTTCGAGACGCTCTCGGCCGAGGCGCAATTCGATCATGTCCTGTTCGACTCCCAGGCCTACGGCATGCATGCCGCCCCAACCAGTCGGGACGAGGAGGAGTATCTGGGGTTGCCCGGCCTGCTGGAACCCGAGCAGGTGACTCGCCTGCTGACCGAACGGCAGCGCCGGCAGGTGCGCCGTCACGAGCGGGAGCGGCCCGGCCCGGGCGGTGCGCTGCACGAGACCCTGGCCCGGCAGCGGAAGGAACTCAACTCGCTGGTCGCCCAGTACGCCCGCAGCCAGGGCCGTCCGCACTCCCATGTGCATGCCGGGCTGCGGCGCGAATGCGGTGGACCACCGGTGGCCCGGGCCACCACCGAGCAGTTGGCGGCCCGGATCCGTACCATCAAACGCTGGCTGGGGCGCTGACCGGCCCGGCCGGCGCACCGCCGACCCCGCCCCGCCATCGCCGCCACGGATGACGGCCCGGTACCGGCTGCCGGGTGCGGCACCATCCGGCGGCCGGACTCACAGCGAATCGCCGAAGTCGGCCCGGAACTGGGCCACCAACCGCGCGGGCCAGCCGGTGACCGGGGCGAGCCGGCCGTAGAAGAACCGCAGGATCTCGGGTTCCTCCTGCCAGGCCAGGCCACCGATCAACGCCCGATTCTGGTATAGCCAGTCGATCCGGTCGATGGCGTAGTTCACCTGCGACAGGGTGAACACCCGCCGGGGCAGGGCCAGCCGCACCAATTCCATATCGGCCAGCGGTTCGGTGCCATCGGCCTCGCGGGCCTCGCTCATCGTCCCGCGTTCCATGCCGCGTACCCCAGACGCGATGAACAGCGCCGAGGCCAGCGCGGCCGCCGGGTACTGGGTCTGCGGCAGATGATCGCAGAACCGCTTCGCGTCCAGGTGGGCGCCTAGCCCGCCGGGCGGGGTGATCACCGGAATGTGGCGATGGCCGAGCTCGTTGACCAGATACTCGATGAACTGCGGACCCTGATTGATCATGTCCTCGTCCATGGTCTCTTCCAGGCCGACGGTGATCGCCTCCATCTCGCGCACCGACATGCCGCCATAGGTCAAGAAACCTTCGAACATCGGCACATAGCCCCGCATCCGCTTGTACATCTGCTCATCGCGGATGCAGATACCGCCGCCGCGACCGAAACCGAGCTTGCGGGCCGAGAAGTAGACGATGTCGCAAGCATCGGCCATGGCCCGGGTGATCTCGCGAATGCCGGCGGCCGCCCAGGCGGTCTCGCGGGTCTTGATGAAGTGCAGGTTGTCGGCGAGCAGCGAGGCGTCCAGTACCAGCGGAATGCCATTGGCCCGGCACACCGTGGAGACCTCGGTCAGGTTCGCCAGCGAAAAGGGCTGCCCGCCGATCAGGTTGGTGCCAGCCTCCATGCGGACGAAGCTGATCGATTCTGCCCCCTCGGCGGCGATGAACCGCCGCAACCGGGCCACGTCGAGATCGCCTTTGAAGGGCTCGGTGCTGACCACCTCGAGACCGGTCGGGCGGATCAGTTCCAGCACCCTGCCGCCGTGCACGCCGATGTGTTGTTTGGTCGTGGTGAAATGGTAGTTCATCGGCACCCAGGTGCCGGGGCGCACCAGCGAGATGGCCAGGATGTTCTCGGCCGCCCGGCCCTGGTGGGTGGGCAGGAAGAATGGCATGCCGAAGATCTCGACGATCTTGTCGAACAGCCGGGTGTAGGTGGCCGAACCGGCATAGGCGTCGTCCGCGGTGAACATCGCGGCCTGCTGATCCTGGCTCATCGCGTTGACGCCCGAATCGGTGAGCATGTCCAAGAAGACGTCGCGGTTTTGCAGCAGGAAGGTGTTGTGGCCCGCGGCATCGATGGCCGCCAGGCGTTGCTCGATGGGCAACAGCGTGAGTTTCTGGATGATGCGCACCTTATGCATCTCGAGCGGAAACTGCTGGCCGGCAAAGAACCTCACCTTGGACATCGGGACACTCCTCAACGTCTTTATCGAACGCCTTTTGGACGCCCATCCTTGCATGGCCGATGACCGGCCACCGGCTTGGCCGCGCTTCGAGACCGCCGCGGCATCCCGGGTGGGCGGCCGGTCACGGCCGGGCGGCCATGGGCGGATCCGACCGCCCGAAGCGTGCCGGCCCGCGGGGGCAATCATGCCCTGGAGGGATTCGCATCCGGGTTGAGCTTGCCCGTAGTGTGTGTCTGAGGAGGAACGAGATGTCGGATGGCAATAGCCGGGTACGCCAGCCCGGGCAGGTATTGTGGCTGACACTGGGTGCCGGGCTGTTGAGCCTCGTGATAGCCGGCCTGGCCGGTTGGTTCGGGCGGCTTGTGTTTCTCGCGGGTTACGTGGTGACCTGGTTGCCTTCGATGACCTATGGGCATTTCGCTGGGCGTCCGACCCGCAGGACCGGCCCGGTACTGGCCGCGATGCTGATCGTGCTGGTGCCCCTCGCCTGGTTGGCCACCCTGTTTGGCCTGACCGTGCGCGACCTGCCGGGCGATTCCCTGGGCGAGCAGGTAGCCGCCTATTTCGCCGCGCTGGCTGCCCTAGCGAATGACCCATCCCGGGCCTCCCGCCAGTTGCTGCTGGTGACCGTCGGCTTCGCCCTGTTCGGACTGTTGGGTGCTGTCCCACTGATCCGGGCCGCTTTCAGCCGCAAGGACGACGACCGTCCGCCGGCCCAGCCGCAGCCGGCCGCTATGCCACCGGGCGGCGCTTGGGGTGCTGCCGGTGTGGCCGCCCCCGGCCAGCAGCCCGCCCCCGGCCAGCAGCCTTGGCAGCCGGCCGGCCCGGCCGGGCAGCCGGTGCAGTCCTGGGGTCAGCAGGCCGGGGCGCCGGGGCCGTCCGGGGTGACCCCGTATCCCAACCAGGCCCTCGGCGCTCCCGGCCAGGGGTTCGATCCCGCCGCCGGCCAGGGGTTCGATCCCGCCGCCGGGCAGGGCCTGGGTACGCCGCCCGGCGGCCGGCCGGTCCAGCCCCCGCCATCGCCCGAACGGCAGGCGAACCAATCCGGTCAGTCATTCCAGCCGCCGGCCCCCGATGCCACCCGGCCGGCCGATCGCGACTGACCGGAGGCGACTCGCGTTGCCCGTAACTGGCCCGGGCAACGAGTAACGAGCTATCGTCGGGTCATGACACAGACTCGTACCCCCACCGCGACCGACCGGTTGGCCGAGCAGTACTTTGCCGCGGAGATCACTCAAAGTCCCCTGCTTGCCACCTATCTCGGTTTGCCGGAAGGCCAGGATCGCTATGACGACCTGTCCCCTGCGGGGCTGGCGGCAGGCGCCGAACTGGCCGAGCGGACGCTACGGGCCGCCGCCGGGCTGACACCCATCGATGCGGTGGACGAGGTCACCCTGGCCGTGCTGCGCGAACGCCTCGGGCTGCGATTGGAAACCCATGCCGCCGGGGCCGATCTGCTCAGCCTCAATGGCATCGCCAGCGGGTTACACGAACTGCAAGAAATCCACGACCTGATGCCGCAGTCCTCCGATGAGGATTGGGCGCTCATCGCCCGCCGGCTGCGCCGGCTGCCATCGGCCATCGACGGCTGGTTCGCCGCCCAGCGCGCCGCCATCGACGCCGGCCTTGCGCCGGCCGCCCGGCAGGTGACCAACCTGATCGAGCAGTGCCGCGGCTGGTCGGCCCCAAACGGCTATTTCGCCGCCCTGGGCCGTGCCGCCGGGCAGCGTCCCGAGGCGCTGGCGAAGGACCTGGAGACCGGCATCCTGACCGCCGAGCAGGCCTTCGACCGGGCAGCCGATCGGCTCGCCGAGCAGATCGGTCCACAGGCTACCGAGGTGGACGCGGTGGGCCGCGACCGCTACCTGTTGGCGTCCCGATTCTTCCTGGGCACCACCATCGACATCGATCAGACCTATGAGTGGGGATTGGCCGAGGTGGCCCGCGTCCGGGCGGAGATGCGGGCCACCGCGGAGCAGATCAAGCCCGGCGCGAGCGTCCGCGAGGCCCAGCAGGCTCTGGAGGCCGATCCTCGCTACCGGCTGCATGGCACCGCAGCGCTACGCGAATGGATGCAGGAACATGCCGACGAGGCGGTCGCCGCGATGGTCCAGGGCGGGCATTTCGCCATTCCCGAGGCCTTCCGGCGCATCGAGTGCCGGATCGCCGACACCAACAGCGGCTGTATCTATTACAGCCAGCCCAGCAATGACCTGTCCCGGCCCGGACGGATGTGGTGGTCGGTGCCCCAGGGCGTCACCGACTTCGGCACCTGGCGGGAGCTGACCACCGTCTACCACGAGGGAGTGCCCGGTCACCACCTGCAACATGTCATCGCGATGGCCAACCCCGATCTCAACGACTGGCGGCGCAACGGTATCTGGATCTCCGGCCACTGCGAGGGCTGGGCGCTGTATGCCGAACGGCTGATGGCCGAACTCGGTTTTCACACCGATCCGGGCAATCTGATGGGCCTGCTCGACGCCCAGGCGCTGCGTGCGGTGCGCGTGGTGCTGGATCTAGGTGTCCACTGCGAGTTGCCGGCGCCGGAGGAGGTCGGCGGTGGCCGATGGGACTTCGACAAGGCCTGGCAGTACTTCAACAGGTATGTGTCGATGGAGCCGGCCAGCGCCCGGTTCGAGGTGCTGCGCTATTTCGGCTGGGCGGGTCAGGCCCCCAGCTATCGCATCGGCGAGCGGTGTTGGCTGGAGCTTCGTGCGGAGGTACAGCGCCGTCAGGGTGCCGGCTTCTCGCTGGCTCACTTCCATCAGACCGCCCTGGAACTGGGCGCTGTGGGTCTCGACACCCTTCGCGAGGCGGTGCTGGCCGCCTACGATTCCGCCGGGGCCGGGCAAACCGCGCCCCGCTGAGGTTTCGGCGCGGGCTCCACGGTCTCGGTTTGGGCGACCGGGCAGCACCCCGGCTCATCCAGCGCTGCGCGGGCTCCGGGCCGTGATCGCCGGGATGCTCGTGGCGATCCCCGATGCGGCCGAGGACGCGGCGGAGCCGCATACCCCGGCCCGGCCGAGCCGGGCGTCCTGCTTGGGCATGCCCGCGGACGATGCCGTCGGCCGGCGGGACCGAACCCACGGTGGCCGTCGCGTCCCGGGTGGCAGCCGTGCGCCAGCCACCGAAATGTGCGCTTGATCACAATTCCATATAGCTCGCCGGCTGCCGGGCCGCCGATGGCTATGGTTCTGCCAGCAGGAGGGGACGACGCGGTCATCCTCGATCCACTGGAAACCAGGCGTTTCCCGTGAATATGTGATGCCCAAGGCCAGAAAGGCGCGAGAAATGAGTTCGCAGGCGGACAGATCCGCACCCGGGGAGCAGCCATCCGGCGGCACGGCGACGGCCGGAGCATTGGGGGCGCTACGCAGAATCCTGCGGGCGCTGGATCTCTCCTTGAAGGCACTGGTGGTGATCGCGCTGGTGTTTATGGTCGCATTCGTCTTCTTGAACGCGTTCCTGCGCTATGTCTTCCATTCGGGTCTCACCTGGTCGGAGGAGGCAGCGCGCTACCTGTTCGTCTGGGTGGTGTTCCTCGGCGCGATCGTGGCCACCCATGAACGCGGGCATCTGGCGGTCGATGTGCTGACGGCCAGGTTTGCCTGGCTCGGCCGCCGGATAGTGCTGATCTCGTCCAACATCGTGTTCATCGCGATGCTGGGGTTCCTCATCGACGGGCTGCTGGGATTGATGACGTTGAATGCCGGCGTGCCCGCCCCGGTGACCGGGATCCCACGCAACACCATGTACGCGGCCGGGCTGGTCTCCTGCGTCACGATCATCGCCATCCTGGTGGTCCAGACGGTGACCCTGGGATTCCTGGGGGGCTTGGAGAAACAAGTCGACCGGGCCGAGGCTGCGCTGGAGACGGTCGGATGATCTGGCTGTTCCTGGGGGTCCTGTTCCTCTTCCTGGCTTTCAACACCCCGGTAGCGGCCGCCATGCTGGTGGCCGGCAGCGTCGTGCTGGCCTACCTGGGCCTGTTCAACACCCAGGTGCTCGCCGAGAACATGGTTAACGGGGCGAACAACTTTGCCTTGATGGCGATCCCGTTCTTCATCCTGACCGGGGAGATCATGAACGCCGGCGGCGTGTCCCGGCGCATCGTCGATTTCGCCAGTTCCATGGTCGGTCATATCCGCGGCGGCCTGGGCTATGTGACGGTGATCACCGGCATCATCTTTGCCGGCATCTCCGGCTCAGCGGTCGCGGATACCGCGGCACTCGGGGCGATTCTCATCCCGATGATGACATCCAAGGGATACCGGGTGGAGAAGGCCACGGCACTGGTCGGTTCCACCGGGATCATCGGCACCGTCATCCCGCCCAGCATCCCGATGATCCTGTTCGGCGTCATCAGTGGGGTGTCGGTGACCGGGATGTTCATGTCCGGCATCGTCCCGGGCGTGATCATGGGCCTGTCGATCATGGTGCTGTGGCGGGTGTTGACCAGCCGCGAGCAGATGACCAGGCTTCCCCGGGCCAGCGCCGCCGACCGGCTCCGCAGCCTGCGGTCGGCCGGGTTGGCGTTGATCCTGCCGTTGATCATCATCGTCGGGCTGCGCGGTGGCGTGTTCACCCCAACCGAGGCGGGTGTGGTGGCTGCCGTGTACGCCTTCCTGATCAGCCTGGTCTATCGGGAGCTGACCCCACGCAAAATGGTCGAGGTGCTCATCCAGACCGCCAAGACCACCGGCGTGGTGCTTTTCCTGGCCGCCGCCGCGATGGTCTCCGCCTATGCCATCACCGTCGCGCAGATCCCTGCCGAACTGGCCGATACCCTGCTGGGCGTCACCACCAACAAGACGCTGATGATGCTCATCATCATGGCCTTCCTGTTCCTGGTCGGCTGCGTGATGGACATGACCCCGGCCATCCTGATCTTCGGCCCGGTGCTGCTGCCGGTGGTCACCGCGATCGGCATAGACCCCATCTACTTCGGCGTGTTGATGGTCATCAACCTTTCGGTTGGCCTGATCACTCCGCCGGTCGGCACCGTGCTCTATGTGGGCTGCGGCATATCGAAGATCAGCATCGTGCAGCTCAGCAAGGCAATTTGGCCGTATTTCACCTTGTATTTCTGCCTATTGCTGCTGCTGGCCGGCTTCCCGCAGATCATCACCATGCCCGGCAACCTGCTGCGGTGAACAGCCACCCGGAGACCCCTAAAGTGATTCGAAGGAGAACCCAATGAAGAGAAGGACCTTCCTGTTCGGCGCCACGGCGACCGCGATCGCGGCCACCACGGTGGCCTGCGGTGGGCGAAACGGCGGCGGCGCGACACCGGGTGGTGGCTCGTTGAAGACCATCCGGGTCGGCCACTACTTCAACGAGAACCACCCCAACCACAAGGCCCTGATCGAGGTGTTCAAACCCGAGGTCGAGCAGGGCAGCAATGGCGAGATAAAGGTACAGGTCTTCCCGAACAGCCAACTGGGCGACGAGGAGGCCATGAGCAACGGGGTACGCAACGGCAGCCTTGAGATGGCGGTGCCGGGCATGTTGCTCGCCAATGCGGACCGCAAACTTGGCCTGGCCGAGTTCCCCTTCCTCTTCAACGACTACGAGCACGCGCGTAAGGCACTGGACGGGAACACCGGGAAGTTCATCGCCGATGCCTGCACCGGCCTGGGCATCAAACATCTTGGCTGGTCGCTCAACGGGCTGCGGGTGGTCTCCGCCAACCGGGCGATTACCAAGATGGACGACTTCCGTGGTTTCCGGCTGCGGATGCCGAACGTGCCGGTCTACATCATGTGCGGTGAGGCCATGGGGGCCACGGTCACCCCGATGGCGATCACCGAGATCTTCACCGCACTCGAACAGGGCGTCATCGACGGCCAGGAGAACCCCTACCTGACCGTGCTGGCCAATGGCTGGTACGAGGTGCAGTCGCACATGATCGAGACCTATCACCTGCTCAGCCCGAACATGTACCTGTTCAACCTGCGGTTGTTCGACAGCCTGGACGCCGATACCCAGAACCTGATCGCCGCTGCCGCCGACAAGTCGTCCCGGCACGCTTGGCAGGATTCGGTCGAGCAGGAAAAGACGGTCAAATCCGATCTGGAAAGCCATGGGATGCAGATCGTCGTTCCGGACGAGACCTTCAAGTCCGATCTGCATGCCGCGATGGATACCGTCTACGACAAGCTCAATGCGGAGTTCGATTGGGCCGGCGAGCAGATCGAGGTAGCGAAGTCCTATGCATAGCGGGTGACGATGTGCCCGGCCGGCTCGGGTGGTGGCATCCCCGGGGAGGGTCCGGGCCCTGGGCCGGTTGCAGCCGACGATCCGGTGCGGGGTTCACGGCTCGGGCTGCGGCCGGCCCGTTCGCGTGCGGCCCGGGCCGGCCGCCGAATTGTCGGTGGCCAGGCCCGCCGCAACCAGGACCGCGAGGATGCTGTCGGCAGCCGTCTGGCATGGTTTCCGGCCATCCGGCAACAGCGGCGCAGCGGCGAAATAGCCACCGGGGCCGGTATGCCGCAGCAGCGGTATGGTGATGACCCGTAGGCGGCCGTCCCGGCGGGCTCGATTCCATTCCGAATTGCGGAAGACCGGCCAGCGTCTTGGGAAGAGGACATTGCCCACCGCCTGCACCCGGTCGGCTGCTCCCCGCAGATGCCAGATCTGTTTGGCTCGGTCCAGCCCCGGATCGCTGGACAGGATACCGGCCATCGACAGCACCCGCACATCCATCCCCAGGGCAGCCAGATACCAGGCGGCCCCCGCCGCGATCTGGGCGCCGCCGCTCCAGCCCAGCAGGGTGACCGGCCTGCGATGCTCGGGCACGTAACCGCTGCGCACCAGCGCGGCCGCGATCTGCTGGGCGATGGCTAGGTTGAACACCGGTCCATAGCGGCGATCGGATGAGACGAACAGCTGGAATGCGTTGCGCAGGTTGATCAGGAAGGCCGCCGCCCGCAACCGATGCTTCTCGAACTTCCACCGGGCCAGCGTGCGCCACAGGCCGCTGAGGCGCCGCCCTTGGGTGAGCGCGGTGTTGCGCACCGAGTAGGGGTAGATCCGCCAGATCACGGTGGTATCGCCGATGCGTTCGGCCAGCTGCCTCACCAGCGGGATCTCGACGACCGGCAATTCGTCCGGGCTGGAGATCCCGATACCCGAAAGATAGATCAGGTAATGGCCGGTCTCGTCCGGCAATTCGTCCGGCACTCGGTCATCGGGTTCGTCGCCGGGACGGGCAAAGGCTTCGGGGACGCTCGGCCAGTGCACCCAGGTTTCGTCCAAGCGGCCCCGCCGCCACCAGCCGATCGCCTCGGCCGGGGCCACCATGCCCGCGATGCACAGGGCAACTACGATGCCGATGACCAATTGGGTGGCGATCATGGCCCGACCCGTAAGCCCGCGGCCCGCATCAGATCCGAGCTGGTCAACCCGGGGGTGCCGCTGACCAGCCGGAACAGCCGCTCCCGGAGCCGCAGCGAGGAATGCTCGACCAGCCAGTCGATGAGAATCGTCAATAGCCAGGCGGCCGCGGCCACGAGCATGGCGGTGGTGGGGCCGGCCTGCAGCAGCGGGATCAGCAATGCCCACAACACCGCGAAATGCCAGACATGCAGCAGCCGGGCCAGGCCCGGCCCGGAATATGGCAGCAGAACCAGCAAACCGAACCAATAGGGGGCATAGGAAACCAGCACGCTCGGCAAGATCACCGCGGCCCTGGGTACCTCACCGATCAGCAGCCGGCCCACCGTGCCGGCCATCGCCGCCTCCAGGCCGGCCAACAGCGGCATTCCCAGGCCAGCGGACAGCAGGGTCAGGCAGGCGCGCAACCGGGTGACCCGGTTGATGGCCAGCACCATCGATTGGCCGATCATCAGCGAGATGCCCCCCACCACCGCGATCCCGACCGGAACTGCCCAACCGAACCGCCCGGCCGCGGCGAGGGTCTCGGGGCGGCCGGCGATGGCGGAAACGAAGGAGCGCAGCAGGGCGGCCAGATAGTCCCCGACCACGCCCAGTGCCATGCCGCCAGTCTGGCACGCAGCGGCGTTCGGCGGGTCGCCGCCGGGCGGCTGTCGCCGCCCGATCTGGGCTCCGGCCTGCGGGGCCATCGGTCGCCGACACGGCGGCATCCGGCCCGGGCGAGCGGTCATGCCGCCGTGGCCTGGCCATGTGGGGCCTTCGGCGGGTGCCGGCGGTTTACTCTCACCTATCGTGGAACCAAATCGCATCAGGAGGAATGCATGGCCATTCAGCTCGGCGCCCACGTAGACCAGACCGACCCGATCGGGCAGGCCGAGATCCTCGGCGCCCAGGTGATCCAGATCAACCTGGGTGATCCGCAGGCCTGGCGGGGACACCAGGTGGCCTACCCGGGCGGTGCCACCGCGCTGCGGGCGGCAGCCGCAGCCGCCGGGGTGGGCATCTACGTGCACACGCCCTTCGTGCTCAACCTCGCGTCCACCAACAATCGCATCCGGATTCCCAGCCGCAAACTGCTGCAGCAACAGGTAGACCTGGCCGCCGAGATCGGTGCCCGAGGGGTGATCGTGCACGGCGGTCACGTCGGTTCTGGCGACGACCCGGAGGCCGGCTACCTGAACTGGTTCAAGGCGATCGATGGGCTGCGTGGCGAATGCCCGGTCCTGATCGAGAACACCGCCGGCGGCAGCAATGCGATGGTCCGCCGGGTGGCCGGCATCGAGCGGCTGTGGGCCGCGATCGGCCGGGCTGCTGGTTTCGAGCAGGTGGGGTTCTGCCTGGACACCTGCCACGCGCACGCTTCCGGGGAACCGCTTGAGCATCTAGCCGCCCGGATCCGGGAGATCACCGGCCGTATCGACCTGGTGCATGCCAACGATTCCCGCGACGCAGCCGGTTCGGGCGCCGACCGGCACGACAATCTGGGTGCCGGCCAGCTAGCCGAGCGGGCACTCGTCGAGATGATCGTCGAAGCCCAAGCCCCCGTCATCGTGGAGACCCCGGGCGGTCTGGCCGCCCAGCAACGTGATCTGGACTGGCTGCGCGCCCGCCTGCCTAGCTGATCGCCGCCGGCCTGGATGCCGTCTCAATCGTCGCTGCCGGTTTGCCCCGGCGAGCCGGCCAGGCGATCGGCGGCCTCTTCTCCGGCGGCGGCTTCGGCCTCGGCCTGGGCCAACAGCTCGGCATCGTCCGGCCCCTCGGTGGCGAACTCGATATTGCCCGAGGCCATCAGGTTTCCGGTCGCTTCGGGGGTTAGATCCCGCCAGACGATGCGGTTGACGAAAGCGGTCACCTGCTCGGCCGGCCACCGCCAGTCGTCGAAGACCGCCTCGGCGGCGGCATGCCCGTCCTCGATCAAGGTGGCATCGAAACCCCGGTAGAGAGCTCCCAGATAGGTCTGCAAGACGCCATCGTCGGAGCCGAAACCGCCCAGCCACACTCGCCCGGCGCCCAGCCCGCCCAGGGTCTCCGCGAGTCCGGTTCCGATGAAGGCGTCAGCCCACGGGTGCTCCAATTGCGCCTCACCCGGCTCGGTCACCAACGCATCGACCAGCTGCCAGGCGGGTTCGCCGATCGCCAGGCCGGCGCCTTGACGACGCAACCAGATCACCGGGACGCCAGCCAATCGGGCACGGGCCACCACCCCTGCCAGCACTTCGGCGACTCGGTCCGCGGTGGCAAGCTGCGCAGCCAGTCCCTGCTGGGCGTCGATCACCAGCACGGCGGCCCCCTGGTGCCCAGAAAACCTGGTCATGTGGGGAGTCTACTTGCCGATCCGGCAGAATGAGCCGGGAGGCTGTCGCGGCCGCCCACGGCCGGCCCGTTTGGAAAGGACCCGGATGGCGCAGTTGCTCGGCGGTCTGCTGACCGGCTGGTCGCTGATCATCGCCATCGGCGCACAGAACGCCTTCGTCCTGCGGCAGGGTATCCGTCGTGAACATGCCGGCGCGGTGGTGGCGATCTGTGCCCTGAGCGATCTGGCGTTGATCGTGGCCGGGGTGCTCGGCATGGGCGCGCTCATCACCGCCCATCCGGTGGCGTTGACGGTGTTCAAATGGGCAGGCGCTATCTACCTGGGCTGTTTTGCAGCCAGTTCGGCGCGTTCGGCGCTGCGCCCCAAGGCCCTGGCGGTCGATCCGGACCGGCGCTCGGCTCGTTCGGTGCTGGTCACCACGCTGGCGCTCACCTGGTTGAACCCGCATGTCTATCTGGACACCGTGATCATGCTCGGCAATATCGCCAACCAGTATGGGCCGCAGCGCTGGTGGTTCGCGTCGGGTGCCGGGTTGGCCAGCATCACCTGGTTCCTCGGGCTCGGTTTCGGGGCCCGCGGCCTAGCCGGGCCCCTGGCCAGGCCGCGGGTCTGGCAGGTAATAGACCTGGTGATCGCGGCGATCATGGTGGCCATCGCGATTCGGCTGGTCACGCTGTAGCCGTCCCGGCCGATCAGGCCGGTCAGCCGGCCGGTGGGCGGGGTTCCCGCTTATCGGGTGGCGCGCGGCGGCGATCGCAGGAATGGCGTGTTTCAGCCGGCGCCCCGAGACCCGGCAGATCGGTTCCCAGCCCACCGGTAACCACCGGCGAGGCCGTTGGCCCAGTCCGGGCGCCGGCCGGCAGACCCACTGGTCGAGCCCGGGGCGATCGTGATGGGATGTTGCCATGGGTTTGCGAAAGCTGTTCGGGCACGGCGGTGGGGCCGGCGAAACCACACTTTCGGTGCCGGACGCGCTCGGTCTGCTCGCTGCGGGCGGGGTGATAATCGATGTGCGGGCCCGGCGCGAATACGAGGCCGGTCATATCCCGGGGGCCCGGCTGATCGCCATCACCGATCTGCAGGCCGACCCCACGAACGCCATCTGGGGACACGACCCGCTGGCGATGCTCGATCCGGCAACGCAGGAGAAGGCGATCGTGGTGGTCTCGACGACCCCGGCGCATGCCTCGGCGATCGCCCACCTGCTGCGGGACGCCGGCCTGACGGCCTACGCCCTGGCCGGTGGCCTGCTGGGTTGGGTCCGGGATGGCCAGGTGCTGATCCCGGGGCCGCCCCGCTGAATCGACCGGCTCGCCCGGGCCCGGCAATCGACCGATTCGAGCGCGCGTTCCGTACCGGGCCAGCCGGGCCGCGGCCAGGGGCTGCCGGGTGGTTTCGTCGCCGGCCGGCTTCGACAACCCGGCGGTGGGCAGGTAGACTCGTCGCCTGTGTCGGCGGGCGGTAGCCCATCCGATACAGGCATTCGCCCTCCTGCCATGGGAGACGCCCATGGCCGTGTAGTCCGAAGGAGGTGGAGTCAGCGTATGCGCAAGTACGAGATCATGGTCATCATCGACCCGGACGTCGACGAGCGTCAGGTGCCCGCCCTACTGGAGAAGCATCTTTCGGTCATCGCCGATGGCGGTGGCACCGTTAACGGACAGGACATCTGGGGTAAGCGCCGGATGGCCTTCGAGATAAACAAGAAGCCCGAGGGCATCTACGCCGTCCTCAACGTTACCTCGCCCGCCGATGTGGTGCGCGAAATGGATCGGTTGATGACGATCGACGAGCAGATCATGCGCACCAAGGTGATGCGTACCGACAAGTAGGTTGCCGAGTTCGCCGTCGGCGTCCACGATCGGTGTCCGGCCGGCGAATCGGCCACCGATCGCGGCTGACCGCGGGCAGCACTCATACCGGAGACACATCGAACGCGATAACCACTCGTAACGGAGGAAACCATGGCAGGCGATACCCAGATCACGCTGATCGGCAATCTGACCGGAGACCCCGAGCTGCGCTTCACCCCATCCGGGGCGGCGGTAGCCAACTTCACCGTTGCTTCGACCCCGCGCACCTTCGATCGCCAGAACAACGAGTGGCGCGATGGGGACACCATGTTCCTGAACTGCGCGATCTGGCGTCAGGCGGCCGAGAACGTGGCCGAGACCCTCGCCAAGGGCATGCGCGTCATCGTCCAGGGCCGGCTGCGCTCGCGCAGCTACGACGACCGGGAGGGCAATCGCCGCACGGTCTTCGAGGTGGACGTCGAGGAGATCGGCCCATCCCTGCGCTATGCCACCGCCAAGGTCACCCGGACCACCTCCGGTTCCGGCGGCGGCAGCTGGCAGGGCGGCAATAGCGGTGGTGACAATTGGTCGGCCGGTGGGACGCAATCGTCGAACCGCGGTCCCGCCAACGATCCATGGGCCAGCGCGCAAAGCGACGAGCCGCCGTTTTGATCCGGACGCCCGATGTCCCAACCTAACCCAGATTCACAAGGCACATTCCGGCGTCGAGCCGGGCTTCGGGGGCGACCCCACTAGTTATAAGGAGCACCACAATGGCCGGTCCTCAGCGCAAGCCGCTGAACAAGCGCAAGATCGTCCCCGTCAAGGCGGTCCGCGTCGGCAATATCGACTACAAGGACACCGCTCTGCTGCGCAAGTTCATCTCCGAGCGCGGCAAGATCCGGGCCCGCCGGGTCACCGGGCTGAGCGTCCAGGATCAACGCAAGATTGCGATCGCGGTCAAGAACGCGCGCGAACTGGCGCTGCTGCCCTACACCACGAGCACCCGCTGAGGCAGGAGGAACCATGAAGCTCATTCTCACCGCCAGCGTGGGCAACCTGGGGATCGCCGGCGATGTCGTCGAGGTGAAGGATGGTTACGGGCGCAACTACCTGCTGCCGCGTGGCTTTGCCATCGTCTACAACCGCGGCACCGCCAAACAGATCGAGGGCATTCGGCGGGCGCGCGCCGCCAGGCAGATCCGCGACAACGAGCATGCCGCCGAATTGCGCACCCAGCTTGAGGGCTTGCAGGTGCGGGTGCCGGTTCGGGCGGACGCCACCGGCAAGCTGTACGGCGCGGTCACCAGCAATATCGTCGCCCAGGCGATCAAGAGGGCCGGCGGCCCGGCCATCGACAAGCGGGCCATCAGGGCCGCTAAACCGATCAAGACCATCGGCGCCCACACCGTGGCCGTGAAGCTCACCGACGCGGTGACCGCCCACGTACCCGTCGAGGTGACCGGCGCCTGAGTACGCCCAGCTAGCAGCCAGCGGCCGCAGCCCCGAACCCGGAGCATGCGGCCGCTGGCTGCTCCGCGGTACCCGGCCCGGCGGTAGCCGGTGAGCGGTGCGAAGATGGCCGGCGGCTGTCTTGTGGCCGGCTCAGGGGCTGACGAGCCCGACCCGGATCCCCAGGCCGATGAGCACCAGCCCGGTCAGGCATTCGATCCAGGCGCGCACGGCTCGCCGGGCGAGCAGCCGGCCGAAGTGCCCGACGGCTAGAGAGAACACCCGCCACCAGAGCACCGAGTAGGCCAGGAAGGTGCCGGCCAGGATCGCGGTGGTGGCCAGGGGCGGTTCGCCGGGCGACACGAACTGGGGAATGAGGGTCAGGAAGATGACGACGATCTTCGGGTTCAGTAGATTGCTGATCAGGCCTTGCCGGAACGCCGTCCTGACGGCCATGCCGGACGCGGGGGCCTCGCCGCCCGCCGGGAAGGCGGTCCCCTGACGGGCATGCCACAGCGATCTCGCGCCGAGATAGCTCAGATAGATCGCGCCGGCCATGCGGACAACCGAGAACGCGATTCCCGAAGCGGCCAGCACGGCAGCCAGGCCGAGGGCGGAACAGGCCGCCCAGCCGGTCAGGCCCAGGCAACAGCCCAGGCCCGTCCACCAAGCAGCCCGGCTGCCGCCACGAATGCCGTTCTTCAGCACCAGGGCCATGTCGGGTCCGGGAGCGAGAGTCAGCACGACGACCATCGCCAGATATGGCCCGAACTGTGCGGGGATCATGACCGCGCCCCGATCGGCTGCTCCCCTGCGACGACCGGCCAATCGTCCCGATCCGGCCAACGGGGCCGGCCCGGCCGATGGCCTGCGGGGGCCGTCATCGTCCGGGCTGCCCGCCACCGGTCACCTCCCTGTATCGCGACGACCACGCAGCGGAACGCTAATGACCTCCGAGGAGCACTGCAACCGGTCGGCAGTTTGGTTGACAAAATGTACAGTTTGTTGACCTTTAAGGCGTCAGGCCTTGGCAAACTGTTAGCCTGATGCGGTGAGCGTTGACCAGTTGGATGCCGCCGTTGTCTCGCTGATCGCGGCCGAACCGGGTATCAGCATCTTGGAGGCCGCTCGCCGGATCGGGGTTGCCCGCCAGACGATCCAGGCTCGCCTCGACCGATTGCATGACCGCGGCGTGATCCACAGCATCCAGCCGGTGCTCGAACCGGCGGCCCTCGGTTATCCGGTGACCGCCATCTGCCAGGCCGAGATCGACCAGTCCGTCGGCTACCAGACGGCCGTGGCCGCTCTCGGCAAGATTCCCGAAGTGCTCGACCTCTATACCATCGCCGGCGAGAGCGACCTGCTGTTGCGGCTGGTTGCCCGGTCCAATGATGACCTACAGCGCGTCTTCGACCTGATCGTGGGCACTCGAACCGTCACCAGAACCCACACCGCCATCGTCTTGCGCACCCACTTCCACAACAAGCAGCTTCCGCTGCTACAGGCGGCCGCCGGCCTACCGCCGCAGTCAACGGGTTGAGTGCGGGTGCGGGCCGGGCGCGCAATCCATCGCCGGTTCGAGCACCCGGACGCTTAGCACGCCATCGATCGCGGCAATCAGCCCGGGTACCTCGGCGGGAATCCCGGTGGCGGTGTCGATCATCGTCCAGGCCAGTCCGCCGCGGGATTTGTTCAACAGGTTGGTGATGTTCAGACCGGCAGAGCCGATTAGCTTCGAGATCTCGGCCACCATATTGGGCACATTGCGATTGGCGATGACCAGCCGGGCGGTGCCGGGTTCGCGAACCAGGCTGGCGTTGGGGAAGTTCACCGAATTGGTGATGTTGCCGTTCAGCAGGAAGTCGCGCAGCGCCTCGGCGGCCATCACGGCGCAATTGTCCTCGGCTTCGACGGTCGATGCGCCCAGATGCGGCAGCGCCACCACCTTGGGATGCCCGAGCAGTGTGGCACTGGGAAAATCGCAGACATAGCCGCGGATCCGGCCGGTGTCCAGGGCCGCCGTCACCGCTTCCGCATCGACGATGCCGGCCCGCGCGAAGTTGAGCACCACCGCGCGGGTCTTCATCAAGGCCAGTCGTTCCGCGTTGATCAGATGCCTGGTAGTTTCGATCAGCGGCACGTGCAGCGTGATCGCATCGGCCTTCTTGCAGACCTCCTCGATGGCGGCGGCCCGTTCCACCCGGGCCGAAAGCTGCCAGGCATGCCGGATGGTGATGGCCGGGTCGTAGCCGAGCACCTTCATGCCCAGTTCCAGCGCGGCGTTTGCCACCTGAACGCCGACCTCGCCAAGCCCGATCACGCCCAGCGTCCGCCCGGGCAGTTCGAATCCGACGAACTGTTTCTTGCCCTGCTCGACCCCGGCATCGATCTCGGTGTCCGCGCCGCTCAGGTTGCGCGCGAAGGCCAGGGCGGGCACCAGGTTGCGCGCGGACAGCAGCAGACCGGCCAGCACCAGTTCCTTGACCGCATTGGCGTTCGCGCCGGGGGTGTTGAACACCACCACGCCCCGGTCGCTGAGATCGGTCACCGGGATGTTGTTCGTGCCCGCCCCGGCCCGGCCGACGGCCAGCACCGTGTCTGGGATCGGGTGCTTGTGCAGATCCGCCGAACGCACCAGCAGGGCATCCGGGGAATCCACATCCCCACCCACCTGGAAGTCCTTGGGTAGCCGGCCCAGGCCACGTGCGCTGATCGAGTTCAGGGTGCGTATCCGGTAGCTCATCGCACGCTCCTCAGCCGTTGACCCGGGCGAATTCCTGCATGAACTCGATCAGCGCCTGCACCCCGGCCAGTGGCATGGCGTTGTAGATCGAGGCCCGCATACCGCCGACCGAACGGTGCCCGGCCAGGTTGGTCAGCCCGGCCTCGGCTGCCTGCCCCGGGAACACCTTGTCGAGTTCGGGATCGGGGGTCAGGAAGGGCACGTTCATCCAACTGCGGGCATTGCCGGCCACGGGATTGGTGTAGAAGCCCGAGCCGTCGATGTAGTCGTACAGCAGCCTCGCCTTGGCTCGGTTGCGTTCGGCCATGCCGGCCAGCCCGCCATTGCGCTGGATCCAGGCCAGGATCAGCCCCAGCAGGTAGATCGAGAAGGTTGGGGGCGTGTTCAGCATCGAGTCCGCCTTGGCCATCAACTGGTAGTTCCAGATGCTCGGGGTACCCGGCCGGGCCCGGCCCAGCAGATCGTCCCGCACGAATACCACAGCCATGCCCGCCGGTCCCATGTTCTTCTGGGTGCCGGCATAGATCACCCCATGGGCAGCCACATCTAGCGGCCGCGACAAGATGGTGGACGAGTAGTCGGCGACCAGCGGTACATCTCCGGTGACGGGCACATAGCCGAACTCCACCCCGCCGATGGTCTCGTTCGGGGTGTAGTGTGCGTAGGCGGCCAGCGGGTTCACCTCGATCTGCTGGGGATCTGGCACCGTGGTGTAGTTCGATTCGGCCTGATCGGCGACCACATCGACCCGTAGGCCAAGGTTGCCCGCCTCGCCGATCGCCTTGGCGCCCCACTGCCCGGTCTTGATGAAACCGACCCGATCGCCGGGCACGGTCAGGTTCAGCGGGACCGCCGAGAACTGCCCGAATGCACCGCCTTGCAGAAACAGCACGCGATAGTTGTCGGGTACCCCGGCCACCTGTCGCAGCCGCTGTTCGGTTTCGGCGGCGCAGGCCGCGAAATCAGCACCGCGATGCGATACCTCCAGCACCGACATGCCGCCACGCCATTCGAGCAACTCGGCCTGGGCGGTTTCCAGCACCTCGATGGGGATCATCGCCGGGCCGGCTGAAAAGTTGTATGCACGCACGTCCGTCATTGTCCCATCGCTTCCCGATCCACACCGCCAGGCCCTCATGGTGGACCGGGCCGTCACCGCCCCGATACCGCCGCCCACCGCGACCGCGGCATCGGCCAATACGGCATCGGCTAGTTAAAACCCCACCGGTTTTGCGCCGCCCGCTACGCCGAGCCCGCGGTCCGACGCCCCGCAACCGTCGGCAACCGATTCGGACGATTCCCGGAACAGGTGCTGAGGGATCCACCGGTTCCTATCGGATCAGCCGGGCCGGCGCCGGCCCGGCTTGGATCGGAAGGGCACCGCCATCATGGCCGGCCAGCGCGATCGCCAAGGGAACTGCCGAGGTCGCGGGCCATGTTGCCCCCATCGCGGGTTAAGATGGCTACGCATTCGGTTACCGGGTACCTGCTCGTGGCCGACGATCCATGGTTGGTCGCGGGTGACGCCAGGTGCTGTTGCATGTATAGCGCGATAACAGTTCAAAAACCGCATTCCCAGGCGACGATCATTCGCTGCCGCTGTGGTCCGAGCGGCCACTTCCTTGCGGTCAAAGAGGCACTAACAGTTGCTGTTCTCGACGAGAACGGGCTGGGTCGGGCGATCCACCTCCATCGCCGCAGGACACGAGTGACCGGTGGTTCCTCAGCAGGCTGAGCCAGGCACCCAGATGGATTTAGGAGTCAATGCACGTGACATACAAACAACAACCAAAACCCGCCGAGGTATCCAACCAGGTGAACGTTCAGGTCATGGGCGCGGACGGGCCGGTTAGCAGCACCCAGATCGCGCCATCCGCCCGATCCGTGAGCGTCGACGAGTTGCTGTCGCGGCAGGGCGGATGGTTGATCGCCCACCGCGGTGGCTCACTGGACTGGCCGGAGATGAGTCTGCGGGCCTACACCGAGTGTGTCAACCGGGGTATCCCGGCGCTGGAGTTCAGTTTCGGGATAACCTCCGACGGCGTGCCCGTGGGGGTACACAACCGCAATCTTCAGGGTGTCGATCCATCGGCCCCCGACACTCCTGTCAGCGAGATGACCTGGGCGCAGGTGCGTCAATACACGACGAAGGGCCAGCCGTTCATCCAACTGCACGATCTCATCGCCGCCTATGGCTCGGATCATGTGCTGTTCGTCGACCCAAAGTACAGCGCAGTGGCTCACAAGACCTATCTGCCCTGGCTCGATCCCAAGCACACCATCATGAAGTTCTACGGCGATGCTACCTGGCTGGCCGATATCTGGCGTGCCAAGGGTTTCAAGACCTGGGGATATCTGTACCCCAACACGATCGAGAGCGGGCAGGCCGCCGAGTGGGCCAAGCACTGGGACCTGATCGGGGTGCCGTGGGATGCCGCAGAATCGGTGTGGCAGACCGCCTTGAGCTACGGCCGGCCGATTATCGGGCATATCTGCCCCAGTCAGAAGGCGATCAACCGGAGTTTCCAGCGGGGTGCCGTGGGAGCCATGTGCGCCAAGATCGACAAGATGACCCTGCCATGACGGCGCGCCCGAATCCCGAATCCACACCGACCAGGAGATCAGAACCATGCTGAATAGGCGTTCTTTCATCACGATCGCAGCGGCAAGTTTGGGAACGGCTGGGATAGGCCTCGCATCGACCTCGGCTGCGCCCGCGAATGCGCAGACCACCGCGGGAACCCCTCAGATCCAGATCGGCCCCGTCGCGGTATGGCCCAACTGGACGATTCTACGGGTCGCCGCCAGCACGTACGACGATTTCGATTTCTTCGTGTCAACCGGTGCCTTCTCGATGAGCAGCAGGGGCCCCGTCCCGAGCGGCATCCGGCTGCTTTCGGTGGACCGAGGCTTGGTGCTGCGTCCACTTGACAGCCCGCCCTGGGTGCGGTCGAAAGCAGGAACGAATCTGCCCGAGGCCTATGCCGTGTTCGATGCGATCGAGGGAACCGGCCCGGTCGAGGTGCGGATACCCGGCTACACCATCGTCTCTGGCGTACCGATCGTCCCGACCGATCAGGCTCCGTTCGCCATAGCATCATCGTAGAGGGATGTGGCTAGCTGACCCGGCCTGATTGAACCGGAATCGGCGGTGACCGGCGCGGCCGGCGTCATCGATGGTTTGGGCATCGCCCCGACGAGGTGGGCTCATCGCTCGGCGGGGCCTGCCGGGCCGTTGCGCGCGCCGGCCGGGGGACAACGCGTGACCCCGGCCGGGCTTAGTGGGCTGCCGAGTAGGCCACCGGGGACACTCCGGAAATCCGGGTGTGCTGCCGCACCTGCCGGGCAACCGGCAAACACGCCGGGCCCTAGTCTTGGGCCATGGACAGCTACAACCGCGCCAGCACCGGGGTCTCGGGGCTGGACCGGATCTTCGATGGCCTGCGGTTGGGCGACAACGTTGTCTGGCAGGTGGACGATCTAGCGCAGTACCGCCGGCTGGTGCGTCCTTTCGCCGATCGGGCGATCGCCGAGGGCCGCCGGCTGAGCTACATCCGGTTCGCCGGCCATGAGCCGCTGCTGGAGAAACTCGATCGGGTGGACGCCCACGAACTCGATGCCGATCTGGGTTTCGAGAGCTTCGCCTCGGCGGTTTACCAGATCCTGACCGAGAACGGCTACGGCGCCTTCTATGTATTCGACTCGCTGACCGCCCTGCTTCATACCTGGCGTAGCGATCTGGCGGTCGGCAACTTCTTCAAGGTCACCTGTCCCCTTCTGTTCGAACTGGACACGGTGACCTATTTCGGGTTGATCCGCCGGGCGCACACCTTCGCCACGCTGGCGACGATCCACGACACCACCCAGGTGCTGTCGGATGTCCGCTTGATCGACGGCGAGACCTATGTCCATCCGTTGAAGGTCTGGTTGCGCCGTTCGCCCACCAGATACCTCCCGCACCTGATGCGCGGGGAGGCGGTACGCCCGGCCGCCAGTCCGCAGATCGCCGCCCGGCCGCCCACCCAGGCTGCCCGGCGGACCGACCCGCCCGACCACTGGCAGCTGGCGGTGCAGCGGGGCCGGGACGCCCTGGCCTGCGGAGACGCCCAGGCCCAGCAGCGGGCAGCCAACGAACTGATCGACATGTTCATCGGGCGCACGGGCCGGGTGGTCGAATTGTGCCGGCGGCATCTCACCCTGGCGGATCTACTCGCCGTGGCCGCTCGGGAGATCGGCACCGGTTACATCGGCGGCAAATCGGTGGGGATGCTGGTGGCCCGGGCGATTCTCGAGCACGATCCCGAGCGGCGCTTCGCCGGCAAGCTGGAACGGCACGATTCCTATTTCCTGGGCTCCGACCTGTTCTATGCCTTCATCATCGCCAACGGCTGGTGGCAGCTGTGGATCGAACAGAAAAGCCCAAGCGGCTATTTCGCCGCGGGTGCCTCGCTGAATCGCAAGCTGGCCACCGGGCGGTTCCCGCCGGCGGTGCGCGAACGGTTCCTCGGTATGCTGGAGCATTTCGGCCAGTCCCCGATCATTGTGCGATCCAGTTCCCTACTGGAGGACAACTTCGGCAATGCCTTCGCCGGCAAATACGAATCGGTCTTCTGCGCCAACCAGGGCACCCCCACCGAGCGGCTGCACGCCCTGGAGGATGCGGTACGCACCGTGTACGCCTCCGCGATGGGCACCGACGCCCTGCAATACCGCATCAACCGCGGCCTGGATTCCTACGACGAGCAGATGGCGATCCTGGTGCAGCGGGTCTCCGGCGCCGACCATGGCGGGCTGTTCTTCCCGCATGCGGCCGGAGTGGGCAACTCGTCCAACCTGTATGTCTGGGACCCAGAGATCGACCCGGACGCCGGCATGCTGCGGTTGGTGTTCGGGTTGGGCACCCGCGCGGTGGACCGTACCATCACCGACTACGCCAAGATCGTCGCATTGGACGATCCGCTGCGGCCCGTGGACCGGCGTGATCCTACCCGGCACACCCAGCGCTATGTAGACGTGCTGGCTCTGGCCGACAACCAGCAGCAGACCAGGCCGTTGGCCGACATCCAATCCCTCGATATCGAGACCGACTGGGATCTGTTCCTGTCCACCGACCGGGAGACCTTGCGCTGGTTGCGGGAGCGCAACCGGCCGATCAAGCAGACCCCCAGGGTGCTCGACTTCCGGGGGCTGCTGACCGGCACCGGTTTCGCGTCCCTGATGCGCGCGATGCTGGCCACGCTCAGCACGGCCTACGATCACCCGGTCGACATCGAGTACACCGTCAACCTCGGCGCCGATGGCGAGCCCCGCGTCAACCTGGTGCAATGCCGGCCCCTACAGACCCGGGGACTGGGCCATGCGGTGGCGATGCCCGCCCACCCCGATCCGGCCCGCACCCTGTTCAGTTCGCACGGCAACTTCATGGGCGGCAACCTGCGGCTGCCGCTGGACCATGTCGTTCTGGTGCGTCCGGACGCCTATCTGGCCCTCGGCCAGCGGGAACGTCATGGCGTGGCGCGTGCCATGGGGGTGCTGAACAAGGCCCTGGCCGGGCACTCGTTCATGATCATGGCCGCCGGACGCTGGGGCACCACCACCCCATCGCTGGGTATCCCGGTGCATTTCACCGAGATCAGCAATGCCGCCGCGATCGTCGAGTTCACCTATCCGGCGGGCGGGTTCGTGCCGGAGCTCAGTCAGGGTAGCCATTTCTTCCAGGATCTGGTGGAATCCGGCATCTTCTATGCGGCCATCTTCGATCGGCAGCGCGATGTCAGTTTCGCTCCGGAACTGGTCACCGCGGCACCCAACCAGTTGCTGCGGCTGGCCCCCGAACTCGGTGAGCTGGCCGAGGTGCTGCAGGTGGCCCACTTCGCCGGACTCGTGCTCTATGCGGACATCCGGACCCAGCAGGTGATCTGCTGCTGATCGCCGGCTCGTCCGCGGCCCGGCACCGGTCGCGACCCGCCGGCCACCGGGCAATCCGGCCGGTTCCCGGGCGTGGCCGGCCGAATCGCCGTATCTTCGAATGGTGACCAACAAGAGTGTTTACATTGCCGCCCCGGAAGGATCGGTCGGTAAATCGGCTATCGCGCTGGGGCTGGTTGAGGCCCTCAGCCGCCAGGTGAAATCGGTCGGCATCTTCCGTCCCGTCGTCGGCGACTACCACGATGAGGTGACCGACGCCCTGCTCGCCCATGGCGGTATCGATCAGACCCACGATGAAGTGGTTGGCCTGTTGGCCGCCGAGGCGATGGCCGATCCCGAGGTGGCGCTGACCCAGATCGTCGAGCAGTACGGCGCCTTGCAGGATCGCTATGCCGCCGTGGTCGTGATCGGCTCCGACTACGACGGGCTGGCCTCCCCCACCGAATTGGATTTCAACGTCCGCATCGCAGCCAACTTGAATGCACCGGTGCTGCTGGTGGTCTCGGGCCTGAACCGCAGCCCCGAGGACGTGGTCGCCTCGGCCGAGCATGCCATTCGCGCCTTCGACAGGCAGCACGAACAGGTGGTCGGGGTGATCGCCAACCGGGTGGCGCCCGAGCAGGTCGCGGCGATCCGCCAGGGCCTGGCCGGCCTAGACCGAGGCGTCGTGGCCGCTCTGCCGGAAAGCAAACTGCTGGCCGCGCCGACGGTTCGCGAGCAATTCGAGTGCCTGGGCGCCCAGCTGTGGCGCGGCGATGCCACCGCACTGGATACCGAGTCGCTGACCTCCATGGTCGCCGGCATGACCTTGCCCAATGTGTTGAACCGGTTGGAGCCGCAGTGCACCCTGCTGGTCGCCTCCGACCGCACCGATCTGCTGCCCGGCCTGCTGCTCGCCCACGCCTCCGACACCTTCCCGAGCCTGGCCGCCATCTTCCTGGTCGGGGGCTACGAGATTCCCGAGTCGATGGTCCGGCTGCTGGATGGGTTGAATGTCAACGTCCCGATCGGCACCGTGGCCGGCGGCACCTACGCCACCGCGGCCGCCCTGCATGCGCTCAGCGGGACGATGACCAGTTCGCAGCGCAAGTATGCCGAGGCATTGCGGCTGTTCCAGGCCGGGGTGGACGAGGATGTGCTGGTCTCGGCGCTGGACATGTCTCGTACCCAGCTGCGCACCCCGCGCATGTTCGAGTATCAGATCATGCAGAAGGCCCGCGCCAACAAGCGGGTCATCGTGTTGCCCGAGGCCGAGGATCCCCGGATTCTGGAGGCCACTTCGATCCTGCTGAGCCGCGGGGTAGCCGAGATCATCCTGCTCGGCGAGGAGGCCCGGGTGCGTGCCGAAGCGGCCCGGCTCGGCTTCGACATCACCGGTGCCAGGATCCAGTCGATGCACGATCCGGCCCTGGTAGAGCGGTTCTCGGTCAAGTATGCCGAGTTGCGCGCCAAGAAGGGCGTCACCGTCGAGCAGGCCCGCGAGAAGATGACGGACCCGAGCTACTTCGGCACGATGATGGTCCATCTCGGCCTGGCCGATGGCATGGTCTCCGGAGCCACCCATACCACCGCGAATACCATTCGCCCGGCCCTTGAGTTCATCAAGACCAAACCGGGAGTCAAGGTGGTCTCGGGTTCGTTCCTGATGTGTATGCCGGACGATGTGCTGGTGTTCGCCGACTGCGCGGTGAACCCGAACCCAACCCCCGAGCAGTTGGCCGATATCGCGATCAGTTCGGCGGCCACCGCACAGGCCTTCGACATCGCCCCCCGGGTTGCCATGCTGTCCTATTCCACCGGCACATCCGGCTCCGGCGAGGATGTGGACGCGGTCGCCGCAGCCACCGAGCTGGTCAAGCAGGCGAATCCCGATTTCGCGGTCGACGGCCCGATCCAGTTCGACGCTGCCATGGATCCGGCGGTCGGCAAATCGAAGATGCCGGGCTCCGAGGTGGCCGGCCAGGCCTCGGTGTTCATCTTCCCCGACCTGAATACCGGCAACAACACCTACAAGGCCGTGCAGCGCACCGCCGGCGCCGTGGCCATCGGCCCGGTGCTGCAGGGGCTCAACAAGCCGGTCAACGACCTGTCCCGGGGTGCCTTGGTCGCCGACATCGTGAATACCGTCGCGATCACGGCGATCCAGGCGCAGGCCGAGGGCTGAGCGCCCGGCCCACGACGGTGGGGGCCCGCGCCGGGCGGCGTCCCCACCGTTGGTTGTGTTACCGGCCGGCCGCCCTGGCCGATCTGCTTTCGAGACGGCGGAGGCGAATCCGGATCTCGGGCGGGTGTGTCCCGGGGACCGGCTTGGCCGGGAAACGGGGATGCGCGGGTAGCAGGCGGTCGATGAGGGGTAGGGTGAAATGGCGCACCGTAGTCGAGTCAGCGAGCAAGGGAGCAACTCACGATGTCGAAGCCGATCCTCGTCCTGAACTGTGGATCAAGTTCCATCAAGTACCAGACGATCGACACGGACAGCGAAGCGCTACTGGCCAAGGGCCTGGTGCAGAAGATCGGGGATGCGTCCGCCGGCACCATCGACCATGAGGTGTTGGGTGCGGCGCCGGAGGAGTTCCAGTTGGCGGAACTGCTGCCGGATCACGAGACGGCATTGGCCAAGGTGTTCCAGATGTTCCGCGAGCATGGCCCCGACCTGGACGCCACCGTCGCCGTCGCCCACCGCACCGTGCATGGTGGGGATCGCTTCGCCGCCCCTACCCGGATCACCGACGAGGTGGTCGATGCCCTGCGGGAGCTGTCCCCGCTGGCTCCCCTGCACAATCCGCCCGGCATCGCCGGGATCCAGGCCGCCCGCAAGTTGCTGCCCGAGGTGCCCCATGTCGCGGTATTCGATACCGCCTTTTTCGTCAACCTGCCTGCCGAGGCCTATACCTATGCGATCGACACCGAACTGGCCAGGCGCGCGCGAATCCGCAAGTACGGTTTCCATGGCACCTCGCACCAGTTCGTCAGCGATCAGGTGAGCACCCTGTTGAATCGCAGCGACCTGAAGCAGATCGTCTGCCATCTGGGCAATGGCGCGTCCATCTCGGCGATCGACTCGGGCCGGGCGATCGAGACCTCGATGGGGCTGACCCCGCTCGCCGGCCTGGTCATGGGCACCCGGGCCGGCGATATCGACCCGGGCGTGCTGGCTTTCCTGAATCGCGAACTGGGTATGAGCCCCACCGAGATCGACACCGAACTCAACAAGCGTTCCGGCATGCTCGGGTTGACCGGGCACATCGACATGCGCGATGTGGATGCCGCGATCGTGGCCGGCGATGAGCGTGCCCGGCTGGGCATGGCCGTCTACGTGCACCGGCTGGCCTTCTATATCGGCGGCTATGCGGCCCTGCTAGGCGGTTTGGACGCGATCAGCTTCACCGCCGGCGTCGGCGAGAACTCCGCGGAGGTCCGGGCCGAGGTGTGCGCCCGGCTGCGGTGCCTCGGTGTGCAACTCGACGGGCACGCCAACCGGCAGCGCAGCAAGCAGCCCCGGGTGATCTCGACCCCCGATTCCAAGGTGAAAGTGTTGGTGGTGCCGACCAATGAGGAGTTGGCGATGGCCCGGCAGGCAGCCAGCCTGCTGGCGGGTGATTAGCCGGCTGCCCGGCAACCGTTCGCGCGGGATCGGGCGACGGCGGTAGGTTTGCGCCATGGCGACCGCACTGATCACCGGGGGCACCTCGGGTATTGGGCTGGCCTTTGCAACCGAGCTGGCCGCGGACGGGTTCGACCTCGTCCTCGTGGCCCGGGACGCCGGCCGGTTGGCCGGTGTCCGCGAGCGGTTGCAGAACCGGTTTGGCGTCGAGGTGGAGACCCTGGTTGCCGATCTGGGTGTCAGGGCAGACCTGGACCCGGTCATCGGCCGGCTGACCGATCCGGAACGTCCGGTGCAGGTATTGGTCAACGATGCTGGTTTCGGGTTGAATGCCTCGCTGTTGGCACCCGAGACCGCGCCGCAGGAGCGGGCCATGGCGGTGATGGCCACCGCGGTGCTGATCCTCGCCGGGGCGGCCGCCCGGGCCATGGTCGCCCGCGGATCGGGCACGATCGTCAACGTGGCGTCGGTGTCGGCCTGGATCATCAAGGGCAACTATTCGGCCATCAAGCGCTGGGTCATCACCTATACCCAGGCGCTCGATCTGGAGCTGGCCGGCACCGGGGTGCAGGCCACCGCGGTCTGCCCGGGCTGGGTGAAGACCGAGTTTCATGCCCGGGCCGGGGTCGCCCGGCCGAGGCTACCGGAGTGGGTGTGGGTGTCGCCACGAGCCGTGGCCCGGGCCGCACTGCGCGATGCCGGCCGCGGCCGGGTCGTCTCGGTGCCGACCAGACGCTGGCGGCTGGCCGTGTGGGTGCTGGCGCATGCGCCGGCCGCGTTGCCGCGCTACATATCGAGCAGGATCAGCAGGTCGAGGAGCAAGAGCTGATGGCCGACAAGCAGGATCGGCGGCGTTCCGGTTCGCGGACGGCCGATCGGGACGAGAAGCCGGACAATCGCCGGCGTTTCCGGTCGCCGATCACCATCGCCACCACAACGACCGCCCAGCAGTTGCTGCTAAAGCCGGCGGTCTGGTCGATCCTGTCGGTGCACATTCACGGCAGGGAGCATCTGGAAGACGTCAGCGAACCGTTCATCGTGATCGGAAACCACTCCTCGCATTTCGACGGTCCGCTACTGATGGGGGCATTGCCCAGACGGCTCAGCCGCCGGCTGGCCACCGGGGCGGCCGCCGATACCTTCTTCACCCGGGCCTCGGACCGGGCGGCCATCCAGCTGTTCATGAACGCCTTCCCGGTCAACCGCGCCGGCACTCGTAGCCATCGCGGTCTAGCGAAGCAGTTGCTCAGCGACGGCGTCCCGCTGCTGCTGTTTCCCGAGGGTGGCCGCTCGTATACCGGTGGCATGAAGCCCTTCACTCCCGGAGTGGCCGCCTTGGCGATCTCGTTCAACTGCCAGGTGATCCCGTCGGCGATCGTGGGATCATTTGCCGCCTGGCCGCCCAGGCAGCGGCGCTGGTGTGGCGGCAGGCCCGACGTGCATGTCGTGTTCGGCCTGCCCATGCGGCCGCGTCCCGGAGAGATCGCCCACGAATTCAACGAGCGGCTGCGCCGCAAGGTGATCGAGATGCACGATTCCACCGCCCGCGCCTATGGCATGCCCACCCAGACCGAGCTGCTGCATCTGGCGGCTCTGGAGAAGTCCCGGAGCGACGATTCCGCCGGGCAGACCCACCGGCCGGGCTCCGATGCCCCCGATACGCGATCGGGGCAGTAGGCTCGGGGGATGACCACCAGCAAGCAGCATCCGGACGTGGCCGCGGTAGTGGTCACCTATAACCGGCTGGGGCTGTTGCAGCGCCTGGTGACCCGGCTACTCGCCTTGCCGGCGGTGGATCAGATACTGGTGGTGGATAACGCCTCCGCCGATGGCACCGGCGCCTGGCTGGCCGATCTGGCAAGTCGTGAGCCGCGCGTCCACTATCGGGGGCTGGCCACGAACCGGGGCGGCGCCGGCGGGTTCCAGGTGGGCCTGCAATGGGCCTATGACATCGGTGCCGAGCTGGCCTGGCTGATGGACGACGATGGCCTGCCCACCCCGGATTGCCTGGACCGGCTGCTGGCCCATCGTGGCGAATTCGACTTCTGGGGGCCGGCGGTATTGGCCGAGCAGCAGCCCAGCGAGCTGTGTTTCCCGATCCGGCTGCCGGGCACGACGGCCATCGCCCGCAGCCGGCGCGATCTTGACCGGCTGGCCGTGGGCGGGCTGGTCGCCAACGTGATCATCCCGTTCAATGGCGTACTGGTCACCCGGGAACTGGTGGAACGGATCGGCACCCCGCGGGCCGAGTTCTTCATCTGGGGTGACGATGTGGAATACCTGTGGCGCGCGCGAGAGGCCGGTGGGCGGGTCGCGACCGTGGTGGACGCCCACTTCTGGCATCCGGCCACCGACGATCTGGGTACGCCGATGCTGGGTGGGCTGACCACCTACAATCATTCGCCCAGCGATCTGAAGCACTACTGCATGGCGCGCAATAACACCGTCAACCTGCTGACTCATTTCGGACCGTGGCATGCGGCCGCCTTCTGGGCGAAGACCGCGTGGTTCTATGGCTTTGTGCGGCCCAGCCTGCGGCGTCTGATCCTGTCGGCGCAGGCCATCGGTGCCGCCCTGCGCAACGACTATTCGGGGCATCAGCGGTTTCTGGCCTCACCGGTAGCGGCCTGCACGACGCTGCCGCGCTCCGCCGCGGTCGAGGAGGAGTCGGTGGCCGTGGTGGTGGTCACCTATCGACGTCCCGAGCTGCTGGATCGGTTGCTGACCGCGCTCGCCGCCCAGACCCGAATGGTCGATGCGGTCTTTGTGGTGGTCAATTCGGACGATGCGGCCACCGACCGGGTGCTGGCCAGCCATCCGGAATTGCCGGTTCTGGTGGATCGGCCGGGGAAGAACCTGGGCGGTGCCGGCGGATTCCACCGTGGGGTGCGGGCCGCGTATCTGGCCGGCCATGACCGGATCTGGCTGATGGACGATGATGTGCGTCCCGCGCCTTGGGCATTGCAGGCGCTGCTTGCCGACGGCGGCGATCTGCTGGCCTGTGTCCGGGAGGATCGCCGCGGCAGGCTGGTCGAGAAGGCCGCGGTACGTTTCGATCTGAGCAATCCGCTGGCCATCCGGCCTAAGCGGGCCACGGTGGAAACCACCTGGCCGAGCCGGGCCCGGATGCCGGCGCGCGCACACATCGAGAACGCCGCCTTCGAGGGTTTCATGGTGCATCGCCGGGTGATCGACAAGATCGGTTACCCCGACCCGAGTTTCTTCATCTTCTACGACGACTGCGATTTCCAGTTGCGTGCCCAGCGGGCCGGATTCCAGATGTGGGCGGTCCGCGACGCGCTCATGCGCCGGTATTTTGACTTCTCCCAGGACGCGGATCTGGCCGGCTGGAAGGGTTTTTATATGTACCGCAATCTGTTCGTGGTGCATTTCCGCTATGGCACGAATCTGCTCGTCCGGCTCAAGCCGGTGCTGGTTGCCGCCGCGGTGACGGTGCTTTCCCCCTGGCGGGGTGGGCGAGCCGCGGTCGGTAGCGTGTGGCGGGCGCTACGCGAGGCTTTCGGCATGCGCCGGCTGGATCCACGGGCCCGGCTGGGCTGATCTGTTGGCCGTTTCGGCCGTGTCGGCGGCCTTCGCCGTCAGGGAGGTTTCCGCGCATATCGTCGTTCCTCAGTCCGCGTCCCGGCCGAGATGCTGCTCGTCGATCGCGCAGCGTGCCGGTATCCCCTGACCGATCGTTTGCCATAGGAACGTAAAGACCAGGGCGTCCATGTGGGCGACTTGCGCATTCGTGGCCGCACCACCATGCCCCCCTGCGGTGTTCTCCCAAATGAGTACCTTGTTTTCTAGGGCTTCTAGTGCTGCGGCGAATTTCCGGGCATGGCCCGGGTGCACGCGGTCATCGCAGGTCGAGGTGGTCATTAGTACCGGTGGGTAGCCGACATCGGGGTCAAGCGAATGATACGGGCTGAACGTTCGAATAAATTCCCAGTCGTCGGTTTCAGGATCGCCGTATTCGGCCAGCCAAGAGGCGCCTGCCAGTAAACGAGAATAGCGTTTCATATCCAATAGGGGCACTTGGAGTACCAGCGCGGCAAACAAATCGTGAAAACCGGTCAGCATGTTCCCGACAAGCAGCCCGCCGTTGGACGCGCCGAGACAGGCGAGTCTTTCAGGGGTGGTGACTCCGCGCGCCACGAGATCACGGGCCACCGCCGCAAAATCTTGATAAGAAAGTGGGCGGCTTTGCCTGAGGGCTGCCCGATGCCAGGCCGGACCGTATTCTCCCCCACCCCGGACATTGGCAATTACATAGGTGCCACCGCGCTCGCACCACGCTTTACCGGTCACGTCCAGATATGACGGGATGAGAGAAAACTCGAAACCCCCGTACCCGTACATCAAGGTCGGATTCTGACTAGCAACTGGAGGCACCTTCGGCCCAATCTGGAAATATGGCACAGAGGTGCCATCCTGGCTTAATGCAAAATGCTGAGAGGTTTGAATCCTGCTGGCATCGAAGAAAGCCGGTGACGATTTCACCCGGGTTTGCCTGGCCTTATGGCCGGTTCCGACGGAGCCTAGATCGCCAAGCCACAGTGTTGCGGGTATGCAAAAGTCCGCAGCGACGATCCACAATTCGTCGGATTCTTCATCGTCGACGGCGATGACTTCTAGCGAGCCAGTCAGCTGTGCGAACACTCGCTGGTGCCGCCAGTTTCCCCGAGCATCGCGGTAGTGGGTTTCCAATCGATGGGCGACATCTTCAAGGATCGTGATGACAACATGATTACGAGTGACGGTGAGCTCTGCGAGGGATGCGGATCGTGTCGGAGCGAACAGCATGTGCAAATCGCGTTCGCCTGCCAAGAAGGATTCCGCATCCGCGACCACGAGCGAGCCTGCGGGGAAGACGACATCGTCCACCTGCCAGTCGCTGCCTGGAATCAGCAGGGCCAGGTCGCGGTGAACGAGCATTTCCAGATCGGATGGTACCTCAATGCGTGTCAGCACACTTTGACCGCCGGGGCGGTCGTGCAATATGAATTGATCGTTCTCGTAGATCGTCCGGGAACATATGATCCAATCGCGTTCCCATCCGGGGGTATCGTCTCGGTAGCCTTTGACCTCCAGATCGCTCGACTCGGCTTCGAAGATCAATTCGGCCTGATCGAGCGAGGTTCCGCGCCGCCACCGCCGGACTTGTCTCGGATAGCCCGCAGAAGTGAGCGTACCCTCCCCGAAATCCGTTGCTATGAACACGGTGTCTTCATCGATCCAGGACATTCCTCCCTTCGCGTCGGCTCTAACGAATCCCCCAGCAGATTGCGGGACGAAGGTCTTGGTCACGAGATCGAATTCGCGGGTGGTGTCCGAATCGGTGCCGCTATGCGAAAGGCAGACCAACGCCCGTCGCCACACCGTATCGCCGGGCCGGGGACGCAACAGTTCGGCGCCATGCCACACCCAGTCCTCGTTTTCGGATTCGTTCAGGGTATCGATATCGAGTAGGATATCCCAGTCGGTGTTCTCGCTACAGTAGGAATCGAATGTTGTCCGCCGCCACAGTCCGCGTTGATGGTTCTCATCTACCCAGAAATTGTAGAGGTATGTGCCGTGTTTGACTACCGGCGGGATTCGGCCCTGCGCATCTAGAATCTTTTCGATATCCATTTTTAGGGCACGGAAGAGATTGCTGGTGCCTAGTTCTCGCTCAACCCGGGCGTTATGTTCTTTGACCCAGGAGAGCTGCCGTCCGCCCGAGGCATCTTCGAGCCACTGCCAAGGGTCCCTGGAGCCATCCGAGGAGGGTAGAGCGGTGCGGGAAGACGCCTCGCCCTGGCGGGCCAGGCCATCTCGGGAATCGGATGGAAATGTGGTTTGACGATGCTGCGGGATCATGGCGTATCGTCGGCGGATGTAAATGGCACGGACGAGCGCAGGCGTCTCCCCAGCCTGGTGATATCGGCTATCCAGCGTCCGGCGACGAAGCCAGGGTGCGGATGCCGGATGATGTGTATCTCCATGGAATCCTCCGATGCCCCGATAGCTATGCGTAGGGTAGTGGGAAGGTGTTGAGTTGGTCTTCGTCGATTCGATGGTTCCGCCAGCCGAGGGCGATCGCGTGGTTTTGGATGCGGTCGCGTCCCCAGGTGGGGAAGGCCGCGGGGAAGTTCGGTGCCAGTCCCGGAATGAGGACACGGATTATGCGGAGCCCGCATAGCGCGATATCGGGAGTCGTGAGGTCCGCGGTGTAGATTTGTAGTCCGTGGTCCTCGATGATCCTGCGATAGGTGTCGAGGGTGCGGTCGGGCAGTGTCGGTAGCTCGGCGTAGGTGCGTTCCGTAGGCACGTCGATCCACGGCGCAACATGCTCCCGCG